>MRWG01000009.1_pt1 | contig 505146 bp, 486 predicted proteins | sample 1013341 | NCBI WGS metagenome assembly MRWG01 (sample SAMN06117577, study PRJNA244670) | biofilm metagenome | biome: Water; feature: Cathode Biofilm; material: Biofilm; isolation source: microbial consortium enriched at the cathode of a solar microbial fuel cell | place: USA: District of Columbia...
CGTGGTGGCGTAGACGTGATGCAGATCGGCGATCGCTTCCTCGGTGGTCTCGAACAGCCGCGCATGCTCCAGCACCTCGTCGGCGCGGGAGGCCATGGCGCGGGCCGATTCGCTGGGCCAGCCGTCGCGCGGCGCGACGAGACGCATCTCGCCCAGGCCGAAATTCAGCATCGCCCGCGCTGCCGCGCCGATATTCTCGCCCATCTGTGGCCGGACGAGAATGATCGCCGGCTGCGGCAAGGCGGAATCCCTGAAGCGGCGGTCGGTGCCGGCCATGCGCGATGCTGTCTATTCGGCGGCGATGCGGCCCGCCGTGCGGGCGCCGTCGCGGTAGAGCTTGTAGGTGATCGAATCGTGGAGCGCGTCGAAGCTCGCCTCGACGATGTTGCTCGAGACGCCGACCGTGAACCAGCGCTCGCCCGTACCGTCTGCGCTCTCGATCAGGACACGCGTTACCGCTTCGGTGCCGCCGGTCAGGATGCGGACCTTGAAGTCGACGAGACGGAGATCCGACAGTTCGGCGTAGAGTCCGTCCAGCGCCTGCCGCAGCGCCTGATCCAGGGCGTTCACGGGACCGTTGCCCTCACCGACCGTCAGGCGATCCTCGCCCCCGGCCAGTATCTTCACCGTCGCCTCGGAGACGGTGACCAGCTCGCCGCGGGCGTTGAAGCGGCGCTCCACCATCACCCGGAAACGCTCGACGCGGAAATACTCCGGCACCTGCCCCAGGGTCCGGCGCGCCATCAGCTCGAAGCTCGCCTCCGCGCCGTCATAGGAATAGCCCTCGAATTCGCGCTGCTTCACCGCATCCAGCAGGCGGCCGACCCGGGGGTCGTCGTTCTCGACCTCGATGCCGCACTCCTCCAGCCGCGCCAGGATGTTGGAGCGCCCGGCCTGGTCCGAGACCAGCACGTGCCGGCGGTTGCCGACGATTTCGGGGTCGATGTGTTCGTAGGTCTTCGGGTCCTTCTGCACCGCAGAAACATGCAGCCCGCCCTTGTGGGCGAAGGCGCTGTCGCCGACATAGGCCTGATGGCGGTTGGGCGCCCGGTTGAGCAGTTCGTCCAGCAGCCGCGAGGTCTGCGTCAGATGCCTGAGCTCGGTCACCGGAATGCCGGTCTCGAACCGGTCCGCATAGGTCGGCTTCAGCATCAGCGACGGAATCACCGAGATCATGTTGGCGTTGCCGCAGCGCTCGCCCAGACCGTTCAGCGTGCCCTGCACCTGCCGGGCGCCGGCGTGGACGGCGGCCAGACTGTTGGCCACGGCGTTCTCGGTATCGTTGTGGGCGTGAATGCCGATCCGCTCGCCGGGATACTTCGCCGCCACCTCGGCGACGATCCGCTCGACGTCCGCCGGCAGGGTGCCGCCGTTGGTATCGCAGAGCACGACCCAGCGCGCACCGCCTTCCAGAGCCGCCTCGATACAGGCCAGGGCGTAGTCGGGGTTGTCGCGATAGCCGTCGAAGAAGTGCTCGGCGTCGAACATGGCCTCCCGCCCGCGCTCGACGGCGGCGGCGATGCTCTCGCGGATGGAGACGAGGTTCTCCTCGCGCGGAATCCCCAGGGCAAGATCGACATGGAAGTCCCAGGACTTGCCCACCAGGCAGACGGCGTCCGCCTGGGCGCCCAGCACCTGCGACAGGCCCGGATCGTTGGAGACGGAACGGCCCGCGCGCTTGGTCATGCCGAAGGCGACCAGCTTGGCGCGGCGCAGCCTGGGCGGGTTCTCGAAAAAGCTGGTGTCGGTCGGGTTCGCACCCGGCCAGCCGCCTTCGATGTAGTCCAGCCCTAGCTGGTCGAGTGCGAGCGCAATGGTCCGCTTGTCCTCGACCGAGAAGTCGACGCCCTTGGTCTGCGCACCATCGCGCAACGTGGTGTCGAACAGGTAGAGGCGTTCCTTGCTCATCGCATTCACTTCGCCAGCGAAGTCCCTGGTGGATCAGGCTGTTTCGCCCCGAAGGCGCCGCACGGCCCGGTCGCGGCCGATGAGGGGTAGCAGCTTTTGCATCTCCGGTCCATGTTCCCGGCCGGTCAGCGCCAGCCTGAGCGGGCGGAACAGCGCCTTGCCCTTGCGGCCGGTTTCGGCTTTCAGGAGGTCGGTCCAGGTCTTCCAGCTTGTCTCGTCCAGGTCGCCTTCCGGCAGCAGTCCGGCAGCCTCGGCACAGTAGTCCGGCTCCTCGATCGTCGGCACGATGGCCTCTTCGATCCGGTCGATCCAGGCCTGGAAGTCGTCGAAGCTGTTCAGATTGCCTCGAACGGCCTCCCAGATGGCGAGCACGGCCGGCCGGTGATCGCCCAGCCTCCGCGCCGCCTCGTCGGGTTCCAGCCCGTGAACGAACTGTGCGGACAGGCGTTGCAGCTCGGCCATGTCGAAGCGCGCGGCGGCGCGGCCAAAGGCCGAAAGGTCGAACGCTTTCCCCGCCGCCTCGTTGCTGCGGAACAGTTCCACCGGTTTCGACGTACCGAGCCGCGCCAGCAGACTGACAATCGCGACCGGCTCGATGCCGGCCTCACGCAGCGCCGCGACTGTCAGGCTGCCGGCGCGCTTCGACAGCGGTGCGCCATCGGTGTCGACCAGCAGCGCGAAGTGACCGAAGGCCGGCGACGCGTGGCCCAATGCTTCGAAAAGCTGGATCTGGGCAGCAGTGTTGGCAACGTGGTCCTCGCCGCGGATGACTTGGGTGATCCCGAACTCGCCGTCGTCGACGGTCGAGCTGAGCGTGTAGAGGGGCCGCCCGTCCTCCCTGATCAGCACGGGATCGGAGAGCGAGGCGGCGTCCACCTCCTGGCGCCCGCGCACCAGATCGTCCCAGACCACCCGCTCCTGCGTCAGCAGGAACCGCCAGTGCGGCCGCCGCCCCTCCGCCTCCAGAGCGGCGCGCTGTTCGTCGGTCAGGCGCAGCCCCGCGCGGTCATAGACCGGCGGCCGGCCCGCGGCGCGCTGCAGCCCGCGCTTGCGCTCCAGTTCCTCCGGCGTCTCGTAGCAGGCGTAGAGGCGCCCCTGCCCTTTCAGCACCTCGATGGCGGCGGCGTAGCGTTCCGTCCGTTCCGACTGCCGGGCAAAACGGTCCCAGCGCAGTCCCAGCCATTTCAGATCCCGCAGGATGTCCTCCTCGTAGGCGGTCTCCGACCGGCCGCCGTCGGTGTCGTCGATCCTGAGCAGGAAGTCGCCGCCATGATGGCGCGCGAACAGCCAGTTGATCACCGCCGCCTTGATGTTGCCGAGGTGGAGCTGGCCCGTCGGGCTGGGCGCGAAGCGGACGCGGGGCGCGGAGGGTTCGGCCATGATTATCCAGTCTCCCGGAAGGCGTTGGTGATGGGAAACCGGCGGTCGCGGCCGAAACTCCGGGTGGTCACCTTGACCCCGGGCGCAGTCCGGCGGCGGCGATGCTCGGCGCGATGGAACAGGTATTCGACATGGCGCACGACAGCCGCGTCATGGCCCCGTTCGACCACTTGCCGGGCCGACATCTCGCCTTCGATCAGGCACTCGAGCATGTCGTCGAGCTCATCGAAGGCCGGCAGGTCGCCGGCGCCGACCGCAATCGACGGCCGCGCCGCCGCAGGCATTTCGATCAGGCTCTGCGGCAGCACCCGGCCATCGGGTCCCAGCCCGCCGGCGGGCCGGTTGGCGTTGCGCCACTCGGCCAGAGCCCTCACCGTCGTCCTGTAGAGATCCTTGAGCACGCCGAAGTCGGCGAATTCGTCCTCGTGGAGCGTATCGAGCCCGACCGAGATTTCCGACTTGTTGCCCGTGCCGAGCAGCAGATAGCCACTGCGTTCGGCCAGCGCCGTCAGCATCGATCCCCGCGTCCGCGCCTCGAGATTGCGGTCGACAGTGTCGGGCTGGCCCTCACCGAAGGCCGGGCCCAACGCGGCATTGAGCGCGGAGAGGCTGTCGGCGATCGGACAGACATCGAGCCTGACGCCCAGCAGCGCCGCCACCGCTTCCGCATTCCGGCGGCGGTCCGCATCCGTCGCCTCGGATGTCAGCATGGTGCACCAGACCCTTTCGGGCCCGACCGCATCGACGGCGATGGCGGCGCTGAGCGCCGTGTCGATGCCGCCCGACAGACCGAGAACCACGCCCGGGAAGGCGTTCTTCTCCGCAAAGTCCCTCAGCCCCAGCATCACCGTGCGGTAGATCGCGTCCACATGTCCGAGAGGAGCAATGTCCGTCCCGGGCACGCAGCGCCAGGCCTCACCGTTGCGCCGCCAGTCCGTGACGCAGAGCATCGGCTCGAACTCCGGCAGGCGGACCGGGGTGCGGAGATCGGCGTTCAGCGCGAATGAGCCGCCGTCGAACACGAGCTCGTCCTGCCCGCCGACCAGGTTGAGATAGAGCAGCGGCAGGCCCGTTTCGGTGACCCGCGCGACGGCGCCGTTGATCCGCAGATCCGGCTTGGTCACGTCGAAGGGCGAACCGTTGGCGACGATCAGGATCTCCGCGCCGGTCTCCTGCAGGCACTCGGCCACATCCGGGGACCACATGTCCTCGCAGAGCATCACCCCCAGCCGCACGCCACGGCAGGAAAGCGGACCGGGCAGCGGCCCTTCGGCGAACTGCCGCTTCTCGTCGAAAACGCCATAGTTGGGCAGGCGGTGCTTGAACGTCGTGGCCTGCACGGCGCCGCGGTCCAGCATCATCGCCGCATTGTGCAGCCGGCCATCGGCCCGCCAGCAGCCGGTCATCAGCATCGCCGGTCCGCCATCGCCGGTTTCCGACGCCAGATCCTCGACCGCCCGGATGGCCGCCGTCTGGAAGGCGGGCTGGAACAGCAGGTCTTCGGGCGGATAGCCGGTGACGAACATCTCCGGAAAGGCGATCAGGTCGGCCCCGGCAACGGCGGCCTCGGCGCGCAGCATCCGCGCCAGCGCGACATTGCCGGCGATGTCGCCGACGGTCGGATTGGCCTGTGCCAGTGCTATTCTGAGTGTGTCCGGCATGCAGCTTCTCTAGACCACATCCGCACCCTGCGGAACAGCCCGCGCGGACACCGGTGTCACGGCGATGCAGCATTGCGGGAGTATCTACATGGATCAAATGTGCCGGCGAATGAGGATCGCGCTGGCGACGACGCCCCGACCATCGATGGAGACCATGATGTCAGAGCAGAAGCTGACTGAAATCTCGTTCGACGAGTTCGACGAACTCAACAATCCGCCGGTCGAGACGACGGATTTCGACCGGATCGCCGCGCGCCGCTATTCCCGTCGCGCCTTCGTCGGCGGCGCCGCGGCGTTGGGCGCGACGGCAATGTTCCTGGGCACCTCCGCGCTGACCCGTCCGGCGCACGCTGCGGGCCGCTTCGGGTTCGCGCCGGTCGAGGCCAACACGCTGGACACGATCACGCTGCCGAAGGGCTACAACTGGCACACGGTCGCCGTCTGGGGCGAGCCGATGTGGTCCGACGCGCCCGAGTTCGACCATGCCACACGCGGCAGCGCCGACAGCCAGGCCCGCGCCTTCGGCGACAACAATGACGGCATGGCGCTGTTCACCCGCGACGGCCGCTACGTTCTCGCGGTCAACAACGAGTACACGAACCGGAAGGTCATCTGGGGCAACCGGGAGAATGACAAGCCGGCGGGCGAGGACGACATCCTCAAGGGCATGCTGGCCCACGGCGTCTCGGTCGTCGAGATCACCTGGCAGGACGGCAAGTGGTCGATCGTCAGGGACAGCGCGTTCAATCGCCGGATCACGCCGCAGACGCCCATGGAGATCACCGGCCCGGCACGCGGTCACGACCTGATGAAGACCGCCGCCGACCCGGCCGGAGCCCGGACGCTCGGCACCTGGAACAATTGCGGCAATGGCCGCACGCCCTGGGGCACCTACCTGACCTGCGAGGAGAACTTCAACGGATACTTCTCCTCGTCCCACGAGAACCCCGCGATCACCGACGCGATGAAGCGCTACGGCATCGGCCCGAAGGACTGGGGCTATGACTGGGCGACGGTGGACGAGCGTTTCGACATCGCAAGACACCCGAACGAGCCGAACCGCGCCGGCTACGTCGTCGAGATCGATCCCCTCGACCCGGCCTCGACACCGAAGAAGCGAACCGCTCTCGGCCGCTTCAAGCACGAGAACGCCGAACTGGTCGTCGCCAATGACGGGCGCGTTGTCGTCTATCTCGGCGATGACGAACGCGGCGAGTTCATCTACCGCTTCGTCTCCGACCGCAGGTACGTGGCTGGCGGCGACAACGCCGACCTGCTGGAAGATGGCAGGCTCTACGTCGCCAGGTTCCATGACGACGGCCGCGGCGCGTGGCTGGAACTGACGCCGGAGACCACGGGCATGAAGTCCCGGGCCGAGATCTGCATCCACACCCGGCAGGCGGCCTCGGCGGTGGGCGCCACGACGATGGACCGCCCCGAATGGGTCGCGGCCAATCCGATGAAGGCGGAAGCCTATTGCTGCCTGACCAACAACAGGCACCGGGCCGCCAGGCCGAATGCCGGCGGCGACCCCACCCCGGTCAACGGCCCGAACCCGCGCGCGGCCAACAACTACGGCCAGATCGTCCGCTGGGTCCCCGACAACGAGGACCACACGGCCAGCACATTCTCGTGGGACCTGTTCGTCATGGCCGGTAATCCGGCCGTCCACAGCGACGCCTATGCGGGCTCGGAGAACGTGACCCGGGAAAACATGTTCAACTCGCCCGACGGTCTCGCCTTCGATTCCACGGGCCTGATCTGGATCCAGACCGACGGCAACGACTCCGACGAGGGCGACTTCACCGGCATGGGCAACAACCAGATGCTTATCGGCGACCCGGCGACCGGCGAGATTCGGCGCTTCATGGTTGGTCCGAAGGAGTGCGAGATAACCGGATTCGCCTGGACTCCGGACCGGCGCACCGTCTTCATCGGCATCCAGCATCCGGGTGATTCAGGCAAGAGCCACTGGCCGGGGGGCGGCGACGCCGTCCCGCGCTCGGCGGTCATCGCCATCCGCCGCGACGACGGCGGCGTGGTCGGCTGAGTTTCCGCCCAGCCGTGGGATAACGCGGGAGAAGGCGGCAGGTTCCGGTTCGCCACCTTTTTTCCAATTCGAAGCAGATTCGGGTACCATGGCCCCACGGCCCGGCAGTCGTGGAGCAGATCATGCAACGCACAGCCACCATCATCGCCGCCCTTCTGCTGCTTGCCGGCTGCGAGCTTCTGCAGAGTTTCGAGAACCCGACGATCACGGATACCACCGACCCGTGGATGAGTGGCGATTCACGCGTGCTGACCGCCGAGATCGACGTGCCTTCCGGTTACGAGCTCGTGGCGGTCTACGCCCGTTTCAGCCGCCACCACTGGCCCGGACCGGCCGACGCGCACGAGGCGGTAGCGACTCTCCAGCCCGGCGGAATCTATCGGGCCACCCCGGCGCAGGCCGTGGCCTCACTGACGGCGGATCACCTGTTCTACGAATGGTTCCTGGACTACCGCCTGCCGGACGGCAACGAGATCGCCACGGCGCGCTCAGGCCGGCAGGACTTCGTCGTCGGCTGCAGCGAGAACGCCATCAACGCCACCATCGACACGCTGAGGGCGCTCACTGCGCAGTTCGCGACCTCACAACCGCATTTCGACCTGGTTCTGCCGGGCTACGGAGCCGTACCGCATGGCAACACCAGCCTGGCCGGCATCGGCGTCACGTTCGCCGGCGCGGCGAGTATCTTCACGAGCAATCAGGTGACCATGGAGGCGCCCGGATTGCTGTTCTTCGCTCCGCGGGCCCGCGAGGCGGGCGAAACGGAAGCCGCCTACAACGCCGCGATCGCGAACCCGCTCGGCTTCGCCGGCCCCTACCGCCTGATCGGCGGCGCCTGGGGCAAGATCATGGACGACGCCGAACGACGTCCATCTCTGGGCTGCATCCCCTCGAGCGAATGGTTCCTGCACGAAGCCGGATACCATCTGCAGAGCGGCGTCATGGCCCTGCGTGCACCGGACGAGGATGTCGCCGGAGAGACGGTCGTCGACGACCTGACCCCAACCCCGGGTCTGGAAGCGCCGACACCGAACAATGTGCTGATGTGGCATCCGCGCGTCTGGGACCTGCATCTGTGGCTGCCGCAGCAGGCCGGCGAGCGCACGGCGCTGTCGATCTTCGCGCCGTTCGACGTGCCCGGCGCCGGGGCATGCTCGCCCATGCCGGACGACCCGGTGGACTGCAGTTCGCGTGTCTTCTTCTACCCGGAGACCTTCGAGTAGGGAATCAGGCGCGCTCGAGCAATTCGACGCCCGCCGCGCGCATGTCGTGGAGCGCCTTGTCGAGCGAGCCATCGAGGTCGATGGCCCGGCAGCCTTCGAGCACGACAGAGACCTCGAAGCCGATCCGGCGGGCGTCGAGCGCCGACCAGGCGACGCAGAAGTCGGTCGCCAGCCCGACCATGACAATCCGTTCGAAACCGCGCTCGCGGCAGTAGCCGCCAAGGCCTGTGGGCGTCCGCTGATCGTTCTCGAAGAAGGCGGAGTAGCTGTCCAGATCGGGGCGATAGCCCTTGCGCACGATCATCTCGGCCCGGCCGATGTCGAGATCGGGGTGAAACGCCGCGCCGCCGGTGCCCTGGACGCAGTGATCGGGCCACAGCGTCTGCGGTCCATAGGGCGCGTCGATGCTCTCGAAGGGCGCACGGCCCGCGTGATGACTTGCGAAGGAGAAATGATCCGCCGGGTGCCAGTCCTGCGTCGCGGCGGCATGGTCGAACTGGCCGGCGAGCCTGTTGGCGACGGGAACGACCGAGTCGCCATCGGCAACGGCGAGTGCGCCGCCGGGACAGAAATCGTTCTGGATATCGATCAGCAGCAGCAGGTCGCGCGCGGTGTCGAACGCCATCACCGCCGGCTCAGGAGAAGGCCTTGAAGGTGATCGTGGTGAACGTGTCCTTGATCCCCGGCAGGCGCTGGATGCTCTCGCAGACGAAGTGGCCGATATCCTGCTCGTCACTGAGGTAGCACTTCATCAACAGGTCCCATTCCCCTGAAACGGAATGAACTTCCGAGACCTGCTCGATCTCCTGGATGGCCGCATCGGCGACGTCATAGCTCTCACCGAGCTGGCACTTCACCCAGATGAAGATCGTCTGCATCGACTGTCCCGATCAGTTGGCGTCGCGCTGGTTCCGCAGGGGCCTCTGCAGGAACGCCGGCACATGGTCGCCCAGACCCTTGGGCGTGTCACCCCGGTTCTGGTTCTGGCGGCCCTTGCCGGCCGGCGGATCGGCCCGGCGCGCGGCGCGGCTGTCGCCGTCGCCATTGGGCAGCGCAGGCTCCTTCGCCGGCTCGTCTGCCGCCTCCGCCTCGGCCTTGGGCGCACGGCGCGCACGCTTCGGCTTGGCCTCGGCGTCCGCTTCGGCCGCAGCCGGGGCCTCGTCCTTCCTGGCCGCAGAACGGCGCTGGCGTTTCGGTTTCGGCTTGGCCTCGGATTCGGTCTCCGGCTTCGCCTCGGCTTCGGCCTCGGGCGCCGCCACGGCATCGTCCTTCTTCGCAGCCTTGCGTCGCTGGCGCTTTGGCTTGGCCTCCGCTTCCGGCTCCGGCGCGGATTCGGACGCTTCCTTCTTCGCCGGCGAACGGCGCCGGCGCGAGGGCTTCGCTTCGGCCTCGGCCGTCTCCCCGCTCTCCGCGGTCGCAGCGCCGGCCTTGTCGATGCCCTGGCTGTCCACTTCGGCGATCGGCTTCTTGATCAGCTGCACGATGGCGTTGAGCTGTTTTTCCTCGCGCGGGGTCACCAGCATGAACGCCTTCCCGCGCATGCCGGCGCGGCCGGTACGGCCGATGCGGTGGACGTAGTCTTCGGCATGGAAGGGGACATCGAAGTTGAAGACATGGCTGAGGCCCTGGATGTCGAGGCCGCGCGCCGCAACATCGGAGCAGACCATGAACCGCGCCTTGTCGGTCTTGAACTTCTCCAGCGTCGCCATGCGGTCGGCCTGGTCCATGTCACCGTGCAGCGCGACGGCGTCATAGCCGTGCTTCTGCATCGACTTGAGCAGGGTCTTCACGTCGATCTTGCGGTTGCAGAAGATCAGCGCGTTGCGGACGTTCTCCGCCTCGATCAGCTCGAACAGGGCCGCGCGCTTGTCGTCGTCGCGGGTACGGAAAATGCGCTGTTCGACGGTTTCCGCCGGCGAGGCCGGCGGCGCCACCTCGACCTCCTTCGGGTCGGTCAGGAACTTGTCGGCCAGCCTGCGGATCGGCTTCGCCATGGTCGCAGAGAAGAACAGGGTCTGCCTGTTGGCGGGCAACAGGGAGACGATCTTCTCGACATCGGGGATGAAGCCCATGTCCATCATGCGGTCGGCTTCGTCGATGACGAGGAACTGCACGCCACGCAGCATCATCATGCCGCGGTCGAACAGGTCCAGCAGACGGCCGGGCGTGGCGATGATGATGTCGCAGGTGCCTTCCAGGTCGGCTTCCTGCTCCCGGGAATTGACTCCGCCGATCACCAGCGCGCGCTTCAGCCCGTGATGTTCGGCGTAGACATCGAAACTGTCGGCGACCTGTGCCGCCAGTTCGCGCGTCGGCTCCAGCACCAGCGCGCGCGGCATGCGGGGCTTGGAGACCCCCTGCGCCATCACGTCGATCATCGGCAGCAGGAAAGCCGCCGTCTTGCCGGTTCCCGTCTGCGCCGTACCCAGCAGGTCGCGGCCCATCAGGACATGAGGAATGGATTTTTGCTGGATCGGGGTCGCTGTGCGATAGCCGGCGGCGTCTACTGCGCGGCAAACCTCGTCACTGAGGCCCAGATCCCTGAACGTCATTGGATTACTAATACCGGAACTCCTTCGGACGCGTGGCCCCGGAAACGCATTGTCCGTCGGGCCCGCGGCGGTTTAACTCTGAGCAAACCGTTCTGAGAGGTGACGTAATGGTGGCGCTATCCCTTGTCAATCGCGGACTTCAGGGGCGTATGGACGCATGAGCAGAGCGAATGTCGTGCTCGTTCCCGGCCTGCTCTGCACCGAACGGCTGTGGCGCGACCAGGTCGCCGCGCTGGAGCCGGCCGCGGACATCGTCATTCCCCGCCACGACCTGGACGACAACATGGCCGCCATCGCAAGGCGGGTGCTGGACGCCGCGCCGGCGCGGTTCGCGCTCGCGGGGCTTTCCATGGGCGGCTACATCGCCTTCGAGATCTGGCGTCAGGCGCCGGAGCGCGTCGAGCGCCTGGCGCTGCTGGACACCCGCGCCAGCGGTGACACGGCCGAGGAAACGCAGCGGCGAAAGGACCTTCTGAAACTCGCGCACAAGGGCCGCTTCACCGGAATCCACGAACGGCTGATGCCCTTGCTGATCCACGAGGACCGGCTGAAGGAGGCAGCCCTGACCGCCGCCATCGCCGGCATGGCCGAGGAGACGGGACGCGACGGCTTCGTCAACCAGACGAAGGCGATCATGGCCCGCCCTGACAGCCGGGAGACCTGCCAGACCGTCGACGTGCCGACGCTGGTGCTCTGCGGACGCCAGGACGCGCTGACGCCGCTCGCCATGAGCGAGGAGATGGCCGGCCTGATCCCCGGCGCACGGCTGGAGGTGATCGAGGACTGCGGCCACATGTCGGCCATGGAACGCCCGGAAGCGGTGAGTGATGCCCTGAAACGGTGGCTGGCGGCCTAGCCCTCAGACAGGCAGCGTGACGTTGCCCTCGGCATCCAGCGGAAATCCGGGATTCCACGCCACCTCCCACAGATGCCCGTCCGGATCGGCGAAATAGCCGGTATAGCCGCCCCAGAAGGCTTCCTCCGCCGGCCGGACGACGCGGCCGCCCGCGGCTTCCGCTTCGGCCAGAACCGAATCGACCTCGTCGCGGCTGCGGGTGTTGTGCGCGACAGCCACACCGCGGAACCCGCCGCCGTCATCCGGCACGCCCGCCTCCTTCGCCAGATTCTCACGCGGGTACAGGCCGAGCGCGACCCCGCCGCACTGGAAGAAGGCGACGCCGCTGGCTGCGCGCATCGACCGGCGCCAGCCCAGATACTCGTAGAAGGCGACGCTCCGTTCGAGATCGGCGACGCCGAGCGTCAGCAGCGTGTAGCGTTGTTCCATCGTCTATCCCGTCTCCAGCGCGATCAGCACCGCGCCTTCGTCCACCTGGTCGCCTTCGCCGAAATTGACTTCCTGGACAGTGCCGGCGGCCGGCGCAGCGATGGTGTGTTCCATCTTCATCGCCTCCAGGATCATCAGCGCCTCGCCCTTCTTCACCTTCCGGCCGGCTTCCGCCATGACCTTGATGATCTTGCCGGGCAGCGGCGCGGCGATGGCGCCGGCGGCGGCCTCGTCGGAGAGGTCGGCATCCAGCGGATCGACGATCTCGAAGGCCAGCAGCGCGCCATCGTGGATCACCGAAATCCGGCCGCGCTCCAGATGGTAGGCGGCGTGCATGCGGTCGCCATCCAGCGTCGCCACCAGGTCGCCATGCCGGTTCAGCGCGTGGCTCGCCGTCCTGGTTTCGCCGCCGGCCTCGAGACGGAAGCCGCCGCCGCGCAGATAGCGCACGATCACCGGATGCTCGTCGCCGCCGACGCGGAAGCGCAGCTCCTCATGGCCGTCATCATTCAGCCGCCAGCCATGAGCATCGTTCCAGGGGCTGAAAGGATCGCTGTCATGAGCCGGCCTGCGCGCGGCCTCCCGCTCCGCCAGCACGGCCAGCGCCGCCAGTGCGAGCGTCCGTGGGCCGGGTTCCGGCTTCGCCGGCACCAGATCCTGCTGGAACCGCTCGATGAAACCGGTGTCCAGGTCCGCGGCCTCGAAGGCCGCATGGTCGATCACCCGCTTCAGGAAGAACACGTTTGTGGTCAGCCCCACGACGCGGGTGGCGTCCAGCACACCCGAAAGCTTGCGGATCGCCTCGCCGCGGTCGCGGCCATGGGCGATGACCTTGGCGATCATCGGATCGTAGAACGGGGTCACGCTGTCGCCCTCGCGGACGCCGGTATCGATGCGCACGCCCTCACCCTCCGGTGGAAAGCGGAGCATGTCGAGCCGGCCCGTGGCTGGCAGGAACATCTTCGACGGATTCTCGGCGTAGAGCCGCGCCTCGATGGCATGGCCCTCGATGGTGAGGTCCGCCTGGGCCAGCGGCAGCTTCTCGCCGGCGGCGACGCGGATCTGCCACTCCACCAGGTCCTGGCCGGAGATCAGTTCGGTGACCGGATGCTCCACCTGCAGGCGCGTGTTCATCTCCATGAAGAAGAAGCGGTCCGGGCGGAGACCTTCCGAGACATCGGCGATGAACTCGATGGTGCCCGCGCCGCGGTAGTCGATGGCCTTCGCCGCGGCGACCGCCGCCTCGCCCATCGCCTTCCGCATGGCCTCGGGCATGTCCGGCGCCGGCGCTTCCTCGATCACCTTCTGGTGGCGGCGCTGGATGGAGCAGTCGCGCTCGAACAGATGCACCGCATTGCCGTGGCTGTCGCCGAAGACCTGCACCTCGATGTGGCGCGGCTTGACCAGGAACTTCTCGATCAGCACCCGCTCGTCGCCGAAAGCGTTCTTCGCCTCCCGCTGGGCGCCTTCCAGCGCCTTCTGGAAGTCCTTCTCGCCGTCGACGCGGCGCATGCCCTTGCCGCCGCCGCCGGCGACGGCCTTGATCAGCACGGGGAAGCCGATGCGACCCGCCTCGGCGGCCAGCACCGACAGATCCTGATCCTCGCCGTGATAGCCGGGCACGACCGGCACGCCGGCCTTTTCCATGATGGCCTTGGCGGCGTCCTTCAGCCCCATCCTGCGGATTGAGTCGGCGCTGGGACCGATGAAGGTCAGACCCTCCTTCTCGATGGCCTCGGCGAAGGCCGCGTTCTCCGACAGGAAGCCATAGCCCGGATGGATGGCGCGGGCGCCGGTGCGCTTCGCGGCCTCCAGGATGCGGTCGGCCAGCAGGTAGCTCTTCGTGACCTCGGACTCGCCGATGCGGCAGGCCTCGTCGGCCATCTGGACGTGCATGGCGTTGGCGTCGGCGTCGGAATGCACGGCGACGGTGCGGATGCCGAGGCGGCGGGCGGTGCGGATGACGCGGCAGGCGATCTCGCCGCGGTTCGCAATCAGTATCTTTTCGAACAATGCCATCTCTGCCGCCTCACATCCTGAACACGCCGAATTTCGTATCCTCGACGGGCCTGTTCAGCGCCGCCGAGATGGCCAGCCCCAGCGTCATGCGGCTGTCGGCCGGGTCCAGCAGACCATCGTCCCAGATGCGCGAGGTGGCGAAATAGGGATCGGACTGTTCCTCGAACTGCTCGATGATCGGCCGCTTGAATTCCGCCTCTTCCGCGTCCGACCACGTCTTGCCCTGGCGTTCGTGATTGGCGCGGGTGACCGTCGCCAGAACGCCCGCGGCCTGCTCCGGCCCCATCAGGGCGAGCCGGGCGCTGGGCCACATCCACAGGAACCGCGGCCCGTAGGCGCGCCCGCACATGCCGTAATTGCCGGCGCCGTATGAGCCGCCGACCACCATGGTGAACTTCGGCACCTTCGTCGTGGAAACGGCGGTGACCAGCTTGGCGCCGTCCTTGGCGATGCCGCCCGCCTCGTACTTCCGCCCGACCATGAAGCCGGAGATGTTCTGCAGGAAGATCAGCGGCACGTGGCGCTGGCTGCAGAGTTCGATGAAGTGCGCGCCCTTCATGGCCGATTCCGAGAACAGGATGCCGTTGTTGGCGACGATGCCCACCGGATAGCCGAAGATGCGCGCGAAGCCGCAGACCAGCGTCTGGCCGTAGAGCTTCTTGAACTCGTCGAACTCCGAGCCGTCGACCATGCGCGCGATCAGTTCGCGCACGTCATAGGGCTGGCGCACGTCCCGGGGCAGCACGCCGTAGAGCTCCTCCGGGTCGTAGGCCGGCGCCTGGGGGCGCTCGATCCGCACCGACTTCGGCTTGAGGCGGTTCAGGTTGCCGACGATCTGCCGCGCCAGCGCCAGGGCGTGGGCGTCGTTCATGGCGTAGTGGTCGGTGACGCCCGAGGTGCGGGAATGGACGTCCGCACCGCCCAGATCCTCCGCCGAGACGATCTCGCCCGTCGCCGCCTTCACCAGCGGCGGGCCACCGAGGAAGATAGTGCCCTGCTGGCGGACAATGATCGCGTCGTCGGACATGGCCGGCACGTAGGCGCCGCCGGCGGTGCAGCTTCCCATAACCACGGCGATCTGCGGGATGCCGGCGGCCGACATGTTGGCCTGATTGTAGAAGATGCGCCCGAAATGCTCCTTGTCGGGGAAGACCTCGGGCCACTGCGGCAGGTTTGCGCCGCCCGAATCGACCAGGTAGATGCAGGGCAGGTTGTTCTCCAGCGCCACTTCCTGCGCCCGGACGTGCTTCTTCACCGTCTCGCGGTAATAGGTGCCGCCCTTCACGGTCGCGTCATTGCAGACGATGACGCATTCCAGCCCCGACACCCGGCCGATGCCGGTGATGACGCCGGCGGAGGGAACCTCGCCGTCATACAGGCCCCAGGCGGCGAGCTGACTGAACTCCAGGAAGGGCGCGCCGGGATCGACCAGGGCGCGGATGCGCTCGCGCGGCAGCATCTTGCCGCGCTCCAGATGGCGGTTGCGGGCGCGCTCCCCGCCGCCCTGCTTGATCTCGCCGACGCGTTCTTTCAGACGGCCGACCTCGCCGCGCCAGAAGTCCATGTTGGCCCTGAACACGTCCGAGCGCGTGTTGAGTTCGGATTTCAGTACCGGCATCCGGCGTCGCTCCCCTGCACCGTGACGATTGCGCCGATATTGAGCATGTTTGGCCGGACTCGGGAACCCCGATCAGGGCTGTCCCGCTGTCGCCTGCTGACGCGGGAAGGTCACCACCTCGATCCGGTTCCCGTCGCGGTCGCGGATGAAGGCTGCGTAGCAGGTCGTCACCGCCACCTGCCTTTCGCCCGGCGCGCCGTCGCCGGTTCCGCCTTCGGCCAGGGCAATGCGGTGGAACGCATCGACCGTTGCCCGGTCCCGCGCCCTCAGGCAGACATGGAAGCCCGTATCGGCCCGCGCCGAGGGAGCGTCGGGCCGGGCGTTCAGCCAGAATTCCGGATAGCGCCTGCCGAAACCGACGGTCGCCGGCCTGTCCGCCAGCACCGTGAATCCGAGCGGCGCGAGAACCTTACGATAGAAATCCGCCGCCGCCTTCAGGTCGCGGACCTGGATGGAGACGTGATCGATCACGGCTTCACGGTTCGGGCGAAATCCACGGCGATCTCTCGTCGGGTGAAGCGCCATCCCGCGTCCGTGCGCACGAAGGTGTCACGGTATTCGCCGACGATGTCGGGCACTTCCGACGGGCGCACCCGTTCCGGCCGTTCGTGGTCGTCATGGCGGTGAAGCGTCAGATAGACCACGCCGGTGGCGTTGTTCCGGTCGATGACGTTCACCAGCGCGTTGGTGCAGACATGGCGCGAACGGCGGTGCGTCGCGGCTTCGCGCCGCCCGAACCCCGCCTCGATTTCGGCGCGGCCGGTCATGGTGTTGTCGGGCGAGGTCCAGACCCCGTCATCGGTGAACTGATCCGCGATCCGCGACGCCTCGCCGTGGTCGACGAAGTGGCAGTACTCGATCATCAGCCGCTCGCAGGCGCGCTCGATCAGCATGCGCTCGATATCGTCCATTCACTCGATCTCCCGGCTGAAGGCGGCGTTCGCCTCGTCGAAAATGCGATATTCCTGGCGGTTCCAGAAGACCCGTCCGGTCATGTCGTCGGCGGCAAAGGCCGCAAGCCACTTCGCCGTCGGATAGACGTCTGCCGGATCCTGCGGCGCCTCGGGGTTCATGCCCGACCGCGTCGGCCCGGGGATCAGGCCGTTGACCAGCACGCCCGTGCCCACGCATTCGCGCGCCGCCGTTCGCGTCAGGGCATAAAGCCCCGCCTTCGACGCGCCGTAGGCGCCGAAGCCCTTCGCCCCGGTTTCCGCGGCCCGGGAGAGCGTGTTGACGATGTGTCCCCCGCCCTGTGCCCGCATCAGCGGTATCGCCGCCTTCATGCCGTAATAGGGGCCGAGAAGATTGACGCGGATCAGCTTCTCGAACTGGTCGGGCGCGTGATCGGGGATCGCGGTGCGGAAACCGAGGCCGGCATTGTTGAACAGCACGTCGAGCCGGCCGTGTTCTCCGGCGACGGAACGGATGAGATCGCCCACCGCCGCCGCGTCGCTGACATCGCATTCGCGCAACGTGAAGTCCGTCGCGCCGTCGAGTAGCGCCACGTCCGCGCCGACCACCGTCGCCCCGTCGGCGTGGAAGCCTTCGGCGATGGCCCGGCCGATCCCGCTCGCCGCGCCGGTGACGATGATGACCTTGCCGCGGACGCTCACCGCGTCGCGGCCGCCGCCTTCGGGGCGAAGTCCCCGAGCCCCTGCCGGAGCAAGTCGACGATCATACCGATCTCTTCGTCGGTAACGTTGAGCGGCGGCGTGACCAGGAAATGGTCGCCGCGGAGGCCGTCCAGCATGCGCCGGGAATAGATGATCAGCCCCCGGTCGTAGCAGGCCTGGGCGATCTCGCTGCCGGCGTTGAGTTCCGGCGGCAGAGGGATGCGCTTCGTGCGGTCGGCCATGACGTCGAAGCCGAGCATCAGCCCCCGGCCCCGCACTTCGCCGATGAACGGAAACTCGTCCATCAGTCCTTCCAGCGCGGCCTTCAGCTTCGCGCCCTGGCGGGCGGCGTTGGCCACCAGACCGTCCTCCTTCAGCACGTCCATCACGGCGAGACCCGCAGCGCAGGCCAGCGGCCCGGCCGAGTATGTATGGCCGTGGGCGTAGCCGCCGGCGTCGTAGACCGCTTCGACCATTTCGCCCCTCGCCAGCACCGCGCCGAGCGGCACGTAGCCGGCGGCCAGGCCCTTGGCCATCGCGATGATGTCGGGGTTGGCGTCCCAGTGCTCGGCGCAGAGGTACTTGCCGCTCCGGCCCGAACCGCACATCACCTCGTCGTAGATCAGCAGCAGCCCGTGGCGGTCACAGATCTCCCGGACGCGGGCATAGTAGACGTCCGGCGCGATCAGGCCGCCGGTCGCCGCGCCGCCGATCGGTTCCATGATGAAGGCCAGCACCGTCGAGGGGCCCTGGTTGATGATCTCGTCTTCCAGCGCCTGAGCAAAGCGCAGCGCCGCTGCATCCTCGCTCTCACCTTCGGGCCGCTCCACCACGAAGGGCGCCGGGATCTTGGGCTGGATCTGCATCATCGGCGCGAAGGGCGCGAACATCGCGGGATCGCCGGTCAGCGAAAGCGCGCCAAGGGTAGAGCCGTGATAGGAAGGCAGACGGGAGATGATCTTGTATCGGGTCCCCTCCCCCTTCGCGAGGGCGTACTGGCGCGCAAGCTTGATCGCGCCCTCGACCGCTTCGGAGCCGCCGGAACAGAAGAAGGCGCGGGTGAGGCCCTTGTCCTGGCCCAGATCCGCCAGCCGGTCGGCCAACGTCTCGGCGGGGCCGTTCTTGAAATGGCTGCGGAAGGCGAAACAGATATCGTCCATCTGCGCGCGCATGGCCTCGACCACGCGGCGGTTGTTGTGGCCGATATTCGTGGTCTGGGGCCCGCAGCTCGCGTCGACATAGCGGCGGCCCTCGTCATCCCAGATGAAGATGCCCTCGCCCCGGACCGCGACCGGGCGGTCGGCGGTGGGCCAGAAGAACATGGAGGACGGCTGATTGCGGCCGTGGCGCGGCGCGAATTCGTTCATGGCGGTCTCCCCTCCCGGCGTCTCGATCGGGGCAAGAGTAGACCCGCCGCCGGCGCGCCGCCAGCGCAACGGCCGCAATCGCGGGTTGAGACTCGCAGGTTCCCGAAATACCTTGTTCATTCCCGGGGCTCGCAGGAAAGCAGGGATATGGACACTCAGGCGCCACTCAGCGTTCCGGACGCCCGGGAGCCGGAACGTCCGCGCTGGACCAGCATCACCTATGACGGCGAGCGGAAGGCGTTCAGGCGGCTGCTGATGCGGGAGGCGCCGCTGATCGCCGCGACCGGCGGCATCTACTGGTTCTGGGCGCGCACCCGCGTGCGCCGCTTCATCTGGGCGCATACCAAGATCAACGGCACGCCGCTGGAGTATTCGGGCCGCGGTCTGGAGCTGTTTCTCGGTTTCGTCATTGCCGGCGCGCTGTTCGCCCTGACCTACTGGCTGTTGCAACTCGCCGTGCTGAGCGCCGGCTTCGGCCCGCTGGAAGGCACCGTCGTCTCCCTCGGCGTCTACGCCCTGTTCTTCACCTTCCTCTATGCGCTGGCCGCCTATCGCACGCGCCGCTACATGGTCCGCCGCACATCCTGGCGCGGCATACGCTGTGGTCTGGAAGGATCGAGCCTCGGCTTTGTCCGCCACGCCCTGCCCGCGGCGCTGGCCACCGTGTTCACGCTCGGGCTGGCCTTTCCCTGGCTCAATGTCGTGGTCCAGCGTTATCTGATCGAGAACATGTCCCTCGGCAGCGCCCGCTTCCACTATGACGGGCGAGGCCGGGAGCTGTTCAGGCCCTGGCTGGCGGTCTGGTTGCTGCTGCTTCCAACGGCCGGTTACGCGCTCGTCTGGTGGCGGGGCCGCGCCATGCGCTACCACTACAACGCGACACGGATGAACGGGCTGGCGCTGAATTCCTCGCTCGATCCCTGGAAGATCGTCGTCATCTCGATCATCGGCGGTCTGCTGATCGGTCTGCTTTTCTACCTGCCGGCGGGTCTCGTCTTCGCCGCCGCCGGCGCTGCGACCACCGCTGTCGGCAATCTCGCCGCCATCGCCGTGGCTGGCGTCATCGCCTTCTCCGTCTTCTTCGCCGCCGCCTGGGCCATATTGCTCTATTTCGTCGAGTACCGCATCACCGAGCACGCCCTGCAGGCCCTGCTGATCAGCGGCAGCATGGACTGGAACGACATCGAGCAGGTGCATCCGCAGGCCGCCGGTCCGGGCGACGGCCTCGACGCCGTGCTCAGCATGGACGGAATCTGACCTCGTCATGGAAGCGCCATGGAACCGCTCCAGGGCGACATTCTCGGACGGACGCACCGCCGCGATCCACGATGTCGAAGTCGACATTGCCCCCGAGGGTATTGGAATCGAGGGGGACGACGTCAGCATCCACTGGGGCGAGGCCGGGCTGGAGGTCGTCGATGCCCCGGCCAATGCAAAGGCGCTTCGCCTCGGTCACGCGGATCATGACGGCGCGCGCCTGCTGCTGGAGGGCGAGGCCCTGGTGGCGCAAGTGCGCGATGCCCTGCCCGGCCTGCTGGCGCGGCGTCCGGACAGCCGAAAATACGACCTGAAGAAGCTGGGCGTCTGGGGCGGCGCAGTGGCGGCGCTGGCGGCGCTCTTCTTCCTCTTCCTGCCGGCAATCGTCTCCGGCGTCGCCGCGCTGATTCCCCAGTCGGTCGAGAAACGTCTCGGCGACCAGGCTCTGGCGGCCTTCTCGCAGTTCTTCGACGGCATGGAAAACGAATGCCGGGAGCGCGGGGGACAGCAGGCGCTCGACTGGATGGTGGCGCAGATCATGGACGGCGCGCGGATGGAACGCGGCGTCGATGTCCGTGTCGTACCGGTCGACATGGTCAACGCCGTGGCCTTTCCCGGCGGCAGGGTCCTGATCTTCGACGGCCTGATCCAGCAGGCCGAAAGCGCCGAGGAAGTCGCAGGCGTCGTCGCCCACGAACTCGGCCATGTGGAGAACCGCCACGGGATGGAGCGGATGGTCCGCGACAGCGCCATCAGCGCCGTCCTCAGCGTCTTCGCGCCGGGCGCGGCCGGCGACATCGGCAGCGAGCTTGGCGGCGCGCTGCTGACCCAGTCCTATGGCCGCGATGCCGAGCGGGAGGCCGACGCCTTCGCCGTCGAAACACTGAACCGCATCGGGGTGACCACCGGCGGCATGGCGAGCTTCTTCGAACGCATGGCGCAGAAACACGATGCCGGCCAGGGCGGCTCGCTGTTGCAGTACCTGGCCAGTCACCCGGCGCCGACCGAGCGCGCCGAGACCATCGCCGCGCGCGGCACCGGCGACGAACCTATCCTCAGCGACGCCGAATGGCGCGCGCTGAAGGCGATCTGCCCGAAAGACTGAGGTTCAGACGATGCGCTTGTCGCGGAATTCCGCAATGGCGTCGGCGCCGTAGCCGAGCTCGCCCAGGATTTCCTCGGTGTGCTCGCCGAGCACGGGCGCACGGTGACGGATGCCGCCCGGCGTCTTCGACAGGTTGATGGGCGCGCTGGCCACCGGCGCGGGCTTCGGCAGGTTCGGAAACTCGACGTCCTGCAGGAAGCCCATGGCCTGGACATGCGGATCGTCCAGGGTCTGCTGCGGCGTATAGAGAGGCCCGGCCGGCACCGAGGCCGCGGCGTACTCCGCCAGCACCTCGTTGGTGGTCTTGTCCTTCGCGTGCTCGCGGGCGATCTCGGAGAGAATCTCGCTGTTGTTGCCGCGGTCGAGGTCGTCGGCGAAGCGCGGATCGTCGATCAGGTCGGGGCGGCCCACCAGCTTCGCCCAGCGCTCGAACAGGGGACGCCCGACCACCTGGACGATGAACCAGCCATCCTTCGTCGGAACGATGTCGCTCGGGCCCGAGGTCTGGCCTCGATTCATGGTAGGCTTGCGGTTGATGCCCAGCATCGCCTGCTCGATCAGCGCGGCGTTGCCGATCGTCAGCGCCGAACGCACCAGCGCGCCCTCAACCATCTGGCCCTCGCCGGTCTCCTTGCGGTGCATCAGGGCCACCAGCGTGCCGATCGCCGACATCATCGCGGTGGTGAAATCCACCCAGGGGCCGGCGAACTTCACCGGCTGGTCCTCGCTGCCCGACATGTAGGTGGAGCCCGACATGACCTGGCCGATGCCGTCGAAGCCGACGCGGTCGCTGTAGGGGCCGCCATGGCCGAAGGCGGAAACCGTGGTCAGGACGATGTCCGGCTTCATCGCCTTCAGGCTGTCGTAATCCAGTCCCATGGCCTTCAGGCCCTGAGGGGGCAGATTGGCGACCACCACGTCGGCGGTCTCAACCAGCTTCTTCACGATCTCCCGGCCTTCCGGCTTCATCGGGTTGAGAGTGAGGCCACGCTTGTTGCGGTTGATCTGCAGGAACAGCGCGCCGATGCCGTCATCGTTGACCGGCGTGGTCCAGCGGTCTTCGGAACCGGCCAGCTTCTCGATGCGGATGACGTCCGCGCCGAATTCGGCCAGCAGGCTGGCGCAGTACGGTCCCGCGATATAGCGGCCGAAATCCAGCACACGGTATCCGCTCAGAACTCCCGACATCGCTCCCCTCCCCGAAAAAGAATGCCGCTCTATCGTCGATCGATACGCATCTTCATACCGAAGCGCGGGCGCAAGGTCACGCGCCCTTGCGGCTGGACCGGGTGTCCGGGCTTCAGCGTCAACCGGTAACGGCGGCCGAGCACGGCCAGGACCATGCGCGCCTCGAGCTGCGCGAAACCGGAGCCAATGCAGATGCGGGGGCCGCCGCCGAACGGGAAATAGGCGTGCTTGTGGCGCGCATAGACCTCGTGATCGGCGAAGCGCTCCGGATCGAAGCGGTCGGGCTCCGACCAGAGCTTCGGATTGCGGTGGGTGATCCACGGCACGGCGGAGACGATGGCCCCCTTCGGGACCGCCAGTTCGCCGCCCAGCCGGTCGTCCTTCTCCGCCGTGCGGCTGATGGAGAAGGCCGGCGGGTATAGCCTGAGCGTCTCGTCGATGACCATGCGCGTACGCTCCAGCGTGCGCATGTCATCGAAATTCGGCCGGCGGTCGCCCAGCACCGAATCGATCTCGGCGTGGAACTTCGCTTCTTCCTCCGGGTGCACGGACAGCAGATAGAACGCCCAGCTCAGCGCCTGCGCCGTGGTTTCGTGACCGGCCGCGAACAGGGTCATCACCTCGTCGCGGAGCTGCCGGTCGGACATCCCCTCCCCGGTTTCCGGATCGCGGGCGTCCAGCAACATCTGCAGCAGATCCTCGCGCGCGGCCTCGCCCGCCGTCCGGCGCTGGTCGATGATCGCGTAGATCATGCTGTCGAGGGTCTTCATCGCCTCGCGCACCTTCGGGTCGCGGTAGCGCGGCAGCCATTCCGGCAGACCCAGGAAATCGATCGGCGAAAGGCGCCCCAGGTTCTCGATCAGGATCGACACCGCCTTGCCCAGCCGGTCGATGTCGCCCGCAATGTCGGAGGTGAACAGCGTCCGCGCCACGATCTCCATGGTCAGGCGCATCATCTCGTGGGCGATGTCGACATGGCGGCCGGTATCGGCATGCGCCGCCCAGCGTTCGGCTGTCGCCTCGGCGCTGTCGACCATGATGCCGGCCAGCGCCTGCAGCCGCTGGAAATGGAAGGCCGGGGCGGCGATCCGGCGTTGACGCCGCCAGAAATCGCCTTCTGCGGTCAGCAGCCCGTTGCCCAGCGCGGGCCCCAGGATCTGCCGGTTCAGCCGGCCCTTGGTGTAGATCTCCGGCTTGGCGACCAGCATCTCCTTGATCAGGTCGGGCCGGTTGACGATGACGAAGGTCTGGAAGGCGAAGCGGCGGACCGAATAGTCCTTGTCGAAGATGTAGTCGGGATAGAGATCGATGACGTTGTCGCGCATCACCCGCATGGTCTCGATCACGCCGAGCCGCCGGTTCATGCCGGGATGGCGCAGACTGGGCGCGCCCTGTCCGGTATCCGTCATCGTCGCTTGCCCGCCTTCTCCTCGTAGGGGTTGTGGCTCTTGCGCAGCATCATTCTGACCGGCACGCCATGCAGGCCGAACGCCTCGCGCAGCCCGTTCACCAGATACCGCTCATATGCGTCCGGCAGTTCGCCGCCGGAAGAGGTGAACAATGCGAAGGTCGGCGGCCGCGACTTGGCCTGCGTCAGATAGCGGATGCGGAAACGCCGGCCGTTGACCAGTGGCGGCGGATGGCGCGCCGTCATCTCCTCCAGCCAGCGATTGAGGCGTGCCGTCGGCACGCGGAGGTTCCAGGCTTTGTAGGCCTTGATGACGGCGGGCATCAGCTTGTCGACGCCGCGGCCGGTCAACGCCGAGAAGGCGACGATCGGCACGCCCCGGGCCTGGGCCAGCTGCTGCTCCAGTCGATAGCGGAGTTCGCGCATGACTTCGGGACCGTCATCAAGCAGATCCCACTTGTTGATGCCGATCACCAGCGCGCGGCCCTCTTCCAGGGTCTGCCGCGCGAGGACCAGATCCTGACGCTCCAGAGGCTGGGTCGCGTCGGCCAACAGCACCACGACTTCGGCGAACTGCACCGCACGCAGCCCGTCGGCCACCGCCAGCTTCTCCAGCTTCCGGTTGACGCGCGACTTCCGCCGCATGCCGGCGGTGTCGAACAGGCGCACCGGATGGCCATTCCATTGCCAGTTGATCGAGATGGAATCCCGGGTGATGCCCGCTTCCGGACCGGTCAGCAGGCGGTCCTCGCCGATCATCCGGTTGATGAGCGTGGACTTGCCCGCATTGGGACGTCCGACGACGGCGAGCAGCAGCGGCTTCTCCGCCTCATCGGCGGCGGCGTCCCGGCCGGCCCGTTTCGTCGTCTCCGGCGCCAGCGCCTCGATGGCGTCCTTGAGATCGACCAGGCCCTCGCCGTGCTCCGCCGAGACGCCAACGGGATCGCCGAGCCCCAGTTCATAGGCTTCCAGCCGGCCCGGTTCGCCGGCGCGGCCCTCGCACTTGTTGGCGACGACGATGACCGGCGTGCTCTGCTCGCGCAGCCAGCCCGCGAAATGGCTGTCCAGCGGCGTCAGGCCGGCGCGGGCGTCGTACATCAGCAGCGCCACGTCCGCCTCGGCAAGCGCCATCTCGGTCTGCTGGCGCATCCGGGCTTCCAGACTGTCGTCGAAGGCTTCCTCCAGTCCGGCGGTGTCGATCACGCGGAAACGGAGCGTCCCGATGCGTCCCTCGCCCTCGCGGCGGTCGCGGGTAACACCGGGCAGGTCATCGACCAGCGCCAGGCGCTTGCCGACCAGCCTGTTGAACAGCGTCGACTTGCCGACATTGGGTCGGCCCAGAATGGCGATAGTGAGGCTCATGGAAGCCCGATCCTAGCGATAGGCGAGTAGTTCGCCGCCATCGGTGACGATGAGCAGCGTGCCGTCGACCACGATGGGGGCCGCGGCGATGCCGTCATCCAGTTCGAAGCCGCCGACCGGCGAACCGTCGAACGGCGAATAGAAGGCCACCTGGCCCTCGTTGTTGGCGACGATGACCCGTTCGCCGGCGACTACGGGACCGACCCATGTCAGCCGGCCCTCGTTGTCTTCGGGATCCTCGAACTTCGGCATCTGGGTGACCCAGCGGATGCCGCCGTCGTCGGCCGAGAGGCAGACCAGTTCCGATTCCGAGGAGACCAGATAGAGGAAATCGCCTGTCAACCAGGGCGTCTGCCGGCCTGCGATCTCCTGGTCCCAGATACGAATGCCACGCTGCAAGTCGATCGCCGCCGCGGCGCCGCCCTGGCCGACCACGTAGACGCGGCCGTCGTCGATCACAGGCTGGGCATCGATGTCGTTGATGGCGCCGAGCGGCGTGATCCGCCGGGCTCGCAGCAACTGGTCAGACCAGATTGCCTGGCCGGTGTCCGCGCGGATGGCGTAGATCTCGCCCGAGGCGTACGGGGCCATGACGAAGGGACCGCTGCCCGTCGGCGCGGGCGTGCCGATCTGTTCGGCGGTCTCCTGCAGTCCCTGGTGCACCCAGATCTCCTCGCCGGTCTCCAGATCGTGTGCCTTGAGCCGGCTGTCCGACGCCAGGAAATAGACCCGCCCGTTGCTGACCAGCGGCGCCCCGCGGATCGGACCGTCGATCCTCACCTGCCAGAAGTAGTTCCCGGTCTCGGGTTCCAGGGCATAGAGGTCGCCGAAGGGCGTCGTCGCCACGATCACGCCGTCGCCCACGGCCACGCCGCCGCCGATCTCGCCCGGATCCTCGCTGCGGCGGCCGAGACCGACCTGCCAGATCCGCTCACCGGTCCTGAGATCGAAAGCACTCACCCTGGCGCGGGCGTCCATGGTGTAGACACGACCGTTCGCGGAAACGGGCCGTGCGGTCACGCGTTCCTCATCATTGGAGCCGGTGCCGATATCGGCGCTCCAGGCCCGGCTGAGGGACCCGGAAAGCGCCAGATGCCGCATCACCGCCTCCGGCGTGCCGCCCTCCTGCGGCCAGTCGGCGTTCGAAACCGCCGCCGGCAGCGTCACGGTCAGATCCTGAACGCTCTCGTCCGGCTCCAGCGACGTTTCCAGCGCCAGGACGGAGATGCGCTCGCCCGGCAACGGCACCTTCTCGGTCTCGAACCAGGAGCCGATCGTATCGCACGCGCCCACCGTCGCCGCCAGCGCGGCGGCGATCAGCACCCTTCCGAGCAGACTTGCGCCCAAGGCCTTCTCAGCCCCCCAGCGCCATGATGTAGTTCCGCACGCGATCGCGCTGCCGCGCCGTCGCATTGGCGTCTTCGGCAATGGCGCGCAGCTCAGCAATAGCCCCGGCCCGGTCACCCTTCGCCAGCAGCGCAGAGGCGCGTATCTCCCGCGCCGCATTGGCGAACACGCCCCCGCCGTCAGGCAGATCGCCGAGTCGTTGAACGGCTGCATCGCCGCCTTCAAGTTCCAGAGCCAGAAGGGCCGCCTTCAGTCGCACGACATCGCGATGCAGCGCGCGCAGCTCGCCGTCGGCGATCAGCCGGTCATAGGCGGCCAGCGCCTCTGGCCCGTTACCGGCGGCGGCCCGCGCGGCGGCGGCCTGCATTTCGGCCAGAGCTCCATAGCCCCCGGGACCGGACGCAGCGATCTGGTCGAAGGCGGCGGCGGCCTCGGCCGCCTGCCCCCCGTCCAGCCGATCCAGCGCCGACTCGAAGGCCGCGCCCGCCTCTTGGCGCTGGTTCAGCCGATAGTCCTGCCAGAACACCACGCCGGCGACGACGGCGACGATCAGTACGGTCGCCCCGATGGCATAGGCGCCATAGCGCTTCCACATCGTCTCGTAGCGTTCGCGGCGGACGTCTTCGTCCACCTCGCGGAAAATGAGATCGTCACTCACGGGTCAGAAGCGTCCTCGGAACGGGCCGCGCCATGGCGGCGGCGGCAGATGAAAATCCGCGACCTAGATAACGATTGCGCGGTCCGGATGCAAACACGCCGCGGCGGGCGCGGCAGCACGGTCTCCGGCCAGCTCGCGCTTGACGGGCCGCGCGGGGCGCTGTTTTGTTGCCCACCCGCCCGAACGGCGGCTCACAACGGCGCGACGGTCATGATCCTGCTGATCGATAACTACGACAGCTTTACCTACAATCTCGTCCATTTCCTGGGCGAGCTTGGCGCGGATATCGCCGTGCGCCGCAACGACGTGCTGAGCGTTGCCGAAGCGCTGGAGATGAAGCCGGAGGCCATCGTGCTGTCGCCTGGTCCGGGCCGGCCCGACAGCGCCGGCATTTCGCTGGAACTCGTCGCCTCGGCGCCGCCCGAGCTGCCGATCCTCGGCGTCTGCCTGGGCCACCAGACCATCGGGGAGGTCTTCGGCGGCCGGATCATTCGCGCCAAGATCCTGATGCACGGCAAGACTTCGACGATCACCCATCGCGGCGAGGACGTCTTCGCCGGCCTGCCGCAGGGATTCACCGCCACGCGCTACCACTCCCTCGTGGTCGACCGGGACGGCTTCCCCGAGTCGCTGGAGATCACGGCGGAGACGGAGGACGGCGCGATCATGGGCCTGCGCCACCGTGAACGGCCCGTCTACGGCGTCCAGTTCCACCCCGAGAGCATCGCCTCGGAGCACGGCCACGCCCTGCTCGACAACTTCCTGAAGCTGGCGGGTCTGAAGCAATGAACGAGATGGAAACCTTCAAGGCCCTGATCGGGCGCGTCGCCGAAGGTGAGAAGCTGCCGGTCGAGGATGCTCGGACGGCGTTCGACATCATGATGTCGGGCGACGCCACGCCCTCGCAGATGGGCGCCTTTCTGATGGCGCTCCGGGTCCGGGGCGAAACGGTCGAGGAGATCACCGGCGGGGCCATGGCGATGCGCGCCAAGGCCGACAAGATCCCGGCCCCGGCGGATGCGATCGACACCTGCGGCACGGGCGGCGACGCCAAGGGAACCTGGAACGTCTCGACCGCCACGGCCTTCGTCCTCGCCGCACACGACATTCCCGTCGCCAAGCACGGCAACAGGGCGCTGTCGTCGAAGACCGGCACGGCCGACGTACTCACGGCGCTGGGCGTCAACATCGACTGCCCCTTCCCGCTGATCCAGAAGGCGCTGAAGGAAGCCGGCATCGGCTTTCTGATGGCCCCGCGTCATCACGGCGCCATGCGGCATGTCGGGCCGACGCGTGTCGAACTCGGCACGCGCACCATCTTCAACCTGCTGGGTCCACTTTCGAACCCGGCCGGCGCGAAACGCCAGCTCATGGGCGTGTTCGCCCGGCAGTGGGTCGAACCGCTGGCCCATGTGCAGATGAAGCTGGGCGCGGAGAAGGTCTGGGTCGTGCACGGCTCCGACGGCATGGACGAACTGACCACCACCGGTCCCTCCACCGTCGCCGAACTGGCGGATGGCAGGGTCAGCGTCTTCGAGGTCAATCCCGCTGACGCCGGTCTTCCTGTCGCGCGCCCGGAAGATCTGAAGGGCGGCGGCCCGGAGGAGAACGCCCGGGCGCTGCAGGCCGTGCTGAACGGGGCGAAGAACGCCTTCCGCGACATCGTCGTGCTCAACGCCGCGGCTGGGCTGATCGTCGCCGGCAAGGCCGGTTCCCTGAAGGAAGGCGCCGAAATGGCCGCGGCGTCGCTGGACGGCGGTTCGGCCGCCGCCCGGCTGGCGCAGCTCGTGACGATCTCCAACGAGGCCGCCTGACCATGACCGGCACGGTGCTCGACAGGATCTGCGCGGACAAGCTGGACCATGTCGCCCGCTGCAAGGCCGAGCGTCCGCTGGCGCGGGTCGAGGCCGCGGCGAAGGCGCAGCCGGCGCCGCGCGGGTTCCTGCAGGCCCTGCGCGCACATCAGGACGCCGGCCGCTACGGCCTGATCGCCGAAATCAAGAAGGCCTCGCCCTCCAAGGGCCTGATCCGGGCGGATTTCGACCCGCCGGCGCTGGCGCGGGCCTATCGCGCCGGCGGTGCAAGCTGTCTGTCCGTGCTGACCGACGCGCCCTATTTCCAGGGCGCCGACGGCTATCTCACCGCCGCCCGCGCCGCCGTGGACCTGCCTGTCCTGCGCAAGGACTTCATGCTGGATGTCTATCAGATCGCCGAAGCACGGGCGCTCGGCGCCGACTGCGTGCTGCTGATCATGGCGGCGCTGGAGGACGGCCAGGCCCGGGAGCTCGAGGATGCCGCATTCGGCTATGGCATGGACGTGCTGGTGGAGGTCCACGACCTCGAAGAGCTCGAGCGCGCCAAATCTCATCTGAAAAGCGAACTGATCGGCGTAAACAATCGAAATCTCAAGACACTCGATGTCGATCTGGCGACCACGGAGGCCTGCGCCGCCGCCCTGCCCGCCGGTTGCCTGGCGGTCAGCGAGAGCGGGCTGAACACCCGCGCCGACCTGGACAGGATGGCCGCCGCCGGCTGCCGCAGTTTCCTGATCGGGGAGAGCCTGATGCGTCAGGAGGATGTCGCCGGCGCCACACGCGCCCTGATCGGCGAGCCGGCGATGCGGGCCGCGGGCTGAGATGGCCGGCTTCACCCATTTCGACGACAAGGGCGCGGCCCGCATGGTCGACGTGGGCGCCAAGGACGAGACGAAGCGCACCGCCGTCGCGGAGGCGCGGGTTCTGGTCTCCCAGGAAACGCTGGCCCTGATCGTCGAGGGCCGCGCGAAGAAGGGCGACGTGATGGGCGTGGCGCGTCTGGCCGGGATCATGGGTGCGAAGAAGACACCGGATCTGATCCCGCTGTGCCACCCGCTGTCGCTGAACAGCGTCGAGGTCGATCTCGCGACGGAGGACGATCCGCCCGCCATTCTCATCCGCGCCACCTGCAAGGTCACCGGCAAGACCGGCGTGGAAATGGAGGCGCTGACCGCCGCCTCGGTCGCGGCCCTGACCGTCTACGACATGTGCAAGGCGGTGCAGCGCGACATGGTCATCACCGGCGTTCGCCTGATCTCCAAGGAAGGCGGCAAGTCCGGCCGGTTCGAGGCCGAATGATCCCCGTCGCGGAAGCGCGCGAGCGCATCCTGGCGGCGCTGACGCCGACACCCCTGGAATGGGTCGGGCTGGAACGCGCCAGCGGCCGGGTGCTGGCCGAGGCCGTGCTGGCGCGACGCACCCAGCCTCCCGCCGACATGTCGGCGATGGATGGATACGCGGTCCGCGCCGCCGACACCGGAACCGGCCAGCCGCTGCGGCAGATCGGCGAATCCGCGGCCGGCCGCGGTTTCAGCGGATCGATCGGCCCGGGCGAGACGGTACGCATCTTCACCGGCGCGCCCCTGCCCGAAGGCGCCGACGCCATCCTGATCCAGGAAGACGCCGAAGCGGAAGGGGACGTCATCCGCCCGAGGGAAGCCGTCCGGTCGGGCACCTATGTCCGGCCTGCCGGCCTCGACTTCCGCGAAGGCGATGCCGGTATGGCGGCGGGCCAGGAGATCGGGCCGCGCAATATCGGCCTGCTGGCGGCCATGAACGCGCCCTGGGTTCCCGTGCGGCGGCGGCCGCGCATCGCGCTGCTCTCCACGGGCGAAGAGCTTGTGCGCCCCGGCGAGGCGCCGGGACCGGACCAGATCATCTCATCCAATGCGCTTTCAGTCGGCGCACTGGTGGCCAGGGCCGGCGGCGAGGCCGTCGATATCGGCATCGCCCTCGACCGGCCCGACGCTCTCGCGGAGGCCGGACGCCGGGCGGCAGGCTGCGACATGCTGGTGACGCTCGGCGGCGCCTCGGTGGGTGAACACGATCTCGTGCAGGAGGTTCTGGGCGGCAAGGGGCTGGACATCGACTTCTGGCGCATCGCCATGCGGCCCGGCAAACCGCTGATGTTCGGCCGTTTCGGCGACGTGCCCCTGCTCGGCCTGCCGGGCAATCCCGTCTCGGCGCTGGTCTGCGCCGTCATCTTCCTGCGCCCCGCCATCCGCGCCATGCTGGGCGCCGAAGACACCCTGCCGCCGCTCCGCCGCGGGCGTCTTGGACGGGACCTGCCCCCCAACGACCGCCGCGAAGACTATCTGCGCAGCATCGCCGTCCGCGGGGACGACGGGCTGCAGACGGTCACGCCGTTTGAGCGGCAGGATTCCTCGATGCTCTCGGTCATGTCGCGCGCCAACGCCCTGGCGGTAAGACCGCCGCACGCGCCGGCGATGGCGGCCGGCGAGCCGATCGACTACATCGCGCTCGATCACCTCGCCTGACGAGGGAACATTGACGGAATCGAGGAACTTACGTAGAACATAACAGGATTCGTTTTCGAGCGTTCAGGAGGCCGACGCCCATGCTCACCCGCAAGCAACACCAGCTCCTGCTCTATGTTCACGACTATCTGAAGGACAATGGCGTCTGTCCTTCGTTCGACGAAATGAAGGATGCGCTGGACCTCAGGTCCAAGTCCGGCATCCACCGGCTGATCACGGCGCTCGAGGAGCGCGGCTTCATCCGCCGCCTGCCGCACCGGGCGCGAGCGCTGGAGATCCTCAAACTGCCGGATTCGGCGACGCCCGAGGGCCGCCAGAGGATACAGGAGCCGAAGGTCGGCGCGTTCCAGCCCCAGGTCGTGGCGAGCCAGCCGCTGCCTGCCCGGGCGACCCCCGCCCCCGCGGCCGGCGAGAGCGCCACGCTGCCCCTTTACGGCCGGATCGCTGCCGGCACGCCGATCGAGGCGCTGCGCGATCAGTCCAACTACATCGACGTTCCCGGCCACGTGCTGGGCCGGGGTGAACACTACGCCCTGGAAGTGGCCGGCGATTCCATGATCAACGCCGGCATTCTGGACGGCGACACGGTCGTGATCGAGCGCTGCGACACCGCCGAGAACGGCGCCATCGTCGTGGCCCTGATCGACGGCGAGGAAGTGACGCTGAAGCGCCTGCGCCGCCGCGGCAACGCCATCGCGCTGGAAGCCGAGAACCCGGCCTACGAAACCCGCATCTACCGCCCCGACCAGGTGCGCATTCAGGGCCGGCTGACCGCCCTCTTCCGCCAGTACTGATCCTTCGCCGGCACCGGATCCCTGATCCAGGGCCGCCGGCCGCGAACGGCGTTCACCGACCTGGCCGAAGGGCCGGCGCGGGCATCGAACCAGAGCGCGTGCGCGCCCTCGCGCCAGATGTCGAAGCGGTCGATGACGATCCGGGCCGACGGGCAGCGCCCGAAGACCGGCACCAGGCTGATCACCACGTCGGCCCGCGTACAGTCCTCGGCCACAGCGCGCTGATGCACCGGCAGGGCGATCATCCAGCCATCCGCACGCCAGATACAACCGGCGTCGTCGCAGCGCATGCGCCCGTCGGGGCTGGCCAGCCGCGCGGGCCATGGAAGCGAACCCGTCAGTCCGTCACGCGCCAGCCATTGATCCGCCGTGAACTTCTCCCGCCGCGTCGAGGAGAGCATCACCGCACCGGCCTCGGTGCGCACCGCGACAAGCCGGGCGTCCGAATCGACGCGGATCAGCGGCCGCTCGGCCAGATGCGGCGAGGCCAGCCCGATGGCGATGCCGCCGAGCCCCAGCACGCGCCAGCCGCGCGACCAGAGACAGAGCCAGAGTCCGCCCAGGGCCACGGCGCTCAGCCCCCAGACCGGCATGGCGGGAACCAGACGGACCGCGCCGGGCAGCGCCGCAACCCAGTGGGCAACCGTCAGCACGGCGTCGATGCCCTGCCCCATCAGCCAGAGCAGCGGTCCGTCGAGCCCAAAGGGCATCGCCAGCGCCGCCAGGGTCCCCGTGGGCATGACCCAGAATGCGACCAGTGGAATCCCCGCCAGATTGCCGAGCACGCCGTAGTCGGCGAAACGGTTGAAATGGTAGATCGCGAACGGCCCGGTCGCCGCGCCAGCGATCAGCGTGGTGAGCGCGACGCCGGCCAGATAGCCGCCAATGCGGCGAAGCAGTCCTCTCTCCCCGCCCGAACGTCGCCAACGGTCGCCATAGCGCTCATAGGCGGCGACCAGCGCGGTGACCGCGGCGAAGGACATCTGGAAGCCGGGTTCGACCAGCGCTTCGGGCGACAGCGCAAGGATCAGCATCGCCGCCAGGGCCACGGTTCTCAGCGAGATCGCGCGCCGGTCCGCCAGCACCGCAAGCATGACGAGCGCGACCATGACGAAGGCGCGGACGGTCGGCACCGAGCCGCCGGTGAGCACGAGATAGCCCGCGCCTCCGGCAATCGCGGCCAGCGCCGCCCATTTCTTGATCGGCCGCCGCAACGCCAGCGGCGGATGCAGGGCCAGCAGCGCGCGCAGACCGAAGAAGAGAAATCCGGTCACCAGACCCATGTGCAGGCCCGAGATCGCCAGCAGATGCGCCAGCCCCGCATCGCGCAGCGCCTGCTCCTCCGCCTCGCCGATCCGGCTGCGGTCACCGGTGATCAGGGCTGCCGCGACGCCCCCCGCCGCACCGCCGATCGCGCCGGCAATGCGGGAAGCCATGCGGTCCCTGAGCCGGCTCAGCCAGCCGCTCCCTTCGCCCGGCCGGACGATTTCGGCCGCGCCGAGCGCATAGCCATAGCCGCCGAGACCGCGATAGAAGGCGTAGCGCTGGAAATCGAAGGCGCCCGGCTCGGCCGGCGGCGAGGGCGGGCCGGCGACGGCCAGCATCGTGACCGTGTCGCCGGCGCGAATGGCCTCGGCACCGGTGCGGACGGAAATCCGCACCTTTTGCGGCATATCCTCGGCCCGAAGCCGGCCGAAGCGATCCGGCGCGATGACCAGGCGTGCCGCGTCGGGCCGGCGCTCCACCGCCAGCACCTCGCCCGCCAGCTCCGTCGGCCCCACCTCCGCCGGCAGAATGGGCGCACGAACAGCCTCCGTCCGCAGCGCCGCCGCGGCGAGACCCAGCACAACAAGCAGGCAGGCAAGCGCCGGCAGACGGATCGGCGTGGCCCGCAACTGGACCGCGGCGAACATCGCGAGCACCGCGAGAAACCCCAGCCAGGGCAGCGCGGGTTCGAAGGGAAGACCAAAATACACGGCGATGCCGCCGCCGAAGAGTACCGGCACGAAGTTGAACAGCCGGCCCCGCTCCGCCTCCAGGGCCGCAGCAAGGGCGCCGGCCGGATCGCGCAACAGGCGGGCCGCCGCCGCGCCAAGCCGTCTCGTCAGTCCTGCGGGGATATGATACATCCACGCCCTCCCGAAGCGATGCTACGTCAATCCCGATCATCAGGAGAAGTCATCCATGCCCAAGGACGGCGTCGTCACACGTTTCGCGCCCTCGCCGACCGGCTTCCTGCACATCGGCGGCGCACGCACCGCCCTGTTCAACTGGCTCTTCGCCCGCCATCACGGCGGCCGCTTCCTGCTCCGCATCGAGGATACGGACCGCAAGCGCTCCACGGACACGGCGATCGAAGCCATCTTCGACGGCCTGAACTGGCTCGGCCTGGAGGCCGACGAGGAACCCGTCTTCCAGTTCGCGCGCCAGCAGCGTCACGCCGAGATCGTCGAACAGCTGCTGGACCGCGGCGAAGCCTATCGCTGCTACGCCAGCCCCGAGGAACTGCAGGCCATGCGCGACACCCAGCGCGCCGCGGGGCAACCGGTGCGCTATGACGGGCGCTGGCGCGACCGCGACCCGGCGGACGCGCCGAAGGATGTTCTGCCGGCGATCCGCCTGAAGGCCCCGCGGACCGGCGAGACGATCATCGAGGATCTGGTCCAGGGCCAGGTCTCGTTCCAGAACGAACAGCTCGACGACATGGTCCTGCTGCGCGCCGACGGCACGCCGACCTACATGCTTTCCGTCGTGGTCGACGATCATGACATGAACGTCTCGCACATCATCCGCGGCGACGACCATCTGGTGAACGCGGCGCGGCAGAGCCTGATCTTCCGGGCGCTTGGCTGGACGCCGCCGAAGTTCGCCCACATCCCGCTGATCCACGGCCCCGACGGCGCCAAGCTCTCGAAACGCCATGGCGCACTCGGCGTCGACGCCTACCGCGACATGGGCTACCTGCCCGAGGCCATGCGCAACTATCTGGTGCGTCTCGGCTGGGCGCATGGCGACGACGAGATCTTCTCCACGGAACAGGCCATCGAGTGGTTCGATCTGGATCATGTCGGCCGCAGCGCAGCGCGCTTCGATTTCCAGAAGCTGGAGCATCTGAACGGCCACTACCTGCGCCAGGCTGACGACGGCCGGCTGGTCGGGCTCGTCTGCGAGATGCTGGCGCGCAAGGGCCAGGACGTCGACGCCGATGGACGCGCCCGCCTGCTCGCCATCATGCCTTCGCTCAAGGAACGCGCAAAGACAGTCGCCGAACTGGCTGAAAGTGCGGACTTCCTTTTCGCCGAACGGCCACTCGCGACAAACGAGAAGGCGGCCAAGCTGCTCTCCGGCGAAGCGCCGCAGATCCTGGCCGGCGTCCGCGACAGCCTCGCCGCGCTGGAGGACTGGAACGCCGAAGCCGCCGAGGCCGCGGTGCGCGATTATGCCGAGACCAACGAACTGAAACTCGGCAAGGTGGCGCAGCCGCTGCGCGCGGCGCTGACCGGATCCAATGTCTCGCCGGGCATTTTCGATGTGCTCGTCGCACTGGGCCGGGAGGAGTCGCTCGCGCGCATAGGTGATCGCATCTGACGCAGGGTCCGCGAGATTTTCTCGCGCGGCGCTTGGGCTATAATGCCCATATAAGGGTCAAGGGAATTCCGCGGCGACCGAGCCGCCCAACGAACAACAGGATGGGGGTCCACGATGAGTGAAGCCAAAACCAACGGAAAGGCCGCGATCTCGGTCGGCAAGAAGGCCAAGCTGGACGTCGACGTCCTCTCCGGGACGGTCGGTCCGGACGTCATCGACATCCGCAAGCTCTACGGCGAAACCGGCTACTTCACCTACGATCCCGGCTTCACGGCGACCGCGAGCTGCCAGTCCGCGATCTCCTACATCGACGGCGACAAGGGCGTGCTGCTGCATCGGGGCTACCCGATCGACGAGCTGGCGGAGCATTCCGACTACATGGAAGTCTGCTATCTGCTGCTGAACGGCGAGCTGCCGACCGCGGAGCAGAAGGCCGGATTCGTCGACACGGTCACCCGGCACACCATGCTGCACGACCAGATGAACTACTTCTTCCGCGGCTTCCGCCGCGACGCCCATCCGATGGCGATCATGGTCGGCGTGGTCGGCGCGATGAGCGCGTTCTATCATGACTCCACCGACGTCGACGATCCGCACCAGCGCATGGTGGCGTCGTATCGGCTGGTGGCGAAGATGCCGACCATCGCAGCCTGGGCCTACAAGTATTCCATCGGCCAGCCCTTCATCTATCCGAAGAACGACCTGTCCTATTCCGAGCGTTTCCTGGACATGATGTTTGCCGTCCCGGCCGAGAGCTATCGGGTCGATCCGGTTCTGGCGAAGGCGATGGACCGCATCCTGATCCTGCACGCCGACCACGAGCAGAACGCCTCGACCTCGACGGTGCGCCTGGCCGGATCCTCGGGCGCCAACCCCTTCGCCTGCATCGCCGCCGGCATCGCCAGCCTCTGGGGCCCCGCCCATGGCGGCGCCAACGAGGCGGTGCTGCGCATGCTCAACGAGATCGGCACCGTCGATCGCGTCGACGAGTGCGTCAAGCGCGCCAAGGACAAGGATGACCCCTTCCGTCTGATGGGCTTCGGTCACCGCGTCTACAAGAACTACGATCCGCGCGCGAAGGTCATGCAGCAGACCTGCCACGAGGTCCTCGACCAGCTCGGCATCAAGGACGATCCGCTGCTCGAGATTGCCATGAAGCTGGAGAAGGTGGCGCTGGAAGACGACTACTTCGTCGACAAGAAGCTCTACCCGAATGTGGACTTCTATTCCGGCATCATCCTGAAGGCCATGGGCTTCCCGATGGAGATGTTCACCGTTCTCTTCGCCCTGGCCCGCACGGTCGGCTGGGTCGCCCAGTGGAACGAGATGATCCAGGATCCCCACCAGAAGATCGGCCGTCCGCGCCAGCTCTATACCGGCCCGGCACAGCGTCCCTACGTGCCGATCCACAAGCGCGACTGAGGCATGAACCATGCGGCGGGAACAGAATCAGTCGCGTAATGCCACCGTCCCGCGGTTTCGCGGGAACGGGTTCCCGCGGCCGGGGCCGGCCATCGGCCGGCTCGCCGTGCTGCCGAAACGGCCCGCCAACGACAACGTGCCGCCCTGGCGGGCCGGCACCGGATTCCGGCTGATTCTGCTGGCTGCGGCGGTCGCGGCCGCCGCGGCCTGCGCCGCGGCCCTGACCTAGGCTGCCTTGCGCTCTATCAGCTCGATCTTGTAGCCGTCCGGATCCTCGATGAAGGCGATGACCGATCCCCCGTGCTTCATGGGGCCCGGCGGGCGCGGAATGGGAACGCCTTCCTTTTCCAGCTCGTCGCAGGTGCCGTAGATGTCCGGCACGCCGATTGCCAGGTGGCCGAAACCGTCCCCCAGATCGTAGTTCTCCGCCTGGCCCCAGTTGTGGGTCAGCTCGATGACCGTGCTGTCGGCCTCGTCGCCATAGCCGACGAACGCCAGCGTGAACTCGCCGGTCGGGAAATCCTTCTTTCGCAGCAAGTTCATTCCCAGCAGGCGGGTGTAGAAGTCCAGCGATCGGTCGAGATCCTTCACCCGGATCATGGTGTGCAGCAGACGAGCGTCCTTCATGCGTCCTTCTCCCTGTTCGCTTCGGCCAGGTTCAATACCACGCGCGCCGCCTTGTCCGAAGGCCAGAGGGCGCCGGGCTTCAGCATCATGGCGACCGTCCGCCCGGCCTCGATCTGGGCGTCGCGGGCGACCGGATCGGTCATGATCCGCTGCAGCGCGCCGGCGATGGCCCCGGCGGTGCAGTTCTCCTGAATCAGCTCGGGCACGACGGGCTTGTCCATCAGGATGTTGACCAGGCTGGCATGAGGTATGCGGATCAGCCGCCGCGCCAGCGCCGCGGTCAGCGCGTTCATGCGGTAGGCGACGACCGCCGGCGTCCCGGCCAGCGCGAGCTCCAGCGCGACCGTGCCCGAGGCGGCCAGGGCGCTGTCGGCGGCGTGGAAGCAGTCCATCTTCCCGGTCTGCCCGAGCACGGTGTACGGCAATGGCTGGCGGGCGAGCAGACGGTCGACCTCCGCCTGCAGATGCGGCAGTGTCGGCGCCAGCACGTGGACGCCCGGCACCCGGGCCGCCAACCGGCGCAGCGCATCCACGAATATCGGCCCCAGCCGCCGGACCTCGCCCCTCCGGCTGCCGAACAGTACCGCCAGCGCAGGCACATGAGGGGACAGTCCCTGCGCCGCCCGGAAAGCCGGCATGTCCCCCCGATAGGCGTTCTCCGCCTCCACCGCCGGATGGCCGACGAAGGTCGCCGCCAGGCCCTCCTTCTCGAACAGCGGCGGCTCGAAGGGCAGCAGCGTCAGCAGATGATCGTAGAGCGCCGCCATGGTCACGGCCCGCTTCGGCCTGTAGGCCCAGACCGACGGCGCGACATAATGAACCCGGATCGTGTCGAGATCCTGCAGCCGCCGCGCCAGACGCTTGTTGAACCCCGGCGAATCGATGGTCAGCAGCACATGTGGCCGCTTCGCGCGCGCGAAGGCTTCGGTTTCCCGCAGCCGGCGCAGGATCGCCGGCGCCCGCGGCAGGATTTCGAACAACCCCATCACCGAGAGCTCATCCATCGGAAAGAGCGACTCCAGCCCGGCCGCCGCCATGGCGTCGCCGCCGACGCCGACGATCTCGACGCGCTCCCCGGCCAGTTTCTTCAGCGATCGCATCAGGTGGGCGCCCAGAACGTCGCCCGACGGCTCGCCGGCCACCAGCATGATGCGGATGGGGAGCATCTCAGGTCCTTCCGGCGCGGGCGACCCCGGTGATGAACAGGCCCTCGGCGTCGGCCCGCGCCAGCGTCGCGACGCGGTCGATCACCATGGCGGCGCCCGCCTCAACGGCGATGCCGTTCAGACCTGCGGCGACGGCCCGCGCCACCGTCTCCACGCCGATGGTCGGCAGATCGACCCGGTGATCCTGTCCCGGCTTGGTGAGCTTGACCAGTACGCCCCCGGCGCCCGTGCCCAGGCCGGCGCAGCGCTCCAGCATGCGGTCGGTGCCCTCCGCGGCCTCCACGGCAAGCACCAGCCCGTCGCGCACCACGGCGCCCTGGCCGATGTCGAGCGCGCCCAGCGCGTCGACAACCGCCATGCCCTTCTCGATATCGGCAAGGTCCCGCTCGCCCGGCGCGACGCGGCCCATGGGCCCCATGGCGGCCAGCACGTCGCCCGCAATCTCGTGCGCGCCCATGACCCGGAAGCCCTTCCTGTCGAAGAAATCCACCAGCACCTGAAGCAGGGCGTCGTCGCCCTTCCGGGCCGCAGCCAGCACCTTCGGCAAAAGGCCGATGCCGGCCATGTCCGGCCGCAGCTTGCTGAAGTCCGGCCGTGCGACCTTGCCAACCATGCAGACGCTGTCGCAATGGTTCGCCCTCAGCGCTTCGAGGGTGCCGCCGACCTTGTCGAAACGGATGAAACGATGGGGAAAGCGCGCCAGCAGGGCGGGATCCGTGGCTTCCTCGAAGGCCAGGACGAAAACCTCCATCCCTGCAGCGACGGCTGCGTCGGCCACATTGCCGGGCACCTCTCCGCCGCCGGCGATCAGTCCGAGGCGCCTAGGCGACATCCCGCGCCGGGGTGCAGAGGCCGCGCGAGGAACTGCCGCGGATGAATTCGAGGATCTCGCCGACGCCCGCCTCGTTGGCGAACAGCTTCTCGGCGTCGGCCACCTTCTCCTCCATCGTGCCTTCCGGCGCAAACAGGAAGCGGTAGGCGCGACGGAGCGTGTGGATCTCCTCGCGGCTAAAATTCCGCCGTTTCAATCCAACGAGATTGAGGCCGTCCAGGGTCGCCAGATTGCCGCGCGCCAGGCCATAGGGGATGACGTCCGTGCCCAGTGCCGAAGCGCCGCCGATCATGGCGTGACGTCCGATCTTCACGAACTGATGCACCGCGGTCATGCCGCCGATGATGGCCCAGTCGTCGACTTCCACATGGCCGCCGAGGGTCACGTTGTTGACCAGGATGCAGTTGTCGCCGATCAGGCAGTCATGCGCGATATGGGCGCCGATCATCACCAGGCAGTTGTCCCCGACCCGCGTCACCAGACCGCCCGCCTCGGTGCCGGGATTCATGGTGACATGCTCGCGGATGGTGCAGTTCGCGCCGATCTCCAGCGAGGATTCCTCGCCGTGATACTTCTGATCCTGGGGCTCGTGGCCGATGGAGGCGAAGGGGAAGACGCGGCTGCCCGGCCCGATACGGGTACGCCCCGCCACGGCGACATGGGAGGCCAGCCGGACGCCGTCCCCCAGTTCGATATCGCCATCGACGACGCAGAACGGCCCGATGCGGACGCCCTCGCCCAGCCGCACATTGTCGGCGACGAAAGCGCTGGGGTGAACCTCGGCAGCCATCTCAGCCGTCATCCTGGATCATGGCGGCGAATTCGGCTTCGGCGGCGAGATGTTCGCCGACATAGGCCTCGCCCTTCATCTTCCAGATAAGGGCGCCCCGCCCGCGCAGCTTCCGGACATGGATCATCAACTGGTCGCCTGGGATCACGGGACGGCGGAAGCGGCATTCGTCGATGGTCATGAAATACACCACCTTGCCCTCCATCCTGGCGCCCAGGGTCTGCGCGAACAGCACCGCCGAGGTCTGGGCCATGGCTTCGATGATCAGCACGCCCGGCATGACCGGCTGGACCGGAAAATGGCCGGTGAAATGGGGTTCGTTGACGGTAACGTTCTTGATGCCGACGGCGCTCACGTCCGGCACGATGTCGATTACACGGTCGACCATGAGCATCGGATAGCGGTGCGGAATCATCTCCATGATCCGCGTCACCTCGACGGGTCCGACGGCGGTCTTCTCCGCTTCAGTCATCAGTCCGACCCCTTCTTCGAAACCAGGCGGCGCAGCGCGGCGAGCTGCCGCCAGAAGTCCTTCACCGGTATCGCCGGCTGACCGATCACCGCAGCGCCGTCCGGCACATCGTTCATCACGCCCGATTTCGCGCCGATCTGCACCTGGTCGCCAATGCGCACATGGCCCGCCAGTCCCGACTGGCCGCCCATCTGCACGAACCGGCCGATCCTGGCCGAACCGGCAATGCCGACCTGGCCCACCAGAATCGATCCGTCGCCAATCTCGACGTTGTGGGCGATCTGCACAAGATTGTCGATCCACACGTTCCGGCCAAGCACCGTATCATGCCCCGAGCCGCAGGCGATGCAGGTGTTGGCGCCGATCTGGCAGTCGTCGCCGATCAGCACGCGGCCAAGCTGCGGCACCCTCTGATGCCGCTCCGGATGGGGGGCGAAGCCGAAGCCCGGCATACCGACCCGCGCGCCCGGCTGCAGCACTACCCTGTCGCCCAGCACGCAGGTTTCCAGCGAACAGTTGGCGCCGATGCGGCAATCCCGGCCAACCACGACGTTGGCCCCGAGCGTGGCCGCCGGTCCGATCACCGTGCCTTCGCCGACTTCGGCCCCGGGTCCGACAACGGCATTGGCGCCGATCTCCACGCTCTCGGCCACACGCGCGGAGGCGTCGACCACGGCGCTCGGATGGCGGCCGCTGTCCACCGCCGGCTCCGGATAGAGCGCCTGGGCCACCAGCGCATAGGCCAAGTAGGGATGCGGCGTCGCGAGCGCCACCGTCCCCGCCGGCGCGCGCGCGGCAAGACCGGGATCGACAACGACAAAGCCCGCGCGCGTCTCGGCGAACTGCGGCAGATACTTGCGGTTGTCCAGAAAGCTGAGGTCGTCGGGGCCCGCAGTCTCCAGTGGCGCCACATCGGCGACCTCGCGAGACGGATCGGCGCCTTCCGGCACCTGGAAAAGGCCGGTGCGGGCGGCAAGGTCGCCGAGCGTGAAAGGTCCCGCCCGTCTGTGGAAACGGCTGTCAGCCATCAGAAACCCTTCGGGCGCGCCACGCTGACCGATGGCAGACGCTGATCCAGGCGCTTGACGATCTCGTCGGTGATGTCCAGCGACGGCAGCGCCCAGGAGTAGCTGCTTCGGTCGAGCACCACGTTGAAGTCACGTTCCTGCTGCAGTTCCTCGATGATGTCGAGCATCTGGCCCTTGATCACTTCCAGCGCCTGCTGGCGGGTCTGGTCGATGGCGACGCGGCGGTCCTGGACCATGCGCTGTGCGTCGTTGAAGGACTGCTGCAACTCCGCCCGGCGCTGTTCCAGCGCATCCGGGGACAGGATCGCGGCCTGCTGGCGCAGTTCGTCCTGACGGGCCTTCAGCGCCTCGTCCTCGCGTTTGATCACCGCCTGCAACTCGTCGATGAAGCTCTTGATCTGATTGGCGACGCTCTTGCCCGCCTTGGCCTCCCGCAGGATCCGCTGGCTGTCCATGGTGGCGATCACCGCCGGGGGATTGGACTGCGCCGCCGCCTGGTGCTGTGCAGCGGCGACGCCGAGCATGGCGAACAGAAAGATAAATGACAGAAAACGCGTCATGCCAACACCTCTAGAACCGGGTACCGAAGCTGAAACGGAAAGCCTCCGTCTCGTCGAAATCGTTCTTGAGGACCGCGCGCGAGACATCGAACAGCATCGGGCCGAAGGGCGATTTCCAAGTAACGCCGACACCGAACGAAAGCCGCGGCGACGGATCGTCCTCCACACCGTTGGCGACCACGCCGAAGGCGGTGCCGTAGTCGCTGAAGACCCGGCCTGACATGCCGAGTTCCTCTGGCAGCCCCAGGGGGAACTGCAGTTCGGTCGTGCCGACGGCGAAGAATTCGCCGCCCAGGGCGTCGCGCGTGGCCACGTCGCGGGGACCGACGCCGCTGGGCGCGAAGCCGCGGAAGGTGTCGCCGCCGACGAAGAAACGCCGGTTGATGCGGATGTCCTCGAACAGGCCCACGACCGCGCCGCCGCGCACCGACTGCTGCAGCACGAAGTTTCCCCATAGCGGGAAGAAGTGGGCGTGACGAACCTGGGTGCGGATGTCGCGGACGTCGCCGCCAAGACCTGCGAACTCCTGCTCCAGCGTCGAGACGAAGCCGCTGGTGGGCGTGATCGGATCGTCTGTCTGGTCATAGCGCAGCGTGTAGCCGACCGAGGAGGTAAAGGCCACGCCCTGCTGCTGCTGGATGAACAGCGAGGCCGTCGCACCCACGTTCTTGATGTTGTCGCGGCGGAACTGATAGTTGAGATTCAGCCTCAGACGCTGGCTGAGCGATACCCCCGAGCGCAGGCGGAAGCCGGTCGTGCTCTGGTCGAAGGAGCTTTCGTCCTGGAAGTCCAGGTTGGTGTTGAAGATGTCGAAACCCGCCGCGATGGGCTTGTCGAGGAAATAGGGCTCCGTGAACGAGAGGTCGACCTCACGCCGGCGCAGCGAGAGCGACAGCCCCAGCCGCAGGTCCTGGCCACGTCCAAGCAGATTCCGCTCTCGGATCGAGATGTCGCCGATCACTGCCTCGTTGGTGGAGAAGCCGGCGCCCAACGAAAGCTCGCCGGTCGGCTGTTCCTCGACATTGACCTTGATGACCGCCCGGTCCGGCCGCGTACCCTGCTCGGGCTGAATCTCGATGTTCGAGAAATAGTCGATGCCGCGCAGCCGGCGGCGCGAGCGCTCCAGCTTGGCGGTGTCGAAGGCGTCGCCCTCGATGAGCTGGAGTTCGCGCCGGATGACCGAATCCAGGGTGCGCGTGTTGCCCTCGATGTCGATGCGTTCGACATAGACCCTAGGACCTTCGCGGACCTGGTAGGTCAGGTCGATCGTGCGCTCCTCGCGGTTGCGCTGGGTGCGCGGGCGCACCTCGACGAAGGCGAAGCCCCGGCGGCCGAGCTCGAACTTGATATCCTGGATGGCCTGCTCGATCCGCTCGGCGCTGTAGACGTCGCCGGGCTCGTCGGCGACGCTGGCGCGCAGTGTCTCGGGCTCGACATCCTTGACCGACGCGTCGATCTCGACGCTGGAGATCGTGTACTGCTCACCCTCCTCGACCGTGAAGGTGATGAAGAAGTCCTTCCGGTCCGGGGTCAGTTCGGCCACCGCCGACAGCACGCGGAAATCGACATAGCCGTTGTTGAGGTAAAACTGCCGAAGCCGCTCCCGGTCCAGGGCGATCAGATCCGGATCGTAGATGTCGGACGTCGAGAAGAAGCTGTACCAGGCGCTCTCCTGCGTCGCGATCTCCGAACGCAGCTCGCTGTCGCTGAATTCCTCGTTGCCCAGGAAGCGGATCGAGCGGACTTCCGTGGGCGTCCCCTCCTGGATTTCGAAGACTAGGTTGATGCGGTTCTGAGGCAGCTGGATGATCTTCGGCTCGATCACAGCCGCGAAGCGGCCGCTGACGCGGTAGAGCTGGAGCAGGCGCTGTACGTCGCTCTGGACGCGCGCACGGGTGTAGACGATGCGGGGACGGAGCTGGACCTCGGCCGAGAGCGAATCGTCGTCCAGCGCCTTGTTGCCCTCGAAGGCGATCTGGTTGATCACCGGGTTCTCCACCACGCTGACGACCAGCACATCGCCCTGCCGGCGGAAGGTGACATCGGCGAACAGCCCGGTGGCGTAGAGACGCTTCAGCGCAGCGTCGAGTTCCTTGCGCTCGTAGGCGCTGCCGGTCTGGAGGCGCATGTACGAGCGCACGGTCTCGGCCTCGATGCGCTGATTGCCCTCGACGGCGATGTCCTCGATCATGACCTGCTGCGCGGCCGCCGGCGAGCCGAGCAGCACCAGCAGCGTCAGTATTCCGGCGATACGTCGCAACAAGCCCTGCGCCCCACTCTCTGTTCCAGTGCCCTCCCCCTCAGCGGTCAGGAGAACAGCCCGGTGACGAAATCCGCCAGGCCGAACTGGACGACATCGTTCATTGTCGCGAGCAACATGAGCCCCACGACGAGGCCGAGGCCGATCCGGTAACCGATCTCCTGCGTCGCCTCGCCGAGCGGCCGCCCGCGAACCGCCTCGACGGCATAAAACAATAGATGTCCGCCGTCCAGCATGGGGATGGGAAACAGGTTGATAAGCCCGAGGCTGATGGAGATGAACGCGGCGAAGTTGACGAGCGACACAATTCCGAACTGGGCCACCTCGCCCGACAGATGGGCGATACCCAGCGGGCCGCGCAGTTCCTGCACGGAGCGTTCGCCGAGGAACATGTCGCCGACCGCCGACAACGTCGCAGTCGTCGTCTCCCAGGTGCGCTCGACGGCCTCCCCCACGGCCTCCAGCGGGCCAAGCGAGCGGTATTCGGACTGGGCGACGGCAGTGATGCCGATGCGGCCGACACGGCTGGTGCGCCCGAAACCGTCATCGATCTCCACGACCTCCGGCCTGAGAACGAAGCGCACGATCTCGCCGTCGCGTTCGACCGCCAGATCGAGTTCGCGGTCGAGGTTCACGGCCACGATCCGCCGGATATCGCCGAAGTCGTCGACCGTCTCGCCGTCGGCCGAGACGATCAGGTCGCCCGGCTGCAGTCCGGCCTGCGCGGCGGCGCTGTCGGGCAGCACCGTGTCGACGCGTGCCGGCGTCTGAGGCTGGCCCAGGCTGATGAACAGCGCCGCGAAGATGAAGATGGCGAACAGGAAGTTCGCCGCCGGCCCGGCGAGGACCACCGCCGCACGCTGCCAGAGCCGCTTGTTGTGGAAATTGTCGGGGTCGTCCGCCGGCGCGGCCCGGTCCGGCGTGCTGGCCGGCCCCTGGTCGCCGGCGAATTTCACGTAGCCGCCGAACGGCAGTATCGAGAACCGCCATCGCGTGCCGCGGCTGTCATTCCAGCCGTAGATTTCCCGTCCGAAGCCGATGGAGAAGGTCTCGACCGCGACGCCGCACCAGCGCGCCACGAGGTAGTGTCCGAGTTCGTGCACGAACACCAGTACGGTCAGCACCGCGACGAACGGCAGCGCGTAGCCGATGATGAGATCGATCATTTCTGAGATGAGCTCCCGGGAATCAGGCTGTCGGCCAGGCGACGGGCGGCGGCATCGAGCGCGAAAACGTCTTCGAGCGACGTCGCATCCTCGATATTGATGCGGTCGAGGGTCTTTTCAACGCAGTCCGCGATATCGAGGAAGCCGATTCGGCGTTTGAGGAAGGCCGCAACAGCGATCTCGTTGGCGGCGTTGAGGACGGTCGCTGCCTCGCTGCCGGCCCGCAGGCAGTGGCCGGCCAGCCGCAGCGCCGGAAAACGCGTCTCGTCCGGCGCCTCGAAGGTAAGCTGGCCCATCGCGGCCAGGTCGAGCGGCGGCGACGGCGCGGCGATCCGCTCCGGCCAGGCCAGGCAGTAGGCGATCGGCGTGCGCATGTCCGGGCTGCCCAGCTGCGCCAGGGTCGAGCCGTCGACATATTCCACCATCGAATGGATCACCGACTGGGGATGCACCAGAATGACGATCTGGTCCGGCTGCAGCGGGAACAGGTGGAAGGCCTCGATCATCTCCAGGCCCTTGTTCATCATCGTCGCCGAATCGACCGAGATCTTCGCGCCCATCGACCAGTTGGGGTGGGCCACGGCCTGCTCCGGCGTCGCCTGGGCCATCCGCTCGCGGCTCCATTCGCGGAAGGGTCCCCCGGACGCGGTGAGCAGAATGCGCTTCACCGATTCGCTGCGTTCGACGTCGAAGACCTGGAAGATGGCGTTGTGTTCCGAATCCACCGGCAACAGTTCGGCCCCGGAGCGGCGGACCTCCCGCATCACGATCTCGCCCGCACAGACCAGGCATTCCTTGTTGGCCAGGCCGATCTGGGCGCCCCGCCGGATCGCCGCCAGCGTGGGCGCCAGCCCCGCCGAGCCGACGATGCCGGCCATGACGAACTCGGCGTCGCCGTCGGCGGCCTCGACCAGCGCTTCCGGGCCCGCAGCGGCCTCAATGCCGCTGCCCGACAGCGCCGCCTTCAAGCGGCCATGCAGCGCCGGATCGCCGATCACCGCGCGGCGCGCGCCGTGCCGGCGCGCCAGCGCCGCCAGTTCGTCGACATTGCTGTGTGCTGTCAGCGCGTCGACCGCGTAGCGGTCCCGATGACGTTCGACCAGATCGAGCGTGTTCAGTCCGATCGAGCCGGTGGCCCCCAGAACCGTCACGGTCTTGATCTCGCCGCGCAGGCGGGCGGCCTTGGGGATGGGCTCGGCAACCGTCAAATCGATACTCCGTCAAGCCGTATGATCACCGCCAGGGCGACGGCGGCGGCGATGAGACCGTCGATGCGATCCATCACGCCGCCATGACCAGGTATGATACCGCCGGAATCCTTGACCTTGAAGTGACGCTTCCAGGCCGACTCCGCCAGGTCGCCCAACTGGGCGACCACCGCGATCACCGCGCCGAGGACCAGCGCCGCTCCCACGGCCTCGTCCTCCCCGGCCAGCCAGACCAGCAATGCGCCTGCCGCGGCGCCGATCAGGGCGCCGCCCAGCGCGCCGGCCCAGGTCTTGTTGGGGCTCACCCTGGGCCAGAGCTTCGGCCCGCCAATCTGGCTGCCTGCCAGATAGGCGCCGGTGTCCGTGGCCCAGACCACGAGGAACAACCATATCACGGATTCCGGTCCGACCTCGCGCACCGTCACCAGCGCCAGAGTCGGCAGGATCACATAGGCCGCGCCGGCGCCTGCCCACAATGGCGATCCGCGGCCGCCCAGCGCCGCCAGCACCGCCGCCACGAAGCCGAGACCGGCCAGCCCCCAGCCGAGGTCGGCGTCGCCGTAGTGCAGGGCCACCGCCCCGGCCCAGGTCAGCGCAAGCATTGCCAGCGAGCCAACGAGCCCGGGCGCGCCGGTCACCGTGCGCCACTCCCGATGGACCAGCCAGCCGACGCCCGCGACCATGAGCAGCCACACGACGCCGCCCAGATAGATGATCACCAGCGCGACGGGCGCCAGCACCAGCGCCGAGACGATACGAACCCGGAGGCCGCGCGGGATTCTAGCCAATATGGCCGCCAAACCGGCGATCGCGGCAGCCATAGGTGGCGAGGGCGCGCTCCAGCGCCTCGCGGTCGAAGTCCGGCCACAGCACGTCGTCGAAGACGAGCTCCGCATAGGCCGCCTGCCAGAGCAGGAAATTGCTGAGCCGCTGTTCGCCGCTGGTGCGAATCAGCAGTTCGGGATCGGGCACGTCGGGGGCGTAGAGACCGGCGCGGATCATGTCCTCGTCGATATCCTCGGCCGAGATCTCGCCGCGGGCCGCCTGCCCGGCCAGCCGGCGCGCGGCATGGACGATCTCCGCCTGGCCGCCGTAGTTGACGGCGATGATCAGGTCCAGCCGGGTGTTGCCGCGCGTCGTCTCCTCGGCCTGCTGGATCAGGGCCTGGATGTCGCGGGCAAGGCCCTCACGATCGCCCACCACGCGAACCCGCACGTCGTTGCGGTGCAGTTCGGCCAGTTCCCGCCGCAGGTAATGGCGCAGCAGACCCATCAGATCGTCGACCTCTTCGGCCGGACGCCGCCAGTTCTCCGAGGAAAAGGCGAACAGGGTCAGGTACTCGATGCCGATTTCTGCGGCGGCGCGCACGGTCGCGCGCACGGCCTCGGCGCCCCGGCGATGCCCCTCCAGCCGCGGCAGGCCCCGCGCCTTCGCCCAGCGCCTGTTGCCATCCATGATGATGGCCACGTGACGCGGCGGCAGCGCGGCTTCCATGCGGGGTTCGGGGTTGGCCATCCGGGATCAGACCTGCATGATTTCCTGCTGCTTCTGCTCCAGAAGCTGGTCGATCTCCTTGATGGTCTGGTCGGTATCGGTCTGGACCTCGTCGGCGTAGAGACGATGGTCGTCCTGGCTGATATCGCCGTCCTTCTCCTGCTTCTTCAGCTCGTCCATGGCATGGCGGCGGATATTGCGCACCGCGACACGCGCCTGTTCGGCATACTGGCCGGCGACCTTGGTGTATTCGCGCCGGCGTTCCTCGGTCAGCTCCGGGATCGGCACGCGGATGATCTGGCCCTCGCCGGCCGGATTGAGGCCGAGATTCGATTCGCGGATCGCCTTCTCGACGGCGCCGGCGTTGTTGCGGTCCCAGACCTGGACCGAAAGCATGCGCGCCTCGGGCACGTTGACCGTCGCCACCTGGTTGAGCGGCATTTCGCTGCCGTAGACCTTCACCGTCACGGAATCGAGCAGCCCCGCCGAGGCGCGGCCGGTCCTCAGTCCGCTCAGATCCTTCTTCAGCGCATCGACCGCGCCGGCCATGCGGCGCTTCATGTCGTCAATGTCGAGTTCTGCCATCTGGCCCTCCCGCTGCCCGTCGCCCTTGCCGGGCGGCTCACTGATCGGTGATCGTTGTCGACCGTCCCCGGCCCGTCAATGCCGCCGCGAAGCCGCCCGCCTCATGGAGATCGAAAACCATGACCGGAATGCGGTTCTCGCGGGTCAGCGCGATGGCGGCCATGTCCATCACCTTCAGATCCCGCGCGATCACCTCGTCATGGCTCAGCCGATCGAAGCGGGTCGCCGACGGATCGGTCTTCGGATCGGCGCTGTAGACGCCGTCGACCTGCGTGCCCTTGGCCAGCAGGTCGCAGCCCAGTTCCGCGGCGCGCAGCGCGGCGGCCGTATCGGTGGTGAAGAAGGGATTGCCGGTGCCCGCCGTCGAGACAACGACGCTGCCGGCCGCGAGCGCGGCGACCGCATCGCGTCTGGTGTAGGCGGCGCACACGGTGGGCATCGGAATGGCCGACATCGCCACCGCCGGAGCGCCCCGGCGCTCCAGCGCGTCGGCCAGGGCCAGACCGTTCATCACGGTGGCCAGCATGCCCATCTGGTCGGCGCTGGCGCGGTCCATGCCCTGCGCGGCAGTGCGCACGCCGCGGAACAGGTTACCGCCGCCGACGACGACCGCGACGTCCACACCAAGATCGCGGACCTCGGCGATGTCGCCGGCGATCCGGTCAAGCGCAGCGAAGTCGATGCCGAACGCGCCCTCGCCCATCAGGGCCTCTCCCGAGCATTTCAGGAGAACCCGCCGCCATGGAGACGCGTCCGTCATCGCAGCACCGCCCCCGCCGGAATCAGCTCGCGGTGGCCGCGGCCACCTCGGCGGCGAAGTCGCTTTCCTCGCGCTCGATCCCCTCGCCCAGGGCGAAGCGGATGAAGGCCGTGACGGCGATCGGCGCGCCGACATCGGCCTCCGCCGCCTTCAGGGCCTTGCCGACGGTGTTGTCGGGGTCGATCACGTAGGTCTGCTCCAGCAGCACGACTTCCTGGTAGAACTTGCGGATCCGGCCCTCGATCATCTTCTCGACGATCTCCGCGGGCTTGCCGGAGGCCAGGGCCTGCTCGCGAAGCACCGAGCGCTCCCGCTCGACGATGTCCTGGTCCATGTCCGCCGGCGAGACCGACTGCGGGTTCGCGGCGGCGACGTGCATCGCCACCTGGCGGCCGAGTTGGTCCAGCTTCGCGGCGTCGCCGGTCGATTCCAGCGCCACCAGAACGCCGATCTTGCCGAGGCCCGGCGCCACGGCGTTGTGGACGTAGCTGGAGACGACGCCGTTCTCGACCTTCAGTGCGGCCGTGCGGCGCAGGCTCATGTTCTCGCCGATGGTGGCGATGGCGTTGGTCAGTTCTTCCTCGACAGTGCGGCCGGTGCCCGGAAAGTCCGCGCCGAGCACGGTCTGCAGATCGCCGTCCTTCGCCCGCGCGATGGCGGTGATCTCATTGACCAGCGCCTGGAACCTGTCATTGCGGGCGACGAAGTCGGTTTCCGAATTCAGTTCGACGATCGCGCCTTCACTGCCTTCGGTGGCCACGCCGACCAGGCCCTCGGCCGCGGTACGGCCGGCCTTCTTGGCGGCGGCGGCAAGCCCCTTCTTGCGCAGCCAGTCGACCGCCGCCTCCAGATCGCCGTCGGTCTCCTGCAACGCCTTCTTGCAGTCCATCATTCCGCCGCCGGTCTTCTCACGCAGTTCCTTGACCAGCGATGCCGTGATCTGAGCCATTGTTCAGCCCTTTCCTTGATTTCCTGTCCGCTTGAACCGCGGCGCCAACGCCGCTCCCGCAGAAGACTGCGGCTCAGGCTTCCTTCGATTTCTCGACAAGGTTCTCCGCGCCTTCCTCGCCCTCCTTGGGCGCCGGCGTCTCGGGTTCGTCGGCGGCCGGGACCTCGCCCGCAGGCTTGTCGCCGGTGGTCTCGTCGGCGCCGCCCTCGATCTCGTGGCCCGTGCCCTCGCCTGCCTCGCTCGCGCCGGTCTCCTCGACGGGGATGTCGACAATCGGATTTTCGAGCTCGCCGACATCCTCGTCGCCCGCGCTCATCTCCGCCTGGATGCCGTCGAGCACGGCCTGGCTGAACAGTTCGCAGTAGAGGTTGATGGCGCGCAGGGCGTCGTCATTCGCCGGCACGGGATAATCGATGAAGGTGGGATCGGCGTTGGTGTCGCAGATGCCGATCACCGGGATGCCCAGCTTGCGGGCCTCGGCCACGGCGATCTTCTCCTTGCCCGTGTCGATGACGACCATGACGTCGGGCAGGCCGCCCATCTCCTTGATGCCGCCCAGCGCCCGGTCGAGCTTGTCGCGTTCGCGGGTGAGCTGCAGCAGCTCCTTCTTGGTCAGGCCGGTCTCGCTCTGCACCAGCAGCTCTTCCAGTTCGCGCAGGCGGCGGATGGAATGGGAGATGGTCTTCCAGTTGGTCAGCGTGCCGCCCAGCCAGCGATGGTTGACGTAGAACTGCGCGCAACGCCCGGCGGCATCGGCCACCGCCTGGGAGGCCTGCCGCTTGGTGCCGACGAACAGGACACGGCCGCCGCCGGCGACGATGTCGCGCATGGTCTTCAGCGCCTGGTGCAGCATCGGATGGGTCTGCGACAGGTCGATGATGTGGACGCCATTGCGCGAACCGAAGATGAAGGGATCCATCCTCGGGTTCCAGCGGTGGGTCTGATGGCCGAAGTGAACGCCCGCTTCGAGAAGCTGGCGCAGCGAGAAATCAGGCAATGCCATGGCCTGTATGCTCCTTTTGATCCGGTTTCGCCTCCGCGGGTGTGGTCCGGATCGTTCCCGGACACCGGAAGGGACGGCGGGGCTTTCTGTCCGCGCGCCCTGAACCCGCGTGTGTGATCGCGGCGGGTCATACGCCGCCGGGCCGGCAAATGCAAGCTGCGCGGGCGAGAAACTGCGTCTCAGATTTCGCGGACGTCGACCACGCCCGGCATGGATTTCAGGGACTGGCGGACGGCGCGGTCGATACGGAAGCCGTCGGGGACTTCCAGCTCCAGTTCCCGCGTCCGGTCCTGGGGCCGCATCACCAGCCGGATCAGGCCCTTGCCCGGCCCGGCCCGGTCCAGCGTGGCGCGGATCGGCGGCAGCGCCGAGCTGTCGGCGATGACGATGCGTGCGCCCGCCTCCGCATCCGCGACATAGCCGTCCAGGTCCGCCATCTTGTTCAGCGCCAGGGTGGGTTCGTCGCGGTCGCGCAGGATGTCGACATAGAAGACGGCGTTGCGCCCCGCCTCCATCTCGTCGCGATGGCGGTTCAGCGCCTCCGAAAAGCAGAGAATCTCGCATTCGCCGCTGGGATCGGAGAAGCCGATGAAGGCGAAGGCCTTGCCCTTGGCGTTGCGGCGGATCTGCACCGCCGAGATCGTGCCGGCCAGGGCGATGTTGGTCTTCTGCGTCTCGCCCAGTATCGCCGGCAGTTCGTCAATGCGGGAGACTCCCTTCTGCGCCAGCTTCTGCTGGTAGTCGTCCAGCGGATGGCCGGATAGGTAGAAGCCGATCGCGCCGCGCTCCTCGGCCAGCCGCTCCAGGTCGTCGAAGGGTTCGACCGCCGGCAGGGGCGGCCGGTCCGCATTGCCGCCGCCACCGCCCCCGCCGCCGAACAGGCCCATCTGGCCACTGGCGCGGTCTTCGGCCTGCTGCTGGGCGTAGCGCGCGAGGATATCCACGGACGCCAGCACCCGGCGGCGGTTCGGGTCCAGCTCGTCGAGCGCGCCGGCGCGGGCGAGATTCTCGGTCTGGCGCTTGTTCAGCGCCGAGCCGGCGGTACGCACGGCGAAGTCGAACAGGTCCGCGAACGGCCCGTCCTTGCGCCGTGCGGCGACGATGGCGCCCATGGCGTCGCGGCCGACATTCTTGATCGCGGCCAGGGCGTAGCGGATGCCGGCGACGGTCAGGTCGCGGTTGCGCTCGACCGAGAACGCGACCTCCGAGTGGTTTGCCGCAGGCGGCAGCAGCGGGATCTTCAGGCGCTTCATCTCGCGCTTGAAGACATCCAGCTTGTCGGTGTTGCCCATATCCAGGGTCATCGACGCGGCCAGGAATTCGGCCGGATAGTTCGCCTTCAGCCAGGCCGTCTGCCAGGCGATCAGGGCGTAGGCCGCGGCGTGGGACTTGTTGAAGCCATAGCCGGCGAACTTCTCGATCAGCTCGAAGATCTGGCCCGCCTTCTCGGCCGTGACGCCGTTCTCCGCCGCGCCCTCGACGAAGCGCTCGCGCTGGGCGTCCATCTCGGCCTTGATCTTCTTGCCCATGGCCCGGCGTAGCAGGTCCGCTTCGCCCAGGCTGTAGCCCGAGAGCACCTGCGCCATCTGCATCACCTGCTCCTGATAGACCGGGATGCCGTAGGTCTCGGCCAGGATCGGCTCCAGCATCGGGTGCGGATAGCTGGCCGCCTCCCGGCCGTGCTTGGTGGAGATGTAGGTCGGGATATTGTCCATCGGGCCCGGCCGGTAGAGGGCGACGATGGCGATGATGTCCTCGAACTTGTCGGGCTTCATCTGCCGCAGCACATCCCGCATGCCCGAACTTTCGAGCTGGAACACGCCCACCGTCTCTCCGCGCCCCAGCATCTCGAAGGTCCGCTCGTCGGTTTCGGGGATGTCGGCCAGGCAGAAGTCCGGCCGGCCGCCCTCGCGGACATGGGCGATGGCGCGGTCGAGGACGGTCAGCGTCTTCAGCCCCAGGAAGTCGAACTTCACCAGCCCCGCGGATTCCACGTACTTCATCGAGAACTGGGTGACGGGCATGTCGGACTTCGGGTCTCGGTAGAGCGGCACGAGTTGTTCCAGCGGCCGGTCGCCGATGACGACGCCCGCGGCATGGGTCGAGGCGTGGCGGTACAGCCCCTCCAGCTTCAGCGCCATGTCGACCAGGTACTGCACCGAGCCGTCGGAGTCGTATTCGTGGCGCAGCCTGGGCTCGCTCTCCAGCGCCTGGCCGAGCGTCACCGGATTGGCCGGATTGGCCGGCACCAGCTTGGAGATGCGGTCGACCTGGCCATAGGGCATCTGCAGCACCCGACCGACATCGCGGATCACCGCCCGGGCCTGCAGCTTTCCGAAGGTGATGATCTGGGCGACCTTGTCGTGGCCGTACTTGGCCTGAACGTACTCGATCACCTCGTCGCGCCGGTCCTGGCAAAAGTCGATGTCGAAGTCCGGCATGGACACGCGTTCAGGGTTGAGAAACCGCTCGAACAGCAGCCCGTAACGCAATGGATCCAGGTCGGTAATGGTCAACGCATAGGCGACAAGGGAGCCCGCGCCCGAACCACGGCCCGGGCCGACGGGAATCTCCTGCGCCTTGGCCCACTGGATGAAGTCGGCGACGATCAGGAAGTAGCCCGGGAAGCCCATGGAGATGATGATCCCCAGTTCCCGGTCCAGCCGCTCCCGGTAGACGGTCTCGTCGGGCTCATGACCCTGCTCGCGCATGAAGGCGAGCCGTTCGGTGAGCCCCGCCTCGGCCATGGCGCGAAGTTCGTCGGCCTCGGCCCGGCCGCCCTCGGTGGCGAAACCCGGCAGGATCGGGTCACGCTTCGGCGCCGCATAGCCGCAGCGCTTCGCGATCACCAGGGTATTGGCCGTCGCCTCGGGCAGGTCGGCGAACAGCGCCTTCATCTCCTCGGCCGACTTGAAGCGGTGCTCCGGCGTCAGCCGCCGCCGCTCTTCCTGGCCGACATAGGCGCTTTCTGCGACGCAGATCAGCGCGTCGTGCGCCTCGTACATGTCCTTGTCGAGGAAATAGCAGTCATTGGTCGCCGCCAGCGGCAGGTCGAGATCGTAGGCGAGGTCGATCATGGGTTCCTCGACCCGGTCCTCCTCGGTCTCGCCATGACGCTGGATTTCGACATAGAGCCGGTCGCCGAAACGGGCCTTCATCTCCGCAAGCCAGGCGCGTCCGCCGGCGGCGTCGCCGTCGGCCAGCATCCGTCCCAGCGGTCCCCCCGCCCCGCCGGTGAGCGCGATGAGCCCGTCCGCTCGGCCCTCCATGGCCCCGAGCGGCAGATGCGTCGAGAACATCGGATCGGATTCGAGGAAGGCCGCGGAAACCAGGGCCATCAGGTTCATGTAGCCGGTCTCGTTCTGGACCAGCAGGACGAAGGGCGCGAAGAGCGGCCGCTGCTGGCCCGCCGGCGCGCGGCTGTCCCAGCCGTACTGGACCGAAAGCTGGCAGCCGATGATCGGCTGCACCCCCGCCCCGGCCACCGCCGGGCAGAACTCCATGACGCCGAACAGGTTGTTGGTGTCGGTGACCGCCACCGCGGGCATGCCGGCCTTCGCCGCCGCCCCGGCAAGGTCGCCGAGCCGGATCGCGCCCTCGGCGAGGGAATAGGCGCTGTGCGTCCTCAGATGCACGAACTCCGCATGCGCCATGGCCGAACTCTCTCCGCTGCCGCCCGATCAGAACCCGCGCGGCCGCCCCCCGTGCCCTGCCGGAGAATCGGCCGCCGCGCGTCCATTGTCCCAGACCGCGGCGTCCAAGTCCCCATGCGGCGGGCGTCATTCGTCCCCCGTTTGCAAGATTGCTGTGGACGAAGCTGTGGACAGGACCGTCGGCGCCTCGCCGCCCGGGTCCGTCCCGCTTCCGCTCAGCCGATGCCGGACAGTGCGCCGAACATCTGCGTCCAGGCCGCCAGCACGCCCCAGATTCCGACCAGCGCGGCCAGCGCGCCGAGATCCCTCATCCATTCCATCATCGCCTCCTCCTGCTGCGTTGGAGGCATATGTTTCTTTTATGTTCTCTTTATGTCAACCCATGTTCTCTCACAATGCCGCCTCCCGAAGGACGCCGTCCTCCATCAGCACCGCGCGGTCCATCTGGCGGGCGAGCTGGAGGTTGTGGGTGGCGACGAGGACGCCGGTGCCGGCGGCGCGGGCGACTTCGACCAGGTGATCGAAGACCCGGCCGGCGGTGCCTGGGTCGAGATTGCCCGTCGGCTCGTCGGCCAGCAGGACGGCCGGGAGATTGGCCAGCGCGCGGGCGATGGCGACGCGCTGCTGCTCGCCGCCCGACAGCCGCGCCGGGCGGTGGTCGCCGCGTTCGGCGAGGCCCATCTGGCCCAGCAGTTCCGCGGCCCGCACCGCCGCCTCCTTGCGGCTCTTGCCCGCGATCATCTGGGGCAGGATCACGTTCTCCGCTGCGGTGAACTCCGGCAGCAGGTGGTGGTACTGGTAGACGAAGCCCAACAGGGTCCGGCGCATCGCCGTCCGGCGGTCGTCGTTCAGCCCCGCCGCCGACTGGCCGGCAATGACGACGTCGCCGCCGTCGGGCTTTTCCAGCAGACCCGCGATCTGCAGCAGCGTCGACTTGCCCGCGCCGGACGGGCCGACCAGGGCGACGATCTCGCCGGTCCGGACTTCCAGCGAGGCGCCACGCAGTACCTCCAGCGCCTTCCCGCCCTGGCGGAAGGTGCGGGTGACGCCGTCCAGTCGCAGCGCCGGATCACTCATAGCGGAGCGCCTCCACCGGATCGAGGCGCGCCGCCCGCCAGGCCGGGTAGATCGTGGCGAGGAAGGAGAGCACCAGCGCCATGATCAGCACCATGACCACCTCGCCGGTCTCCATCCGGGCCGGTATCTGGGAAAGGAAGCGGATTTCCGGCGACCACAGCTCGGTGCCGGTCAGGCTCTCAAGGCCGCGCCGGATGCTGTCGATGTTCAGGCAGAAGACGACGCCCAGCGTGAAGCCGGCCAGCGTACCGACCACGCCGATCGAGGCGCCGGCGATGAAGAAGATGCGCTGGATCGCGCCCCGGGTCGCGCCCATGGTGCGCAGGATGGCGATGTCGCGGCCCTTGTCCTTCACCAGCATGATCAGGCTGGAGATGATGTTGAACGCCGCCACCAGGATGATCAGCGTCAGGATCAGGAACATCACGTTGCGCTCCACCTGCAGCGCGGTGAAGAAGCTGGCATTGGCCTGCTGCCAGTCGAAGACGCGCAGATTGCGGTCGCTGCTGATCTCGCGGTGGATCTCCTGGGCCAGCATCGTGGCGCGGTCGGCGTCGGCCACCACGACCTCCAGTCCCGTCACCCCCTCTCCGGTGCGGAAATACTTCTGCGCCAGGTCCAGCGGCATGTAGACGTAACTCGAGTCGTATTCGTACATGCCGACCTCGAACATCGCGCCGATGCGGTAGGTCGCCAGCCGCGGCACGAAGCCCATGGCGGTCGACGAGCCCTTGGGCGAGATCAGCGTGATGCGGTCGCCGAGTTGCAGGCCGAAGCGCTCGGCCAGGCGGAAGCCGACCATCACGGTGCCCGGTTCGGACAGATTGGCGAGTTCGCCCGCCACCAGCTTGCCCGACAACGCCTGGTGGGCCGTGATGTCGTCGAGCTTCAGCCCGCGCACCACCGCGCCGCGCGCCTCACCGCCGGCAGTCGCCATGACCTGGCCCTCCACCAGCGGCGCGGCGCTGACCACCCCCTCGATCCCGCGGATGCGGTCCGCCAGGCTCTCGTAGTCCTCGATGGGCTGCTCGTAGGAGAGCACGGAGACATGGCCGTTCAGCCCGAGGATGCGGTCCAGCAGTTCGGTGCGGAATCCGTTCATCACCGCCATGACGATGATCAGCGTGGCGACGCCGAGCGCGATGCCGACCAGCGAGAACCAGGCGATGACGGAGATGAAACCCTCGGCGCGGCGGGCGCGAAGGTAGCGGACGGCGATCATCCATTCGAAGGCGGAAAACATCTAGGAGGCCTCCCGATCCCCGCGCGCCGCGACCGCGGCGGCGGGGATGACGTCGAGGGGGCGAGCACCGGAACTGTCATCCCCGGTCGAGCAAGGCGAGACCCGGGGATCGGGCTGCACGGTAACTTCGTCAGAGTACGAACACGCCATCATTCGAAACCCACGACCTTGTTGACCGCGGCCTCCAGGCTCATCTCCTCCTTCTCGCCGGAACGGCGGCGCTTGACCTCGACAACGCCGTTCTTCAGGCCGCGGGGACCCACGACGATCTGCCAGGGCAGCCCGATCAGGTCCATGGTGGCGAACTTCGCCCCGGCGCGCTCGTCCGTGTCGTCGACCAGCACTTCCAGCCCGGCATTGGCGAACTGCGTCTCCAGCCCCTCGCAGGCCGCGTCGCAATCGGCGTCGCCGGCCTTCAGGTTGACGATACCGACATGGAACGGCGCCACCGGATCGGGCCAGATGATGCCGTCGCCGTCATGGCTGGCCTCGATGATGCCACCGACCAGACGGGAGACGCCGATGCCGTAGGAGCCCATCTGCAGCTCGGTCTCCTGCCCGTCCGGGCCGGTTACCGTCGCGCCCATGGGCTTCGAATACTTGGAACCGAAATGGAAGATGTGGCCCACCTCGATGCCGCGGCGCTTGACCAGATCCGCGTCGGGCACCGGGCACGCAGCCGGATCGTGCATCTCGTCGGCGGCGGCGTAGATGGACGTCCAGCGGTCGACGATGGGTTGCAGGTCGCCGTCATAGTCGATCTCCGTCGGCGCGCGGAATTCCAGCAGGTCGCGGTGACAGAACACCTCCGACTCGCCGGTGTCCGCCAGAACGACGAACTCGTGGCTCAGGTCGCCGCCGATCGGTCCGGTCGCGGCGCGCAGCGGGATGGCGTGCAGCCCCATGCGCTCGAAGGTCCTGAGATAGGACACGAACATCTTGTTGTAAGCTCTTCTGGAGCTTTCGTAATCCAGATCGAAGGAATAGGCGTCCTTCATCAGGAACTCGCGCCCGCGCATGATGCCGAAGCGGGGCCGCACCTCGTCGCGGAACTTCCACTGGATGTGATAGAGCAGCTTCGGCACGTCGCGGTAGGAGCGTGCGGCGGCGCGGAAGATCTCCGTGATCTGCTCCTCGTTCGTGGGGCCGTAGAGCATGTCGCGGCCATGGCGGTCGGTGATGCGCAGCATCTCCTTTCCATAGTCGTCATAGCGCCCGGACTCACGCCACAGATCGGCCGGCTGGATCGTCGGCATCAACACTTCCAGGGCGCCCGCGGCGTCCTGTTCCTCGCGCACGATCTGCTCGATCTTCTTCAGCACCCGGAAGCCCAGCGGCAGCCAGGAATAGATGCCGGCGCTGGACTGGCGGATCATGCCGGCGCGGAGCATGTAGCGGTGGGAGGCGATCTGCGCCTCCGCCGGATTCTCCTTGAGGACGGGCAGGAAGAACTGGGAAAGCCGCATGGGGACGTCGCTCCGTCGGTTGGGCGCTCTCGAGGGTCGCTAGGTTGTAGGGAAAGCCTTGGCCCGACGCAATCGGCGCTTCCATACTGTCCCGGTCGAAACAGGGGAGGACCGACATGACCGACGACATGCTGCGCGAGGCGGCCGAACGAATGGCGGTGAGCGACGTGATGCACCGCTACGCCACCGCCATCGACACCAGGGATTTCAAGCTGCTGGAGCAGGTCTTCGACGATCCGGTCGAGACCGACTTCTCCGGCTTCGGCGGCGCCGAGGGCCGCTACAGCCGGGCCGAGTGGATCGACGCCGTGCGCAAGACCGTCGGCGGGCTCGACGTCACCCAGCACCTGACCGGCAATCACGTCCACCGGATCGACGGCGACAGGGCACACCTGACCGCCTATCTGCAGGCGCTGCACCGCTACCGCGCCGCCAAGGCCGATCCGGACTACATCATCGGCGGCTATTACGACATCGATCTCGTCCGGCGGCCGGAGGGCTGGCGCATCACGCGCTACGGCCTGACCGTCACCTGGGAGCGCGGCAACCGCTACATCATGCGAGAGGCGTCCAGAGCGGCGCGTTAGAGGCCGTCTCTCACCCCGCCTTGATCACCTTCTCCGCCTGCGCCCAGGCGAACTCGGCGATGGGCCGGATACGCGCCACCTGCTCGTCGGCGTGCGAAGAGGCGGCGGTGCCGTCGCGCACGCGGCCCGCGATGCCCTGCAGGATCGCGGCGATGCGGAACATGTTGTAGGCGAGATAGTAGTCCCAGTTGTCGATCCGCTCGCGGCCCGTGCGGCGGCAATAGGCGGCGACATATTCGTCCTCGTGCGGGATGCCGAGGGCGTCCAGGTCCTCGCCGCCGATGCCGCGGAACAGGCTGTTGGGCAGGCGCCAGCTCATGACGTGGTAGGCGAAGTCGGCCAGCGGGTCGCCCAGCGTCGAGAGTTCCCAGTCGAGCACGGCGACGACGCGCGGCTCGGTCGGGTGAAAGACCATGTTGTCCATGCGGTAGTCGCCGTGGATCACGGTCGTCTCGTCGGTCGCGGGGATGTTCTCCGGCAGCCATTCCATCAGCCGGTCCATCTCCTCGATCTTCTCGATCTCGGAGAGCTTGTACTGCTTGGACCAGCGGCCGACCTGGCGGGCGACGTAGTTGCCGGGCTTGCCGAAATCCTCCAGGCCGATGGCCTTGTAGTCGGCGTTGTGCAGCCGGGCGATGACGTCGTTCATGGCGTCGAAATACTTCGCCCGCTCCGACTTCGGAATGTCGGGCAGGGTCTGATCCCAGATGATGCGGCCGTCGACCAGGTCCATGACGTAGAACATCGTGCCGATGACGTTTTCGTCCTCGCAGAGGCAGTAGGTCTTCGGCGCCGGCACGTCGGTGTGTTCGTGCAGCGCGGTGATCACCTTGTACTCGCGGTCGACCGCGTGCGCCGATGGCAGCAGCTTTCCGGGCGGCTTGCGGCGCAGCACGTATTCCTTGCCGCTGTCGTCGCGCAGCGCATAGGTCGGGTTGGACTGCCCGCCCTTGAACTGCCGCACCTGAAGTCCGCCGCCGAAGCTCTCGACGTGCTCGCGCAGATAGCTTTCCAGCGCGCCCTCGTCGAAGCTGAAACGCTCGTCGACTTCCTTGGTGCCGGAAAAAAGTTCGCTCATCTGATTCATGTCGCCGCGCCTCCCCCGCGCGTCGTCTGCTCGGATACTCGGCCCGTTCTAGCTTCCCGCTCCACCGCGCGCCAGCCGATGTCGCGCCGGCAGAAGCCGTCCGGCCAGTCGATCAGGTCGACCGCCCGGTAGGCGCGGGCCTGCGCCTCGGTCACCGTCGGGCCGGTGGCGGTGATCCCCAGCACCCGGCCGCCACTGGCCAGGAAGCGGTCGCCGTCGCGCTTCGTGCCGGCGTGAAAGACGGTGACGCCGTCGACCGCCCAGGCGTCGGCCAGGCCGCGGATCTCGCCGCCCTTCTTCACGTCGCCGGGATAGCCGTTCGCGGCCATCACCACAACCAGCGCCGGGTCGTCGATCCAGCGCAGGTCGAACTTGTCGAGCACGCCGTCGACGGTGGCCAGGATCGCCAGCAGCAGGTCCGACTTCATCCGCGCCATCAGCACCTGGCACTCGGGATCGCCGAAGCGGATGTTGTACTCGATCAGCTTCGGACCCTGGGCGGTGATCATCAGCCCGGCGTAGAGCACCCCCCGGAACGGCCGGCCCTCCTCGGCCATGCCGCGCACCGTGGGCTCGATGATCTCCCGCATGGCCCGCTCGCACATGGCTTGCGTCATCACCGGCGCCGGCGAGTAAGCGCCCATGCCGCCAGTGTTGGGGCCCGTGTCGCCGTCCCCGACGGGCTTGTGGTCCTGCGCCGTCGCCAGCGGCAGCACGTTGCGGCCGTCGGTGAGCACGAAGAAGCTGGCTTCCTCGCCCACGAGATATTCCTCAACGACGATCTCGGCGCCGGCCGCGCCGAAGCGGCCGCCAAAGGCCTCGTCGATAGCCGCGTTCGCCTCCTCGACGCTCTGCGCCACGGTCACGCCCTTGCCCGCGGCGAGGCCATCGGCCTTGACCACGATCGGCGCGCCCTTCGCCGCAACATAGGCCTTCGCCGCGGCAGCGTCGGTGAAGCGTTCGTAGTCGCCGGTGGGAATGCCATGACGGCGGCAGAGGTCCTTGGTGAAACCCTTGGACGCCTCCAGTTCGGAGGCGGCGCGCGACGGTCCGAACGCCCTGATGCCGGCGGCTTCCAGATCGTCGACCAGTCCGGCCACCAGCGGCGCCTCGGGTCCAACCACCACGAGGTCGACCCCCTCACCCCGGCAGAAAGCGACCACCGCCGCGTGGTCGGCGACGTCCAGGGCCACGCACTCGGCGTCATCGGCGATGCCGCCATTGCCCGGCGCGCAGATCAGACGCGTCAGCACCGGCGAAGCCGCCAGCTTCCAGCAAAGCGCGTGCTCGCGACCGCCCGAGCCGATGACCAGCACGTTCATTGCGGACTCCCGTTTCCTCGAAATCGACCGGGGGCAGTCTTAGCCCAGATTCCCCGAAGCGCGATAGCCCGCCGGCGGAGACGCGTTGACAGCGGCGCACCCCGCTTGCGAGGCTTTGTCAAAGGCGGGTTCGCCCGTCCCCTCCGGGAGCCCCGAACGCATGATCGTGCTGCGCATTCTTGGATATCTGCTGCTTCTGGCGGGAATCACCGCGCTGGGAGTGGAGATCCTCAATTCGCTGGAAGCCGGCGAATGGGCCATCCTGACCACCGGCGAGATCTGGGCGCGGATCGACCGGGACAGCCTGCGGGCGACCCAGGTGGGGCTGGAGCGCTACGTCCATCCGTTCCTGTGGGACCCCATCATGCTCAATATCCTGCTGGCCCCGGCCTGGCTGGTGCTCGGCCTGCCCGGCCTCATCCTGGTCCTGCTCGCCCGCCGGCGGCGTTCAAGGCGGATGTTCAGCTAGCCCGCCGGCGCCGTCTCTCGTGAGCGGAACTAGCGTGACGCCTGAGATCATTTCGTTCGACAGTCTCGCCAGAACGCCGGAACATGTCGCGAACATGTTCAGCAGGAGGGCGAGATGTCCGAACACCCGACACGAACCGGCGGATGCCTCTGCGGCGCCGTCAGCTACCGGATCGACGGCCCGGTCCGCGACATCGTTGCCTGTCACTGCGGGCAATGCCGCAAGACCACGGGACATTATCTGCCCGCCGCCTCGGTCAACCGGCGTCATTTCTCCATGACCGAGGACCGCGGGCTGAAATGGTACCGCGCCAGCGATTTCGCGGGACGCGGGTTCTGCGGCGAATGCGGCTCCACGCTTTACTGGCTGGGCGACGACGCCGCCCACATCTCCATCGCCGCCGGCACGCTGGACGATGCGACGGGCCTGAAGCTGCAGGGTCATATCTTCACCGCAACCAAGGGCGCGTACTACGAACTGGAGCCGGACCTGCCGTCCTGGCCGGCAGGCGACGGGGGCGCCTTTCCGATGCCTGAGTGAGGTGTCAGGCCCTCAGCGCGCCGGCCACCTCGGCGACCCGGCGGCCGATCGCCTCAAGCGACTCGCGGGTCGCTTCGTCGGTCACCCGCCCGTCCTCGATCAGCTTCGGCGCGCCGGGGACTGCGCGTTGTTCCGGCAGCACGATCACCCCGATATTGCCGAGGATGGCCCGCACGTGGACCAGCCCGCGCAGGCCGCCCAGCGCACCGCCCGATCCGGCGACCAGCCCGGCCACCTTGCCGGTGAAGGCATGCAGGCGGTCGCGCCCGTCCACGGGGCGCGAAACCCAGTCGATGGTGTTCTTCAACAGCGGCGTGACGGAACTGTTGTATTCGGGGCAGCCGATCAGCAGGGCGTCGTGGTCGTCGAAGATGTCCTTGAGCCGCATTGCGGTCTCGGGCAGGCCTTCGCCGGCTTCGATGTCGCCATTGTAGAGCGGCAACGGATAGTCGGCGAGCTCCAGCCAGGTCACCGCCGCGCCGGCCGCCCCGGCGCCCTGCGCCGCAGCCTGCGCCAGCACGCGGTTGATCGAGCCGGCGCGGATGCTGCCGGCGAAGGCCAGGACCCGGGCGGCCATCAGTGGCTCAGGATCTGGCTGAGGAACAGCTTGGTGCGGTCGCTCTGCGGATTGGTGAAGAACTCCTCGGGTTCGTTCTGCTCGACGATCTGGCCCTGGTCCATGAAGATCACCCTGTTCGCGACCTTGCGCGCGAAGCCCATCTCGTGGGTGACGCAGATCATGGTCATGCCGCTTTCGGCGAGATCGACCATGACGTCGAGCACTTCCTTGATCATCTCCGGGTCGAGCGCCGAGGTCGGCTCGTCGAACAGCATGATGCGCGGATTCATGCACAGCGACCGCGCGATGGCGACGCGCTGCTGCTGGCCGCCGGAGAGCTGGCCGGGATACTTGTAGGCCTGGTCGGCGATCTTGACGCGCTCGAGGTATTTCAGCGCCTCCTCCTCGGCCTCCTTCTTCGGCGTCTTGCGGACCCAGATCGGCGCCAGGGTGCAGTTCTCGACCACCGACAGATGCGGGAACAGATTGAAGTGCTGGAAGCACATGCCGACTTCGGAGCGGATCTTGTCGATGTTCTTGATGTCCGAGGACAGCGTCGTGCCGTCCACCTCGATGGAGCCCTTCTGGTGCTCCTCCAGGGCGTTGATGCAGCGGATGAGTGTCGACTTGCCCGATCCCGACGGCCCGCAGATGACGATGCGCTCGCCGCGGTAGACCGTCAGGTTGATGTCGCGCAGCACATGGAAGTCGCCGAACCACTTGTTCATGTCGACGATCTGGATGGCCACCTCGTCGGAGATCTTCATCTGCGAACGGTCGACTTCGCGATCGATGGACAGGTCGGACATGGTTCGGACTCCCTAGCGGTGACCCGTCTCGAGCTTGCGCTCGAGATACATGGAGTAGCGGGACATGGAGAAGCAGAAGATGAAGTAGAACAGCGCCACGAAGCCGTAGAGCTCCCAGACGATGCCGTTCCAGTTCTGGTCGGCGCGGATCGGATTGAGAATGCCGACCGGGTCCAGCAGGCCGATGATCGACACCAGCGTGGTGTCCTTGAACAGGCCGATGAAGGTGTTGACGATGCCCGGAATCGAGATCTTCAGCGCCTGGGGCAGAATGATCAGGCGCATGGACTTCCAGTAGTCCAGGCCCAGCGCATCCGCCGCCTCGTACTGACCGCGCGGCAGCGCCGCGAGGCCGCCGCGGATGACTTCGGCCATGTAGGCCGAGGCGAAGGCCGTGACCATGATGATGACGCGCAGGATCAGGTCGAACTCGGTATCCGGCGGCAGGAAGTACGACAACAGGACCGAGGCGACGAACAGCAGGGTGATCAGCGGGACGCCGCGGATGAACTCGATGAACCCGGTGCAGAACGCCTTGATGATCAGCAGGTTGGACTGCCGTCCCAGCGCCAGGCAGATGCCGATGGGCAGGGAGCCCGCGATGCCGGTGAAGCCGAGGATGAGCGACAGCAGGAAACCGCCGATCCGGGCCGATTCCACCGGCTCCAGACCGATGTTCACGATGGAGGTCAGGAGGTCGTCGAGCGGCACGACAAGGAACAACCACCAAAGCACCGCGGCGAGGATGGCCAGCCCGACGGAGGTCAGGAAGGCCACGCCTTCGTCCATCACGTTCGCCAGGGCGCGCGAGCCGTACTGGACGATCAGGAACCCGATTCCGAGAGCCGCGGCGACCAGGACGGGGCCCCAGATGCTGCCGCCCCAGATCAGCCAGTAGGCGATCAGCGGATAGGCCGCCGAGAGGACAAGCAGCTTCCGCGGGGCCGAGCTGAACAGCACCGGATAGAGCGATGCGAACAGCAGCGCGAAGGTGAGCGAGGGCCGCCAGCGCAGATGGTCGGGATAGAAGCCGAAGAAGAACTGCAGCCAGCGTTCGTTGATGACCGCGAGACAGGCGCCGTCGTCGATCTCCCGGCAGTTCGAGAGCGAACTCGCATCCCATACGGAATCGAGGAACAGCCATGGGGTTATCCCGACCACCACAAGGTAGATGATGTAGAGCCCGAGCAGGGTGAGGATGGTGTTGAAGACGCCGGAGAACAGGTTGGTCCGCAGCCAGGCGATGGCGCCCGACTCGTTCCTGGGCGGCGGGGCGGCCGGAATCTGCTTGTCGGCGACGAAGCGGGCGGTGTGTTCCTGGACCATCCTACCGCTCCCTCAGCTTCACGCGCTCGTTGTAGGCGTTCATCACCGCAGAGATGCTGAGCGAAACGACCAGGTAGAAGGACATCAGCAACAGCATGGTCTCCATTTCGCGGCCGGTCTGGTTCAGCGTGATGCCGCCCAGCGTGCCGGTCGCGTCCATGTAGCCCACGGCGATGGCCAGCGACGAGTTCTTGGTCAGGTTCAGATACTGGCTGATCAGCGGCGGGACGATGACCCTCAGCGCCTGGGGCAGGATGACCAGGTTCATGGTCCGGTTGGGCCTGAGGCCGAGGGCGAACGCCGCCTCCGTCTGGCCCTTGCTGACGGAGAGGATGCCGGCCCTGACGATCTCGGCGACGAAGGCGCCGGTATAGATCGACAGCGCCAGCCACAGCCCGATCAGGCTGTCGCGCATGAAGATGCCGCCCTGGAAATTGAAGCCCCGCAGCACCGGGTCTTCCAGCGTGATCGGCATGCCGGCGATGAAATAGAGCAGCAGCGCGGGCAGGAAGAACAGCGCCAGGTTGATGCGGAACACCGGCGGGATCTGGCCGGTGGCGTCCTGTCTCTTGCGCGCCCAGCGGGTGAAGAACCAGATCGCGGCGCATGAAATCAGGAAACCGACGACGACGACCGTGGACCCCTCCCCGAAGACCGGGATGGGAATGTAGAAGCCCCGGTTGGTCAGGAACACGGATTCCCACAGATAACCCGACATCCCGTCCTCGCCCCGATAGGCGGCGGGCGGCGGCAGGGTCTCGTTGATCGCGGCGACGACGATCAGGATCCAGATCAGCACCGGCACATTGCGGAAGCTCTCGATGTAGACGGTCATCAGACGCGCGATGAGCCAGTTCTTCGACAGTCTGAGCACGCCCGCGATCACGCCGACGACGGTCGCGGTGATGCAGCCGAGGACGGCGACCAGCAGGGTGTTGAGAATGCCGACCAGCGCAGCGCGGCCGTGGGTCGAGGTCGAGTCGTAGTCGATCAGGCGCTGGTTGATGTCATAGGACGCTGTCTCCCACAGAAAGCCGAACTCGAACGTCTTTCCCAGCCGTTCGAGATTGACCACTGCGTTGTTCAACAGCCAGGCGAACGCCAGCATGATCACGATGAGCGCAAAGATCTGGATCGTGTAGGATCTGTAGCGCGTGTCGTAGATGAGCTGGCTGAACCGGAACCCCTCTTCCGGCCGATCGGCGCTCACGGACATGCCTCACCCTCTCGAAAACTTTGGCAAGCCTGAAAAAAACTAAACAATAGGATAAGAAAAAAGGCGCGCCCTTTTCAGGAGCGCGCCTTTTTCCGGACCGCTTAGCGGAACGGCGGAGCGTAGAGAATACCGCCCTTCGTCCACAACTGGTTCAGGCCGCGGGACAGCCCGATCGGCGTGCTTTCGCCGACATACTTCTCGAAGATCTCGCCATAGTTGCCATTGGCGGCGATGGCCTTCACGGCCCAGTCATTCGGCAGGCCGAGCATTGCGCCATAGCTGCCTTCGGTACCGAGCAGGCGATTGACCTCGGGGTCTTCGGTGCCCCCGGCCTTCTCCATGACGTTCGCCTTGGTGATGCCCTTCTCCTCGGCGATGATCAGCGCGTTCAGCACCCAGCGGCCGACGTCGGCCCATGCCGAGTCGCCGTGACGGACCAGCGGGCCCAGCGGCTCCTTGGAGATGATCTCGGGCAGGATGATGTGCTCGCCCGGATTCTCGAAGGTGGCGCGGGTCGCGGCAAGGCCGGAGGCGTCGGTGGTATAGACGTCGCAGGCGTTGGCCAGATACTTCTGTTGCGCCTCGGCGTTGGTCTCGATCGGGACCGGCTCGTAGCTCATGTTGTTGGCGCGGAAGAAGTCGGCCAGGTTGAGCTCGGTGGTGGTGCCGGTCTGGATGCAGACGGTCGCGCCGTCCAGTTCCTTCGCCGACTTCACGCCCAGACCCTTGCGGGTCATGAAGCCCTGACCGTCATAATAGTTCACGCCCAGGAAGGTGAACTTCAGGTCGACGTCGCGGCTCAGCGTCCAGGTCGTGTTGCGGTAGAGGATATCCACCTCGCCCGAGGCCAGCGCCGTGAAGCGCGTCTTGCCGGTCGTCGGCGTGAACTTGATCGCTTCGCTGTCGCCGAAGATCGCTGCGGCGGTCGCGCGGCAGAACGCCACGTCGAAGCCGTCCCAGTTGCCATTGGCGTCGGTGAATGCGAAGCCGGCGAGGCCGGTGGAAACGCCGCACTGAACGAAGCCCTTGTTCTTCACGTCGTCCAGCGTCGCCGCCTGTGCGGCCGCGGACACCGCCAGTGCGGCGGTCGCGGCCAGGATAGCGCCTTTGAGTTTCATGTTACCTGATTGCTCCCTGTGAAAGTTTGACTCCCGCCCAGATCAAATGCGCTCGGACCCCTACCCTTCCGGGAGTTTGACCGAACCACATCGTTTCGCGGGTGCGGCAACCGACCAAAAGCCTATGTCCGCTCCCCCCGCAACACAACAGTCATTTCAACGGCAGACGCGCTCTGCCAATATCCGCGCGAAGTTCAATCCGGGAGGCAGACAAGCGTAGAAATGAAGCAGGACACGAAGATCGTCAGCGCCGGACGCGATCCGGAGGCAAATCTGGGCATCGTTAATCCGCCCGTCTATCACACCTCCACGATCCTGCAGCCAAGTCTTGGAGAGATGCGCCGGAAGGGGGAAGCACGGGCCCGCGGCGAGTCAGTCACGATGTACGGACGCATCGGTCACCCCACCTCCCTGGCCCTCGAGGATGCGATGGCCGAGATCGAAGGCGGTCACCGCTGCTTCGCCTTTCCCTCCGGCCTCGCCGCGATCGCGACGGCGCTGACGGCCTATGTCGGGTCCGGCGATCACGTGCTGGTGACCGACAGCGTCTACCGTCCGACACGCAGCTATTGCGACGGGCTGCTGAAGCGGATGGGCGTGGAGACGACCTACTACGATCCGCTGATCGGCGGCGGCATCGCGGACCTGATCCAGGAAAACACGAAGATCGTCTATGTCGAGGCGCCGGGCTCCCAGACCTTCGAGATGCAGGACATTCCCTCCATCGCGAAGGCCGCCCACGCCGCCGGCGCCATCGTGATGATGGACAACACCTGGGCGACACCGCTCTATTTCCGGCCCTTCGAGAAGGGCGTCGACGTCTCGATCCATGCCGGCACCAAGTACATCGTCGGCCATTCGGACGCGATGCTGGGACTGGTCACCACGACAGAGGCGGCCTGGGATCCGCTGCGTGCGACGGCGCAGATGCTGGGTCAGTGCGTCGGCCCCGACGACGTCTATCTGGGCCTGCGGGGGCTGCGCACGCTGTCGGTCCGGCTGGAGCGCCACATGAAGAACGGCCTCGAGATCGCCCGCTGGCTGGAGGAACGACCTGAAGTGGACCGGGTGCTGCACCCCGGCCTGCCCGGCCATCCCGGCCATGACATCTGGAAGCGCGATTTCCTCGGCGCCTCGGGGCTGTTCTCCATCGTGCTGAAGGAAGGCCATGACGATGACGCCCTGGCCCGGATGATCGACGGCTACGAGCTGTTCGGACTGGGCGCGAGCTGGGGCGGCTACGAGAGCCTGGTGATCAGCCAGAAACCGGAGCAATACCGCACCGCCACCCCCTGGCGTGGCCCCGGCCCGCTGGTGCGCTACCATATAGGTCTTGAGGATCCGGACGACCTCAGGGAAGACCTGTCGAAAGGGTTTGCGCGGCTCGGGAGCTAGAACATGCGTAAATTGGCACTGGCGCTTCTGATGATCTGCCACGCCGCCCCGGCGGCGGCGGCGGACGTCACCGTCTTCGCTTCGGCCAGTCTGGAGGAAGTCGTCGAGATGCTGGCCGAATCCTTCGAAGACCGCACCGGCGAGAAGGTGGGCATCACCCTGGCCGGGCGTTCGGCGCTGACCCGCCAGTCCCGGCGCGGACCGTCCACCGACATCATCATCTCCGCCGACATCCAGTGGCTGGACCGACTGGAGGACGGCAAGGCCATCATGGCCCCGAGCCGCCGGGTGATCGCGGGAAACCGCCTGGTGCTGGTGGCGCGCTCCGACGACGCCGACGCGGCGGCAACCATCGAGGCCGCGTTGAGCGAGGGAGGCCGCGGCATGATTGCCATTGCCGACCCGTCCAACGCGCCGGGCGGACAACGCGCCCGCGAGGCGCTGCGGGAACTCGGGCTCTGGGACACGCTGAAAGCGCGCACGGCTCAGGCCGGCGACACCCGCGAGGTCATCCGCTTCGTGCAGCGCCGTGTGGCCCGTTACGGCATTGCCTATCACACCGATGCGCTGGCCTTCGAGGACATCAAGGAAGTCGCGGTCTTCGCAGAGGATCTGCACGACCCGATCCGCTATGAACTCGCGCTGACCTTCCAGGGTCAGGCGCTGAACCGTGAGCTGTCATCGCGCTTCGTGGAACATGTGCTGAGTCCGGCCGGCTTCGAAATCCTCGCCGCGGCGGGCTTCATTCCCTGCCCGGATGGCTGCTGAGGCGGCCGGCGGCGTTCAGCGCGGCGTCAGTTCCGGGGTGGTCAGCTTGTCGGCGCGGATCGCGAGGGCGTCGCGGTCCCAGATATAGAGACTCTTGCCCTTCTTCTTCACCAGACCTTCCTGGGAAAGCTGGCTGATCACGCGGGCCACCGTCTCGCGCGTGGTGCTGGCGCGCGCCGCGATATTGCTCTGGGTCGGCAGGGGATAGATCACCCAGGTCTCGGGGGTCACCGGATCCGCCTCGGCCAGGCGCAACAGCTCCAGATAGACGCGCTGCACCGCGCCGAGAGTGGAGAGGTCCATGATGCGCTCGTCGCAGGTGCGGATGATCTTCGCCAGCCGGTGCAGCAGCGCCATCGACGCCTCGGGACGGGATATCACGAAATCCATGAACACCTGCGGGGCGATCTGCGCCAGCACGCACGTGCCCTGGGCGACCGCCGAGGCCGACCGCGGCAGGCCGTCGATGGCCGCCAGCTCGCCGAAATAGCCGCCCTGACGGACCGTCGCGTAGGCGATTTCACGGCCCGACGTCGAATAGTTGACGATCTGAACCTGGCCTTCGACGACGAACATCACGTCCCGGGAATCGCTGTTGCGGTCGAGGACCTGTTCGCCGTTCTTGAAGCGCCGCCAGGTACAGCGTCGTTCCAGCGTGGCCACTTCCGCCTCGGGCAGTCCCTTCAGGAGCTCGCACCCGGCCAGGGAGCCTATGGTCTGTTGCTGAGACATGCCGACTGATCCACCCCGCATTGCCGTCTGTCACGCCCGGACGATTCGCGGCCCCAACAGCCGTGATCATTATAGCCGGTTGCGCGTCCGTGTCCGCTCCCTTGTCGGTGATGGTGGATGCGGTACGCGGCTGCGTCGATTCCGTACCAGACCGTATCAGTCCGGGCCAGACGAAACATCTTGCCGACAATTGTTGCCGGAACCGCGCCGTTTTCGTCCGGCGTGTCTGTCACATGAGCGTGATGAACGAGAATTCGGGCGCGCGCCGTTCTCCGCTGTGACTTGGGTCACAGTCTGACATGGCCGCGTTGTCCGACTATTGTCTTGCGCCTTCCCGGAGCAATCCGGGAAACCCAAAACGCCAACTCGAAAGCCCCGGTCCGGTTCTCCGGCCCGGGGCTTTTTTCGCGGGCCCGCCCGGAAGCCCGCTCGGCGGTCCCGATTGTCGAGCCTGCCCGGCCCATGCTACAGCGTCGCGTCCTTCGGCGGATGCGGAACCCCCATGACGGAAAAGCAGGAGACGGAGCCGGCGGCCGACGCCCCGGCCGGAAGCGAGGCGGAGAAGCTCCGCCTGACGCCGTCCAGACAGTTCCCCAACTGGCTCGCCGAACAGGGCGTCAGTCTGGCGTTCACGACCTATCAGGCGGGAAAGCTGTTTCTGATCGGCCTCAACGCGGACGGGCGGCTGTCGATCTTCGAACGCACCTTCAACCGCTGTATGGGGCTCTGGACGGACAGCCAGACGATCTGGATGAGTTCGCTCTACCAGATCTGGCGGATGGAGAACGTGCTCCCCGCCGGCGAGACCTATCGCGGCCATGACCGGCTGTTCGTGCCCCAGGTCGGCTACACTACCGGCGATATCGACGTCCATGACATGGCGGTCGACCGCGACGGGCGCCTGGTCTTCGCCGCAACGCTTTTCGGCTGTCTGGCGACACTCAGCGAAAGCCATTCCTTCAAGCCCCTCTGGAAGCCCCCCTTTCTCAGCAAGCTGGCGGCGGAGGACCGTTGCCATCTCAACGGCCTGGCGATGCGCGATGGCCGGCCCCGCTATGTCACGGCGGTCAGCCGCTCCGATGTCGCCGACGGCTGGCGCGACCGCCGCACGGATGGCGGCGTGGTCGTCGACGTCGACAGCGGCGAGATCGTCGCGGACGGCCTGTCGATGCCGCACAGCCCGCGCTGGCATGATGACCGGCTCTGGCTGTCCAATGCGGGAACCGGCGAGTTCGGGTATATCGACCCGAAGTCCGGCCGCTTCGAACCGGTGACGTTCTGTCCCGGCTTCCTGCGCGGCGCGACGATCGTCGGCGACTTCGCCGTGGTCGGCCTGAGCCTTCCGCGCGAGAACCAGGCCTTCACCGGCCTCGCCCTGGACGAGAAACTGAAGGGCGCGGATGCCGAAGCCCGCTGCGCGCTCTATGTCATCGACCTGAAGAGTGGCGACGTGGTGCACTGGCTGCGCATCGAGGGCGTGGTCCAGGAACTCTACGACGTGGCGGCACTGCCCGGCGTGCGGCGGCCCATGGCGATCGGATTCATGACCGACGAGATCCGGCGGGTACTCACGGTCGACGACAGTGACTGGCCGGACCGGATCGAGAACAAGGGGGAGAAGGACTGAACATGGCGGACAGGAAACCAGGCATTGCGGTCATCGGCGGCTCCGGCGACCTGGGATCGGGACTGGCGCTGCGCTGGGCGCGCGCGGGCTATCCGGTGATCATCGGCTCGCGCACGGCGGAAAAGGCCGTGGCCGCGGCCGACGGGATCCGCGAGCGCATTCCCGGCGCGGAGGCTTCCGGGATGGAGAACAGCGCGGCGGCCGCCGCCGGCGAGATCGTCGTGATGACGGTCCCCTTCAGCAATCATCGCCCGACGCTCGAAGCCGTGCGCGACGCCGTGCAGGGCAAGATCTTCGTCGACGTGACCGTACCGCTGGTGCCGCCGAAGGTGAGCCGCGTGCAGATGCCGCCCGAGGGTTCCGCCGGCAAGCTGGCGCAGGAAATCCTTGGCCCCGAAGTGCAGGTGGTTTCCGCCTTCCAGAACGTGGCCGCCGACCACCTCGCCGATTTCGAACACGACCCCGATTGCGACGTCCTGGTGGCCGGCAACGCGGTTGCGGCGCGCGAGCAGGTGGTCGAACTGGTCGAGGCCTGCGGGATGAAGGGCTGGCACGTCGGCCCCATCGACAACGCCGCGGTCGCCGAAGCCCTGACGTCGGTGCTCATCTTCATGAACAAGCGCTACAAGAGCACGGGCGCCGGCATCCGCATCACCAATATTCCCGAGGCCGACTGACCGGCCATGCCGCAGCGCCTCGAGGTCATCGGTCTGTCCGGGCTGCCGGAGGTCCGGGCGGGCGACGACCTGCCTGCACTGCTGCGTGAGGCCGCCGGCGCGGCTGGCGGGTTCGCCGACGGCGATGTCCTCGTCATCGCGCAGAAGATCGTCTCGAAGGCCGAGAACCGCTTCGTCGACCTGCGCGCTGTCTCGCCGGGCGAACGGGCGATCCGCATCGCACGCCACTGCGACAAGGATCCGAGGCAGGTCGAGGTCATCCTGTCCGAAAGCACGGAGATCCTGCGCCACCGGCCCGGCGTCCTGATCGTGCGCCACAGGCTGGGCCATGTGCTCGCCAATGCCGGTATCGACGCATCCAACGTCCCCCAGCGGGACGGTTCCGAGTTCGTCCTGCTGCTGCCCCGCGACCCGGACGCGAGCGCCGAGGCAATCCGCCGACGCGCCGGCGCCCGGATCGGCGTCGTCATCAACGACAGTCCGGGCCGCGCCTGGCGCGCCGGCTCGGTCGGCATCGCCATCGGCTGCGCCGGCGTGAAGACGGTCGCCGACCTGCGCGGACAGACCGACCGCGACGGCCGGACGATGCAGGCGAGCGAACTCGCCATCGCCGACGAACTCGCCGCCGCGGCCTCCATCGTCATGGGCCAGGCCGCCGAGGGTGTGCCGGCCGCGATCGTCCGTGGCGCGGGCGACATGCTGGGCGAGGGCCGCGCCGCCGACCTGGTCCGCGACCGGGATATGGACCTGTTCCGATGAGCGGGCCGAGAATGGTCTATCTGTCGGGTGGCGTCGGCGGGGCCAAGCTCGCCCTGGGCCTCTCGCACCTGCTGCCGCCCGAACGGCTGACCATCGTCGCCAACACCGGCGACGATTTCGAGCATCTGGGCTTCCCCGTCTGTCCGGACATCGACACGCTGGTCTACACGCTTTCCGGTCTCGCCAATCCCGCTCTCGGCTGGGGACGGCGCGACGAGACCTCCGCCTTCATGGAAACCCTGCGCCAGCTTGGCGGGCCCGACTGGTTCTTTCTGGGCGACCGAGACCTTGCCATGCATGCCGAACGCCGCCGGCGTGCGGCCGAGGGGCATAGTCTGACCGAAATCACCGCAGCTCTGGCGCAGGCTCTGGGTGTCGAACATCCGATCCTGCCCATGACCGACGAGCCGGCGCCGACAATCGTCGAGACCGCCGACGGCCCCCTCGCCTTCCAGGACTATTTCGTTCGGTTGCGCGCGGAACCCGCCGTCACAGGCTTCACGCTGCACGGCGGGCATATGGTTGCGCCTTCGCAGGCTGTTCTCGATGCCATCCGGGACGCCGACCAGATCGTGATCGGGCCATCCAACCCCTATATCTCGATCGACCCGATCCTGAAGCTCGCCGGCATGGACGCGGCGTTGCGCGAAGCTTCGGTCCCGGTCGCGGTGATCTCCCCCATCGTCGGCGGCAAGGCGATCAAGGGGCCGACGGCGAAGATGATGGCCGAACTCGGTCGGGAATCCTCGGTGGCCGGCGTCGCGGCGCATTACAGCGCTCTGGCGTCCGTTCTCGTGATCGACGCGGCCGACGCGGATCAGGCTGCCGGACTGGCGGAACTCGTTCCCCACGTCTCGGTCACCAACACGGTCATGCGCACGCTGGAGGACCGGGTCGCGCTGGCGCGCCATGTCCTTGGCCAGCAGCCATGGTGAAGCCGCGCCCCAGGGACATTCCCCAGACCGGCGACGACCGCCCCGTCGACAACCTGCTGCAGTTCGTCTGGCGGATGAGCGGTCACCACCAGATCTGGCTCTGCCTTCTGGCTCTGACCGTCGCGGCCCTGAGCATGGCGCCGCTGGAACTGCAGCGGCGCATCGTCAACCAGGCGCTGGACAAGGCGGACCTGGAGCACCTGCTGTTTCTTGGCGGTCTCTTCCTCGCCGTGGTCGTGCTGTCGGGATTGCTGAAGTTCGCGCTCCGCATGTACCAGGGCTGGATCAGCGAGAGCGCCATCCGCTATGGCCGCGGCCATCTGCTGCGGCTCTATCGTGAGAAACCCGACGAGGACAATCACGAGTCCGGCCGCGCCGTCTCCATCATCAGCGCCGAGATGGACAAGCTCGGCAGCTTCGTCGGCGAGGGCCTGTCGCAGCCGGTCGCCAATCTGGGCATGCTGGTCGCGATCCTCGGCTACATGCTAGTGGTCGAGCCGCTGGTCGCCCTGCTCGGCGCGGTCCTGCTGGTGCCGCAGGCGCTGCTGGTGCCTGTCGCCCAGCGCCGCATCAACCGCCTGATCGAGCGCCGTCTCGAGACCATGCGCGACCTCAGCGACGTCATCGGCGAGGACGCGCGCGACGCCGGCGCCGAGGCGAAGATCGACCGGCTCTACGACAACCGCATGAAGACCTTCCTGGTGAAGTTCGCCATGAAAGGCCTGATCAACCTGATGAACGGCCTCGCCCCGCTCGGCGTGCTGATCTTCGGCGGCATCATGGTGATCCGCGACGAGACCAGCGTCGGCGTCATCGTCGCCTTCATCACCGGCTTCGAGCGCATGGGCAATCCGCTCAGGGAGCTTCTGAACTACTACCGCGTCGCCGCGCAGGCCACGGTCCAGCACCGCATGATCGCGCGCTGGATGTAGCCGCTGGCGCGGCCCGGCCCGCTTCGCTATTGGTGAGCGAAATCCAATTGTACGGGCAGGAAGCAGAACCATGATCCCGAACCAGTACCCGACTCTCAATTTCTATCTCGGCGAGACCGCGGACATGATCCGCGACACCGTCGCCAGCTTCGCCGGCGACCGCGTGGCCCCGCGCGCCGAGGAGATCGACCGCACCAACCAGTTCCCGCGGGACCTCTGGCCGGAGATGGGCGAACTCGGCCTGCTCGGCATGACGGTCGAGGAGGAATATGGCGGCTCCGGCCTCGGCTATCTGGAGCACGTCGTCGCGATGGAGGAAATCAGCCGCGCCTCCGGCTCCGTCGGCCTCAGTTATGGCGCGCACTCCAATCTCTGCGTCAACCAGATCCGCCTGAACGGCACCGAAGAACAGCGCCGGAAATACCTGCCGAAACTCGTCTCCGGCGAGCATCTGGGGGCGCTGGCCATGTCGGAGCCCGGCGCCGGGTCCGACGTCGTCGGCATGAAGCTCCGCGCCGAGAAGAAGGGCGACCGCTTCGTCCTCAATGGCAACAAGTTCTGGATCACCAACGGCCCCGACGCCGACACGCTGGTGGTCTACGGCAAGACCGAACCGGACAAGGGCCCGCGCGGCATCACCGCCTTCATCATCGAGAAGGGCTTCAAGGGTTTCTCCACGGCGCAGAAGCTGGACAAGCTCGGCATGCGCGGCTCCGACACGGGCGAACTGGTCTTCGAGGACTGCGAGGTGCCGGAGGACAACATCCTGGGCGGGCTGAACCAGGGCGCGCGCGTCCTGATGTCGGGCCTGGACTACGAGCGCGCGGTGCTCGCCGCCGGGCCGCTGGGCATCATGCAGGCCTGCATGGACGCCGTGATCCCCTATGTTCACGAACGCAAGCAGTTCGGCCAGGCGATCGGCGAATTCCAGCTCATGCAGGGCAAGATCGCCGACATGTACACGACGATGAACGCCTCCCGCGCCTACGTCTATGCGGTGGCCCAAGCCTGCGACCGCGGCGAGGTGACCCGCTACGACGCCGCCGGCTGCATCCTCTACGCCGCCGAAAAGGCGACCTGGATGGCGCTGGAGGCGATCCAGGCGCTGGGCGGCAATGGCTATATCAACGACTATCCGACCGGCCGCTACCTTCGCGACGCCAAGCTCTACGAGATCGGCGCCGGCACGTCGGAGATCCGGCGCATGCTCATCGGCCGCGAGCTGTTCGAGAAGAGCGCCTGAGGCCGCCTGCGATGACCGGACTGATCCTCGCCATCGACCAGGGCACCACCTCCAGCCGCGCCATCCTGTTCGATGCCGGCACCGCGGTCGTCGCCGTGGCGCAGCAGGAATTCCGGCAGCACTTCCCGCGTTCGGGCTGGGTGGAGCACGACCCGGAGGATCTCTGGCGGTCGACCGTGGAGACCTGCCGCGAGGCGATGAAGAGCTCTGGCGTGGACGCCGGCGGCATCGCCGCCATCGGCATCACCAACCAGCGCGAGACGACCGTGGTCTGGGAACGCGAGACGGGACGCGCCATACACAACGCCATCGTCTGGCAGGACCGCCGCACGGCCGGCTTCTGCCAGAAACTGAAGGCGGACGGGCACGAGAACATGGTGGCGGCAAGGACCGGCCTGCTGCTGGACCCCTATTTCTCCGGCACCAAGATCGCCTGGATGCTGGACAACGTGGAGGGCGCGCGCGGACGGGCCGAGCGCGGCGAACTGCTTTTCGGCACCGTCGACACATGGCTGCTCTGGCGGCTCACCGGCGGCCGGGTCCACGCCAGCGACGCGACCAACGCCAGCCGGACGCTGCTCTATGACATCCGTTCCGGTGAGTGGGACGACGAACTCTGCGACCTGATCGGCGTGCCGCGCGCCATGCTGCCCGAAGTCCGGGACTCGTCGGGTCTGTTCGGGGAGACGGAAGCCGATCTGTTCGGCAGCCCGATTCCCGTGGCCGGGATCGCCGGCGACCAGCAGGCCGCGACGGTGGGTCAGGCCTGCTTCCGGCCGGGCATGATGAAGTCGACCTACGGCACGGGCTGCTTCGCCCTGCTCAACACCGGCGAGACCCCGGTGCCGTCGAAGAACCGCCTGCTGACCACGGTGGCCTACCAGCTCGGCGGCAAGCGGACCTATGCCCTCGAAGGCTCGATCTTCGTCGCCGGCGCGGCGGTCCAGTGGCTGCGCGACGGTCTCGGCATCATCGGCTCGGCGCCGGAGAGCGGGGCCCTGGCCCGCCAGGCGGACCCGGCGCAGGAGGTCTATCTGGTGCCGGCCTTCACCGGGCTTGGCGCACCTTATTGGGACGCCGACGCCCGTGGCGCGCTGTTCGGCCTGACACGCGGCACGGGACCGGCGGAGCTGGCGCGGGCGGCGCTGGAATCCGTCTGCTACCAGACCCGCGACCTGCTGGAAGCCATGCGCGGCGACTGGCCGGAAGCGGCGTCAAAGGAAACGGTGCTGCGCGTCGACGGCGGCATGGTCGCCAGCGACTGGACCATGCAGTGCCTGGCCGACATGCTCGGCGCCCCCGTCGACCGGCCCGAGGTGCTGGAGACGACGGCGCTGGGCGCGGCCTATCTCGCCGGCCTTCACGCCGGCATCTATCCGGAGCCCGACCGCTTCGCCGAAGGCTGGCGGCTGCAGCACCGCTTCGACCCGCAGATGGCCGAAGCGGAGCGCGCGCGGAAATACGCCGGCTGGCAGGACGCCGTCAGGCGCACGCTGACGGCGTAGTTTCGCCGGTGATATCATTCGCTGTCATTTGCCGCCCCTGGACTTGATCCAGGGGCCCAGTCAGACAGAAGGACTGGGTCCTGGGGTCAAGCCCCAGGACGCCAAGGCGTTGAAGTGAACGGCTGAACGCGCTACGCGCCCGGCCCTGCCAGCACGGTGATGGCACAGGTCGCTTCCTCGAAGCGGTAGACGCCCCCGCCGTTCTCGGCAATGGCATGGCGTGCGCCCTCGACCTGGCGGCCCTCGGCCTCGCCGCGGAGCTGACCGACGAGTTCATAGATCTGACCCAGGCCCGTGGCGCCGATGGGATGGCCCTTGGATTCGAGGCCGCCCGAGGGGTTGACCGGCACCCGCCCGCCCAGGCGGGTCTCCCCGGCTTCCGCCGCGCGGCCGCCGTCGCCGAACTCGCAGAGCCCGAGGTTTTCAACCTGCTGCAGTTCGCCCATTGCCGTGGCGTCGTGTACTTCCGCGACGTCGATGGCATCCGGGCCGAAGCCCGCCATGTCATAGGCCCTCTTCGCGGCGAGATGGGTGATATGGCGGCGGTAGTCGTCGGGCTCCCGGTCGACGCCGGTACCCATCACCGAGGCAGCGACCCGCACCGCACGGGACTTCTCGAAACGGTCGAGCAGGTCGCCGGAAACCAGGATCGCCGCCGCCGCGCCGTCGGAGATCGGCGAACACATGGGCAGGGTCAGCGGCCAGGAGACGATTCGCGCGGCCATCACCTCCTCGACCGAGATGTCGTTGCGGTACTGCGATTTCGGGTTCAGCGTCGAATGGAAATGGTTCTTCGCCGCGACATGAGCGAGCTGCGACTGCGTCGTCCCGAAGGTCTTCATGTGGAACTTCGCCCAGCTGGCGTAGACGTCCATGAACGGACTGCGCTGCGAGTTCGGCAGCACCGCGTCGGGCGGCGTCTCGACGCCCGCTCCCAGCGCATTCAGCCGTTCGAAGGTCGCGGCGCGGTCGTGCACGTCGATGGCACCGTCGAAGATCTCGAAGCTGCGCGCCTTGTCCTCGTGGTACATCTTGTCCGCGCCGACCGCGAGGGCGATGCCGCACGTGCCGGCCCTGATCGCGGTATAGGCGGCGTTGAAGGCCGTCGACGCGCTGGCGCAGGCGTTCTCGACATTCGCCATCGGAATGCCCTGGAAGCCCATCTCACGCAGCGCGATCTCGCCGGGGACGAGATACTGGCCCTCGAGCACGCCCTGGGTGGTGTTGGAGAACCAGGCCGCCTCCACGTCGTCCACACCCAGACCGCCGTCGGCGAGCGCCTCGTCCACCGCCTCCCGCGTGAGCTGTTTCACAGATATCTCGAGAAAACGCCCGAACGGCGTCATTCCGATCCCGACGACATAGACCTCGGTCATTGCGGCCTCCCCAAACTTGTACGCCTGCGTACCATATCGCATGATGGATGCGGGGAGGAAGCGCGACCATGACAATCACAGCGCCAGAGCCGGTGGACTTCGCCGATCCGGAAATCATTGCCGCGCCGCAGCCGGTGCTCGACCGCCTGCGCGAGGAACAGCCCCTGCACTGGAATCCCTCGCTCAAGGGCTGGTTCGCCACCCGCTTCGAGGACGTCCGGCAGATCCTGTCGAGCCCGCACTTCTCGGTCGAGAAGTTCGGGCCCGTCATCGAGCGTGCCGACGGCGAGGCCCGGGCGCGGCTGGAGACGCTGGCCAAGGTGCTGAGCGACTGGATCGTCTTCATGGACCCACCGGGCCACACCCGGCTGCGCCGGGCGATGCGCACCGGCTTCATGCCCCGTGACATGGACGCCCTGGAGCCGAAGGTGCACGAGCGGGTCGACCAGTTGCTGACACCGCTGGAAGGGTCCAGGGGCGCGGAATTGAAGGCGGCCTTCGCCAATCCGCTGCCGGCCATGGTGATCGGCGACCTGTTCGGCGTGCCGGAAGCGGACATCCCGGAACTGCGCCGCTGGGCCGATGCGCTGGGCAAGTTCGTGCTCGGCGGCCGGCAGACGCCGGACCGCCACCGCCTCGCCCAGCAGGCGGTGCTCGACTTCGTCACCTATCTCGACAATCTGGTGGCAGAGCGCCGCGCCGACCCCCGCCCCGACCTGACGACCCACCTGATCCGCTACGAGGAGGACGGCGACCGCCTCACCAACGAGGAGATCGTGCATTCCATCCTGCTCTGCGTCTGGGCGGGCTACGAGACGACTGCGAATCTGATCGCCAACGGCACCATGGCCCTGGCCCGCAATCCGGCGCAGGCCGAGCGGCTCGCCGCCGACCCGTCGCTGATCCCCGACGCGATCGAGGAATTCCTGCGCTATGAAGGTCCGGTCCAGGCGCTGGTGCGCATGGCCAAGCAGGACGAGACGGTGGGCGGAGCGGCCATCAAGGCCGGCGACCGCGTCTTCGTCTCGCTGTTCGCCGCGAACCATGACCCCGCCCGCTTCGGACACCCGGGCGAATTCGACCCGGCGCGGCAGCGCAACCGCCATCTCAGCTTCGGCCACGGCATCCACCTCTGCCTCGGCGCCCCGCTCGCCCGGCTGGAGGGCCGCGCGGCGTTCGAGGGCCTGCTGCGGCGCTTCGGCGATTTCCGAATTGCCGAGGAACCGGTCTGGCGCGACGAACTGATCACCCGCACCGCCGAAGCGGTGCACATCGGCTGGACCCCCCGCACATGACGAAGGCGTTCATCACAGGCATCGCCAACACCCGCTGCGGCAAGCTGCCCGAGGAAAGCGCCCTGTCGCTGCACGCCACCGTCGCGCGCGATGCTGCAGCCGACGCCGGGATCGACCTGAAGGACGTGGACGGTCTGCTCTGCGCCTATTCCTTCACCGAGCCGCATCCGATGCTGGCCCACGTGGTCGCCGAGTATCTGGGCATTCAGCCGGCCTTTGCCGCCTGCGTATCGGCCGGCGGCGCCACGGGCGCACTGCACGTCATGACCGCCAAGGCGCTGATCGAATCCGGCATGTGCCGCAACGTGCTGTGTCTCACCGGCGACAACCGGCTGACCGGCATGGCGCCCGGCGCGGCGGTCGCGGCGCTCGCCGACTTCGGCCACAGCGAGTTCGAGGTGCCCTACGGCATCACCATTCCGGCCGCCTACGGCCTGGTGGCGCAGCGCTACATGCACGACACCGGCCTGACGCTGGAGCACATGGCCCATATCGCGGTCACCACACGCAATCACGCCCGCCGCCATCCGGATGCCCAGATGCGGAAGCCTCTCTCGGTCGAGGACGTCATGGCCAGCCGCCCCATCGCCGAGCCGCTCCGTCTGTTCGACTGCGCGCTGATTTCCGACGGCGCGGCCGGCATCCTGGTTTCCGCCGAGCCCGCAGGCGGCAAGCCGGCCATCCGCATCCTGGGCGCCGGCCAGAAGGGCACCCACGAGCACCTGATGGCCGCGCCCCGCGACCTGCAGAGTTTCGGCTGCAAGCACTCGGCGGCCGACGCCTTCCGGGAGGCCGGCATGACGGTGAAGAACATCGACGTGGCCGAGATCTACGACAGCTTCACCATCACGCTGGCGATCGAACTGGAATCCATCGGCTTCTTCGAGAAGGGCACGGTGGGCCCTGCGGCGGCCGAGGGCGCGCTGGATCTGGGTGGCGTCCTGCCCTGCAACACCCATGGCGGACTGCTCAGCTTCGGCCATTCCGGCGCGGCCGGCGGCGCCTTCCATGTCGTCGAGGGCGTTCGCCAGCTACGCGGCGAGGCGGACGAGCGGCAGGTGAAGGACGCCGCCACCTGCTACGTCCACGGCGACGGCGGCACGCTGTCGGCCCATGTCTCCCTGATCCTGGAGCGCGCGGCATGAGCGACTCAAAGGCCACGACCAAGCCCGCCCCGGTTCCCACCGTCGATTCGGAAGGCTTCTGGGCCGCCTGCAACGAGGAACGGCTGACAGTCCAGCGCTGCGGCGCCTGCGGCGCGGCGCAGTTCTATCCCCGCAACCGCTGCACGGCCTGCGGCTCCGCCGACCTGAGCCTCATCGACGCGGCCGGGACCGGCACGGTGTTCACCTTCACCGTCAATCACCGCGCCCCGACCGAGGCATTTGCTGCGGAAGCGCCCTATGTCATCGCGCTCGTCGATCTGGACGAGGGGCCGCGCATGATGATGAACGTGATCGGCTGTGCGCCGGCGGACGTCTCGATCGGCATGAAGGTCCGGATCGTCTTCGAGGACCGTGGCGAGATGAAGCTGCCCCAGGCGACGCCTGCCTGACTTGCCACGCGGAGCAGGCGCGGCTATCTCTCGCGCGGTAACCACGCCCCGGACCCGAGGATAGCCCATGCTGGCGATTGCGACCCTGATCGACTACGCGATCACGTTCTACATCATCTGCCTGATCGCGAACGCGATCATGAGCTGGCTGGTGGCCTTCAACGTGCTGAATCCGCAGAACCCGATCGCGCGGCAGATCGGCTATTTCCTGTTCCGCATCACGGAGCCCGCGCTGGCGCCGATCCGGCGGCTGCTGCCCGACCTGGGCGGCATCGACATCTCGCCGATCGTCCTGATCGTGCTGCTCAGCGTGCTCCGCACCCTGATCATCTGCGACATCATGGGTCTGTGCTCCGGCTACACCTGACCGGCCCCATGCGCCTCGACCTGAAGGTCACGCCCGGTGCGCGGCACGAGGGCTTCGACGGCTGGTTCACGGACGCGGACGGACGCCGGCGGCTGAAGGTCAAGGTCACCGCCGCACCGGAGAAGGGCAAGGCCAACCGGGCGGTGGTGAAACTGCTGGCGAAGCGCCTCGGCGTCGCGCCGAGCGATATCGAGGTCGTCCACGGGGAAACCGGCCGCGACAAGACGCTTCAGATTGCCGGCCCGGACGACGAGTTGCGCCGGCGTATCGAGACCATCGGAGGGGGCACGGCATGAGCGGAGACAACATCATCGACGGCAAGGCGTTCGCCGCGGACGTCCGCGCCCGCGTCAAGGCGCAGGTCGACCGGCTCGTCGCCGACCACGACCTGAAGCCTGGTCTGGCGGTGGTGCTGGTGGGCGAGGATCCGGCCAGCCAGGTCTATGTGCGCAACAAGGCGAAGCAGACCGTCGAGTGCGGCATGCGCTCCGACGAGATCCGCCTGGAAGCCACGGCCACCCAGGACGAGGTGCTGGCGGTGGTCGACCGGCTCAACGCCGACCCCGGCATCCACGGCATCCTGGTGCAGCTTCCGCTGCCCGATCAGATCGACGAGGCCGCGGTGCTGGACAGGATCGATCCGGACAAGGACGTCGACGGCTTTCACGTCGTCAACACCGGACGGCTGCAGATCGGCCTGCCGGCGCTGACGCCCTGCACCCCGCGCGGCTGCATGATGCTGCTGCACGACCGGCTGGGCGACCTGTCCGGCAAGCATGCCGTGGTCGTGGGCCGCTCCAACATCGTCGGCAAGCCCATGGCGATGCTGCTGCTGCACGCCAACTGCACCGTCACCATCGCCCACAGCCGCACGAAGGACCTGCCCGGCCTCTGCCGCCAGGCGGACATCGTCATCGCCGCCGTGGGCCGGCCGAAGTTCGTCCAGGGCGACTGGATCAGGGAAGGCGCAGCGGTGATCGACGTCGGCATCAACCGGATCCCCAAGGACGACGGCAAGACGCGGCTGGTGGGCGACGTCGACTTCGAGGCCGCGGTCGGCCATGCCGGCCTCATCACGCCGGTGCCCGGCGGCGTCGGCCCCATGACCATCGCCTGCCTGCTGGCCAACACGGTGACCGCCGCCTGCATGGCCGCCGGCATTCCCGAGCCGCAGGTGACGGCCTGAAAGGCCGGGCGTAGACTGCCTTCCGGGGATTGACGCGGGGGGGCGATCAGATGACCGATCCGAAGACGCCGAAACAAGCCAGCGAAGCCACGCTGGCGGCGAACCGCCGGTTGGCCGGGAAGCTCAATTTCGCCGACCGCGACGATTTCGAGAACGCCGCCCGCGGCCATGTGGCGAGCCTGGACGGCGGCGTCATCGCCACCGAGCGCGGCACGAAGGTCTGGGATCTCAACGTCTACGATTTCCTGAACGGCGACGCCGGCATCGACACGATCAACCCCAGCCTGCTGCGCATGGCGCGGCTCAACATGCACAACGGCCTGTTCAAGGTGACGGAACGGGTCTGGCAGGTCCGCGGCCTCGACCTCGCCAACATGACGATCATCGAGGGCGATCAGGGCCTGATCCTGATTGACTGCATGACCACCGCCGAGGTCGCCCGCGCCGGACTGGAGCTTTATTTCGAGCACCGCCCCCGGCGACCCGTGAAGGCCCTGATCTACACTCACAGCCATGTCGACCATTATGGCTGCGCGCGCGGCGTGCTGACGCCCGAGGAGGCCGCGTCGGGCGCGGCGCAGGTCTTCGCCCCCGACGGCTTCCTGGAGGCCGTGGGCGGCGAGAACGTGCTGGCCGGCAACGCCATGACCCGGCGCGCGCAGTTCCAGTTCGGCGGTCTGCTGAAGCCCGGCCCGCGCGGCCAGGTCGACGCCGGCCTGGGCAAGGTGACGGCGCGCGGCACGATCAGCCTGATCGCGCCGACCGACGTCATCGTCCAGCCCGTGGAGCGGCACATGGTCGACGGCCTCGCCATCGACTTCCACCTCGCCCCCGGCACGGAGGCGCCGGCAGAGATGCACATGTTCTTCCCCGATCTGGGCGTGCTGAACATGGCTGAGAACGCCACGCCGCTGCTGCACAATTTCTGCCCGCTCCGGGGCTCGGAGGTGCGCGACCCGCGCATCTGGTCGCACTTTCTGGCGGACGCTGTCGAACGCTTCGGCGCGAAGACGGAGGTTCTGATCTGCCAGCACCACTGGCCGACCTGGGGCCGGGAGAACGTCACCGGCTTCCTGCAGCGCCAGCGCGATCTGTACAAGCACATCCACGACCAGACGGTCCGGCTGATGAACCATGGCTGGCGGCCGGCGGAAATCGCCGAAGCGCTGGACCTGCCGCCATCCCTGGCCGACGACTGGCGCATGCGCGGCTACTACGGCACCGTCAGCCACAATTCCAAGGCCGTCTTCCAGCGCTATCTGAGCTGGTACGACGGCAATCCGGCGAACCTGAACCCGCTGCCGCCCGTCCCCGCGGCACGGAAATATGTCGACTACATGGGCGGGGCGGCCGGCGTGCTGGCGAAGGCGCGCGCCGACTTCGACGCCGGCGAGTACCGCTGGGTCGCTCAGGTGCTCTACCACGTGCTGTTCGCCGACCCGGAGAACGGGGACGCGCGGCACCTGGCCGCCGACGCCTTCGAGCAACTCGGCTATCAGGCCGAGAGCGCGACGTGGCGCAACGCCTATCTCTACGCCGCACAGGAACTGCGCCACGGCGTGGTCAAGCTGCCGCCGCGGCCGATCCTGAGCCCCGACCTGCTGGGCGCGGTGGCGACGGAGACGCTGTTCGACTTCATCGCCGTGAGGCTGGACCCGGCGAAAGGCGCCGGCATGAGCTGGCGCATCAACTGGCATCTCACCGACCGCGAAGAGCGGGTCTGCCAGACGCTGGCCAACGAGACCCTGACCCAGATCATGGGCAAGGTGGCCGACGACGCGCTGGCCACGGTGACGACGCGGCGCGATGTGCTGGTCGCCCTGATCGTCGGCAAGGCGACCGTCGCCGAGGCTCTCGAAGGCGGCGCGCTGACCGTCAGCGGCGACGGCTCGGTCGTGACGGGCCTGTTCGACATGCTTGACGGCTTCGACATGCAGTTCGACATCCTGACTCCCGGCCCGGAGCATCTCTGAACCGCCGGGCGGGAAACCCCCGGACCGGAGGCCGCCATCACCGACGCCGCCAATCTCGACGAACTGATCGCCGACCTGCGCCGCCAGGACCCGGACCGGCTTTACATCGCCCTGTTCGCCCCGCCAGCGCTGCGCGAGCGGCTGATCGGGCTCCATGCCTTCAACCTGGAAGTCGCGGCGACGCGGGAGCGCGTGTCCGAGCCCATGCTGGGTCAGATCCGGTTGCAATGGTGGCGCGACGCGCTTGGCGAGATCCGCCGGGGCGACGAGCCGCGCCGCCACCCGGTGGTCCAATCGCTGACAGCTTGGATGCCGGCGGCCGGCGACACGGCTTTCGATCTCGCCATGGAACTCGTCAACGCGCGCGAACGCGATCTGGAGGACGCGCCTTTCGCCACGGTGAACGACCTTAGCGCTTATGCCGAGGCGACCTCGTCGAACCTGGTGCGGCTGGGCCTGCTCGCCGCCGGCGTGACGGAGACCGCAGCGCACGATGCCGCGCTGGCCGCGGGCCGCGCCTATGCCCTGGCCGGCCTTGTCCGCGCGGTGCCGTTCCACGGCGCGCAGGGCCGCGTCATGCTGCCGGTCGAACTTCTCGCCCGCCATGGCATCGCCGATGCGCGCCAGTCCATCGGCCGCCGCGATCCCGGGAAGCTGAAATCGGTGCTGACGGAACTGGCCGAGATCGCGGAGCGGGACCTGGCGTCGGCTCGGGCCCTCCGCAGTCTCCCGAAAGCGTCGCGGGCGCCGCTGCTGGTACTCCCCCTCGCACGGCTCTACCTGAAGCGCCTCCGGCGCGCCCGTTTCGACCTGTCCGAGCCGCGCATCGACCCCGGCAACGCGGCGCGGATCGCCGCGCTCTGGCGCGCCCGCTTCCTGGCCTGAACCTGACGACGCTTGCCGCCTGCGCCGACGGATGGCAAATGCCCGCCGTGGCTTCGAACCAAGGAGACTTCTTTGCAGCTGTTCACCTGCCCGGCCTGTGGCGGCCGACTGTTCTTCCGCAACCTGGCCTGCGCCTGCGGCGCCTCTGTCGTCTTCGACCCCGAAGCCGGGGCCTTCGCCACAGACGGCGCGGAATGCGCCAACCGGGCGGAGATCGCCTGCAACTGGCTCGCCCGCGATGGCGGCCTCTGCCGCAGCTGCGCCATGACGGAGGTGGTGCCGGAAACATTCCACGGCGAGAACCGCGGGCACTGGCAGGATGCGGAACTGGCCAAACGCTGGGTGCTGGCCAACCTGGGGCGCTGGGGCTGGCTGACCGACACCGATCCGGGGCGGCGGCCCGTCTTCCACATGCTGGCGGAGGCGACCAGCAGCGGCGGACTGAACATCTCGATGGGTCACCACAACGGCATCGTCACCATCAACGTCACCGAGGCCGACGACGTAATGCGCGTGCGCCGGCGCACGGACTTCGACGAGCCGCTGCGCACCATGATCGGGCACTTCCGCCACGAGCTCGGGCATTTCTTTTTCCAGCGCCTGGCCGCCGAGCCCGGGTTCCTGGAGGCGTTCCGGGCGCTGTTCGCCGATGAGAGGATCGACTATGGCGCCGCCCTGGCCGAATATTACCGGCAGGGCCCCTACGCCGGCTGGGAGGGCTGGCACATCACCCCCTATGCCGCCAGCCATCCGCACGAGGACTGGGCCGAGAGCTTCGCGCATCTTCTGCATCTGACAGACATCGTCGACAGTTTCGCCGCCGCCGGGCTGACCGGCGATCGCCTCCCCGGCCCCGACTACGACGCCTATACGGAGCAGGATGCGGCGACGCTGCTGGCCTACGGAGCCCGCCTCGGCGTGGCGCTGAACCACGTCAACCGGGCCATGGGCGTCTCCGACATCTATCCTTTCGTCCACACGCCGGCGATCGCGGAGAAGCTCCGCTTCGTGCATCGTTGGATGGCGCGCAGCCTCAGCGGCACCGCGTCAGCCGACCGGTAAAAGGCAAACAGGATCGAGAAAATGGTCGGAGCGGCGGGATTTGAACCCACGACCCCCACACCCCCAGTATGGTGCGCTACCAGGCTGCGCTACGCTCCGACGCGGGCGAACATAGAGGAGGTTCGCCAGGCTTTCAATCGCCTGCTGCAAGGCGCTGGAGATCGGATTTGAGCGTCATCAGTTCGCCGCGCAGTTCGTCCAGCGCCCGGCGGCGGATCACCGAAAGTTCTTCCGCTGCGGACGCCATGTTCCCCGCCGGGCGGCCCGAGCCCTGCTCCCGGAACAGCTGCTGCACGCCCTTGATGGTGTACTTGTCGTCGTAGAGCAGCTGGCGGATATGCTGCAGCACCTCGACATCCTCGGGGCGGTAATAGCGCCGCCCGCCGCCGCGCTTGAGCGGCCTGATCTGGGGGAATTTCGTCTCCCAGAAGCGCAGCACGTGCTGCTGCACGCCCAGTTCCTCGGCGACTTCGCTGATGGTGCGGAAGGCTTCGGGCGACTTGGCCATGCGATCTGCGCGGACGGCCGTCAGCCGCGGGCGGGCCGGCCGAGCAGCCCTTCGTTGATCGCGTCCTTGAGCACGTGGCTGGCGCGGAACACCAGGACGCGCCGCGGATCGATCGGCACCTCCTCGCCCGTCTTCGGATTGCGCCCCACGCGCCCGCCCTTCTGACGCACCTGGAAGCTGCCGAAAGAGGAGATCTTGACGGTATCGCCGTCCGAGAGGGAGTCGGAGACCTCCTGCAGGATGGACTCGACCAGTTCCGCGGATTCGTTCCGCGACAGGCCGACCTGCTGGTAGACTGCTTCCGCGAGCTGAGCCCGCGTGACCGTCGAGCCACTCATCTGAAACCCCCCTGACACGCTTTGCCGCGTGGATGCCTTTGGACGCATTACGCGGGAAAACAACGGGGATGTCAAAGCGTTGCGTGTAATTCGCCGCCGCGGGGCGAAGCAGCTACCAGCGTACCAGCGCCGAGCCCCAGGTGAAGCCACCGCCCATCGCCTCCAGCAATAGCAGGTCGCCGGGCTTGACCCGCCCGTCGGCAATGGCCGCCGCCAGCGCCAGGGGCACGGAGGCGGCTGAGGTATTGCCGTGCTGGTCGACGGTCACGACCACCTTGGCGGGATCGAGCCCGAACTTGCGGGCGGTGCCGTCGAGAATGCGCTTGTTGGCCTGATGCGGGATGATCCAGTCGATGTCGCCCGCCTGCAGCCCGGTGGCGTCCAGCGCCTCCTGGATCACGGCCGAGAGGTTGGTGACGGCATGCTTGAAGACCTCGCGCCCGGACATGCGCAGATGGCCCACGGTCTGGGTCGAGGACGGCCCCCCGTCGACATAGAGCAGGTCGTGATGACGGCCGTCGGAATGGATGTGCGTGGTCAGAACGCCGGGGCTGTCGTTCCCGCCCTCGCTCTCCTGCGCCTCCAGCACCACCGCGCCGGCGCCGTCGCCGAACAGCACGCAGGTCGTGCGGTCCTCCCAGTCGAGTATGCGCGAGAAGGTCTCGGAACCGATCAGCAGACAGCGCCGGAACTGGCCCGCCTTGAGGAAATTGTCGGCCGTGGCGAGGCCGTAGATGAATCCCGAGCACACGGCCTGTATGTCGAAGGCCGCACCCTGGCGGACGCCGAGCCGCGCCTGCACCTGTGCCGCTGTCGCAGGGAAGGTGTTATCCGGCGTCGCCGTGGCGACGATGATGAGGTCGATATCCTCGGGCCCCACGCCGGCGGCGGTCATCGCCTTGACCCCGGCCGCCACGGCCAGATCGCCGGTCGTTTCTCCGTCGGCGGCGATATGCCGGGTCCGGATGCCCGTCCGGGCGACGATCCACTCGTCGGAGGTGTCGACCCGTTCGGCCAGTTCCGCGTTGGTCACGACGCGCTCCGGCAGATGGCCGGCGCAGCCGGTGACGACAGTTCGAATCATGCATTCCCCGCGTTCGGTTGCGGATCTTCAGCCTTGAACCCCGCCTGCTCGAAGTCTCGGGTGATTCGGCCGACCATGCCATCCCGAACCATGTCGGCCGCCAGCCGGACCGCCGAGGTGAAGCCGGTGGCGTTGGCGCCGCCATGGCTTTTCACGACGACGCCATTGAGCCCCAGGAAGACCCCGCCATTGTAGCCATTGGGGTCGAGACGCTCGCGCAGGCGCCTGAAGGCGCCGCGGGCGACAAAGGCGCCCAGGCGGCCGGCCCAGGAGGCTGTCATCGCCTGGCGGAGCGTGTAGGCCACCATGCGCGCCGCGCCTTCATGGCTCTTCAGGGCTACATTGCCACTGAAGCCGTCGGTGACAACCACATCGACCACGCCGCGGGTGATGTCGGTGCCTTCGACGAAGCCGTGATAGCGGAAGCCGGGATTGTCCATCGCCCGGAGGCGTTCGGCGGCGCCGCGCACCACCTCGTCGCCCTTCAGTTCCTCCTCGCCCATGTTCAGCAGGCCGACCGACGGTGTCTCCCGGCCCAGTACGGCACGGCAGAAGTCGGCGCCCAGCAGGGCGAACTGAACCAGATTCGTCTCGTCGCAGACGGCGTTCGCGCCCAGATCCAGCATCACGCTTTCGCCCCGCATCGTCGGCATGAAGCCGGCGATGGCGGGCCGGTCGATGCCGGCGATCGGCCTGAGCGAGAACAGCGACATGGCCATCAGCGCGCCGGTGTTGCCGCCGGAGACGACGCCCTGCGCCTCGCCGTCGCGCACCGCGTCGATGGCCAGCCGCATGGACGATTTCTTGCCCCGGCGCAGAGCCTGGCTCGGCTTGTCGTCGGACGCGATCACCTGATCGGTATGGCGGACCTCGACATAGTCCTTCATGCCATCGTCCATGTAGCGGGCGATGGCGTTCCGGTCGCCGAAGAGGATGAACCTGATATCGGGAATCTGCAGTCGGGCGGAGCGGAGCGCCTCAACCACCACCCTCGGCGCGTGGTCGCCGCCCATCGCATCGAGCGATATGACGATTGAGCGATCCATCCACTGTCCCCGCGGCAACGCCGCTATCAGGCGATGTCGCCGCCTTCGGTGACTTCGCGTTCACGGTAGTGGCCGCAAGAGGGGCACAGGTGATGCGGACGCTTGATCTCGCCGCAGTTCGGGCATTCGTGCGTCTTTGCCGCCGACAGCTTGTCGTGCGACCGGCGCATCCCCCTGCGGGAGGGTGAAATCTTGCTCTTGGGTACAGCCATGTTTCTCGTTCCCCAACCAGTCCGTCAGTTGCCGGAGCCGTTGTCGTCCTTGTCATTCTTCAGTTTCGCCAGGACCTCGAAGGGCCGCTGACGCCCCTCGGGCACATCGTCGCCGACGCCTTCGGGCAGCTCTGCATCCGGCCGGCGAGGATAAGGATCCAGACCCAGCGCGAGATGTTCCGTCATGGCCGCGCCGACATCGATCTTGCCATCCACCATGTGTTCTGGCGGATCGTCCTCATCGGTGATGTCGATGACAATCGGGTCAGCGGACGCGGCGGTAGAGGGCGTGTAATGCAAGCTGACACGCTCGTCAACAACGCAGCTTACCGGCTCCAGGGTCACGACGCAGGCCTGGGTCACTCGGCCCTGCAGGCGGAAATCGACGAAGGCGCCGCCGTCGGCCGGCCAGACATGTCCGTCCGCCACCACATCCTCCACGGAAATGACATCGAACGCCTCGGCGACACGTTCGCGTTCGGCCGCGTCGAACTCGATATGGAAGTCCTCGCCCTCCGGTCCCAGGCTGTCCACCTTCAGCAGGCGGGAGACCGGCGGCGGGCCGGGCGCATCAGACATCTTCCTTCTCCCGTTCCGGTTCGCCGAAGACGAAGCGCCCGGAAACGATGTCCGCGTCGGCGGCGGCCGCAAGCCGCGCCTCCGCGCCGCGGACATAGGCCGCCATCGCCGGCAGCGTTTCCGGCCGCACGTTCCGCGCACGGTAGAGATTGCGGTGCAGGGCATCTTCCAGCGCACGCCCCTCGCCTTCATCCATGGCAGTGTCATAGGCGATGACGCGACCATAATAGGCGTTGGACATCTTCTTGACCCGGTGGCCGATCCCGATGTCGCCGACGCCGGCAAGGCGCAGGCCCTGGTCGATGTCCTTGATGAAGACGTCGAAAAGATGCTGCTGCGCGCGCCGGCCGTCGCGGGAGAGCGTCCGCAGCCGCCGCATGATCAGGTGAAGATGCAGGACCAGCAGATCGAAGCGTCCGTCGAAGCTGTCATCGACCTCCAGCGCCTCGTAGAAGGCCGGCAGACGCGCATGTTCGCCGGCCACGCCATACATGGCGTAGCCTGACTCCTTGAGCGGATCGGACCGGAACAGGCCGAAGAGCGCCATCGATGCCGTACCTGTTGACAATGCCTGCCCCGAAGGGCAATCGAAGGCTCACAGCTAGGCGTCGCGGCCCGCCCAGTCAATGGTCGCCATTCCGCGTATTCTGGAACGGAGACAGATGAACCGCGCTATCCTCACCGTCTGCGCCGCCACGGCCCTGGTCCTGGCAATTACCGCCTGCACGCCGGACCGCATCACCCGGGGCCACCACCTCGACCAACAGGACATCGACAGGGTCCAGGTCGGCGTCACGACGCAGCAGCAGGTCACCGACATTCTGGGCAGCCCCTCCAGCGTGGCGACCTTCCAGCAGCATTCGGACACCTGGTACTACATCTCCAAACAGTCCGAGCGCTATACGGAACTGGACGAGGAAACCGTCGCCCAGCAGGTCGTCGCCATCGATTTCGACGAGACCGGCCGAGTCGCCAACCTGCGCCAGTACGACATGGGCGACGCGCAGCAGGTCGCCTACGTGAAGCGCGAGACGCCGACCCAGGGCGCCAAGCTCGGCTTTTTCGAACAACTTCTCGGCAACCTGATTCCCGGCCAGCAATAGCCGCCGCGCGGCGCCAGGCGGCGCCTCAGTCGACCGCGATCAGCGCCGCGGCGACCCGGCGGTCTTCCGCCATCAGCACGTTGTAGGTGCGGCACGCCGCGCCTGTGTCCATGACGTCCACGGCGATGCCGTGGTCCTTCAGATGCTGGCGCAGCGCCGCAGGCACAAAGGCCATGGCGGCACCGGCGCCGAGCAGCATGATCTCCACCTCGCCGGCGCGCTCGATCATCGGACCGAGACTTTCCGGCGACAACTCGTCCATGGTGCTGACCGGCCAGGGCAGCACTTCCCTGGGAAAGACCAGCAGCGATCCCTCGAAGCGCCGCCCCGACACGCGGAACCCCCGGTCCCCATAGGCCTCCAGAACCTGCCTGTCGGCCGGCACCTTTGGCGTCAGGTCCATCAGGTGGTCTCCGTGGCCTCTTCTTCGGCTTCATCCTCACGCTGATTGCGCTGCAAGCCCAGCGCCGGCAGCATCGGCGCGGCGATGAAGATGGAGGAATAGGTGCCGATCACGATGCCCCAGATCAGAGCCGCGGAGAACCCGCGGATCACCTCGCCGCCGAAGAAGAACAGCGCGCCAAGCGCCAGCAGCGTCGTCACGCCGGTCACCACCGTGCGGGACAGGGTGTCGTTGATCGAACGGTCGAGCAGATCCCCGAGCGGCATCTGCTTGAACTTGCGCAGATTCTCCCGGACACGGTCGTAGACCACGACCGTGTCGTTGATGGAGTAGCCGACAATGGTGAGGATCGCCGCGACGGAAGCCAGATTGAACTCCGTCCGGGTGATCGCGAAGAACCCGATGGTCAGGATCACGTCATGGACCAGCGCCGCCACGGCGCCGAGGGAGAACTGCCACTCGAAACGCAGCCAGATGTAGAACAGCATGGCGACGACCGCCGTCAGCACGGCAAGTACGGCGGCCTCCACCAGTTCGCCGGAAACCTTCGGTCCGACGAACTCGACGCGGCGATAGCTGATGCCGGGATTGGTCGGCTCCAGCGCTGCCTTCACCTTGTCGATGGCCGTCTCCTGCGCCTCGGCCTCCCCGGGCTGACGTTCGACGCGGATCAGGACGTCATTGGCGGCGCCGAACTCCTGCAGCGCCACTTCGCCGAGACCCAACCCGCCCAGCGTGTCGCGCATCTCGGCCAGGTCGGCCGGGCCCTGGGTGGCCACCTCGATCAGGATGCCGCCCTCGAAATCGATGCCCCGGTTGAGCCCGACGCCGAAGAACAGGCCGGCGGAGGCCAGCGCCAGAATCGCCGACAGCGCGAACGCGGCCATGCGGAACTTCATGAAGGAGATGGCGGTCTTCTCGGGGACCATTCTCAGACGGAACATACGGCAATCCCCCTAGATGTTGAGCAAGGCCGGACGCCGCCGGCGCAGCCACGTCGCGATGATCATGCGGCTGAGCAGGATGGCCGTGAACATGGAGCTGACGATGCCGATGCCGAGCGTCACCGCAAAGCCCCGCACCGGGCCGGAGCCCATGCCGAACAGGATGGCCGCGGCAATCAGCGTGGTCACGTTGGAGTCCACGATGGTGACGAAAGCGCGCTTGTAGCCGGCCTCGACCGCGTTGATCGGAGAGCGGCCGTTCGCCAGTTCCTCCCGGATGCGCTCGAATATCAGCACGTTGGCGTCGACCGCCATGCCGATGGTGAGCACGATGCCGGCGATCCCGGGCAGGGTCAGCGTGGCCTGCAGGCTGGAAAGCGTACCCATGATCAGCACCAGGTTGGTCACCAGCGCCACGTTGGCCGCCATGCCGAAGACCGGCCCGTAGGACACCACCATGAAGATGACGACGAAAAGGAACCCCAGTCCGGCGGCCAACTCGCCCGCCGCGATCGAGTCGGCGCCGAGATCGGGGCCGACCGTCCGTTCCTCCAGGATGGTCAGCGGCGCAGGCAGCGCGCCGGCGCGCAGCAGGACCGCCAGGTCGTTGGCCGTCTGGGCCGTGAAGCCGCCGGTGATGATGCCGCTGCCCTGCAGGATTGGGCTGTTGATGCGCGGCGCGGAGATGATCTCGTCGTCCAGGACGATGGCGAAGGGCCGGCCGACATTCTCGCTGGTTATCTTGCCGAAACGCTTGGCGCCGACGCTGTCGAAGCGGAACGACACCACCGGCTGTCCCTGATCGAAGGTCGGCTGGGCGTCGACCAGATGCTCGCCGGAAACCTCCACCTTCTTGCGGATGATCCAGGGGCGCGCCTGGCCGCCCTCGACGTCGGGCTGCTCGTAGAGCCGCATCGACCCCGGCGGCACGCGATCGCCGAACGGATCGGCCGACTGATCCACCAGGTGGAAGGTCATCTTCGCGGTCTTGCCGAGGATCTCCTTCAGCCGCTCGGGATCGTCCAGCCCCGGCGCCTGCACGATGATGCGGTCCAGGCCTTCCTGCTGGATCGTCGGCTCCGCGACGCCCAGTTCGTCGACGCGCTTGCGCACGATCTCGATGGATTGCTGCACCACTTGGACCATGCGCTGGGCCACGCCGTCGTCGGTCAGCCGGACGATGATCCGGTTGCCTTCCGTCTCGACCTCTGTACCGGGTCCCCCGCCGCCGAAGCCGGCCGCAAAGCCGCCGCCGACGCCGGTGCTGGTCTGCACCGTGTCGCGGACGACGTCGACGGCCTCATCCAGCCGCGCGGGATCTCGGATCTCGAAGGCGACTGACCGGCCGTCGCGCTGGAAGCCGGAACGGCGGATGCGCGGAGAGACGTCGCCCAGATCGGTGCGAATCGTCTCGACGATGTCGGTCATCCGGTCGTCGATCACCGCCTCGCGGTCGACCTCCAGCAACAGGTGGGAGCCGCCGCGCAGATCCAGCCCGAGGTTGATCGACTGGTTGGGCAGCCAGTCGGGTATCTCCGACCGGGTGTCCTCGGACAGGAAGTTGGGAATCGTGAAGACGAGCCCCAGCAGGCAGACCAGCGCGATGACCGCGATCTTCCACTTCTCGAAATGCAGCATGCCGGCTGAGGTCCCCGGACCGGGTTATTTCTTGAGGCCGAGCTTGCCCATCAGGCCGCCGCCGCCTTCGCCGCCGTCCTTGTTGGCGGGCGCGGGATCGTTCGCCGGCGCCGTCTTGGAGCGCACGTCGGCCAGGGTGCCCTTGACCACGTCGATGCGGACGCCCTCGGCAATCTCGAGCTGAATGGTCTGGTCGTCCTTGACCTTGGTCACCTTGCCGACGATGCCGCCGCCGGTGACCACGGTGTCGCCGCGGCGCACGTTCTGCACCATCTGGCGGTGCTCCTTGGCCTTCTTCTGCTGCGGACGGATCAGCAGGAAGTAGAACACCACGAAGATCAGGATCAGCGGCAGGAAGGTCATCAGACCGCCGCCATCGCCGCCGGCGGCCTGCGCATATGCCGGGGAAATCCACATGAGATAGGCTCCATCAAGCAGGAGAGGTGTCAGGAGGCCTCCGCCCAGCGCGGCCTCCGCAAAGGTGCCGGGAATATATACGGCCTCGCACCGATTTCAACCGAACCCGCAATGGCGCCCCGAACGGGCCGGCAAGCCGCTCTCCGGCTGCTACCAGATCGGCTTTCCCGAGCCCGGCAGACCGAGGCGCGGCCACTTCTCGCTCACCGTTTCGATGACGTCGTCGGACATGCGGATCTTCGTGCCCCAGTCGCGCTTCGTCTCGGGCGGCCACTTGTTGGTGGCGTCCAGACCGATCTTGGAACCCAGTCCATCCTCGGGGCTGGCGAAGTCGAGATAGTCGATCGGCGTGTTCTCGATCATGGTGACGTCGCGGGCCGGGTCCATGCGGGTGGAGATCGCCCACATCACGTCCTTCCAGTCGCGCGCGTCGATGTCGTCGTCCACCACGATGACCCACTTCGTGTACATGAACTGGCGGAGATAGGACCAGACGCCCAGCATCACCCGCTTGGCGTGGCCCGGATAGGCCTTCTTCATCGACACCACCGCGATGCGGTAGGAGCAGCCCTCGGGCGGCAGCCAGAAGTCGACGATCTCCGGAAACTGCTGGCGGAACAGCGGCACGAAGACCTCGTTCAGCGCCTCGCCCAGCACGCTCGGCTCGTCGGGCGGACGGCCGGTGAAGGTGGAGAGGTAGATCGGATCCTTCCGCATCGTGATCGCGGAAACGTGGAAGACGGGGAAGCGCTCGACGGCGTTGTAGTAGCCCGTGTGGTCGCCATAGGGTCCCTCCTCGGCCGTCTCGTCCAGGCTGACATGGCCTTCCAGAACGATCTCGGCTTCCGCCGGCACCTTCAGCGGCACGGTCTGGCAGTCGACCAGTTCCACCTTCCGGCCGCGCAGCAGGCCGGCGAACTGGTATTCGGAGAGCGTGTCCGGCACCGGCGTCACCGCCGCCAGGATGGTGCCCGGATCGGCCCCGATCACGGCCGCGGCGGGTAACGGCTCCGGCCGTGCCCCCTTCCAGCGCCGATGGTGCTGGGCCCCGCCCCGGTGTTTCAGCCAGCGCATGATGGTGCGGTCGCGGCCGATCACCTGCATGCGGTAGATGCCGAGGTTGAAGTCGTCCTCCTTCGCCTCCGACGGGCCTTTCGTGACCACCAGCGGCCAGGTGATCAGCGGCGCCGGCTCGCCCGGCCAGCAGGTCTGCACCGGCAGACGGTTCAGGTCGATCTGCTCCCCGGTCAGGATGACGTCATGGACCGGGCCGTAGCCCTTCGTTCTGGGCCGCATGGCGAGCACGGTCTTCAGCAGTGGGAGCTTGTCGATGGCGTCGCGGAACCCGCCCGGCGGCTCCGGCTGGCGCAGGAAGGCGAGCATCTCGCCGACCTCGCGGAGTTCCGACGGCTTGCGGCCCATGCCATTCGCCACGCGTTCGACCGTGCCGAACAGGTTGACCAGGACCGGCATCTCGGCGCGCGTGCCGTCGGGATTGACCGGGTGCTCGAACAGCACCGCCGGCCCGCCTTCGGCCAGCAACCGGGTCTGGATCTCGGTCATCTCCAGTTCGGTCGAAACCGGCTCCTTCACGCGGACCAGTTCGCCCGCCTGCTCCAGGCGCGTCATGAATTCGCGAAGGGACTGATCGGCCATGTTGTTCCTGTCAATCTGGACGCCGCAGCGCGACAATCCCGCAAACTATGCGGTTTCGGCAAGTGGGGGTGAGACCTGATGTCCGACGATGGCGCGCCCGAACAGACCCGCATCGACCTCGACCAGGCGGAGACCGCCCGGATCGAGCGGCTGCTGACGCCCCTTCTGGATGCTCTGACCGCGCTGCAGTCCGTGGCGCGGCGGCTGCACCCGGCGGCGATCGCCGGGCTGGCCGTGGAGGCGGCGGAAGCCGAGGAAGCCCTGCGCGCGGCCCGGACCGACACACCCGATTGGCCCGAGCGCCTGTCACCGCTCGGCGCGCAACTCGATCTTGCGGCCGGCCACGCCGCGGCCGCCCTCTCCGGCCTGCGCGACGCCGCTGCCGCACCCGAAGGCATCCGTCTCGCCTACGGGGCGCTGCGGCATCTGCCGAAGGCCCTGGAGGCGCTCTATCCGATCGCGGGCTTCCTGCCACCCGTCAGCCGCTTCTTTCTGGATCCCGCGGTCCGGGACGATGAGACCCTGGTGCAATCGCTTGCGGGCGCAGCGCCCGAAGGAACCGGCATCCTCGCCTTCGGACCGGATCTCGACAGCCGGCAGACCTTCTGGGTCTACGTCCCCGAATACTACGATCCCGGCCGCGAGTGGCCCTTGGTGGTGGCGCTGCACGGCGGCAGAGGACGGGGACGCGGCTTCCTGTGGAGCTGGCTCAGCGACGCCCGCAGCCGTGGCGCCATCCTGATCGCGCCCACCTCTCTGGGCGGCACCTGGGCGCTGCAGGGCGACGACATCGATTCGCCGCATCTCGACCGCATCGTGGCGCTGGCGCGGGACAAGTGGCGGATCGATGCGGGGCGGATGCTGCTGACCGGCATGAGCGACGGCGGCACCTTCACCTATGTCTCGGGGCTCCGGGCGCGATCGCCCTTCACGCACCTCGCCCCGTTCTCCGCCGCCTTCCATCCGATGCTGGGCGCGTTCGCGGACGCCGGGCGCGTCCACGGCCTGCCCGTTCACCTGATCCACGGCGCGCTGGACTGGATGTTCCCGGCCGACATGGCGCGCATGGCGCATGAGTGGCTGCTGAGCGCCGGCGCGACCGTCACCTATCGGGAGATCGCCGACCTGAGCCACACCTACGCCCCGGATCTGAACGGCGAGGTTCTGGACTGGATGAACGCTACTGCCGCAGGGGGTTGAGCCCGAACGCCCGCACACCCGATATTGGAGGTCTGCGGAAGCAACAAGAACGGAGCCAAGCGTATCATGGCCGCCAAACGATATTTCGACCGCGCCTACGAGGTGCAGAACAAGCGCGAGACCCGCGCCCTCTACGAGGACTGGGCCGAAGTCTACGATCAGGAACTTGAGGAAAAGCAGTACGCCCAGCCCGGGCGCTGCGCCGAGGTACTGCGCGAGATGCTGCCCGACGGCGAGGCGCGCATCCTGGACGTCGCCTGCGGCACCGGGCTTTCCGGGCGCGCGCTCAGGGCCCACGGCTACGCCCATGTCGAGGGCTGCGACTATTCCCCCGAAATGCTGGAGAAAGCGAAGCTCTCGAAGGCCTATGATGCCCTGTTCGAGACCGATCTGAACGAGCCGCCGATCGACGCCGTCGACGAGAGCTATGACGCCGTCACCGCCGTCGGCGCCTTCAGCTTCGCCCATGTGGACCCGGATGCGCTGGAGGAGATGATCCGCGTGCTGAAGCCCGGCGGGCCGCTGATCATCGGCATCAACGAGAAGTACCACGACGAAGGCAACGTATCGGCCAAGCTGGAGAGCCTGGAAGCCCAGGGGAAACTCGAGGTCGTCAGGGAGGAGAAGGGCGACCACATGCCCGGCGCCGGCGTCGACGGCTGGGTGATCGCGGCCCGCAAGGCTGCATAGCCCCTCCCCGCCGCCCCGTCTGTACGCCGCGCCACGGGCCTGAGATACTGCCCTCCTTGCGCGCGGGGAGACGCGCACAGCGCGCCACAGCGGGGGGACAGGGGCCATGCATGATCTGGTGATACGGGGCGGCCGCATTCATGACGGCACCGGCAAGGACGCGTTCAGCGGCGATATCGCCATCGACGGCGACCGCATCGTCGCCGTGGGCAAGGTCGACGGTCCGGCGCGGCGGGAGATCGACGCCGACGGATTGATGGTCGCGCCCGGCTGGGTCGACATCCACACCCATTATGACGGTCAGGCCCTCTGGGATCCCTACCTGACGCCCTCCTCCTGGCATGGCTGCACCACTGTGGTGATGGGCAATTGCGGCGTCGGCTTCGCACCGGTCCACTCCGGCGAGGAGAACTGGCTGATCGAGCTCATGGAATCGGTCGAGGACATTCCCGGCGCGGCCCTGGCCGACGGGATCGAGTGGGGCTGGGAGGACTTCCCCGGCTATCTCGATGCGCTCGACGGCAAGCGGCGCGCCATCGACGTCGGCGCGCAGGTGCCGCACTGCGCGGTGCGCGCCTATGTCATGGGCGAACGCTGCATCGAGGAGGAGACCGCGAACGAGGACGACATCGCCCGTATGGCCGCGATCGTCCAGGAGGGACTGGAAGCCGGCGCGCTAGGCTTCTCCACTTCGCGGACGATCTTCCACAAGACCAAGGCGGGCGAGTACGTCCCCGGCACCTGGGCCGGCGCGCCGGAGATGTTCGGCATCGCGGACGGCATGCGCCGAGCCGGCCACGGCGTGCTGGAAATGGCCACCGATTTGACCCTGAAGGAAGGCGGCGGCGACCTGGAATGGATCCGCGAACTGTCGACGCGCTATGGCGTCCCGGTCAGCCTGCTGCTGTTCCAGAACGACGAAGCGCCGCGCAAGTACCGCCAGCTGCTGCAGGGCATCGCCGAGGCCAACGCGAAGGGCGGACGGATCTACGCCCAGGTCTCGGGCCGCACGGCGGGCCTGCTGCTCTGCCTCGACGGCTCGCTGCATCCCTTCCAGGGCAAGCCGAGCTACCGCGCGCTGCGCGACCTGCCGCACGAGGAGAAGATCGCGCGGATGAAGGATCCGGCGGTGCGCGAGGCGATCATCACCGAGGAATCCGGCGGCAGGGGCGGCGAGATGTCGGACTTCTTCCTGCGCGGCTGGCACAAGATGTTCCGTCTCGGCGATCCGCCGAACTACGAGCCCGACCGCTCGGAATGCTTCGCCGAGCGCGCGAAGGCCGAAGGCCGCCGTCCCGAGGACATCGCCTATGACGCGCTGCTGGAGTTCGGCGGGCGCGGCCTCATCTATTTCCCGCTGCTGAACTATTCGGACTACGGCTTCGAGGCGGTCCGCGAGATGCTGGAAGCGCCCTACACGCATTTCAGCGGCTCCGACGGCGGCGCCCATTGCGGCGTCATCTGCGATGTCAGCCTGCCGACCTTCAACATGGCCTACTGGGGCCGCGACCGGAAGAAGGGCGGGTTGCTGCCGCTGGAATGGCTGGTCCACAAGCAGACGCAGGGCACGGCGTCGCTGCACGGTCTCAACGACCGCGGCGTGCTGGCGCCGGGCTATCTGGCCGACATCAACCTGATCGATTTCGACAGCCTGGGCATCGACGCGCCGCGCATGGCATGGGATCTGCCGACCGGCGCCCGGCGGCTGATCCAGCGGGCCAGCGGCTACCGCATGACGATCAAGTCGGGTCAGCCCATACTGGCCGACGGCGAGCCGACCGGTGCGTTGCCGGGCGCGCTGCTGCGGGGACCGCAGGGGCCACGGGGGTCGGGACCGTCCTGACCCGCCCGGGGCCCAAATCGACGTAGACGGACCTTCGCATAGGCCTTACATAGCCGCCGCATGGACCGCACGCATATCCGAAATTTCGCCATCATCGCTCACATCGATCATGGCAAGTCGACGCTCGCCGATCGCCTGATCGAGATGACCGGCGGCCTCGAAAGCCGGGAGATGCAGCAGCAAGTGCTCGACTCCATGGACCTGGAGCGCGAGCGCGGCATCACCATCAAGGCGCAGACCGTCCGGCTGCTGCACAAGGCCGCGGACGGCGAGATCTATCAGTTGAACCTGATCGACACGCCCGGCCATGTCGACTTCTCCTACGAGGTCAGCCGCAGCCTGTCGGCCTGCGAGGGCGCGCTGCTGGTGGTCGACGCCAGCCAGGGCGTCGAGGCCCAGACGCTGGCCAATGTCTATCTCGCCATCGAGAACGACCTCGAGATCGTACCCGTGCTGAACAAGGTCGACCTGCCGGCGGCCGAGCCGGAACGGGTCAAGGAGCAGATCGAGGACGTCATCGGCATCGACGCCTCCGACGCCATCGAGATCTCCGCCAAGACCGGTCAGGGCGTACCCGACGTGATCGAGGCGCTGATCCGGCGCATCCCGGCGCCGACCGGCGATTCGACGGCGCCGCTGAAGGCCCTGCTGGTCGACAGCTGGTATGACCCATATCTGGGCGTCGTCGTGCTCACAAGGCTTTACGACGGCAAGCTGAAGAAGGGCATGAAGATCAAGCTGATGTCGACCGGCGCCACGCACCAGATCGACCGCGTCGGCATCTTTACCCCGAAGATGACCGTGCTGGACGAACTGGGCCCGGGCGAGATCGGCTTCTTCACCGCCTCCATCAAGACGGTGGCCGAGACCGATGTCGGCGACACCATCACCGATGACGGCAAGCCGACGGCGAAGCCCCTGCCCGGCTTCAAGCCCTCCATCCCGGTGGTGTTCTGCGGCCTGTTCCCGGTCGATACCTCGGATTACCAGGACCTGCGCGACAGCCTGGCCAAGCTCCGCCTCAACGATTCCAGCTTCCACTTCGAACCCGAGAGCTCGGCGGCGCTGGGCTTCGGCTTCCGCTGCGGGTTCCTGGGCCTGCTGCACATGGAGATCGTGCAGGAGCGACTGGAGCGCGAATTCGACCTGGACCTGATCACCACCGCGCCCTCGGTGATCTTCAAGCTACACATGACCGACGGCACGCTGGTGGAACTGCACAACCCCGCCGACATGCCCGATCCGGTCAAGGTCGACTACATCGAGGAGCCGTGGATCAAGGCGACGATCCTCTGCCCCGACGAGCATCTGGGCGCGGTGCTGAAGCTCTGCGAGGAGAAACGCGGCGTCCAGACCAACCTGACCTATGCCGGCGCCCGGGCGATGATCGAATACGAACTGCCGCTGTCGGAGATCGTCTTCGACTTCTACGACCGGCTGAAGTCGGTCAGCCGCGGCTATGCCAGCTTCGACTATGAATTGATCGGCTACCGCCGGGGCGACCTGGTCAAGATGTCGATCCTGGTGAACGCGGAGCCGGTCGACGCGCTGGCGCTCATCGTCCACAGGGACCGGGCCTACGAGCGCGGTCGGATGCTCTGTGAGCGGTTGAAGGACCTGATCCCGCGGCAGATGTTCAAGATCCCGATCCAGGCGGCCATCGGCGGCTCGGTGATCGCGCGAGAGACCATCTCGGCGATGCGCAAGGACGTCACCGCCAAGTGCTATGGCGGCGACGTCACCCGCAAGAAGAAGCTGCTGGAGAAGCAGAAGGCCGGCAAGCGGCGCATGCGCACCTACGGCAAGGTCGATATCCCGCAGGAGGCCTTCATGGCCGCGCTGCGCATGGGCGACGAGTAGCCCGGCCTCAGAGCGTCCGCGCCGTCCGTCCGATCAGATCCCAGGCCGCGTCGACATGGCGGGCCTCGGTGCGGGCCTGTCCGATGGAGATGCGGATGGCGGAGCGCCCGTGCACCCGGTTGGGCGTGAAATAGGCCTCGCCCGAGTCGTTCAGCGCCAACAGCAGCCGCTCGTTCAGTTCGTCGCAGCGGGCGTCGTCGGCGCCTTCCGGGCGGTAGCGGAAATTGATCAGCGAGAGCACCCGCGGCGCGACCAGCTCGAAGTCCGGCTCGGCGGCGATGCGCCGCTCCAGGTCCTCGGCCAGCGCGATATGGCGGCGCAGGAAGGCCTGAAGCCCCTCCACGCCATAGCTCCGGAGCACGAACCAGAGCTTCAGCGCGCGGAAACGGCGTCCCAGCGGCACGCCCCAGTCGCGGTAGTCGGCCACCTGTCCGGTTTCGGGTCCCTGGTAGTACGTGGCGTCGATGGCGAAGGTGCGGACCAGCGCCTCCGGGTCGCGCACGAAATGGGCGGCGCAGTCGAAATTGGTCAGCAGCCACTTGTGCGGGTTGAAGACCAGGCTGTCGACATGGCCCTGCCCCTCCAGCATCCAGCGGCATTCGGGCAGGATCAGCGCCGCGCCCGCCCAGGCGGCGTCGACGTGCAGGAAGACGCCGCGGGCCGCGCAGATCTCCCCCACCGCCTTCAGGTCGTCGATGGCGCCGACGCCGGTCGCGCCGAGCGAGGCGACGACGCAGGCGGGCTTGCGTCCCGCGGCAATGTCGTCGTCGATCGCCCGCGCCAGTTCGCCGGGCACGATGCCGAAATCGTCGCCGGTCGCGACCTTGCGCACGTTCCGCCGCCCGTAGCCGGCGATCTTCGCCCCCTTCTCGATCGAGGTGTGGGTATGGTCGGAGCAGTAGACGACAAGTTCCGGGCCGCCGGCGAGGCCCGTCTCGTTGGCCGCGTCATCCGTCGCCCGCTCCCGCGCCGTCAACAGGGCGCAGAGGGTCGCGCCCGAGGCGGAATCCTGGATCACGCCGGCGAAACCCGCATCCAGGCCGATCATCTGCCGCAGCCAGTCCAGCACCCGGCCCTCCATCTCGGCGGCCGCCGGCGAGGTCTGCCACATCATGCACTGGGCGCCGAGCGTCGCCGTCAGCATCTCCGCCAGCACCGAGGGCGGGCTGGAATTGGCGGGAAAATAGGCGAAGAAGGAAGGATGCTGCCAGTGGGTCATGCCCGGCAGCACGTCGCGGACGAAGTCGCCCATGATCGCGTTCATCGATTCTCCCGCGACCGGGGCGCTCGCCGCCAGTTTCGCCGCGACCTCTCCCGGCTTCGTCTGCGCCCGCACCGGAAAATCCTCGACGCGCGCCATGTAGTCGGCCATCCAGTCGACCATCTGATGGGCGTGACTGCGGAACTCGTCGATGTCCATGGGGCTCTCTCCGGCGTGTGACGGCGGCGAACTTGACACGGCCCCGCCCTTGACGAAATAGGTGATCCCTTCATCCTGCGCCCGACCCTGACCAGCGGAGACTCCCATGGCCGAAACGATTGAGACCAAGGTTCTGATCATCGGGTCGGGTCCGGCCGGGTGCACGGCGGCGATCTACGCCGCGCGCGCGGGCCTCCAGCCGGTCATGGTGCACGGCATCCAGCCGGGCGGTCAGCTCACCATCACCACCGACGTCGAGAACTACCCGGGATTCGCCGACGTCATCCAGGGCCCGTGGCTCATGGAGCAGATGGAAAAGCAGGCGGCCAATGTCGGCACCCGCATCGTCCACGACATCGTCGCGGAAATCGATCTTTCGAAGCGGCCCTTCGTGGCGAAGGGCGATGGCGGCAACACCTATGTCGGCGAGACCGTGATCATCTCCACCGGCGCCTCGGCCAAGTGGCTCGGCCTGCCCAGCGAGCAGAAGTTCCAGGGCTTCGGAGTCTCGGCCTGCGCCACCTGCGACGGCTTCTTCTACCGCGGCAAGGAAGTCTGCGTCATCGGCGGCGGCAACACCGCGGCCGAGGAAGCGCTGTTCCTGACCCACTTCGCCTCGAAGGTCTGGCTCATCCATCGCCGGGATTCGCTGCGTGCCGAGCACATCCTGCAGCAGCGTGTGCTCAAGCATGAAAAGATCGAGGTGGTCTGGGATCACGTGCTGGACGAGGTTCTCGGCGACGAGGATCCGCTGGGCGTCACCGGGGTGCGCATCCGTCACGCGACCAGCGGCGAGACCCGGGAGATTCCGGTGCACGGCGTCTTCGTCGCTATCGGGCACAACCCGAACACCGAGCTGTTCAGTGGCCAGGTCGACATGGACCACGAAGGCTACCTCCTCACCGCGCCCGATTCGACGGCCACCAACGTGCCCGGCGTCTTCGCCTCGGGCGACGTCCAGGACAAGATCTACCGCCAGGCCGTCACGGCCGCGGGCACCGGCTGCATGGCGGCGCTGGAGGCCGAAAAGTTCGCCGCCGCCGCCGAATTGCCCCAGGCCGCGGAGTAGAATTCGCGCCCGACGGCGGGCCTGCCCGTCGTTTTTGCTTGTCGACTCGTGCGCACTGGATATTTTCGGCCCCATGGATTGGGACAAGTTGCGCATTTTTCACACGGTCGCGGACGCCGGAAGCTTCACCCATGCGGGTGAACTATTGAACCTCAGCCAGTCGGCGGTCAGCCGGCAGGTAAGCGCCCTGGAGGAGAGCCTTCGGACGACGCTGTTCCGCCGACACGCCCGCGGCCTCATCCTCACCGAACAGGGCGAACTGCTCTACAAGACCGCCCGCGAAGTATTCTCCAAGCTGGCCATGGCCGAGGCCATGCTGACGGACGCCAAGGAGAAGCCGCGCGGCGACCTGACGGTCTCGACCACCGTCGGCCTTGGCTCGACCTGGCTGACGCCGCGCATCCGCGCGTTCATCGAGGCCTACCCAGACATCTCGGTCCATCTCGTGCTGACCGACGGGGAAGTCGACCTGACGATGCGCGAGGCCGATATCGCCATCAAGCTCCGGCCGCCGACCCAGCCGGACCTGATCCAGCGCAAGATGAACTCGATGAACTTCCACCTTTACGCCTCGCCCGACTACATCAAGCGGCGCGGCACACCGAAGACGCCGGAAGACCTCGACAAGCATGCCCTGATCATCTACGGCGCGGAAACGGTCACTCCGGTGCCGACCAGCAACTGGGTGATGGAACTGGGCGCCAACCCCAACCGGCCGCGCCGGCCGGTGCTGACGGTCAACAATGTCTACGGCCTGCTGCTGGCCGTCGAAAGCGGCCTCGGCATCGCCGCCCTGCCCGACTACATCGTCCAGGGCCACAGCAAGGCGGTACGCGTGCTCGACGACATCGCGGGCCCGAGCTTCGACACCTACTTCGTCTATCCGGAGGAACTCCGGAACTCGAAGCGAATCGCGGTGTTCCGGGATTTCCTCATCCAGCAGGTCTCGGACACCCAGTTCTGAGCGTGGCAGAACCGCAACATTTTTCAACAAACCAGTTTACGTAAACGGAAGTTGTGCTTTTTCAGTACGTTATAGCTCTGCGACATTTGCATAGCTGAATTTCGACTGTACCACTTTATTTCACCACACCGACGACCTACATCTCGCGCATGGATGTTGCATCGCAGCATCGACGGGCGATCCGGCGCCTCCCTGTCGGATTGTCCGACGTCTCTTGAGACGTGAAGCCTCCCTGTTAGACTCGGCGGGTCCATTCGTTGGACCCGCCTTTTTTCTTTTCGGGGACAGAACGGTGCAGATTCGCCGTGCCGTAGCCGCAGACTCCGCCGCACTGACGGAGCTCGCCCTGCGCTCCAAGGTCCACTGGGGCTATGATGCCACCTTCATGGATGCCTGCCGCGACGAACTGACGGTGACCCCCGGTCAGATCGCCGAACGGACGATGCTGGTGGTCGAGGACGGCGGCCGGCTGGTCGCCATGGCGGGGCTGGAACCGGACACGGACGCCCTGGGGCTGTGGAACATGTTCGTCACACCCGAACGCATCGGCACCGGTCTGGGCGGTGTGCTTTTCCGCGCCATCGCCGTCGAGGCGCGGCGTGCCGGCGCCCACTGCCTCTACATCGATTCCGATCCCAACGCCCGGCCGTTCTATGAACGCATGGGCGCAAGACTGGTCAGCGAGTCCCCCTCGGCCTCGATTCCGGGCCGCACACTGCCCCGCCTTCGACTGGACCTGTAGCTGCGCTGGCCGCTCCTCCGCGCACGGCCTATTCTCGTTCCCCGGGTGGATGGTGGAACGACAGGAGGCGGACATGGCGACAGCAGATGCACGGACTGCATGGATCACGGGCGCGGGCAGCGGAATTGGTCAGGCTGCGGCCGTCGCGCTCGCGCGTGACGGATTCGCCGTCGTCGCCAGCGGACGCCGCACTGAGCCACTGAACGAAACCGCCGCGATCATCGCGGACGCCGGCGGCACCTGCGTCGTCGAACCTCTCGACGTGGCCGACGCGGACGCCTGCGCCGCTGTTGCCGACCGCACCCGGCAGCGCTTCGGGGGCATCGATGTGCTGGTCGCCAACGCCGGTCTCAACGTGAAGGACCGTCATCTGGACAGCCTCAGCGTCGCCGACTGGCGGCAGGTCATCGACGTCGACGTCAACGGCGTCTTCCAGTGCATTCATCCCGTGCTGCCGATGATGCGCGCCCGGGGCGGCGGCCTGATCGTGAACGTCTCCTCCTGGGCCGGCCGCTGGCCCGCCTATCTGGCCGGGGCCGCCTACAACGCCGCCAAGCACGCGGTCAGCGCCATGAACGAGCTGATCAACATGGAGGAAGGCGGCAACGGCATCCGCGCCACGGCACTCTGTCCGGGCGAGGTCTATACGCCCATCATGGATGCTCGCCCCGTGCCGCCGCCGCCGGAGGAACTGGAAAAGATGGTGCAGATGGCCGACATGGGCGAAGTCATCGCCTGGCTGGCTGCGCTCCCGCCCCATGTCTGCATCAACGAACTGGTGGTCAGCCCCACCGACAACCGCATCTACCGGGCCCAGCGCATCCGCTGACCCCGCCACCGGTACGTTTGGACGCACGGGGGGTGGTGTCGCCCGACACCCTTCCCCATCTTCCCCCGCAAGCGATCAACAAGACGAAGGGGAAACAAGATGAACAGGAATCGCAATCTCCTCACCACGACCTGTATCGCCGCCATGCTGGCGATGCCCCTGGCCGTCCAGGCCGGCGATGACAAGGCCGCCGATCAGGCGACGGCCGAACAGAGCGACATGACGAAGACGGAAGACGGCCTCGCGGATGCCCGCTCGGACGTGCTGAGCGCCTGGAAGGAATTCGAAGCCTATACCGGCGAGAAGCTGGAGCCGGCCGTCAGCGCAGGCGAGGATCTGCTGAGGGCGATGGACCGCCGGATCGATCTCTGGTCGGAATCCGACGAGCCCATGAAGGAACAGCGTGTCGCCGAGATGCGCTCCATCCGCGCGGACATCGCCGACCGCCTCGATGAGGCCAAGGTCGAACACAACGACGGCTGGAGCGCCAACGCCTGGTCGGATTTCAAGGAATCCATGGGCGCGGCTGTGGACGAATTCCAAGCCCTGTTCGACGATACCGCCTACGAGGATGGCGACGCGCCCTACGAAGACGCGACCGCCACCGGCGGCGACTGATTGATCCACGAATCGATCCACACTGTGGACAAAACGATCCCCGCCTGATTTCCGGGCGGGGATCGTTCGATCCTGATCCGCGTGGCGCGCCGTGATAGGATCGGGACCATGTCCGACAACATCACAGCGTTCCCCGGCGATGCGCCGGACCACGAAGGCGGCGACGCCGCACCGAAGGTTCTGCCTCACAATCTCGAGGCCGAGCAGCAGCTTCTCGGCGCCCTGCTCTACAACAACGACGCGGCGGCGCGGGTGCTCGACTTCCTGAAGCCTGAGCACTTCTTCCAGCCGTTGCACGGCCGCATCTACGAATCCATCCTGACCCTGATCGAGCGCGGCGAACTGGCCAATCCGGTCACGCTGAAGACCCGCTTCGAACAGGATGCGGCGATCAGGGAACTGGGCGGCCCCGGCTACCTCGTCGACCTGACGGCGCGCGCGGTCAACGTCATCCGGGCCGAGGAATACGCCCGCATCCTCTACGATCTCTTCCTCCGCCGGGAAATCATCCTGCTCAGCGAGGAAATGGCCGAGCGCGGGCGCACGGCGGACCTCACCGACGCGGCGAGCCAGCAGATCGAAGACGCGGAATCGCGCCTCTACACCCTGGCCGAGGCCGGCGAGGTCAAGAACGACTTCCGATCCTTCAAGATCGCCGTGGCCGAGAGTCTCGACCGCATCGAGGCGGCCTACAAACGCGAAGGCCAACTCGTCGGCGTGACCACGGGACTGCGCGAGATGGACCAGCGCCTGGGCGGCCTGCATCGCACGGACCTGCTGATTCTCGCCGGCCGACCGGGCATGGGCAAGTCTGCGCTGGCCATGACCATTGCGCTGAACGCCACGCGCGCCTACCGGCCGATCTACAACGACGCCGGCGATATCGTGGACGCCGAAGGCGCCGTGGTCGGCGTCTTCAGCCTGGAAATGAGCCGCGAACAGCTCGCCACCCGTATCGTCTCCGAACAGACCCGGATCAGTTCCAGCGACCTCCGCACCGGGCGCATCGACAAGAACGCCTATCTCAACACAGTGGTGCCCGCGACGCAGGAACTGATGGACCTGCCGCTGTTCATCGACGATACGCCGGCGCTCTCCATCGCCCAGCTCCGCTCCCGCGCCAGACGGCTGAAGCGCCAGCACGGCCTCGGCCTGATCATTATCGACTACATTCAGCTCATGCGGCCGTCCGGGCAGAAGCGCGTCGAGAACCGGGTCCAGGAACTGACCGAGATTACCCAGGGACTGAAGGCGGTCGCCAAGGAACTGAACGTGCCTGTCCTCGCCCTGTCCCAGCTCTCGCGCCAGGTGGAGCAGCGCGAGGACAAGCGGCCGCAGCTCTCGGACCTGCGCGAATCCGGCTCCATCGAACAGGACGCGGATGTCGTCATGTTCGTCTACCGCGAGGCCTACTACGCCCAGAAGGACAAGCCCGACGAGGAAAACTTCGCCGAGATGGAGCAGTGGCAGCAGAAGATGGCGCAGATCTACAACCGCGCGGAAGTCATCATCGGCAAGCAGCGCCACGGCCCCACGGGCACGATGGAGGTCTTCTTCGAACCCGAGTTCACCATCTTCCGCAATCTGGACACCCATCACGACCCGAGCGAGATTCACTGAGCCAAGGGTTGAACGGGCGGGTTCGGATCGACAGTTAACGACGGGAGCGTCACCGACCGCAAAGGGCCGCAGACAGATGAGACCGACGATGGCGGCCCTCTCCCTGCTGACGCTGTTTCTGGCTGCCGCCTGCGGCGAGGAAGGCGGCGCGCGCGACAACACCGGCCCGCCCTCGATCAACAGCGTCCCGCAGGCGGCATCGACGCTGCCGCCCGAGGCCCGGATCGTCGACAGCCCCGATGCCATCGACCGGCCCGGAAGCGCAATCGTCGTGATCTACAACCACGGCACGGAGCGGCCCCAGCGCCGTGAGGACTGCGACGCCTTCCACAACAGCGTGCCGCCCAGTCTCCGCGGACTCAGGATGCAGCGCCTCCATGTCTACCGGCTCTGTTCGGAAACGCTCGAAGACCGCGACCGGCCGACGGGCAATTACATCTATCAGCGCGTCGACGAGATCGCCGAAGCGATTGCGCAGCTGAACGCCCTGGGCGTCACAGCGGAGCGCATCTTCGTGGCCGGCCACTCGGCCGGCGGCTGGTCCTCGCTCATGGCCGCCATCGAGCATGGCGACAGCTTCAACGGTGCAATCGCCTTCGCCCCGTCCTTTGCCGGCCCCCGCGACGAGATCAACGTCTACCCGCGCTGGCGGCAGGAGGCGCGGCCAAGGCAGATCGCGCACATGAAGACGGCGGAGAGGATGGACGCGCTGGTCTTCGCCTATGAGGGCGACCAGTTCAACCGGCCGCAGGAGCTCCGCTTCCTGACCGAGACCTGGCCCGATTCAGTGCAGCTCGTGGGCTATGACTGCAATGGCCCCGGACACCTGACGCATCTGCGCGACTGCCAGGAAGCGGCGACACGGCACATGATCGCCACCTTCATCGAATCCGAACTGGCGGAAGCGCGGCCCCCGGGTCAGTAGCCGAGTTCGCGGAACAGATCCTTCTGGGTGACGCTGCCTTCGGAATTGTCGACCAGCCGGATCGGATATTTCCCCGTGAAACAGGCGTCGCAATAGCCGGCCTTCGCGCCGCATTCGGTCTCATCCTCGGGGATGTCGGTCTCACCGACCGCCCGGTACATGCCCGGAACCGAGAGATAGCGCAGGCTGTCGACGCCCAGATGACGCTCCATCTGCTCCAGATTGGCGTACTGATTGAAGATCAGTTCACCCTTGGAGGGCGTGTCGACACCGTAATAGCAGGGGCTGCGCGTCGGCGGACTGGCGATGCGCATGTGAACCTCGCGCACCCCGGCATCGCGGAACATCTTCACCAGGATCTTCGACGTGGTGCCGCGGACGATGGAATCGTCGACCAGCACCACGCTCTTGCCCCTGACCATGTCGCGGTTGACGTTCAGCTTGCGGCGCACGACCTGCTCGCGGCTTTCCTGATCCGGCTCGATGAAGCTGCGGCCGGCGAGCTGGCTGCGCGTCACCGCCAGTTCGAACGGGATACCGCTTTCCTTGGCGTAGCCCACTGCGGCCGGCGTGCCTGAATCGGGCACCGGGATGACCATGTCGGCGCTGTGCGTCTCCTCCTTCGCCAGCTCCCGGCCGATGGCCTGGCGGATGCTGTAGACATTGCGGCCTTCGACGAAGGAATCAGGACGGGAAAAATAGATGTATTCGAAAATGCAGAAGCGGCGCGGCGCGGCGCCGATGCGGCGCGTCTGCATGCCGTCCTCGTCGATGACGATCATCTCACCGGGCTCGATATCGCGCACGAAAGTGGCGCCGACGATATCCAGCGCGCAGGTCTCCGAGCAGATGATCCAGGCGTTGTCGAGCCGGCCGAGCACCAGCGGACGCACGCCCGAGGGGTCGCGTACGCCGATCAGCTTCTTGGCCGAAAGGCCGACGATCGAGTAGGCGCCCACGACGCGGCTCAGGGCGTCGATCAGGCGGTTGGCGAGCCGGCGCTCCCGGCTGCGGGCCATCAGGTCCAGGATCACCTCGGTGTCGCTGGTCGACTGGAACCGGCGTCCCTCGGCGCGCAGTTCCGCCTTCAGGGCCATCGCGTTGGTCAGATTCCCGTTGTGGGCGAGCGCGAAGCCGCCGGTCTCGTCCAGATCGGTCCAGAGCGGCTGGATATTGCGGATCGACGCCGGCCCCGCGCCCTTGCCGGACGTGGCGTAGCGCGTATGGCCGATGGCCGACGAGCCGACCAGCCGGGTCAATGGGCCGGCGCCGCCGCGATCGGCCTTGCCCTTGCCGAAGACGTCGCCGACCAGCCCGACGGCCCGGTGGACCAGGAACTGGCTCTTGTCGAAGGCGACGATACCGCAGGCCTCCTGGCCGCGATGCTGCAGCGCGTGCAGTCCGGTCGCGGTGATGGCGGCGGCGCGGCTGGGGTTGTCCTCGTCGGATCCCGCGCCCCAGATGCCGAAGACGGCGCATTCCTCGTGGAAATGATCGTCGTCGGCATCGAAGGGACGCGTCGTCAGCATGTCATTCATTCAGGGGTCACCGGTCGTTGGTGTTACCGTCGATCATCCGCTCGAGCTGGCGGCTGTCTTCTTCGCTGTAGCCCTTGCCGGGCGTCTCGTTCTGGCCTTGCAGACGGCGGCCCGCGTCCATCATGTCTTCGGCCGCCCCGGCCTTCTCGCGGGCATCGTCGCTCGCGGCGCGGGCGCGCTCCTTCAGTGCCTGCGGCACCGTGGAAAGTACTGTCTCGGCGGCCTGCTTGACCAGCGGCAGGCTGCGCGCGTCCCTTACCGTTTCGGGCGGATCGTCGGGGGCGATGTAGTCGATCACCAGCCAGAGCGCAATCACCACGAGCGCGCCCCGGGCTGCGCCGAACAGGATGCCCAGCAGCCTGTCGGCGATGCTGACCGCGCCGCTGCGGCGCACCCGGCCGGCAATGAACTGGGTAACGATCATCAGGATGACAAGGGCGGCGATGAAGATCGCGACGGCCGAAACGATGTCGGCGCCGAGGCCATAACCGATCTGCGCCTCGACCCACGGGCTGACATGGGGAAAGCCGAAATACGCCGCCAGGGCCGCCCCGACCCAGCTGGCGAAGAACAGCACTTCCCATACGAAACCGAAGAAGAAGCTGAACAGCACCGAAATGGCGATGATGCCGATGACGACGAGGTCGGCGAAGGTCATGCGCCCTGTTCCTCGTCCAGAGGGAAAAGGCTGAACAGCCTGTGCAGCCCGTCGATCTCCGTCGTTTCCAGCAGATCCCGCCCCTCGGAGCCCGACGGCGCGATGGCGCGGCGGAAACCCAGCTTGGCCGCTTCCTTCAGCCGCGCCTCGGCCCGGGCGACGCGGCGCACCTCGCCGGCCAGCCCGACCTCCCCGAAAACCACGGTGGCCGCCGGCAGCGGCCGGTCCGCCAGCGAAGACAGCAGGGCCGCGGCGACGGCCAGGTCGGCGGCGGGCTCGCCGATGCGCAGCCCGCCCGCGACGTTGAGATAGACCTCGTTCTGCCCCAGCGAGAGGCCGAGACGGGTATCGAGCACAGCCAGGATCATGGCCAGCCGACCGCTGTCCCAGCCGACGACGGCACGCCGGGGCGTGGCCAGCGGCGATGGCGCCACCAGCGCCTGAATCTCCACCAGGATCGGCCGGCTGCCCTCCATGCCGGCGAATATCGACGCGCCGGCCACCGGCTCGTCTCGGTCGCCCAGGAACAGCGCCGAAGGGTTGGGCGTCTCCATCAGGCCCTTCTCGGCCATCTCGAAGACGCCGATCTCGTCGGCGGCGCCGAAGCGGTTCTTGACCGCGCGCAGGATCCGGAACTGGTGGCTGCGGTCGCCTTCGAAGTACAGCACCGTGTCGACCATGTGCTCCAGCACGCGGGGTCCCGCGATCTGCCCATCCTTGGTGACGTGACCGACCAGCACCACCGCCGCGCCCGACTGCTTGGCGTACTGCACCAGTTCGTGGCCGCAGGCCCTCACCTGGGCAACGGTGCCCGGCGCGCTGTCGAGATTCTCGGAGAAGACGGTCTGGATGGAATCGATCACCAGCAGATCCGGCGCGGGCCCCTGTTCCAGAGCCGCCATGATCTCGCCCAGCGCATTGGCGTTGGCGACCTTCATCGAGGCGCCGTCGACGCCCAGCCGGCGCGCGCGCATGGCGATCTGCGCCGTCGCTTCCTCCCCGGAGATGTAGACGACCTTCTGGCCGGTCGCGGCCATCCGGGCCGCGGACTGGAGCAGCAGCGTGGACTTGCCGATACCGGGGTCGCCGCCGATCAGGATGGCCGAGCCGCGCACCAGACCCCCGCCCAGCACGCGGTCCAGTTCGACGACACCGCTGGTGCGGCGCGGCTCGTCCAGTGTCTCGACGGAAAGATCGGTCAACTCGGCGGCCCGCTTGCGGCCGCCGCCCTGTATCACGCCAAAGGCCCGGGGCCGCGCGCTGGCCGTTTCCTCCTCGACGCTGTCCGCCGCGCCACAGGAGTCGCAGAAGCCGCGCCATTTCGGATAGACCGCGCCGCATTCGCGGCAGACATATCGGCGGCTCGCCCTGGCCATCTCAGCCCTGAACTTCCTCCATCACAGCTTGCGGACCTGCATCTGTATCGGTCCCTCGGCCCGGCCGTGGACGAACTGGTCGACATACTCGTTGCCCGAATCGTCGATGTCTTCGGCGGCGCCGGCCCAGAGGATACGCCCTTCGTAGATCATCGCCACCCGATCGGCGATCTTCCGCGCCGAGGCCATGTCATGGGTGATCGAAACCGCAGTCGCGCCCAGCTCCCGCACGCATTTGACGATCAGGTCGTTGATCACGTCGGCCATGATGGGATCGAGTCCCGTCGTCGGCTCGTCGAAGAAGATGATCTCCGGGTCCGTGGCGATGGCGCGGGCCAGCGCCACGCGCTTCTGCATGCCGCCCGACAGTTCCGCCGGCATCAGTTCGCCGACTTCGGCGTTCAGGCCGACCTGCGCCAGCTTGGCCTCCGCGGCCTCCCGCGCTTCCGAGCGTTTCATCCGCTGACCCTGGATCAGGCCGAAGGCGACGTTCTCCCAGACCGGCAGGCTGTCGAACAGGGCCGAGCCCTGGAACAGCATGCCCATCTTCTTCATGTGCTTCTCGCGCTCGGCGGGCCCGGCGTCGGCGATTTCCTCGCCATCGATCCGGATCGAGCCGCCGTCGGGACGGACGATGCCCAGAACGGTCTTGATCATGACCGACTTGCCGGTGCCGGAACCGCCGATCACGACCAGCGATTCCGCTTCGCCCACCTCCAGGTCGATGCCGCGCAGCACCTGCTTCGAACCGAAGGACTTGGTGACGCCCTTCATGGCGATTTTCGGCTGGGCGTTCATTGCGCGAAGAAGAGCTCCGTGACCACGTAATTGGAAATGAGGATCAGGATCGAGGCACTGACCACCGCGTTGGTGGTGGCGCGGCCGACGCCCTGGGCGCCGCCGCGGCTCATGAAGCCGTGATAGCAGCCCATCAGCGAAATCAGGAAGCCGAAGATCGCCGCCTTCACCAGGCCGGAAACGACGTCGTCCACGTGCAGGAAGTTGATGGTGCTGGAGATGTAGTTGCCGATGTTGAAGCCCAGCTTCTGGGTGCCGATCACGAAGCCGCCGAAGACGCCGATGATGTCGGCGACGAGCACCAGCAGCGGCAGCATGGTGGCCCCGGCGATCAGGCGCGGCGCGACAAGATACTTGAACGGATTGGTCGACAGCGTGGTCAGGGCATCGATCTGCTCGGTCACCCGCATGGTGCCGATTTCGGCCGCCATGGCGGCGCTGACCCGGCCCGCGACCATCAGACCGCCGATGACCGGCCCCAGTTCGCGCGTGATGCCCAGCACCACGATCGAGGAGACGAGGCTTTCGGCATTGAACCGCGACCCGCCAATGTAGATCTGCAGCGCGAGCACCGCGCCGGTGAAGAACGCGGTTAGACCGATCACCGGCAGCGAGTAGTAGCCGATCTGCAGCATCTGCCGCAGCAGCAGCCGAGGATACCAGGGCGGGGTCACGCAATGGCGCAGCCCATGGCCGGTGAAGACGCACAGGCGACCGATGGCCGCCAGGAACTCGAGAATGACACGTCCGACCAGCGCGAAGATATTCCAGCGCGAATTCAAACAGATGCTCCCACATAGTCGCGGGCGTAGCGTGCGCCCAGACCCGTGAGCAGTTCATAAGCGATCGTGTCGCCCTTTGCAGCAAGTTCGTCGATATCGACCCCGCCGCCGATGAGCGAAATCTCCGCCGTCGGGTCCACCCGGCCCTCCGGCACCCCGGTGATGTCGAAGCTGATCAGGTCCATGGAGACGCGTCCGACCAGCGGCACGCGATGGCCGGCGATCACGCCGAACCCGCGGTTTCCGAAGGATCTGAGGTAGCCGTCGCCATAGCCGACGCCGCAGGTGGCGATGCGGCCGGGCGCGCCGAGGCGATGGGTCGCGCCATAGCCGATGGTCCTTTCTCCCGTGACCTCGTGCACCTGCAGGACGCGCGCCTTCAGGTGCACGACTTCCTTCATTGCGCCACGACAGAGGGACGAGGGATTCGAGCCGTACAGCGCAACCCCGGGACGGACCAGGTCCATGTGCCATTCCGGATCGAGGAAGACGGCGGGCGAATTGGCGGCGCTGAGCGCCGCGCGGGGCAGCCTTCCGGTGCGCTCGCGAAACAGCGCGAGCTGGTGGGCGTTCATCTCGTGCCCCGGCAGGTCGGCGCAGGCCGGATGGGTCAACCAGGCCCGGACGTCCAGCCCGTCCAGCAGCGCGGGTTCGGCGATCAGCCGCTCCACCGCCTGTCCCAGCAGGCCGAGACGCGTCATGCCGGTGTCGAGATGAATGGCGCAGGCGAGCCGCCGGCCAAGCGCCGCGGCATGACGCCCCCAGCGCTCGATCTGGCCCAGGTCGCTCAGCACCGGGATCAGGCCCAGCGCGGTATAGTCGTCCTCTGCCCCGGGCAGGAGGCCGTCCAGAACGTAGACGACCGAATCCGGCGCATGGCGGCGAACCTGTTCGCCCTCGTCGGGCAGGGCGGTGAAGAACGTTCGGCAGCCGGCTGCAGTGAGGGCCGGGACGGCATGGGCAATGCCGATCCCATAGGCGTCGGCCTTGACCACCGCCGCCGTCTCGGCGCGGCCGGTGAGCCGGTCCAGTAGCCGCCAGTTGTCAGCCAGCGCGCCGAGGTCGATGGTCAGGGTCGCTGCCGCGAGACGTTTCGGGATCATGACCATGTCCATTCGCACCGGATCGCGGCGAATTCAAGACGCGCATCGCGGACGCGCGGTGCGGCGACAGGACCTTTGCGATTCCGGCCCCGGCAGGCGATTGTCCGCCCGTTGCGAACCCCAGGAGGCCTTCGTCATGAACGATCAGAACCGGCTGAAGCGACTCGAGGGCCGAATCGCCCTGGTCACCGGCGCCTCCCGCGGCATCGGCGCGGCCATCGCGCGGCGCTACGCCGCCGAAGGCGCACATGTCGTCGCGGTCGCCCGGGACGCCGGGAAACTGGAGGAACTGGACGACGAGATCGCCCGGCTCGGCGGCAGCGCCACGCTGGTGCCCATGGACCTGAAGGAATGGCAGTCGATCGACGGGCTCGCCGCGCCGCTGGCCGAACGCTTCGGCCGCCTCGACATACTGGTCGGCAATGCGGGCATACTCGGCACACTGACGCCCATGGCCGAAATCCAGCCCGACGAATGGGAGAGCGTGTTCCGCGTCAACGTGCACGCCAACTGGCGGCTGATCCGCGCGACGGACCCGCTGCTGCGCCGTTCCGACGCCGGGCGCGCGCTTTTCGTCACCTCGGGCATCACCCGCCGCGCCGCGCCCTACTGGGGCGTCTATGCCACAACCAAGGCGGCGCTGGAGAAGCTGGCGCAGACCTACGCCGCCGAGGTCGAGAAGACCGCCGTCCGGGTCAATGTGATCAACCCCGGCCCGACGCGGACGGCCATGCGGGCGACAGCCTTCCCCGGCGAGAACCCCGACACGCTGCCCCATCCCGACGAGATCATGGAGGCCTTCGTCGCCGCCGCCATGCCCGACTTCCAGGGCAACGGCCTCTGGATCGCCGCCGACGAGACGGCGCAGGCGGCCGGCCCGGCCAACTGAGAAATCCCGACCCCTTCCTTTTCCATATCTGATATGTAGAATACGCTGGCAATTGCACGAGAGGACATGATGGGCGGCATGACCATCGGCGACGGCCTGGCGGCGATCGCCTTCTGGGGTTTCGTCGGCGCAATCGTTCTCGCCGGCATCTGGTACAGTGCCCGCGTCCGGGAAGCCCGTCTCGAGACCCTGCGCCGGATGATCGACACGGGCCAGCCCCTTGACCAGGCCGTGCGGGACCGGCTGCTTTCCCTCGGAGAGGACGACGACGGCGCCGGGCTCACCCGCGCACTCCGCGCCGCCGGTGTGGTGATCCTCTTCGCGGCACCCGGTATTGCGCTGCTCGGCTGGCTGCTTGCGGACACCACGCCGTGGACGTTGCCCGCCCTTCTCGGCGCCGGGCTGCTCACTGCCTTCGTCGGAACCGGTCTCATGGTGGCGTCGCATTTCGTCAAACGGGACTGAGCCCGCCCGGACCGCTTTACTTGGCTCGCCGCTCCACTACCCTTCGGCCCTGAACAACGGTCCGACCGGGGGAACAGACAACATGACCATCACGAATCGCCGCGTGATCTTCGAGAAGCGGCCCGAGGGCTGGGTGAGCGAGGATTGCTTCCGCGTCGAAGACGCGCCGGTGCCCGAACTCGGCGATGGCGACGTGCTGGTACGCAACATCTACATGTCCGTCGATCCCTACATGCGCGGGCGGATGAACGACGAGAAGTCCTACACGGCCGGTTTCGCGCTGGGCAGGGTCATGCAGTGCGGCGCGGTGGGCGAGGTCGTCGAAAGCCGCAATCCGAAGTTCGAGGCCGGCCAGATCGTGACCGGCATGCTGAACTGGGAAACCCACACCGCCGTGCCGGGCGGCGCGGGGATCGTGCGGATCGACCCGACCCTGGCGCCCCTGCCCTATTTCCTCGGCATCCTCGGCATGCCGGGCTTCACCGCCTGGTACGGCCTGCTGAAGATCGGCGAGCCGAAGGCCGGCGAGACCGTCTATGTCTCCGCCGCTTCCGGGGCCGTCGGACAGGTCGTGGGACAGATCGCGAAGCTCAAGGGCTGCCGCGTCGTCGGCTCGGCGGGCGACGACGCCAAGTGCAAGTGGTGCGTGGAAGGCTGCGGCTTCGACGCCTGCTTCAACTACAAGACCGTCGACAGCCTGGAAGATGCACTGAAACAGCACTGCCCCGAGGGGATCGACATCTATTTCGAGAATGTCGGCGGGCGGATGCTCGACGCCGTGCTGACGCGACTCAACCCGTTCTCCCGCATCGCGCTGTGCGGGATGATCAGCCAGTACAATCTGAAGCAGCCCGAAGGCATCCACAACGTCCGCAGCCTGCTGGTCAACAAGGTGAAGCTGCAGGGCTTCATCATCTCCGACCATTTCGACCTGCAGCCTGAATTCATGCGCGACGTGGGCGGATGGCTGAAGGAAGGCAAGCTGACCTACCGCGTCGACGTCGCCGAAGGGGTCGACAGTGCGCCGAAGGCCTTCATCGGCATGCTGAAGGGCGAGAACTTCGGCAAGCAGGTCGTGAAACTCGGCGACGACCCGCATCAGGCCTAGTCCGCCCGGCGCGCGGGTAACGGCGGCCGCTCAGGTCACCGCCGCGATGTCGTGCATGAGCTGACGCCAGTCGACCCAGTCGAAGAACACACTGGCCCAGATCAGGGCGAAGATGGCGGCGGTGATCGCCGTGGTGAGCGCGAACTTGAACAGGATGCGCGGACGCACGGGCGCCCCATCGGCCTGTCCCGGCACCAGTTCGATCCCCTCCTCGTAGGCGTTGCGCACGCCGATGGGCAGCACCGCGAACAGCACCACCCACCAGATGATCACGAAGATGACGATGCCGCCGACAACCGACATGTTCAGGCGACCTGTTCCAGCTCCACGAGCGTGCCGCAGAAGTCTTTCGGATGCAGGAACAGCACCGGGTTGCCATGCGCCCCGATCTTGGGCTCGCCGTCGCCCAGCACCCGTGCGCCCTCGCCCTTCAGCTGGTCGCGGGCGGCGATGATGTCGTCGACCTCGTAGCAGACATGGTGCATGCCGCCTGAAGGATTGTTCTTCAGGTAGTTCGCGATCGGCGAGTTCTCGCCCAGCGGATGCAGCAGCTCGATCTTGGTGTTGCCCAGATCGACGAAGATGACGGTGACGCCGTGATCGGGCTCCGGCTGCGGCGCGGAAACCTTCGCGCCGAGCGTGTCACGATATGTCGCCGCCGCGGCCTCCAGATCGGGCACGGCGATGGCGACATGGTTCAAGCGTCCGATCATCAGACGGCCTCCTTCAGCTTCTTCACAGACACCTGTTCGCCGTCTTCCAGGCGAACGACCTCGCATTCGGTGATCGGGCGGCGGCCATTGATCTGCCGCACCACGCGGCGCAACGCCCGCACCGCCGCTTCCGCCAGCGCGTCGTCGTCGGCCGGACGGCGGCCGTTGACCCTGGCGATCTCCTTGTCGATGGCGATCTCGATATCCTCGGTGAGCTGGCGCAGGCCCTTGCCATCGGCCACGCCCAGCAGCATGACCCGGGGATCCTCCACCAGCTCGCTGTCCTCGTCGACGACCAGGACGATCATGGCCGCGCCGTTGAAGGACAGCTTGCGGCGGTGCTGCAGCATCGCCGAGGCCATCACGACGAGGCCGGACGGATCGACAGCCAGGCGGCCGGTCGGCACCTCGCCCACCAGCTGCGGCTTGCCGGGCGCCAGGCGGAGCACGTCGCCGTTCAGGATCACCTGAGCCGCCGGCACGCCGCCCTCCTCGACGCCGAAGCGGGCCTGTTCGATCAGGTGGCGGGCCTCGCCATGGACGGGCACCAGCAGCTCTGGCCGGACCAGCTCGTACATGCGCTTGAGTTCTTCCCTGGCCGGATGACCGGAGACATGGACCATGTGCTCCTTCTCCGTGATCACTTCGACGCCGGCCAGCGCCAGGGCGTTGTGCACGCGCATCAGCGTGCGCTCGTTGCCGGGAATGATCTTGGAGGAGAAGATCGCCGTGTCGCCCCGGCCCAGCGCGATCGTCGGATGGTCGTCGAAGGCGATGCGGGCCATGGCGCCGCGCTGCTCGCCCTGACAGCCGGTGCAGAGAAACAGCACCTTGTCCGAGGGCAGATCCGCGGCTTCGCGGTCGGAGAGCGGCGGGCGCATCTTCTTCAGGTAACCGCACTCCCGCGCGGCCTCGTAGAACTTCCACAGCGACCGGCCGACCAGAGCGAAACTGCGGTTCGCCGCCTCGGCCGCCGCCGCCGCGCTTTCCAGACGCGCGACGTTGGAAGCGAAGGAGGTGATCACGATACGGCCCGTCGGGCGGGCCTTCACCAGATCAATCAGAGACCGGCGGACGTCGGCCTCAGATCCCGATGTGCCGGGGGTGAAGACGTTGGTGGAATCGCAGACCAGCGCCAGCACGCCGCGGTCGCCCCAGGCCTTCAGCGCCGCTTCGTCGGACATCTCGCCCAGCAGCGGATCGGGATCCAGCTTCCAGTCGCCGGAATGGAGCACCGTGCCATGACGGGTCTCGATCGCCAGCGCCTGCATTTCGAGGGTCGAATGGGTGAGCCCGATCATGGTGACCCGGAACGGGCCGAGATCCAGCGGCCCCTCGTCGCGGACGATGTGCACCGGCACTTCGTCGCGCAGCCCTGCTTCCTCCAGCTTCAGCCGCAGCGATTCGGCGGCGAAGGGCGTGACGTAGACCGGGCAGCGGAAGCGATCCCACAGATGATGGATCGCGCCCAGATGGTCCTCGTGGGCATGGGTCACGACCAGGCCGACCAGATCGTCGGCCTCCGATGCGATGAAGCTCGGGTCCGGCACCACGAGGTCGATGCCGGGAAGGGATTCGTCGGCGAAGGTCATGCCGCAGTCGACCATCAGCCATTTTCCCTCCGCACCGTAGAGGGTCAGGTTCATGCCGATCTCGCCGCAGCCGCCCAGCGGCGCGATGACCAGCCCGTCGCGATGGGGATGGGCGGCGCTCAATTCATCGTCCTCGGGTTGCGCCGCGCGATCATAAGCAGTCCCTTCATGGTCAGGTCGCGATCGATCATGTCGATCTCGTCGGTTCCGTCGTCGAACATGGCGGCCAGTCCGCCGGTCGCCACCACTTTCATCGGCTTGCCGAAATCCTGCTTGATACGGGCGACCAGCCCCTCGATGAGGCCGACATAGCCGTAATAGACACCCGACAGCATGGCCGACTGGGTGTCGTTGCCGATCACGCGGGTCGGGCGCTCGACGGCGATGCGCGGCAGCTTGGCGGCGGCCATGTGCAGGGCCTCCAGGCTGAGATGAATGCCCGGGGCGATGACGCCGCCATGATAGTTGCCGTTCTCGTCGATCACGTCGAACGTCGTCGCGGTGCCGAAATCCAGGATGATCGCCGGGCCGCCATAGGCATGATGGGCCGCGACGGCGTTGACCAGGCGATCGGCGCCGACGTCCCGCTCCTTCTCGATCAGGATGCGGATGCCGATGTCGACGTCCGGATCGCCCACGACCAGGGGTTCGCAGTTGAAATAGCGCCGGCAGAGCGTGCGCAGATTGAACAGGCCCTGCGGCACGACGGTGGCGATGATGGCCGTGTCGACATCGGCGAACTTCAGGTCCACCAGTTGCATCAGACTCGATAGCCAGACGGCGTATTCGTCGGCCGTGCGCGCCGTATTCGTGCCCGAGCGCCATTCGCCGACGATCTCATCGCCGTCGAAGACGGCGAAGGTGGTGTTCGTGTTGCCCGCATCAATCGCGAGTAGCATGTTTCGGTTCTTTCCTAGCTTTCCGTTCTCGGGCGGAAGACGTCGCCGGCGGCGATGCGTACCATGTCCCCCAAGTCGTTTTCCAGCATCAGCGCGCCGTCCGGGGCGAGGTCGACGAAGCGGCCATGCACTTCCCTGTCCGAAAGCCGTGCCACGACCGGCTCCCCCAGACCGTCGGCGCGCTCCAGCCACGCGTGCCGGATGGCGGCGAAGCCCTTGCGCTCCCACCTGCCGATGCGTGCCGTGAGCGCCTCCACCAGCGCCGCGAAGACCTGCTCCGACGTGGCGTCCGGGGCGTGCTCGGTCAACGCCGTTGCCGCATAGGGCGTGTCCGTCGGTCTGGAGGCGACGTTGACTCCGATGCCGACGATCACCGCAGTGCGCCCCTCGGCCTGCGCGGTCTCGAGCAGGATGCCCGAGACCTTGGCGCCGTCGATCAGCACGTCATTGGGCCACTTGCATCGAACGCGACCGGCTTCATGCACGAAACTCCGCGCTGCATCCGACACCGCCAGTGCGGCGACGAAGGACAGTTCCGGATAGCGGCTGAGCGGCGCTTCGGGCGTCAGCGTGAAGGATGCGTAGACATTGCCCGCCGGGCTGACCCAGTTCCGACCGCGGCGCCCCCGGCCCGAAAGCTGGCGAACGCCTGTCACGACATAGGGTCCGCCTGCCAGCATGTCCAGCCTCGCCCGCGCCTCGTCATTGGTGGAGCCGACATCGCCAAGCGAAACGCGGCGGAAGCGAAAGGCGGGCGCGGTCATGCGTGCGATTCCAATTTCATCGGGACGCCACGGAGGTCCGCGCCGCCGCCGAACGCCGCCCTGGCCGTCCGGCCCGTCAGCCGAAGAGCGAGCGCGCGGCCGCGCCGGCGCTGTCGACCAGCCAGGACGGCACGATGACGAAGGCGACGATCAGCACGGCGCTGACGCCCATGATCAGGCCCAGATCCCGTCCATAGCCACGGGAGAGCGGCTCCTGAGCCTCATCGAAGTACATCAGCTTGATGATGCGCAGATAGTAGAAGGCGCCGACCACGCTGGAGACCACGCCGATCACGGCGAGGACGTAGAGCCCCGCGTTCACGGCGGACATGAAGACGTAGAACTTGCCGAAGAATCCGGCCAGCGGCGGGATGCCGGCCAGCGAGAACATGAACACCGCCAGCGCCAGCGCCATGCCCGGGTGGGTCTTCGCCAGGCCCTTGAGATCGTCCAGCCCCTCGACCATGTGCTCGCCGCGGCGCATCGCCAGGATGCAGGCGAAGGTGCCGAGGTTCATCACCAGGTAGATGGCGACGTAGATCAGCACGCCGCGCACGCCTTCCGGCGTCGCCGCCGCCAGACCGATCAGGGCGTAGCCGACATGGCCGATCGAGGAATAGGCCATCAGGCGCTTGATGTTCGTCTGGCCGATGGCGGCGAAGGCGCCGAGCACCATGGAGAGCACCGAGATGAACCAGATGATCTGCCGCCAGTCGGCCTCCAGGCCGCCGAACGGCTCCAGGAAGGCGCGCATGAACAGCGCCAGCGCCGCGACCTTCGGCGCGGCGGCGAAAAAGGCCGTGACCGGCGTCGGCGCGCCCTCGTAGACATCCGGCGTCCACATGTGGAACGGCACGGCCGAGACCTTGAAGGCCAGCCCGGCGGACAGGAAGACGATGCCGATGACCAGCCCGAGCCCGGCGCGCTCCGAACCCTGCAGCGCAGCCGCGATGCCCTCGAAGCCGGTCGAGCCGGTGAAGCCGTAGATCATCGAGCAGCCGTAGAGCAGCATGCCCGACGACAGGGCGCCGAGGACGAAGTATTTCAGCCCCGCCTCGGTCGCGCGCACCGAATCGCGACGGAACGCGGCCAGCACGTAGAGCGGCAGGCTCTGCAGTTCGAGCGCGAGATAGAGCGAGATCAGGTCGCTGGCCGAAACCATCATCATCATGCCGAGCGTGGCGATGGTGACCAGCACCGGATACTCGAAACGGTTCATCTGCTCGCGCTCGATGAACGACATGGACATGATGATGGAGACCGCGGAACCGGCGAGGATCAGCACCTTCACGAAGCGGGCGAAGGCGTCGGAGACGAACATGCCGGCGAAGGTCACGCCGTCCTGCGGGCTGGCGACGACAAGCACCAGCGCGACGATCATCGACAGCACCGCCAGCCAGCAGGTGACCCGCACGGCCGTGGCGCTCTTGTTGAACACGCCGACCATGAGCAGGACCATGGAGGCGATGGCCAGGAAGATCTCCGGGCCGGCGAGACCGTAGTCGTGGATCATCACTTCAGCCCCGGTTCGTTGGCGGCCAGATCGGCGGCAGACATGGCTTCGGCCGCGGCGATCGCCTTGTCATGGTTGTCGAGCAGATGCATCACCGACGGCTCCATGATGTCGAGGAAGACCGAGGGATAGATACCCATCCAGATCACGGCGGCGCAGATCGGCGCGAAGATCGCGATCTCGCGCGGGCTGAGATCGCGCAGCGCCTTCAGATCCTCCTTCTCCAGCTTGCCGAAGATCACCCGGCGATAGAGCCAGAGCGCGTAGGCCGCACCGAGGATGACGCCCGTGGTCATCAGCACGGCGACCCAGGTATTGGCCTCGAAGGCGCCGACAATGGCGAGAAACTCGCCGACGAACCCCGCGGTGCCGGGCAGGCCGATCGAGGCCATGGTCATCAGCATGAAGACGAAGGCGTAGCGCGGCATGTTGTCGGCCAGGCCGCCATAGCGGGCGATCTCGCGCGTGTGCAGCCGGTCGTAGATCACGCCGACGCAGAGGAACAGCGCGCCCGAGATCAGCCCGTGCGCCAGCATGACGAAGATCGCGCCTTCGATGCCCTGCGGATTGAAGGTGAACAGGCCGATGGTGACGAAGCCCATGTGCGCCACCGACGAATAGGCGATCAGTTTCTTCATGTCCTGCTGCATCAGGGCGACCAGCGAGGTGTAGATCACCGCGACGACCGAGAGCGCGAAGATGAACGGCGCGAACTCCATCGAAGCGACCGGGAACATGGGCAGGCTGAAGCGCAGGAAGCCGTAGCCGCCGAGCTTCAGCAGCACGCCGGCCAGAATCACGGAACCCGCCGTCGGCGCTTCGACATGGGCGTCGGGCAGCCAGGTATGGACCGGCCACATGGGCATCTTCACCGCGAAGGAGGCGAAGAAGGCGAGCCAGAGCCAGGTCTGGACACTTGCCGGAATCGCCGTATCCGGCGAGGTCGCCCGCGCGATCAGCTCCGGAATGCTGGTGGTGTCCGCCTGGAAGTAGATCCAGAGGATCGCCAGCAGCATCAGAACCGAGCCGAGCAGGGTGTAGAGGAAGAACTTGAAGGACGCGTAGATGCGCCGTCCCCCGCCCCAGATGCCGATGATCAGGAACATCGGGATCAGGCCGCCCTCGAAGAACAGGTAGAACAGCACCAGATCCAGCGCGCAGAAGACGCCGATCATCAGCGTCTCCATCAGCAGGAAGGCCACCATGTATTCCTTCACGCGCACCTGGATCGCGTCCCAGCTGGCCAGGATGCAGAGCGGCATCAGGAAGGTGGTCAGCATCACGAACGGCATGGATATGCCGTCCAGGCCCATGCGGTAGGTGATGCCGAAGCCGATCCAGTCGCTCTCCTCGACGAACTGGTATTCGTGCGTGGAGCTGTCGAACAGGAACCACACCACCAGCGACAGCGCGAAGGTGACGCCCGTGGTCCAGAGCGCGGCCCAGCGGTAGTTGCGTTTCACCGCCTCGTCGTCGCCGCGGATCAGCAGCAGGATGATCACCGCGCCCGCCAGCGGGGCGAAGGTCAGAATGCTGAGAAGGGGGAAATCCGTCATCAGTCTCAGACCCCGATGGCATAGAAGTAGAAGGTCACCAATACGGCGATGCCGATCAGCATGGCGAAGGCGTAGTGGTAGACGTAGCCCGTCTGCAGCATCGTGATCCGCCGGGTGGCCCTGAGGACGCTGGCGGAAATGCCGTCGGGTCCCAGCCCGTCGATGATCCGGCCGTCGCCACCCTTCCAGAGGATCCGGCCGAGCGCCTTGGCGGGCTTCACGAAGATCCAGTCATAGAGCTCGTCGAAGTACCACTTGTTCAGCAGGAACAGGTAGAGCGGCCGATGGGTGTTGGCGAAGTTGCCCGGCAGATCGGTCTTGCGCACGTACATGAACCACGCGATCAGGATGCCGACCAGCGAGGCCACCAGCGGCGAGAGCTTGACCCACAGCGGCACCTCGTGGGCCGCCTCCATGGCGCCGTGCTGGGGCAGGATCAGGATCGAGTCGCCCCAGAAGTCGTGCCAGTGATGCCCGGTGAGCGGACCGATGAACAGCAGGCCGGAGAACACCGCGCCGACCGCCAGGATGTAGAGCGGAATCATCATCACCGGCGGCGAGTCGTGTATGTGGGCCATGGTTTCCCGCGGCGCGCGCGGCTTGCCATGGAAGGTCATGAACAGCAGCCGCCAGGAGTAGAAGGCGGTCATGATCGCGGCCCCCACACCCATGATATAGGCGAACTGCCCGACCCCGCTGCCGGCGCCGAAGGCGCTCTCCACGATCAGGTCCTTGGAATAGAAACCGGCGAAGCCGAAGACATAGGGTATGCCGATGCCGGCGAGCGCCAGGCTGCCGATCCACATCAGGACGTAGGTCTTCTTGATGTGCCGGGCGAGGCCGCCCATCTTGCGCATGTCCTGTTCGTCCGCGACGGCGTGAATGACCGAGCCGGCGCCCAGGAACAGCAGCGCCTTGAAGAAGGCGTGGGTGAACAGGTGGAAGATCGCCACGGGATAGGCCGAGAGGCCGGCGGCGAAGAACATGTAGCCCAGCTGGGAGCAGGTCGAATAGGCAATCACCCGCTTGATGTCGTTCTGCACCAGACCGATGGTGGCGGCGAAGAACGCCGTCGATGCGCCGACCACCGTGACCACGGCCAGGGCGTCCGGCGAGTACTCGAACATGTGGCTGCAGCGGACCACCAGGAAGACGCCGGCGGTGACCATGGTCGCCGCGTGGATCAGCGCGGAAACCGGAGTCGGGCCCTCCATTGCGTCCGGCAGCCAGGTGTGCAGCGGCAGCTGCGCCGACTTGCCCATCGCGCCCATGAACAGCAGCAGGCAGATGGTCGTCAGGATGTCGACTTCGTAGCCTAGGAACTGGAAGGTCTGGCCCGCGACTTCCGGTGTGGCCGCGAAGACCCCGGCGAAGGTCACGTCCTCGAACACCAGGAAGATGCCGGCAATGCCCAGGGCGAAGCCGAAATCGCCGACGCGGTTGACGATGAAGGCCTTCATCGCCGCGGCGTTGGCCGAGGGCTTGTGGTACCAGAACCCGATCAGCAGGTAGGATGCGAGACCGACACCCTCCCAGCCGAAATAGAGCTGCACGAAGTTGTCGCTGGTCACCAGCATCAGCATCGCGAAGGTGAACAGCGACAGATAGCTGAAGAAGCGCGCCTTGTGCGGATCGTGGGCCATGTAGCCGATCGAGTACCAGTGCACCAGGCACGCGACCGTGTTGACCACGATCAGCATCACGGCCGTGAGCTGATCGACCTGCAGGGCCCAGTTCACCCGGAACTCCCCGGCGGTGATCCAGGTCAGAAGCTCGACGTGGGTCGGCGCGTGGCCGAAGGTCACGTCGAAGAAGACGATCCACGACAGCACCGCCGCCAGGGTCATCAGGCCGGAGGTGACCAGCATCGAACCCCGGTCGCCGATCATGCGGCCGAAGAAGCCGGCAAGGATGGCGCCCAGCAGCGGGGCGAAGACGATCAGCGAATAGATCATGGAGCGCCCCTCAGCCCTTCATCATGTTGATGTCTTCGACCGCGATGGAACCGCGGTTGCGGAAATAGACCACCAGGATGGCGAGGCCGATGGCCGCCTCCGCGGCGGCGACGGTCAGCACGAACATGGCGAAGATCTGGCCGACCATGTCCCCCAGATGCGCCGAAAAGGCCACCAGGTTGATGTTGACCGCCAGCAGCATCAGCTCGATCGACATCAGGATGATGATGACGTTCTTCCGGTTCAGGAAGATGCCGAAGATGCCCAGCGTGAACAGGATCGCCGCGACGGTGAGATAGTGGCCGAGACCGATTTCCATGACTGCTTCTCCCGTCCCCTCAGATGCCCTGCCCGGGGCGGATCTTCCTGACCTCGACCGAATCGGCGCGGCTGCGCGAAACCTGCGCGGAGATCTTCTGGCGCTTGACGCCGGGCCGGCTGCGCAGCGTCAGCACGATGGCGCCGATCATCGCCACCAGCAGGATCATGCCGGCCGCCTGGAAGAGATAGACATAGCGGGTGTAGACGAGGTCGCCGAGCGCGGCCGTGTTCTCGCGCACGCCGGGTGGCGGCGCGGGCGCGGCGACGGTTCCCGCCGTTTCCGGCGCGATGACCCAGGCGCCGACGACCATCAGGATCTCGATCAGCAGAACGACGCCGACCAGCAGCCCGACCGGCAGGTACTGCAGGAAGCCCTGGCGCATCTCGACGAAATTGATGTCGAGCATCATGACCACGAACATGAACAGCACGGCCACCGCGCCGACATAGACGATGACCAGGATCATCGCCAGGAATTCGGCGCCCATCAGCACGAACAGCCCGGCCGAGTTGAAGAAGGCCAGAATCAGGAACAGCACCGAATGGACCGGATTGCGCGCGGCGATGACCATGAAGCCGCAGGCCACGGTCACGATCGCGAACAGGTAGAATGCGATAGTCGGCAGTATCACCAGCCGGTCCCCTCTCCTTGCCTCAGCCTCGCCCGCAGGCCCTTACCGATAGGGCGCGTCCGCCGCCAGATTGGCCGCGATCTCGCGTTCCCAGCGGTCACCGTTCGCCAGCAGCTTCTCCTTGTCGTAGAAGAGCTCCTCGCGCGTTTCGGTGGCGAATTCGTAGTTCGGCCCCTCCACGATGGCGTCCACCGGGCAGGCCTCCTGACAGAAGCCGCAATAGATGCACTTCGTCATGTCGATGTCGTAACGGGTCGTGCGCCGGCTGCCGTCATCGCGCGGCTCGGCCTCGATCGTGATGGCCAGCGCCGGGCAGATCGCCTCGCAGAGCTTGCAGGCGATGCAGCGCTCCTCGCCGTTGGGATAGCGCCTGAGCGCGTGCTCGCCGCGGAAGCGCGGGCTGAGCGGCCCCTTCTCGTAGGGGTAGTTCAGCGTCACCTTCTTCGTGAACATGTATTTCAGCGTCAGCCAGAAGCCGTTGCGGAAATCCTGCAGCAGGATCGAACGTGCGGTGCGGTCGAGAGCGCCCATCGAGGGACCTCCTTCAGCTCGCCATGCCGGGCAGCCACCCGGCATAGACCAGAATGCCCGAATAGATCACCACGGCCGCGAGCGAGATGGGCAGGAACACCTTCCAGCCCAGCCGCATCAGCTGATCGTAGCGGTATCGGGGCAGGGTCGCGCGGACCCAGATGAAGACGAACAGCAGCATGCTGATCTTCAGCGCGAACCAGATGATGCCCGGAACGAAGGTCTCGCCGGGGATCGGCGAGTGCCAGCCGCCCAGGAACAGGATCACCGTCAGGCCGCTCATCAGGATCATGTTCATGTACTCGCCCAGGAAGAACAGGGCGAATGTCATGGAGGAGTATTCGGTCTGGTAGCCCGCGACCAGCTCGGCTTCGGCCTCCGGCAGATCGAAGGGATGACGGTTCGTCTCCGCCAGCGCCGAGATGAAGAAGATGATGAACATCGGGAACAGCGGGATGAAGTACCAGCCCAGAATGCCGCCGTTCTCCAGACCGAGCAGCGAGGCCACGCCGGCGTTCGACTGCGCCGCCACGATCTCGGAAAGATTCAGCGTGCCGGCGCAGAGCAGCACGGTGATGATGACGAACCCGATCGAGACCTCGTAGGAAACCATCTGCGCCGCCGAGCGCATGGCGCCGAGGAAGGCGTAGCGCGAATTGGACGCCCAGCCGGCCATGACGATGCCATAGACGCCAAGCGACGAGACCGCGAAAAGGTAGAGCACGCCGACATTGATGTCGGCCAGCACCCAGCCCTCGTCGAAGGGGATCACCGCCCAGCCGATCAGCGCCAGGATGAAGGTCAGCATCGGCGCGATGACGAAGATCGCCTTGTCCGAGCCGGTCGGCAGGATGGTTTCCTTGAAGAACAGCTTGGCGCCGTCGGCCAGTGGCTGCAGCAGGCCGAAGGGGCCAACCACGTTGGGGCCGCGGCGGATCTGCATCCAGCCCATCACCTTGCGCTCGGCCAGCGTCAGATAGGCCATCGCCAGCAGCATCGGCACGACGATCAGCAGGATCTTGCCCAGGATGATGATGAAGGGCAGGAGATATCCGCTCCAGAAGTCAGCCATCGGTGCCCGTCGCCTCCGCGCCGCCGCCGCCGACCGAGTAGAGCGCCGAGCACTTGGCCATGGTCTCGCTCGCCCGGGCGATGGGATTGGTCAGATAGTAATCGCCGACGACCGGCCTGAACGGCGCGTCGCCGGGCTCGCCGCCGCCGGCTTCGCCGAGGGCTCCGGGTCGCGGCACGTCCGCCATGTCGATGTCTTCGATGATTTCCTTCATGCGGGATCTGACACCCTCGAGGTCGTCATAGGGCAGCGTCCGGCCCAGCGCCCCCGACAGCGCCCGGAGAATCTTCCAGTCCTCGCGCGCATCGCCCGGCGGATGCACGGCGAAATCGGTCCGCTGAACGCGGCCCTCGGTGTTGATGTAGATCGCCGACTTCTCCGTATAGGCCGCACCGGGAAGGATCACGTCCGCGGCGTGCGCGCCGGCGTCGCCATGACTGCCCTGGTAGATGACGAAGGCCTTCTCCAGCTTCGGGAAGTCGACCTCGTCGGCGCCGAGCAGATAGACGACTTCCACCTCGCCCGCCGCCGCGCCGTCTAGGATCGCGGTGGTGTCGCGGCCGCCCTCGCCCGGCACCAGTCCGAGCTCCAGGCCGGCGACACGGGATGCCGCATTGTGCAGCATGTTGAAGCCGTTCCAGTCATCGGTGACAGCGCCGGCCATGTCGGCGACGCGCCGGGCGGCGGCGTGGATGGCCAACCCGTCTTCGCGCGCCACGGCGCCTGCGCCCAGGATGATCATCGGCCGCTCGGCGCCCTTCAGCGCCTCCGCGAAACCGAGCCCGCCGCCGGCCAGCTCCGTCAGGGTCTGCGGACCCGCGCCGAGATACTCGTACGGGTAGGTCAGATCGGCCTGCTCGCCGATGACGCCGATCTTCAGCGCGCCGGCCGACTGCATCCAGGCCTTGCGGATACGGGCGTTCAGCACCGAGGCTTCCTTGCGGGGGTTCGTGCCCACCAGCAGGATCGCATCCGCGTCCTCGATGCCGGCGATGGTCGAGTTGAACAGGTAGTCGCCGCGCGCGCCGCCGCCGACCCTGCCGCCATCCTGACGGCAGTCGACATTGCCGGAGCCCAGCGCGTTCATCAGATCCTTCAGCGCCATCATCTCCTCGGCGCCCGCCAGGTCGCCCGCGATCGCACCGATGCGGTCGCCCGAGACGCCGTCGAGACGCGCCGCGATCGCCTGGAAAGCCTCTTCCCAGCTCGCCGGCTTCAGCCGTCCGTCGCGGCGCACATAGGGCCGGTCCAGACGCTGGCGGCGCAGGCCGTCGCATGCGTAACGCGTCTTGTCGGAGATCCACTCCTCGTTGACGTCGTCATTGAGGCGCGGCAGCACGCGCATGACCTCGCGGCCGCGCGCATCGACCCGGATGTTGGAGCCCACCGCATCCATGACGTCGATGGTTTCGGTCTTGCGCAGCTCCCAGGGCCGCGCCTCGAAGGCGTAGGGCCGGCTGGTCAGCGCGCCGACCGGGCAGAGGTCGATGACATTGCCCGACAGCTCCGAATCGACCACCTGCTCCAGCGCGGTGATCTCCATGTCCTCGCCGCGGAAGATGGCGCCGATGTCGGGCGCGCCGGCGACTTCCTCGACGAAGCGGATGCAGCGCGTGCAGTGGATGCAACGGGTCATGATGGTCTTGATCAGCGGGCCCATGTACTTCTCGGAAACCGCGCGCTTGTTCTCTTCGAAGCGGCTGCCGCCCCGGCCATAGGCCATGGCTTGATCCTGCAGATCGCACTCGCCGCCCTGATCGCAGATCGGACAGTCGAGCGGATGGTTGATCAGCAGGAACTCCATCACGCCCTCGCGGGCCTTCTTCACGGTCTCCGTATTGGTGTGGATGACCATGTTGTCGCCCGCCGGCATGGCGCAGCTCGCAATCGGCTTCGGCGAACGCTCCATCTCGACCAGACACATGCGGCAATTGCCGGCGATCGAGAGCCGCTCATGATAGCAGAAGCGGGGGATCTCGGCGCCGGCGGCCTCGCAGGCCTGCAGCACCGTGGCGCCCTGGGGCACCTCCACTTCCATTCCGTCGACCGTCAGCTTCGGCATGACTTCGCGCCGTCCCTCGTCCGTACTTCCAGTCCAGCCGGCCTCAGGCCGCCTGTTTGCGATAATCCAGGATCCGCTGCTCCAGCACGGGCCGGAAATGCCGGATCAGGCCCTGGATCGGCCACGCCGCGGCATCGCCGAGGGCGCAGATCGTATGGCCTTCCACCTGCTTGGTGACGTCGTGCAGCTTGTCGATTTCCGCGATCGAGGCCTGCCCCTTCACCATCCGCGTCATCACCCGATACATCCACCCCGTCCCCTCGCGGCATGGCGTACACTGCCCGCAGCTCTCGTGCATGTAGAAATGCGAGAGATTGGCGATCGCCTCGACCACGTCGGTGGACTTGTCCATCACGATGACGGCCGCCGTGCCCAGGCCCGACTGCACCTCCTTCAGGCTGTCGAAGTCCATCAGGACCTCGTCGCAGATCGCCTTCGGGATCAGCGGTACCGACGAACCGCCGGGGATGACCGCCAGCAGGTTGTCCCAGCCGCCGCGGACGCCGCCGCAATGCTTCTCGATGAGCTCCTTCAGCGGGATGCCCATCTCCTCCTCGACATTGCAGGGCGTGTTCACATGGCCGGAAACGCAGAACAGCTTGGTGCCCGTGTTGTTCGGCCGGCCCAGCCCCGCGAACCAGGTGGCGCCGCGCTTCAGGATTTCCGGCGCGACGGCGATCGATTCGACATTGTTCACCGTCGACGGACAGCCATAGACGCCGACCGCCGCCGGGAAGGGCGGCTTCAGCCGGGGCTGGCCCTTCTTGCCCTCCAGGCTCTCGATCAGGGCCGTTTCCTCGCCGCAGATATAGGCGCCGGCGCCGCGGTGCAGGATGATGTCGAAGTCATAGCCCGAACCACAGGCGTTCCTGCCGATCAGGCCGGCGTCATAGGCTTCCTCGATCGCGGCCTGCAGCACGCGGGCTTCGGCGACGAACTCGCCGCGGATGTAGATGAAGGCGGCCGAGGCGCGCATCGAATAGCCGGCCACTAGGCAGCCTTCCAGCAGCCGGTGCGGGTCGTTGCGCATGATTTCCCGGTCCTTGCAGGTGCCGGGCTCCGATTCGTCGGCGTTGACCACCAGATAGGACGGCCGACCGTCGGATTCCTTGGGCATGAAGGACCATTTCAGGCCGGTCGGGAAGCCGGCGCCGCCGCGGCCGCGCAGACCCGATTCCTTGATCTGGTCGACGATGGCGTCCTGATCCATCGCCAGCAGATCCTTCGTGCCCTCCCAGACCCCGCGCCTGCGCGAAGCGTCCAGGTCCCAGGATTCGTCACCGTAGAGATTGGTGAAGATGCGGTCCTTGTCGTCCAGCATCAGGAAGCGCCCCCTGCCCGCTCCAGCAACGTCTTCCGGCCCTCCGCCGGCTCCGAGTACTTCCGGCCCGAGACCGGTCCCGGCGTCACGTCCTCCCCCGCGGCCAGCTTGTCCAGCAGCGCGCAGGTGCTGTCGTAATCCAGGTCCTCGAAATAGTCATCGTTGATCTGCATCATCGGCGCGTTGCAGCACGCGCCCAGGCACTCGACCTCGACCAGCGAGAACGTGCCGTCGGCCGAGACGCCGGCATGATCGAGACCCGTCCGGTCCCTGATCGCCCGGCGCAGGTCGTCGGCGCCGCGCAGCCAACACGGCGTCGTACGGCAGAGCTGCAGGTGGAATTTCCCCACCGGCGCCAGGTTGTACATGGTGTAGAAGGTCGCGACCTCGTAGGCGCGGATATAGGGCATGCCCAGCTTCTCCGCGACGGTGCGGATCGCCGCTTCGGGCAGCCAGCCGTGCTGGCGCTGCGCCAGGTCCAGCAAGGGCATCACCGCGCTCTGCTGGCGGCCCTCCGGATAGCGGGCGATGATCTTCTCCGCCTCGGCCCAGACCTCCGGCTCGAACTCGAAGCTTCCGGGCTGTTCGTCCTTGGGTGCGACGGGACGCGCGCTCATCGGTCGATCTCCCCGAAAACGATGTCCAGCGAGCCGATGATGGCCACGGTGTCGGCCAGCAGATAGCCCTTCGAGAGGAAGTCGGTCGCCTGCAGATGCCGGAAGCCCGGCGCGGAAATCTTGCACTTGTAGGGCTTGTTGGTGCCGTCCGAGACCAGATAGACGCCGAACTCGCCCTTCGGCGCCTCGACGGCCGCATAGGCCTCGCCCTCCGGTACGTGGAAGCCCTCCGTGTAGAGCTTGAAGTGATGGATGAGCGCTTCCATCGACGTCTTCATGTCGGCGCGCTTCGGCGGCGTCACCTTCTTGTCGACCGAGGCGTGTGGCCCGTCGGGCAGGTTCTCCAGCACCTGACGGACGATACGCAGCGACTGGCGCATCTCCTCGACCCGGCAGAGATAGCGGTCAAAGCAATCGCCCGTCTTGCCCACCGGAATGTCGAAATCGTAGGTCTCGTAGCCGTCATAGGGTTGCGCCTTGCGCAGGTCCCAGGGCACGCCGGAGCCGCGCAGCATCACGCCGGTGAAGCCCCAGTCCATGGCGTCCTCGGCGGAGATGATGCCGATGTCGGCATTGCGCTGGCGGAAGATGCGATTCTCCGTCAGCAGTTCTTCCATGTCCTCGACGAAATGGGTCTTGTCGCACCAGTCCAGGATCTTTTCCGGCATGTCGGCGGGAATGTCCTGATGGACGCCGCCGGGGCGGAAATAGGCCGCGTGCAGGCGTGCGCCCGAGGCCGCCTCGTAGAATTCCATCAGCTTCTCGCGCTCCTCGAAGCCCCAGAGCGTCGGCGTCGTCGCGCCCACGTCCATGGCCTGGGTCGTGCAGTTCAGCAGATGATTCAGCAGCCGCCCGATCTCGCAGAACAGGACCCTGAGCGCCTGGGCGCGCGGCGGCACCTCCAGACCCAGCAGCTTCTCCGTCGCCAGGACGAAGGCGTGCTCCTGATTCATCGGCGCGACATAGTCCAGCCGGTCGAAATAGGGCATCGCCTGCAGATAGGTCTTGTACTCGATCAGTTTCTCGGTGCCGCGGTGCAGCAGGCCGATATGCGGGTCCGCGCGCTCGACGATCTCGCCGTCGAGTTCCAGCACAAGGCGCAGCACACCATGGGCCGCGGGATGCTGGGGCCCGAAGTTCATCATGTAGCTCTTGATCTCGACTTCGGCCATCGTCAGGACGCTCCTTCGGCCTTCTCGTCGCCGGGCAGAATGTATTCAGCGCCCTCCCAGGGGCTCATGAAGTCGAACCGGCGGAACTCCTGGACCAGCTTCACCGGCTCGTAGACCACACGCTTCTGCTCGTCGTCATAGCGGACCTCGACATAGCCGGTCAGCGGAAAATCCTTGCGCAGCGGATGACCCTCGAAGCCGTAGTCGGAAAGGATCCGGCGCAGGTCGGGATGGCCCGAAAACATCACCCCGTACATGTCCCAGGTTTCGCGTTCGAACCAGTTGGCCGAACTGAAGACGCCGCAGATGCTGGGCACCGGCGTCTCCTCGCCGGCCTGGATCACCACCCGGACCCTGAAATTGTGGCGCATGGACAGCAGATGATAGACGACGTCGAAACGCGGGCTTCGCCCCGGCCAGTCCACGGCGGTGATGTCCACCAGCATCTTGAAAAGGCAGGAGGGGTCGTCGCGCAGGAACGTTATCACCCGCTCGATGTGATCGGCCCGCACCCGGATGCGGAGTTCCTCCAGGCGGATGACGCTCTCGACCAGCGAATCGCCCAGGCCGGCCTCGATCGTCTCCCGCAGTTCGTTGAGCGCTTCATCCATGTAAGAGCAGCCGCCTTTCGGTTCGTTCAGCGCGCGATGGTGCCGGTCCGGCGGATCTTACGCTGCAGTTGCAGGATGCCGTAGACCAGCGCCTCGGCCGTCGGCGGACAGCCCGGCACGTAGATGTCGACGGGCACGATGCGGTCGCAGCCGCGCACGACGGAGTAGGAATAGTGGTAATAGCCGCCGCCATTGGCGCAGGAGCCCATGGAGATCACGTAGCGCGGCTCGGCCATCTGGTCGTAGACCTTGCGCAGCGCCGGCGCCATCTTGTTGGTCAGCGTGCCCGCCACGATCATGACGTCGGACTGACGCGGACTGGCGCGCGGCACGACACCGAACCGGTCGAGGTCGTAGCGCGGCATGTAGGCGTGGATCATCTCGACGCCGCAGCAGGCGAGTCCGAAGGTCATCGGCCAGAGCGAGCCCGTCCGGGCCCAGTTCACCAGCTTGTCGACCTGGCTGACGACAAAGCCCTTTTCGCTGATCTCCTCGCCGACGTCGCGGTAGAACGCGTCCTGGTCGCCGGCGGCGAGCTGCGCGGAGCGTTCGGTGGCGGGAACCTTGTCGCTCATTCCCATTCCAGCGCTCCCTTCTTCCATTCGTAGACGAAACCGATGGTGAGGATGCCGAGGAAGATCATCATCGACCAGAACCCGAAAGTGCCGATCTCGGCCAGCGACACCGCCCAGGGGAACAGGAAGGCCACTTCCAGATCGAAGATGATGAAGAGGATGGCGACGAGATAGAAGCGCACGTCGAACTGCCGCCGCGCATCGCCGAACGGCTCGAATCCGCACTCATAGGGCGAAAGCTTCTCCGGGTCGGGACGCTGCCGGGCGACGATGAAGGAGGCGATCACCATGATGCTGGCCAGACCGACGGCGACGCCCAGAAAGATCAGGATCGGCAGATATTCCGCGAGCAATGTCTCAAGGCCGGCCATTGCGATCCCCTTTCGTCACAGCACCCTGACACCCGCGCCGGAGTATAGGGTCCGGCCACCTGTTCCGAAAGCGCCAAAGGACCGCAGGGGCGCGGGAAGAACCTGAGGTTTCTCAACGATTTCCCGGCGCCGGCTGTGGCCGGCATCTGGCGCGGAAAAATGGCGGGAGTGACGGGACTCGAACCCGCGGCCTCTGGCGTGACAGGCCAGCGCTCTAACCAACTGAGCTACACCCCCGCTGGCGGATGAAGCGTCGCGGGGATACGCCGCGGACCGTTTCCTGTCAAGGCCGGAACCGCGCGCCGCCGGGCCCTGTGGAGGATTTTTTTCAGCCTTCCGCAGGGTCGGCGCGGCGGCGCGCGCGTGGCCGCCGATGCTGCTCCGGCATCAGCCGTTGTCCTGCAGCTTCGCCGTCCCGGATACCGCCCGGATGGAGAGCCTGCCGAAACCTCAGCTCTCGGCCGCCCCGGCCCCGCTTTCACGGAGCTGCGGCGGCGTGCGCAGAAAGAGCAGGATGAGAACCGCGAAGCACAACGGCATGATCGCGCTGACGCGCAGGATGCCGTCATAGGTGCCGAACATGTCGTAGGCGAGGCCGAAGGGCAGCGCTCCGGTCGAGGCGGCGACCAGCCCCAGGGTCTGGCCCATGCCCTGGATACTGCCGAGATGCTTGCGGCCGAAATAGCGCGGCCAGAGATAACCGAACAGCGATAGCATCATCGCATTGTTCAGCCCGAAGATCATGGCGTAGACGATCGCGGTCGGCAGGTCCCGAACGAAGCTCGCCGCGATCAGCGACAGGCACATCACCACAAGGGTCATGGCGAAGACCCGCTCGGTACGCATGGCGTCCAGCATGCGCCCCACCAGCGGCATGGCGAGCGCCATGGTGAGCGCCGAGATCGGGAAGGAGCGCGCCGCCAGGGCCGGATCGAGCCCGTGGTTGAGGAAGATCGAGACCTGGAAGACATGCAGCGCGGTGACCAGCATCGAGATCGAGAACAGCCCCGGCGCGATCAGCCAGAACGCGCGGGTGCGGAGCGCCTCGCGGGCCCTGAGCCCTTCATCGGCGCGGCCGACCGGTGATGGGCCGAAGCCGCTGCGCGCCTCCGCCTCGCCGCCGTCGGGTTTCAGGCCGACATCCTCGGGCTTGCTCTCGACCAGGAAAAAGACGAGCGGGACCATCGCGATCCAGGTGGCGACCCCGATCCAGATCCAGGCTTCGCGCCAGCCCACCCGGGAGACCAGCCATTCCGACAGCGGCGGATGGATCGCCATGGAGGCGGCGAAGCCCAGCATGATCAGGCTGATGGCAAAGCCGCGCTGGCGCTCGAACCACTGAGAGACGATGTTCGTGCAGCCAAGCATGGTCGAGCCTTGGCCGAGCAGGCGCAGCGCTGCGAAGCCCATCATCAGGGTGGCGACGCCCCCGACCATGCTGAACAGAGTGGCGGCGAGGCCCAGCAGCAGGATCACGAGGAGCAGCACGGGCCGGCCGCCGAAGCGGTCGATCTGGCGGCCGACCAGCGGCAGCAGGAAGCCGCCCGCCAGGGTGGCCGCACTGAAGGCCGCCGCCACCTCGGTCACACTGAGATCGAGATCGGCGGCGATCAGCGGAAAGAAGACGCTGAAGGTGTGCGACTGTCCGGCCCCGCTCACCAGCATGCCCACGACGCCGACGAAAACGATGATCCAGCCGTAGAAGAATCGCTTGTTGAGACCGTCGATGAGGCGGCCGCGGAAGGCGGAGGGCGCAGTCATGAGGTTCGATCGCTCCGAGAAACTGGACCGGGAAGGCGTGTCCGACGTGCCTGCATTGCGCCGAATCCCGGCCCTGGACCGCCGGACCACGTACGCGCATCAACGCAGACGGTAGACATTTGAACCGGCGGCTTCGCGTTTGCTACAGGACTTGTTGCATGACAGCCCTGAAAGGCGCCGGGGGGCCGGGGCGATCGCGGACCCGTCCCCTTGTCTGACCTGTTTGATTGGTGGGCGGTGACAGGTTCGAACTGCCGACCCTCTCGGTGTAAACGAGATGCTCTACCAGCTGAGCTAACCGCCCATGAACCGGACCGGCCATGTGCGCCGGCCGATCCGCCAGGGGCCGAAAACGAAGCCGCCGGCCGTTCCTTCGAACGGCCGGCGCCCTGATCTTCGACCGACGTAGCCCGTCCCTAGTTGACGGAGTCCTTGAGACCCTTGCCGGCCTTGAACTTGGGCTGCTTGGACGCAGGAATGGAAATCTCCTCGCCAGTCTGCGGATTGCGGCCCTTGGAGGCCGCGCGCTTCGTCACCGAAAAGGTGCCGAATCCGACCAGACGGACCTCGCCGCCACCCGCCAGTGCGGAGGTAATGGTGTCGAACACCGCGTCCACGGCGTTGCTCGCATCGCTCTTGGAAATGTCGGCCTTGTCCGAGACCGCAGCCACCAGCTCGTTCTTGTTCACGTGAATTCCCCTTTCTGATTGCCGGTTCGCAACCCTTCAAAACGCAGCAACCTTAGGGTCGGCCCTCGCCTCCGTCAAAAGAAAAGCCCCCGAAAATCGCGGTTTTCCACAGATTCGGGGGCTGTTTCCTAGTGCGTAACCACGTCGCCATGATCGCTGTCACGTCGCGACGCGGCGAGGCGTTCGGCCTCGTAGGCTTCCTCGTCCCATTCGACGGCGGTGAGCGGCTGGGTCAGGGCGCGCGGCAGAACATCGTCGACCGTCGCCACGGGCACGATCTCGATGTCGCGCTTGACGTTGTCCGGAATGTCCTGGAGGTCCTTCTCGTTGTCGCGCGGGATCAGCACCATCTTGATGCCGGCCCGGTGCGCGGCGAGCAGCTTCTCCTTCAGACCGCCGATCGGCAGCACCCGGCCGCGGAGCGTGACCTCGCCGGTCATGGCGATGTCGCGCCGCACGGGGATCTGCGTCAGCACGGAGACGATGGAGGTGACCATCGCGATACCGGCCGACGGGCCGTCCTTGGGCGTCGCGCCCTCGGGCACGTGGATATGGATGTCGCGCTTGTCGAAGGTCGGCGGAATGACGCCGATGCTCAGCGAGCGCGAGCGGACATAGGACTTCGCCGCCTGCACCGATTCCTGCATGACGTCGCCCAGCTTGCCGGTGATGGTCATGCGGCCCTTGCCGGGCAGCATCACCGCTTCGATCGACAGCAGTTCGCCGCCCACCTCGGTCCAGGCCAGGCCCGTGGTCACGCCGATCATGTCCTCGTCTTCCATCATGCCATAACGGAAGCGTTTCACGCCGGCGTACTTGTCGAGGTTGCGGACGGTGACCTTCACCTGCTTGATCTTGTCGGTGACGATCTCCTTGACCGCCTTGCGGGCCAGGTTGGCGATCTCGCGCTCCAGGTTCCGGACGCCGGCCTCCCGGGTGTAGTAGCGGATGAGATCGCGGATCGCGTTGTCCGAAATCTCCCACTCCCCCTTCTTGAGGCCGTGGTCCTTGACCTGCTTCGGCACCAGATGGCGCTTCGCGATCTCGACCTTCTCATGCTCGGTGTAGCCCGACAGCCGGATGATCTCCATGCGGTCCAGCAGGGGCTGCGGCATGCGCAGCGTGTTCGCCGTGCAGACGAACATCACGTCGGAGAGATCGTAGTCGACCTCCAGATAGTGGTCCTGGAAGGTGTGATTCTGCTCCGGGTCCAGCACCTCGAGCAGCGCCGATGACGGATCGCCGCGGAAATCGGCGCCCATCTTGTCGACCTCGTCGAGCAGGAAGAGCGGATTGGACTTCTTCGCCTTCTTCATCGACTGGATGATCTTGCCCGGCATGGAGCCGATATAGGTCCGGCGATGGCCACGGATCTCGGCTTCGTCGCGGACGCCGCCGAGGGAAAGGCGGACGAACTCGCGCCCCGTGGCCGAGGCGATGGACTTGCCCAGCGAGGTCTTGCCGACGCCGGGCGGGCCGACGAGGCACAGGATCGGACCCTTCAGCTTCTTCGCGCGCTGCTGCACGGCAAGATATTCGAGGATCCGCTCCTTGACCTTCTCCAGACCGTAATGGTCGTCGTTGAGCACGACTTCGGCGGCGTTGATGTCCTTCTTGACGCGGCTCTTCTCGCTCCACGGAATGGACAGCAGCCAGTCGAGGTAATTGCGCACGACCGTCGCCTCGGCCGACATCGGGCTCATGTTCTTAAGCTTCTTGAGCTCGGCCTCGGCCTTCTCCCGCGCCTCCTTGGAGAGCTTGGCCTTCTCGATGCGGTCCTCCAGCTCGGCCATCTCGTTGCGTTCCTCGTCGCCGTCGCCGAGTTCGCGCTGGATCGCCTTCATCTGCTCGTTGAGGTAGTACTCCCGCTGCGTCTTCTCCATCTGGCGCTTGACGCGGCCGCGGATCTTCTTCTCGACCTGGATCACGTCCAGCTCGCCGTTCATCCGGGCCAGCACCTGTTCCAGGCGCTCCTCGACGCTCAGGATCTCCAGCAGCTCCTGCTTGTCGGAGAGCTTGAGCTGCAGGTGCTGGGCGACGGTGTCGGCCAGCTTGCTGGCGTCGTCGATCTTCTCGACCGTGGCCAGCACCTCGTTCGGGACCTTCCGCGAGACCTTCACGTACTGCTCGAACTGCTCCTGGACCGAACGCATCAGCGCCTGGACGGACTGGCCGTCGGGTGCGGCCTCGTCCAGCACTTCGGCCTCGGCCTCGAAGAATTCGCTGTTGCCGGTGAAGTCGGAAATGCGCGCGCGGCGGCGGCCCTCGACCAGCACTTTCACGGTGTCGTCGGGCAGCTTCAGGAGCTGCAGCACCGTCGAGACCGCGCCGTAGCGGTAGATATCGTCGGCGCCCGGCTCATCGACGGACGCGTCCTTCTGCGCGACAAGCAGGATCTCCTTGTCGCCCTGCATCACCGCTTCCAGCGCGCGCACCGACTTCTCGCGCCCGACGAACAGGGGCACGATCATGTTCGGAAATACGACGATGTCGCGAAGCGGCAGGACCGGCAGGGTCTTCGTGGTCTTCGGATCAGACAAAGCAGCCTCCATCAAGCGCGGCCTCAGGACCTCCCATTGAGCATCCGGCCGCCAGCAATTGATCTATGCGGTCTGGAACAGCCTTCAAGCCGGAATACGCTTTTTGTTCCGGCCCGGCCCGGTTGTTCGCCGGTTGGTTCTTCAGGCGGAGCTGTCCATTTCGCCGGCGCGGTCGGCATAGAGCTTCAGCGGGCTCGCATTGCCGTCCACGACCTCGGCGTTGACGACGACCTGCTCCACGCCGTCCATGTTCGGCAGATCGAACATCGAATCCAGCAGGATGTTCTCCAGAATCGAGCGCAGACCCCGCGCGCCGGTCTTGCGTTCGATCGCCTTGCGCGCGATCGCCTTGAGAGCGTCGTCGGCGAAGGTCAGCCCCACGTCCTCCATCTCGAACAGCCGCTGGTACTGCTTGACCAGGGCGTTCTTCGGCTCGGTCAGGATCTGGACCAGGGCTTCCTCGTCCAGATCGCGCAGCGTCGCCAGCACGGGCAGACGGCCCACGAACTCCGGGATCAGACCGAACTTGAGCAGATCCTCCGGCTCCACGCCGGCCAGGATCTCGCCCGTCTTGCGGTCGTCGGACGAACGGACGTCGGCGCCGAAGCCGATCGAACTGCCCTGGCCGCGGGCGGAGATGATCTTGTCGAGGCCCGCGAAGGCGCCGCCGCAGATGAACAGGATGTTGGTGGTGTCCACCTGCAGGAACTCCTGCTGCGGATGCTTGCGCCCGCCCTGGGGCGGTACGGAGGCCACCGTGCCTTCCATGATCTTCAGCAGCGCCTGCTGCACGCCCTCCCCGGACACGTCGCGCGTGATAGAGGGGTTGTCGGACTTGCGGCTGATCTTGTCGACCTCGTCGATGTAGACGATGCCGCGCTGGGCGCGTTCGACATTGTAGTCGGCCGACTGCAACAGCTTCAGGATGATGTTCTCGACATCCTCGCCGACATAGCCGGCCTCCGTCAGCGTGGTGGCGTCGGCCATGGTGAAGGGCACGTCGAGGATGCGCGCCAGCGTCTGCGCCAGCAGCGTCTTGCCGCAGCCGGTCGGGCCGATCAGCAGGATGTTCGACTTGGCCAGCTCGACGTCGGAATTCTTGGCGCTGTGATTGAGCCGTTTGTAGTGGTTGTGGACGGCCACGGAGAGAATGCGCTTGGCCGTGCTCTGACCGATCACGTAGTCGTCGAGGACCGCGCAGATTTCAGCCGGCGCCGGGATGCCGTCGCGGGTCTTGACGAGGGAACCCTTGTTCTCCTCGCGGATGATGTCCATGCAGAGTTCGACGCATTCATCGCAGATGAACACGGTGGGCCCGGCGATGAGCTTGCGAACCTCATGCTGGCTCTTCCCGCAGAACGAGCAATACAGGGTGTTCTTCGAGTCGCCGCCGCTAAGTTTCGTCATATCCGCTCCGATCTCCTGATCACGCTACGCATTGTAAACAAGTGCCGTCCGCGCCGTACAGCCCATTGCGCCCGTGATACGGGTCGACGCAAACCTGTCGGTCCCCGGGTAACGGGACAATGCTATCCCGCCGCCATTCAAGGTTCGGTTAACGCGATCACTCGGAATCGGTCTTGCCACCCCCGGAACCCGTTCCGGACCCAGGCGCTGCGCGCTTCTCGACGACTTCGTCGATCAGGCCGAACTCCTTCGCCTTGTCCGGAGTCATGAAATTGTCGCGATCCATCGCCCGTTCAACCGTGTCGATGTCCTGACCGGTGTGATGAACGTAGATTTCGTTCAGCCGCTTGCGCAGGGCAAGGATCTCGCGGGCGTGAATCTCGATATCCGCCGCCTGACCCTGGAAACCGCCGGAGGGCTGATGAATCATGATGCGGGAGTTGGGCAGGCTGAACCGCATACCCTTCTCGCCGGCCGCCAGCAACAGCGATCCCATCGACGCCGCCTGGCCGATACACAGTGTCGCGACCTTGGGGCGGATGTACTGCATGGTGTCGTACATCGCCAGTCCCGAGGTGACGATGCCGCCGGGCGAGTTGATGTAGATCGAAATTTCCTTGGAGGGGTTCTCCGCTTCCAGGAAAAGCAGCTGCGCCGTGACCAGCGACGACATGCCGTCGTGCACCGGCCCGACCACGAAGATGATCCGCTCCTTCAGCAGGCGCGAGTAGATGTCGTAGGCGCGCTCGCCCCGGTTGGTCTGCTCCACGACCATCGGGACGAGAGTGTTCATGTAAACGTCGCGCGGGTCCTGCATGACGGCTCCTTAGACTGTCGGGAAGCGGCGGTACCGGATGGCGCTCCGGCCGCCGCGAATGGAATCACACCACAAATATGGCGCGCCCGCGGCGGTTCGAAAACCGTCAGGCGCTCGCTGCGGCGTTTTCCTCATCCGCGTCCGGATCCGCCGACAGCTCCTCGGGGCTCACCTTGCGCTCGCTGACCTTCGCCATCTCGACGATGAAGTCGATCACCTTGTCCTCGAAGACCGGCGCGCGCAGCCGCTGCATGGCGTCCGGGTTCTTCTGGTAGAACTCGACCACCATCCGTTCCTGACCGGGGAAGTTGCGCGCCTGCTTCATGATCTCCCGGTTCACCTCGTCGGGGGTGACCTCCAGCTTGTTCTCGCGGCCGATCTCGGCCAGCACGAGACCCAGGCGGACGCGCCGCTCCGCGATCTTGCGGTATTCGTCCTTCTTCTCGTCGTCCAGCCCCTCGTCGACCGGCGGATGGTCGTGTTCATGATCATGTTCGTGGTCATGGTCGTGATCATGTTCGTGATCATGTTCGTGATCGTGGTCGTGGTCGTGATCATGGTCGTCCTGCTGGCCATCCTCGGCCTTCGCCTGACGGACGATCTGATCATACTCGGTCTCGACCATACCCGGCGGAACCTCGAAGTCATGGCGTTCGGCCAGCTTGTCGAGAACCTCGCGCTTCAGGCGCATGCGGCCGATCTCGCCGTACTCCTCGGCGATGCGGCCGCGCATGGTCTCGCGCAGGGCGGCGAGATCGTCCAGGCCCAGCTGCTTGGCGAAATCGTCGTCGATCGTGGCAGCCCGGGCCGCACGGATCTCGCGCACGGTGACGTCGAAGTTCGCTTCCTTGCCGGCCAGGTCCTTGGCGCCGTATTCCTCGGGGAAGGTGATGGTGACGACCGTCTCGTCGCCCGCCTTCTTGCCGACAAGCTGCTCCTCGAAGCCCGGCACGAACTGACCCTGCCCCAGCACGATCTGGACCTCCTCGCCGGCGCCGCCCTCGAAGGGTTCGCCATCGACCTTGCCGACGAAGTCGATCACGATCGCGTCGCCTTCGGCAGCGGGGCGATCCTCCTCGATCTTCTCGTAGGTCGTCTGATCCTGCGCCAGGCGCTCCAGCGCGCTGTCGACGGTCTCGTCGGGCACCTCGGCGGTCAGGCGTTCCACCTCCAGCGAGGACAGGTCGGCAATCTCGAAATCGGGAAGGATCTCGAGCGACATCTTGTAGGCCAGATCCTGGCCCTCGTCGAAGCTCTCGATCTCGATCGATGGCTGCACGGCCGGACGCACGTCATTGTCTTCCAGCGCCTTCTGGCTGGATTCGTTCAGCGTCTCCTCGAGGACCTCGCCGAGGATGGACTTGCCGTACATCTGGCGCAGCAGCTTCGGCGGCACCTTGCCGGGCCGGAAGCCCTTCATCTGGACCTGGCCGCTGAGCTCCTTCAGCTTCGCCGACATCTTCGCCTCGACGTCCTCGGCGGGCACCACAATCTTGTATTCGCGTTTCAGACCTTCCGCCGAAAGCTGTTCGATCTGCATCGACGCCTCTTTCCTTTTCCACCGGGCCCCGCCGGACAGGGGACCTTCATACTGTCATTGCGGCCGCGCCCGCGGCCCGCTGTTCCGTCCGCGCGGCCCGGTCGTGTACCGTTCCGCCCCAGCCACGGCTGAACCTGGTGCGGGCGGAGGGACTCGAACCCCCACGACTTGCGTCACCAGGACCTAAACCTGGCGCGTCTACCAATTCCGCCACGCCCGCCGGAAGCGGCCATGGCCGGGTCGCGCAGATGCGCGCCGGGCCGCCCCTACGCCGCGGCGGAGCCATACGCGCCCGGCCCCACGGCGTCAAGCGCGGGCAGGTCCCGGCGGCGCGGAAACCGGCGCTGTCTCAGAGGAACTGGTCGACCTGGCGAAACTGGTCGAGAAAACAGGAGAGCGCGAGGACGCGAAGACCGCCAATCGCCTTGCGCTGACCCTGCACGTGGGTCACACGGTAGCGGACATGGGGAATACCCTGACCGTCGGTCATCACCTCGACGACCTCCGCGCGTTCCATGGCGCGGCCGGCAAGCCGCCGTTCATGAAGCGAACCTGTTTCAGGGCGTGGCGCAGCACGTTTCCGAGCAAAGAACATGGTCAAAAGATCGCAATCCGAAAGTTGGCTCTTGATTGTGATGCCCGAGCCACAGTGTTCAAAGATTCCTGTGGTTGTAAAGACTTCCTGAACGAAATAGTTGAACAAAGGGTTAAAGGCCCTTGCAAAGACGCGAAATCTGCGGCGAGGCGACCACCTTGCCCTCACCGCGGAAGGCCTCGTGGTTCTTTTCGATCTCGTCCAGCTTGTAGAGATAATTGACCATCATGCCGGCCGACTGGCGCAGGCCGGATTCGGATCGGTCGCCCATCCAGTTGATCCGCTCCACCCTTGCGCCGTTGTTGAGGTGAAAGCGGGCCACGGGGTCCAGTGGCCGCCCCCGGGAATCCTTCTCCCGCGCCAGGTAGCGCGCGCCGAGCCGGATCAGCGGCTCGCGGACGGCTTCGACCAGATCGCCGTCATCGACCCAGCCCGGATCGTCGAGGATGGCCTTCAGGCCCTGGTGGCCGCTTTCCTTGCGGGCGGTGGCGCGGATCAGACGGTCCTCGGCCTCCGCCAGCAGCGGCTCCTCGCCTTCCAGCGCCCCCTCGAGCCAGCGTCGGAAACCGGGAATCGGCGACAGGGTCGCGAACGATTTCAGGTTCGGAAAGCGCTGGCTCAGCCGGTCGACCACGCGCTTGATCAGGAAATCGCCGAAGCCGACGCCCGCCAGGCCCGCCTGGCAGTTGGAGATGGAATAGAAGATCGCCGTGTCGGCGGCGTGGGGATCGACCTCCGGCGCGGCCTCGTCGAGCAACGCGTGGACATTGTCGGTCATGCCGTTGACCAGCGCGACCTCCACGAAGATCAGCGGCTCGCCGGGCATGTTCGGATGCATGAAGGAGAAGCAGCGCCGATCGGAGTCGAGGCGGTTCTTCAGATCCTTCCAGGACCGGATCTCGTGGACCGCCTCGTAGTCGATCAGCTTCTCCAGCAGCGAAGCCGGCGAATTGAAGGTGATCTGCGCCATTTCCAGGAAGCCCACGTCGAACCAGCCGCGCAGGAGTTCCTGCAGATCGCCGTCCAGGTCCCTGAGGTCTGGCTGCTCGCGCGCCGCACGGAGCAGGTCGGCGCGCATGTCGACCAGGAACTTCACGCCCCGGTCGAGGCTGTTGAACTGTGTCAGCAGATGCACGCGCGGCGGCACCAGGCTTCTGCGCAGGCGGCGGCGGGCCGTCCGGCGCTCCGCCTCCCCTTCCGCCGCGCGGAGCGCGGCCGAGGCCTTGTCCACCTCGTCGGGGTCGATGTCGTACTCGCGCGCCAGCAGCGCGAAGAAGCGCGCGCGTCCCTTCGCATTGAGGCCGAGATAGGCCCGGCCGAGCTCCGCGGCCCTGAGCCGGGCCGAGACGGCGCCGCCCCGATCGGCCAGACAGGCGTCGATCTGACGGCGGATCAGCGGCAGATCGCTGTCGCGCAATTCCCGGTCGACGGAAACCGGACGGACGTTGATGTCATCGTCGCCGCGCCAGTTGCGCACGCGGTCCAGCGCCCGCACCCAGAAGTTACGCTGCTGTCTCGCCACGGTCCGGGCTCCCTCGAGTTCAGGTTTCGAGAAGGGCTTTCAGCACGACGGGCAGAGCGGGCGCAAGGTCTTCGGCAATCAGCCCCGGCCCGACAATTCGTCCCACCTCGCCGTGCATCCACACCGCCGCGCAGGCCGCCTCGAAGGCGGGCATGCCCTGGGCGAGAAGACCCAGGACGATACCGGCAAGCACATCGCCGGCGCCCGCGGTGGCGAGCGTGGGCGGCGCATTGTCGTTGATCGCGGCGCGCCCGTCGGGGGCCGCGATCACGGTATCCGGTCCCTTGTGCACCACGACCGCGCCGCTGCGGCGTGCGGCATCGCGGGTGACGGTCAGCTTGTCGGCGCCGCTCTCGAACAGACGGCCGAACTCGCCCGAATGGGGCGTCAGCACACAGGGACCGGCGATGGCCGCGAACAACGCGGCAGGATCGTCCTTGAAGACCGTGATGGCGTCGGCGTCGAGCACGGTGCGCTTGCCCGCGTCGAGCGCCGCCAGCACGAAGTCGCGGGTGCGCTGGTCGACGCCATGGCCCGGCCCGACCAGAACGGCGTTCTTGCGATCGTCGGCAAGCAGCTCCCGCCAGGCGTCGGCGTCCGCGACCGAGGTCAGCATCACTGCCGTAAGGTGCGCGGCGTAGACGATCGCCGCCGATGGCGGCACGGCGCAGGTGACCAGACCCGCCCCGGCCCTCAGCGCGCCTTCCGCCGCCATGCGCGCGGCGCCCGAAGCGGTCACGCCGCCCCCGGAAACGAGGGCGTGGCCGCGCGCGTACTTGTGGCCCTCGGGCGTCAGCCGGGGCAGCGCCTGCCGCCAGAGCGGCGGCGCGTTGCGAAAGCATTCGGGGGCGATCTCGTCCAGGGCGGAAAGTGGCGTACCGATGTCGATGACCTCGACATGGCCGCACAGGAACCGCCCCGGCGCCAGCAGGTGACCCGGCTTCAGGGTGAAGAACGTCGTCGTCAGGTCGGCGCGGAAGACCGGACCGTCATGGCCGCCATCGTCGCCGCGCACCCCGCTCGGCACGTCTACCGCCACCACGGCCCGCCCCCGGCTGGCCTCGGCCAGTTCGGCGGGGACACCTTCCAGGGGCCGCGACAGACCGGCGCCGAACAGCGCGTCGACGACCAGCGTCGCCTCGCCCAGGCAGCCGCCGGTGAGCGCCTCGATTTCGCCTTCCCAGCGTCCGGCCATGGTTGCGGCATCACCCCGCAGCCGAGCGGGATCGCCCATCAGCGCCAGCCGCACGGGCCAGCCGGCAGCGCGCAGATGCCGGGCGATGACGAAACCGTCGCCGCCATTGTTGCCCGGCCCGCAGAGCACCATCACCGGCTGTGGGGCGTAGCGCGCCAGGATGGCGTCCGCCGCGCCGCCGCCGGCGTTCTCCATCAGCGTCTCGCCATCCACGCCGTGGCTTACGGCGTACTCGTCGGCGGCATACATCTGCCGGACCGTGAGAGCGATATCGGCAGGCGGCGGCCAGGCCATGGTCAGAGTTCCGGACGGCGCGACGCGGCAACCGGATTCGCGGCCTCGTAGGCGGCGGCGATGCGGAGCACCGTCGGGTCGTCGAACATGCGGCCGACGATCTGCAGCCCCACGGGCAGCCCGCCATCGGTGAAGCCGCACGGCACCGAGCAGGCCGGCTGCTGCGTCAGGTTGAAGGGATAGCTGAACGGCGTCCACGCGACCCAGCCATTGCCGCCCTCGTCCCAGCCTTCCGGCACCAGCCGGTCGACGCCGAAAGCCGGCACGGAAAGGGATGGCGTGATCAGCGCGTCGTACCCGGCCATGAACAGCTTCATGTTGGAGCCAACCAGGGCGCGGAGCCGCATTGCGTCCATGTACTCGCCGAGGGAGATGCCCGATGCGATACCGATGATGCCGGCCAGTCCCGGGTCGAGTTCCGCCTTCTTCTCCTCCGGCAGGTTGCGGAGCACGCCATAGGCGCCGGACTGCCAGAGCGTGTTGAAGATCTCCACCGTGTCGCCGATGCCCGGATCAGTCTCGACGATCTCGGCGCCGAGGTCGGCCAGGGTCTCCGCGGCGGCGCGCACCGCGGCCGCAACTTCCGCATCGACCCGCGCATGTCCCAGGTCAGGGCTGTAGGCGATGCGCAGTCCTTCGACGCCGCCGGAGAGCACACGGGCGGGGATCGGCTCCGTGGGCACGGAATACCAGTCCTTCGTGTCCTCCCCCATCATCATGTTGAGCATCAGCAGCGAGTCCGCCACCGTGCGCGTCAGCGGCCCCGAATGGGCCAGCGTCCCCATGGGGCTCGCCGGATAGTAGGGCACGCGCCCGAAACTCGGCTTGTGGCCGAAGACGCCGGTGAAGGCCGCCGGTATGCGGACGGAGCCGCCGCCGTCGGTGCCGAGGTGCAGCGCCCCCATGCCCGCAGCGCAGGCCGCCGAGGCGCCGCCCGAGGAGCCGCCGGGCGTGGTCGCCGTGTTCCAGGGATTGCGGGTGGTGCCCGTGAGCGGGCTGTCGGTGACGCCCTTCCAGCCATATTCCGGCGTGTTGGTCTTGCCCAGCAGCACCGCGCCGGCCGCCCTCAGCCGGGCCGGGGTCGGCGCGTCCTCCGCCGCGGGCGTTGTATCGGACGTCTTCGAGCCACGCAGGGTCGACAGGCCGCGCATGTCGAACAGGTCCTTGATCGTCGCCGGCACGCCATCGACCGGCGACAGCGGCGCGCCTTCGCGCCAGCGCCGCTCCGATGCGCGTGCGCCCGCCATGGCGCCGTCGCGGTCAAGCACGCGGAAGGCGTTCAGCGTCCCGTCGACCGCGTCGATGCGCCGGAACACGGCTTCCGTCACCTCGACCGGCGAAAAATCACCGCGCTCGTAGCCGCGCACGAGATCGCCCGCGCTCAAGTAGATCAGATCCTGATCGCCCATCCGTCCCTCCGCTGATGCCGGCGGCATTGTTCATACCCCGCATGGCCCCTGCAATGCTTCAAAGGAGATACCGCCGCAGTACGACGGTGCGACTGCGCCCCTGCCCCAAGCGCTCCTGGCGCCGATGGCGATCGGGCGCCTGCCCCTCCCCGATTGCGGCGCGGCGCAAGCCGCACGATGATGCTGCCCGAGCGGACAAGCAGCGGGGGCATCATGATCGAGTGCGAGATCGCCGTGATCGGCGCCGGGATCGCGGGCATGTCAGCGGCCTGTTTCCTTGCCGAGGCCAGGGGCGACGGGGCGCGGATCGCCGTACTGGAACAGGAGACGCAGCCCGGCTATCACACCACCGGGCGCTCGGCGGCGATGTACACCGAGGTCTACGGCAACGCCACCATCCGCGCGATGGTGAAGGCCAGCCGGCGCTTCATGGAGGCGCCCGAGGCGCGTTATGCGGAGAACTCGCTGCTCAGCCCGCGCGGCGCGCTGATGGTCGCCCGGGCGGATCAGACCGCCCGCATCGACGACTTCCTGGCCGAGATGAACCGCCCCGACATTCTGAAGACGGTCGGCCGGGAAATCTGCCTGGAACTGTCGCCGGCCCTCGATCCGGACTATGTCGCCGGCGGCGTGCACGAACGCGCCGCCATGGACATCGATGTCCATGGCCTGCATCAGGGTTATATCCGCGTCTTCCGCGGCCTGGGCGGCCGCATCGTCACTGACGCCGGCGTCACCGGCATCGCGCGGACGGGACCGGGCTTCGAGATCGAAACCCGGGGCGGCGAGCCCGTGCGGGCCGAGATCGTTATCAACGCCGCGGGCGCCTGGGGCGACATGATCGCCACCATGGCCGGCGCGGTCCCTGTCGGCCTGGTGCCGAAGCGCCGCACGGCCATCACCTTCGACCTGCCGCCGGGCACGACCAATGGCGACTGGCCGCTGACCTTCGATATCGACGAGGAATGGTATTTCAAGCCCGACGCCGGCCGGGTGCTGGCCTCCCCGGCGGACGAGACGCCCGCCGCACCCAACGACGCCCAGCCGGAGGAACTGGACATCGCCATCTGCATCGACCGCATCGAACGGGCGACGACGATGGAGGTCGGGCGCCCAGCCAGCCGCTGGGCGGGGCTGCGCTCCTTCGTGCACGACCACAGCCCGGTCAACGGCTTCGACGACCGCGTCGACGGCTTCTACTGGCTGGTCGGACAGGGCGGCTACGGCATCAAGACCTCGCCGGCCATGGGCCGCATCGCGGCAGCGCTGATCGGCGGCGGCGACGTGCCGGCGGACATCGTCGACTGCGGGCTGGACTATGCCAATCTGGGCGTGGACAGGCTGCGATAGAACAACCAACCGAACGAAGGGGAGGATCGAGGGGATGAGCGGACGCTGGAAGAACCGGCCGGAAGGCTCCGAATGGGGCCAGCACGGCGCCGACGACGAACTGGGCCGCGTCAACCTGATCACGCCGGAGAAGGTGAAACAGGGGATCGCCGAGGTGAAGGAGGGACTGACCTTCTGCCTCAGCCTGCCGCTCGACTTTCCCGGCGGCAACATCCTGAACGTGCGCCGCCATCCGCCGCGCCGCCGGCCGACCTTCCTTGAGGACAAGCCCTACATCAACTTCCCGCTGTATCGCCTCGACGCGCAGAACACCGACGTCGTCAGCGACGACGAGGTCACCATCTGCCTGCAGTATTCGACGCAGTGGGATGCGCTCTCCCATGTCGGGGCGTTCTTCGATGCCGACGGCGACGGAACCGAGGAGAAGGTCTACTTCAACGGCTTCCGCGCCGGCGAGGACGTGGTCGGCCCCGAATCCTATGACGGCGAGGCGAGCGACGCCGAAGGCTTCGGCGCCAACCGCCTCGGCATACAGAACTTCGCCCGCCACGGCATGCAGGGCCGCGCGGTGATGATCGACCTTGAGGCCCATGTCGGCCGCGAACGCGTCTATGTCGGCTATGACCGGCTGATGGAGATCATGGAGGCGGACGGCGTGACCGTGGAGCGCGGCGACATGGTCGTCTTCCGCACCGGCTTCGCCGAGGAGATCCTGTCGATGAATCGCACGCCGTCGAAGGAGCGGCTGGAGAATTCCTGCGCCGTGCTCGACGGCCGCGACGAGAAGCTGCTGCAATGGGTCAGCGAGAGCGGCGCGGCGGCCCTGATCGCCGACAACTACGCCGTCGAGGGCATCCCGGCCCAGCCCAAGGACGGGCGCCGGCCGATGCTGCCGCTGCACCATCACTGCCTGTTCAAGCTCGGCCTGCCCTTGGCGGAACTGTGGTTCCTGTCGGAACTGGCGGACTGGCTGCGCGCCAACGGCCGCAGCCGCTTCCTGCTGACGGCGCCGCCGCTGCGTCTGCCCGGCGCGGTCGGCAGTCCCGCCACGCCGGTCGCGACCGTCTGAGATCCCGGATGACGCCCGACTGAAACACGACCGTCATCCAAGAGTCATCGCTCGGCAACAGGCGGCCGTTAACCCCTCCCCTTGTCTTCAAACCCAGCAAGGGGGCTCTTCCGATGATGAAACGCATTGGCGCCATCGCCGCAGCGGCGATGGTCTTCGCCGGCACCGCACAGGCGGCGTCCGAGATAGAATGGTGGCACGCCATGGGCGGCAAGCTCGGCGAGAAGGTCGAGGAGATCGCGCAGAAGTTCAACGCCTCGCAGGACCAGTTCTCGGTCAAGCCCGTCTACAAGGGCAACTACACCGAGACCATGACCGCCGCCATCGCCGCGTTCCGCGCCGGCGAGCAGCCGCACGTCGTGCAGGTCTTCGAGGTCGGCACCGCCTCCATGATGGCCGCCAAGGGCGCTGTCTATCCGGTTCACGAACTGATGGCGGACGCCGGCGAGGCGTTCGACCAGTCCGCCTATCTGCCCGCCGTGATCTCCTACTACACCACGCCGGACGGCAAGCTGCTGTCGCTGCCGTTCAACAGCTCCACTCCGGTGCTCTGGTACAACAAGGATCTGCTCGACAAGGCCGGCGTCGCCGAGGTTCCGTCGACCTGGGGCGGGATCTACCACGCGGCCGGGAAGCTGCAGGACGCGGGCCACAAGTGCGCGATCTCCTTCGGCTGGCAGAGCTGGGTGATGATCGAGAACATGTCCGCCTGGCACGACTTGCCGATCGGCACAAAGGCCAACGGCTTCGAAGGCACGGACACCGAATTCACCTTCAACAACGGCACCATCACCGGCCTGCTGCAGCGGCTGCGCGATTCCATGGCCGACGGCACCTTCAAGTACGGCGGCCGCCGCGGCGAGAGCCTGCCGCTGTTCACCACCGGTGAGTGCGCCATGTGGATGAATTCCTCGGCCTACTACGCTTCGATCAAGGACCAGGCCGAGTTCGCCTTCGGCCAGGCCATGCTGCCCTACTCGGCCACGGTCGTGGACAAGCCGCAGAATTCGGTCATCGGCGGCGCGACCCTGTGGGTGCTACGCGGCCATGAATCGAAGGAATACAAGGGCATCGCGAAGTTCTTCAAGTTCATGTCCTCGGCCGAGATCCAGGCCGACTGGCATCAGTCCACAGGCTACGTGCCGATCACCACGGCGGCGTACGAACTCTCCAAGGAACAGGGCTACTACACGGAGAACCCGGGCACGGACACGGCGATCAAGCAGCTCAGCCTGAACGAGCCGACCGAGAACTCGAAGGGCCTGCGTTTCGGCAACTTCGTCCAGATCCGCGACGTCATCAACGAGGAGATGGAAGCGATCTGGGCCGGTCAGAAGGATGCGAAGACCGCCCTCGACGACGCCAAGCGCCGCGGCGACGAACTGCTGCGGAAGTTCGAACGCACCAACTGAAGCACGTACGGGTTCCGGCGGCGCCCCTGGCGCCGCCGGCCTGCCGGCTGCTTGCTGCACCACTCCCGATCGACCTCAAGACGATTGATCCCCGACGGACGAACTGCATTTGAAACGCGCGATCTTCAAGCACCGCTGGCTGCCCTACGCCCTGCTCGCGCCGCAGCTCGCCATCACCTTCGTGTTCTTCATCTGGCCGGCCAGCCAGGCGCTGTGGCAGAGCGTGCTGCGCGAAGACGCCTGGGGCCTGCGCTCGGAGTTCATCGGACTCGAGAACTTCGCCGAGCTTTTCGCCAACCCGCTCTATCTTCATTCCTTCCAGATCACGGTGATCTTCTCGGCGCTCGTCACCCTGCTGTCGATGTCGATCTCGCTCCTGCTGGCGGTCAACGCCGACCGGGTGATCCGCGGCGCGTCGGCCTACAAGACCTTGCTGATCTGGCCCTATGCCGTGGCGCCGGCGGTCGCCGGGGTGCTCTGGTTCTTCATGTTCAACCCCACCATCGGCATCCTAGCCTGGCTGCTGAAGGGCGTCGGCGTCGACTGGAACCACTACCAGGACGGGACCGACGCCATGGCGCTGATCGTCATTGCCGCCGTCTGGAAGCAGATAAGCTACAATTTCCTGTTCTTTCTGGCGGGGCTGCAGGCGATTCCGAAAAGCCTGATAGAGGCGGCGGCCATCGATGGCGCGGGTCCGGTCCGTCGCTTCTGGACGATCATCTTCCCGCTGCTCTCGCCCACCACCTTCTTCCTGCTGGTGGTCAACATCGTCTACGCCTTCTTCGATACCTTCGGCATCGTCCACGCGACCACAGACGGCGGCCCAGCGGGCGCGACCTCCATCCTGGTCTACAAGGTCTACAATGACGGCTTCGTCGGCCTCGATCTGGGCGGTTCGGCGGCGCAGTCCGTGGTGCTGATGGTCGTCGTCATCGCGCTGACGGTGGTCCAGTTCCGCTACATCGAACGGCGGGTTCAGTACTGACATGGTCGAAAACCGCCCCGTCCTGCGCTTCGTCACGCACCTGATCCTGATCGCGGGCGCAGTGGTGACCCTGCTGCCGATCTGGATCACCTTCGTCGCCTCCACCCATCCGCCTTCGGAGCTGCAGACCTCGCCCATTCCCATGTGGCCGGGCGACCGCTTCTTCGAGAACTACGCCGCGGTTCTCGGCAGCGGCATTGCCGACGCCGGCGGCGTCCCGGTCTGGCTGATGATGCTGAACAGCCTGGCGATGGCGCTGCTGATCACGGTGGGCAAGATCGCCATCTCGCTGACCGCCGCCTTCGCCATCGTCTATTTCCGCTTTCCCTTCAGGATGGCGTGTTTCTGGAGCATCTTCGTGACGCTGATGCTGCCGGTCGAGGTGCGTATCCTGCCGACATTCAAGGTCGTCGCCGATCTGGGGATGCTGAATTCCTATGCCGGCCTGTCGGTGCCACTGATCGCGTCGGCGACCGCGACCTTCCTGTTCCGGCAGTTCTTCATGACGGTGCCGGACGAACTGGCCGAGGCCGCGCGCATCGACGGGGCCATCCCGATGCGGTTCTTCCGGGACATCCTGCTGCCGCTGTCGCGAACCAACATCGCGGCGCTGTTCGTCATCCTCTTCATCTACGGCTGGAACCAGTATCTCTGGCCCCTGCTCATCACCACCGACGAGGACTTCTACACCATCGTCATGGGCATTCAGCGGATGGTGAACGCGGCCGAGCAGCTTCCCGTCTGGCACTACGTCATGGCCACGGCGATGCTGGCCATGATCCCCCCGGTGGCCGTCGTCATCTTCATGCAGCGCCAGTTCGTCAAGGGACTGGTGGAAACGGAGAAATAGCACGCCCATGGGTTCCATCAGCTTCCGCGACGTACGCAAATCCTACGGCGATCTCCAGGTCGTCCACGGCATCGATCTGGAGGTCGCCGAGGGGGAGTTCATCGTCATTCTGGGGCCGTCGGGCTGCGGCAAGTCCACGCTGCTGCGCATGGTGGCCGGACTTGAGGAAATCTCGGGCGGCGAGATCGACATCGACGGGCGGGTGGTCAACGGCCTGGAGCCAGCCCAGCGCGACATCGCCATGGTGTTCCAGAACTACGCCCTCTACCCGCACATGTCGGTCTACCGGAACATGGCCTATGGCCTGACCATCAAGGGCATGCCGAAGGCGGAGGTCGAGACGCGGGTCCACAAGGCGGCGGAGATCCTGGAACTGATGCCCTTCCTGGCGCGCAAGCCCCGGGAGCTTTCCGGCGGACAGCGCCAGCGCGTCGCCATGGGCCGCGCCATCGTGCGCGAACCGAGCGTCTTTCTGTTCGACGAGCCGCTGTCGAATCTGGACGCCAAGCTGCGCGCGCAGATGCGGCTGGAGATCCACAAGCTGCAGGCGGAACTCGGCAAGACAACGCTCTACGTCACACACGACCAGGTCGAGGCGATGACGCTGGGCCACCGCATCGTGGTGATGAACGCCGGCCGCGCGGAGCAGATCGGCACCCCGGCCGACGTCTACGAGCGCCCGGCCACGACCTTCGTCGCGGGCTTCATCGGCACACCGCCCATGAGTCTGCTGGAAGGCCGCGCCAGCGAGGACGGTTGCACCGTCGAGTTGTCGGGCGGCATCCGGGTGCCGACGCCGCTCCGGCTCGCGGCGGGCCGGCCAGTGATCGCCGGCATCCGGCCCGAGAACGTGGAACTGGACCCCGAGGGTCCGATCGAGCTGAAGACGGATCTGGTGGAGGTGCTGGGCGCGGACCAGATCGCGCATCTCCGCGCCGATGGCGTCGACCTCCCTGCCCGGCTGCCCCGCCACCAGCCGGTGCGCGCCGGCGAAATGGTCAGGATTTCGATCCAGCCCGGCGATGTCCGCCTGTTCGATCCTGAAACCGGCCATGCAATCTGAACGCCGTTGGCCGCCACGTCCCGGCTTCCCATGGCGCGCGCGCTCGCGTAGAAGCCGCGCCCATGAATACGCATGTCCCGAAGATCGGCATCGTCAGCCTGGGCTGTCCCAAGGCGCTGGTGGATTCCGAACGGATCATCACCTCGCTCCGCGCCGAGGGCTATGAACTCTCACCGGAATATGCCGGCGCCGACGCGGTGATCGTGAACACCTGCGGTTTCCTCGATTCGGCCAAGGCGGAGAGCCTGGACGCCATCGGCGAGGCCATGCGGGAGAACGGCCGCGTCATCGTCACCGGCTGCATGGGCGTCGACGAGGCGGCAATCCGGGCGAATCATCCGGGCGTCCTGGCCGTCACCGGGCCCCACCAGTACGAGCAGGTCGTCGAGGCGGTGCACGCCCATGCCCCGCCGCCGCCGGAGCCCTTCACGCAGCTGGTGCCGGAAGCCGGGCTGAAACTGACGCCTCGGCACTACGCCTATCTGAAGATCTCGGAAGGCTGCAATCATTCCTGCAGCTTCTGCATCATCCCGTCCATGCGCGGCAAACTGGCCAGCCGGCCCGCGGCCAAGGTGCTCTACGAGGCCGAGCGGCTGGTCCAGGCGGGGGTGCAGGAGCTTCTGGTCATCTCCCAGGACACCTCGGCCTATGGCGTCGACATCAGGCATCAGGCCACGCCCTGGCACGGCGAGCCGGTGAAGGCGCACATTTACGACCTGGCCGAGGCGCTGGGCCGGCTCGGCGTCTGGGTCCGGCTGCACTACGTCTACCCCTACCCGCACGTGGACCGGCTGATCCCGCTGATGGCGGAGGAGAAGATCCTCCCCTACATCGATATTCCTTTCCAGCACGCCAGCCCGACCGTGCTGAAGGCGATGCGCCGGCCGGCCCATCAGGAACGGACCCTGGACCGCATCGCCGACTGGCGGCGTCAGGCGCCGGACCTGACGATCCGTTCCACCTTCATCGTCGGCTTTCCCGGCGAGACGGAAGAGGATTTCCGCTACCTGCTCGACTGGCTGGAGGAGGCGCAGCTGGATCGCGTCGGCTGCTTCAAATTCGAGCCGGTTGCCGGCGCCGCCGCCAACGAGCTGCCCGGCGCGGTACCGGAAGAGATCAAGGAAGAACGCTGGCATCGCTTCATGACCGCCCAGGCGGCGATCAGCGAACGGCGCATGAAGCGGAAGATCGGCTGGAAAATCGACGTCCTGATTGACGAGGCCGACGAGGACGGCGCGATCGGGCGCTCGAAATCCGACGCGCCGGAGATCGACGGATGCGTCTTCCTCAACGGCGAGACCGGTCTGCAGCCGGGCGACATGGTCCGGGCCGAGGTGGTCGAGGCCGATCACTACGATCTGTGGGCGCGTCTCGCCTGAGCCGCCGCCGTCCGGCAAGGGACGAACGCGAGGCCGTGTTCGCTGCGCCGTCACAGATCGGTCGCAGGCCGGCCCCGTCATGGTCCCGACCCCTTTCCCAGATTCCCTGAAGGGCCGGGTTCGCGCGCCGGCAAAGGGCGCCCGAACCGAACGGCTCGTGAGAAGCAACAACAATCAGGGAGTACCGTGATGAAACCGACCCTGCTGACCGCAGCCCTTGCCCTGCTGGCGACCGCCAGCGGCGCCGCCCTCGCCGACCCGAAGGACGAGGTTCTGAACCTGTCCGGGGGCGATGCCCGCGGCATCCTGATCGACCGCGACGGCGACGGCCGCGGGGATGAGCGCGCCACCGTCCTGGGTCAGGTCTCCGAGATCCGCGGCGACGTTCATTACGCCCGCTACGCGGTCGACCTCGACGATGACGGCGTCGCCGATCGCTGGGTGGTCCGTGCCAAGACCATCGGCGCCGCCCGCGAAATGGCGCTGAACGCGACTCCGGGCGGCCCGCCTGCCGACACCGACGTCGGCGCCGGCGACCCGATCATCCCGACCGAGTAGCATTCTGTGGTCCGGGGGAGGACGCCGGCCTTCTCCCCCGAGACCTCTCGCCGATCGCACACCATCCTGTCGCCATGCGGGCGAATTCGCCTCAGGGGGCGGCAATCCCGCGCATGTGCCGGTTCAAATTCCACGCTCTGGGGCCATGTGGTCGAGAGAGGCGCGGACCCGCCCATAAAATCCAACAATCGCAATGGGTTCGCGTCAGTCGAAAGGAGGCACAGTATGCGTAACGTACTCCTCGGAACAACCACAGCAATTCTTCTCGCGACCGCGTCGGCGGCGGCGCTGGCGCAGTCAAGCGTCAGCGACGATACCGACATCGTTCACAGTCAGATGGCGGCCCAGGGTCTCGAGAGCTCCGCTCCGACGGTAATCGAGAACTGGCGCGCCCGTCAGCGGGCTGGTTATGAGGGCGGCACGCCGGTCATGCCGGGCATGACCCGCAATGACCCGCCTCTTTCGAAGAAGTATACGGTGACCGATCGCGACGATATCCCGGCGCCGGCCAAGCAGGCGACCAGGGACTGGCAGGCGTTGCCGAACCCCGCTGACACGGTCGACCCCACACCAGCACCGCAACCGGACACCGGTGAAGGTGACGTGGCGCTCGACTGACCCTTCGCGACAGTTGCCACGAGATGCCGGGCGCCGCATGGCGCCCGGCTTTTTACTGCCTGAGAACAAACCCTGTGGCCGGATCAGCCTTGCGGCACATTGTCGGCCATGTACGCGCCACGCTCGCCGACCGGCCGCGGATGGCCGATCGTCGTGTCAGCTTGCGTCTGATGCTCCATCTCCGCGCTGAGCAGCGCGCCGAGCAGGACGACGAACGCGCTGACATAAAGCCACATCAGGAGCGCGATGACCGCGCCGATCGAGCCATAGGTCTCATTGTAGCTGGCGAAGTTGGCGACATAGACCGAGAACAGCGCCGAACCCACCGCCCAGAGAACCACCGCGGCCACCACCCCCCAGGCGACCCAGATCAGGCGCGCCTTCCGCCGGCAGGGGCCGTGGCGATAGAGAATGGCCAACGCGGCGAACAGCGCGCCGAGCGCGATGGGCCAGCGCAGGATCGCGGCGAGCCATTCCCCGACCGCGCCGAAATTGAAGAGATTCAACACCACCGGGGTCAGCACCACCGCGGCCAGGGCGACAACGCCGACGACGATCAGCAGCGCCGTCAGGGTCAGGGAAACCAGGATCTCGCGCAGCAGCCCACGCCGGCCGTTCTCGCGGTAGATCACGCCCAGGCCCGTGACCAGGGCCAGCACACCCGCGCGTGCGCTCCAGATGGCGACGCCGAGCGACAGGATCGCCGCCAGACCGACTGCAGCGCCCTCGCCCCGGGTCAGGCTCCGGACCTGTTCCTCGAGGACAGAGAGCACCGTCTCGGGCAGAAAGTTTCCGGCCATCGCCAGAAGGGGTTCCACGTCGGCCGGATCGGCAAAGAAACCGTAGAAGCCGACCAGGGCCGCGATCGCCGGAAACAGCGCCAGCATGGCGAAGAAGGCGACCCCGGCGGCGATCAGGGAAAGGTTGTCCTGACCGATCCGGTCCTTCACCCGCGAGAGAATTGACGACCAGTCGTCCCGGCCGAAGCCGGCCGGGCTGGCGATATTGTCCTCCCGGCCGGGTCCGCGTCTGGCGTCAAGTGCCATGGTCGGCGGCCTCCCTTCCTCGCAGGACGCAGATCGCTCGTCCCTGGACGGCAGTTGGCGATCGCCCGTGTCGTTTCAATCGTCACGCGGCCGCCGGAGCGTCAGCTCACGCTACCACGAACCGAGGAGGCTCTCTGATCGCTCCGGCCTCGCGGCGCGTCAAACGAGCGCACAATTCAGGAACGATATCCTTTCTTATCAGTTAGTTGAAAAGCATTTCTGACGGTTCAGGAGACCCTGAGCCGGAATTTGATCGGCGCCCCGGTTCAACTCCGGATGTGGATGTCCACCTGTCGGCTCAACGGCGTCGGGTACTCCGGACAGCGCCACGCCAGGAAGAGAAACAAGAGCAGTCCGTCCACTCCCACAAGGAGCATCGACATGCGGAAGACGATCGTGACCACTGCCACCGCGCTGCTGATGACCGCCGGCGCCGCGTCGGCCGCCGACGATGGCGAGGACGCCGAGGCCAGCGCCGATACCGGCGTCAGCGTGCAGAGCTATGGCATCAGCAACGAAGTCGTGGCCGGCGCCGATACGGACGCCGAGAAGGACGGTGAAGCCGAAACCACATCGGGCCTCGATGCGTCCGGCGATGCGTCCGCGTCCAGCGACACGGACTGAGGCGCCGGACCTTCACGAACGCGGTTTCCGGCGGCGGCCGACAGGCCCGATGGAGCCGACGCCGCGCACCGGCCGATGCGCCGGCGGAACCGCCAATCCGACATCAAGAAGAAGAAAGAGAGAGTACAACCATGCGTAGGACAATCATCGGAACTTCGACCGCGCTGCTGCTCGCCGGCGTTTCCGCGCAGGTCCTGGCAGCGGACACCATCAAGATCGACCGTGACCGCGACGGCACGGCGGAGATGGAGGGCGTGATCATGGCCGGTATCGACCATGACCGCGACGCGGGAACCCCTCAGCTATATGCCGTCGACACCGACAATGACGGCGACGCCGAGAGCTGGGTCATGCGCGATGCCTCCGCCGAGGCCGGCGCATACTATCATGCCTACAGGGGCTACCAGATGCCGGCCTATGACGGCGAGCGCCGCGCCATGGTGGACATGGACAATGACGGCATTGCCGAAGCCGACGCCCGCGTCCTGGCGGACTTCGATCTCGATGGCGAAGGCGAGCAGCCGACGCACTATGCCGTCGATGTCGACGGCGACGGCTACGCCGACCGCTGGGTCTACTACAACGCCGACCTTCAGACCGAGGGCTCGACCCGCGGTCACCAGGTCGCCAGCGACTATCTGGAGATTACAGAGGCCGAGCAGGTTGCAGCGGATATCTCCGCGGTGAGCGGCGCGAACCAGCTGGATGACGAGACGGGCCCCAACCCGCTCGACAGCACCCGCTCCAATCCGGGGGAGCCCTCGGATCTGGACACCGGCGCTGACGCCTCCTATGGCGATAACACCGGCGTCGACGATCAGTAGGATCGGTGGACAGGTGTCGTGTCGGGCGTCAGCCCGACACCTCACTCCATGCCTCATGGAAAGCCCCGGCGCGCCGGCCGCGCGCCGGGGCTTCTCGTCCGCCGGTGCGCGATTCTGACCCGTACGGTACAAATCCGCACACTCGCTCCCACGTGGAAGGGACGGGAGGCGTTCGATGCGCCTGTCCCGCAGTTGGGAAAGAAGAAGAATGCGTAAGGAGCGAGATTATGCGTAAGGCGCTCATGATGACCCCGATTGCCGTGCTGATGGCGGCAATGCCGCTTTCCGCCGGCGCCGCCGATGCGGATACCAGCGCGAAGGCGAAGATCAAGACCGGCGTGATGGACAAGACCCGATCGGACCTGAACTATCCGCGCGCCCGGATCGACGACAACAACGACGGGACCGTCGATGCCGAGGGCAATATCGTCGCTGGCATCGACCATGACCGCGATCCCGCCAGCCCCTATCTCTACGCCGTTGACCTGGATGGCGACGGCGTCGGCGACCGCTGGGTCAGCCGTGCCGGAGGCGCGGACTACTACACCACCTACGCCGACTACGAGATGGATCCCCGCACATCGAACCGCAGCGCCTGGCTGGATATGGACCAGGATGGCGTGGCCGAGACCCGCGCGGATGTCGTGGCCGACTACGGCATGGAAGGCGACGTGCCCATGCATTACGCCGTCGACGTGGACGGCGACGGCTACGCCGACCGCTGGGTCTACCACAATGAAGGGCTGCAGGTGGAAGGCAGCTCCTGAGGCCGCGGCCTGAAACCCGGACCAGGCGAGAAGCACGGCTGCGGCCGGTTTCTCGTCCGGGTCCCGGGCCCCATGTCGCACCCACGGTTCAAATCGGGCGGCGGAGCGCCACCTGCCCTGCATCGGCGGCGCGCAACGCCGCGCTCCCGATTTGACAACAACAAGAACGAACAGGAGCGAGAGAGTAATGCGTAGAACGCTCATGATCACCCCGATCGCCATGCTGATGGCGACCACCGCCCTGGCGGCAGACACCGACGTCGATGTCGAGACCAAGTTCGACCCGGACACCACGCCGGGCAACTCCAGTTCCACAATGGAAGCCACCCGTTCCGATCCGGGCACCCCGGCTGACGTGATGGACCGCGGCGAAAACGTGACCGCAGGCGTCTCCACCTTCAACGAAGTACAGGTCGAGGCATACGAGGACGTCGAGATGGATGACGGAACCGTGTACCGCGAGCCGCGCACAGTGCGTTTCGACACCGACGCCGACGGCCAGCTGGACACCGAGGGCCAGGTCGTCTCCTACCGCAATCGCGCGGACGGATCGTCGGCCCCTGCGCTCTACTACGTCGATATCGACGGCGATCGCGATCCCGAGACGTGGATCATCCGCCGCAGCGGACTCGCCGCTGAAGCGGACGCCGAGTACACGATGCGCGAGGACGCCGAGTTCGCCATGCGCGACAATGTGGAAGCCGGAGACGAGGACCGTTTCTTCTTCGACCCCGAGTTCGACTTCTGGGAGGATGGCGATCTCGCCTATGAAGAGAACGACGAAACGATCACCCTGGTCGGCGCGCAGCGAAGCCCGAGCCCCAACGCCACAGGCGATGCTGGCGACGCCCCCGGCGCTGCCGGCGGCAGCACCGGCGACGGTGACAACTGATCGACACGGCCTTTGGCAGAAGTCCAGTCAGCCGCAGATCCTGATCTGCACTGATTGAAGATCGTCATAATGAAATCCCGGCCGGGCCCGTCCCGGACCGGGATTTCTCTTTCCGGGCAATTCACAACCCATTTTCGTAGTAAAATGATCCGCCGTGACAAAGACGGTCACAATCTTTTCGGGCGGTTCAAATGGCTCTTCGACAGCATACATGAGAGTCACGGGCAGCCAGATTTGCGCTGTCCGAGTACAAGAACAAGAATGCGTAGGAGTTCAGTCATGCGAAATGCGCTTTTCATCACCCCGATCGCGATACTCATGGCCGGCAGCGCCATGGCCGCCGAGGCGGACCTCAAGGCTGCCGCAGAAGCCGAGAACAAGGTCATCATCGACGAGGATGCGCCGGAGGATGTCTACCCCCGCCCCAAGGGCGAGACCAACACCGTCTTCGCGCCGGAGCCGGGCGTCGTGGAGATGTCGCCCGAGCACCTGGTGCCGGCCGATGAAGCCGAGGTCGTGACGGTTCCCGAAGCGGAGACCGAAGCCGAGGCGGACGCAGCGACCGGCGCCGAATAACGCTCGGGAGCGACCGGCCGGCGTCTCGCCGGCCGGCCCCCCGCGAGCGAATCCGATCCGACCATTCACAGCCAGAAAGGAGGACAGGCAGATGCGACATGCATTGCTGGCCATTCCCGCCGCCGTCCTCATCGCCGGCGCCGCAGGCGCCGCGGAGACGACGGACCGGGACCACCGCCTCGACAATGTCACCACCTCCGACGTGAAGCAGGACTACGACATCGCCGGCGACGGCGCGGCGGCCGAACTGGGCCGCGCGGTCTCGACGCCGGGCGCGGTCGAGGAGACCACGGGACCGCTGGGCGACGCTGTCGATCCCGGCGAGCGCCCGAACGCCCCCACCGAGGAGGGCAGCGTGATCACGCCGGATGAGCTCGCCGGCTCGGCCGAGGAGATGAGGGAGATGGACGCCCACTTCGACGGCGTCGGCGAAGAGAAGGTGCGGACCCAGGGCGCCGAATAGGCCCGCCACGATGGTCCGAACGGCGAAAGGCCTCGTCCCCCGGGACGGGGCTTTTCGTCTGTCCGGCCCCCTCTCCCCGCCCGTGGCGCGAAGCCATCGACCGCGGGGCACTGCCGCCTGGGGCCGGGCGGTGACCGGTCTGTGACGCCTCGGAGCGGCGGTTCAAACGCTCCCGCATCGGCCTATCTGACAGGTATCGGCGGCGCGGATGAACCGGACGAGAAGAAGCCGGGCCCGACGTCGCCGAGCCGACTGTACAACAACCAGAAACAAGTGGAGGTCTTCGCAATGCGCAAGACTCTGATCATGACTTCGATCGCAGCCCTGTTCGCCGGTTCGGCGATGGCTGCGGACATGAAGGCGGAAGCCGACGCCGACACCAAGCTGAAGGCCGGCGTCGAGGCCGGAACCGAGAGCGGCGCCAAGGCCGATGCTGACGCCAAGGCCGATACGGACGCCAAGGCGGGCATGAAGGCCGAGGAAGAGACCGGCGCCGAAGCGGACGCCGAGGCGGGCGCCGGCGCTGACGTCGATGCCGGCGCGGACACCGATGCCGGGATCTCGACCGAGGGCGACAGCTCCGCCATCGACGGCGCGGGCGACGCCGTGGGCGGCGTGGTGGATGAAGCCGGCGACATGGCCGACGACACCGCCGTCGGCGTGGGCGACACCACCGGCCAGGCCATCACCGTGGCCGAAGCGGTCGGCAAGGACGTGCGCGACAGCGCCGGCGAGAAGGTCGGCAAGGTTGTCGGCGTGCTGCACGACAGTTCGGGCGGCGTGAAGTCGGTGCTGGTCGAGACCGGCGGCATCCTGCTGGGCCTGGGTTCGCGGACCGTCGAGGTCCCGGCCAACCAGGTCAACGTCGACACCGAGGCGGCCGTGGTCGCCATGAGCGAGGCCGAGATCGAGTCCCTGCCCGAATACCAGGGCTGACCTTCGGCGACACGTGCGAAGACCGGACGCCCCCGGAGTTTACGCTCCGGGGGCGTTCCCGTTTGCGCGGCCGGCGCGTTCAGTCGCCCTTCAGCCGCTCGGCCGCCAGCGCCTCGACATCCGGATCGAGCGGCGGCGGCCCGAGATCGACGCCGGCGCCCAGATGCTCGGCCACCTGACTCAACGCGGCGATGCGGCCATGGCGCTTCTGCTCGCCGGAGATCACCCGCCAGGGCGCGTCCGGCCTGTCGGTCCGCGCCAGCATTTCATCGATCGCAGCCTCGTAGGCGTCCCGCCGCTCTACGTTGCGGAAGTCCTCGACCGTCAGCTTCCAGCGCTTCCAGGGGTCGTCCAGCCGGGCGCGGAACCGCCGTTCCTGCTCCTCGGCGGAGACATGCAGGAACAGCTTCACGACCCGCACGCCGTCATTCGTCAGCATCCGCTCGAAATTGTTGATCTCGTCATAGGCGCGCCGCCACTCCGCCTCTTCGGCGAAGCCCTCGACGCGTTCGACCAGCACCCGCCCGTACCAGGAGCGGTCGAAGATCGCGACCATCCCGGGCTCGGGCAACCGCGCCCAGAACCGCTCGAGGTAATGGCGGCCATGGAAGTGCGCTTTCGGCGCCGCGATGGGCCAGACCTGGAAGCCGCGCGGATCCATCCTGGCCGTCATGCGTCGGATCAGGCCGCCCTTGCCGGCCGCGTCCCAGCCTTCGAGCACAATGCAGGCCCTCAGGTCGAAGCGCCGATAGGCCAGTTCGATCGTCCGCATCGCGTGCTGGAGGTCGTCGAGCCGCGCCGCATAGTCCTTCCTGCCGATCATGGCATCCAGATCGACGGCGGCGAGACGCGACTCCATCGCGGCTCAGGCCTCGGGGGCGATGGTCAACGTCAGGCCGTCGAGGTCTTCGGTCATCTCGATCTGGCAGGAAAGGCGCGAGTTCGGCTGGTAGGTCGGCTCATCGCTCACCAGTTCGTGCTCGTCGGTTTCCTGCGCCGGCAGCTTATCCAGCCAGGTCGGGTCGACATAGACGTGACAGGTGGCGCAGGAACAGGAACCGCCGCAGATCGCTTCGACCTCGTAGTCGTTGTCGCGCAGGTTCTCCATCACGGAGATGCCGGCTTCCGCTTCGAAGTCGGAGGTCTCCCCGGCGCGGTTGGTGACGTGGATTGTCGGCATGACTTCCCCTTGTTCAGCCGTGACTCGTGCTCGTTTCAGACTTCCTTGACCGGAATGGCCGTGTCGGCAAGACGCGCGGGATCGACATCGCGTCCTTCGCCGATCCACTTGCGGCCGCGGACATAGTCGCCGCCGACATTGATCGCGTTGACGCCGGTGACCTTGCCCTCGCGGAGATAGAAGACCGAGAAGGCGCCGCTCGCCGGGTCGCCGCGAACGACGACCCGGTCACCCGGCCCGGGCAGGCCCGCCATCTGCAGCTTCAGGTCGAACTGATCGGACCAGAACCAGGGCACCTCGGCATAGTCGGCGCCCTTGCCCTGCCATTCATTGGCGATGCAGCGGGCCTGGTCGACGGCGTTCTGCACCGATTCCAGACGGAGCCGCCGCCCCAGCAGGGCGTTGGGATGGTCGGTGCAGTCGCCGGCGGCGTAGATCGCCGGATCCGAGGTCCGGGCCCGTTCATCGACGACGATGCCGTCGCCAATCGCAAGGCCCGCCGTCTCGGCCAGTTCGACATTCGGGATGACGCCGATGCCCACCACGACCAGGTCGCAGTCATGGCGCTGGCCTGCGGTATCGACCACCGCTTCGACCCGGTCGGTTCCGACGAATTCGGCGACGCCGGTGTTCAGCAGGATCTCGACGCCATGCCTGCGGTGCTGGTCCTCGTAGAAACGGGAGACGGGCTCGGCCACGGCACGCGCCATGACACGGTCCATCATCTCGATCACCTTCACACGGCAGCCGGTTGTCGACAGCGCCGCCGCCGCCTCCAGCCCGATATAGCCGCCGCCGATGACCACGACGCGGCTGCCCTCACGCGCCTCGGCGCGGATGGCTTCCGTGTCGGCGATCGCGCGGATGTAGTGGACGCCCGACAGGGCCGAGCCGGGAATGTCGATACGGCGCAGCCGGGCGCCGGTGCAGAGCGCCAGCAGGTCATAGTCGAGCGCCGAGCCGTCCGAGAGCATGACCTTCCGGCACTTCCGGTCGATCACGTCGCAGCGCACGCCCAGCTTCAGGTCGATGCCCTTCTTCTCGTAGAAGTCGGCGGGCCGGAGAAATGTCTTCTCCACCGGGATCTCGCCGGCCAGGAGCTGTTTCGACAGCGGCGGACGTTCGTAGGGCGGCCAGGTCTCCTCCCCCACCAGGGTGATGTCGAAGGCCTCGCCTGCGCGGGCAAGCTGCGCCGCCAGGATACCGCCGGCATGGCCGGCGCCGATGATCACTGCTTTCTGGCTCATGCCGACCTTCTTACGCAAAGACGGGGGACGAAGGAAGACGCGACGGGCCCTCGCGATCAGACCCCGAAGGGCGCGCGCGGACCGTCGAGCGAAGCGGCGAGGAAGATCAGTCCGAAAGCCAGCAGGGCGAGCGCGCCGAGAACCTTCAGCCCCACCTCGATCCGCCCGATCCAGACCATGTCGCGGGTGGCGAGACCGAGAGCGAGGCGCTTGGACGCCAGGGTGAGAACGGCCAGCGCCGAGACGGTGACCGCCGTTCCCATCGACATGGCGAAGGTCGCGCCGACGCCGGCCCAGTACAGGCCGTTGGCGATGGCGAAGACGAGGACGATCAGCGCCCCGCCGCAGGGCCGGATCCCGACCGCCAGCACGATGGGCAGGGCGCGCCGGATGGTGAGCGGCTCCCGCGTCAGCACCGCCACGTCGGGCCCATGGTGATGATGGTGGTGGTGATCGTGCCCGTGATCCTGCTCATCATGGCTGTGCCGGTGATGTCGATGCCCGCGCCCCGTCGCCGCCTGCCAGAGCAGCCAGGCGCCGATCGCCGCGATCAGGCCGAAACTCGCCTGCTCCAGCGACCAGGCCGCGTCGAGCAGCCGTTGTCCCACGAGGTCGAAGGCCCAGGCGCCGCCGAAGACCAGCGCGATCGCGCTCACGCCTTGCGCCACCGAAGACAGCAAGGCCAGCAGGACGCCCTGCCGGACCGCACGTTCGTTGGCCAGAAGGTAGGACGTGATCACCGCCTTGCCGTGCCCCGGGCCGACGGCGTGGAAGACCCCGTAGAGCAGGCTGATGGCGATGAGTCCCCAGGCGGTCGAGAGGCTGTAATCCTGCTTCAGCACCCGGACGGCCCCGGCCAGCTGGCGGTAGAGTTCGCCCTGGATGCGGCGGACCTCCGACATCGCCTCACCGTACCAGGAAGGTTTCGCTGCTTCCGCCTGCGGCGCCGGTCCGCGCTGAAAGGGCGAAGTCTGCTGGGCCGCGGCGGGATCCGACACGATCAGGAAGGCCAGCAGAACGCCGGCAAGAAGAATCAGCCGCCGCATCTCAGGCTGACGACCGGTGCGAAGGCGGCGGCCCAGGCGCTGTCCTGCGTGAGGGACGCGACATCGGTGTCGGATACGTTCTCGGGCTGCTCGCCTGCCGCCATTCCGACGGCGGTGCACCCGGCAGGGGCGTCGCCGACAAGCGCGACCTCCGCGGCCGGGTCGGTATCGAAGGCGACGTAGTAGCTCGGGTCCACCGTGCGCAGGCGAATGGCGACCGAGGCCGGGCTGACCGGATATTCCAGCGGCAGGACGAACCACATCACCAGCACGCCGTCGTCCTCTTCCGCCCCGAACTCCGTCACTTGGCCGAAGCCGGCGTCGGCCGTGCCGACCAGGAGCTCAGTGAAGTAGTTCCATTCCGCCAGATGGCCGACATTGGTGGCGGCGAGTTCGGCGAGTTCCGCCTCCGACGTCTTGCCGTCGCTGTCGGCGTCGGAGCCCTGGATGGCGAAGGCGGAATACAGATCGTCGAAACGCCATGTGGTGCGCACAGCGGAGACGCGGCCCTGATCGTCGAAGATGAAGGCGGTTCTGGTGTCGACCCAGACATGCGGATGCGCGCTGACCGCAGTCGCCGCCAGCAGCGACAGCGCCGCCGCCAGAATGGCCGAAACAAACACGCGTCCCATTCCACTGACCTCCGAACCGGTGAGCCTTCCTATCACACGCGGCGCCCGGTGCGCATCGGGGAATCGCCGTGCGTCCGCGGAAACGAAGCGTTTCCATCGCCGGGGCCTGACTCGGGACGCAGGGGGCATATCTCCGGTGCAGCAGCGTCTACCGAGCGGGCGGACATGTCGCTGTCGTCGGAAACCCGCCCCTCCCCCACATCGGTCACAACGGCCGGGTACAACAAGAAAGGTATTCCTCATGACCAAGGTACTGGTTCTCTACTACAGCGCGTTCGGCCACGTCGAAACCATGGCCAAGGCCGTGGCCGAAGGCGCGCAGTCCGTCGCGGGCGCCAAGGTTGACCTGAAGCGCGTCCCGGAGACGGTCCCCGATGACATCGTGCAGGAGAAGGGCTTCAAGCGCGACCAGGACGTCGAGATCGCCAGCCCGGAAGAGCTGGAAAACTACGACGCCATCATCTTCGGCACGCCTACCCGTTTCGGCATGATGTGCGGGCAGATGCGCAATTTCCTCGACCAGACCGGGGCGCTCTGGGCCACGGGCAAGCTGGTCGGCAAGGTCGGCGGCGTCTTCACTTCATCGGCCACCCAGCACGGCGGTCAGGAGAGCACGATCCTCTCCTTCCACACCACGTTGCTGCACCAGGGCATGGTCGTCGCCGGGCTGCCCTACGCCTTCCAGGGCCAGATGGGTCTGGACGAGATCAAGGGCGGTTCGCCCTACGGCGCCTCCACCATCGCCGGTGGCGACGGTTCGCGGCAGCCGTCCGAGGTCGAGCTGGAGGGCGCCCGCTTCCAGGGCCGCCACATCACCGAGATCGCGAGCCGGCTGAAGGGTCAGCTCAGTTCGGGCGTGCCGGCGGCGGAGGCGGCGTAGCTCCCGCCTCCTCGTCGCAGATCACGGCGTAGGGCGCGTCGAGGCGCTGTCCGCGATAGCGGATGGCGCCCGTGCGCGTGTCCACCGTGACCTCGCCGGCGTTGACATCCACTTCATCGAGAAAGGGCGGGGCGACCGCGAGAAACTCGGTAATCGGGATCAGCAGCTGGATCGAGACCTCGGACGGCGGCGTGACATTGGAACCGCCGCCGATGTCGGCAGGTACAACTGGCCGGCCATGGACGTCGACACCTGGTTGGTAGGCGACGTCCGGCGCCGGCCGGTGCAGCTCCGCCAAGCGGCAGCGGCCTTCCTCGATCACCACGGTCTGGGCGGAGGCGGCGAAGGGCAGAAGACACAGCAGGGCGGAAATCCATCGCATCCCGGCAGCCTGCCCGACTATCCTCAGCAAAACCTTAAAACGCCCCCTGAGGAACCGCCTTGCCGAAGATCGTCTACCTCGACGCCTTTCCCGCCGACAACGCGCTCGACATCCTCAAGCCGCATGCGCCGGGACTCGAGGTCGTCCGGATCGGCCGCGACCAGCCGCTCGAGGACAGCTTCGCCGCGCTCGCTGATACGCATGCCTATCAGTGCGTGCCGGCGCGCGACGAAGTGCCGGAACCATTGCGCATTCATCGGGAGTTCCTGGCACGCGCGCCGGAACTGCTTGTCGTCTCCTCGGGCGGTTCGGGGGTCGATACCTTCGACATCGACGCCTGCACCGAGGCCGGCGTCCTGGTGGTCAACCAGGCCGGCGGCAATGCCGAGGCCGTGGCCGAACACGCGCTGGGCATGATGCTGATGCTGCTGAAGAAGGCGCCACAGTCCGACCGGGCGTTGCGGCGCGGCTGGAACGGCGCGCGCATCGAGTTCCGCGGCGCCGATCTGCTGGGCAAGACGGTCGGCATCGTCGGCCTGGGCCATGTCGGCGCGCGCGTGGCCGAAATCTGCCGCACCGCGTTCCGCTGCGAGGTGCTGGCCCATGACCCCTATATCGCCCGCGCCGATTTCGCGGAACGCCATGCGATTCAGGCGGATTTCGCGGACCTGCTGGCGCGGGCCGACATCGTCACCGTCCACACCCCGCTGACGCCCGAGACCCGCAGCATGATGGACGCCGCCGCCTTCGGGCGCATGAAGCCGGGGGCGCTGTTCATCACCACGGCGCGCGGTTCGATCCATGACGAGGCGGCGCTGGCCGATGCGCTGGAAAGCGGTCGTCTGGGCGGCGCCGGCCTCGATGTCTGGGACACCGAGCCGCCGCCGGCGGATCATCCCCTTCTCGGCTTCGACAACGTCATCGCCACGCCGCACACGGCGGGCGTGACGAAGGACAGCCGGGAACGCATGGCCGAGTATGCCGCAACGCAACTGATCGACCTGATGGCCGGCGGCGACCCTGCACGGCCCATCAATCCGGAGGTCCTGCCCCGCTACCGCGCCCGGTTCCGGGAGATACTGGGCGGCTGAGCCCGCATGGACGCATTGCAAGGTGGGCAGCCAGAGATGTCATCCCCGTCGGCGCGAAGCGGCGCGCGGGGATCGGGACGCCGGCAATGCCTCGTGGCAATCGCCAACCGATGCCCGCGTCCCTGCGGGAGCGGGCATGACACCACAAATTTTTCTCAGTCCTGCTCCAGCAGTTCCGGGGCGATGGCGTCCTCGATCAGTTCGTCCGGCAGGCGCTTCTTGGTCTTCGCGCCGAGCTGGCGCAGCGATTCGGCCTGGTTGACCAGATTGCCCCGGCCGGTCGAGAGCTTGCCCATCGCCTGATCGTGAGCCTGGGTCGCGGAATCCAGACCCTTGCGGATCCGCGACATGTCGGAGACGAAGCCCTCGAACTTGTCGTAGAGCAGGCCCGCGCGGCTGGCGATCTCCTCGGCGTTCTTCTGCTGGCGCTCCACCTGCCAGAGGTTCGCCACCGTACGCAGCAGGGTGATCAGCGTGGTCGGCGTGGCGATTGTGATGTTCTGGCCGATGGCGAAGCCGGTCAGGTCCGGCGCCGTTTCCAGCGCCGCGGCGAAGGCGCCCTCGATCGGCACGAACATGATGACGTAGTCGGGGGTCACGCCGGCGATGCGGCTGTAGTCCTTCGACGACAGATCCCGGATATGGCCACGCAGCGAATCGACGTGCCGCTTCAGCCCGGCGGCGCGGCCGGCTTCGTCCTCCGCGTTGACGAATTCCTCGAAGGCGACGAGGGAAACCTTTGAATCCACGATGATCTTGTGATCGTTGGGCAGGTTGACCACGACGTCGGGACGGAGCCGGCGTCCGTCTTCCATCGTCTCGCTCTGCTGGGTCGCGTACTCCTCGCCCTCGCGCAGACCGGATTTCTCCAGGATGGTGGAGAGGATCATCTCGCCCCAGGCGCCCTGGGTCTGAGTACGGCCCTTGAGCGCCCGGGTGAGGTTCAGAGTTTCCCGGGTCATCTCCCCGCTGCGCTCGCTCAGCATGCGGATCTGCTCGGCCAGCGTCGCGCGGCCCGTCGCCGCCTCCTGCTGGGCGTGGGTCATGCCCTGCTGGAACTCGACGATCTTCTGGCGCAGCGGGTTCAGCAGGCCCTCGATCTGCTCGCGGTTCTGCTGGCGGAAGGTCTGGCCGTGTTTCGCCATCACCTCCTCGGCCAGCAGGCGGAACTCCTTCGTCATCGCCTCCCGGGCGTCCTTGAGTTCCGTGATCTGCTGCTCGGCGCGTTCGGCGTCCTTCTGCCGTTCGACCCGGAGCGTGGCGAGGTCGCGCTCCAGCGTGCCCGCCCGGTTCCGCTCCGCCTCCAGCCGCGCCTCCAGCTTCGCCGTCGCCTCGCGGGCCTCCCGCTCGTCGGCTTCGAGACGGCGCACCGCCTCCTCCAGGCGCGCGGCCTGCCCCTCGGCGGCAACGCGGGCGTCGCGTTCGGCCGCGGCGTCACCGTTTCCCGAGGCGGCCCGGCGCACGGCGAGATAGGCCGCGACCGCCACGAGAACCGCGGCGGCCAGGGCGACCGCCGCCACGGGTCCGATTCCGGCCATGTCCATTCCCGGTCTCCTTCGGCTGCAAGGGGACCAATCTAGCCGAGTCGCGAACGGACTGCGAACGTGCTATGGAGGAAAAATGAGCGAGGAAGGCTACATCATAGCCCGCGTGGTGTTCCTGCTGGCGGTGCTGATCCTGGTGGTGCCGGCCTTCGTGCGCATGCGGCCCGACATGCGGACGGCGCTGCGGCACGTGGCGCTGTGGATGGGCCTGACGGCAGCCGCGGCGATCGCCTACCGGCTGCTCTACAACTGAACCAGTTCCGCGTTTTCCTGCGCCGCCCGGCGATCTTCCTGATGACGGATCTCGGCTTCGCGCGCCGCGGAAAAGGCCGGACGAAGGCGCTGCGCCAGAGACACTCGCCCCTGCTCCAGCGCCTGCTCCACCGCGGCCGCAATCTTGTCGGTCAGGCGCCGCATGTAGGGCTCCTTCTGGGAGAGCTTGCGCACGCAGCGGCGCATCCGCACGCGCGAGACGATGCGCTCGATCTCGCCGCTCTCCAGCGCCTCGATCATCTGCGCCGTGGTGATGTTCTCCGCCTCCGGCCCGAAGCGGCGGACCAGATCCTCGGCCTGCCAGCGTTCCTCGTCGGTGAATTCGTCCAGTTCGCCAATCGCGGCCTTCAGTGCCGTCATCGTCTCATCTCCTGATCGGGGCGATGCCAATCGCACCAGCCATTCGTGAAGATGCAGTAAACGGGCCAGAGGACACTGGACGGGGCGCTATTCCCACTCGATGGTGCCGGGCGGTTTCGAGGTCACGTCGTAGACGACGCGGTTGACGCCGCGCACCTCGTTGATGATCCGCGTCGCCGTCTGCGCCAGGAAATCGTGGGGAAACTGGAAGAAGTCTGCGGTCATGCCGTCGGTGGACGTCACCGCGCGGAGCGCCAGCACGTGATCGTAAGTGCGCTCGTCGCCCATCACGCCCACCGTCTGCACCGGGAGCAGCACGGCGAAGGCCTGCCAGATCTCGTCGTAGAAGCCGGCCTTGCGGATCTCGTCGAGATAGATCGCGTCCGCCTTGCGCAGCGTGTCCGCGCGGTCCTTGCTGACTTCGCCGGGAATGCGGATGGCGAGCCCCGGCCCCGGAAAGGGATGACGGCCCACGAAGCCTTCCGGCAGGCCGAGTTCGCGGCCCAGGCGGCGGACCTCGTCCTTGAACAGCTCGCGCAGCGGCTCCACCAGCTTCATGTTCATGCGCTCGGGCAGGCCGCCGACATTGTGGTGGGACTTGATGGTGACGCTGGGGCCGCCGGAGAAGGAGACGCTCTCGATCACGTCCGGATAGAGCGTGCCCTGGGCCAGGAAGTCGGCGCCGCCGACCTTTTTCGCCTCGGCCTCGAAGACGTCGATGAACAGCTTGCCGATGGCTTTGCGCTTCTGTTCCGGGTCGGTGACGCCGGCCAGCGCGGTCATGAACTGCTCTTCCGCCTCCACGTGGACCAGCGGGATGTTGTAGTGGTCGCGGAACAGGCCGACGACCTCCTCGGCCTCGCCCTGGCGCATCAGGCCGGTGTCGACGAAGACGCAGGTGAGCTGTTCGCCCACTGCCTCATGCACCAGAACCGCGGTGACCGCCGAATCGACGCCCCCCGACAGGCCGCAGATCACCCGCCCCTGGCCGACCTGTTCGCGGATGCGCCGGATCTCGGTCTCGCGGAAGGCGGCCATGGTCCAGTCGCCGACGCAGCCGCAGACGCGGGCGCAGAAATTGCGCAGCAGCGCCGCCCCGTCAGGCGTGTGCATGACTTCGGGGTGGAACTGGACGCCATAGCGGCGGCTCTCATCGTCGGCGATGGCGGCAAAGGGCGCATTGGCGGAGCGGCCGACCACGCGGAATCCCTGCGGCAGGGCGCTGACCGAATCGCCGTGGCTCATCCAGACCTGATAGCTGTTGCCCGCCGACCAGACGCCATCGAACAGGTCGCAGCCGTCGACGACCTCAAGCCGGGCGCGGCCGAATTCCTTGTGATCGCTGGGGTCGACCTTGCCGCCGAGCTGCGCGGTCATGGTCTGCTGACCGTAGCAGATGCCGAGCAGCGGCAGCCCCGATTCCAGGATCGCCGGCGGCACGCGCGGCGTTTCCTCGAAGGTGACGCTGGCCGGCCCGCCGGAAAGGATCACCCCCTTCGGCCCCATGCGCTCCAGCGCCTCGGGCGAGCGGTCGAAGGGAACGATTTCGCTGTAGACGCCAGCTTCCCGGATGCGGCGCGCGATGAGCTGCGTCACCTGCGATCCGAAGTCGACGATCAGAATGCTGTCGGTCATGGCCGCCCGCCCGTGGAGGAAAGCCCCCGTCTAGCGGGGCGGCCATGACTTGTCCAGCAGGCGGACTACCGCCTCAGCTCGAGCCCTTGGCGCGGGAAACCGCGTCCTTGAGCGAGGTGTATTCGGCGCAGCCGAAGGTGCAGATCGAATCGAGCGCCGCCAGGTGCTTCTCCGCCTCGGCGACATTGCCCATCTCCAGATGCGCCTGGCCGATATACTCGTGGGCGCCCTTGTGCTCGGGGTTCAGGTCCAGCGCCACCTTGTAGGCGTCCAGCGCCCCCTGGTAGTCGCCCGACTTCCGGCGGGCATAACCCAGGTAGTTGTAGGCGTCGGCGTTGTCGGGATCGGCGTTGATCGCCTTGCCCATGTAGACGATGGCGTTGCTCCAGTCCTGCGCCTCCACGGCGGCGACGCCGCGCTCATAGAAGCCCGGCTCCTTGATCACGCTCTTCTCCGGCTTCGACGAACTGGACGAATCGTCCGAACTCGAGCCCATGGCGCCCGCCGCCAGCGGCGCGAAGGCCACCGAAGCCACCGCGAGGGCCGCGGCCAGGCCACGAATCTGATGCAACATTCCGAAACTCCTGATCTGTCTCTCTAGCGTCGCCGAGCCTGCTGAACCTTAGCTGAATACCCGGGTCATTACAGCGGCAAAAAAGCCGTCGACCCCTTGCTTCAGCGGCGTCAGGCGGAGAAAGTCTTCCGTTCCGCCCGCGTCCGGCAGGTCCGTCAATCCAGCCGCCGTGGCGGCTTCCCGCCAAGGCGTGAGGGAAAACTCGGTCCGGCGGGCAAGGAAATCTGTGACAGGCTTCTCATTCTCGGCGGCCAGGAACGAACACGTGATGTAGACCAGCCGGCCGCTCGGCTTCACCAGCTCGGCCGCCGCGTCGAGCATCGCGCCCTGACGAACGGCGTTGCGCGCCAACCCCTCCGCCGTCATGCGCCAGCGCAGTTCCGGCTGACGCCGCCAGGTGCCGCTGCCGGAACAGGGCGCGTCCACCAGCACGGCGTCCATGCGGCCCCGCCAGTCGTCGGGCCAGCCCGCCTCCGCCGGCTGACGACGCGTCTGTATGTTGCGTACGCCGGCGCGTTCGGCCCGCGCGCCCAGACGCCTCAGCCGCCCCGCATCGACATCGACGGCGAAGATCTGTCCGCGGTTGTCCATGTCGGCGGCCATGGCCAGGGCCTTGCCGCCGGCGCCGGCGCAGATGTCCGCGATCCACTGGCCCTGCCGCGCGCCGACCAGTTGGGCGACGAACTGACTGCCGGCGTCCTGAATCTCGAACAGTCCCTGCCCGAACGCCCTGCTCTGGTCCGCCCGGCCGTCCGATGTCAGGCGCAGCGCATGGGAGGCCAGCGCAACAGGTTCCGTGGCGAAGCCCTCCTCGGCCAGCATCCCGGCCAATCGGTCGCGGTCGGTCTTCAGCGTGTTGGCCCTGAGATCGGTCGCCGCCCGGCCTTCGCAGAGCGCACGCAGTTCGTCTTCATGCGAGGGTCCGAGACTCTCCGCGATCTCCCCTTCCAGCCAGACCGGATAGTTGAGGCGCGCCCAGGCCGGCGCCGTCTCCATGTCGCAGAGGACGGCCGCCGAAAGCGCTCCGCGCTCCGCCTCGTCGGGAACCTCCGGGCCGTACGGGCCCTCGGCGAGACCCGGGTCGCGCTCGAGTGTCGTCAGAAGAAAGACCCGTAATCTGTTGTCACAGCGTGATTCCGCCTGCGACAGACGCCAGTCGAGTTCGCCGCGGCGGCGCAGAACGCCATAGACGGTCGCGCCGATGGCGCGGCGGTCCCCCGACCCGGCGTAACGCCGTTCCCGGAAGTATCCGCGCATCAGGTCTTCGAGAGAACTCTGCACGGTTTCCAGCCGGTCGAGGATCTCGATCGCCGCCCCGAGACGGGCCTCGGGCCTCATGCAGTGATTCCGGACAACGGGCTCAACCGCTGTAGTTCGGGGCTTCCCGGCTGATTTCCACGTCGTGGACGTGGCTCTCGCGCAGGCCGGCATTGGTGATGCGCAGGAATTCGCAGTTCGAGCGCATCTCGTCGATGTCGCGGCAGCCGGTGTAGCCCATGGCCGCGCGCAGGCCGCCGACGAGCTGATGCAGAACGGCGCCCACCGGGCCCTTGTAGCCGATGCGGCCCTCGATACCTTCGGGCACCAGCTTCAGCTCCGATTTGACTTCCTCCTGGAAGTAGCGGTCGGCCGAGCCGCGCGCCATGGCCCCCACCGAGCCCATGCCGCGGTAGGACTTGTAGGAACGGCCCTGGTAGAGGAACACCTCGCCCGGCGACTCGTCGGTGCCGGCCAGCAGGGAGCCGATCATGGCGCAGGAGGCGCCGGCGGCGATCGCCTTGGCCAGATCGCCGGAGAACTTGATGCCGCCATCGGCGATGGCCGGCACGCCCAGCTTGTCGCACTGTTCGACGACATCCATGACCGCCGTGAGCTGCGGCACGCCGACGCCGGCGACCACGCGCGTCGTGCAGATCGAGCCCGGGCCGATACCGACCTTCACCGCGTCCGCGCCGGCGTCCACCAGTGCCATCGCGCCCTCGGCAGTGGCGACGTTGCCGGCCACCACCTGGGTGAAGTTCGACAGCTTCTTGATGCGTGTCACCGCTTCCATGACGCGCGAGGAATGGCCGTGGGCGGTGTCGACCACCACCAGGTCGACGCCGGCATCCATCAGCGCCTCGGTGCGGCGGAAACCTTCGTCGCCCACGCCCGTGGCGGCGGCGACGCGGAGCCGGCCCTGCACGTCCTTGGAGGCGTTGGGATACATCTCCGCCTTCTCGATGTCCTTGACGGTGATCAGGCCGACGCAGCGGTAGTCCTCATCGACGACCAGCAGCTTCTCGATGCGGCGCTGGTGCAGCAGGCCCTTGACCTCGCGTTCCTCGATGTTGCCTTCCTGGATGACGACGAGATTCTCCTTCGTCATCAGTTCCGAGACCGGCTGGCGGGTATCGGTGGCGAAGCGGACGTCGCGGTTGGTGATGATGCCGACCAGCTTGCGGCTGCCGCGCTCGACCACCGGGATGCCGGAGATGCGCCGGGTCGCCATCAGGGCCAGGGCATTGGCCAGCGGCTCGTCGGGGTAGATGGTCACCGGATTGACGACCATCCCCGATTCGTAACGCTTGACCTTGCGCACTTCGTCCGCCTGCCCGGCGATGTCGAAATTCTTGTGGATCACGCCCATGCCGCCCGCCTGCGCCATGGCGATGGCCATGTCGGATTCGGTCACCGTGTCCATCGCCGAGGAAAGCAACGGAATGCCGAGGGAAATCTCCCGCGTGACGCGGGTTTTGGTGTTCACCTCGGCAGGCAGGACGGAAGAGGCTCTGGGCGCCAGCAACACGTCGTCGAACGTGAGGGCTTCGCGAATCTTGATCACTGGGAACACCTCCGGCTGCGAGACCGCCATGTATGGCATCGGGAGATGAACGGCAAGCGGACAGTCGGGCGCAGCCGCGGGCTGTCCCGGTGCGGCGCCTTCAGGCGGCGCTCTCGGCCGCCGCCTCGGCGGTGAAATCGCCTTCGATCGCCTTGTCGAACATGTAGGGATAGATCTCGCGGAATTTCGCGCTGATCTCCTCGAAGGGCATGTCGTCGCGGTGGCCGCGCTCCTTGACGTATTCCATGTGCTTCTTGCCGTCCGCGGTCAGCGGATGAAAGATCGAATCCGTCTCGCCGTCGAATTCCAGCGGCAGGACGCCGAACTTCTCGCAGAGTTCCAGGTTGAAGGCCGGCGTCGCCTTCACCCACCGGCCACCGATCTTCAGCTCCGTATAGCCGTGATAGTAGAACAGGTCCGTGCCCATGGTCTGGCGCATGCGCTCCGTCGACAGGTGATTGCGCACGTCCGCGAAGCCGAGCCGCGCGGGGATCCCCTCGGCCCGCGCCGCGGCCGCCAGCAGCCCGGCCTTGGTGATGCAGAAACCCGCGCCCCGCTCCAGGCAGGCGCTGGCGCGGAAATGATCCCGGTCCATGACCACGCCATAGGGGTCGTAGCGGAATTCGTCGCGCACGGCGTAGTAGAGGCGGATCGCCTTGGCCTTCGGGTCGGTCTCATCACCCACGACGCGCCGGGCGAAGGCGGCGATCGCCGGGTTGTCGGCATCGATCAGGTCCGTCGGCGCCAGGCAGGTCTCGCTTTCGCTCATGGTCGGTTCTCCTCGGTCTTTCCAGCGGGGCGGATGTTCCTCTCCCGCCGCCGGCGGATCAAGAGCCGCCGCGGCGGGTCCGCTTCCCGCCCTGCGCAGGACCGCTCGGCGGGCGCTATTGCTGCTCCGTGTCATCGCCGCCCCGAAACCCCGTGGCCACCATGTAGCTCTCCGCGGACCCCTTGCGGCTGGCGTCGGGCTTGGCGAAACGAACCTGGCGGAAGTCGCGCTTGACCCGGTTCAGGAAGTCGTTCTCGCCACCGCCCTGAAGCAGCTTGACCGCAAACGCCCCTCCGGGCTTCAGCACCTGCGCGGCGAAATCGAGCGCCAGCTCCGCCATCGCCATGATGCGCAGATGGTCGGTCTGGCGGTGCCCCGTGGCCGGCTGCGCCATGTCGGACAGGACCACGTCCGCCGGACCGCCAAGGCGTTCGCGGACCTTCGCATCGGCATCGGCCTCGGTGAAGTCGAGCTGCATGACCTCGACGCCGGGGATGGGCTCCATCTCCAGGATGTCGACGGCCAGAACATATCCGCCCTCGCCCGTTGCCGCGGCAGCGACCTGCGACCAGCCGCCCGGCGCGGCGCCCAGATCGACGATCCGTCCGCCCTTCCGCAACAGGCCGAACTTCTCGTCGATCTGCAGCAGCTTGAAGGCCGCGCGGGAGCGCCAGCCCTGGGCCTTCGCCTCCGCGACATAGGGGTCGTTGAGCTGCCGCTCCAGCCAACGGGTCGACGACAGCTTGCGGCCGCGCGCCGTCTTCACCTTTTCGGTCAGCCGACGGGAGCCGCCGCCCGGTCCGGGTTTCCTGGCCATTCGTCCCTCCTAGTCGCCGGCCGCGAGCAGGGGCGCGTCGGCGGTCATCAGTTCCAGGAGGATGCCTTCCCTGAGCCCCCGGTCGGCGACGGTGATCTCCTGCACCGGCCAGAGGTTGAGGATCGCCTGCAGGATGGCGCAGCCGCCGACCACCAGGTCGGCGCGACCCGAGCCCACACAGGGATGGGCCGCACGCTCCTTCAAGGTCAGCCGGCGGAGATGTTCGGAGATTTCGGTCATCCGCGCCGCCGGCATGGTCAGCCCGTCCACCGCCGTACGGTCATAGCGTACGAGATCGAGGAACACGCCGGCCAGCGTGGTGACGGTGCCGGAGGTCCCGAGCAGCCGGAACGGCCGGTCCATGGCCGCCCGGGTCTCGACCTGGAAGTCCATGATGGCCTCCTCCGAGGCCGCGACCATGCGTCTGTAGGTTTCGTCATCGACATCCACGCCGCCGAAGCGCTCGGCGAAATTGACCACGCCGATGGGGAAGGAGGCGTAGCGTACCAGATGATGCTCCCCGCCTCCGAAAGGCTCGGCAAGCGCCAGTTCGGTGCTGCCGCCGCCGATATCGAAGACCAGCGTCGGTTCGGACTGACCGAGCAGCAGCGACTTGCAGCCCGCCAGTGCCAGCGCCGCCTCCTCGGCGGCATCGATGATCTCCAGCCTGAGCCCGGTCTCCCGCTTGACCCGCTCGATGAACTCGCCGGCGTTGTCCGCGCTCCGGCAGGCGGCGGTGGCGACGCAGCGCACATCCCAGCAATGGTGGCGGGCGATCTTGTCAGCGCAGACCTTCAGCGCCTCGATGGTGCGCGCCATCGCCGGTTCGCCCAGACGGCGGCTCTCGCCGACGCCTTCGCCGAGACGGACGATCCGCGAATAGGCGTCGGTCACCCGGAAACCATCGCCATCCGGCCGCGCGATCAGCAGACGGCAGTTGTTGGTGCCCAGGTCGATGGCGGCGTAGCTGCGCCGCCGCAGACGATCGTGCACCACGCTGCCTCCACTCCTGTGTTACGGCGTCCGTTCGCGCCCGCGCCGCGCGAACCGGGCGGGCTGGTTCAACGGGCAGATTAGCAAGCCGGGCCGTGGCTTGTTAAGGTGCAACCGGAACTTCCAACGTCCGGTTGACATCCACGGGCCGGCCCAATAGATAGTCCCGCGCCCGCCGGGCGTATCCGCTGGGGGATCGTCTAATGGTAGGACAGCGGACTCTGACTCCGCCAATCTAGGTTCGAATCCTAGTCCCCCAGCCAGTTTCCTGCGCTTCCCCCACGTGCGACGACCCGGTCATTCAACGGTTGGTCTGCGCGCGATGCTGCAAGACCGGACTGGCGTTCCACTCGATTTTGTCCGAGCGTATACCGCTCGCAGCCAGCCCGTTCCACGACGTCAGGCACATGAATGGACACGGTCCTCCTGGAACTGTCCCGACTGCAGCGCGAGATTCAGGGCGCGCTCGCATCGTCGTTTCGCGAGGCGACCTCAGCTGACGACTGGACGCAGGGCGCGCTCGTGCTCCTCCTTTCCATCGTCTTCGGCCTGGTCCACGCCGTCGGCCCTGGCCACGGCAAATCGATCCTGATGGCCTATTTCATGGCCGGCGACGCCCGCGTCCGGCAGGCATTCACCAGCAGCCTCAAGCTGATCGCAACTCATGTCGGTTCCGCCGTCGTACTGGTACTGGCGGCCCTGACCATCGTCGACATTTCCTTTGGCTTCCGGCCTGCCGATTTTCCGCTCGTCCGCCAGATCAGCTATGGGGGCGTCGCCCTGGTAGGATTGTTCCTGCTCATTCAGGCCCTCCGCCCGCATCCCGCCCGGGCGCATGTGCACGGGGGACGATTCCTGCCCTATCTGGCCGGCCTTTCGCCCTGTCCGCTGACGACCATCATCATGGTGGCGGCGAGCGGCACCGGCGCGGTCGCGTTCGGCGTTCTCGTCTCGATCGCCATGGCGCTGGGCATGGTGGCGACCGTTGGCGCATTCGCGCTCCTGGCGATCCTGGGGCGACGTTGGTTGATCGCCGCCTCGAGCCGCCACATGTCCACCATCATGAGGGTGGGCAGAGTGCTTCAGGTCCTCGGCGCCGGATGCGTGATGGCGCTGGGCTCGTTCCTGCTGCTGGCGGAGGTGACCTGATTGAGCCCGACGGAGACCACGCTTTCCCCCTTCGCGCACCCCGTCTACCGGCAGCTCTTCGCCGCTCAGGTGACCGCGCTGATCGGCACCGGACTTTCCACGGTGGCGCTGGCGCTGCTGGCCTATGACCTGGCGGGCGGCGACGCCGGCGCGGTGCTCGGCGGCGCGCTGGCGCTGAAGATGGTGGCCTATGTGTTCGTCGCGCCGCTCGTCGGCGGCCTGGCCCACCGGCTTCCGCGGCGAAAGATGCTGGTCGGCCTCGACCTCGCCCGGGCCGCCTTCGTGCTGTGCCTGCCCCTCGTCGACGCGATCTGGCAGATCTACGTCCTGATCTTCCTGCTCAACGCGTGTTCGGCCGGATTCACGCCGACGTTCCAGGCGACAATCCCGGACGTGTTGCCCGACGAGCGGCGCTACACTCGCGCGCTTTCGCTTTCCCGCCTTGCCTACGACCTGGAAAACCTGCTCAGTCCGGCCCTCGCCGCGGCGGCCCTGCTGGTCATCAGCTATGATGGCCTTTTCGCCGCGAACGCCGGCGCATTCCTGCTCTCCGCCGCGCTGGTTCTGTCGGTCACCCTGCCGCGCCCCCTGCCCACCGAACGCGGCAAGAGCGTGATGGCGAACATGACGTTCGGCGTCCGGGCCTATCTGTCGACGCCACGTCTGCGCGCACTGCTCGCGCTCCACATGGCCGTGGCGGCCGCCGGCGCCATGGTCATCGTCAACACCGTCGTCTACGTCCGCGACCATCTGATGCTCGGCGAGACGCAAACGGCCGTTGCCTTCGCTGCCGCCGGCACCGGCTCGATGGTCGTCGCCCTCCTCCTCCCGCGCCTGCTTGACCGCCACGAAGACCGCCCCTTCATGCTGGCCGGCGGCGCGCTGATGACAGCCGCGCTCGGGTTGGGCTGGTTCGCGCCGGGTTACGCGACCCTGCTATTCCTCTGGTTGCTCCTCGGCGCCGGGTCCTCCCTCGTGCAGACGCCGGCGGGACGCCTCATCCGCCGCTCCTGCCATGACAGCGACCGTCCGGCGCTGTTTGCCGCACAGTTCGCCCTGTCGCACGCCTGCTGGCTGATCGCCTACCCATTGGCGGGATGGCTGGGCAGCGCCGCCGGGATCCTGACAGCATTCCCGGTGCTCGCTCTCGTGGCCGCCCTGTCGGCGCTGCTCGCCTGGCGCCTGTGGCCAACACCGGATCCGGTCGTACTCCGCCACGAACATGAAGCGATGCGGCACGAACATTTCCACGTGCACGACGAGCATCACCAGCATCCGCACGAAGGTTGGGAAGGTCGGGAGCCGCACCGCCATCCGCACAGGCACGCCGGCGGTCAGCACACCCACGCTTTCGTCATCGACATGCATCATGATCGCTGGCCGTAGGTTCAGGAAGGAAAAGTCCGCCCATGCTGCCCTTCACGACCGACCAGTTCCTCGAGGTCTTCACCGCATACAACCAGGCCATCTGGCCCCTTCAGATCGTCACGGAAGCGCTTGGCCTGGCGATGACAGGATGCCTGTTCATCGGAAATGGAGGGGCGCAACGGGCGGCGTTCGCGTTGCTCGGGGCGATGTGGCTGCTCATGGGCGTCGGCTACCACCTGACGTTCTTTGCGCAGATCAATCCCGCGGCGAATGTGTTCGGCGCGCTGTTCATCCTCCAGGCGGTCCTGTTCGCCATCGAAGGCGCCTGGCGAGGCCGTATCAGCATGCGTCTCGAAGGCGGTTTCCGGGCCTGGCTCGCGGGCGCTCTGATCGCATATGCGCTGATCATCTACCCCATGATCGGCCTGCTTGGCGCCCAGCCCTATCCGGAAACGCCCCTGTTCGGGGTTGCGCCCTGTCCGACGGTGATCTTCACCCTGGGACTGCTCATTCTGGCCGATCATCCGCAGCGCTGGATGCTGGCGACAATTCCTCTGGTCTGGAGCCTCATAGGCGGGTCCGCGGCAGTGCTCCTTGAAGTGCCCCAGGACTTCGGGCTCGCCGCCGCCGGCATGTTTCTGGTCATCGCGATGCTGAGTGGCCGGCGAAGCCGGCACGACAACCCCGGCTACTGAACCCGGCGGCGAGGCGGGCTCCCAGAGGATCCCGGCTCCGCGGAGGGGTCACGCACCATATCCCAGGGACATGCCGACTATCACGGCAACCACGCAGAAGATGATGTAGTACAGCCCCAATCGCGCCTCCGAACTCGCGGGCAGCCACTGGAAGGCAGGCTTGCGGCTCTCCTGCTGCTCGCGCTCGTACACCGCTGTCTCGGCCGGTGTCGGCGAGCGGAACTGATCGTCGAACGGATAGTGTTTCAGCCGCCCGGGATCCGCGAGACATCGCGGGCAGTCGCGTTCACGCAGCCCGACGACCAGTCCGCAGTGTCGGCAGGTCTTCGCGCCGTCCATGCCGTACGCAGGGCCGCCTATACCTCGTTCCGCGAATAGAGGTCGCGGCCGATGATCTGTTTCATCACCTCGATGGCGCCGCCGGCGATCCGCGTCACCCGCGCGTCCACATAGGCCCGGGCGATCGGATATTCGTACATGTAGCCATAGCCGCCGAAGAACTGCAGGCACTGGTCGACCACCTTGCAGTGCAGATCCGTCGACAGCATCTTCGCCTTGGCCGCATCGACCGAGGTCAGCTCGCCAGCCATGAAGCGCTGGATGCACCAGTCGACGAAGACCCGCATCGCCGTGGTCTCGGCGTCGAGCTGGGCCATGACGAACTGCGTGTTCTGGAAGTCGGCGATGGTGCCGTCGAAGGCCTCGCGGGTCTTCGTGTACTCGACGGTCTGGCGGATCGCCGTCTCGGCGCAGACGACCGAGCGCACGGCCTGGGTCAGACGTTCCTGCGCCAGCTTGGTCATCAGCATGGCGAAGCCCTTGCCCTCGTCGCCCAGGCGGTTGCCGACGGGGACGCGCACGCCGGAGTAGAACAGCTCCGAGGTGTCCTGGCCCTTCATGCCGATCTTCTTGAGATTGCGGCCGCGCTCGAAGCCCGGCGTGTCGGTGGGCACGGCGATCAGACTGACGCCGCGGGCGCCGGCCTCGGGGTCCGTCTTGGCCGCGGTGACCACGACGTCGGCGTTCTGGCCGTTGGAGATGTAGACCTTCTGGCCGTCGAGCACGTAGTCGCCGCCGTCGCGGCGGGCGCGGAGCTGCAGGCGCTTCACGTCGCTGCCGGCGTTCGGCTCGGTCATGGCGATGGCGCCGACCGCCTCCCCGGTCACCATCTTCGGCAGCCATTCCCGCTTCAGGTCTTCCGAACCCCAGGCGAGGATGTAGGGCGCGCACATTTCCGAATGGACGACGAAACCGGGGCCCGAGAGCCCGGCGCGGGCCAGTTCCTCGATGACCACGACGTCGTAGAGCCAGTCGGCGCCACTGCCGCCGTATTCCTCGGGCATGCTGCAGCAGAGCATTCCCATCTCGCCGGCGCGCCGCCAGACATCCTTCGGCACGATCCCGTCGTCCTCCCACTTCTCGTTGTGGGGGACCATCTCCGCGTCGATGAAGCGGCGGACACTGTCCCTGAACTGGTCGTGCTCCGGCGAAAACAGCGTGCGCTGAACCGACATCTCTTTCCTCCCCTTGGTCGTCCGCCCCCAATCTCTTCCAAGGCGCGCCGCGACGCAACGGCGCATAGGCGCGCGCCGGCAAAGCATGGACAGCGGCGGCGCACCGGGTTCTGGTGCTGCTATGAATCTCAAAGTCGACAATGGTGGCGAACACGGCCTGAAGCGCGTGCTGGGGCTCACGCTGCTGATCCTCTACGGCGTCGGCGTCACCGTCGGCGCGGGCATCTTCGTCCTCATCGGCTCGGTGGTCGGGGTCGCGGGCCCGCGCGCGCCGCTTGCCTTCCTCCTCGCGGCGGCCATCGCCGGCGTGACGGCGGTCAGCTACGCAACCCTTTCGCGCGGCTTTCCGGCAGCGGCCGGCGCGTCGCTCTACGTCAAGGCCGCCCTGGGGCGGGCGGCAGGATTTCCGGTCGGCATCGGCGTCGCCCTGGTCGGCATCGTCTCCAGCGCCACGATCATGCTGGGCTTCACGGGCTATCTGGCGGAACTGCTTGCGGTGCCGCAGCCGCTGGCGATCGTCGGCGGACTCGTACTCACCGGCCTGCTGGTGCAGCGCGGCGTCAGCGAGAGCGTCGGCGCCGCCGCGGTCCTGACCGTGGTCGAGATCGGCATCCTGCTGGTCGTGATCGTCGCCGGCGCGCCGGTCCTGGCCACGGCCGAGGTCTGGACGGCCGCCTTCGGGACGGGAAGCGCCCTCCCGGTCACAGCCGTCGTCAGCGCCGCGGTACTCGCCTTCTTCGCCTTCATCGGCTTCGAGGACATCGTCAACATGGCCGAGGAAACGGTCGATCCCGCCCGCGTGATGGGCCGCGCCATAATCGGCACCCTGGCAATCTCCACCGCGCTCTATCTGCTGCTGGCGCTGATCGCCGCGGGCGCGCCCGATCCGGCGGCGCTGGCGGCCAGCGGCGCGCCGCTGGCGACGATGTGGCAACAACTGACCGGCCAGTCGAGCGCCTGGCTCTCGACGCTCGCGCTGATCGCCGTGGTCAACGGCGTGATCGTGCAGACCATCATGGCCAGCCGTCTGCTCTACGGCATGGCGCGGGAGGAGATGATGCCCGCCCCACTGGCCCGCGTCGGGCGGCGGCGGACGCCTTATGTCGCGATCTGGCTGGTCGTTGTCCTGATCGCCATTCTGGCGCTGACCCTGCCCATCGAGACCCTCGCCCGTGCAACGACCACGGTGACGCTGCTGGTTTTCGCCGCCGTCAATCTGGCGCTCCTCGTTCTCGGCTCGCGGGAAAAGGAAGGCCCCCTGCGCCGCCGGCGCTGGATTGGCGCGCTGGGTCTCGCTCTGACCGCCGGCCTCGCCATTCGGGAGATTCTCTCGCTACTCGGCGTTATCTGATCAGGATGCCGTCCGGGCCAGCACGTGGAGGTCCAGCGGTTCCCGGCGGCCGCGCACGGTCTGCCCGGGCAGAGCCTCGAAGCCGTCGAGCAGGTCCGTTCGACCTGTCGCGCGCCCCGCGGCGGCCACGGTTTCGCTGATCACGACGGTCGCCGCCAGGTCCGCGCCAAGCGCCTGAAGGCGGCTGGCCACGTTCACGGTGTCGCCGGTTGCGGTGAGCTCCAACCGGCGCCGCCCGCCGATCGGGCCGACGACCACCGGCCCGTGATGCACGCCGATGCCGAAGCCCCAGCGCCAGTCGGCCGGCGTGTCCGTCCCGCCCGACCAGGCCTCGAGACGGCCTGCCATGTGCCGGGCGCAGGCGAGCGCGCGGACCGGATCGTCCGGCGCCGGCGCGGCCATACCGAAGACGGCCATGGCGCCGTCGCCCAGATAGCTGTCGATGGCGCCGTCATGGGCCTCCACCGAGGCTTCCACAACAGCGTAGAATCCTTCCAGCAGGGCCGCCGACCGTTCCGGCCCGAGCGCTTCGCTGAGTGTGGTGAAGCCGCGGATGTCGACAAAAAGGATCGTCGCCGGACGGCGGCCCCGGCCGAATCCCGGCTCATCCCGACCCAGCGCCTCGGCAAATCCGGTGGGCACATATCGCGACAACCGGCGCCTGGCGTGATCGGTGCTGATGATCCGCGGCAAGGCGGCTGCCGCTGCGGCGGCCAGCATCGTGGCGGTCGGCAGGGCCGCATCGATCCACCACCCGCCCCGCACGAAGGCCAGTTGCAGTCCGGCCAGCCACGTGACCAGGAGCACGCCGCACCCGGCAGCAGCCATGCCGGGGCGCGCCCGGCCGGCGAACAGCGCAAAGGCGACGCCACCGGTCAGCAGGGCCGCGAAGCTCACCATCCGCGTCAGCGCATCATGACGGAGCGTGCGGCCCGAAATCAGGTTGTCGGCCGCCGACGCCAGCACTTCGACACCCGGAACGCCGGGGCCAAAAGGCGTCGCGAACCGGTCGCCCAGGCCGGTCGCCGCCACGCCGACGAACGCGGCCCGCCGCTCCACTGCCCTGTCCGGAACCCCGCCCGCCAGCAGATCGTCAAGCGACCAGGACGGCAGACTGCCGGCGGGACCGGGAAAATCGATCGGCAGGCGCAGGGCGCCATCCAGTGGAAAGGATGCGTCGCCGAGACTCAGGCCATCCCGTGCACTGACCGCGATGCCGGAGCCTGGCGTGCGATGGCGCTGGGCCACGACCACCGGCAGGGCGGGATACAGCTGACCCTGGTGCGGGATCGCCGCGTGCAGAAAGCGCAGCCTGTTGTCGGCGTCCACGATCACCTCGGCATGTCCCATCGCGGCGGCCCGAGCGAGCGCGGGAAAGGGCGGGACCACGCCGCCCCGTCCGCCGCCGGTGCCGATACCCTGCCGGATGTCGACCGCAGCCTCCCGTATCGCGGGCGGCGCACGCGCCCCGCCGCCGTCGAAGACGAACGCGAAGGGGACCACCACGTCGTCGGCGGCGCCGACGCGGCGGACAAGCTCCATGTCGCCTTCGCCCTGGGGATCGGCCAGCAGCAGGTCGAGGGCGATCACGCGCGCGCCGGCATCACGCAACGCTGTCACGGCATCCGCCAGGACGCGGCGCGGCAACGGCCATCCGCCGGCGCTGGCGATGCTGCTGTCGTCGATCAGGACAAGCAGCACTTCCGGCTCCGCTGTCGCGGTGCCCCGCACCTGGAACCGCCAGTCGACGGTGCGGCCCTCCAGCGCCCGGAGCATTGGCGCCTCGTAGGCCAGCAGGTAGATCAGCGCGCCGGCCGCGATGGTCGCGAAGGGCGGCAGCCAACGCGAACGCCCGGCGCCGCCGTTGCGAACCGCGTCACTCAATCCGGGTCCGGGCGCGCAATGCCTCGACACGGGCCGGCGGCCAGCGCTTGGCGCGTCCCGGCGGCTCGCCAAGCGGGATGTCGCTGCCCTGCCCCGCCTGCAAGCCGACCGTCTCGTCATGGCCGGGCGCGCTGACCGACACACGCCCTTCCAGAACGAAGACGCCGGTCGTCTGCGGATCGGTGGAAACGATCAGCCCCGTCGAGCGGACCGAAGCCGTCGCGGTACGCGCACGCACGGAGACATCCCGGCCGCCGTCGCTGTCGGTCAGCAGAATCCGAACCGCGCCATAGATGAGGTCGAACAAGCCCGCTGAGCCCGGCGCGAAGCGTTCCACTTCGACGCGGGTTTCCGGGCCGACCGTCATTGCCGAGCCGTCATCGAAAGCGATACGCACTTTCGCGCGGTTCCCGGTGATCAGCGCATCGTCGCGGAAAACCGCCATGCCGTGGCGAAGTTCCCGGGCCTCGCCGGGCCGCTGCGCCAGCACCTCGCCCTCCTGGGCGTCGACATGGCCGACCGGCGAGGGTTCCGCCAGCCCCGATCCCGTCAGCGTCGCCGCCAGCAACAGGGCCGCGGCCGCGGCCAACACATGCGCGCGACCGTGAGGCATTCGCGTTCGCAATCCTTTTCGCATGACAGGCAACGCTAACAAGCACGCGCCGCCGCGTCAGCCTCTCGAAAGGCTAGGAGGGAAGGAACTCAGACCCAGCGGATGAACAACCAGACCGTGCCCGCGTCGGCGCCCGGCCGCATCTCGATCAGAACCTTCCAGGTCCGGCGCAGGGTGAAGACGTAGCTGAACAGTTCGCTGACGGAGCGCCCCTGGCTGACGTCGCGAAAGCGCCCGTGAAACGCGTCGGTGAACGTGCAGGGCGCGACCTCGCGGAAGAAGCTGCGCCCGATCACCCTTTCGGGCCGCATTTCGGAGAAGCCGGATTCGGTGTCGTTGTATTTCAGCACCCGCCCGCTGTCGTCCAGCAGGACAGCGCCTACCGGCAGCCGGTTCAACTGCCCGTCATCCATCCGGACCGCTTCGGCAGGCACATCGACGCCGTCGATGGTGAAGAACGCCTTCAGACCCTCCACCGAAGGCGCGGGACGCTGGCCTTCGGGCGCCTGGACCCGCCTCGCCGGCAGCACCAGAAACACCGTCGTGCCGATGTCGGGCTGACTGTTGACGTAGATATTGCCGCCATGGACCTCGATCAGGGCGCGCGTGATAGGCAGGCCGAGCCCCGCACCCTGGGTCTGACCGTCATAGGCATGGTCGATCCGGCCGAACGGCGCCAGCGCCGTGGGCAGATCGTGGGCGGCGATACCCCTGCCGGTATCGGTGACGAAAAAGGCGATCCGGCCATCGTCCAGCAGTTCCGCGCCCGCCAGGATCCGACCGCCCGGCTTCATGTACTTGCGCGCGTTCGCGATCAGGTTGACCAGGGCCTGCCGCAACATCCGGCGGTCCGCGAAAACGGTGATGTCGGACGGACAGCGCCCGCGATCGACGAATTTTCCACCCGCCTCAGACCGTTCCGAAGTCAGGCGGATCGCCTCATCGATCAGGTCGTCGACCGGGCAGTCCTCCTCGACCATTTCCGTCGACCCGCTCTCGATGCGGGCGAGGTCCAGGATATCGTTGACGACGTCGAGCAGGTGCCGGCCGGCGAACCGGATATCGTCGACATAGCTCCTGTACTTTTCGTTGCCGAGCGGCCCGAACAGTTCCGAGCCGAGCATCTCCGAGAAGCCGATCACGGCGTTGAGCGGCGTGCGCAGTTCGTGACTCATGTTGGCCATGAAGCTCGACTTGGCGGTGTTCGCGACTTCGGCCCTGTCGCGGGCCGTGGCGAGTTCCAGTTCCAGCCGCCGGCGGTCCGTCAGATCCAGCGTCGTGCCGATCAGCCGCACGACGCGCCCGCCGTCACGGAGGGGCGTGAGTACCGTGCGGGCAAAGAAGAATCCGCTCGGCAGCACGATCTCCTCGTCGTACTGCTCGACATCCCCACCCTCGATGCAGCGTCGGTAGTTGCGGGCGACCGCCTCCGCCTGCTGCGGCGAGAGTACGTCTTCCAGCCGCCGACCGTTCAGTTCGGCCGCATCGATGCCGAAGGCGTTCTCGTAGAAGGCGTTGACGAACTCGATCTCGTAGCCGTCGTCGCGCACGCCGATGACGAACACCGGAATGCCGATCGTATTGAGGAGGCTGGAGAGGAAGCCGACCGGAGTGGTTGCGAGTCCCCCCTCGTCCATTGTCTCGAAACGCACGCTTCACTCCCGGATACGCTGGCCGGCCCCATAGCTATGCGATCAAGCTTAACAGTTGCTTTATCCGGCCGGTCAAGCCACTCCCCCGCGCGCCCGTCCGGCCGGGAACCACGACGATGGTTCGAATTCGGATCAAATAGAAAAAATTGAGTTTTCCGGGGTCTGGGCGAAAAAGAACGCTGTCGGGCGCCGGGCCGTATCAGTGGCTCGGCGGATCCGAGTGGGCTTCCGAAGGACAGGCAATCCGGGGCATGACGGGACACGGGACATGGCGGGGAAAGCGACGAAGCGCTGGCAGCGGTGCACGCCCCGCGCTGTCGGGCATCGCCCGGCGCCTGCTGCGGGCCCGTGATGGCGGCATGGCCGCCCTGGTGGCGGTCGCGTTGCTGCCCATGACCGCCGCTGTCGGGGTTGCCGTCGATTCCAGCCTGGCCATGATCACCCAGTCCCGCTTGGCGCGCGCCCTCGACGCGGCCGCGCTGGCGGCAGGGCGTCTGCCGCGGGGGGCCGCCGTCGAGCCCGAGGCCCGGCGCTGGTTCGACGCCAATTTCCCGCCCGGATTCATGGGCGCGACCCTCACCGGCTTCGGCGTGACGACCGATGCCCGCGGTGACTTCGTCACGGCGCAGGCCAGCCTGGCGCTGCCAACCGTCTTCCTTGGCGTGCTTGACATCGACAGCATCGACCTGAACCGGCGCACGGTGGTGGAGCGGATCAATGGCGGCGCCGAGGTGGCGCTGATCATGGACAACACCGGCTCCATGCGCTCGGGCGGCAAGATCGACGCCATGAAGGCGGCGGCCCGGGGGCTGGTGCAGGATCTTTACGGAGAGAACGAGCGCCTGGACGACCTGTGGGTGTCCGTCGTCCCCTATACGGCGACCGTCAATGTGGGCGCCCACCGACAGGATTGGTTGCGGCTCAGCGACCCGGCCCTGTCGGGAGAAAGCCCGTTCCATCCGGGCGCCTGGAAGGGCTGCGTCATGGCGCGCGGCGCCGGTGACGATCAGACCGACACGCCGCCGTCTGCCGCGCCGTTCGAGAGCTTCCTCTACCCCAGGGCCGACGACAACGACTGGCCGGAGATCGACGAGCGCAACGATGCGCAGAACAACGGCCGCGGTCCCAATCTGGGCTGCGGGCCGGCGATCACTTCCCTGACCAACCACCGCGACACGGTTCTGGCCGCCATCGACGAGATGCTGCCCTGGCACCGTGGCGGCACGACCGGCAATCTGGGCCTCGCATGGGGCTGGCGCACCATCTCGCCCCGCTGGCGGGGCCAGTGGGGTGGCCCGACGCCCGAGACCATGCCCCTGGCCCGGGGTACTCCGCTCATGGAGAAGGTGGCGATCCTGCTCACCGACGGCCAGAACCAGTTCTACGACTGGCGCGACCACGATGAGAATGACGGCCGCGGGCCGGGCGGCTCCGACTTCACCGCCTATGGCCGGCTGCACGACTTCGGCTATGGCTCCCTGAACGACGCCCGCCGGGAGGTCGACCGTCGGCTGCAGCGCATATGCGACGCGATGAAGGCCGAGGACATCCGCATCTTCACCATCACCTTCGGCAGCACACCCGACAGCGGCACACAAGCGCTCTACCGCGCCTGCGCCAGCCGGCCGGAGAACTACTTCCATTCGCCCGACAACGAGACCCTGGCCAGCGCCTTCGGGGCGATCGGGCGTGAACTGACCCGGCCGAGGATCGTCGAATGAGCACGCTGGCCCGACTACTGCGGGACCGCGGCGGCGCCAGTACGGTCGAATTCGCCCTGATCGCGGGGGTTGCGCTGAGCCTGATGACGACGGTCTTCGAGATCTCCATGATCGGCTTCGCGCGGCAGGCGATGGATACGGCGGCGCACCGCGCGGTGCGGCTGGGCATGACGGGACGCGCGCCCGACGACGGCGCCTGGATCGCGGCGGCCGTCGAGCGGGCCACCGCGGGCATCGTGCCGGCGGACGAGATCCGGGTGACCGCTGCGGCTCACGCCGGCTTCGGCGAGGCCGGGCCGGCCGAGCCGTTCACCGACAGCGACGGTGACGGCGTCCACGACCCTTCGGAGCCGTTCACGGACAACAATGGCAACGGAATCCGCGACGACGGCGCAGGCGTCCCGGGCGCCGGCGGCGCGTCCGATGTCGTCGTCTACCGTCTGGAACATGTCTGGCGGGCCATCACGCCGGGGATCGGCCGGCTGTTCGAAGGGCGCGTGCTCACCACCACGCTGACGGTGCAGAATGAACCCTTCTGAGCCGATACGCCGTCTGCTGAGCGACCGCGGCGGCAGTGCCGCGCTGGAGTTCGCCCTGGCGCTGCCCATCCTGATCGGATTGACAGTGACCGCTTTCGACGCGGGCCGCTATATCCTGCTCAAGTCCAGGCTGCAGGACGCCACGTGGACCATGGCAGACGCGGCAACGCGCGCGCTGACGCTCGGTTCGGGCGAGGCGTTGAACATCGTCCAGTCGGGTGAGCGGCTCATGGCACCCTTCGGCGCCGCCGAACGCAGCCGCTTCATCGCCAGCGGCGTGACCGGCAGCGCCGACGGACCGCCGACCGTGCGCTGGCAGGTGGCCGGCGGCGGCCTGGCCGAAGGCAGCCGGATCGGCGCCACCGGCGGGACCGCCGAACTGCCCGACGGGGTGACCCTCGCGCCGGGGGAAAGCGTCGTGATCGTGGAGGGCGTCTACAGCCCTGGCGTCACCCTGCCCCTGCAGGAAGATCTGTTCCCCGCATTCCGTGACATCGCCCTGGCCCGCCCGCGGGTCGGCGAATTGACGGAGCTGGACTAGAACTTCGGCACGACCCTACGCAGCATGGACTTCGGCGACGACATCGTCCCAGACGCGTTCCAGCCGGCGCAACGTCTCGACCGCGCCGCGCATCTGCTCGATCGAGTGCATGTCGGCGAATGCGCCGGCGTGCAGGTGCTCGCGGCGCTGCATCCTTTCCAGCAGCCGCCGGCCCTTGTCCGAAACGCTGACCATGATCACGCGCTTGTCGAGTTCCGAGCCCCGCTGGTCGACATAGCCGAAATCCAGCAGCTTCTTGACGTTGTAGGTGACGTTCGAACCCAGATAGTAGCCGCGCTCCACCAGCTCGCGGACCATGATCTCGTCATCGCCGATATTCGCGAGCATCAGATACTGCACGCCATTGATGTCGCGGACACCTTCGGCGATCAGCTCCTTGCGCAGCACGTCGAGAAAGCGGCGGTGCATGCGCTCTATCAGCCGCGTGAGGGACATGTAGTTCTGGACTGGCATCGATCCGCGCTCCATCCGTCCTGCTGGTGATGTATCCATCGCCCTATCCTTGGCGGCTAACGTAAAATTAATGTAAATATGCCAAGGTACTTACGTACTTCGAGACACCGAGGCCCCGAATACCCAAGATGTGGCTAAAATTTGACGCGAATATTTTGTGTAGTGCGCTTATTGGCGGCTTTCTGCTGACGGGCTGCAGCACGTTCGACGAAACGCCGCCGGCCACGAACGCAACGGCCGCTTCGCCATCGGGCGAGGTGATCGCCATCGCGGACGAACTCCGCGCCGGCGGCGACAACCAGGCGGCCGCGGCGCTCTATCTCGGCGAAGTGCGGCGGAATCCGGATGACCTGACTGCGCTGGTCGGACTGGCGGAAAGCCTGCGCCTCGCCGGCGACTGCACCGGCGCCAGCGGCTACTACGACAGGGCTCTGGCGCTGTCGCCGGCCGATCCGCAGGCCCTGGCCGGCTATGGCCGCTGCGCCATCGCCCTCGACCGCCCCGAACTCGCCGCCCGCCTGCTCGCGCAAGCCGTCGAAGCTTCGCCGGAGCCCTCGCCCGGTCTGTTGTCGGCGACCGGCGTCGCGCACGATCTGATCGGTGACCACGATACGGCCCAGCTATACTACCGCCGCGGCCTGACCGAAACGCCGCAGCGCCGCAGCCTGATCGCGAACCTGGCGCTGTCACTGGCGCTGCAGGGCCATTTTGGCGAGGCCGGGACGCTGCTCCGCTCCAGGGCCGATGCGCCGGGCGCGACCGCCGCGGAACGCCAGAATCTGGCTCTGGTGCTGGCGCTTTCGGGCGCACGGGCCGAGGCGCTGCGCTATGGCCGGATGGACCTGTCGCCGGATGACGCCGCCCGCAATCTGACCGTCATCTCCGAACTGGCGCTCGATCTCTACGGCGCCGACCCCGCCCGGCAGGCGGAGGCGCGGCGGGCGTTGCTGACGCGGCAAAGCGGCGCCTGAACCCGGTTCAGAGGTTGTCCATCAGGCGGAAGATCGCCGGCGTCAGGATGACGATGAACAGGGCCGGCAGGATGAAGCAGATCATCGGCACGGTCAGGATTGCCGGCAGGCGCGCCGCCTTCTCCTCGGCGCGCAGCATCCGCTCGTTCCTGAGGTCCGCGGCCAGTTCCCGCAGGGCCCTGGCGAACGGGGTGCCGAAGCGAGCGGCCTGGCGCAGGGTCTGCACAACGCTCTGCATCGCAGGGAAATCCGCCCGCCGGGCAAGATTGTCCAGCGCCTGATCGCGCTCCGGCAGCAGCCGGATTTCGGCCGCGGTCATGGCCAGCTCCTCCGCCATGGCGGGCGAGGACGCGATCATCTCCCGGGCAACCCGGTCGATCGCGGCGTTAAGACCCAGCCCGGCCTCGCAGCAGATCACCATGAGGTCGAGCGCGTCGGGCAATGCCTCGCCGAGATTCCGCTGCCGGCGGTCGACCAGCCGGTCCAGCACCAGCGAGGGCAGAACCACGGCAGAACCGGTCGCGAAGAGCGCCAGCAGGAGCCGCCAGGGATCCGGCACCCGCGGCGTCTCCAGCAGGTACAGAAACAGGATGAGCACCGCGGCGCTGGCCAGCGGCAGCACCAGCTTGGCGACATAATACACTGCCATCGCCTCGCGCCCGTGCCAGCCGGCGCGCAGCAGGCGAAGCCGCACCGCCTCGGCGTCCCTGGACGTCAGCAGCCGCAGGCGATCGGCGAGCCGTTGCGCGACCCCCAGCAGGCCGCGGCGCAACTGCCCGCGCATCATCGCACGCACGCCGGACGGCCGCCCCGCCGCATTCCGGCTGCGTTCGCGCAGGCGGGCTTCGAAGTTGCCGACGCGGCGCACGCGTTGGGCAAGTGCACGGCGCGCCGCCACCTCCCATGACAGCACGCCCGCAACCACGGCAGCAGCCAGAGCGGCCAGCAGCACCGCCAGCAGGCGCAGGTCGAGGCCCGGCGCCAGGTTGGCGAGATAGTCGCTCATGTCCGGAACCGGATCATGCGGGCCATGACGATGAAGCCGAACAACATGGATACCAGCGCGAGCGTGACCAGTTTCTGGCCGCGCGGATCGCCGAAGAGCGCATCGACATAACCCGGACTGACCAGCATCAGCATGCCGCCGACCACGAAAGGCAGCCCGCCGATGATCAGGGCCGAGGCCCGCGCCTCTCCCGACAGCGCCTTGATCTTCAGCTTGAGCTGGCGGCGCTTGCGCAGCGTCTCGGCGAGGTTCTCCAGAGTATCGGCCAGATTGCCGCCGGTGCGGGCCTGGATGGTCAGACTCATGGCGAAGAAGCTGAATTCCTGGATTCCGATCCGGGCATCGGCTCGCGCCAGCGCCGTCTCCAGCGGCCGGCCGAGCAGCATCTGGTCGACGATGGCGCCGAAGGCTTCGCCCAGAACGCCCCGGTTCTCGGCCGCGGCCGATTTCAGGCACTGACCGAGCGGCAGGCCGGCGCGCAGCCCCCGGACCATCAGACCGATGGCGTCGGGAAACTTGTCGAGGAACGCGGTCCGCCGCCGCGCCGCCAGGACCTTGAGTGCCGCAAAGGCGAGCAGAACGCCGCCTGACGCGGCGAATGCGCCTGCCAGCAAAGGCGGCATGGGAGTAACGAGTATGAGCAGCGCCGCCGCGGCAAGGACCGCACCGCCGAGTTGCAATGCCAGCCTGAGCGGCGGTTGACGCAGGCCGGCGCGCGCCAGCATCAGGTCGATGGCGCCGTGCCGGGGACCACGCCTTGCCAGATGGATCGCCCGGACCGCCGCCACGGCCTTCTCCCCGCCCCCGTCACGGGCCATGAGCTTGCGCGCCCGCGCACGGATCGGCCGCCGCGGATCGGCGGCGATGATCGCCGCCAGCGCCAGCAGGCCCGCGAGCCCCAGCGCGGCCGCGCCGAGCAACAGCGGCGCCTGCTCCGCGGTCATGGCGTCATCGCCTCGAGCAACGTCCCGTCGAGGCCGAAATAGGCGGCACGCGGAAGGAAGGCCGGGCGCAGCCCGGTACTTTCGTAGCGGCCCACCAGATTGCCCCCCTCGTCCTCGGCGTCCACCGTGAAGGCGAACAGATCCTGCGTGGTGATGATCTCGCCTTCCATGCCGACCACTTCGCTGAGCTTGGTCACCCGGCGGCGGCCGTCGCGCATGCGGCTGACATGGACGATCAGGTCGACCGCGGCCACGATCTGGCGCCGCACCGCCTCGGTCGGCAGCTTGACGCCTGCCATGGCGACCATGTTCTCCAGCCGGGTCAGCGCCTCGCGCGGGTTGTTGGCGTGGATGGTGGACATGGACCCGTCATGGCCGGTGTTCATGGCCTGCAGCACGTCCAGCGCTTCCTCGCCCCGGATCTCGCCCAGGATTATGCGGTCGGGACGCATGCGCAGCGCATTCTTCACCAGATGCCGCTGCGTGATCTCGCCATTGCCTTCGATATTGGCCGGCCGTGTTTCCAGGCGGACCACGTGCGGCTGCTGAAGCTGCAGTTCCGCGGCGTCCTCGATGGTGACGATACGCTCGCCGCCGTCGATGAGCTGCGAGAGCGCGTTGAGCAGGGTCGTCTTGCCGGAGCCCGTGCCGCCGGCGACCAAGATGTTGAGCCGCGCCCGCGCCGCGATCTTCAGCACCATGGCGAGGTTCCGGGAGACGCTGCCGCTCTCGGCCATGGTGTCGAGGGTGATGCGCTTGGCGGAGAACTTGCGGATGGAGATGGAAGGCCCGTCCAGCGCCAGGGGCGGCGCGATGATGTTGACCCGGCTGCCGTCGGGCAGGCGCGCGTCGACCAGCGGCTGCGCTTCGTCGATGCGGCGTCCGACCCCGCTGGCGATGCGGACGGCGATCTGCATGACATGATCGTTGTCGCGGAAGCGGACGTCGGTCCGCTCCAGCTTGCCGCGCCGCTCGACATAGACCTGGTCGGCACCGTTGACCAGGATATCGGCGATGTCGTCGTCGGCCAGCAGCGGCTCCAGCGGGCCGAGACCCAACATCTCGTCGAGTACTCGGGTCACGAGATCACGCTGTTCGCCGGAGTTCAGCTGGATCTGCTGCTCGACCAGCAGCTCCCCGATCGCGGGGTCGATTTCCCGCGCCAGATCGCCCCGTTCCATGGTCGCGATCCGCGCCGCGTCGATCCGGTCCAGCAGCGCGCCATAGACCGCCGAGAAAGCGGCGCCGACCGGCCCGCTTTCGTCACGGTCGGCCTTGCACGCCGCGGGGTCGCTTGCGACGGTGTTGACGATGCGGGTCACCAGATCGCGCAGCGCCAGCGCATCGGGCATCCCTGCCCCGCTCCCCAGGCCGTCGATCAGGGCGGCCTCAGCCCGGGCGGCGACCTCCCGGCGCGGCGTGCCCGCCGGCAGTTCCAGTTGCAGCCGGGCCGACACCCGGTCGGCGACCGCCTCAGGGGCATCTCCAGCACCCGTATCCACCAGGGATAGCGCCGGGCCGGCCAACGTAGCGGCCCCGGCCTGCGCCGGCGATGTCCTGCGTTTGCCGAGCATCGCTTCAGTCGCTCCGCCTGGCGGCCCCGGCCCCGGTCAGGGCCGCACAGAGCGCTCCGAAACCGCGTGCGTGGGGGCTCCGCCGCCCCGACAGCGCCACCATAGGCCGCGCCTTCGCCGAAGCGCGGACAGCGAGCCTGGCGTCCTCCGGAAACACCGCCAGGGGCCTGGCGCCGAAGGCCTTGGCCATCATGGCAGGCTCCAGCTCCTTTTCACCGCCGCGGCGCACCCGGTTGAGCACCAGGTCGACCGAGGCGGACGAGAGGCCGGAGATCATCTCCCTGAGACGGATGGCATCGCGCATGCACCCCAGCGTCGGCTGAGCGACCAGGAAGACCCGCACGGCATCGGCGACAACTGGCGCGAACAGGCCGGTCATCCAGCGCGGCAGGTCGATGACCGTTGTCCCGTGACCTTCGCCGATCTGCCCCAGCAGGGCGGAGAGCGCCTCCGGCGCAACCGCGGGCTGGCCCGGCGCGCCTTCGGGGCCGCCGTAGATCGTCAGGCGCTCGTCGATCTTCAGACCTGCCCGGCTGACCAGCAGCGAGTCGATCCGGTCCGGCGCAGCCAGTGCGGCGGCCAGTCCGAAGGCCGGCTCCCGGTCCAGCAGTAGGGCGGCGTCGCCATAGGACAGGTCGAGGTCGAGCAGCGCCGACGATTCCCGGTCATTCCCCCGGGCCTGGGCCCAGGCGAGGCCGAGCGCCACGGTGGTCGCGCCGACACCGCCACGCACGCCGATGACCACCGCCCGGCGGCCATGCGAGCCATCGCCGGCGGCCGTACCGGCCTCCTCCGTGGAAGTGGAAAGCCGGTCGAGAGCGGCGCGGAATTCCGCCGCACCGAGCGGCAGTGTCAGATAGTCATCGACACCGAGAGCGATCATCCGGCGGTAGAGGGCGATATCGTTCCAGAGGCCCAGCGCGATGACCCTCGTGCCCGGCGCACAATGCTCGGCCAGCCGCTCCAGCCGCTCGAGTGGGACCTCGCAATCGGAAAGATCAACGACCAGAAGTCCCGGGGTCAGCGTCTCCGCCAGCCAGTCGAGCGCATGCTCGCTCGCCCCGGCAATAACCTGCACATCCGCACCGTACCGGTCGGAAAGCGCCGCGCGGACGGCAGCCGCTGCTTCCGGGTCGGCGACGAAGGCGGCCGCCTCGAGCGCGGCCTCCGGACGCCGGATGGCGGTCAGCGCGTTCAATTCAGCACCTGTTCGCGGTCGAGTTCGGCGCGCTCGCCCTTGCGGTGGCGCTCGGCGTCGCGCCAGGCGGCCTCGCCGCGGGGCGGGCCGGCCTCTTTCGGCGCATCGAGATCGGAAGGCTCGGCCACCATCGCTGCGAGATTGGCGAGCGTAGCGCAGCCGAAATTGCTGCCCGGCCCGTTGGCGTGGCCGATCCGGGTCCGGCTGTAATCGGGACAGGCCGGCACGCTGGTCGTTACCGTGCGCACGTCCAGATGCGCATTTCCGGCCCGCAGTTCGCCGATCAGCGGCGCCAGCCCTTCATTCTCCAGCGCGGCGACGAGCTTGACCGCCCGCGCCTCCTCCCGCCGGTTCATGACGCTGGGAAGGTACAGCGTAAGGCTTCGGTTCGGCAGATCGCGCGCCGCGGCGATGAAGGCATCCAGACGTGCGCGGTCCCGCCGCCAGTCGGCCTCCGTCCCGTCAAGACCGCCGAACTCGAAGCGATGCATATCCCGGTCGATGGCGATTCGCTTCGGCGTCTCCAGGCCAGCATAGATGTCGCCATTTTCGGCGCAGCCGGCAAGCGCGCCGAACAGCGCCACAGCCAGCAGGGGAAGCAGGATCGCGCGGGCGGGCGTCTTGTCGAAGGTCATTCGGTTCCCCTCTATTCGATCGTGAAGCCGGCCGGGCCGATCAGCGCCCGCGCATTCCGGGCTGGCCCGCCAGCGAGATCCCGTCCGCTGTCGCGGCCGATCAGCCGTTCGCGGTCGGACGGGGCCTCGTAGCCTTCGGTCGGGACGGCGACACGCGCCGGGCCGACGGGACGGACCAGGTAGGGCGTGACCACGATGACCAGTTCGCTTTCCAGCCGGCGGAAGCTGTCGGAGCGGAACAGGGCGCCCAGAACCGGCAGGTTGCCCAGGCCCGGGAACTTGTTGACGTCCTCACTGACATCCGACTGCAACAGTCCGGCGATAGCGAGGCTCTGGCCGCTGGCCAGATCCACGGTGGTTTCGGTCCGCCGGGTCGTGAGCGCCGGAATGGTGAAGCCGTCCAGTTCGATCGCGCCGGTGGCGGAGAGTTGCGACACTTCCGGGCGGACATGCAGGTTGATGCGTCCGTCCTCCAGCACCGTCGGCGTGAAGGAAAGCGAGACGCCGAACTTCTTGAACGAGATCGACAGCGTCCCGTCCCCCTGGGGCACCAGGATCGGAAACTCCCCGCCGGCGAGGAAGCTGGCGGTCTCGCCCGACCGCGCGGTCAGGTTCGGCTCGGCCAGCGTGGTGAGAAGCTGATTCGACTCGAGGGCGTCGAAGACCGCGTTCAGGTCGATCGGCCCCAGCGCCAGGCTGGCGAAGATGTTGGCGGCGCCGCCGGTGCGCAGGTTGAGCGCGGTGCCCGCACCCGGCGCCTGACCCGTGGCGAGGCCGGCGAGACTGCCGCCCGCCTCGGCGATCAGATCGCCATTGAGACCGAAGCGCTTGGTCACTTCCCGCGACATCTCCGCGACCCGGACCCTGAGATTGACCTGCATCGGACGGGTAACGCCGACGCGGTCGATCACCGGCTCGTTCTCCGCCACCAGACTGCGCGCCAGGGCGTTGATATCGCGCGCCTGGGCGCTGGATCCCACCTCGCCCTCGATGACCACGCCGGTCCCGGCCGACTGCACGCGGACAGGCGCGTCGCCGGAGATCGTACGAACGGCCTGGTTGATCCGCTCGACATCGTGGGCGACGTGAACCGGACGGCTGTCGATCACCTCATCGCGGGCGTCCACGGCGAAGAAGGTGGTGCTGCCCGGCTTCCTTCCGAACAGATAGATGAGGCGCGGCGACTTGACCTGCACGTCGGCCACTGCCGGATCGGCCACGAACACGGTGGCTGCCGGACGGGAGAGGCGGAGCAGCGTGCCGCCGCTCTGCGGAATGGTCAGGGCCGGCCCGTCCGCGCGAAGCACCGCCGAGCCGGCGCCCTGGGCGAAGACGGGTCCTGCAACGGCAACCATCAGCGACGCCACAAGGATGGAAAACACGATACGCATCAGAACTCTACCTCACTCGCTTCGCCGCCACGCATGACGGTAACCCGGCGGACAGGCGGTTTTCCCGCCCCGTTCGTTGCCACGCGCTTGTTGAACAGGGGACTCACGTCGCCCGCGACGGTGTAGCCGGCCCGGGGCGACAAGGAGGTTGCATCCGTCTCCGACCCGGCCGTGACCGCACGCAGCGACAGCGACAGGCGGCCGAGTTGCAGCGCCAGCGCGATCTTCTCCGCCTGTTCGGGAGTCACCTCGACAGTCGCGGTCTTGGAAATGGCCGCATGGCCGTCCTGCTGGACCATCTTCTGATCAATGGCGAGCACCCGCAGGTCGTGCAGCACCGTCTGGCTGGCCAGGCTGTCGCCCCGCTCCCCATCGACGGAGAAGGTCAGGATCAGGTCCACACGGTCTCCCGGAAAGACGAAGCCCGCCACGCCGGTGGTGGCGTCGATCGGGATGGTGGTCGCCCGGTGACCAGGCGGCAGCACCGCGGCAAGGAAACCACGTTCGCCCGGCCGGATCAGGGCGTCGGGCACGATCGGCAGGCCGGCGGCGATGGCGGTCGGGCTGACCCGGCCCGCGACCTCGGGGGCGCTTTCGCCCGCCCGGACAACATATGTCTCCGTCATGGCGTCCTTCGGCCAGGCCTGCCAGCGTACGTCGTCCGCCTGCAGCAGATCGCCGGCACGGATCGGCCGGGCGGAGACCAGGACCTCGACGGTCGACGCTGGCTGCGGGACGGTCTGGAGCACGGCCGCCGGCGCCGCCGGCGGCGGCGCGCTCAGCGCCGCATTGGCGAGCCAGGCAGCGCCGCCGGCGGCCGAAAGCGCGACCGCACCGGCGAGGATGAGACGGTAATTCATGAACACGGTCCCTGGTCGGAGGTCACGGGAAAAGGTCCGGTCCCAGCGCCAGGGTCCAGAGCGCGCCGCCGGCGATGGCGACGCCGTACGGCAACGCGCCTTCCATGGCGACGCCGCCGAGCCTGACCGCGCCCAGCCGCTGCAGCACCGCCGCCGCGCCCAGGTGGGCGCCGCGCAGGCGCAACAGGGCCATGACCATCCCCATGATCGCGATCTTGAACAGCAGCGCCGCCAGCAATACCGGCTCGAACCAGAGCGCCGTCCCCGCCAGCAGCTTGACGTCCCCGCCGCCACACCAGCCACGGGCGAAGGCGATGAGGCCGAGAGCAAGAACCGCAAGGGCCGCGGCGAGCGAGCCGGGCCAGTTCGACGTCCAGCCGAGCACTGCGAGATGCAGCGGCCAGAGGGCCGTGATCGCCGCCGGGATGACGTTCGGAATGGTCAGGCGCGCAAGGTCGGACCAGGCCGCCCACCCCAGCAGGAGGGCGAGCACGGCGAACATCATCGGATCGGATTGGAATGGTGTCATGGCGAGGCTCTTCCGGCTGCGCGGGGATCAGATCGGGTCCGCCGCCGGCCGCCGCGTCCACGCAGGAGCGCGGCGGCCGGTCCCGGAAGCCCTGGCCGTTCAGATCACTCGGTGGTCGGCGTCGTTTCGGTCGACGTTGTGTCGCCGGCGGTGCCGGTCAGCTCGGTCTGCACATCGCCGAACAGGGTCTCGAGCGAACCGCCGATGGTCGTCATGGCGGCGACTGCCGCGATGGAGATCAGCCCGGCGATGAGGCCGTATTCGATGGCAGTGGCGCCGGATCCATCCTTCAGGAAGCGTTTGGCGAGGTCTTTCATTTCAGGTCTCCCAGAACCAAGTGTGTGACAGGCGTCATTTTCAGAATCAAGGAGCCGTGCTCAACATATTTTTATTTAATGTCTTTTTTTATTACTTTGTATTTATTTAAGAATGAATTCGTTTCGAATTCGAAGAATAGCCGCGCGATGGCGGCGGATGCAGCCGGCGCAAACCGGATGCGGCTTGATGGAAGCGTCCGTCCGTGACCAGAATTTCACCGAGTGACGGTTTGCAGTGGTCCGGCACCGGCTCGGGAGGGACAGGCATGAAGACATGGAAGATTGTCGGGGCGGCGCTGGTCTTCTGCGCCGCCGTGACGGGCGCGCAGGCGCTGGATGCGCTGGTGGAGCAATCGGATCCCGGCCTGGGATTCGAACCCTACCAGTTCCTCGAGCAGGGCCGGCGCATCGACCTCTCCGGCGGGCGCAGCATCGTGCTGGGTTACCCGGCTTCCTGCGTGCACGAAAGCATCACCGGCGGACGGGTCACGATCGGTGCCCGCCAGAGCGAAGTGGAGGGCGGTGCGGTCGAACGCTCGACCCTTGCCTGCGGCGACCATGTCCGGCTCACGGCCGCCGAACGCCAGGAAAGCGGCGCGAGCGCCTGGCGGGATCCGTTGGCGGCACAGCCCGTGCTGGTCGATAATCTGGCGCCGGTCCTGCTGTTTGCAGAGCAGCCCGACATGATCACCATCCAGCGCACCGACAGGCCAGCCAGTCCCATCCGGTTGAGCCGGCCGGGCCGCGCCCTCGACCTCGTCGAGCGCAATATCGTCCTCGACGCCGGCGGCATCTATGTGGTCAGCGCTTCAGGCCGAACGCTTACGATCGAAATCGACTTCGACGCCGAGGCGGTTGGCGGCCCGGCCCTGACGCGCTTCGTGCGCTTCTGACCGGGTGAAGCCGCTGCGGGATGTCCTCGCCGCCGCCGCCATCGGCGGCCTGGCCACGCTGATCGTTCTGGCGACACCGGCGGCGCCCTGGCTGGGGGGCCTGTCGGCGGATCTGCTGTTCCTTGCGCGTCATGCCACGGGTCTGGAGCCCGAGCCGGCCTCCCCCTCGCCGGCCGTGGTCATCGCCATCGACGAGGAGACCTATCGCCGGCCGCCTTTCGAAGGGCTGCCGAAGGTCGCCTGGACGCCCCTGCTGGGCGAGGCGATCGCGGCGGCGCTGGACGGGGGCGCCGCCGTCGTGGGTCAGGATCTCATCCTGCCGACCAGCCTGGAGAGCCTGGTGCCCGGCAATGACCGCCCCTATCTCGCAGCCCTCGCGCGCGGCGCCGCCGAAGGCCGCATGGTGCTCGGCGCCGTCCGCCATCAGGGAGAGCGCATCGGCCCCCACCCGGCCCACAGGATGCTGGCGCGCGGTGAGAAGAACGTCCGCCTGCTCAACCTGCTGACCGACGCGGATGGCGTGATCCGGCGCGCGCCGGTGGTCTTCGGCGCGCCGGACAGGACCGAGACCGCCTTCGCCGCCGAACTGGTCGGCCGCGCCCTGGGCGTTCGTCCCGAAATTGCCGACAACCACCTGATCCTCGGCCCGAACCGTCTGCCCCTGGACCCCGAAGGCGGTCTGCTGCTGGATTTCCGCGCCAACCCCCGGGCCGTGCCCGTGCACAGCCTGGCCGACGTGCTGGCTTGCGCGCGCGCAGGCCGCACCGGCCATCTGGAGCAGGCCTTCGCCGGCCGCGTCGTCCTCATCGGATCGATGCTGGATCTGGAAGACCGCAAGGTCACCGCCGCACGCTATCTCGGCCGCCGTGACGGGGACGGCTTTACCGATCGCTGCGTTCATCCGGTGATGACCTCGGTCTACGGCGACGCCGTCGCCCGCCAGACCATTCCCGGCGTCATGGTTCACGCCCGCGCGGTCAACGACATGATCGCCGGATCGGCGCTCCGCGCCCTGCCGCCCTGGGGTGCCGGCGCGCTGGTCTTCGCATTCGGCTTCCTGACCGCATTGCTGGTGCTGAAGGCGCCGGCGGTTCCGGCCGCCGCCGGTGGCGTCGCACTGCTGCTGCTGGCGGCGCTCGGCGCGCTCTGGGCCTTCACCGCAGGCGTCGTCACGCCCTGGCTCTCGGCGGAGGCGGCGCTGCTGCTGGCGGGCGGCAGCGGCTATGGCTACCGCTTTGCCGTCACCGACCGCGACAAGCGCCATCTCAGGCGAACCTTCGCGCGCTATCTCAGCCCCGAAGTCGTCGAGGAACTGGCCGCCTCGGGCCGCGCGCCGGAACTGGGCGGCGAGACGCGGGAGGTGACGGTCTGGTTCTCCGACCTGGCCAGCTTCACGAAGATGTCGGAGGCCATGAGCCCGGAGGAACTGGTCGAGGCGCTGAACGCCTATCTCTCCATCGTCACGGAGACCATCGTCGGCCACAGGGGGATGATCGACAAGTATATCGGCGACGCGGTCGTCGGCGTCTTCGGCGCGCCGCTGGACGACCCGGACCACGCCGGAAACGCCGTGGATGCCGCCCGCGAATGTCAGGCGCGCCTGGCCGCGTTCGCCGAAGAGCGCTCCCGCTCGGGCCGGCCCTGGCCGCACACGCGGCTGGGCCTGAACACGGGGCCGGCGCTGGTGGGCAATATCGGCTCCGCACAGCGCTTCGACTACACGGTGATGGGCGACGCGGTGAATCTCGCTGCGCGGCTGGAGAGCCTGAACAAGCGCTATGGCTCGACCGTGCTGATGAGCGGCGCGACGGCGCGCGCAAGCGGCGCAACGGATCTCCGGCTGATCGACCGCGTCCAGGTGGTCGGACGCAGCGAACCGACCGATATCTTCGGCCCCGCGATCGGGCTCTCCGAGGCTCACCTTACCGCCTTCGAGGCGGCGAGGGAGGCGCTTGAGAACGGCCGGTTCGCGCTTGCCGCCGAAGGCTTCTCCGCGCTGACGGAGACCGACCCGGTCGCCGCCCGCATGGCTGACCACGCCGCCGCGCTGGCCGCCGATCCGCCCGGGGACTGGTCACGCATCACAATACTCGATACAAAGTAACTCAGAATCTGAATTCAAAATCACGGAGTTACGATGACACGCCGGACGAGGCCGCTAGTTCTGCGCGCCTGCATGTTGACCTTTGCGGTGATTGCCGCCGCCTGCACCACAGAAACTCAGCGAGCCGTCAATCGCGGCGATTTCAAGGAGGTGGCGACACAGGCTGAAACCGCAAAGTCCGCCGACCCGGACCGGCCAATGCACGAGGTTCACGCGACCTGCCAGGCGTTCCTCCAGGTGCGCGTCTTCGCCGAGTTCGACGATTGCATGGACGATCTCGAACGGCGGGTGGCGGCCAATGGCGGCCACTACACCCGTTACAGCATCGATGCCGCCCTTGCTCCGGATGCGATGAACCTGCTGAACGAGCCCTGGACCGGGGCCAAGCTGGGCATGATGCGCGCTTTTGCCTGGTATTACCAAGGCGACCTCGAAAAGGCGCATGACGAGGCCAGCGAAGTCCTGACACTGGCGGATGAGAACAAGTTTCTCACGGTCTGGGAGCAGGATCGTCAGGACTCGAGTGGCTTCACCAAGTTCATGATGGAGATTCCCGAAGACAACAAGGGTCGGCGAAACCTCTATCAGGCCCGCGCCCTCGGCATGCTGGGCTCCATCGAGATTGAATGGGGCGATGAACGCGCCGCCCGCCAGCGAATTGTGCGGCTGGAGGCGATGGATACCAGCGACTATGAGGGCATTCACGAACTGCGCGGCAATTTCTCGGCCCTTCATGAAACACAATCCATGTGGCTCGCGCGTCTCTATCTGGCGCTCGACGAGCATCAAAACGCCTATGCGGCGCTCACGCGCAAGCGCGACAAGAGCTTCAACGAGGCCTTCCACCTCTTAGTTCAGACGATCAACTACGCTAATCCGCTCTTTCAGCTTGTGATTCTTGATATCGCGGGCACGCTTGACGTCGAGGACGTCCGATTTGCCTATCGCTTCGAGCCGCGTTTCATGCTGCACCGTGCGGAGCTGGAGACGGGCCGTCTGGCCGAGGCGAAGGCGGGCTATGACGCGATCCTGGCCGAGCCGCGGGTCAAGGGCTTCGGCTCGGTTTACTGGCAGGCGCTGCACGGCCGCGGCCGGATCGCGCTGGCGGAGGGCGACCGGGCGGCGGCCATCGAACATTTCGAGCGGGCCGTGCGCGTGATCGAGAGCCAGCGCCGTTCCATCGAGACGGAAGCTGGCCGCATGAGCTTCGTCGGCGACAAGCAGGCGGTCTACCGCGATCTGATCGGCGCACTGATCCGCGAGGGCCGGGCGGCCGACGCCTTCGCCTATGCCGAGCGCGGCAAGGCCCGCGCGCTGGTGGACATCCTGGCCTCCAAGGAGAGCTTCGGCGACGCCGCAGTGCGGCCGCGCGAGGCGGCGCTGCTGGAACGCTACCAGGCGCAGGAGGCACGGCTGAAGAAGCAGGCGCGCGAGCAGGGCCTCGACATCGCCACCCGCAGCGCCGATGCCCGCGCCGAGCTGATCGCCCAGGCGCCGGAGCTGGCCTCGCTGGTCACCGTGCCGGCCTTCTCGGCGGCCGAACTGCAGGCGCTGATCCCGGCCGGCGAGACCATCGTAGAGTACTACCGACAGGGCGACAGCCTGTTCGCCTTCGTCGCCGACCGGAACCGGGTGCAGGCCTTCGAGCTCTCCACGGAGGGTCTGGACGAGGCCATCTCCCGCTTCCGCCGCGCGCTCTCGCGGCCCGGCAATGACGCCTGGCGGGCGCCGGGCGAGGTGCTGCATGCGCGTCTCGTACGACCGCTGGCCGGTGCCGTGGGCGGCCGCGAGGTGACCATCGTTCCGCACGGGGCGCTGCACTACGTCCCGTTTGCGGCGATCCCCACCGCGGATGGCGGCTTCCTGATGGACGAATGGGAGATCGCGGTGCTGCCGAGCGCTTCAGTGCTGAAGTTCATCGGCCGGAACCGGTCAGGGCGGCGGTTGCTGGCGCTGGGCAATCCGGACCTGGGCGATCCAGAGCTCGACCTGCCCGGCGCCGAGGCTGAGGCAGTGGCGATCGCCCGGACCGCGCCGCAGGCGGAAACCCTGCTACGCGGCAATGCGACCGAGACAGCGCTGCGCCAACGCGCGTCAGCGCATGATATCCTCCATCTTGCCTCGCACGGGGTGTTCGACCCCTCGAACCCGCTGAGCTCGGCGCTGCTGCTGGCCTCCGACGGAAAGAACGACGGCCGTCTGACGGCGTCGGAGATTTACGAACTGAAGCTGGACGCCAGCCTCGTCACCCTCTCCGCCTGCCAGACAGGTCTCGGACGAGTGCGTTCGGGCGACGACGTGGTGGGACTGACCCGCGGTTTCCTGTTCTCCGGCGCCGACGCCATCGTTGCCAGCCTATGGCTGGTGGACGATTCGGCCACCTCGGAACTGATGCAGGCGTTCTACCGCATCCGGCCGGAGATCGGCGCACGGGCGGCGCTGCGCCAGGCCCAGCGGGAGCTTCGGCAGAGCGGCAAGGCCCATCCCTACTACTGGGCCGCCTTCCAGCTCACCGGAGCCGAAAGCCGGAGCGGCGCAGGGACGTAAAGCTAGTCCGCCTCGTGCAGGCGGACATAGCGGAGTTCCGGTCCCGGGATCACGATGACCCAGCCGTCGTAGCCGGAAACGCCGTCCGCATCGTTCGCGGCGATCCAGTAGCAACGCGTCTCCTCGCCCCAGAAGTGGATGATGCGTGTCTCGGAGATCGCCGCGACGGTCCCGGCGGCGATGCGGACCTCGCGTTCCCGTCCACGGTTGTCGCTGAAGCCGCGCGTCGAGATGGCGCCGCACTTCTCGGAAACCTCGAAGACGCCCCCCTGACGGATCTCCAGGCAGTAGGACGGCGCAGACCCGCCACCCAACAGGCCCTCGCAATCACGGATTCTCACAGCCTCGGCCGGGAGCGTGCCCTTCGCGGGCGGGCGCTCCGGCGCAGGCGCCGGATCGACGGTGGCGCTCTCTGTCCGACGCGGCGGCGTCTCCGGCGCCGCGAGGGCGCGCAGGCGGGCGTCTGCAATGGCCGCGAAGACGCCGTCGGGAAAGCGTCTCTTGTAGTCACGGAACAGCTCCGGATCGCCGCTGTCCTTGATGCTCTCCCAGTAGAGGATATCCATCTGGCGGTCGCTTGCGGCCGGCGCCGACGGCGGCGGCGCGGCGGTAGGGCGCGCGCCCTCCCCCGCCGCGGCGGACCGGTTGAAGACGAAGTCGCCGATCAGCGAGGACGACGACCACGGGATCTGGCGCTCCTCGGAGAAGGCGGCGACCTGCTGGCGGACGCGCTTGAACACCGCCTCGATGCTGATTCCCGGCTCCACCATTGCGGCGGCGAGGTGGCGGGTGAAGGGACTGTTCGGACCATCGCCGTCCATGGCCAGCTGGCCCGGCGCGGTGGCGTAGGCGATGTAGGTGCCTGTCGGCGCCTCCATGCGCGCGAGACCGCGGCTGGCGGAGCGGAAACCCTGCTGGAAGGGATTGTTGCGGCAGGCATCGAGGATGACGATGTTCACCCCGGTATTGGCGTGCTGCATCTGGGCCATGATGCTCTCGGCCTCGATCGCCTCGATGTCGACATCGCCCTCGGCCAGGATCTGCGCCTCCACCGGCAGCAGGTAGTTGCGGCCCGATACCTGGACGCCGTGACCGGCGTAGTAGAACAGCGCCACCCCGTCCGGTCCGGCACGGCGCAGCCAGCGTCCGAAATCACGCACGCCGCGTTTCATCTCGCGCTGGTCGGCGTCGACCAGTTCGATCACGCGAAAGCCCAGGTCCCTGAGCGTGCCGGCCATCAGCCGGGAATCGTTGACCGGGTTCTTCAGTTTGCCCATGGCGCCGTAATCGGCATTGCCGATGACCAGGGCGATCCGTTCCTCGGCGCGGGACGGAGAGAACGCGGCCAGGGCCAGCGCAAGCGCCAGCAGGAGCGCGGTCCGGATCGCCGGGCGGATGTCGAACATGTTGGCCAAGGTGTATCCAGACTTCGCCGCTGTGCCGCGCCGTGCGCGGCGGCCTTGCCGTACCCTGATCGCCCCGAGGCCGCCCAACCCCACGGCGACTGCCGGACACGGCCCGTTCACCTGAACCAAGGATGTCCCCGCCCCCGCGGCAGGTCAACCGCCGTCCGGCGGGGCGTCATCGCCGCCGGGGGCCGATCGGCATGATTTCGCGACCCCGGACGCCGTCCTTCGTTCGACAAGCGTCCGCTTGCGGATTACGCTGCGGAAAGCAAGGCAATCGGCGCGCTCACGAATAGCGGTGTTCGGCGAACTCGATTGGCGGTTGTAGCGGACTTGCAGCGTGACCTGCTTCGCGTACGCAGATGATCCATTGATCCGAGGGACAGAAAAATGCCGGTCTCCCCGCTCGTAGCCGATCTGGAAAGGGCCCTGGACTTGCTGAGCCAGGTCGACGAAAGCCGATTGGGTTTCTCGCCCAGCCCCGAAGTGTCCAGCGACGTCCAGAAGCTGACGGGGGTCACGCAGTACCCTGTCGATTCCCACCGGGCCAATGTCAGGGCGCGGCTCCAGGCCGTCGTCAAGGCGGGCGACCAGCTGCCGGCGCGAAATCCGAGCGCCTATGTTTCGAAGCTGATCGTCGAATGTGTCAGGCTGTCCCCGTCGAGCGACGACTGGATGCACAGCCCCAGCGCCTGACAGGGGCGCCGGCGACTGGTGATCCTTTTCGCGCGCCGGACCGGACGAACGGTCGAATGCGCGAACAGCGAAACGGCTCCCCGGCTCAGTTCCGGCCCTGACCCTTGCGCTTGCGCATCTCTTCCTGGTTCATGTCGCCCTTGCCAGCGCCCTGACCCTGGCCCATGCCTTTGCCCTGGCCCATGCCTTTACCCTGACCCTGGCCTTGGCCCTGGCCCTGGCCCATGCCTTTACCCTGGCCCATGCCGCGTTCCGCGGGCGGCGTCTCCGGCAGTTCGACGCCTCGTTCGGCGGCGCGCTGGCGAATCCGTTCGTGATGCTCGGCGCGGACCTGCTCGCGCTCCGCGTCGGTCGTCGCGGCGCGCATGCGGTCCCGGTGCTCGATGCGCTCCTGTTCCGTCATGAGCTGGCTGCCGAAGATCGGCGCTTCGTCGCTCGTGCCTGACTGGGCCATGGCGGTGGCAGCGCCCAATGACAGGGCGGCCGTCAGAAACGCCGTGCGAATGATCTGAAGGGTGGTGGTTTTCATCCCGTAGTCTCCAATACTGGTGGGATGGATCCGCCATGCCGGGACTGGCAAGGGCGGCGTGTCAGTGGTCGTCTTCCTCGCCGTGGCCGGTCAGGATGCCGGCACGCACCGACTCCGCCTTGGCGGCGAGCGCCTGGGTGTCGGCCTCGCTCAACGCCGGCACGCCGAGAATGGTGTTGATCGCCAGCACACGGTCCGCCGTCACCGGAATGGTCTTGTCGGATGCGCCGCCGAACAGGATCGCGGCCAGATCGAGCGTGGTCACCGGCGTGACGCCGGGCGGGACCGCACCCGTCTTCATCAGGTCACGATAGAGCCCGATGTTTTCAAGAGGCGAATCGATCCGGTCGACATTGTCGTAGTCGTTGGCCACGAGGGCGGCGAATTCCTCCGCCGACATGCTGTAGAGGGCCGCGCGCTCCGCCGTCAGGGACGGCAGTTGCCGCTTCCCCCTGCGCCAGCAGGACATCGCCGACCATCTCGGCCTCAGCACCGAGCACGTGAACCGCGTATTGAAGGAACTGCGCGACAAGGAACTGGCGCAGATCAGCGAACGTCGGCTGACGATCCCGGACACCCACGCCCTGGCTCGCCTGGTGGACTGGGACGACGCCTACCTGGCGCCCCGGCCGATCTTCTGAGGCGCCACCGCGCCCCGACTCCGGGCAGCGCCAGCGCTACATCGAGGACTCGAAGCGGAGCAGGTCAGCGGCTGTTTCAGACCGCCGAAAGGATATTCCTCAGCTTCGCGGCGCGCACCGGCTTGGGAATGATCTCGCGCATGTCGAGATTGGCGATCTGGCCGATCTGGAAGGCCATCTGGCAGATTCGGGCGTCATAGCCGCTGAATATGAAGATGCCGGACTTGCACTGTCGCTGCGCCAGCGCCTGCAGCAGCTCCACCCCGTCGGTTTCCGGCATGGTCAGATCGAGCATGATGACGTCGGGCCGGTGCTGATCGAAGCAGCGCAGAAACCCGGCCGCCTCGGTTTGCGTGTGAACCTCGTAGCCGAGATCCTCCGCGACCTTCCGGACGAAATGCCCGATCCCGGGATCGTCGTCGATCAGAAGAAGTTTCTTCGTCATCAAATGCTCCTGCTTCCCAACGCGGAAAACGATACGAACGCCAGACACATGCGGGGCCTACGGCGGAACTCCGGGGATGGTTCAGCCATTCCCGCACCTTCCTTCGACGGCCTCGCGGAGGGCGCGCGCCAGCTGCTCCTTGCGATAGGGCTTGGCAAGGATGCGGGAGCGGATGGGGCCATCGCCATTGACCTCCACCACGTGCCCCGGATAGCCGGACGTCAGCAGCACGCGGACCGCGGGAAAGCGGTGGTGGATCAGGTTTGCGAGAGCGAATCCGTCCATCCGCCCGGGCATGATCACGTCGGAGAAGACCAGATCGAATCCCGACGGGTCGGCTTCCAGCATGTCCAGAGCCGCGTCGGCATTCGGACTCTCGCTGACGCGGTAGCCGAGGGAAGAGATCGACGCCGTGACCGCGCGGCGGAGATTGGCGTTGTCCTCCACGACCAGAATGCGCTCCCCGCTGCTGGCAGGCCCGTCGGCGGGCGCCCCTCCGGCCTGTTCAGGGAAGGCGACCTGCTGCGACAGCGCCGGCAACAGGATGCGCACATCGGCGCCGCCCCCGGGCCGGTCCAGCAGGTCCACCTGGCCGCCCGACTGGCGCACGAAGCCATAGACCATGCTGAGCCCCAGACCCGTGCCCTGCCCCGGAGGCTTGGTAGTGAAGAAGGGTTCGAAGACCTTTTCCCGGATATCCTCGGGGATGCCAGGGCCGGTGTCGGTGACCCCGATCTCTACATACTCGCCTGGCCTGGGACCCCTGGCCGGAGCGCCAGTGGGGACTTGCAGACGCCGGGTCGTGATGGCCAGCGTGCCGCTGCCACCCATGGCGTCGCGCGCGTTGGTCGCCAGATTGACAATGGAACTGTCCAGTTGCGCCGGGTCGATGCGCACCTGCGGCAGGCCGCTTTCCAGATGCACCGAAACCGTGATCGCCTCACCCAGCATCCGCCGGATCAGCTTCACCACGGCCTCTACCCGGGCGTTGATGTCGGTCGGGACCGGCTGCAGCGGCTGGCGGCGTGAAAAGGCGAGCAGGCTCCGGCTGAGTTCCGCGCCACGCTCGGCCGCATCCAGCGCCGTGCTCACCAGAGTCTCCGATTCCGGACCAAGCTCGCCGGATTCCGCGATCAGGTCGAGATTGCCGATGATGACGGCAAGGTAGTTGTTGTAGTCGTGAGCGATCCCGCCACTCAGATTGCCGATGGCCTCGATCTTGGTGGACTGGGCCAGTTCGCTCTCCATCCGCCGCCGCTCGGTGACGTCGCGCACGGCAGCCGCAGTCAGCGCTTCATCGTCGGTGCCGATCGGGGCCAGGTTGATCTCGACAGGAAAGATGGAGCCGTCCTTCCGGACCGCCGCCAGACCCGGACGTTCCGCGGCCATGCGCCGGTTGCCCGGTTCCAGGGAGAAGTTCCGGCGATACCCGTCGTGGATTTCGCGGTATTCCGGCGGCACCAGCATCTCGACGGGTTGCCCGATCATCTCGCTGCGCCGCCAGCCGAACAATACTTCGGCGTGGCGGTTCGCATAGGCGACGTGGCCGTTGCCCTCCACCATGACCAGCGCGTCGGGCGCGAACTCGAACAGATCCCTGTACTTTCGGGCGTTGCTTTCCTGGGTCATCTGGGCGCCCACGGCCACGGCGAACAGCTTCAGCGCCGAGACCGTGAATGCGGTGTCGGTCAGCGGCGTTCGGAACATGACGAAGATGTTGCCGAAGGTTTCTCCCCTTTCGTTCACCAGAGCCGCGGCTGCATAGGAACGCATGCCGAGTTCCCGAGCTACCGCGAAGTCCGGATAGCGCTCCGCGAGCCCGTCCTCGATCAGCAGGACGTCCCCGGCCTCTCCCGAAAGCAGTTCGGCGCAGGGCGTACCGCGGGTGGCGAAAACCGCGTCCGGCTCGGCCATTCCGTCGCGCACCATGGCTACGGTACGGATTTTCGTCCGATCTCGGCCGGTGACCCTGGCGACAGTGGCGGCGTCCGCACCCAGCAGCTCGGCAAGGCGCTGCGCGGCGGCGCGCGGATACTCGGCGCCAGTCAGCCGGGCCAGATCGACCGACAGGGTTTCCATCACCTCTTCGGTCCGTTTGCGCGCGGAGATGTCGGTGACCGCGCCAATGAACCCCGCCGGCCCCGGTCCCCCGTTGCGGATCGGGACAGCCTGCCCGATGACCCAGGTGGTCCCGCCGTCAAGCCGGCAGTAGCGATATTCCTCCTGGAAACCCCCGCCTGTCTCGATGGCGCTCTGCCAGGCAGCATCGATTCGGGTGCGGTCGTCCGGATGAACGCCGGCCAGCCAGCCACGCCCGTTCGACTCCTCTTCAGTCAGACCCGTAAGCGCCTGCCAGAGCGCATTGGTAACCTGGCAGTTGCCTTCCACGTCCGTACGGAAGACGCCGACAGGCGCCACCTCTACCAGCGAGGCGAACAGGCGGTCCTTCTCGGCGGCCTCCTCTCGAGCGCGTCGCACTTCCGTGACGTCGTCATGGGTGATGACGACGCGCAACGGGCCGTCCGAGGTGAACCGGCTGACCCGGCAGAGAAACCAGAATGTGCCTTCCGGCGCGGCGCAGGGATACTCCAGGGAGAACGTTTCACGTGCGCCGCGGATAACCTCCCTGATGCCCTGGGCGGCGGCCCGCGCATAGACCGCATCGTCGCCATCGGCGCTGGCGGCTTGATCGCATATTTCCAGGTAGTTCCGATCGTGTGTCGGCGCCGTCAGTCCGCGGCTGCTGCCGAAATCACGCCAGGCAGCGTTGGAACTGACGATGCGGCCGTTCTCGTCCAGCACCGCGACATTCGCGCCGATGGAATCGAGAATGCCGCGGCTGAACCGCTCGCTTTCGACAAGCTGCGCCGTACGCCGCTCCACGCGCCGCTCCAGTTCCGCATTCATGTCGCGCATCATCCGCTCGGCTTCCCGGCGCTCGGTGATGTCGATCGTGTGGACCAGGACAAGATTCGGCGGCGCATATGAGAAGGTGAACTCGATGCGGCGCAGCCCGGCTTTCCGGCGCGGGCGGTAGTCGCACTCGCGACGCTTCGCCTCGCCCGTGCGCAGACAGGCCAGCACTTCCTGGGTCAGGTCCGGCCGGTCGGCGAAGACCCGCTCCGGCGACAGACCGACCAGCGAGGAGACGCCGCCCTCCGTCGCCTCCAGCGCCGCTTCGTTGTAATCGATCAGGGCGCCTTCGCCGCCGTCGAACCGGAAGACGTAGACCGGATGCGGCGTGTGGCGGAACTGCGCCTGAAAGCGCGCCTCGCTCTCGCGCAGCAGCTCGTCCGCGCGCCGTTCCTCGGTGATGTCCTCCCAGTAACCCTCGATGAACAGGAATTCCCCGTCCTCATCACGCACCGACCAGATGTTCTGACGTGCCCAGCGGCGCTCACGTCCGCGATGGCGGTAGACCTCGCATTCGAAGCCCTCGACCTGCCCCGTTGACATGACCTGCTCCACGACGCGCAGGCGGTCATCGGCGTTGACATAGATTTCGGCGCCGATATCGCCCACGGCATCAAGCAATTCCTGTTCACTGTCATAGCCGTGGAACCGGCACGCGGCGGGATTTGCCGAAAGGAACCTGCCATCGGGCAGGGTGCGGATGATCGGCGTGAAGGAGCGGTCCAGCAGTCGGTCGCGCGACTGGTGCAGCTCCCGTTGCAGGCGAGCCTTGCGCAGCGCTGTCGCAATGGTTGCGTGAACCTCGCGTTCCTCGAAGGGCTTGACCAGGTAGCCGAAGGGCTCGGTCTCCATCGCCCGGCGCACCAGGGCGTCGTCGGAATAGGCGCTGAGAAAGACGACAGGCGTGCCCGAGGTGCGCCGCAACTCCAGCGCCACATCCACGCCCGACATCTCGCCGGCCAGCGAGATGTCCATCAGCACCACGTCCGGTTCCGCCGCCGGGATCATCGCCAGCGCTTCCTCGCCCTTTCGGGCGGCGCCGACCACGTCGTAGCCCAGCCGCTGCAGGCGATCCTGGATCTCCATGGAGATCAGCGCCTCGTCCTCGACGACGAAGATGCGGCCGCTGGTCCTGCTCAACGCCGGCACTCCTTCAGCGGGAAGGTGACAGTGACGTGGACGCCGGTGCCCGCGCTCGTCGTCAGCACCCCGTCGATCTGCTCGACGAGAGCATGGACAACACGCCAGCCGAAGGACTCGCTCTGCGCCGGGTCGAGGCCCTCGGGCAGGCCGACGCCGTCGTCGGAGACGACCATCTCGCCGGTTCCGTCCCCACTGTCGAAGGTGACGGATATGCGGCCCGCCCGACCGCCGGGGAAGGCGTACTTGAACGCATTGGAGACGAGTTCCGTCACCACCATGCCGAGCGGCAGGGCGATCTCGATCGGCAGCAGAACGGCATCGCCGCCGACATGCAATGAAATGTCGGGGTTGCGGCTGCGGTACACACGCGCCAGCTCGGCGGTGAGCGAGGTCGCGTACTCTGCGAAATCGACCTCCGCCAGGTCGGATGAGCGATAGAGGCGCTCATGGACCAGAACCATCGCGTTCAACCGATTGCGGATGTCCTGCAGACCGGCGACGCTTTTCGCATCGGTCAGTCCCTGACCCTGAAAATAGAGCAGGCTGGAAATGATCTGGAGGTTGTTCTTGACCCGGTGATGGATCTCCCGAAGCAGGACTTCCTTCTCGTGAAGGGAGGATTCGAGTTCAGCCTGGGCCTTGCGCAGCTCGGTGACGTCCTGCACCGTGCCACGCGTCAGTTGCGGTGCCCCGTCCTTGCCGTAGACGGTTTCACCGCGCTCCTCGACCCACTTGACGCGACCGTCGGACAGCAGGATGCGGTGCACGAGGTGGTAGGGCTTACCCTGCTCGACTGCGTCCCAGTAGGCTTGGTGGACCATGTCCCGGTCTTCGGGGTGGAGATAGGAGAGGAAGCTCTCGTAACTGACCTCCGTCTCGGCCGGGTCGGCTTCGAATATCCGGAAAATCTCGTCCGACCAGGCGAGCCTATTGGTGCGGATGTCCAAAACCCACGAACCCAGCCGGGCGATGCGCTGCGCTTCGTTGAGCCTGTCGACCAGTTCCCGCACCGCTTCCTCGGCCTGATGCTGTTCGGTTATGTCCTGCACCGTGCCGCGGGATTTCAGGGGTTCGCCGTTCTCGCCATAAAGGGTTTCGGCCCGCTGCTGCACCCATTTGACGCGCCCGTCCGGCATCACCAGGCGGTGCACGGCCGCGTAGGGCTGCCGTTGCCGGACAGAGGTCTCGTAGAGGTCGCGTACGCGCTGCCGGTCGTCCGGATGGACCGTCTTCAGGAACTCTTCGTAGGTCGGCGGGGTCGTCCCGGGCTCGACCTCGCGGATGCGGTAATTCTCTTCCGACCAGCTCAGCTGGCCGCTGGGAATATCCAGTTCCCAGGAGCCCAGCCGGCCGATCCGCTGGGCCTCGCGCAGCCTGTCGGCCAGTTCCTCGACCGCGATCGCCGCCTCCTTCGATTCCGTGATGTCCTGCATGGTGCCGCGCGTCAGGAGCGGAGCGCCGCTGTCGTCGAACAGGGTTTCGCCCTGGGCGCTGATCCAGCGGACGCCACCGCAGGGCAGCACGATCCGGTGCCGGGTCTCGAACGGCGCCGCCGTCTCGATCGCGCGGGTGAAGCTGCCGAAGACCTGCTTCTTGTCCTCGGGATGGACTGCGCGTGCGAACGCTTCAACCTCGTTGAGCTTCGTGTCCCGCGGGAAGCCGAAGATGTGCTTGAGCTCATCGGACCAGAGCCATCTCGACCGCGCATGATCGTACTCCCAGGAGCCCACACGTGCGATGCGCTGGGCCTGGGTCAGGCGATCCTCGCTGCGCGCATGCGCGCGCTCAGCGAGTTTCTGGGGCGTGATGTCGACGACGGTCGACATGATCGCCCGCTGACCGTCCCAATCGATGTCGGCGGCCTGGCTCAGCAGCCAGACGGGCGAGCCGTCCTTACGCCGGCCGAGAAACTCCTGAACCGGCGGGTTCCTTTGTCCTTTCATTCGCCGCCGACGCAGCGCCGCCACACGTTCGACTTCAGTATCGTCAAGGATCGCGTCGAGACTCGCCAGTTCCAGGACATCGTCAGCCGACCTGTAGCCGAGCATCGCGGCAGCCTGCGGGCTGGCATAGAGCGGACGGTGGTCGAGACCGTAAACGAGGATTCCCATCGTGCCGCTCTCCACGAGACCGCGGAAGCGCTTCTCGCTGACCGCGACCGCGCGTTCACTTTCGACGCGATCCGTGATGTCGTTCGCCGCGCCGCGATAGCCGTTGAAATTGCCGGCGGCGTCGAAGATCGGACGCCCGTTGCACAGAAGGTGGCGGATTACGCCGGCTGGATCGCAGATGGTCAGCGGCATGTCCCGATAGGCTTCCTGCGCCTTGATCCTGTCATGAATGGCGTCCCATTCGGCCTTCCGGGTTTCCGACATGCCGGTCGGTTGCAGCCTGCTGTAGGGCATCCCCAGCGCATCGCTTGCATCGATGCTCGAAATCTCGGTGCGACCTGTGGCGACGAAGCTGACCCGGAGATCCGAATCCAGCTCCCACAGCCAGTCAGAGGATTGTTCGGCGAGATCACGGAAGCGCCGCTCGTTGTAGCGAAGTGCGTCCTGGATCAGGTGTTGCTCCGAGACGTCGCGCAGGATGCCTTCCAGAGCGACGATTTCGCCGTCCTTTCCCGGAACCGCCGTGCTTGACTGCTCGATCCAGCGCACGCCGCCGACAGGATCGACAATGCGGTAACTGAGCCGCGGCGCAACCTTCCCGGCGCGGATGTTGGCCCATTCGCGTTGGAAATAGTCCACCGAGTCCGGATGGATGATCCGCGGAATCAACTCCGGATCTTCGATGAAGTCATCGGGATCGTAGCCGAGGGTTTGCGCCGCAGAGGGGCTTACATAGGTAAACCGTCCGGAGGGGACCGACATTCGGAAGAAGGTGTCCTGAGCATTTTCGACGAGGCTGCGGAAGCGCATCTCGCTTTCTTCCAGTTCCCGGCGGGTGCGGATACGCTCGGACACGTCGACACCGGAGCCCACGACACCGACGATGCGATCGTGCTCGTCGCGATAGGGCGCGAAGACGATCTCAAGGGTCGTGAACTCGTTCTCGCGCAGCCGCGTCAGGAATTCGTCGCGTACCGTCATGCCGGTTGCCGCCTGCGCCAGAGCGTTCCGCAACTGCTTCATCGCCCCCGGCGACCAGGACCACCACCAGGTCTCCCAGAACGGCTTCCCGATCACGTCCTCGCGTTCGAGGCCTGAAACTTCGAGCGGCAGGCGGTTCGCCTCGACCACCGTGCCCTTCAGATCGAACAGCCCGACATAGGAAGCCAGGCTGTCCAGCAGCCCCTTGAAACGCTTCAACTCCGCCGCGCTCATCGCCCGGTCCGCCTCCCGGGCCGTGACATCGACGCCGATCGCCATCAGAACCCGCTCACCCTCATTTCCCTCGGGCAGAGTGGTGTCGGACCACTCGATCATCCGTTCATGGCCGTCCGCAGTCAGTATGGGGTTGACGTTGCCGCGGGTGGGTTCCCTGCCTTCCCAACCCTGACGGAAGAGCGCGCGGACCCTGTTGCGCTCTCGGGACGGCACGAATGTGTCGAACCAGTCGCGGCCGCGGACTTCATCAAGCTCCAACCCCGACAAGCGCTCCAGAAAGGGGTTGATGTAGTCGATACGGCCGTCCGCCTTCAGCACCACGACGATCGCGGGCAGTTCGGTCAGCAACGACGTCGAGAAGCCGCCTCTCCCCTGCTTCGCCCAACTCATGCGTTTCCGCACCTGGCAGCGACGGCCGAGGACCGGCGTCTTTCGGCCGGTGGGGAAGGAGGATATGGCTGGTGAACGGGACACACTGGAAAAAAGCAATCAACGACACGCTTTATACTACGCAGCGGGTGTGTGCATTCGGGCAGCAAACTTGTCGCACTGGCGCTTCCGGACGCGCGGCTGCCGCCGTCCGGTGATGCTCGGCATTTCCCATGCTCAATCCTTCCTGCCGAGGAAGCTGTCGATCTCGCTGCGGAGCCGTTCCGCATTGCGCGCGAGTTCGCCGGCGGCGTCGAGGACCTGCCGGGCTGATTCTTCCGTGGAGAGCGTGGCCTGAGAGACCGTCTCGATGTTCTTCGTGACATCCTCGGTACCCGTCGCTGCTTCCTGGACGTTGCGTGCAATGTCGTCGGTCGCCGTGCGCTGCTGTTCCATGCCCACCGAGACCGAGTTCGAAATCTCCGACATCTTCCGGATGGTGCCGGAAACGTCGTCCAGCGACTTCACCGCCCCCTCTGAACCGGACTGGATGGCCTCGATCTGCCTGGTGATCTGTTCGGTGGCGCTGGCGGTCTGGCCGGCGAGCTGCTTGACCTCGTTGGCAACGACGGCAAAGCCCTTGCCGGCCTCGCCGGCGCGGGCGGCCTCGATCGTGGCGTTGAGCGCCAGGAGATTCGTCTGCGCGGCGATGTTGTTGATCAGTTCGACGATCTCGCCGATCTTGCTGGCGGTTTCCGCCAGTTTCGCCATGACCGAGCCGGTCTGTTCCGCTTCCTCGACGGCCATCGTGGCGATCTTCGCGGACTCGGCCACCTGGCCGGTGATCTCGGCGATGGAAGCCGCCAGTTCCTCCGTGGCCGAGGCAACAGTGTGAACGTTCATTGACGCCTGCTGGGATGACGCGGCGACCACGGAGCAGCGCTCCGAGGAGCTGTTCGCCGCATCGGACAGTCCGGTCGCAGTCGAATCCAGCTCCGTGGCGGCGGAGGCCACGATGTCCACGACCTCCTTCACGCGGTTCGCCATTTCCACCTGGTCGGTGATGACGGACCACGAGAGCATCGGGCCCGCATAGCCGCCGTCCGCGTCCCGGATCGCCGACACCTTCAGATCGAGATGCTCGTCGCCCAGGCGAATGCGCGCCTGCCATGGCAGGTTCGCAGGATCCTTCAGGATACGCCGCTGATGCTCGGGGTTCTTGTGGAAGACATCGATGGACGCGCCCACAAGCTCGTCGGCCTTGATGGAGATCAGATGCTCCAGCCGACGGAGAGTTTCCAGACTGGTCCTGCTGGCGTAGGTGACCGTGAAGTTCTCCGGCTCGCACATCATCACGTTCAGCGGCAGGGCATCGAGCATCTGTCGGTACCGGTCGCGTTCGACCCTGATCGTTTCGTAGTCCTCGGCTGCCTCCGGATCAGCCGGCGGACGGCCGGCGCCGCCCTTCGCGCCGCGGCGGTAGATCATGTTCAGCATGACGGGTTCCTTCGACCTGATTTTCCATGTCGAAGGATGTCCCGCCCCTCTTGCGCTGAAAATTTGCCAGAGGACCTATCGGAACACCGGACTTGCGCCTATGCCCATCGGCCTAGGGAAGTGCGCCGGTCGGGCATGACGTCTATGTCCCGGGTTCGCTTCCCAAACCGTACCGGTCGCGGGCGATGGCGATGGCCTCGGTGCGGTTGGTGGCGCCGAGGGCGTCAAGGATGTTGGAGACGTGAATCTTGACCGTGCCGACGGACAGGCCGAGTTCGTAGGCAATCTGCTTGTTGGCCTTGCCCAGCGCGATCATGCGCAGCACGTCGACCTGCCTGGGCGTGAGCGGCAGAGCCGGAGACACTGCCGTCGCCGGGCCGCCCGTCCCGCTCTCCTCGTGCATGGACTCCAGCGCAGTCAGCGGCACGTAGACACCACCGTCGAGCACGAGGCGGATGGCGGCCATCAGAGTGTGGCCGTCGGCGCTCTTCGGAATGAAACCGTCCGCGAGATCGGGCAGGATGATCCGCACGATCTGCGCGTTCTCCAGCGCCGAAAAGACAAGGACTCTTGTCTGGGGGCAGCGGGCGCGCAGCATCTGCAGTTCCCTGCGCCACTCGCCGTCCGGCATCTTCAGGTCAGTGATCACCAGGTCGGGCGGCCCGCCTTCGGAATACACGCTCTCCAGGCAGCGATAGCAGTCGGCCTCCACGATCTCGGCGTCCGGATAGGCCTGGGAGAGCCGCAATGTCAGCCCCAGACGCACCATCTCATGGTCGTCGGCGACGACCAGTCTCATCCTGTGGGTTCTTTGGCCGGCCCCGGCCCCGGCAGGGCGCGGCATCATCGCAGACATAGATTGCCCCCTGCAGCCCTCGGCTTGGTCCTGCTCATTCCGAGCTTCCAGATATCCATGATGATGATTTTATACTTGGATGAACAGGTCGTTAACCCTGTCCACCAAAGGTTTTGCTCTTCGATTGTCTTCCGTCTCGAAGGCGGATCCTTGCAACTCGTCAACGGACCGGCGGTCGTTTTCGGTGAATTGGCTTGCGGGCAACGGACGACAGTTTGCATGAGGGCATATATCCAGTTTCAGAGGCGACGAGGCGAAGACTCTTTGCCAGAATACGCAGCGCTCCGGTCGCGCTGACGCGCGCTTCGTACGCTGCCGGCCGGGGCGCGGTTCACCGGTCCGTCCATGTCAGGCGGCGGCGTTCAAGGATCGGCAAAGCAGCGTGAAAGAAGGCATGTACAAGCAGTTCAACGAGTCACGTCTCCTGGCCGCGGCCGGCCATGACCTGCGCCAGCCATTGCAGGCGATGCAGCTTTTCGCCAGTTCGCTATCGGCCTCGCCCATGGAGATGTGCAGGGAGATCGGCCGCAACATCGAGTGCTCGGCGCGCGAATTGGGCTACATGTTCGACGTTCTGTTCGACATGTCGAAGCTGGAAACGGGCGCCATCGAACCGGAAATCGTCTCGACGCCGCTTGCCGCAGTGGTCGCACAGGTGATGGACGAAATCGGTCCGGCACTGGCGGATCATGGCGTGGCGCTGCACACCGATTTGCCCGAGGTGCATGCCTTCACGGATGGCGCACTGCTGGGCCGGATGCTGCACCATTTGTTGCAGAACGTCGCCGTCCACGCGCCGAACGGGAACGCTGTGGTGCGCGCCGGGATCGAGAACGGATGCCTGGCTCTCTACGTCGAGGACGACGGTCGCGGTATTCCAGCGGCAATGCGTCAGGCTGTATTCGAGCCCTTCATGCAGGCGCCGCAGGAAGGTGAGCGTCCGCAGGGGCTGGGACTCGGACTGACCGTCGTCCGCCGGCTGGCGGATCTGTTGGGACATCAGGTCGTCCTCGGCTCTGCACCCGGCCGCGGCACGCAGGTTCGCGTGATCCTGGACGCAGACGAGGCGGTGGCGAGGACTTTCGGCGAGCTTCCTTCGGCTCGAAGGTCCCGGTCGTGATCCCCCCGCATTTTCGGCGGTCAGGCGATGAAAGCGGCGAAAACCGGGCCATTTCGCCGTGGATATGTTTGGAAAATTATTTATTTTCAGGAAGTTGAATGGTGCCGTCGAGTGGACTCGAACCACCGACCTACTGATTACGAATCAGTTGCTCTACCAGCTGAGCTACGACGGCGCCGGGCCGGCCTTTCGTGCCGACAGGGCCGCGTCTATAGCCCGGCGCGGCCTCCCGGGCAAGGGGCAGGTTGCCCCGCCCGTACGGGCTTGTTCAGGGCGTCAGCACCACGCGCCCGAGCGCCTTGCGGTCACGCACCTCGGCCCAGGCTTCCCGGAAGCTCTCCAGCGGCCAGGCGGCGTGGACGTGCGGGCGGATCGCACCCTCGGCCCAGAGTGCCTTCAGGCTGTCCATCGCCCGCTGCCGCACGGGCGAGAACCGCACCCGCTCGTCGTTCGGGCTCCAGCCCCAGTAGGTGCCCCAGTTGAAGCCCATCACCGAGATGTCCTTCACCAGCAGCAGGTTGACGCCGATCTCCGGGATCTCGCCGCCAGCGTAGCCGATGGTGAGCACCCGCCCGCCCCGGTCCAGCGCCCTGAGCGACTGGTGGAAGACCTGTCCGCCGATCGGGTCGTAGACCACGTCGACGCCCTGCCCGTCCGTCAGCGCCAGCACCTCGTCCTTGAAGTTCTCCGTACGGCTGTCGAGCACATGGTCGGCGCCACGGGCCTTCAGCCAGTCCCGCTTCTCCGCCGTCCCGGCCCGGGCGATGACGGTGGCGCCATGCGCCTTCGCCAGTTCCACCGCGGCCAGGCCGACGCCGCCCCCCGCCCCGTGCACCAGCACCCGCTCGCCGGGCTCCAGGCGGGCGCGCAGATGCAGCGCGCCCCAGGAGGTGCCGTAGGACGAGAGCAGCGGTATGGCTTCGGGAAAGTCCATGTCGTCGGGCATGCGGTAGACCTGCCCGCCCCAGATGGCGACGCGCTCGGCCATGCCGCCCCAGTCGACGAAGGACATCACCCGGTCGCCCGGCGCAAGACCCTCGACTGCGTCGCCGACGGCGACGATCTCCCCGGCCACTTCCGTACCCGGCGTGAAGGGCCGCGGCGGCTTGCGCTGATAGCGGCCCGAGACCACCAGGTTGGTGGCGAAGGACATGCCGACGGCGCGCACGCCGATGACGACCTGATCGGGCCGGGGCTCCGGCTCGGGCAGGTCGTCGGCGAGTTCGAGTTCCTCGAAGGGCCGCCAGTCGCGGCAGACGAGACCGCGCAAGTGTCTTCGTCCTACTCGGCGCCTTCCATGCGGGTGACGTCCGGCGGGCCGTCCATGAACGCGCCCATCTCCTTGCCGATGGTGCGGAAATGGTCGGAGGCGCGGTGCGCCTGCACGGCGTCCATGTCCTTGTAGGCCTCGAGGAACCTGTACTCGTTCTCGTTCTCGGTACGGAACAGGCGATAGAACAGGCAGCCCGGCTCGTTGGCGTTGACCGCCTCGACCAGCCGTTTGGCGGTGGCCTCGAAATCCGCGCCGGCGCCCGGCTTCGTCTTGATGGTGGCAACCACTCCGATCATCTCGATTTCCTCCCCTGAATGGATGACGGCGCGCAGACTATGCCAAGGAGTCAGCCGCCGGAACCCCGGTTTCGCGTGGGCGGGGCATCTTCCTCCGTCACGGCTTCCTCGATCTCGGCTTCGATCTTCGTCGGTTCGTGCTCGCGTTCCACCAGAAGCACCGCGTCCCGCAGCGGCTCGGCGGCGCGCCATTCCAACCCGTCGAAATGACCGCAGGACGGGCAGAGCGGCTTCCAGGCGGGGGCGATGGCGTTGCAGGCGCTGCATTGCCAGCGGCCGGGCGGCGGGGCGTCGGCCAGCCGGCCCAGCCATTCGCGCGCCTTCTCCGCGCCGCCTTCGCTGCGTTCGGCGACATCCACCATCAGACGGCAGAAGCGCTGGTCGACCACCGGCGCCCGGTCCAGCGCCGCGTAGGCGTAGTCGCGTGCGAGGTCGACCCGGTCGGCGTCCAGCGCCAGACGTCCCAGGGTGAGCTGGGTCTCGGCGTGGTCCACGTCCGCGGCGGTGATCTTCTCGAACCGTTTCAGCCGCGCTTCCGCATCCTCATCCGGGTGAAGATCCATGATCGCCCGGGCGATATCGGGGTGCTGCAGCCTGGACCAGCCCTCCCCCAGATGGCGCGTGGCCCGGCGTTCCCGGCCGGCGGCGGCCTGGAGGCGGCCCTCGACGACCACGGCAGGCACGTGATTCGGATCCTCCTTCAGGGCGTTCTGGGCGTAGGAGAGCGCGGATTTCAGATCGCCAGCCTCCTCCTTCTCCATCGCCAGGGCGGTATCGATCACCGCGTGCAGACGCCGTGCGGCCTCCTTCTCGTAGACCGCCGTGCGCACGCCGTCGGCGAGCGTGACCTGAGCCCCGCGCCAGTCGCGGGCGGCGGACTGCAGATCGAACAGCGCCCGCACGGCCCAGCCGGCGTCGGGCCTGAGCCGGTGAGCGCGGGCGGCAAGCTCCAGTGCGCGGTCGTGATCGCCGGCGCGCCCGGCCTGGATCAGCAGCCCGCGCAGGGCAACAAGCTCGGTTTCCGGCGTTTCCAGCATGGCCCGGAAATGGGATTCGGCCTGCCGGTCGTCGCCGGCGAGCTGCGCCGCCTGCGCCTTCAGCAGCAGCGCCATGGGCGGATTGGCGAGATAGCGGTCGGCCTGTTCGGCGGATTTCGTGGCGCGCCGCCAGTCGCCGGAGGCGATCGCGGCCATGCCCTCGGTCAGCGCCCGGTAGCCCTTCTCGCTGCGGTTGCCGCGCAGGAAGCCGCGGATACGCCCCGGTCCGGCGAGCAGCCAGCCGATCAGGCGGTAGATCAGCAGGATGACGCCGATCAGGATCGCCAGCGCGCCGACGATCACCGGGACCGAAGTATCGATCTGCCAGCCGCCCCATTGCATCGAAACGCGGCCGGGATTGTCGGCCAGCCACGCGGCCACTGCCGCCAGAGCGACGACGACGAGGAACAGAAGGATCAGGCGGATCATGGATCAGCCGTCCTTCGAGAGGTTCTGATAGACCGCCGTCTGCAGGCCGTCGATCGCCGCTTCCAGGGCGATCCGCCGCTCCGCCTCGGCTTTCCAGAGGGCCACGGCCTCGGCGGCCTCGCCGTCGAGCGCCTCAAGTTCCGTGACCGCGGCGCGCAGGTCGCCTTCGCGGACCCGGGCCTCGGCGCGGGCGACCACGGCCTCGACGCTGTCCCCTTCCAGTTCGCCCGTACGGCGCACCCGGACCACGTTGCCGACGCGCCGGAGCGCGCCGCCGATCAGGCTGTCGTCCTCGCCCGTGGTGGCGGCGACGACGGCGCGGCTGGCCACATCCGGGAACCGCTCCTGCAGGCTGGACTGCGCAGGCACACCGCCCGCAGCCGCCTCGGCGACCGCCGGATAGGCCGCCGGGTCGACGCCCAGCGCCGTGACGCTTTCCCATGCACCGGGGAACGGACGCTCGCCGGCGGCGGCGTCGCGCAGGCGGCCCATGGCGAGCACCAGGGCCGCATTGCGTGCCAGTTCGCCCTGTCGGGCCTCGCCGGCCGCCTCGGCCTGCGCCGCAATGTCGTTCAGGCGCGCCATGACGTCGCCTGTCTCCCGCTCCAGCGCGCCGGTCAGGTCCGACCGGACCGCCTGGATGCGGCTGTCGAGGTCTTCGGAAAGTCCCGCCTGACTGTTGCGCAACTCGTCCTGGCGCGCCTGCAGCGCAGCCAGCTCGGTGTTCAGATCGTCCAGCCGGGTCTCCAGCGCCGCCACCTGTTCGCGCACCTGCTGGCCGCCGCCGTCGCCGACGGTGACCGAAAGCGGCTGACCCTGGCTCTCGGGGCCGGCCGGACGGTCTTCCAGCGCCGACAGACGCTCCTCCAGCGTTCCCAGTTCGCCGAGCCGGTCCTCCAGTGCGCCGAGCCGCGCGGCCAGTTCGGCGGCGGGCTGCGCTGCATCCTCCGACGCCCCTGCCGCCTGCGCCGCCTCGAGTTCACCGGCGAGACCGGTCACGCGCTCCTGCAAGACGGCGAGATCGGACTGCAGTGTGGCAACCCGCGGATCAGGCGCCTGTTCCGGCGCCGCCGGGCCGGCCTCGGCCAGTTCCGTGACCCGCTGTTCCAGCTGGGCGAGGCGCTGGGCGCTGCCGCTCGGGACCTGCTGGACATGCGTCAGCGCGTAGACGCCGCCGACGCCGATGAGGGCCAGAACGGCCAGAATCCGGGCCAGGCCGTCCGAGCGTGGCGGCGGCGCCACCACGGTCTCCGTTTCCTCCGACCGATCGGCGGCGGGCTCCTCGTCGGCCGCCGTCTTCGCCGCGTCCTCGTCACGCTGTTCGCTGTCGGGCACGGAGACGGCTGCGCCTTCCATGCCGGCGGCCCGGACCTCGGCCGGAGTTTCCCGGCCAGCGCCGGCCGCCGTCTCGGTCCCGGTCTGCTTGTCGGATCCGGCGGGTCCGTCCGCCGCGGCTTCGGAGCCCTGATCGGACTTCTTCTTGTCGTCGCTGGTCATCTACTCACCTGTGTCGTTCGCTGGCGGCGTGACCGTCCACGCAGGACAGCAAGGCATCCTGATTCGGGCGGGGGGCGGATACAACCTCCCGATAGGGCAGCCGCCGCGCCATCTCCGCCGCACGGGGGCTGATGCAGAAGGCCACAAGACTCTCCGCCGCCGAGGTCAGTCCCATATTGTCCAGCACCCTAGCAAAGGCTTCCGCCGACCGCGGGGAGAAAAACAGCACCGCGTCAATCCGCCGGGCGGTCAGCGCCGCCGCCGCATCCGCGGAAATCCGGTCGTTCGCCACCGCGCGGTACAGCACTTCCCGCCGAACCTGGAACCCCGATTCCGCCAGCGTCCCCTTGAGATCGCCGGCGGTTTCGGCGCCTGCGGCGTGCAGGAGCGGACCCGCGGCGGGATCCAGTTCGGCCACTGCGAGGCGGGTGAGGTCATCGACATCCCCGTCGGCATCCCGCACGTCTGGAAAGCCGCATTCGCGCGCCAGCGCCGCCGTGCTCCGTCCCACTGCCATGAGTGGTAGGTCGCGACGCGAGGTGGCCGCCGCAAGGGCCCGGACGCCATTGCGGCTGGTGGCCAGCAGGGCCTGCACGTCCTGCAGGTCCAGCCCCTCCGGCGCCTCCAGCACGATATCGAGCACCGGCTCGATCAGAACCTGGTGGCCGCGGGCCTCGAGCGCCCGGGCCGTATCCACCGCGTCGAGGCGCGGCCGGGTGAGAAGGATTCTCAAAAGATCTCCGCGAGAAAGGCCGGCCCGGCGTCCCGTTTCAGTTGCTTTCCGGCGTCGTCGCCCATGCAAAAGGCGTCGGACACGGGCCCGCGCCGCTCGGTCGCCCGGCGGTCGCTGCCGTCCGGCATGACGATTTCGGCGCGCAGCCAGAGTTCGCCATCCGCCTGACGCAGGCCGAGCCCGGCAATGGGGGTGCGGCAGGAGCCGTCCAGCGCGGCGAGCATGGCGCGTTCGGCGGTCACCGCGTACTCGGTCTCGCTATCGTGCAGCGCGGCCAGCCGCGCCCGCGTCGCTTCGTCATCGCTGCGGATCTCGACGCCGACTGCGCCCTGGGCGACCGCTGGCAGCATCTCTTCGGGCTCGATGAGGGCGGTGATGCGCTCGGTCCGCTGCAGCCGGATCAGCCCGGCATTGGCGAGGAACGTCGCGGCGACCTCGCCCCGGTCCAGCTTCTCCAGCCGGGTCGCCACATTGCCGCGGAAGGTGATCACCTTCAGGTCCGGGCGGCGGTGAAGCACCTGCGCCTGGCGGCGGAGGCTCGCGGTGCCCACGACCGCGCCGTGAGGCAGACCGGCGATACCCTCGGCCACATTGCAGATGAAGGCATCGCGGGGATCCTCGCGCGGCAGCAGGCAGCAGATCTCCATGCCGTCCGGCAGGACTGTCGGCATGTCCTTCATGGAATGCACCGCCATGTCGATCTCGCCGGCGGCGAGCGCCTCCTCGATCTCCTTGGTGAACAGGCCCTTGCCGCCGATGGACGCGAGCGCCCGGTCGCGGATGCGGTCGCCGGTGGTGGTGATGACGACCACCTCCACCGCCTCGTCCGGCAGATCCGGATGCGCCTGATGGAGACGCCGCTTGACCTCGTTGGCCTGCCACAGCGCCAACGGGCTGCCGCGGGTACCGATCTTCATACTTGCTTGTCCGTTCATGGTTGGCGGTGTTACCTCCCCGCTTCCGCTATTGCCAGCGTCAAGGGCCGTCAGGTGACAACGATACTGGGCATCGAGACAAGCTGCGACGAGACCGCCGCCGCCGTGGTGCGCGACGACGGAACGATCCTGTCCAACGTGGTCTTCTCCCAGATCGATGAGCACGCGCCCTTCGCCGGCGTGGTACCGGAAATCGCCGCCCGCGCCCATGTCGAGAAGCTGGACGGCGTGATCGCCGCCGCACTGTCCGAGGCCGGGATGGGGCTGGCCGGCGTCGACGCCATCGCAGCGACGGCCGGACCTGGGTTGATCGGCGGCGTCATCGTCGGCTTCACCACCGCCAAGGCCATGGCGCTGGCCGCCAACAAGCCGCTGATCGCGGTCAATCATCTGGAAGCCCACGCGCTCACCGTGCGCATGACCGATCCGGTGGGATTTCCCTATCTTCTGCTGCTGGTGTCCGGCGGGCATTGCCAGATCCTGCTGGTCGAGGGCGTCGGCCACTACCGCCGGCTGGGCGCGACCATCGACGACGCTGTGGGCGAGGCCTTCGACAAGACCGCCAAGCTGCTGGGCCTGGGCTTCCCCGGCGGTCCGGCTGTGGAGCGCTGCGCGGCAGAAGGCGATCCGGCGCGCTTCGGCCTGCCCCGGCCGATGATGGGGAGGCCCGAACTGGATTTTTCCTTCTCCGGACTGAAGACGGCTGTCCGCCAGACGGCGGAGAAGCTGGGCCCCCGCCCCGCGCCGCAGGATCTGGCCGATCTCTGCGCCAGCTTCCAGGCTGCCATCGGCGACGTGCTGGCCGATCGTGTCGGGCGGGCGCTCGGCCGCTGCCGCGAGCAGGGTGTGGCGCCGAACGCCTTCGTGCTGGCCGGCGGCGTCGCCGCGAACCGGTATCTGCGGGGTCGCTTGCGGGAGACGGCGCGCGTCGGCGACATCGAGATGAAGGCGCCGCCGCCGAAGCTCTGCACCGACAATGGCGCCATGGTCGCCTGGGCGGGCGTGGAGCGGTTCCGCCTCGGTCTCACCGATCCGCTGGCAACTGCGCCGCGCGCCCGCTGGCCGCTGGACGAGACGGCCGCGCCCCTGCCCTTCGCCGGAGCGAAGTCATGAGCGCCCCCGATCTGGAGCAGATGGCCGACCGCATCGCCGACGGCAATCGCCGCGCCCTGGCCCGCGCCATCACGCTGGTCGAATCGAGCCGGGCCGATCACCGCACGCAGGCGCAGGAGCTTCTGGAGAAGCTGGTCGGCCGGGCCGGCGGCGCCGTCCGGCTGGGCATTTCCGGCACGCCGGGGGTCGGCAAGTCGACCTTCATCGAAGCCTTCGGCCAGCATCTGACCGCCGCCGGCCACCGGGTCGCCGTTCTGGCCGTCGATCCGTCGTCGAAACGCACAGGCGGCTCCATCCTGGGCGACAAGACGCGAATGGAGCATCTGGCACGCGACCCGAACGCCTTCATCCGGCCCTCGCCCTCTGGCGGCACGCTGGGCGGCGTGGCTCGGCGCACCCGCGAGACCATGCTTCTGGTCGAGGCCGCCGGCTATGACGTCGTGCTGGTGGAAACCGTCGGCGTCGGCCAGTCCGAAACCACCGTGGCCGAGATGGTCGACCTGTTCATGCTGCTGCTCTCGCCGGGCGGCGGCGACGAATTGCAGGGCATCAAGCGCGGCGTCATGGAACTGGCCGACCTGATCGTCATCAACAAGGCCGACGGCGATCTGCTGGCCGCTGCCAAACGGGCGGCGACGGAATACCGCGGCGCGCTCGGCCTGATCCGTCCCAAGACGCCGCACTGGCGCGCCAGGGTGCGGCTGGCCTCCGCGCTGAAGGGCGAGGGCATCGACGAAATCTGGCGCGACATCACGAAATACCGCGAGGCAATGACGGAAGCCGGCGCACTCGAACAGCAGCGGGCCGAACAGGCCAAGGCCTGGATGTGGCAGGAGCTGACGGACGGGCTGGTGTACGCGCTGACACGCGACCGGCGCGTGGCGGCGGCCCTGCCGGACTGGGAAGCGCGGGTGATGAGCGGCGAAGCGACGCCCGGCGCGGCCGCGGACGCGCTGCGCGCGCTGTTCCTCGGCCATTCGGAGACTTGACCGCCCGCGGCGGCTTCGCTAAACACCGCCGCTCGGTATTGCGGGACGGGCGACCGTCCCTTTATTTCGATCAGAACGGGAGACTAGACATGGCTCGGCGGTGCGAGCTGACCGGCAAGGGCGTGATGTCCGGCCACAATGTCAGCCACTCCAACATCAAGACCAAACGGCGCTTCCTGCCGAGCGTGCGGCGCGTGAAGCTCGGCTCCGACGCGCTGGGCCGGACCGTCACCCTCAAGATCTCGACCCATGCCCTGCGCTCGGTCGAGCACAACGAGGGCATCGACAACTATATCCTGAAGCAGTCCGACGCGGACCTGTCGCTGCACGCCCGGCGGCTGAAGCGGGAGATCAAGAAGGCCCGCGCCGAGCGCGGCGCGGCGGCCGACCTGACCCTGCCGGCGGAAACCGACGCGGAGGCGGTGGAGGAAGCCGCCACCTGATCCGGACCGGCGACGGAACGATTTCAAAGGGCTCCGGCGTGCCGGAGCCCTTTTTCGTTCGGACAGTGCCGTTTGGCCGCACTCAGCCGTCCGGCCCGGTCTCCGGGAACCACAGTGCCCGGCCACGTTCGACATAGGCCATCAGCCGCTCGTTCTCCCGCACCGCCTGACGGAGCGGACTGGATTCGTGCTCAGGCACGGCGATGTTCTGCAGATGCGCCCAGGCCGTTGCGTCCAGGGAGGTCGGGCGCTCGCCCATCATGAAATCGCGCCCGCCGAGCTGGCTGGCCAGCGCAGCCACGTCGCGCGCGCCGAATTCCATGACCTCCGCGCGGCTGTGCCGACCGAGGCCCTGGCCGTGCAGGTAGCCGCGGACCTGACGACGCGCCACGACCGGCACGATCGACCGGATCACGGGCGGCAACCCGGCGAAGAAACTCTTCCGGATGCGGCGGAACGCGTCGTCATCCATCCAGCGGCTGTAGACGATGACCCAGTAGAGCCGCTCCTCCACCATGCGCGCGAAAGCGTGAGCCACGGCCCGCTCGCGCTCATCGAGACCGGCGTCGAAGTCGAACCCGGTCCGCTTCTCGATCTCGTGGCGGATGAGCTCGGAATCACCGATCATCCGGCCATCCACCTCGATCGTCGGCAGCTTGCCCTTCGGCCCCTTGCGCGGATCGTTGACGCGGACATCCTGATATTCGAGGCCGGCCATGCGCAGAAGAACCTCGGCCTTGACGCAGAACGGGCTGGGGCTGGTCAGGCCGAAGGCGGACGGATACTGGAACAGCTTCATCGCGAAGCTCTAGCCGAGATTGGCGAGCAGGAAATCCTGGGTCCGGGCCCAGGCAAGCATCGCGTCCTGTGCGTCGTAGCGGGCCGTGGTGGGGTTCGCGAAGCCGTGCTGAGCGTCGTACCAGTAGCTGGTGACCTCCTTCCCGGCGAGAGCCATCTCGGCCTCGAACTTTCTCACCATGTCGTGGTTGATCCACTCGTCGTGCTCGGCGAAGTGCCCCAGCACCGGCCCCCTGAGTTGCTTCAGCGCCTCGGCCTCGCGGGCGACATTCCCGTAGTAGACCACCGTCGCGTCCACCGGCCGGGCGATGGAGGCGTTCAGCGACCAGCCGCCGCCGAAGCACCATCCGACCGTGCCCACCTTCCCGTTGACGGATTCATGAGCCTTCATCCAGTCGATCCAGCTGGCCAGCGTGTCGGTCGCCTGCGCGGCATCGACCTGCTGCATGTAGGCGCGCGCGTTCCCCGGATCGGTCGCCACCTTGCCGTCGTAGAGATCGGCGGCGACGGCGACATAGCCCATCTTCGCGAACTCCCCGGCCATGGCCTTGATCTGGTCGTTCAGGCCCCACCATTCGTGGATCAGCAGCATCGCCGGCGCCGGAGTCTGCTCCGGCATGGCGACGAACCCGGCGACGGTGCGGCCGTCATGCGTGGTCAACGCGGTTTCGCTGAGCGTCGCCGCAGCGGCGCGCGACAGGAGAGGATCGGCGAGGATGGCGGCCAGCGGCAGGGACGCGGCGCCTTTCAACACGGTTCTGCGAGCAAGCATGTCATGAGCTCCGTTCACGAATGGGACCGACGCAATGGTAGCCGGTTCCGGCGCCGGCACCACTCACGGGCGCGTCATTCCGCGCTGCAACAGAGGGCATCGACATACCGCGCATGCGTCACGCAACGCCTTGCAAGCGGCGCTGTTAAGAGCAGATTCAGTTTGGCAGTGCACAATTCGCGGCCTGTAACAAGATTGACAACTACCGGGTGTTGTGCGGTGCAATAGCAATTCCTCAGGATTCAGAATCCTGAATCCGGAACGGAAGGAACAGGCTCAAAGTGCTCTATCAGCTCTACGAAATGAACCACGCGGCGATCGCGCCGTTCAGGACGGCTGCCCAGTTCACGCAGGCCGCGCTCCGCAATCCGATGAATCCGGCGGCCTTCACCGTGCAGGGCCGCGCCGCCGCCGCCGCCGCGGACGTCTTCGAGAGCATCACGCGCCGCTACGGCAAACCGGCCTTCGAGATCGACGAGGTCATGGTCAACGGGACGCGGGTCGGCGTGAGCGAGCAGATCGTGATGCGCAAGCCCTTCGGGCAGCTCAAATACTTCAAGAAGGACCGATCCGAGATCCCGGCCAAGCTGGCCGACATGCCCAGGGTGCTGATCGTCGCGCCACTGTCGGGCCATTTCGCCACGCTGCTGCGCGGCACGGTCCGGGCCATGCTGCCGGAGCACGAGGTCTTCATCACCGACTGGCGGGACGCCCGTCAGGTGCCGGTTTCCGAAGGCAAGTTCGACCTCGAGGACTACATCGACTACGTGATGGATTTCCTGCACGTCCTGGGCCCGAACACCCATGTGATGGCGGTCTGTCAGCCGGGGCCTGCGGTGCTCGCTGCGACGGCGCTGATGTCGGAGGACCGCGATCCCTGCACACCGGCGACGCTGACCATCATGGGCAGCCCGATCGATCCGCGGAAGAGCCCGACGGTGCCCAACGAACTGGCGACCTCCCGGCCGCTGGAGTGGTTCAAGAACCATGTCGTCATGTCGGTGCCGATGCCTCATCCGGGCTTCATGCGGTCTGTCTACCCGGGCTTCCTGCAGCTCACGGGCTTCATGACCATGAACCTCGACCGTCACATCGACGCCCACAAGCGGCTGTTCGACGGCCTGATCAAGGGCGACGGCGACACGACTGCGGCACACCGCAAGTTCTACGACGAGTATCTCTCCGTGCTCGACATGACCGCGGAGTTCTACCTGCAGACGATCGAATCGGTGTTCCAGAAGTTCGACCTGCCCAACGGCAACATGACCTGGCGGGGCCGCAAGGTGGATCCCTCGAAGATCACCAAAACGGGCCTGTTCACGGTCGAGGGCGAGAACGACGACATTTCCGGCATCGGCCAGACCCAGGCCGCCCACGACCTCTGCGTCAACATTCCCGAGCGCAAGCAACTCGACTACGTCCAGCCGGATGTCGGCCATTACGGCGTATTCAACGGCAACCGCTTCCGCACCGAGATCCAGCCGCGCGTCCGGGACTTCATCCGCTCGTTCCCGGTCCTCGGGGCCTGAACGGCGCGGACCCTTGGCGGAGCACCTCTTCGCCATAGGCTTCCGCGGCGTCTTCGCCGCCTGGATCGCGCGCCGCGTCGCCCTGATGGGGCTGGGCGGCGTCTGGGCCGCCGACCGCGACATCGTCACCGGTCAAGGTCTGCCGTCGTGCCGGGACCTGCTCTATCCCGACCGCCCGGCGGCGAAGGGCGAACGCTCCGACGCAGAAATCCTGGACGACATCCGCCGCTTGGCGCCACATCTCGTGCGGCCCGTGCGGCTGGTGACGCTGGGGGCGGTCAGGAAGCGGTTCTTTGGCCTCTACTATGGCCATGAGGCCGGCAAGTTCGGCGAGACCATCGATCTTCAGGCGCATCAGGCCGGCCGTCCGCTCATCGACGAAGTGCGCCAGGCCATTCCGCGAGTGAAGATGGAGCGCGTCCATTTCGTCGACGCTCCGCGTCTGACCGTGGCGCTCGCCCGCGACTTCACCAGCCGTGGCGGTGTTCTGGCTCGGGAAGGCGCGATCAGCGCCAGCTACAATCTGACCGACGATCAGCAGGACAAGGGCGGAACCTTCGACCCACGGGTAAGGATGATCGTCCGCCGCCGCTACCGCGAGGATTTCGCCTACAGCCTCTCCTGTAAGGACAATGTGCCCATGCTCGTCCTGCCGCTCGACCAGGAGACACTGCTGCTGGAGCGCGAGGTGGGCGAATCGTCGGTCCAGGCGGCCTTCGGACAACTGGGAGGCACGTTCGAGATACATTTCGGCCTCGAGCTGACGCAGGACGACGTGATCTGCGCAAACGTCATCGACGATCCGGCCGAACTCTCCTGCATACAGCACCTGCGCCAGGACGACAGTCTTCTCGCGCGGCTGGGCGACGTCTTCGCCGAGCACGGGGTCGGATCGTCGCCCCGCACGGCCGGGCTGATCGACGGCACGATCGAGGAGAACTACGGCGTCTTCGCCAACAAAGTCGCGGCGAACTACAGCCATATCGACGCCGCCTTCATCCGCGGACTGGTCGCCCGCCACGGCCCGCTGACGCCCGACGTTCTGGGCGGGACTCACCGCGAATCGGACCTGGGCGAGGATTTCGGCGGCGGCCTGCGCGCCCGCGAGGCGAAGTGGATGCTGGAGGAGGAATTCGCCCGCACTGCGGAGGACATCGCCTGGCGGCGCGGCCGCTTCGCGCTGCACGGGGCGGATGTCGACAGGCTGCAGCGGTGGATGGACCGGGGCGCGCCTCTGGGCTAGGTGTTGCATGCAACACCGAGGGAGGCCGCCCGACATGACCGACACCGTCCGCGCCCTGCTGGAGACCGGCAACGCCGCCGCCCCCGCCATCGGCGGCGAGAACCGGCCCGACATGACCCACGAGGCTCTCGGCGCCTTCGCCGACGAGGTCGTGGCCACCCTGAACGGGTTCGGCATCGGCCGCGGCGACCGGGTGGCGATCGTGCTGCCGAACGGGCCGGAGATGGCGACGGCGTTCCTCACGATCGCCTGCGGCGCGACCACAGCGCCGCTCAACCCAGCCTACCGGGCGGACGAGTACGACTTCTACCTCTCCGACCTGAACGCGAAAGCGCTGGTCGTGCCCGACGACTATGACGGCGATGCGCTGGGCGTGGCGGAGAAGCGGAACATCCCGGTCCTGCGCCTGTCGCCGCGGCGCAACGAAGCGGCCGGGCTGTTCCACCTGGCCGGCGGGATCGAAGGCACGCCCGCGAATCCCGGGCCGGCGGGACCGGACGACGTGGCGCTCGTGCTGCACACGTCGGGCACCACCTCCCGGCCCAAGATCGTGCCGCTCAGCCAGCGCAACGTCGTCGCCAGCGCCCGCCACATCGCCAACGCCATCGCGCTGAAGGCCGAGGACCGCTGCCTCAACATCATGCCGCTGTTCCACATCCACGGCCTGATCGCGGCGGTGCTGTCCTCGGTCGCCGCGGGCGGCAGCGTCTGGTGCAGCCCAGGCTTCAACGCGCTCCGCTTCTTCAACTGGGTCGAGACGGCGAAGCCCAGCTGGTACACCGCCGTGCCGACCATGCACCAGGCGATCCTGGGCCGCGCCGGCCGCAATGCGGAGGTCATCGAGGCGCACCCCTTCCGGCTGATCCGCTCGTCGTCCTCCTCCCTGCCGCCGCAGGTGATGGCGGAGCTGGAAGCGACCTTCGGCTGCCCCGTCATCGAAAGCTACGGCATGACCGAGGCGGCCCACCAGATGGCCTCCAACCCGCTGCCGCCCGCCGCGCGCAAGCCGGGCACCGTGGGCGTCGCCGCCGGGCCGGAGGTCGGCATCATGGACCCGGACGGCAATCTGCTGGGGCACGGCGCGACCGGCGAGGTGGTGATCAAGGGACCGAACGTCACTGCCGGCTACGAAAACAACCCCAAGGCCAATGCCGAGAACTTCACCAATGGCTGGTTCCGCACCGGCGACCAGGGCGTGCTCGACACGGAAGGCTATCTGACCATCACCGGCCGGCTGAAGGAGATCATCAACCGCGGCGGCGAGAAGATCTCGCCGCGCGAGGTCGACGAGGTGCTGATGGACCACCCGGCGGTGGCCCAGGCCGTCACCTTCGCCATGCCGCACGCGAAGCTGGGCGAGGAGGTTGCAGCCGCCGTCGTCCTCCGCGAGGGCCAGGAGGCGGACGAACGCGCCATCCGCGACTTCGCCGCGAAGCGTCTGGCGGACTTCAAGGTACCGCGCAAGGTGCTGATCCTGGAGGAAATCCCGAAGGGCGCCACCGGCAAGCTGCAACGCATCGGGCTGGCGGAAAAGCTCGGGCTAGCGGGGTAGCGGTACTCGAGCTCCTGTCATGCCCGCTCCCGAAGGGACGCGGGCATCGGGGCCAAGGGACGCCCGAGTTTTGCCTCACCCGATCCCCGCGTCTCGCTACGCTCGAACGGGGATGACACCTGGAGCCGAATCTACTCCCTGAACTTCTTGAACAGGTCCGAGGCGACCTTGCGGATCTGGATCTCCTCGGTGCCTTCGGTGATGCGGTAGCGGCGATGGTGGCGGTAGATATGCTCGAAGGGCTTGTAGCGTGTATAGCCCATGCCGCCATGCACCTGCATCGCCCGGTCGGCGGCCTCGCAGACGAAGCGGTTGGCGCGGTAGTTGGCCATGGCCACCCAGTGGGTCACCGCCATGTGGTCCTGCTGGTCCAGATGCCAGGCCGACTTGTAGACCAGCCCGCGCAGCATCTCCGCCTCGGTGTTGAGTTCGGCCAGCGGCCACTGGATGGCCTGGTTGCGCGACAGCGGCTGGCCCCAGGTGACGCGCTTGTTGGCCCATTTCACCGCCTCGTCGACGCAGTACTGCCCGGCGCCGAGGCTGGAGGCGGCCTGGCGGATACGGTTCTCGTGGAAGAATGCCTGCATGCACTCCAGGCCGCGCCCCTCCTCGTGCAGGATCGCGCTGTCGGGCACGCGCACGTCGCGGAAGTGCACCTCCGCGTGGTCGGAGGGCATGTTGAAGGTCCAGTGCATGTAGGCGACGTCGACGCCCGGCGTCTCGCAGGGGACGATGAAGGCGGTGATGCCCATGGGCTCGCCGGGCTGGCCGGAGGTCCGGGCGAAGACGACGTCGTGCGACGCGTTCGACATGCCGGAGTTCCAGCGCTTGGTCCCGTTGATCACCCAGTCGCCGCCGTCGCGCTTCGCTTCCGTCTCCATGAAGGTCGCGTCGGAGCCGTGATTGGGCTCGGTGACGCCGAAGGCGACGCGCTTGCGGCCCGTGATCATGTCCTCGATGAACTCTTCCCTTTGTTCGGGCGTGCCGACGGCCCGGAAGATGTGGACCACGGGGAAGTTGCCGACGATCGAGCTTTCGTTCTGCAGATCGTTGTGCAGCCCCAGCCCCTTGTGAGCCAGGTGCTCGCGGATGATCGCCATGCCGAGATTGGAGCCGCCGGAGCCGCCGACGTCCTTCGGCAGGGCCCAGCGCAGATGGCCGGCCCTGTCGGCGCGGCGCTTCATCTCCGCCAGCAGCTCTTCCCACTCCTCCTTCGGCCGGCCGCCGTTTTCCCAGTCCGTCCGCTCGTATTCGCGGCGGTGGTCGAAGAACCGGATGTTCTCCTCCTCCAGCGGCTTGATCTCCTTCTCGATGAAGTCGTCCAGCACCGCCAGATAGTCGCGGATGTCGTCGGGTATGTTGAAATCCATGGTCGCGTCCTCCCCGTCGCGCAGTCTAGGCCAACCAACGGCCCCGGCAACCGGCGCAAATTCCGGGAGGCGAAGTTCCGATGCCCGCGCTATGTCAGGGGCCGCAACGGCACGAAGAACGCGGGGACGCAATGGCGGTGAGATCGATGGGCGCGACGGAATGGGGACTGCTCGCCGGGCTGTCGCTCATCTGGGGCTCGACATTCTTCTTCGTCGAGATCGCCCTGAGAGAGGTCGGCCCCCTGACACTGGTGCTGGGGCGCGTCGCCATGGGCGCGGCGGTGCTGTGGCTCGTGGTGCTGGCGATTGGCGCCAGGCGGCCGCAGGGCTGGCACGACTGGCGCGATCTGGCGCTCATGGGCCTGCTGAACAACGCCATCCCCTTCTGCCTGATCTTCTGGGGCCAGCAGCACATCACCTCGGGTCTGGCCTCGATCCTGAACGCGACCACGCCGATCTTCGCCATCCTGGTCGCGCATCTGCTTCTGGCCGACGAACGGGCGACGCCGGGAAAGGCCGCGGGCGTCATCTTCGGCCTCGCCGGCGTGGCCCTGCTGATCGGGCCGGAGGCGCTGACGGGGCTGAGCGACGGCCTTCTGGGGCAACTCGCGGTCGTGGGCGCCGCCGTCTCCTACGCGTTCGCGGGCGCGTTCGGGCGGCGGCTGAGCCGTTTCGCGCCGCCGGTCGCCGCGGCCGGCATGCTCACCATGTCGACGGCGATCATGTTGCCCGTGGCGCTTCTCGCCGAGGGCGCGCCAGCGGCCCTGCCCTCCCTCGCGCCGCTCGCCGCCTGGGTGGCGCTGGGCGTCGCCGGCACCGGCATCGCCTATATCCTCTATTTCCGCATCCTGGCGACGGCGGGCGCGACGAATCTGCTTTTGACGACCTTCCTGATCCCGCCCAGCGCCATCTTCCTGGGCGTGGTCTTCCTGGACGAAAGCCTGGCGCCCACCGCTCTCGGCGGGCTGGCCCTGATCTTCGCCGGCCTGGCCTGCGTCGACGGCCGGCTGCTGCGCTTCGCCCGGAGGCGGACGGCATGAGCCGGGACTGGGAAGCGATCCGCAGGCAGATCGACGATCGCGGCTTCGCCGTCGCCCCGGAAATGCTGGACCCCCGGACCTGCGCGGCGATCGCTGGCGGCTATGCCGACGACGGGCTCTATCGCAGCCGCGTGGTCATGCGCCGCCATTCCTTCGGCGAGGGCGAGTACAAGTACTTCCGCTATCCCCTGCCCGTCCCTGTCCAGCGTCTCAGGGAAAGCGTCTATCCCGAACTCGCCCCGCTGGCCAATCTCTGGGCCGAACGGCTCGGCTGGGAATCCCGCTTCCCGGCAGCGCATGCGGACTACGTCGAACAGTGCCACGCGGCGGGACAGACGCGGCCGACACCGCTGGTGCTGAGTTACGGCCCCGGCGATTACAACCGCCTGCACCAGGATCTCTATGGCGAGATGCATTTTCCCGTTCAGATGGCGGTGCTGCTCACCGATCCGGCCGAATTCGAGGGCGGCGAGTTCGTGCTGACGGAAACCCAGGCGCGCAAGCAGAACCGGGCGGAGGTGATCTCGCTCAGGCAGGGCGACGCCGTGCTGTTCGCGGTCAACCAGCGGCCCGTGCCCTCGAAGAACGGCTATTCCCGGGTCACCATGCGCCATGGCGTCTCGACGCTGCGCTCGGGCCACCGCCGCACGCTGGGCGTGATCTTCCACGACGCCCGCTGACGGGGGGGCGGCGTCTTCCGGTCAGCTCCGTCTGTCCCGTCCGCCGGGCACGCTGTCGGCGGCGAGCGACTGATCCAGCCTGTTGAAATGCTCGATGATCTGGCGGAACTGATGCTCCGGCGAGCGCATTTCGCGCTGCAGCCGCCGCTCCCGCGCCGCCCGCCGCCGCATGACCGCGACCCCGCAGAGCAGGCCGCCCCCGGCCAGCGCGGCGATGACGAGAATGGCGTCGATGCCCAGCTCCATGACCTCCGCACTCCAGGTTCGGCCGACTGAACTCGGATCATAGCCCGATCGGACGCGCCGCCGCTGTGGCGCGCGTCACGGGCTGCAGCTACATCGGCGCAACGCCGAAGGTGTTGGCGACAGCGTCGAACACGAGCTGGACCGCCAGCGCCGCCAGGATGACGCCCAGGATGCGGCCGATGGTCTGGGCGACCGTATCGCCCAGCAACCGCAGGACAGGCCCGACCGCGAGAAAGATCGCCAGGCAGATCAGCAGCACCGCCGAAGCCGCGCCCAGCACCGCGATCTGGTCGGCGAAGGCGTCCCCTGCTTCCTTCATGTAGAGCATGATCGTCGCGATGGCGCCGGGCCCAGCCATCATCGGAATGGCCATGGGAAAGACGGAGATATCCTCTTCGACGCTCCCGCGGTGTTCCACCATGTCGTGCGTGCGCTTCTCGCGCCGCTCACTGCGCTTCTCGAACACCATTTCCAGCGCGATCAGGAACAGCAGGATGCCGCCGGCGGCGCGGAAGGCTTCCAGTGTGATCCCCATGGCCCCCAGCAGGAACGCACCGCCATAGGCGAAGCCGAACAGGATGCAGGCGGCGACGACGGTCGCCTTGACCGCCATGATCGTCTTGTGGCGGCGCGAGGCGCCTTCGGTCAGCGTCGCGAAGATGGGCGCAATGCCGATCGGATCGACCACGACGAAGAACGTGACCAGCGCTGGCACGAAGGCCTCCATGGCCTAGCCGCCAGCCGATTCGAACCAGGCGCATCGGCGCAACGCGCCGTGTGCGACGAGAAAGAGCACCACGCCCAGAAAGAACATCATGCCCAGCCGGCGGCGGCCGAGTGGATCGGGCCGGGGCTTCTCATCGTCGCCGGCCGGTTCCGGATCCGCCCCCTCCGCCAAGGCCGCCCCCTCTATTTCGCGGCCTGGATGGCGCGCCAGACCGCCTGCGGCGTCGCCGGCATGTCGATCTGGGTCACGCCGAGATCCGACAGCGCGTCGATGATGGCATTGATCAGCGCCGGCGGGCCGGCAAGGCAACCCGCTTCGCCGCAGCCCTTGGTGCCAAGCATGTTCGACTTACAGGGCACTTCCTCGCGGTGGAAGTCGAAGTTGGGCAGGTCGTAGGCGCGGGGCATGGCGTAGTCCATGAAGGACCCCGCCAGCAACTGCCCGTCCTCGTCGAAATAGCCGTGTTCCAGCATCGCCTGGCCGACGCCCTGGGCAATGCCGCCATGGACCTGACTTTCGACGAACAACGGGTTCACGACGTTGCCGAAATCGTCGACCACGGTCCAGCGGTCGATGCGGGTGACGCCGGTGTCCGGATCGACCTCGACTTCGCAGACATGGCAGCCATTGGGATAGGTCACCGGATTGAATTTCGCGGTCTCTCGCGTATCGAGCGCCTCGATCTCGCCGGCCAGCGCCATCTTCCTGGCTTCATCGGCCAGGGTGAGGATGTCGATGCGGCGGTCCGTGCCGGCGACCGAGAAGCTGCCGTCGCCGAACTCGATATCGACGGCGCTGGTCTCGAAATGCCGGGCCGCGGCCGCCTTGCCCTTCTCGATCACCGCGTCGGACATGGCGTGGATCGCCGTGCCCGTGGAGACCAGCGAGCGGGAGCCGCCCGTGCCGCCGCCCGTGGGGATGGCGTCGGTGTCGCCCATGACGATCTTCACCTTCTCCGCGTCGATGCCCAGGCGGTCGCAGATGAGCTGGGTGAAGGCCGTCTCGTGGCCCTGGCCGTTCGACTGGGTGCCCACGAAGACGGATACCGTGCCATCCTCATCGAAGCGGATGGCCGCCGATTCCTCGGGCATGCCGGCGGTGGCCTCGATGTAGTAGCAGAGGCCGCGGCCGCGCTTCAGGCCGGCCTTCGCGCTCTCCGCCTTGCGGGCGGCAAAGCCCTGCCAGTCGGCCTCCTCCAGCGCGCGTTCCATCAGCCGCCCGAACTCGCCCGAATCATAGGTCTCGCCGGTCGAGGTCTTGTAGGGCATCTGTTCCGGCCGGATGAAATTGCGCCGGCGCACCTCGTCCTGATCCAGGCCGGTCTCCATGGCGACCCGGTTGACCAGCCGCTCGATCAGGTAGATCGCCTCCGGCCGGCCCGCGCCGCGATAGGCGTCGACAGGCGTGGTATTGGTCATGACGCCGTGGACGTCGAAGTACATCACCGGGATGTCGTAGACGCCGGCCAGCACCTTGGCGTGCGCCGCCGTCGGGATCAGGCACGACATGGTGGAAAGATAGGCGCCCAGATTGGCGGTGGTATGCACCCTGAGCCCCAGGAATTTCGCATTCTCGTCGATCGCCATCTCGGCCCAGGACCAGTGGTCACGGCCCTGGGTGTCGGTCAGGAACGCTTCCTGCCGGTCGGAGATCCAGCGCACAGGCTTCTTCAGCTTGCGCGCGGCATAGGCCGACAGGATGTGTTCGGGATAGAAGAACAGCTTCATGCCGAAACCGCCGCCCACGTCCGGCGTGACCACGCGGACCTGGCTGTCTTCGAGCCCCAGGCAGCCGGCGAGCTGGCGCTTGATGCCCCAGCCGCCCTGGGTCGAGGTGTAGAGCGTGATCTTGTCGGCCTCGGCGTCGTAGTCGGCGATCGAGGTGCGCGCCTCCATGGAATTGGCGACGACGCGCTGATTGATCAGTTCGATCCGGACCACTTTCGCGGCCTTGTCGAATGCGGACTTCGTGCCGGCCTCGTCGCCGTTCTCGAAGTCGAAGACCAGATTGCCCGGCGCGCTGTCATGCAGCAGCGGCGCGTCCGGTTCCTTCGCCTTGCGCGCGTCGGCGACGGCGTCCAGCGGCTCGTAGTCGACCATCACCGCTTCGGCCGCCTCACGCGCCTGCGCCAGGCTCTCCGCCACGACGAAGGCGACGCCGTCGCCCACATGGCGGACCTTGTCGTGCGCCAGGGCGAAGTGCGGCGGTTCGGCGCGCTTGGAGCCGTCCTTGTTCTTGACCGGCCAGAGGCTCGGAAGACCGCCGACACCGGCGTCCTGCAGTTCCTGCCCGGTGACGATGTCGACCACGCCGGGCAGTGTCTTCGCATCGTCGGCGTCGACCGACAGGATCTTCGCATGGGCGTAGGGCGAACGGACCACGACGGCGAAAAGCTGGCCCTCGAGCCGGATGTCGTCGGCATATTCGCCGGTTCCCGTGATGAAGCGGATATCCTCGACGCGGCGGACCGCCTGCGCGACACCGAACTTGGTCATTCTCGAACGCCCTCCCCGACGGCTTCTGCGGCAACAGCAAAACGGCCCCGTTTTTGGGCGGGACCGGCAAATCCGGATGTTACGGTCCGTGGGCCGTTTGGCAAGCCGCTACTCCGCCGCCTGCGTCGCGGCCGCCCGGCCAAGATCATAGGGCCTGTCATTGGAAAGCGACGGCACCGCCCGGCGCGCCTTCTCGATCTTCTCCATGTCGAGATCGGCCGCGACCCAGCCGGGTTCTTCTCCGCCGTCCGCCAGCACCTCGCCCCAGGGCGCCACGATCAGCGAGTGGCCATAGGTCTGCCGCCCGCCGTCATGCTCGCCCGTCTGCGCCGCCGCGATCACGAAACAGCCGTTCTCGATCGCCCGGGCGCGCAGCAGCACGTGCCAGTGCGCCTTGCCTGTCTCCGCGGTGAAGGCCGAGGGCATGGTGAGGATATCGGCGCCGGCCTTGGCCAGATCGCGGTATAGGTGCGGAAAGCGCATGTCGTAGCAGATCGTCATGCCGAGACGGCCGAATGGCAGATCGACCACGTTGACCGATGTGCCCGGCCTGTAGGCCTTCGATTCCTTGAACGACTCGCCGGACGGCAGATCCACGTCGAACATGTGAATCTTTTCGTAGCGGTTGGCGATGGCGCCGTCGGGCGCAATCAGGAAGGACCGGTTGACCAGCCGATCGTCGCCCGCCGTCTTCAGCGCCAGCGAACCGATGTTGAGCCAGATGCCCAGCTTTGCGGCGAGGTCGCGATAGGCGGCGAGCGAGGGATCGTCCTCCTCCAGACACGCTGCCTCCATGGTGTCGCGTCGGCGGCGGAAGATGAAGTTCGTCACCTCGGGCGTCTGGACGAAGATCGCGCCGTCCTTCGCCGCATCCTCGATCCGTGGCCGGTTGGCGGCCAGATTGGCTTCCCAGTCCGTACCCGTGTTCGGCTGAATGCAGGCGGCCCTGACCGAAGTCATGGCGCCGGCGCTTCCTTCAGCAACGGATCAAGACTGCCCGCCGCCTCCATCGCGGCAAGGTCGTCATAGCCGCCGACATGGGTATCGCCGACGAAGACCTGCGGCACTGTCCGCCGGCCCGAGCGCTTGATCATCTCGTCGCGCTTGCCCGGCGTGAACATGATGTCGATCTCCTCGTAGGCGACACCCTTGTCGTCGAACAGCTTCTTCGCGCGGTAGCAGTAGGGGCAGAGCCCCGTCGTATACATCACGACCCTGGACATGGTCTTCGCCGTTCCCGTCCTTGTTGAGACCTGTTTAACCTAGTGCGTCTGTCCGGCCCGGACAACGCGCGCCACCGTCAGCACGTCGACCGACGCCGCCCCGGCGCGCCTGAGCACGCGGGCGCAGGCTTCCACCGTCGCCCCGGTGGTATAGACGTCGTCGACCAGCACCAGCCGGGCGTCGCGGATGCGTGCGGCCGCACCGTCGGTCACCCGGAAGGCGCCACGCACGTTCCGCCGCCGGGCGGTGGCGCTGAGTCCGCCCTGGCTGCGCGTGGGACGCCGGCGCTCCAGCAGATCGGGCAGGAACCCGATGCCTGCACGGTTCGCCAGTTCCCGGGAGAGCAACGCCGCCTGGTTATAGCGTCGCCGCCAGAGCCGCCGGCGGTGCAGCGGCACGGGCACGACGCCATCCGCGTCCGCCAGCAGGGGCCTTCCGGCCCGCCAGAGCAGCGTCGCCAGCCCTGCGGCCATGTCGGTGCGGTCACCATGCTTGAAGCCGAGCACCGTCTGGCGGAGGGGCTCGTCATAGCGCACGGCCGACCGGGCCCGGTCGAAGATCGGTGGCTGCGCCGCGCAGAGCGCGCAGATGCGGCCGGGCTCGGTCTCGAAATCGAAGGGCAGGCCGCAGCAGGCGCACATCGGCTCGGTGATGAAGTCGCTCTCGCCGAAGCAGCGGGCGCAGAGCCTGGCCGGATCGGCGACCTCCGCCCCGCAGGCGAAGCACTGCGGCGGCAGCAGGACGTCGAGCGCGAGGCGCGCGGCTGGTCGGAGGAGTTTCATCGCCCGCCGAGTATGGCAAGGACCGCCGGAACCTGCCATATCCGCCGCATGGCTTCCGAGATCGAGATCTTCGAGCGGCGACTGCATGCCCGGAACCGCGCACGCGCGGCGGCCGGGTTCGCGGATCACGACTTCCTGTTCCGCGATGTCGCCGAACGCATGGCCGACCGGCTCGGCGACGTGCAGCGCAGTTTCCGGCGGGCGCTGGTCGTCGGCGGCCGCGCCCGCTTGCCGGAAGGACTGGTGGGACCGGACAGGAAAATCGCCGAAGCCGTGACCATGGACCTCGCCGCGGCCTTCGCCCGGCCGCGGCCAGCGGTCGCCGCCGACGAGGAATGGCTGCCTTTCGCGCCCGGAAGCTTCGACCTGATCCTCAGCCCGCTCTCGCTGCATTGGACCAACGATCTGCCCGGCGCGCTGATCCAGCTCCGAGGCGCGCTGAAGCCCGACGGGCTGTTGCTCGCGGCGCTGTTCGGCGGCGGCACGCTGCACGAGCTGCGCCATGCGCTGATGGAAGCGGAATCGGAAATCGAGGGTGGCGTCAGCCCCCGCGTCTCCCCCTTCGCCGACATTCGTGATTCGGGCGGCCTGCTGCAGCGCGCCGGCCTGGCGCTGCCGGTGGCGGACATGGACACCATCACCGTGACCTACGGCCATCCGCTGAAGCTGCTCGCCGACCTGCGCGGAATGGGTGAGCAGAACGTTGTTCGCGAACGACGCCGCAAACCGCTGCGCCGGGCGACCCTCCTCCGGGCGATGGAGATCTACGCCGACCGTTTCGGGCTGGCGGACGGCCGGGTGCCGGCGACCTTCGAGATCATCTGGCTGACCGGCTGGGCGCCGCACGAGAGCCAGCAGAAGCCGCTTCGGCCCGGCTCCGCAGCGCAGCGTCTGGCCGACGCCCTGGACGCCACGGAGAAGCCGGCCGGCGACAAGGCGAAGCCGTAGTCTTGTGATATCATTTTTTGATACCAAATTCCTACAAGAGTGATAAATTGCAGGAATGAACGGTGCGAACCGCAAGACGCTGGCAGCCATTTTCGAGGAACCGGCGAAACCCGATATCCGCTGGTCATCGGTGGAAGCTCTGGTCCGGGCTTGCGGAGGTGAAGTGACCGAAGGACGGGGTTCGAGGGTGCGGTTCCATCTGAACGGCATACGGGCGGTGTTCCATCGCCCCCATCCCCAGCCCACGACAAGGCGCGGCGCCATCCGTTCACTCAGGCGCTTTTTCAGCGAGGCGGGTATCGAACCATGATGAAGTACAAGGGATATGAGGCGAAGGTCGAGTTCGACGACGTCGACGACGTGTTCCATGGTGAAGTGCTGGGACTGCGTGATGTGATCGCTTTCGAAGGCACGACCGTCAACGAATTGCACGAAGCCTTCCGCGGCAGCGTCGACGACTATCTCCAGTTCTGCGAACAGCGCGGCGAATCTCCGGAGAAGCCTGTTTCCGGACGTTTCGTGGTTCGCGTCGACCCGGCGCTTCACAGGAAACTGGCCAATCAGGCGGCCGCGCGCGGCCTGAGCCTCAACAAACTGATAACCGATCTCCTCTCACGCAATACGGCGTGAGCTAATCCTCCAGCCCCAACCGCTTGTGCCAGTCCTCGAGGGACTCTTCCGGATAGTGGCCATGGACGTGGTCGTGCTCGCCGGGGCGGAACAGCACCCAGTCGGGCTTGAAGTCCATCATCAGATGCGTGCGCTCGGGCGGCACGGGCAGATCGGTGTCGATCACGCCCGCCAGCGGATGCACCAGATTCGGCCAGCGGCTGTCCCAGAGCCAGAGATGGGTGCCGCACTCGCCGCAGAAGCTGCGCTCGGCGTTGGAGGCCGTGACCTCGCCGGTCCGCTCGTCTTCCATGCGGGCGCGATAGACGCGGATGTTCTCACGCCCCTCGATCTCCATGCTCGCGTAGTCGGCGCCCAGATTGACGGCATAGCCGCCGCCCCCGCTGGTCTTCCGGCAGATGCTGCAATAGCAGAGATTGAAGGGATAGGGATGGCGGGACTCCACGCGGAAGCGGACCGCCTTGCAGTGACAGGAGCCTTCGAGCAGCATCAGCCGCCTTCCCCGTCCGCCGGATCGTCGCGGCTGATCATCGTGCCGACGCCGTGCTCGGTGAAGGTCTCCAGCAGGATCACGTTCTCGACCCGCCCGTCCAGGATGGTGGCAGCGCCGACGCCGTTGCGTACCGCGTCGAGGCAGGTCTCGATCTTCGGGATCATGCCACCGGTGATCACCCCCTCGCCACGCAGGACCAGCACGTCCCGGGGCGTCAGGACCGGCAGAAGCTGACCGTCCTTGTCCAGCACGCCGGCCACGTCGGTGAGCATGATCAGCTTGGCCGCGCCGAGCGCCGAGGCGATGGCGCCGGCCGCCGAATCGGCATTGATGTTGAAGGTCTCGCCATTCTTGCCGACGCCGATCGGCGCGATCACCGGGATCACCGCGTCCAGATCAATGGCGTTGAAGATGTCGGGATTGATGTGGCGCGGTTCGCCGACGAAGCCGAGGTCGAGGATGCGCTCGATGTTGGAATCGGGATCGGCCTTGGACCGGGTCAGCTTGCGCGCCTGGATCAGCGCGCCGTCCTTGCCGGAGAGGCCGATCGCCATGCCGCCGGCCAGCTGGATGGCGGAGACGATCTGCTTGTTGATGGAGCCCGACAGGACCATCTCGACGATGTCGACGGTTTCCCGGTCGGTGACCCTCAGGCCATCGACGAACTGGCTGTGGATCTTCAGCCGCTCCAGCATGCGGCCGATCTGCGGCCCGCCGCCGTGCACGATCACCGGATGGATGCCCACCTGCTTCAGCAGCACGATGTTCTCGGCGAAGGCCTTTGCCAGGGTGTCGTCGCCCATCGCGTGGCCGCCATACTTGATGACGAAGACCTCGCCGGCGAACCGGCGCAGATAGGGCAGCGCTTCCTGCAGGGTGGCGGCCTTCCTGAGCAGTTCCTCGTTCAACGTTCCTGTCCTCCCCGCCCGATTCGTCATTGCTGGGTTTATAGCCCCGTGCCGCCCGCACTTGCCAGCATGGCGAGTTCGGCCCGAAGCTCGGCGATGCCATCGCCCTTCTCGGCGCTGGTGGCAAGCTGCCGGGGAAAGGCGGCGACGCGGCGTTTCAGCCGCGCCTCCGTATCCGCCGATACCTTCGCGAGCGCACCGGATTTCAGCTTGTCGGTCTTCGTCAGCACCACCTGGTAGACCACGGCCGCCTTGTCGAGCATGTCCATGAATTCCTCGTCCGGCTTCTTGATGCCGTGACGCGAATCGATCAGCAGGCAGACCCGCAACAGGTTCGGCCGTCCCCTCAGATAGGCGCGGATCAGCCGTGTCCAGGCCTCCACCGCCCCCTTCGGCGCCTTGGCGAAGCCATAGCCCGGCAGGTCGACAAGCATCAGCCGGCCGTCCAGGTCGAAGAAGTTGAGCTGCTGCGTCCGGCCCGGCGTGTTGGAGGTCTTGGCCAGCGCCTTGCGGCCCGTCAGCGCGTTGACAAGGCTGGACTTTCCCACGTTTGAGCGGCCGATGAAGGCCACTTCGGGCAGGTCCGCCGGCGGCAGCTGCTCCAGCCACGCCACGCTGATGACGAAGCGGCATTCGGCGGCGAAGAGCAGCCGGCCCGCCTCCGGGTCGGGCGTCTCGTCATTCACCAGGTTTCGCGGCCGCGGCGCGGCGGTTGTTGACCCGGCGCATGATGAACCACTGCTGGGCGATCGACAGGCAGTTGTTCACCGTCCAGTAGATCACCAGACCCGCCGGGAAACTGGCGAGGAAGAAGGTGAAGATGATCGGCAGCATCATCATGATACGCGCCTGCATCGGGTCCGGCGGCTGCGGGTTGATCTTCTGCTGGGCGTACATGGAAATGCCCATCAGCAGCGGCCAGATGCCGAGATGCAGGAAGTCCGGCGCACCCCAGGAGATGAGCCCGAACAGCTCGAAGGCGTTCGTCGGGTCGCGCGCCGACAGGTCCTCGATCCAGCCGTAGAACGGCGCGTGACGCATCTCGATGGTCACGAACAACACCTTGTAGAGGGCGAAGAAGACCGGGATCTGGAGCAGGATCGGCAGACAGCCGGAGACGGGATTGACCTTTTCCTTCTTGTAGAGGGCCATCATCTCCTGCTGCATGCGCACCTTGTCGTCGCCAAGGCGTTCGCGCAGCTTCACCATTTCCGGCTGCAGCGCCTTCATCTTGCTCATGGAGACGTAGGACTTCCACGCCAGCGGCAGGAACAGGAACTTGATGCAGAAGGTCAGCGCGATGATCGCGAGGCCGAAGTTGCCCAGCAGATTGTAGAAGAAATCGATAGCATAGAAGATCGGCTTGGTCAGGAAGTAGAACCAGCCCCAGTCGATCGTGCGGTCGAAGAGCTGGATGGTGTAGCGCTCTTCATAGGCGTCGATGACGTCCACTTCCTTGGCGCCGGCGAACAGGCGGTCGGTCATCGTGGCCCTGCCGCCCGGCGCTATCGTCACGGGCGCAGCGAGATAGTCCGCCTGGTACTTGTCGACGCCCTGGTCGACACGGTGGCGGAAGGCACCTTCAAAGGCGGCCTTCTGGTCCGGAACCAGCGCCGTCAGCCAGTACTTGTCGGTGATGCCGAGCCAGCCGCCGGTCGAATTGCGCTTGATGACGCCGGAGGGCTCGTCCTGCAGGTCCTCGTAGTCGAGTTCGGTGAGTTCCTCGCCGAAGACGCCGAGGGGACCCTCATGGAGGATATAGAAATCCTCCGTCTCCGGCGTGCCGTGCCGGCTGATCAGTCCATACGGATAGAGGGTGACCGCCTGATCGCCGGTATTGCGCACGGTCTGGCTGACCGTGAACAGGTAGTTCTCGTCGACCTCGATGCGCCGCTCGAACATCAGGCCGGCGTCATTGCTCCAGCTCAGGGTGACCGGGCTGCCCGGGGTCAGCAAGTCTCCATCAGCCTGCCAGACCGTGTCCTGGTCCGGCAGCGCCACGTCGCCGCCGGCGGCGGCGACCCAGCCAAACTCGACGTAGTAGGGCCTGGGCGCGTTGCGCGGGTTCAGCAGTTCAATCTCGGGCGAGGTCGGGTCGACCGTCTTGTGATAGTTCTTCAGTCTGAGATCGTCGATGCGCGCGCCCCGGACGCGGATCGAGCCGTCCACCCTCGGCGTGTCGATACGGACCCGCGCGGCGTCGGCCAGTGCGGCGGCGCGGCTCTGCTGCGGCGCGACCCGCGGCAGGTCGCTCCCGCCCGGCGCAGGCGCGCCCTGCGGCGTCTGGGCGCCGGGCTGCGGCGTCATGGAATCGCTGGCCGTCTGCTGCTGCCCGGTGTCGCCGCCGTCCGGGCGCGGCACATCGGAGGAGAAGAAGTACTGCGAGCCCAGCAGGATGAGCATCGAGATGACGATGGCGAGGATGAGATTGCGTTGTTCGGACATCGAAACGCGGTCCTTCAGCAGTTGTCGGGCGCGTCGGCGGACTTCGCGTCCCGCCGCGGCCAGAACCTGATCCCGTCGGGCACCGGGTCGTACCCGTGGCCGCCCAGGGGATGGCAGCGGCCCAGCCGGCGCAGCGCCAGCAGTGGTCCGATCAACGGTCCGTGCCGCTTCAGCGCTTCCAGCGCATAGGCCGAGCACGTCGGCTGGAAACGGCAGTTCGGTCCCAGCCAGGGCGAAATCACGTAGCGGTAGAAGTGGACAGGCGCCTTGAGCAACAGAACCAGGACACGGGCGATCATGCGTCCGCCCCCTGGCGCAGCAGGCCGATACGTTTCAGCGAGAAGCGCAGGTCGTCGGCGAGGGCGGCGTGATCGCGCTCGACGGTCGCGGCGCGGGCGATCAGGACGTAATCATGGCCGGGCTCGGCGCGCTGACGCAGCACATCCTCGGCAAGCGCACGGAGGCGGCGCTTGGCCCGGTTGCGCCGCACGGCGTTTCCCACCTTTTTCGATGCGGTAAAGCCGACGCGCATGTCCGGTCTGCCTCTTTCGTCCAGCGGGGTCGGCGCGGCGGGCATGGGCGCCGCCTGGAGCACCAGGCCCTTCGCCGCGGTCCGGACCCTGGATCGGCTGAGCCTCAGGAAATCGGCCCGCTTTTTCAACCGGCCGATCGTCACCGGGCTGAAATCAGGCTGACAGCCGCTTCCGCCCCTTGGCGCGGCGGCGCTGCAGGATGCGCAGACCGCCAACCGTCGCCTTGCGGGCGCGGAAGCCATGACGGCGCTTGCGCACGAGATTGCTCGGCTGGAAGGTACGCTTCACGACTGGCTCTCCTGAAACATGAATTGCGGCCCGCCGGGCGACCGGCAGGGGTTGCGAGAGGCGCTGTATATGAGCCGGTCACGGCCAAGTCAACCGCGGTGAGCGTCGCGCGCCGCACGCATGCGATAGCCTGACGGGAACCGCCCCCGAGGAGAGAGCCCATGCCCGAACGCATCGACACCGACATCTGCGTCATCGGCGCCGGATCCGGCGGTCTGAGCGTGGCCGCCGGCGCGGTCCAGATGGGCGCGCCGACGGTGCTGATCGAGGGCGGGCGCATGGGCGGCGATTGCCTGAACTATGGCTGCGTGCCCTCGAAATCGCTGCTGGCCGCCGCGCACCACGCCGCCGTCTGGCGGCGGGCAGGCGACTTCGGCGTCCACTATGGGGCACCGGAGGTCCGCTTCGACAGGGTCAACGACCATGTACGGTCCGTCATCGACGCCATTGCGCCCCATGACAGCCAGGAGCGGTTCGAGGGTCTGGGCGTGCAGGTGATCCGCGACTGGGCCCGCTTCGTCTCGCCGCGGGAGGTCGAGGCCGGGGGCGTGCTGGTGCGCGCGCGGCGTTTCGTCATCGCCACCGGCTCCCGCCCCGTGGCGCCGCCGATTCCCGGTCTGGAGGAAGCCGGCTATCTCACCAACGAGACCATCTTCGACAACCGCGTCCTGCCCGGCCACCTGATCGTCATCGGCGGCGGGCCCATCGGCATGGAACTGGCCCAGGCCCATGCCGAACTGGGCGCGCGGGTCACCGTGCTGGAGGCCGCGCGGGTACTGGGGCGCGACGATCCGGAACTGACGGCCATCGCAGCGGACGCGGTGCGCGAGAGCGGCGTCGACATCCGCGAGGGCGTGAAGATCGCGCGCGTGGAGGCAGGACCGGCCGTGGTGCTCGAGGGCGCGGACGGCGAGGAACGGATCGAGGGCAGCCATCTGCTGGTGGCCGCCGGCCGCCGGGCGAACCTGGAGCGGCTGGACCTGGAGAAGGCGGGGATCGAGCACGGCACCCGGGGACTCGTCGTGGATCGCGGGCTGAAGACCACCAACCGGCGGGTCTACGCCGTGGGCGACGCCGCCGGCGGGCTGCAGTTCACCCACGTCGCCGGCCATCATGCGGGTCTCGTGATCCGCAATGCGCTGTTCCGCCTGCCGGTGAAGGACGACCCGGCGATCATCCCCTGGACCACCTATACCGACCCGGAACTCGCCTGGGTCGGCCTGCAGCAGGAGGCCGCCCGGAGCAGGCACGGCGACATCGACGTTCTGCGCTGGCCCCTGGCCGACAACGACCGCGCCCGGGCCGAGCGCCGCACCGAAGGGCTGGCGAAGGCAATCGTGCACAAGGGGCGCGTCATCGGCGCCGGCATCGTCGGGCCTGGCGCCGGCGACCTGATCGGCATCTGGGCGCTGGCGGTGAAGAAGCGGATGAAGGTTGCCGATCTCGCCGGTTTCGTCGCCCCCTACCCCACAATGGGCGAAGTCACGAAACGCCTCGCCGGCAGCTACTACACGCCGAAGCTGTTTTCGGACCGGACCCGCCGGATCGTGCGGCTTCTCGCCCGCTTCGGCTGAGCCGTCCGGGGCCCCGGCGTGCGTCCGATTGACCCTCTTTGAAACGATTCCCGGCTGCTCACCTACCGCAAAGCAACGACCCCACACCTCAACGATGGGGCGGACCAACCGATCGGTACAAGGAACAGCGTCATGAAGGAACTCCCCAGGGGCAAGGGCGGCGAGACCCACCAGAAGGCAAAGGGCGAACAGATGACCACCGCCCAGGGCGCCCCCGTTTCAGACGATCAGAACTGGCTCAAGGCGGGCGAACGCGGCCCCTCGCTGATGGAAGACCAGGTTGCCCGCGAGAAGATCTTCCACTTCGACCACGAGCGCATTCCCGAGCGCGTCGTCCACGCCCGGGGCTATGGCGTGCACGGTCATTTCGAACTGACCGACCCGATCCCCGAACTGTCGAAGGCCGACCTGTTCCAGCGCAAGGGCGAGAAGACGCCGGTCTTCGTGCGGTTCTCCACCGTCGCCGGCAGCAAGGGCTCACCCGATCTCGCCCGCGACGTGCGCGGCTTCGCCACCAAGTTCTACACGAAAGAAGGCAACTGGGATCTGGTGGGCAACAACATCCCCGTCTTCTTCATTCAGGACGCCATCAAGTTCCCCGACCTGATCCACGCCGCCAAGCCCGAACCGGATAGGGGTTTTCCGCAGGCCCAGACGGCGCACGACAATTTCTGGGACTTCATCTCGCTCAGCCCGGAATCGATGCACATGGTCATGTGGATCATGTCGGACCGCACCATCCCCCGCTCCTTCCGCTTCATGGAGGGCTTCGGCGTGCATACCTTCCGGCTGGTGAACGCCGAGGGGGAATCGCACTTCGTCAAGTTCCACTGGAAGCCGAAGCTGGGGCTTCAGTCCGTGGTCTGGAACGAGGCGCTGAAGATCAACGGCATGGATCCGGACTTCCACCGCCGCGACATGTGGGACGCGATCGACGCCGGCGACTATCCCGAATGGGAGCTTGGCGTCCAGGTCTTCGACGAGGATTTCGCCGAACGCTTCGAGTTCGACGTTCTCGATCCGACGAAGATCATCCCCGAGGAGCAGGTGCCTGTCCGCACCATCGGCCGCATGGTCCTCGACAACAATGTCGAGAACTTCTTCGCCGAGACGGAGCAGGTCGCCTACTGCACCCAGAACATCGTGCCGGGCATCGACTTCACCAACGATCCCCTGCTGCAGGGTCGCAACTTCTCCTATCTCGACACCCAGTTGAAGCGGCTGGGCAGCACCAATTTCACCCACCTGCCGATCAACGCGCCGAAATGCCCGGTCCGCCACTACCAGCAGGACGGCCACATGGCGATGCGCAACCCGACCGGCCGCGCCAACTACGAACCCAACAGCTGGGACGATGAGAGCGGGCCGCGGGAGAATCCGAACAAGGGCTTCGAGAGCTATCCCGAGAATGTGGGCGGCCCGAAGGCGCGCGTCCGCTCCGAGACCTTCGCCGACCATTACAGCCAGGCGCGCCAGTTCTACGTCAGCCAGACCGGGGTCGAGCAACGCCATATCGCCGACGCGCTCACCTTCGAACTCTCCAAGTGCGAACGCGCCGACATCCGCGCGCGCATGGTCGGTCATCTGCAGAACATCGACGACACCCTGGCGAAACAGGTCGCCGCCGGCCTGGGCATGGACGGCCTGCCCGAGAAGATGAAGCCGGCCCGCGAGCCGGTCCCGGACCTGCCGCCCTCCGATGCGCTGTCGATCCTGAAGAACGGTCCGGCCAGTTTCGCCGGGCGCCGGCTCGGCCTCTACATCTCCGACGGCGCCGACGCGGACATCGTGTCCGCGATCCGCTCCGCGGCCGAGGCTGAGGGGACGAAGGTCGCCATCGTCGCGCCGCACATCGCCGGCGCGAAGCTCTCCGACGGCACGGCGCTGGCGGCGGACGAGAAGATCGACGGCGGACCGTCGGTGGTCTTCGACGCCGTCGCCGTGGTCATGCCGTCCAACACCGCCGGGCAGGTGAAGCAGGACAAGCCAACGGTCGACTTCGTCAGCGACGCCTTCGCCCACGCCAAGTTCATCGCCTATGGCGAGCAGGCCCAGCCTGTGCTCGAGGCTGCGATCGGGCCGGAGTTGGACAGCGGCTGCGTGAAGGTCGCCGACGCCGGCGACGCCCGCGCCTTCATCGAGAAATGCCGCGCAATGCGCTTCTGGGACCGGGAGACCGACTACCTGTCCTGACACGGCTTCGCCGGCCCGACCTTGCCTCACCGGTCCAAAAACGCGAAGGTGATTTCGGAGGGGATACGACTGCCGGAGCCCGATACCTCAGTGCTACGGCGCACCTCCATGACATTTTTCGCCTCCGCGTCCCGGCGCTGCGGCGTCGCGACATCCGGGCAGGGAGATGAACGAAAAGGCAGGCGACAGTTTCGCCGTGGTCGCCCTTGGCGGTTCCGCCGGGGCCCTCGCGGCCTATCAGGCGTTTTTCAAGGCGCTCGACGAGAAGCTCGGCGAAGACGGGACGGCGGATATCGCCTTTCTGGTCATCCCCCATCTCTCGCCCGACCACGAAAGCATGATGGCGGAAATCCTGCAGTCGGCGACGCGGCTGCCGGTGCAGTCGATCACCGGGGACACGGCGATCCGGGCCGGGCATGTCCACGTCCTGCTGCCCGGTCAGACCCTGGATGTGCGCGACGGACGCCTGCTGCCGAAGGACCGGGCCGCCGGTGCGGCGCACCATCCGGTCGACGACATCTTCACCGCCCTGGCGCAGGACGTGGGCGCGCGGACCATCGCCGCGGTCCTGTCCGGCACCGGCGCCAACGGCTCGGCGGGCCTCGCCGCCGTGCGGGAGCAGAACGGCCTCGTGCTGGCGCAGACGCCGGAGACGGCCGAGTTCCCGGAGATGCCGCAGAACGCGATCCAGACCGGTCTGGTCGACGCGATCCGCTCCCCGGCGGAGATGGCCGGTCTGATCGTCCGCTACGCCGCCAACGGCCACGGGGGCCGGGGCGATATCGCCCTGCGCGACCACAGCGCGACCGGCGACGAATCCGATGACCTTTCGTCCGGCGGCCAACGGCAGTTGAGCGCGGTCATCAACGCCATTCGGTCGGAGACCGGGCTGGATTTCACGCCCTACAAGAACGGAACCCTGCAACGGCGAATCGAACGCCGGGTCCAGTTGAGCGGCGGCGCGTTCGAGGACTACGTGGCCCGGCTCGACGGCGACCCGGAGGAGGTCCGCGCCCTCGCCGACGACCTGCTGATTTCGGTGACGGGCTTCTTCCGCGACCCGCCGGCCTGGGACGTGCTGCTGGAACGGGCGGTCCGCCCGATCATTCAGTCGGATCAGGGGGACGTGGTGCGCGCCTGGGTCGCCGGCTGCGCCTCGGGCGAGGAAGCCTATTCGCTGGCGATCCTGCTTCGCGAGGAGATGGAAGCCCAGGGCCGCCACGGCCGGGTCGAGGTCTTCGCCACCGACATCTCCGAGGCCGCGGTGGCGCGCGCGCGCCAGGGCGTCTACCCGGCCGCCGCCGTGCAGGCGTTGAGCGAGCAGCGCCTCCACAGGTATTTCCATCGCGAGGGCGACACCGTGCGGGTGCGCCCCGAACTGCGCGAAAGCGTGGTCTTCGCCGCCCAGAACCTGTTGCAGGATCCGCCATTCGCCAGGATGGACCTGGTGGTCTGCCGCAACGTGCTGATCTACCTGCGTCCCGAGTTCCAGCGCCGGCTCATCCGTCTGTTCCATTTCTCGCTGCGCCCCGGCGGATACCTGTTCCTGGGCAACGTCGAATCCATTTCCGGCGAGACTGGCCTGTTCGAGGCGATCGACAAGGAATGGCGGCTGTATGCGCGGACCGAACCCGCGCACGCCGGCGACGTGCAGTTTCCCGTGGCCGGGAATCAGGGTGGCGGCCGCGGCGCAACGCCCGCCGCCAGAACACGGCCGGGCGCAGCATCGCGCGCGACGCAGCTGACGCTGAAGGCGCTGGCCGACCGCCACGCGCCGCCGTCGGTGCTGATCGATCAGGACTACGAGGTGCTCTACTTCCACGGCGACGTCGAACGCTATCTCAAGCCGCAGGCAGGCGAACCCAGCCGCAACCTGGTCATGCTGCTGCGCGACGGGATGTCGACGCGCCTGCGCAGCGCCGTCGACCAGGCCAGGGAAAGCGGCGCCGTCCATGTCGAGCCGGCCCAGGCCTCGACGTCCGAAGGCACGACGCCGATCCACATCGAAGTCGCGCCGCTGTCGGCGCAGGGGGTCGAGAACCGCTGGCTGGTGAGTTTCGTCGAAAGATCGGAAGCCAGGGCGGCCCCCGGCCCGGAAACGGCGCGGTCCGACGCCCGCGAACGGGAACTGGAGGAAGAGATCCGGCTGCTGCAGCGGGAACTGGACGCCTGCTCCGCCGAGGCCAGCCGGTCTCAGGAGGATCTGAAGTCCTACAACGAAGAAATCATGTCGATGAACGAGGAGCTGCGCGCCACCAACGAGGAGCTCGAAACCTCGAAGGAGGAACTGCAGTCGCTCAACGAGGAGCTCAACGCGGTCAACACCCAGCTTCGCTCCAAGGTCGAGGCCCTGCAGGAACGCACCAGCGATCTCGACAACCTGTTGCACAGCACCGACGTGCAGACGCTGTTTCTCGATACCGAACTCGCTGTCCGCTGGTTCTCGCCCGGCATGGAGGATCTGTTCGGCATCCGGTCCTCCGATCAGGGCCGGGCGATAACCGAGCTGGTCCAGCATTTCGACGACCCCGGCTTCGAAGCCGATTGCCGCGCGGTGCTGCGGGATCTGGGCCGGCGGGAAAGGGAAGTCCCGGGCCCCGACAAACGCTGGTTCCAGCGCCGCATCTCACCCTACCGCACCGGCGACGACCGCATCGACGGCGTCGTCGTCAGCTTCAGCGACATCACCGAGGTCCAGGCCGCGCGCACCTACGCCGAAAGCATCGTCGAGACGGTGCCGGTGCCCCTGCTGGTGCTGGATTCGAGCCTGCGGGTGGAATCCGCCAACGCCGCCTTCTACGAGACCTTTCAGGTGGCGCCAGCGGAAACCGGGGGGCGACTGATCTACGACCTCGGCAACGGCCAGTGGAACATCCCCGAACTGCGGCGGTTGCTGACCGGAACCCTGTCGCGCGAGAGCCGCTTCGAGAACCACCTGGTCGAGCACGAGTTCGAATCCATCGGACAGCGCATCATGCTGCTGAACGGCCGGCGGCTCGACAGCGTGGATCTGATCCTTCTCGGCATTGTCGACGTCACCGAGCAGCAGCGCGCCGAGACCCATCAGCGCCTGCTGATGGAGGAACTCGACCACCGGGTCCGCAACTGGATGGCGGTCGTCCAGGGCCTGGCGCTGCAGACCAAGGCGCGCGCCGACACGCTGCAGGACTTCTGGGACGAGTTCGAGGGCCGCCTGGCCGCCCTGGCGCGGGGCCACGAACTGCTGCTGGACCGCAGCACGACCCCCGCCGGCATGATGGACGTGGTCAGGCAGGCCGCCGCCGAGACCGACGCGGAGCGCCTGCAGCCGAAGGGGCCGAATGTCGATATCACGCCGAAGAAGGCGGTGACACTGATGATGGTGCTGCACGAATTCATCGCCTCCGCCGCCCGGGACGGCGCGCTGCACGAGGACGGCGGCGGCCACGTCGACCTGCGCTGGATCCTGGAGGACGACGACGTCATCCGGGTGACCTGGCGGGAGGTCGGCGGCCCGACCAGCGCCCTGGAACGCAGCCGCGCCTTCGATGACGGGCTGATCCGGCAGCTGGTTGAATACGACCTGGGCGGCTCATTACATGTAGGACGCGGGTCCGACGGGCTGCTCTGCGAATTCACGCTGCAGCGCGCTTGAGCGCCGGACAGGAACGAAGAAGAAGAATGCGGATAACGGAGATGCGGGACGAGGAAACGATGCTGAACGGATGGCGGGTGCTGGTGGTCGAGGACGAGGCCCTGATCGCGCTCGACCTGCGCAACATGCTGGAGGGCTTCGGCTGCACCGTCCTCGGTCCTGTCGCGACCGTGGGGCGGGCGATCGGGGCGATCGAACGGGACCGTCCGGAGGCCGCCCTGCTGGACGAGGTACTCGGGGAGACCAGCGTGGCGCCCGTGGCGCACGAGCTTTGCCGCCGCGACATTCCCTATGCCGTGGTCAGCGGCTACAGGGCCGACCCCGACGGCCACCCGGCGCTGCGCGAGGCGCCCCGCCTGTCCAAGCCGGTCGCAGTCAACGACCTCTGGAACATGATGGTCGGCCTGCGCCGCGGCGCCACCGCGGCCTGACCGCGGCCGCCGACCTGTCGGAATCATCGGGAGAATTGGTGGGCGCAGTAGGACTCGAACCTACGGCCCGCTGATTAAGAGTCAGCTGCTCTACCAACTGAGCTATGCGCCCACACTCTCAAACGGCGCCAGTGGCCCCGTTCAGCGGAGACGGGTTTCTAGCGGATCGCCCGCGCACTGGCAATAGCCAAGACGGTGCCGGTTTCGCCCCCGACCGGGCGCCCCGGCCGAGGTCGAAATCCGCCGCCAGCGGCGCGTGATCGGAGAGTCCGGCGGCGCAGAAATCGGCGAAAGGCCCGACCCCGAAACGGCGCAGCCGCGGCCGCCAGCGGGCGCTGAAGAACAGGTAGTCGATGTGATAGGTCGGCCCGTCCTCGCGCCGGTCGCGCCAGTAATGGGTCGGCTCGCTCTCGGCGCCGAAGGGCTCGCCGCGGGCCAGATGATAGGCGCTGACCAGGCCCAGCCGCCGGCAGCGCGCGACGTTCTCGGCGAAGTTGATGGCATGGCCCGGCCGGTCCCAGCGTTCGTGGTTGTTGAAGTCGCCGGCCGCGATCAGCGGCCCCTGCCCCGCCAGCCAGCCATAGCGGTCCAGCGCGCGGTTGAAGGGGCCCGGCTCGGCCCGGCGCCGGAACCCCCCGGACGCGTTCTGGGCCCAGACGGCGAGCACGGTGAAACGGAGCCCGGCGCCCCGGACCTCCACCGGCATGACGTGCGGCAGGGCCGGATCGTGCACGGGCAGACGGCGCACGCGGAACGGCGCGCGCGCGATCACGGCCAGACCCTTGACCTCGTTCGGCCCCGTCCAGGCGATACGGCGGGGCGGCAGGTCCATGCCGGCGGCGCGCAGGCGTTCGGGACGGGCGCATTCGCTGATGACGGCGATGTCGGGGGCCAGCGCATCCAGAGCCGGCCATTTCCGCTCGAGCGCCATGGCGCAGTTCCAGGCCACGACCCTCATGGCGTCACTTGCCCGGCCCGGACGCCCAGCGGCGGCGGCCGTCCGGCCGGAACCGGATTTCCGGCAGCTGTCACCGGTCCTGTATGGCCTAGGCGCGGGGAGAGCATCATGAACGAACGGGGCCACCTGATCTGGAACCAACCGGCGGCCGCCGGCAGGACGGCCGTGACGCGATTCTACACCCGGGTCACCGGCCGGACGGTAGGGGAAATGCCCCGTGCCGGTGCCGACCGCCGGAATCCACGGCCCACCCTCCCGCCGATAGCGGTTGCGCCGCCGCCCGCGGTCGCGCCACCCTGACGGCCGGGGAGGAATCGTGGAAGCGGACAGGACTCAGATCGCCGGCCTCCTGCTGGCGCTGCTGGCAGGCGTGTTCCTGGGCAGCGCCGTGGCCGTGGCGCGTTTCGCCTATGATGGCGGCGCGAGCGGCATCGTGGTGGCGGCCACGCGCACCTCGATGATGATCACGGCCATCGCCATCGGCCTGCTGGTCACGCGGCGCACCTTCCGCCTGCCGCCCGGCCTGTTTCCGCTGGCGCTGCTGAACGGCGTTCTGATGACCGCCATGACCTACGGCAATATCGGGGCGGTCGAGTTCATCTCCGTCGGCCTGGCGGCGCTGCTCTTCTTCACCTTCCCCATCCTCATCGCGGTGATCGTCACCGTCTTCCGCATCGAACCGTCGAGCCCGCTCAAGCTGTTCTGCATCGTCCTGGCCTTCGTCGGCCTGGCGATGATGCTGGGCGCCTCGGCCGGCGACGCGGACTGGCGGGGCGTCGCCTTCTCGCTGGTGGCGGCCGTCGCGACCGCCATCAACGCGGTCCTCGTCGCGCGGCATTTCGGACGGGTCAACGTCTTCGTCATGACGTTCCATTTCGGCTGGGTGTCGCTGGTCGTGATGGCCCTGATCGGCCTGACCCTCGCCGAGGTCCGCCTGCCCGAAACGCCGGGCGGCTGGGGCGGACTGTTCGGCGTCGCCCTGCTGCAGGGCTCGGCCATGCCGATGTATCTCTACGCCATCAGCCGCATCGGGGCGCTCAAGGCGGGCATGTTCACCAATATCCAGCCGGTGACCTCGATCGTCGAGGCGTGGGCGCTGTTCGGCGAGTTGCTGGGCCTGTTGCAGGCGCTGGGCGGCCTGCTGGTGCTGGGTTCCATCGCCCTGATGCAGTGGGCGGATCTGCGCCGGCGGCGGCGATTGACTGCCGTGCCGAAGGCGGATCAAATGCCGCCCGTCGCAAGCCTGACCGATGGGGAGGAAACACGGTGAGCAAGCTGAAGATCCACGGACCGAACCAGTCCCGCGCCCTGCGCACGGTCTGGATGGCCAACGAACTGGGCCTCGATTACGAGCAGGACACGATGGATTTCCGCTCCGGCGTCACGCGGAAGCCGGAATATCTCTCGATCAACCGCGCCGGCCATGTCCCGGCGATCGAGGACGGCGATTTCGCCCTGGGCGAAAGCTGCGCCATCAACATCTATCTGGCCAAGAAGCACGGCAAGCTGATGCCGAAGGACTTGCAGGGCGAGGCCCGGGTTCTGGAGTGGAGCTTCTGGGTCATGACCGACGTCGAGAAGCCGATCCTGAACTACCTGTTCCACGCCGCGATGCTGCCCGAGGACCAGCGCGACCCGAAGGTGGTCGAGCAGTCGAAGAAGGACCTCGAATGGCCGCTGACCGTGCTCAACAACCACCTGGCGGATCACGACTATCTGGTGGGCAACGAATTCACCGTCGCCGATCTGAACGTCGCCGGCGTGCTGCTCTGGGCGAAGCTCTCGAAGTTCGACATGTCGGCATATCCGAACATTCCGGACTGGCTGAACCGCTGCACCAAGCGCCCGGCCATGCCGGGACGCTGACGCGATGCGGCACCTCTTCGACCTGAGCGGCAAGACCGCGGTCGTCACCGGCGGGTCCAAGGGCATCGGCAAGGCGATCTGCCAGGCCCTGGCCGCCCACGGCGCCAAGGTCGTCGTCGCCAGCCGCAAGCTGGACGCCTGCCAGGCCGTGGTCGACGAGATCACGGCCGATGGCGGCGAGGCGACGGCGATCGCCTGCAACATCACCCACCGCGACGATCTCGGGAAGCTGGTCGAGCAGTCGAAGGCCGCCTACGGGCAGATCGACATCATGATCTGCAATGCCGCGGTGAACCCCTTCATGGGCTCCAACCTCGACATTCCCGACGAGGCCTTCGACAAGATCATGACCTGCAACGTGCAGTCGAATCTCTGGCTGGCGCAGATGGTCGTGCCGGAAATGCAGGCCCGCAAGGACGGCGCCTTCATCATCGTCTCCTCCATCGGCGGTCTGAAGGGCAGCGCGGCGCTGGGCGCCTACGCGATCTCGAAGGCTGCGGACATGCAACTGGTGCGCAACCTCGCCTCGGAGTTCAGCAAGGACAACATCCGCTTCAACTGCATCGCGCCGGGCCTGGTGAAGACCGACTTCGCAAAAGCGCTGTGGTCGGACGAGGACCGGGCGTCGCGGCGGATCAAGGGCACGCCGCTCAACCGCCTCGGCGAGCCCGAGGACATCGCCGGCATCGCCGTCTATCTCGCCGCGCCCGCCGGCTCCTGGACCACGGGCCAGACCTTCGTCATCGACGGCGGCGTCATGGCCAACGCCACCGCCGGATAGGATCGAGCCATGAAGATCCGCGCCACGGTCGAGGAAGCGAAGGCCGCGCCCATTCCGGCGGGCCGCGCGTCATCGCTGCTCATGGAGCACGGCTCCATGACGCTCCGCTACTACGCGCCGAAGGGCCGCGACCCGCAGACGCCGCACGAACAGGACGAGCTCTACATCGTCGCCAGCGGCTCGGGCACGTTCTTCATGAATGGCGAACGCGTGCCCTTCGGCCCGGGCGACGCCCTTTTCGCCCCCGCCGGCGCCGAGCACCGCTTCGAGGATTTCTCGGACGACTTCGCGACCTGGGTGATCTTCTACGGGCCCGACGGCGGAGAATAGTGCCGGCGGCGGCTCAGCCTCCGATCCGCATCAGATCCCGGGCGACGAGAATCTCGCCGTCGAAGACCTCGGCGGCGATGGCCTTCCAGTCGGCTTCCTGCTCCGGCGACGGTGGCGGCACGAGATGGTTCAGCACCAGTGTCTTCACACCGCAGCGCCGGGCGGTCTCGCCGGCCTGGCGGACATCGGAGTGATAGTCCAGAACATCACGCATCCGCTGCATCCGCGCACGTTCGACCACGTCGCGGCGGATCGCGGTCTGGACATAGATGTCCGCGTCCCGGCAGATCTCGTCCAGTCCGGCGCACGGCACCGTGTCTCCGGCGATGGCGACGACGAGGCCCTCCGCCTCGATGCGGTAGCCCAGGGTCGGATGGACCGGGCTGTGATCGGTGGGCGCACAGGTGATGCGAACGCCATCGGTGTCGAGCACGAGCCCCGCTTCCAGCTCGTGAACATCGAGCCGTGGCGGATCGGTCAGGTCGTCGTGATGGGCGATGCGGTAGCCGATATCCGTCTCCAGCGCCGCCAGCGTCGCGCGAGCGAAAGCGGCCATTCCGCCCGGCCCGTACACGGCGAGCGGATTCGGGCCCGGGCTCATGATCCAGCGCGTCGTGATCACGTCGTTGAAGTCCGTCGTATGATCGCTGTGCATGTGGGTAATGAACAGCCCGGCAAGCGCCGCCGCGCCCACGTCGACGGCCGCGGTCCGCATCAACACACCGCGGCCGCAATCGAACAGGAAATTCCTGTCGCGGGCACGCACCAGCGTCGCCGGGCCGGCGCGATCCGGATGCGGCATCGGCGAGCCGCTGCCGAGAATTGTCACGTCCATGCGATCCCCTCTCCTGGTGTGCTCAGCGGCTCTCGCGGCGCCAGGCGAGCAGGGCAAGGCCCAGCATCAGGATGACCAGCACCCAAGGCGGCGCGGCGGGCGCACGGCTGATCCCGGTCACATCATAGGCCTCGTTCTCGACCAGACCGTACCAGCCTCGGCCGGCGGCCCGATCGCCCGGTTCGACGCGGCGCAGGGACGGTTCCGGAGTATCGGCGAGCCGGATCATCGCCCCGCCCGAGGCGGCCGCGTGCGGCGACAGCTTCTCCGGCGTCGAGATCAGATCGGCGAATTCCAGCGGATTGAGATTGCCGAGGACGGCGACCGACTGCAGATCGCCGTCGCGCACGCGGTAGAGCCCGGCGACGTCCAGATCCATGCGGGCGAAGCTCTGGCCGTTGTTGCCCTCCTGCAATTGCAGCCGGCGCGCGCGGCCGTCCGGCCCGGTCACGGTCACCGTCTTCGGGCCCGGCGTCAGGGAGCGGCGTTTCACGGTCAGTTGCCGGCCCTCGATCTCGGCGGTGACGCTTTCTTCCTCCAGCGCCGGTTCCTTCATCAGCCAGTGGGCGACCCGGCGCAGCATTTCCGCCTGTGGCCCGCCGCCCTCGTAGCCGCGGGCCCAGAGCCAGGCCTGGTCGGACAGCACCTGGGCGACGCGCCCCTCGCCCACCCGGTCGAGCACCAGCAGCGGCCTGTCGCCCGGTCCGGTCATCAGCACGTCGGCCCCGGCGGCCTCCGTGTCCACCAGACGGAACCAGCGGCCCCAGTCGCGATCGCCCAGGGGGCCGCGCAGGTCGGCGGTCACCGGATGCCGCAGGCCGATTTCCGAGACCTCGGGCCGGAAGCCCGTCACGGTAACCTCGCCCGTCGGCGCGCCGGGCAGCACCTTGGACAGGGGCGTGCGGTAGAGACTGGCCGGCCCGGCGAAGGACGGCCCGGCCGCGTCGAGCAGCGCCCCGCCATTGCGGACATAGTGGACGATGTTGTTGAGATAGGCGAAATGCAGCACGCCCCGGCGCCAGAAGCGGTCGAAGATGATCAGGTCGAATTCGTTGATCTTGACCTCGAACAGTTCGCGGATCGGGAAGGCGATCAGCGCCAGCTCGTGGATCGGCGTCGAATCCTGCTTCTGCGGCGGGCGCAGGATGGTGAAATGCACCAGGTCGACCGCCGGGTCGGCCTTCAGCAGGTTCCGCCAGGTCCGTTCGCCGTTATAGGGTTCGCCCGAGACCAGCAGCACGCGGAGCCGGTCGCGCACGCCGTTCACCGCGATCGCGGCGCGGTTGTTTTCCAGGGTCAGTTCGCCCTCGCCCGCGTCGACGACGAACTCAAAGATGTTGCGCCCGCCATGGCCGACGGGGAGTTCGATTTCGGTCTCCCGCCCCACCGGCGCCAGACGGGTTTCCAGCGGCTCCCCGTCGCGGCGGATCGCGACCCGGGCGAACTGCGAGGCGCCGGAGCCGTCATGCACCACGATCGCCGCCGTGGCCTGCTGGCCCACGATGGCGAAGGCCGGGGCGGAGGCGATCTCGATGCGCCGATCCAGTTCGTCTTCCTCGCCGGTGAGCAATACATGCAGCGGCGCGCCGAAAAGGTCCGCGGCGCCCTCCGCGGGCAGGTCGTGGACCTGACCGTCGGTGATCATGACGACACCAGCCAGCCGGTCGCCGGGTACGCCCTCCATGGCGCGGCGCGCGGCGTCCACAAGCATGGTGCCGTCCGGCGGCCCGCCGGCGCGCGGGCCGGCCTCGACAATGCGCAGTTCCAGGCCGTCGAGTCCGCTGGCCGCAGCCTCGACCGCCGCCCTTGCGCGATCGGTCTGCGCCGTCCGGTCGCCGGTCTCCTGACTGATGGAGCGGTCGATCACCACCACCGCCACGTCGTCGTGATAGCGCCGCTCCTCCTTCACCAGTGTCGGTCCCGCCAGGAAGGCGAGAAGCACGCCCATCAGTGCGAGGCGCAGCAACCCGCCGGGCGCGCGCCGGAACAGCGCGAACAGCACCAGCGCCGCGCCGAACCCGGCCATGACGAACAGCAGCGCCTCCGGCACGAGGGGTTCGAACACCAGTCGGCTGCCATTCATGAACATCTACTGGCCCAGCCTCTCGAGGATGGCCGGCAAGTGAACCTGGTCGGCCTTGTAGTTGCCGGTCAGCGCGTACATCACCAGATTGACGCCGAAACGGAACGACATTTCCCGCTGATTGCCGCCGCCGTGCAGCATCGCGACCGGTCGGCCGGAATCGTCCATCGCCCAGGCCGCGGCCCAGTCGGCGCCGCCGATCACCAGCGGCGAGACGCCGTCATTGGCCGAGGATTCGAGATTCTCCACCCAGACGCGCCCGCCGGAATACCGGCCGGGAAAGACGTCCATCAGGTAGAATGAGCGGCCCAGCACGTGATCTTCGTCAACGCTCTGCAGCGGACCGACATCGATGCGCGAAAGCAGTTGCCGAAGCCGCATGGTGCCCGGCCCCGCGTCGCTGCCCCGGCCGATCGGACTGCCGTCGTCGCGGGTATCGAACAGCACCAGGCCGCCCGTGCGCAGGTAGCTGTCGAGCTTCTGCACCGCCCGGTCGCTGAGCGCCGGCTGGCTCTCGGTCATCGGCCAGTAGATCACGGGGTAGAAGATCAGTTCGTCGCGCTCGATGTTCAGGGCCGCCGCCTCCACGGGCTCCACCGAGGTGCGGGCGCGCAGGATCTCGTTCAGGCCGAACATGCCGGCGGCCGACATCCGGTCGACCCTGTCGTCGCCGGTGACGACATAGGCCAGGCGCATGTCCAGCGCGTCCTCGACCACCGAGCGGTCGACCTCTCCCGCCTGTTGCGCGCGCCCGGTGCCGGGCGCCAGCACGAGGCCGGCCATCAGCGCGGCGCAGAGCAGCGCCGAGGCCGTCGCGCTCCGGCGCGAGAATCGATGATGGCCGCGCAGCCAGAGCGCGATGACGAAGTCGGCAAGCAGCAGGGCCAGGGCGAGCGCCAGCAGCCAGGGTCCGAGATCGCGCTCCGGATCGCCGCCGATCTCCCCGCGCAGAACGCCGGCGGGCAGATCACCCAGGCGCGCCGGCTGCGCGGCCCGGTCGCCCACGTTGAAGGCCAGCGCTGCGGCGTCTTCCCCGTAGAGGCCCGGCGGATGACGCGGGCCGATGGGGGTCTCCGCCGCCGCGGCCTGGTTGAGCGGCCGGACCGTCGGACCGGGCCGGATCCCGCGTCCGAAGCCGTCGAGCACGGTCTGCGGCGCCAGCATCCTGTCCTCGGCCTCGACGTCGATGCCCGTCGACAGGGCGCTCATGCGGCGCAGCATCTCGACGAACAGCCCCGACAGCGAAAGATTCGACCAGGCCGTATTGGCCGACGTGTGAACCAGGATCAGCCAGCCCTTGCCCCGGGGCTCCGCGGTCACAAGCGGCGTGCCGTCCTCCAGCCGCGCCCAGGTCTTGTCCGGCAGATCCACCGTCGGCTCCGCCAGCACCTGGCGGCGGACCGAGACATCGTTGGGGACCGGCAGGCCGCGGAAGGGGCTGCTTTCGGGGAATGGGGCCAGCTTCGCCGGCTCCGACCAGCTCATCGCGCCCTGCAGATTGCGCCCGCCCTGGCGGATCGCCACCGGCAGCAGGTCGTCGGACTGTTCGGCCAGCCGCGGGCCGGCGAAACGCACCAGCACTCCGCCCTTCTCGATCCAGTCCGCCACCCTCAGCCGGTCGAGTTCCACCAGTTGCCCCACATCGGCCAGCACCAGCATCGACAGCGGCTCGTCGAGCAGGCGCGCGATCTCGCCTTCGCGAATCTCGGCGAAGGGCGCCAGTGCGCGCTCCAGGTAGTAGAGATCCGAAAGCAGCGGCTGAGCGCGTTCCGGCTCGCGCGTGCCCGCCAGACCGGCGCGGTAGCGTTTCAGGCCGTCGCCCAGCAGCGCCACGGACCCGGCGCTCTGGCGGCCTTCGATCTCGACCCGGGCGATCTGGTTCAGCGCCTCCACGGGCAGCGTCTCGGTCAACGAGGTCTGGCGCGCGCCGGGCTCGAAGGCGACAGGGCGGCGCAGCAGGATGCGGCCGTCCTCGGCGACCATACGGACCATCGCCGTCTCCGCGGTCGAGTCGATGTCGCGCTCCAGCCGCACCTCCACCTGCGCCCCCGCGCCCTCGACCGAGCGCACGAGCGTCACGCTCTCCCCCGCCGGCCGCTCGATGACGGTGAGGGTGCCGATACGGCGGGCGGTTTCGATCAGCGCCCGGGCGTCGGCTCCTTCAAGGCCGTTGGACAGCCAGTAGAGATTGGCCGCGCCCTCCAGCGACAGCCCTTCCAGCGCCGCCGCGGCGGCGGCGTGATCCGGCCGCCAGGATCTGGGCTCCATGCCCTGGATGATTCCCTGCGCCTCGGTGGCCGACATGAATGCCGCGCGCGGCGCCACCGCATCCGGATCGGGCGTCGTCCTGAGCAGAATGACCGGGCGTTCCTGCCGCCGGGCGCGGTTGGCGATGTCGGCCATGGTCTGCACCCGTGCGCGCCAGCTCTGCGCCGCCGCCCAGCCGTCGTCGACGATCAGCACCACCGGCCCCGATGATGCGAACTCGGCGCCGGGATTGAGGACGGGCCGGGCCAGTCCGGCGACGATCAGCGCGGCGATCAGCAATCTGAGCAGCAGCAGCCACCAAGGCGTCCGCGCCGGGGTCTCCTCGCGCCGGGCCATTTCGAAGATCAGCCGCGCGGGCGGAAAGCTGATCCGCTGCGGCGCCGGCGGCGTCGCCCTCAGCAGCCACCAGATGACCGGCAACGAGAGCAGCCCCAGCAGGATCCAGGGCTGGCCGAAGGCAAAGGCGGACAACAGGGCGTTCACTGGCTGGCCCCGGAAATCGCCTGGTAGAGCGAGAGCAAGGCCGCCTGGGCGGGCTGGTCGGTGTGGTGGGTGTCGAACGTCCAGCCGGCGCTGCGCGCGATCTGGCGCAGATCGGCCTGCCGCCGGTCGACACGCACGGCGTATTCCTCGTGAATCGTTTCGGTCCGGCCGATCAGCACTTCGCCCTCGCCTTCCGGGCTTTCGAACACCACCCGTCCGTCATAGGGCAGCCGATGTTCCGCCGGATCCATTATCTGGAGAAGGTGACCGCCCACGCCAACTGCGGAGAACCGCCGCAGGAAGACGGAGACCTCGTCCAGCGGCGTCAGAAAGTCACCAATCAGCACCACCTGGGCATAGCGCGGCAGATTGGCCGACGGCGGCAGGCTGGAGTGATCCTCCACCAGCCCCTTCTCGATCGCCAGTGCGTAATCCTCCAGCAGCGCACGCGAGGACCCGGGTGGGCGGTCCATGCCGAGAAAGGCCACGCGCTCGCCGCCGCGCAGCAGCAGAGAGGCCAGCGCCAGCGTCAGCAGGGTGGCGCGCCGGAGTTTCGTGGTCTGGCCCAGATGCGAGCGGAAATCCATGGATTCGGAACCGTCGCGCCACAGCCAGACGGCCTGCGCCGCCTCCCACTCGTTCTGGCGCACATAGGTCGGCACGCGCTTGGCCGACTGACGCCAGTCGATCCACGAGGCCGGATCGCCCTGCTGGTAGCGGCGGAACTGCCAGAAACTCTCACCCTCGCCGACCCGCCGGCGACCGTGCACGCCCTGGCTGACGGTCTGCGCCACGCGTTCGGCCTCGACCAGCAGCGGCGCCATCGCGCCGGCGAGCCGGTCGGCGCGCTTTCTCAGTCGCTGATCGATCCGGGCCGGCGGGGGAGCCAGGGCCATCGGCGGCTAGAGCCGGCTCACGAGCCGCGCGACGATCTGCTCGACGGTGACGCCGTCGGCACGCGCGGCGAAATTGACGGCCATGCGGTGCCGCAGGATCGGCGGCGCCAGCGCGGCGACATCATCCACGGACGGCGCGTAGCGGCCCTCCAGCAATGCGCGGGCGCGCACGCCCAGCATCAGCGCCTGCGAAGCGCGCGGCCCCGGTCCCCAGGCTACGTGACGGCGGATCTCCTCGTCGCCGCTCTCCTCGGGCCGGCCGGACCGCACCAGCGTCAGGATCGCTTCGACCACGCTGTCGCCGACCGGCAGGCGCCGGACCAGCCGCTGCGCCTTCATCAGTTCGTCGGCGGTCATCACCGCGCCTGGCGAGACTTCCTCGGCGCCGGTCGTCGAAAGCAGCATCCGGCGCTCGGCCTCGATGTCCGGATAGGGCACGTTGATCTGCATGAAGAAGCGGTCGAGCTGCGCCTCCGGCAGCGGATAGGTACCTTCCTGCTCCAGCGGGTTCTGGGTCGCCAGCACGTGGAACGGCCGGGGCAGCTCATGACGCTCGCCGGCGACGGAGACATGGTATTCCTGCATCGCCTGCAGCAGCGCGGACTGGGTACGCGGGCTGGCGCGGTTGATTTCGTCGGCCATCAGCAACTGGCAGAAGACCGGCCCCTGGATGAAGCGGAAGGAGCGCCGTCCGGCGTCGGATTCCTCCAGCACCTCGGAACCCAGGATGTCGGCCGGCATGACGTCGGGCGTGAACTGCACGCGCCGGCTGTCGAGCGACAGCACGGCCCCGAGCGTCACCACCAGCTTGGTCTTCGCCAGGCCCGGCACCCCGATGAAAAGCACATGACCGCCCGACAGCAGGGTCACCAACGTCTCATCGATCACCGAATGCTGCCCGAAGATGACCTGCCCGATCGCGTCGCGGATGCGGTGGGCCTTCTCGCCCAGCGCTTCCACTTCCTGGGCGAGGTCCTCGCCCGCTTCGCTGACGTTTTGCATGAGGATGATTATATTGAGCATGACGCGGGTTGCGAGACGATTCCCCGTGAGCAGGATCAATTTACGGCGATGTGCCGGAAGGAAGCCGAGAGTGAATGGCGTGAGTCCCGACAAGAACCATCTGAGGATCGACCAGCTGGCGGAAACCCTGGACGCGGAAGCGCGGAAATCCTATCCGCCGGTGCATCTCTGGGATCCGGCCAATGTCGGCGAGATCGATATCCGCATCGCCGCCGACGGCACCTGGTACCATGAGGGCGATCCGATCCTGCGGCCGGCGCTGGTCAGATTGTTCTCGACGGTGCTGCGCAAGGACGACGACGGCCGCCACTACCTCGTCACGCCGGCCGAACGGCTGGCGATCGAAGTCGATGTCGCGCCGCTCTATGTCAGCGAGATGTACCGCGAGGGCGAGGGCGACGATCAGACGCTGGTCTTCCGCACCCATACCGGCGATGTGGCGCCGCTGGACGAGGCTCATCCGCTCAGGGTTCCCGTGGACCCAGAGACCGGCGAGCCGACTCCCCTTGTCCTGGTCCGCGACCGGCTGGAAGGGATCCTGGCCCGCAGCGTCTTCTACGACCTGGTCGACATCGCCGAGGAGCGCGAGATCGACGGCGTCGCCGTCCAGGGGGTGATGAGCGCGGGCCGCTTCCATGTCATCGGCCGCAGCGACGGGAGGCCGCTGGACTGAACGCCATGAAACCCGACGACATCCGCAGCCGCATCCTCCGGCCGGCCGCACCGGCCTGGGGCCATTCGGACTACGACCTGACGTCCGATACGCCGCCAGGCGGCATCAGCCTCCGGCCCGCCGCCGTCCTGGTGCCGATCGTCGACCGTCCGGAGGGACCGACGGTGCTGCTGACGCGCCGCACGGCGCATCTGCGCGCCCATGCCGGCCAGATCAGCTTTCCCGGCGGGCGCATGGAGCCCCATGACGAATCGCCGGAGGACACGGCGCTGAGGGAAACCGAGGAGGAGGTCGGCATCGTGCGCGACCGTGTGGAAATCCTCGGCCGCCTCGACGTCTACCGCACCGTCACCAATTTCGCCGTCACGCCTGTCGTCGGCATCGTGGCCCCGGATTTCGATCCGACGCCCGACCCCCACGAAGTCGCCGAGGTCTTCGAGACGCCGCTGGCCTTTCTCCTCGACAGCGCCAACCATCATCGTCATACGGGCTGGTTCAATGGCAATCCGAGAAGGTGGTGGGCGATGCCCTATGGCGACTACTACATCTGGGGAGCGACGGCCGGCATGCTGATGAACCTCTACGAGCGTCTGTCGGACGAAGGCTGATCATGCGCCGCTTCATCATCCACGTCGTGCCGTTCCTGCTGCCTTTCGTGCTCTATGGCATCTACTGGCTGATCGCGAAACGCCGGGAAAACAAGGGGCTCACCATGGTCCCCTGGCTCTGGCTGACAGCCAGCGGCCTGGCGTTGAGCGTGATCACCATGGCAGTGCTCGCCTTCATGATGGGCAGCGAACCGGGCGGCGAATACATCCCGCCCCGCTACGAGGACGGCGTCATCAAGCCGGCGGAAACCCGGCCCGCCGAATGACCCGGGGGGCGCCCCCTGCCCCGCCGCCCTGGCGCGGGAATCGGGCCGTGGGACGCGTGCTGGCGGCTCTCGAGGCTGCCGGCGGCGAGGCGCGCTATGTCGGCGGCTGCGTCCGCGACTGGGTTCTGGGCCGGCCGACCGGCGACATCGACATCGCCACCACCCTGTTGCCGGAGCGCGTGATCGAGGCGCTGCAGCAGGCCGGCATCAAGGCGGTGCCCACCGGCGTCGAGCACGGCACGGTGACAGCCGCGCTGGAGGGTCAGGGCGTCGAGGTCACGACCCTGCGGCGCGACGTCGAGACCGACGGCCGCCGGGCAGTCGTGGGGTTCACGACCGACTGGGCCGAGGACGCCGCGCGGCGGGACTTCACCGTCAATGCTCTTTATGCCGACCACGCTGGACAATTGTACGACCCGACCGGCCGGGGCCTCGACGATGCGCGCGCGCGCCGGCTGCGTTTCGTCGGCGATGCGGCGACCCGCATCCGCGAGGACTATCTGAGAATCCTGCGCTTCTTCCGCTTTCACGCCCAGATCGGACTCGACCTCGACCCGCCGGGCCTCGAGGCCTGCGCCGCGCTGGCGGAGGGGCTCGAACGGCTGTCGGCCGAGCGTGTCTGGCACGAGACGAAGCGACTGCTGGCCGGGCCCTGGGCGGCCGAGACGCTGCACGGGATGGAAAAAAGTGGCATCCTGGCCCGTTTGCTGCCCGAATGCCGCGACCTCTCCGTCTCCGACGCGCTGCCTGGCGCGTGCGACGCGGAACTCAGGCTTGCGGCATTGCTGCCGGAGGCCGACGCCGACACCGCCGGGGATGTCACGAGACGGTGGAAGCTTTCGCGCCGCGAGGCCGGACGCGTCGTGAATGCCGTGGCCCCCCTGCCCGAGGACGCCGGCACCGACGCCGCGGCGATCCGCAGGGTCGTCTATCGTTCGGGCGGAGAGGCCGCAGCGGACCGGCTCGCACTGGCGCACGCCCGGGGCGGGGCGGTCACGCCGGAGGCGGGGGAGACCGCTCGGAACTGGCGCCCGCCGAAGTTCCCCCTCAGCGGACGCCACGCAACGGCGCGCCGCATCAAAGCCGGCCCGCCGGTCGGCGAATTGCTGAAGGCTGTCGAGGACTGGTGGATCGCGGGGGACTTCACAGCCGACCGGGAGGCCTGCCTCGCCGAGCTCGAACGGCGGATCAGCGAGACGGAAAGCCCAGGATCCAGCCCTCCTCGGTCGTGACCGCTTCCCGTTCCGCCGCCGTCAGCGACGCAGGCGCAGCGAGCATGTCGACAAGATATCCCTCGTTCTGCGCACCCAGCAGACCATCGCGGGTCGCGGCCACCTGCCGCGCGTCGCGGATGGCGTAAGGCTGGTCCTCGAACGGAAACAGAGTGGGCCAGCACTCGACATGCACCACGCCATCGAGATCGGCGTTCCAGCCCGTCTCGAACGGCCAGTAGAGCGTGCGCCGCGCCGGATCGAGGCTGCGGTTCAGTCGTTCGATCAGGGCAAGTCCCATGACGGCCTGGCTGCCCACTGAGCCGGCATAGGCGAGTTTCCAGACGCTCTGGATGGACTTGTGTCCGGCCTCCCGAACCTGGCGCTCTACCAGACGCCACTCCGCAAAGGCATGATGGCCGAATGACGGGCGTGTCTCGTACACCGTTTCCGCCGCCTGCGTTCGAGGCCGCCCCCAGAACGGGCCGGGCGGGTTGCCCATCCGGCGATTGAGCCGGTCCGCCACGTCGAAGCGGTTGTTGGCGTCCTTCGGTCCGTCCTCGACCAGCCCGAAGAGCAATTCCGCCGCTGTTCGGCCGCCGCCCAGCCCGCTGCCGACCGGATAGCCGAAGGGAAAATCCCAGGCGATCAGAGCCGGTCCAGCGGCCTTCTCCAGTGCCCCGTACAGCAGTTCCAGCAGATCCTGCCGGGTGCGGCAGTAGACCGGATCGAACCGGCGTCCCCGGACAGCGATCGCGGCCCAGCAGCGATCCTTCGTGGGCCGCTTCGGACCCGGGCTCGCGGCAGCGGAGAAGTCGACGACCGCGAGCAGTTCGAACACGGCTGCCGCGCCGCGTGCTACTTCGCGAACTTGATCAGCTTGCCGCGGGCCGTACGCACCGGCTCCCCGTCGACGGTACGGATGAACTCCAGCTCCATGCCGAGATCGGTGAGCGTGCGGCGGTAGACCTGCAGCTCAGCCGTGCCGTCCGCCGCCACCCCCAGGCCGTAAACGGTCAGCGTCTGCTCCTCCAGCCGGGCCCAGTAGTAGCCTTCCCCGCTCATCGGATCGCCGCCGCGCGCCGAACGCCAGACCTTGGTGCGGTCGGGATCGGGCACGAAGCTGACCCGGGCCTCCTTCAGAACTTCGACCGGGGCGTCCGGAACGCCCTTCTGACGCAGGATCGTGGCCCAGCGCACCGAGAAACCGCCGCCGCTCTCGCCGCGGATTTCCACGTCCATATCGCGCGCGGTGACGCGGAAATGCGTGCTGATATCGCTCTCGGAAACCGCGCTGCCGCGCCAGACGCCCTCGAACGCGCCGATGGAAACCTCACGCGCCTGAGTCACGCCGGCACTCGCGGCCAAGATGAGTACGAAGAAAACGGCCCTGATCATGAAACTCCCCCCGGCTGAACCCTCGGGGGCAAGTCTACCGGGGCGCGGCGAATGTGCAATCAGCCCGTGTCTTCGGCGGCCTCGGCCACGCCCTGAAAGGGCATCAGGATGCAGACATGGCGGTTGAGATGGGGCTTCATGGGCTCGAAAAGCGCAAAAAGTTCAGGCGCTTCGCCGACATCCTTGAGAAATTTCTCGACTTCGGCCGCGACACTCGCGATCTCCTCGACGCGCCGGCCCGGCATGTGCTCGCCGACGATTGAGGCGGAGGCCTGGCAGACCAGACAGGCCCGGATTTCGTAGCCGATCTCGACCACCTTGCCGTCCTCCAGGCGCACGTCCAGCTTCAGGCGATCGCCGCAGAAGGGGTTGCGGATCTCCGCCGACCCGTCCGGGTTCTCCAGCCGTCCGGCCCCGCTGGCCCGCGCGGCCAGCTTCAGCAGTTCCGTCTGCTCCAGTTCGCTCAAGCCAGTTTCTCCAGCGCTTCTGGCGTATCCACGTCCAGAAAGATGGCGTCGTCATCCACCGCGACCTCGGCGACCATGTCCTCGTGCCGGCCGATCAGATGTTTGGCGCCCACGTCGCCGGCAATGTCCCGCACTTCGGCGAAGAACTGCCGGTCGAACAGCACGGGATTGCCCCGCTTGCCGTCCCGCGTGGGCACGCAGATGGCGCGCCCCTCGACCGGGTTGTAGGCGCTGATCAGCCGGTCGATCAGTCCCTCCCTCACCCGCGGCATGTCGCCAAGACAGACGACAACGGCCTCGCAGTCTTCCGGCGCGGCAAGCAGACCAGCGTTCAGCGAAGTGCTGAGTCCCTCCGCATAGTCCGGGTTCTCCACGAAGATGGCCTCGGGTGCGTCACCCAGCGCCTCGCGGACGCGCTCACCCTCGTGGCCTGTCACAACGATGACAGGAGACGCCTTGCTGGCGGCGATGGCGTCCCAGGCGTGGCGGACCAGCGGCTTGCCCGCGACCGTCGCCAGCAGCTTGTTCACCGCCCCCATGCGCCGCGACTGGCCGGCGGCGAGCAGGATGGCGGCCACCTTCGGCATGCGCGGGGCGGTCGAGGCGCGCTTCTCCCGGGGCGCCCCGCGCTGACCCGTGTCGACCAGCAGACCGCCGACCCCCATGGCCATGATCTCGCCCGGCCCGACTTCAAGACCGGCGGCCAGACGGTTGATTACCCAGTCGAACCCGTTTTCCTTCGGGCTTCGGGCGCAGCCCGGCGCGCCGATTACCGGCGCATCCCCGATCCGCGCCATCAGCATCAGGTTGCCCGGATCGACCGGCATGCCGTAATGGTCGATCCCGCCGCCGGCGGCGACGATCCCCGCCGGCACCACGTCGCGGCGGTCGGTGATCGCGGACGCGGAAAAGATCACGATGGGCGCGAGACCGGCCGCCGCCTGTTTCGCCACCGCCTCCGCCACCGCATCCTCATGATGGTCGATGGTGACCGCCTCGGCGACCTCGCCGCCGGTCCGTTCGAGACGCCGGCGCATCAGTTCCACGCCCTTGTCGATGACGCTCGCCTTGGTTTCCGGCAGCCTGGTCGAGATCACGCCGACGCGCCGCGCCTGGAAGGGTGCGACCCGCACCGCGCCGGTCGCCCGCTCGGTCGCGGCAGCGAGCAGATGCGCCTCGACCGCGAAAGGAATGATCTTGACCGTCGCCAGCATCTGCCCCTTCTCGACGGCCTCGTAGGGCCGGAGCGTGGCAATGGTGATCGACTCGTCGATCGAATTGATCGACGCGACGATTTCCGGATCGATGCAAACGATACCAGATACTTCCGCGTAGATATTGCAGCGGCCCGTGAACGGTGCGTTGACAGCTGCACCATCCCCGCAGGCGGCCTCGGCGATGCGTCCGGCCGCCTCGTCCTCGCTCACGTCGCCCGCTTCAAGACGCGCGGCGAGTATGTCCGGATACCCGGCCTGCGCCAGCCCGGCGATGTCCTGGCGGGTCAGCCGATGTCCCTTCTTCAGGCGGCGGCCGTCCACCGTGACCGAGTGGGCGAGGAGCGCCCCTTCCGCCTCATCGAGTGGTAGCCGGCCGAACCTCACGCCGCGCCCCGGAGCGCCGCCGTCACCTGGGCCATGACGGAGACGGCGATCTCCGCCGGCGACTTGGCGCCGATGTCGAGGCCGACGGGCGCATGGATACGGCCGATCTCGGCCTCGGAATAGCCGGCGCTCTCCATGCGCTGCACGCGCTTGGCGTGGGTCCGCGTGGAGCCCAGCGAACCGACATAGAATGCTTCCGACTTCAGCGCCGCCTGCAGCGCCGGGTCGTCCAGCTTCGGATCGTGGGTCAGCGTGACGATCGCGGTGCGGTGATCAGGCGTCAGCTCGGCCATGGCGTCGTCGGGCCATTCGTCGACGATTCGGATATCGGGAAAACGCTCCGGCGTCGCCCAGGCCTGACGGGGGTCGATGATGGTGACGGCATAGCCGGTCATCTGCGCCATGGGCGCCAGGAACTGCGCAATGTGGACTGCGCCGACGATGATCATGCGCAGCGGCGGGTTGAAGACGTTGAGGAACACCTGCCCGTCGTCGGTTTCCACCGTCGCCGGCTTGTCGGCGCGGATCGCAGCCTCGGCCTCGGCCTGAAGCGGATCGTCTCCACCCGGCCGGATCAGGCGCTGGGCGCCGCTCTCGAGCACGGTCGCCAGAACCACGGACCGCTTGGCATCGCGGTCCGCCAGCAATTCCCTGAGGATGTCGCGGTCCATCTAGCTCAGCTTCTCCACGAAGACGGAGATGCGGCCGCCGCAGGCAAGGCCCACTTCCCAGGCCTCGTCATTGGACACGCCGAACTCCAGCAGCTTCGGCGCGCCCGACTGCATGATCTGCTGCGCCTCGGCCACCACCGCGCCCTCGACGCAGCCGCCCGAGACGGAGCCGATGAAGTCGCCGCTGTCCGAGACGGCAAGCTGGCTGCCGGCCGGGCGCGGCGCGGAACCCCAGGTCGAGACCACCGTGGCCAGGGCCACCTTGCGGCCGGCGTCCTGCCAGTCCGCCGCCGTCTGCAGGATATCGCTGCGTTCCTGGTTCATGTCTGCGCCTCCGCCTCCGCCTCTGCCATGATGCCGGCGCCCGCATTGCGGCGCCGGCCGAGATCGCTCAGGGCGGCCGTCAGGTCGCCGAGACTCTGAAGATTGTGGACCGGCAGAAATTCGTCAACATGAGGCAGGATCGCCCGGATGCCGCGCGCCCTTGGCTTGAAGCCGTCATAGCGCAGGAGCGGGTTCAGCCAGATCAGCCGACGGCACGACTTGTGAAGCCGCTCCATCTCCTTCTCCAGCCCCTCGCCGGCGTCCCGGTCCAGGCCGTCAGTGATCAGCAGGACCACCGCGCCCTGCCCCAGCACCCGCCTGGACCAGTACTGGTTGAACTCGGCCAGGGTCGCCCCGATACGGGTGCCGCCGGACCAGTCCCGCACCTGATCGCCGATCCGCTCGAGCGCCAGGTCGATGTCGCGGTGCCTGAGATGGCGGCTGATGTTGGTCAGCCGCGTGCCGAAGACGAAGCTGTGGACCCGGTCCCGGTCGTTGGTCACCGCGTGCATGAAGTGCAGCATCATCCGCGAATAACGTTCCATGGAGCCGGAGATGTCGCAGAGGATGACCAGCGGTGGATGGCGCCGGACGCGGGCGCGGTGTTCCAGCTTCACGATGTCGCCGCCGGACTTCAGCGTCGAGCGGAAGGACCGGCGCATGTCGACACGGCGGCCATGGGCCTTGGGCGCGAAACGCCGCGTCTTGATGTCGGCCAGCGGCAGGCGCATGCGCTGGATCGCCTTGCGCGCCCGTTCCAGCTCCTCGGCCGTCATGTCCTCGAAGTCCTTGGCCTGCAACCGTTCCTCGTCGGAAACGGTCAGCGACATGTCGACTTCGAGTTCCTTCTTCTCGCCGACCGGCTGGTCTTCCTGCGCGCGCGCCAGCGCCTCGGCGACGCGGCGCATCGCCTTCTTCTTCTCCGCCGGCGTCTCCTCGATGTCTGGATGCACCACGGGCATCAGCAGCGACATCATCTTTTCCAGCAGCTCCGGATTGCGCCAGAAGATCTGGAACGCCTGGTCGAACAGCTCCTTCTGGTCGCGGCGCTTCACGAAGATCGCGTGCAGGGTCCAGTAGAAGTCGTCGCGCCGCCGCAGGCCGGCCGTCTCGACCGCGCGGATCGCGTCCAGCATCTGGCCCGGGCCCACCGGCAGGCCGGCGGCCCTGAGCGCGCGCGCGAAGTACATGATGTTCTCGGCGAAGCGGCCGCCGCCGGTGCTTCCGCCATCCCTCTCCGGGCCGCCGTCGCCGGCGGCGGGCGGGGTGTCGGGACTCATCCCAGCGCGGCCGCCTCGGCCTGGACCTGGCGCAGGATCCTCGCCGCCTCGCTGCCCTGCATCTTCGCAATGTCATCCTGATATTTCAGGATCACGCCAAGGGTGTTGTTCACCGTGTCGGGATCGAGGGCGATGACATCGAGTTCACTCAGCGCCTTGGTCCAGTCGATGGTTTCGGCCACGCCCGGAACCTTGAACAGGTCCATCTTCCTGAGCTCCTGGATGAAGCCGACGATCTCCCGCGTCAGCCGCTCCGGCGCGCCGGGGGCCTTGCGGGCGAGAATCTCGAGTTCGCGCTCGGCAGAGGGATAGTCGACCCAGTGATAAAGGCAGCGCCGCTTCAGCGCGTCATGGATCTCCCGGGTGCGGTTGGAGGTGATGACGACGATCGGCGGCTCGGCGGCCTTGATGGTGCCGATCTCGGGGATCGTGATCTGGTAGTCGGACAGCACCTCCAGCAGATAGGCCTCGAAGGGTTCGTCGGTGCGGTCCAGTTCGTCGATCAGCAGTACCGGGGCGGCGCCGTTCTCGCTTTCCAGCGCCTGCAGCAGCGGCCGGCGGATCAGGAACTCCTCGGTGAAGATACCCTTCGCCAGCTTCTCGCGGTCGGTCTCGCCCGCTGCCTCGGCCAGGCGGATCTCCAGCATCTGGCGGGCGTAGTTCCATTCATAGACAGCCGAAGCCGTATCCAGTCCCTCATAGCACTGCAGCCGGACCAGCTTCCGGCCCAGGCTGTGCGCCAGGACCTTGGCGATCTCGGTCTTGCCGACGCCGGCCTCGCCTTCCAGGAAGATCGGGCGGCCCATGCGCAGCGACAGGAAGGCCACGGTCGCCAGACTGCGGTCGGCGACATAATCGCCCTGGGACAGCAACTCGACGGTCGCGTCGATCGTCTCGGGCAGGGCGCGGGGCGCGTCGGACATGCGGGATTTCTCCGGTTGGCGGGTTCACCGGGACTTAGAGAGCGGGCTTCGGCCCGTCAAGCCGGCCAGCGGACCAGCAGCGTGGTGAAGATGACGAGCACGAGGACAAGCAGCACGGCCCAGGTCCACGGGCCCATGGACCGGCGGCCGCGCGCCTCACGGACGGCCCGTTCCGCGGCTTCGGCAGGCGAAGGGGCCGGAGCGCCGGTCTCCTCCTCCCCCTGCGCATCCCTGTCAGCCATAGGATTTCTGGAGCTGCCGCAGACGCCGGATCAGGCTGGAGGTATCCCAGCGGCCGCCGCCCATGGACTGGACGTCGCCGTAGAACTGGTCGACCAGACCGGCCACAGGCAGGCTCGCACCGATCCTTTTGCCTTCCTCCAGGCAGAGGCCCAGGTCCTTGCGCATCCAGTCCACGGCGAAGCCGAAATCGAACTTGTCGTCCAGCATGGTCTCGTAGCGGTTTTCCATCTGCCAGGACTGGGCGGCGCCCTTGGAGATCACGTCGATCACCGCGCGGCCGTCGAGCCCGGCCTTCTGGGCGAAGTGCAGCGCCTCCGACAGGCCCTGGACCAGCCCGGCGATGCAGATCTGGTTGACCATCTTGGTCAGCTGGCCAGCGCCGACGCCACCCAGCCGTTCGCAGGCCCGGGCGTAGCAGTCGATGGCCGGCTTCGCGGCGTCGAAATGCGCCTGATCGCCGCCGCACATCACGGTCAGTACGCCGTTTTCCGCCCCGGCCTGACCGCCCGAGACCGGTGCGTCGACGAAGCCCAGCCCCATCTCCGCGCCCTTGGCGGCAAGCTCGCGGGCGACATCCGCCGAGGCCGTGGTGTGATCGACGAAGATGGCGCCTTCCTTCATCCCTGCAAAGGCGCCGTCGGCGCCCAGCACGACGCCGCGAAGGTCGTCATCATTGCCGACACAGGCCATGACGAAATCCGCGCCTTCGGCCGCTTCCCGTGGGGTCGCCGCGCTGCGGCCCCCGTGTTTGGACTTCCACTCCCCGGCCTTGGCCGCGGTGCGGTTGTAGACACAGGTGTCGTAACCCTTCTGCTGGAGATACCCCGCCATCGGAAAACCCATGACGCCCAGTCCGATGAATGCCGCACGCTTTGCCATCGCCTGCCTGCTCCCCTGTTCGGAAATTGCTTTCGTCTTTCCTACACCGGCGCGCGGCGGGGCGCAAAGCCAAGGCTGGCCGGGGCCTTGGCTGTTGTGGCGAATCACGTTTCGCGCGATGCTTTCGGGATGCATGATAACTGCCCGCCGGGACGCCGCGCGCGATGAAATGGATCTGGCGCATATCGGGCACCCTGGTGGTGTTCGTGGCGATCGCGGTCATCGGCCTGTTCGTGGTCGGCCGCATGACCTTGCCGCAGGTCGACGGCGAAGTGGCGCTTCCCGCTCTGGAGAACGATGTCCGCATCGTGCGCGACCGCTTCGCCGTGCCGCACATCTATGCCGGCAGCCGCGAGGATACGGTTTTCGCTCTCGGCTTCGTCCACGCCCAGGACCGGCTCTGGCAGCTGGAACTGCAGCGCCGGATCGGTCAGGGCCGCCTGTCCGAGTTCGCCGGCGAGCAGACGCTGCAGACCGATATCTTCCTGCGGACCCTGGGCTTCTACCGCGCCGCGGAAGCGACCGTCCCGAATCTCGATGCCCGCACCCGGCGCCTGCTGCAGCGTTACGCCGACGGCGTGAACGCCTTCCTTGAGAACGATGACGGCCTGCTGCCGCCCGAGTTCCTGATCCTCGGCATCGAGCCCGAACCGTGGAAGCCCGCCGACTCGCTCGTCTGGCTGAAGATGATGGCGCTGGACCTGTCCGGCAACTGGACCAGCGAGGCCACACGCGCCCAGGTCGCCGAACTGCTCGGCCCCGAGCGGATGCGCCAGATCTGGCCGCCCTATCCGGCCGACGGGCCCGTGGCCCTGCCCGACCGGGCGGCTCTGGACGCCCTGCCGGGAATCGGGCCGATGATCGCCGCCGCGCAGCCCTTCCGCCGTCACGACGGCCTGGGTTCCAACAACTGGGTGGTCGACGGCAGCCGCAGCGCCACCGGCAAGCCGCTGCTGGCCAACGACCCGCATCTGGGTCTGCAGACGCCGTCGGTCTGGTACTTCGCGCACTGGGACGACGGCGAGACGGCCGCCATGGGCGCGACGCTGCCGGGACTGCCCTTCGTGGTGCTCGGCCGCAACCGCCATCTCGCCTGGGGCTTCACCAATACCGGTCCGGACACGCAGGATCTGGTGATCGAGCAGATCAACCCCGACAACCCGGCCCAGTACCGCACCGAAGCCGGCTGGGCCGACTTCGAGACCCGCGAGGAAGTGATCCGCGTCAAGGATTCGGCTGACCGCACCATCACCGTGCGCGAGACCCGCAACGGTCCCGTGCTGAACGAAGCCACGGGCCGGGTGCGCGAATTCGCGCCCGAAGACCATGTTGTAGCCCTCCGCTGGCACGTGCTGGAAGCGAACGAGATGACCGCCCGCGCCGGTCTGCGCGCCGCCGACGCCCGGACGGTGACGGAACTGCAGGAAATCATGCGCGACTTCGACGGCGCCCAGCAGAACATCGTCATCGCCGACGTCGAGGGAAACATCGGTTTCGTCGCCGCCGGCAAGGTCCCGATCCGCGCCGACCGCTCGCCATGGCAGGGCATGCTGCCGGTGCGCGGCTGGGAGGCGGAGGGCCAGCGCCTGGGCTATGTGCCCCACCGGCACCTGCCCTCGACCGTCAATCCGGAGAGCGGCTTCGTGGTCACCGCCAACAACCGGATCGTCGGCGACGATTATCCCTATTTTCTGACCAATGAATGGGCGCCGCCCTACCGCGCCCAGCGGATCACCGATCTGCTGACCGCCCGGAACGCCCATTCGGTCGAAAGCTTCAAGACGATCCAGGCCGATCAGGTCTCCCTGATGGCGCGGGAGTTCCTTCCCCTGATGCTGGCCTTCCAGCCCGCCGGCGAGCGCGCCCGGGCCGTGGTCGCGGACCTGAAGATATGGAACGGCGACATGTCGGCCGACCGGATCGAGCCGACGGTCTTCAGCGCCTGGTACCGCCAGTTCGTCCGCCAGGTCCTGATCGACGAGGGCCGGGGCGCCTTCGAGGAGTTGTGGGCGCCGCGCGTGCTGTTCATGCGCCGCGTCCTGACCGACGCGGACGGCATGAGCATATGGTGCGACGATGTGGCGACCGATGGACGCGAGACCTGCGCCGACATGCTGAGCCGGTCGCTGGACCTCGCCCTGGCCGATCTGGAGCAGCGTTTCGGGGCCGACCGCCAGAACTGGGTCTGGGGCCCGATCCACGAGGCGTTGAGCGACCACAACCCCTTCACCCACGTGCCGGTGCTGCGCGACATCTTCGATATCCGCACGCCCGTGGGCGGCGACAGCTTCACCGTCAACGTCGCCCATTCCACGATGCGCCGGGAGCGCGATCCGTTCACCACCAACAGCGCGGCGTCGATGCGGGCGATCTACGATCTCGACGACCTCGATCGCTCCCTCTACATCCACTCGACCGGGCAGTCGGGCAATGTGTTGTCCGGTCATTACAGCGGCTTCGTCGACCGCTGGCGGCGCGTCGACTACATCCCGATGTCGATGCGGCCCGAGGATATCGAGCCCGGCGCCATCGGCGTGCTGCGGCTGGTGCCCGGCAGATAGGCCTCAGGCGGCGCCGTGGTCCGCGTCGGCCAGCGGCGTGCCCATCCGCTCCTCCGCCACCTCGGCCAGGCGCGCGCCAAGATGGGGATGGCGGTTGATCAGCGGATTGAGGTCGCGCAGGTCCAGCGCCATGACCAGGCACTGGGACGAGGCGATGGCCATGAGATCGTCCTCGACGCGCTTCGACGTCGCCGTCTCGCCGAAGAAATCACCGTCCTCCAGGTGGAAGTCGCGCTTGCCGATCTCCAGATCGACGTCGCCGACGGCGAGGAAATAGAGACTCTCGACCGGCTCGCCCCGCCGCACGATGACCGCCCCGACATCGTAGCGGATGGCCCGCATCTGCCGCGTGAGACGGGCCGTCTCGCTGGGCGGCAGCTTCTCGAACAGGGCTATGCGCTCCACCATGGAGCGGGTAACCACGAACTCGCGGCGCTTGACCTCCTGGGTGAAGCCTGTCGCCAGAATACCGATGGGCAGCGCGAACATGCCCAGCCCCAGCAGCATGACGATGCCGCCGATCATCTTGCCCACCAGGGTCACCGGCACGATGTCGCCATAGCCAACGGTAGTCAGCGTCGCCAGACCCCACCACATCGCCGCCGGGATCGAGCCGAAACGCTCCGGCTGGGCATGGCGCTCCGCGTAGTACATGCCCGTCGAGGCGACGATCAGCAGACCGAGCATGATCAGCAGCGCGGCCACGAGGGCGCGCCTTTCGTCGTAGACGACACGCTGCATTGTCATCATCGCCGCCGAGTAGCGCATCAGCTTCAGGAAGCGGAGAAGCCGCAGCACCCGCAACACCCGCAGATCGAGGCCCAGCAGGAAGGCGAGATAGAACGGCAGGATCGCCAGCAGATCGATCAGCGCAAAGAAGCTGACGGCATAACGCAGACGGCTGCCAACCGGGCCATACTGGCGGAAGGATGCGTGTTCCGGCGCGACCCAGATGCGCAGGACGTACTCGACGGTGAAAATCACCACGGAGACGATCTCGAAGACGTGGAACCCGGCCGCGAAGTCGTCGTGGATCGACGGCACCGTCTCCAGCACCACTGCGGCGATGTTGAGCGCGATCAGGCCGATCAGGAACCAGTCGAACGCCTGGCTGGGCTGGTCGCCGGGCGCGGCTTCCTCGACAATCTCGAAGGCGCGCCGCCGGGCGGTGAACTTGGCGTCGCCCCTTCGGCCCATGCGCGTCAGCCCGCCAGCGCCGCCTCGACGGCCGACAGGGCCTGGGCGGCCTGCGACCCGTCGGGTCCGCCTCCCTGGGCCATGTCGGGGCGGCCGCCGCCGCCCTTGCCGCCGATGGCGCCGACGCCGGCGCGCACCAGGGCCACGGCGTCGGCCCGGTCGGTCAGATCCTCCGTGACGCCCACGACCAGAGCGGCCTTGCCGTCATTGACGCCGACCACGGCATAGACGCCGGAGCCGCCCGCCTTCATCGCATCGACCATGCCCTTCAGATCCTTCGCCGGCACGCCCTCGGCGACCTGGCCGACGAAGCGGATGCCGTTGATCTCCCTTGCCGCAGGGCCGGCCTGACCGCCGCCGCCGAGCGCCGCCTTGCGGCGCGCTTCGACGAGCTCGCGCTCCAGCCTGCGCCGCTCCTCGACAAGCTGGGCGACGCGTGCCGGCGCGTCCTGCGGCGTGGTCTTCAGCGCCCCGGCGATGGTGCGGAGCGTCTGCTCCTGCCCGCCGAGCCAGTCGAGCGCCGCCTGCCCGGTCATCGCCTCGATGCGCCGCACGCCCGCGGCAACCGCCCCTTCGCCGACGATATGGAAGGCGCCGATATCGCCGGTGCGGCGGACATGCGTGCCGCCGCAGAGCTCGGTCGAGAATTCCGGCGCATCGCCGCCGCCCATGGAGACGACGCGGACCTCGTCACCGTATTTCTCGCCGAACAGCGCCAGCGCGCCCGCCTCGACCGCCTCGTCCGGGGCCATCAGCCGCGTCACGACCTCGCCATTGCCGCGGATCATGCGGTTGACCTCGACCTCGACGTCGGCCCGCTCCGCCTCGGTCATCGGCTTGGGATGGGAGATGTCGAAGCGCAGCCGGTCCGGCGCCACCAGCGAACCCTTCTGCACCACATGATCGCCCAGCCGGCGCCGGAGCGCCTTGTGCAGCAGATGGGTGGCCGAATGGTTGGCGCGCAGGCGGTCCCGCCGCTCCCGGTCGATCGCGGCGGTCACCGTATCGCCGACACGGACCTCGCCGCCCTCGACACGGCCGACATGGACATGCACGTCGCCGACCCGCTTCTGGGTATCGGAGACGCGGATCACGCCGCCGCCGGCCAGGCGGATCTCGCCGGAATCACCCATCTGGCCGCCGGATTCGCCGTAGAAGGGCGTCTGGTTCAGCACCACCATGACGTCGTCGCCGTCGCCGGCGCGTTCGACCGGCTCGCCGCCGGCGACCAGCGCCTGGACCTGCGCCTCGCCCACGTCGGAGGTGTAGCCCAGGAACTCGCTGGCCCCGACCTTCTCCCGGATGTCGAACCAGATCGCCTCGGTGGCCTGTTCGCCGGAGCCCGCCCAGCTCCGCCGCGCCTCGGCGCGCTGACGCTCCATGGCGGACCGGAAGCCTTCGGTGTCCACGCCGCGTCCCTGGTTGCGCAGGATGTCCTGGGTCAGATCGAGGGGGAAGCCGAAGGTGTCGTAGAGGCGGAAGGCGACCTCGCCGGAGAGCGCCTGTTTCCCGCCCAGCTTCGCCGTCTCCTCCTCCAGCAGCTTGAGGCCGCGGTCGAGGGTCTGCTTGAAGCGCCCCTCCTCCAGTTTCAGCGTCTCGGTGATCAGCGCCTCGGCGCGGACGAGCTCGCCGAAGGTGGCGCCCATCATGCGCACCAGTTCCGGCACCAGGCGGTACATGTGCGGATCCTGGCAGCCCAGCATGTGGGCATGGCGCATGCCTCGGCGCATGATCCGGCGCAGCACGTAGCCGCGCCCCTCGTTGGAGGGCAGCACGCCGTCGGCGATCAGGAAGGCGCTGGCGCGCAGATGATCGGCAATGACCCGGTGATGGACCGCACCCCCGCCGTCGGGCTCCGTGTTCGAGAAATGCGCCGACTGCTCGATCAGGTTGCGCAGCAGATCGGTGGCGTAGTTGTCGTGTGTGCCGTTCAGCGTCGCGGTCACGCGCTCCAGCCCCATGCCGGTGTCGATCGAGGGGCGCGGCAGGTCGATCCGCTCGCCGTCGCTCCGCTGGTCGAACTGCATGAAGACCAGGTTCCAGATCTCGATGAAGCGGTCGCCATCCTCGTCCGCACTGCCGGGCGGCCCGCCGGGCACGCCCTCGCCGTGGTCGAAGAAGATCTCCGAACACGGTCCGCACGGCCCGGTATCGCCCATCGACCAGAAATTGTCCGACGTCGCGATGCGAATGATCCTTTCGTCGGGCAGCCCCGCGATCCTGCGCCAGAGATCGGCGGCCTGATCGTCGTCGGCGTAGACGGTGACCAGCAGACGATCCTTCGCCAGGCCGAACTCCTCGGTCACCAGCTTCCAGGCCAGATCGATCGCCAGGTCCTTGAAATAGTCGCCGAAGGAGAAATTCCCCAGCATCTCGAAGAACGTATGATGCCGCGCCGTGTAGCCGACATTGTCCAGGTCGTTGTGCTTGCCGCCGGCGCGGACGCATTTCTGCGAGGTCACGGCCCGGTTGTAGTCGCGCTTCTCCTGGCCGGTGAAGACGTTCTTGAACTGCACCATGCCCGCATTGGTGAACATCAGGGTCGGATCCTGATGCGGCACCAGGGGCGAAGACGCCACATGCTCGTGCCCGTTCGCCTTGAAGAAATCGACGAAGGCTTTGCGAATTTCGTTGCCGCCCGGCACGGTCACCTCTTTCTAACGTCTTGTTTTTTCGACAAAAACACTGTTGAACAAGCGCTGTAATCTGGTCCCGCCGCGCATGGGTGTCAAGCGCGCGCGCCCTCGCCCGCCCGCCAGCCGGCTTAACCCTTATTTAGCGCCATGGCCTCTAGGTTCCGCTGGTAATCAAGTACTGACCGAGACCGAACAGCCAGCGCGATGCCGAAAGCCGCATTCCGGACGAGACTGAAGGCGTGGTGGGAGGGCTATGACCTCTCCGAGAAGCCGTCCGAAAAGCGCGTGACCCAACGCGCCGCTGAGCCCCGCTATACGCGCACCTGCCGGTTCTCGCCCGCGGTGGACACCACGCACCTGCTGTTCGGCGACGCCCGCACCCTGCCGCTGGCCCCCGACCCCCTCGCCGCCCTGCCGGCGCCGCTGGACATCGGCCCGGGCGCGGTGGTGCTGCTGCTCGGCGCCGAGACCGGCGGTCCGGCCGTGGCCCTTGCCGGCCCTCGCGGCTTCCAGCTCAGCGTGCTGGAGCCCGACCGTCAGAACCTCTCGGTCTGCCAGGAGATCCTGCGCGACGAGAAGCTGTTCGAGAAGGTCAAGACCGGGCCGGTGGACCTGGACAACGTGGAGTTGTCCAGCGCGCGCTACCATGTGGTCGTCTCGCGGCTGCTGCTGCATGGCGTCGCCAACCGCCACGGCATCTACCGCAAGCTGGAGCGCACGCTGCGCCGCGGCGGCCAGGCAATCTTCACCCACTATGTCGCCGCCGACAACGCCGACATCGAATCGGTCGAGCAGGAGATGATCTCCCGCCTGGAGCCCCAGAAGCCGACGCTGCTCATCGAGCGCGACGAAACCCGGCGGCTGACCGAATCCGGCCTGCGCGTCTTCGCGGTCGAGGACGCCACCGAGCGCTGCATCGACCGGGCCTCCGCCGCCTTCGGACGCTGGCAGGCCACGGTCGAGCGCATTGCGCAGTATCAGGAACAGGCCCGCATGCTGCAGGAACTCGTGAACATCGTCGAGCACTGGCAGACGCGGCTGAAGCTGATGCAGAACGGCGAGATCCGCGTCCTGCGCATCCAGGCCGCGAAGATGGAGAACGAGCTGCTCTGAGCGCTCACTCCCCGGCGGCGAGCGCCGCGTCGCCGTCGTCCTCGTCGCCCTCCGGCCCCGTGGTCATTGCGTCCGACAGCAGCCCGGCATTGTGCCGGATCTCCGCCTCGATGGCTTCGGCGACGTCCGGATTCTCGGCCAGGAACTGCTTGGCCGCCTCCCGGCCCTGGCCGATGCGCTGTTCGCCGTAGGAGAACCAGGAGCCGGCCTTGTCGACGATGTTCAGCCGGACCCCGTGATCGAGCAGCTCGCCGGTCTTGGAGATGCCGGAGCCGTACATGATGTCGAACTCCACCACCTTGAACGGCGGGGCGACCTTGTTCTTGACCACCTTCACCCGGGTCTGGTTGCCGACCACGTCGTCGCGGTTCTTGATCGCGCCGATGCGGCGGATGTCGAGGCGGACGGAGGCGTAGAACTTCAGCGCGTTGCCGCCGGAGGTGGTCTCCGGGCTGCCGAACATGACGCCGATCTTCAGGCGGATCTGGTTGATGAAGATGACCATGCAGTTGGAGCGCGCGATCGACGAGGTCAGCTTGCGCAGCGCCTGGCTCATCAGCCGCGCCTGCAGGCCGACATGGCTGTCGCCCATCTCGCCTTCCAGCTCCGCCTGGGGCACCAGGGCGGCGACCGAATCGATCACCACCACATCGATGGCGCTGGAGCGCACCAGCGTGTCGGCGATCTCCAGCGCCTGCTCGCCGGTGTCGGGCTGGGAGATGATCAGGTCGTCGATATTGACGCCCAGCTTCTTGGCATAGGCCGGGTCGAGAGCATGCTCGGCGTCGACGAAGGCGCAGGTGCCGCCCAGCTTCTGGGCCTCGGCGATGACGTGCAAGGTGAGCGTGGTCTTGCCCGAACTCTCGGGGCCGTAGATCTCGACGACGCGGCCCTTGGGCAGGCCGCCGATGCCGAGCGCGATGTCCAGGCCCAGCGAACCGGTGGAGATCGCGCTGACGTTCATCGCCTCCCGCTGGCCCAGGCGCATGACCGAGCCCTTGCCGAAGGCCCGCTCGATCTGGGCCAGTGCGGCGTCGAGCGCCTTGGATTTGTCGGCCATGTTGGAAGCTCCCTTCTCGACAAGGCGTAACGCTGATTGCGACATTGTTCTTCTCCCATCATCCACGGCCCGGACATGCCGTCAAACAGGAACAATGTACCGATTTTGTTCTCGTTTCGCAAGCACCCTGCAAGCATCTGGAATCAAAGAGAAAGGCGGGAAATATTCCGCATCCGTTCACGGTCGGAACCACCCGCATGTATTCCCTTGGGACAGGCAGCGCGATTCGACGGGGCCCGCCGGGGCCGCGCGCAAGCCCGGCCTCGGATCAGGCCGGACTCCGATCCGGAGCCAACTTAGGTATCTGCCATAAGAAACAGCGCCTCGAAGGCATCTGCATCGCCGGTAGACGGGTGTTCCTTGGCAAACTGGTCGAGCCGGCCCAAGCGCCGGGCTTCTTCAAGCGTTATATCTTTACGTTGGGCCAACCTCGCCTCCCCACGACAAGATATATACACGTGCTGAGGTCGGTGTCGCGTCCTCGCGCACATGAAATACCAAAATCGCCTGTCTTTTCCGGTCCAAGGTGACGCCATATGTGGCTTCCTCAGCGATTTCCAAATTGGAAAGGACCAATGGTGCAATAGCGCTCGCAATGCAGCCTTTATAGTGCCGATTTTCAAATTTGACTTTCATTTGAACAAAACTACCCGGCACCGCCTCTGGAACAGAAAAATATATGTGCTGGCCGGCCTCGGCTGGGCTCACAATCCGCGTAAGGATGCGCCGGGGTTCGTGAAATACGAACGTTTTCCCATGCCATAGTCCAGTATTTGAAATTTCTTTTGGGACCATTACGGCCGCGCGAATCGCGCAGATCAGCATAAATGCCGTCAGAGAGACCACAAATGCCAATGCAGCGACAACGATTGCACCAATCTCAATCATCGTTTGCCGCATCCCAAAAAATTCAAACGTGAAGAATAGGGATACAGGCACTGATATAATGCTGAGCAATATGCCGCTATCGTTGATGAGCGCGAGCAATTCCAGCAAATACAGCCGCCACCACGTCCGAGCCCAAACGCGCGGACGAATAAGATGTGTCGCTCTTCTGATTTTCCTCCCCATCCCCGCGACTCTGCCTCCGCCTGCCGCAAAGGCAAGCGGCTTTCCGGCGTCGCTACATCGTTCGCGGAGCTGTAGACGGCCACCCGAACCCGAACGGCCGCGTTCGAGTCAGCGGTCGAGCTGTTCCTTCACCTTGGCGGCGAGTTGCTTGAGGCTGAACGGCTTGGGCAGGAAGTCGACATCGCCCAGGTCGTCGCCCAGGCTGCGGCGGAAGGCTTCTTCGGCATAGCCGGAGATGAAGATGGCGCGGATGTCGGCGCGCAGTTCGCGGGCGTGGCGGATCAGCGTCGGGCCGTCCATGTTCGGCATCACCACGTCGGAGATCATCAGGTCGATCTCGGCGTTGCGCTCCTTGATGATCTCCAGCGCGATCTCGCCGCTTTCGGCCTCGACGACGGTATAGCCCTTGTTGCGCAGCGCCCGGGCGGCGAACAGGCGCACCGCGTCCTCATCCTCGACCAGCAGGATGGTGCCGCTGCCGGTCAGGTCGACGGCGGCGCGGCGGGCCAGCGCGCCCTCCCCGGCGGCGGGGTCGACGCGCACCTGGGGCAGGATGATGCGGAAACTCGTGCCCTCGCCCTGCCGGCTCTCCACCTCCACGAAGCCGCCGGTCTGGCGGACGATGCCATAGACGGTGGCGAGGCCCAGGCCGGTGCCGTGGCCGATGGCCTTTGTGGTGAAGAAGGGCTCGAAGATCTTCTCCAGGTGCTCTTCGGAAATGCCGTGGCCGGTGTCCGTCACCTCGATCTCTACATATTCGCCGGCGGACATGGTCTCGTCGCCGACCTGGCGGGGCGCGGCCTGGCTGAGATTGCGCGTCTCGATGGTGACGGTGCCGCCCGCCGTCATGGCGTCGCGGGCGTTGACCACCAGGTTGGTGACCACCTGCTCGATCTGGCCCTGGTCGGCCTTGACCAGTCCCAGATCGCGCTCGTGGACGATGCGCAGGTTGATGTGCTCCCCGATCAGCCGGCGCAGCAGGTCGGAAATGTCGGTCAGCACGTCGGTGAGGTTGAGGATCTTCGGCCTGAGCGTCTGACGGCGGGAGAAGGCCAGCAACTGACGGACGAGCGCGGCGGCGCGGTTGGCGTTCTGCTTGATGTGGACGATGTCGGTATAGGACGGGTCGCCCGGCGGATGGCGCATCAGCAGCAGATCCGCGAAGCCGATCATCGCCGTCAGCAGGTTGTTGAAATCGTGGGCGACGCCGCCGGCGAGCTGACCGACGGCCTGCATCTTCTGGCCCTGGGCGAACTGCGCCTCCAGGCTGCGCTGGTCGGTGGCGTCGATCAGGTAGAACGCGGCAAGCCGTTCGCCGCGGTCGTCGTCGTCGACGAAGCCGCCATAGAGCAGCGCCACGCGCTCCGCCGGTCCGGCGAGCTTCAGCTCCACGGGCTTCTGGCGCTGTTCGCCGGCGATGATGAGGTCGAGCTGCTCCTGCGCCGCGGCGCGATCGGATTCGGCGAACAGCTCCACGAAGCGGCCACCCACCGGCGCGGCCTTCAGACCGGCCATCTGTCCGGCATTGGCGTTGGCGCGCAGCACCGTGCCCGCGGAATCGCTCAGCACTATGCCGAGCGGGGCGAAGCCGATCAGCCGGCTCAGCAGGTGTTCGGCGTGGCTCTGGGCGCTTTCCAGTTCCTCGATGCGCGCGGTCAGCGCCGCCGCCGTTCCGGCCGCGATTTCCGGCTCCTGCGCCGCCTTCGGGGAGACCTCTGCTTCGGGCGCGGGTTCGGGCGCCTCAGCGCCTGCGCCGCGGCGCAGCAGCGAAAGAAGGACCAGCCCGACCCCCGCCAGCCCGCCGACGCCGAGGACCGCGCCCGAGACCTGGGGCACGCCCGCCAGCGCGGCGGCGGAGAGGATGGCGATCAGGCCGAGGCCGGCGGCGACGCCCAGACCCAGCGGCGCCCGGCCGTGCGGGCCTTGCGCCGTCCGCCGATGGCCGGCGATGTCCGTCTGTTGGGTCATGCTGTTCAGGCGCCACCCGCGCTGTAGCGGTTCTTCATCTGCATGACGTAGCTGATCACGCCCGCCACCGCCTGATAGTGTTCGACGGGGATCGGTTCGTCCAGTTCGACGGTCGCGTGCAGGGCGCGCGCCAGCGGCGGATTCTCGATCACGGGCACGCCGTTGGCCTCGCCGATCTCCCTGATCTTAAGCGCCACGGCGTCGATGCCCTTGGCGACGCATTCGGGCGCGGCCATGGTCTCCATGTCGTAGTGCAGCGCGACGGCGAAGTGGGTCGGGTTGGCGATGATGACGCTGGCCGACGGCACTTTCGACATCATGCGGCGCTTGGCGCGCTCCATCCGGATGGCGCGGATGCGCTGCTTGATCAGGGGGTCGCCCTCGGCCTGCTTCTGCTCGTCCTTGATGTCCTGACGCGACATCCGCATGTCGCGGTTGGTCTTCCATTTCTGGTAGACGAAATCGAGCCCGGCGATGACGGTCATGACCGCCAGCACGCCGCTGACCATGGTCAGCGCCTCCTCGCGCACGAACTCCATGACGCCGAGCGGGGTAATCTCCATGAGCTGCGGCAGGGCCTGCAGGTCCGGCCAGATCAGCGCGAAGGCAACCGCGGCGACGATCGCCAGCTTGGCGATCCCCTTGAGGAACTCCATCACCGAATTGAGCGAGAACAGGCGCTTGAAGCCGGCGATGGGCGAGATCTTGGACAGCTCAGGCTTCAGCTTGGACGGCGTGAACAGCAGGGGATGCTGGATCAGCGTCGCCGCCACGGCCAGCACCATCAGCACGCCCATGATCGGCAGGATGGCGACGGCCATGTCCATGGCGACCGTGGCGAGCAGGCCCTGCATGGCGCCCGGCGAGACGACGATCTGGTCGGGATTGGCGATGAACGCGCTGAGACCGCCGAAGAGGGCCTGGCCGGCGTGGCCGATCATGAAGATCAGCATGCCGGCGACGCCCAGCATCATGAACCAGTGACCGACTTCCTGAGACTTGGCGACCTGCCCCTTGTCCAGGGCGTCCTGTTTTCGCTTGTCTGTCGGTTCCTCGGTTTTTTGCGAGGGATCCTGGTCTTCGGCCATCCCCTACCCTCCGGCCAGGAACATGGCGACGCCTTCCTCGAAATGCTCGAGGAACCAGAGCGCCATCGCGCCCAGCGTGATCATGAAGAACATCAGCGCGAAGGTGATCTGCAGCGGCATGACGATGAAGAAGACCTGCATCTGCGGCATCAGCCGGTTGATCAGGCCCATGCCGATGTAGAGTACCAGGGCGTAGGCGATGAACGGCGCCGAGATCTGGATGCCGACCAGGAAGCTGCCGGCGACGAAGCGGGCCGCGGTCTGCGCGAAGTCGTCCAGCGGCGGCATCACCGCCGCGGGAAAGAGCTGATAGCTGTCGGTGACGGCCATCAGCATCAGGTGATGCAGGTCGGAGACGAAGATCAGGGTCATGCCCATGACGGTCAGGAAGCTGCCCAGCAGCGCGCCCTGGGTGCCCTGGGCCGGGTCGAAGAACTGTGCGAAGCCAAGGCTGGACTGAAACGAGATGACGATGCCGGCGACGTGCAGGGCCGAGACCAGCAGCCGGATCGAGCCGCCGATGAAGACGCCGATGACGATCTCGCCGAACAGCAGCGGCAGCAGGTCAAGGGGCTGCGCGGGCATGGCCGGCAGCGCGCCGCCGACCACCGGCTGGACCACGACCGACAGCGCCAGCGCGATCACCAGACGCACGCGCGGCGAGATGTAGGCCTCGCCGAAGCCCGGCAACACCATGAGCATCGCGCCGACCCGCGCGAAGACGAGCAGCAGCGAGAAGATCAGGGCTGGTAGCAGGTCGGCGAGCACGGGCGGCTCCCTTGTTCCGGCTAGCCGCCGTTGGGGGCGGTATCCGAGATCCTGAGCGCGATCTGGTCCATGAAACCGGTCAGCTCCCCGATCATGTACGGCGAGAGCACGATCAGCGCGACGAAGATGGCGATGATCTTCGGCACGAAGGCCAGGGTCATTTCCTGCATCTGGGTCAGTGCCTGGAACAGCGAGACGGTGAGGCCGACGCCCAGCGCGATCAGCATGACCGGCGCCGCAACCTTCAGCAGCACCCAGATCGCCTCACGGGCGATGTCGACGACTTCAACGGGGGTCATGGCGCGGCCCCGTCAGATCGGCATGCGGATGATCTGCTGATAGGCGTCGATGACGCGGTCGCGCACCGCCACGACGGTCTGCAGCGCGATCTCCGCGTTGTTGACGGCATGCACGACGTCGGTGAGTTCCACCTTGCCGGCGACCGAGCCCACCGAGAGGGTCTCGGAGCTCTCCAGCGCGCCCGCGGCGCCCTCGCCCGCGGCCTTCACCATAGAGGCGAAGGAGCCGGACTCGCCGCCGGCGATTGCGCCGGCGCCATCGGACGGGCCGGTTTCGCCGCCCCGGTTGACGGCCTTGCCATAGGCCATGGCCGCATTCTGCAGCGTCACGTCCATTTCTGGACCTCCCTGACTGAAAGCCATCCACTCAACGCAGCAGATCCACGGTGCGCGAGATCATGTGCTTGGCGGATTCGATGGAGGTCAGATTGGCCTCGTAGGACCGCTGAGCCTCCTTCATGTCGATCATCTCGATAAGCGCGTTGACGTTGGGCAGCTTGACGTAGCCGCGCCCGTCGGCCGCCGGATTGCCGGGGTCGTACTTTTCGCGGAAGGGCGACTTGTCGAGGCTGACCTTGTCCACCTCCACCACCTGGGCGCTGGACTGCTGATCCAGGGCCTGGGCGAAGGTCAGCACCTTGCGGCGATAGGGATCCTCGCCGGGCCGGTTGGACGTGGAATTGGCGTTGGCGATGTTCTCGGCGATCAGCCGCATGCGCGCCGACTGGGCCCGCATGCCGGATGCCGCCGTTATCATCGATTTCTCGAGATCCATTGCCTATCTCCCGTTGCCTGCCGTGACCCGGCCTCAGCCGCCGCGGCCGCCGATGGCCATCTTCACCATCTGCACGTGCTTGCGGTACAGCGAGCTGGCGAGGTCATAGGCCATGCGCGTGTCGTTCACCTTGATGATCTCGTCTTCCAGCGAGACCGAATTGTCGGCCGGATTGGTGTCGTATCCGGTCTCCCGGCTGCGGCGGTAGTCGTCGCTCGCCTCGCCGCTGGGCGCGATGTGTCCGGCGTTGGTCTTCGCCACCCGCATCGAATCGTCGGGGCGGGTCAGCAGTTCCCGGAAGCTGAGCCGCTCCAGGTCGCGTCCGCGGAAGCCCGGCGTGTCGGCGTTGGCGATGTTGTGCGACAGCACCTTCTGCCGCGACGCCAGCCAGTCCATCTGCCGCGTCAGGGCCGAGAATATCGGGATGTTCTTCAGAAGCATGAGGCGCCGTCACCGTCCGTCGAAGGGGCGAAAGCCTGTTCCGCCACGGACCGGCAGTGTCGGCCGAAAGAGTTAAGGAAAGGTAAGGTTGGTCATTATCGGATCGTTAACCACGGCCCTGCGAAACTGTGTCGGCCCGCGGGACAGAAGTCCCGGGCGTTGAATCCGACGGAAAGCGGCAGAAGGCCAGCGCAGGCATATGGAATCCCTCGAATATATCCGGTTCGTGGCGGGACTCGCCGTCGTCGTCGGCCTCATCGCCGCCGCCGCCTGGGCGGCGCGCCGCTTCGGACTCGCCCCGCGCATATCGGGCGGGGGCGCGGGACGGCTCGGCATCGTCGCGGTGCAGACCGTCGACACCCGCCGCCGCCTGGTCCTGGTCCGCCGCGACGACCGCGAGCACCTGATCCTGATCGGCCCCAACTCCGAAACCGTCATCGAAACCGGCATCGCGACGAAGCCGGCCGAGGAGAGCCCGCAGTGACCGTGCGCCGGCTGCTGCCGCCCCTGCTCCTCGCCCTGGCGCTGCTGCTGCCGGGGATGGCGCTGGCGCAGGAACTGAACATCGATCTCGGCGAGGGCGGCAGCTTCACCGGACGGGTGCTGCAGCTCATCGCGCTGCTGACGGTGCTCAGCCTGGCGCCGGCCATTCTGGTCGTGGTCACCTCGTTCACCCGCATCGTCATCGTGCTCTCGCTGCTGCGTTCGGCGCTGGGCGTACAGACCACGCCGCCGAACGTGGTCATCATCTCGCTCGCCCTGTTCCTGACCGCCTTCATCATGGCCCCGACCTTCGAGCAGGCCTGGGAGGACGGCATCCAGCCATTGCTGAACGAGGAGATCGAGGAGCGCGAGGCGTTCGACCGCGCCATCGTGCCGGTGCGCGCCTTCATGCTGACCCATGTCCGCGAAAAGGATCTCGCCCTGTTCCTGGACATCGGCAATATCGACACTTCCGGCCTGACGCCGGAACAGACGCCTCTTCAGGCCCTGATACCGGCCTTCATGATCTCGGAACTCAGACGCGCCTTCGAGATCGGCTTCCTGCTGTTCGTGCCGTTCCTGGTGATCGACATGGTCGTCGCCAGCGTGCTGATGTCGATGGGCATGATGATGCTGCCGCCGATCATCATCTCGCTGCCGTTCAAGCTGATCTTCTTCGTCATCGTCGACGGCTGGAACCTCGTCGCCGCCAGCCTGGTGCGCAGCTTCACCGGCGGTTAGGACAGGCCGGCGCCGCGGATGACGCGGATGTCGAGATCGCGGATCTTCTTGCGGAGCGTGTTGCGGTTCAGGCCCAGCAGCTCGGCCGCGCGGAGCTGGTTGCCGCGGGTCGCCGCCAGCGACAGCGAGATCAATGGCCGCTCCAGCTCCTTCAGCACCCGGTCGTAGAGGCCCGACGGCGGCAGGTCGTCGCCATGGGCCTCGAAGTATTTCGACAGGTGATACTCCACGGCCGAGCCGAGGCTCTCTCCGGCGGGGTTGACCTCCTCCACCGGCGTCGGCGTCGGATCGGCCAGCTCGCGCTCGATGATCTCGACGCCGATCACCTCCTCGGAATAAAGCGCGGCCAGGCGGCGGACCAGATTCTCCAGTTCGCGGACATTGCCCGTCCAGCGGTGCCCCACCAGGCGGTCCATGGCGGCGCGGTCTATGGTCTTGGACGGCAGGCCCTCCTCGGCAGTGCGGTTGAGGAAATGCCGCACCAGGTCGGGAATGTCCTCGCGCCGCTCGCGCAGGGGGGGCAGACGGATCGGCACCACGTTGAGGCGATAGAACAGATCCTCGCGGAACAGTCCCTGGCCGATCTGCTGACGCAGGTCGCGGTTGGTCGCGGCGACGATGCGGACATCGGTCCGGATCGAGTTGCGGCCGCCGACGGTCGTGTACTCGCCCTGCTGCAGGACGCGCAGCAGCCTAGTCTGCGCCTCCAGCGGCATGTCGCCAATCTCGTCGAGGAACAGCGTACCGCCCTCGGCCTGTTCGAAGCGGCCGACATTACGCTGCGAAGCGCCGGTGAAGGCGCCCTTCTCGTGACCGAACAGCTCGCTCTCGATCAGCTCGCGCGGAATCGCGGCCATGTTCACCGGCACGAAGGGGCCGTTGCGGCGGCGGCCGTATTCGTGCAGCGCCCGCGCCACCAGTTCCTTGCCGGTGCCGCTCTCGCCGGTGATCATCACCGTCAGGTCTGTCGTCATCAACCGCGCCATCACGCGGTAGATCTCCTGCATCGCCGGCGAGCGGCCGATCAGGGGCATGCTGTCCTCGGCCTCCATCGTCGGCGGGACCTCGCCTTTCCGGGGCTGGTTGAGGGCCCGGTCGACGATCGAGAGCAACTCCTTCAGGTCGAAGGGCTTCGGCAGATACTCATAGGCGCCGCGCTCGGTCGCCTTGACCGCCGTGAGCAGGGTGTTGCGCGCGCTCATCACGACGACGGGCAGCTCGGGCCGGCGCTTCTTGATCCTGGGCAGCAGGTCCAGGCCGTCCTCGTCGGGCATCACCACATCGGTGATCACCAGATCCCCCGCTCCGTCGGACACCCAGCGCCAGAGCGTCGCCGCGTTGCCGGTGGTGCGGACGTCGTAGCCCGCCCGCCCCAGCGCCTGTCCCAGGACCGTGCGGATGCTGCGGTCGTCGTCGGCTATCAGGATCGATCTCGCGGTCATTTCTTTTTCGCCTTCCCGTGCGCAACGGGCAGATAGATGTGGAACGTGGCGCCACGCTCGGCGCCGTCGAATTCGATGATTCCGCCATGGTCGTTGATGATCTTCGCCACCAGCGCGAGCCCGAGGCCAGTGCCCGCAGGTTTGGTGGTCACGAAGGGATCGAACATGTGCTGGCGCAGATCCTCGGGCACGCCGGGACCGTTGTCGGAGATCGTCACCTCCAGCGGCAGCTGCACCCGCTCGCTGCTGCCGGGCACGGCCAGACGAACACCGTGGCGATAGGCGGTCGCCAGCACGATCTCGCCGTTCTTCTTCGGCACCGCCTCGGCGGCGTTCTTCACCAGATTGAGGAAGACCTGGATGAGCTGGTCGCGGTTGCCCAGCACAAGGGGCAGCGATGGATCGTAGTTCTCGACGAAGCGCACGTTCGGCGCGAAGCCGTTTTCGGCCACCCGGCGTGCCCGCTCCAGCACCTCGTGGATGTTGACCGCCGTGCGCTCGGACGGCCGCGGGTCGGAGAATGCCTCCATCCGGTCGACCAGGGCGACGATGCGCTGAACCTCGTCGACGATCAGGCGCGTCAGTTCCTGATCGGGTTCGTCGACGTTCTGTTCCAGAAGCTGCGCAGCGCCCCTGATGCCGGAGAGCGGGTTCTTCACCTCATGCGCCAGCACCGCGGCCATGCCGGTCACCGCCCGGGCCGCGCCCCTGTGGGTCAGGGAGCGGTCCATCTTCGAGGCGATGGTGCGCTCCTCGATCTGGATCACGACGGAGCCGGGTTGCTCGACGATCGGCGAAAGCTGGATATTGACCGTCTTCACTTCTGAGCGTGGCGTACCCAGCAGGACGCCGTATTCGGAAATCGCGCCCATCCCGTCCCGCGCCTGGCGGAACAGCGACAGGAGCGGGCTGCCGAAGGGCGCGATGTCGTTGATGGTCTGACGGCGGAGCATGGCCTGACCGATGCCGAAGAACTCCTCGGCGGCGGGATTGGCCAACAGGATCCGGCCCTGCCCGTCCACCACCAGAAGCGGGTCGGCAATGGCGTTGACGACCGCCTCGTGGCTCGGCGTCGCGGTCATGCAGCCATGGCCCTTTCCCGGAAGTGGGATTCGATCGCCGCCAGCACGCGGTCCGGATCCGCCTCGGTCATCACCTCGCGGCGGAAGGCGGTCGGGTCATCGAGATGCTCGCCGTACCAGCCGAGATGCTTGCGCGCGATGCGCACGCCGTGCTCGGGATCGCCCGCGGCGACGATGTCGCGGTAGTGGTCCATGGCGATGCAGCCGATTTCCGCCAGACCCGGCGCGATCCAGTTGCGGCCGTCCAGTTCCGCGGCGATCCGCGCCGGCAGCCACGGCCGGCCCTGGGCGCCGCGGCCGATCATCACGCCGTCGGCCCCGGACTGAGCCAGACACGCCCGCGCATCCGCTGCGGTGCGGACGTCGCCATTGGCTATCACCGGCACGGAGACCGCGGCCTTGACCCGGGCGATGAAGCGCCAGTCGGCGCGGCCCTTGTAGAACTGGCAGCGGGTGCGGCCATGCACGGTGATCATCTTCACGCCGATGTCCTCGGCGATGCGGGCAAGTTCCGGGGCGTTGCGGCTCTCGTCGTCCCAGCCCGTCCGCATCTTCAGGGTCACCGGCACATCCACCGCGCCCACCACGGCGCGGATGATCGCCACCGCCTTGCCGAGGTCGCGCATCAGCGCGGAGCCGGCATAGCCGCCGGTCACCTGCTTCGCCGGGCAACCCATGTTGATGTCGATGACCGCAGCGCCCCGGTCGGCGTTGAAGCGCGCCGCCTCGGCCATGATCGCGGGATCGCAGCCGGCGATCTGCACCGCCGGCAGGCCGACGCCGTCCGGCGCCATCATGCGCCGCGCCCGGTCCTGGCCGGTCAGCGCCTGGCGGCCGGCCACCATCTCCGAGAAGGCGAGCGCGACGCCGAAGCGCTTCACGGCGCGGCGGAACGGCGGGTCTGTGATGCCCGACATCGGAGCCATGAGCACCTGCCCGTCCAACTGGATGTCGCCGATTTCAATGCTCATAATTTGATCAACTGAGAACGCTGATTAATTCATAGCCAAACATGGCGCATTGTCGCCCGGATGGCAAGCGGACCATCGAGCTATGGCGAAGCGGCGAAACGCTGTAGTAGCTTCCGGCCATGAACTGCGCCGCCCTCATCGTCGCCGCAGGCAGAGGCCGCAGGCTGGGCGGTACCCTGCCGAAGCAGTACCTGCCGCTCGGCGAGGGCGCGCTGCTGCGGCATACCGTAAAGGCATTTCTGGGTCATCCGGAAATCGGCGCCGTCCTGGTCGTCATCGGCGCCGAGGACCATGCCCTCTACGAATCGGCGGCAGGCGACCTCGGACTGGGGGCCCCGGTGACCGGCGGCGCGGAACGGCAGGACTCCGTCCGCCTCGGCCTGCAGGCGCTGCGCGCCGTCGCCCCCGAAAGGGTTCTGATCCACGATGCCGCGCGCCCTTTCGTCTCCCGGAAACTGATCGACGCCGTGCTGGCCGGACTGGACGGCGCCGATGGTGCGCTGCCGGCGCTGGCCGTCAGCGACAGTCTGAAACGCCTCTCGGGCGAGGCGATCGCGGCGGATGTGGACCGCGCAGGGCTGGTGCGGGCGCAGACGCCCCAGGGCTTCCGCTTCGACGCCATCCTCGCCGCCCACGAGGCGGCGGCCGGCCAGGCCCTGACCGACGACGTGGCCGTCGCCCGCATGCACGGCATCGACGTGGTCACCGTCCAGGGCGAGGAAGACAACTTCAAGATCACCACTTCCGACGACCTCGCCCGCGCGCGGGGCCTGCTCGCCGGGCGCGCAGCCGCGTCGCGCAGTTCCCGCGTCTACCGGACCGGCAACGGCTTCGACGTGCATCGCTATGCGGCCGGCCGGCCGATGATCGTCTGCGGGGTCGAGATCCCACATGACCGGGGCCTCGCCGGCCATTCCGACGCCGATGTCGGCCTGCACGCCATCACCGACGCCGTCCTCGGCGCCATCGCCGACGGCGATATCGGCGACCATTTTCCGCCAGGCGATCCGCAGTGGCGCGGCGCGTCGTCCGACCGGTTTCTCCGCTTCGCCGCCGAGCGTGTGCGGCAGCGGGGCGGCGAGATCGTCGCCGTGGACGTCACCCTGGTCTGCGAGACGCCGAAGATGAAGCCGCACCGCGAGGCGATGCGCGCGTGCATCGCCTCCATCGCCGCCATCCCGACGGACCGGGTCAGCGTGAAGGCCACGACCACCGAGAAACTCGGCTTCACGGGCCGCAGCGAAGGCATGGCCGCCCAGGCCACGGCGACAGTGGCGCTCCCCGCCGGAACCACCGAATGATCGACCGCTTCGCGACCATGGTCGCCACCTTCTTCTGGGTCGGCAACGCCCGCTGGGCGCCCGGCACCATGGGCTCGATCGCGGCGGCGCCGGTCGGCTGGGCGATGCTGGAATTCGGCGGCAAGCCGGCGCTGCTGACCGGCGTCCTGATCGCCTCGCTGCTGGGCTGGTGGGCGGCCAGCCGCCACATGCGCGTACGCGACCGCCGCGACGATCCGCAGGAGATCGTGATCGACGAGGCGGCGGGCCTGTGGATCGGCTATCTGGCACTGCCGGACGCCGGCTGGGCCGGCTGCCTCGCGGGGCTGGTGCTGTTCCGCGTGATCGACATCTGGAAGCCCGGGCCCATCGGCTGGGCCGACAGACGGCTGAAGGGTTCGCTGGGCGTGATGGTGGACGACCTGATGGCCGGGATGCTGGCCGCGCTGCTGCTCGGCGGCGGCTACTGGATGATGGAGCAATGGGCATGACCACCGACAGCGGGGCGCTGCATCAGGCGGCGATCGATCTTCTGGAGGCGCTGAAGGCGCGGGAGGCGATGATCTGTACGGTGGAAAGCTGCACCGGCGGCATGATCGCCGCGGCGCTGACCGATATCGCGGGCTCGTCCGCCGCCGTCGCCGGGGGCCTGGTGACCTATTCCAACGAGGCCAAGCACGATCTGGCGGGGGTGCCGATGGCACTGATCGAACGGCACGGCGCGGTTTCGGAGCCGGTCGCCGTCGCCATGGCCGAGGGCGGGCTGCAGGCCTGCCGCGCGCAAATCGCGATCGCCGTGACCGGCGTCGCGGGGCCGGGCGGCGGCAGCGACGAGAAGCCGGTCGGACTGGTGCATTTCGCCTGCGCCGCCACGGGCGGCACGACGCTGCACGAACGTCACCTGTTCGCCGACCGCGGGCGCGCCTTCATCCGCCGCGAGACCGTGGCGCAGGCCTTCCGGCTCGTGCACCGCATGCTGCGCGCGCAAGACTGAGCCGCACGGCCCGAAGGACGCACGGCTCCACGTTCATTGCATTTCCCGATTGCCGCCGAAACCGGCCGGCGGCGCAGGTTCAGGCCCTGCGGGCTTCCTGAGGGTCGACGATGCGGAACTCGCTCGAGGCTCTTTCCTCGCCCGTCTCGCCAAGCTCCTCGTCCCTGACTTCCAGACCGCGCCGGATCAACTCACGGATCGCCGCCGCGCGGGTCGGCATCCGGTTGCGGAACCGCCAGTCGTCGACGGTTCCCAGCTCATGATCGTCCAGCATGAGCTGGAGCTTTTCGGTTCGCTTCGGCGGATGCGTCTTCGATATGCTACTCATCACTGACCGCCCTTCCTCGCTGCGTGGTGACTCACCTCAATGCAGGGTGTCATTACAACACGCCAACGACCGCTCCGGCCAGTGCTGCCGCAGGAAATATTCCCCACGCACGCACAGCATGCCCGGACCGTGACATCCAACGGAACACGCAACTTCGCGGAATTGCTGGATAATCGGAAGCCATGCGTCAAGGACAGGTCAGAACCGTCCCATGCTCCAAGGAACGCGCGGCCTAGCCGGTCAGTCCTTCTGCTCCCGGGCTTCGTCGGGATCAACAATACGGAAATCCGTGGATGTCCGGTCGCTCAGATCCTCGGGCACATCGGCTGGCGAAAGCAGCCCCCGCCGGATCAACTCGCGAATGGCGGCCGCCCGCGACGGCATCCGGTTGCGGAACCGCCAGTCGTCGATCGCTTCCATCTCGAGATCGTCCAGCATCAACTGGAGCTTCTCGGTCCTCTTCGGCGGATGCGCCTCAACCATGCTACTCAACTCTCCAACCAAACATGATGGGACGCACATCCTAGGCACATGAGTCACTTACTCCAACTGCTTATTTACCACAGGTTATGTCACCTGCGCTACCTGCATGGGTTCATGATACTCCATACATGATTGAAAAACCCATCTTTCCATCATGTCATCAATGCATGTGACATCACCATTTGAGTGGACTCCCCTACATGGATGAAATGTAGCAAGTAGATCATACGAAAATATTTGATCCGCTTCGCTTCGGTTTCTAGGTTCAGGGGCATGGCAACAACGCCATCAACGACAAGAAGGAGCCGACATGCCCTTGCTGCTTTCGATCGTGGTCACCGAAGACATCCTCGACGATGTCACCAGGGGTCCCGGGGAGGTGAGGGATCCCGATGTCCGGGGCGCACTCAAGACGGACGGAAAAGCCCGCACCGCGCGCCGGACGGCCAAGGAAGGCCGGGACATGGTCAAGGCTCTGGAAGAACGGAGTACAACAAGATGAGTATCCGCGAACGCATCCTCGCCTACATCGCCATCCTCGCTTTTGGCGGCGCGCTGGTCGCCTGCGAGAACACCATTCGCGGCGTCGGTCAGGACGCCGAGGAAACCGGCGAAGCGGTAGAGGACAGTCTGGAGTAGACGTCCGGATCAACCGGACCCGATGAGTCAACGCGTAGAGTAGACAGGAGGGCAAGATGATCAGTGACCGTGCTGCAGGACGCCTGATCGCGATTGCAACGATACTGGTGGGCGCCATGGCCGCCATGGCGACGGAGCCCCTGCCCGCTTCGACACCGAACGAAACCAATTCAGGGCTGACCGAAATCGCGCCGACAGAAGCGCCGCAGCCCGAACTCGCCAGTCTGGTTCCCTGAGCGGCGGACCGGCGAGCGACCGCACATCCTCTGCAACGCCTGAATTCGGCCCCACAGGCACAGTGAACCGGGATCGGTCAGTACAATAACAAGACCCGGGAAGGGCCAGGGGCCGAAAGTCGAGCAGTCACCTGAAAAGGTGGCTGCTCATTTTCTTTGTGCCGCCGTTTCGCCGTAGAGCGCGTCGGCGCGTCTCTCGAACGCCGTCACCATGCGCCGCACGGCTTCGTTGAACAGGGGCTCCACCGCCCTGCGCAACAACCGGGAGCGGAACTCGAAATCGACCATGAAGTCGACCTCGCAGCCCTTCTCGTGATCGCGGAAGACCCAGTGGTTCTCGAGATATCGCATCGGCCCCTCGATATAGGCCACATCGATGCGCGGGGTTTGCGGCTCCAGATCCACTTTCGAACGGAACCGTTCGCGGAACATCTTGAACCCGATCAGCAGGTCGGCGGTGATCTGTTCGGCGCCATGGGAGACGATGCGAACACCGACGCACCAGGGCAGGAACTGCGGATACTTCTCCACGTCCGCGACCAGCGCGTACATCTGTTCGGGCGTGTAGGGCAGCACGCGATTTTCGGAGTGTTTCGGCATCAGCCGGTCAGGATGCCGCCTTCAGGCGCCGTTCCCGCGCTGCGCGCAGCCGCTCGAAATCGTCGCCGGCGTGATAGGACGACCGTGTCAGCGGCGTCGCCGAAACCATCAGGAAGCCCTTGCCATAGGCGCTCCGCTCCAGGCTCGCGAATTCGTCCGGCGTGACGAAGCGGTCGACCGCGTGATGCTTGCGGCTGGGCTGCAGGTACTGGCCGATGGTCATGAAATCGACCTCGGCGGAGCGCAGATCGTCCATGACCTGCAGCACTTCTTCCCGTCCCTCGCCCAGGCCGACCATGATGCCCGACTTGGTGAACATGGACGGGTCGATCTCCTTCACCCGTGACAGGATGCGCAGCGAATGGAAATAGCGCGCGCCGGGGCGGACCTCGCCGTACAGCCGCGGCACGGTCTCCAGATTGTGGTTGAAGACGTCGGGCCGGGCCTCGACGACCTTCTCCAGCGCGCCGGGCTTCTTCTGGAAATCCGGGGTCAGCACCTCGATGGTGGTGCCGGGGCTGGCCTCGCGGATGCGCAGGATGGTCTGCGCCATGTGGTCGGCGCCGCCGTCGTCGAGGTCGTCGCGGTCCACCGAGGTCACCACGACATGGTTCAGCCCCAGCTTCTTCACCGACTGGGCGACGCTCTCCGGCTCGAAGGGATCGAGCTGGCCGGGCCGGCCCGTCTTGACGTTGCAGAAGGTGCAGGCGCGGGTGCAGGTGTCGCCCATGATCATCATGGTGGCGTGGCCCTTGGCCCAGCACTCGCCGATGTTCGGACAGGCCGCTTCCTCGCAGACCGTGTGCAGCTTGTGCTCGCGCATGATCGCCCGGGTTTCCTGGTAGGCGGGCGACGTCGGCGCCTTCACCCGGATCCAGGCCGGCTTCTTCTTCCACACCGGCTGGTCGGGCCTGTGGGCCTTCTCGGGATGGCGCGGCGCGGCTTTGACGATGTCGGTCATGCAGACCTCAGGACTTCCACGGAACTCGGATCAGAAATGGATGGCCCGACCATAGGCGTCAAGCACGGACTCGTGCATCATCTCCGACAGCGTCGGATGCGGGAACACCGTGTGCATCAGTTCCGCCTCGGTCGTCTCCAGCGTCTTGGCGATGCCGTAGCCCTGGATCAGCTCGGTCACTTCCGCGCCGATCATGTGCGCGCCGAGCAGCTCGCCGGTCTTCCTGTCGAAGACCGTCTTGACCATGCCTTCGGGGTCGCCCAGCGCGATGGCCTTGCCGTTGCCCATGAAGGGGAAGCGGCCGACGTTGACCTCGTGGCCCTTCGCTTTTGCCGCGGCCTCGGTCAGGCCGACGCTGGCGACCTGCGGCTGGCAGTAGGTGCAGCCGGGAATGTTGGTGACCTCGAGCGGGTGGACGTCCATCCCGGCGATCTTCTCGACGCAGATGACGCCCTCATGGCTCGCCTTGTGGGCCAGCCAGGGCGGACCGCAGAGGTCGCCGATGGCGTAGACGCCGGGCTCGCCCGTGCGGCAGTAGCCGTCGATCTTCACGTGCGCGCGGTCGACCTCGACCTTCGTGTTCTCCAGGCCGATGTTCTCGACATTGCCGACGATGCCGACGGCCAGGATGACGCGCTCGACCGTGATCTTCTCGGTCTTGCCGTCCTTCTTCTTCACCGTTGCGGTGACGCCGTCCTTCGTCTTGTCCAGCTTCTCCACCGTCGCGCCGGTCATGATCTTCATGCCCTGTTTGGTGAAGGCCTTCTCGGCAAAGGCGGAGATTTCCTCATCCTCCACGGGGAGAACACGGTCAAGCACCTCGACTACCGTCACCTCGGCGCCCAGCGTGCGGTAGAAGCTGGCGAATTCGATGCCGATGGCGCCGGAGCCGACGACCAGCAGCGATTTCGGCAGGCTTTCGGGGACCATTGCCTCCTTGTAGGTCCAGATGCGGTCCCCGTCGGGCTCCAGACCGGGCAGCGTCCGCGCCCGCGCCCCGGTGGCGAGCACGATGTGCTTCGCCCTGATCTCGTCGACCGCCTTGCCGTCCTTCGTGACCTTGACGACGCCCTTGCCGCCCAGCGCGCCGTGGCCGTCGAAGACGGTGACCTTGTTCTTCTTCAGCAGGTGCTTGACGCCGCCGGAGAGCTGGCCCGCCACCTTGCGCGAGCGCTTGACCACCGCCGCGGCGTCGATCTCGATCTTGCCGTCGATTTTGAACCCGAAATCCCCGGCGTGCTGCATCAGGTGGTAGACCTCGGCCGAGCGCAGCAGCGCCTTGGTCGGGATGCAGCCCCAGTTGAGGCAGATGCCGCCCAGGTGCTCCCGCTCGACCAGCGCCACGTTCATTTTCAGCTGCGCCGCCCGGATCGCGGCGACATAGCCGCCGGGGCCGCCGCCGACGACGACCAGATCGAATTCCTTCGCCATTTCAGTCGTCCCCCTGGATCAGAGCAGCATGGTGACCGGGTCTTCCAGGAAGCCCTTCAGGGTCTCCAGGAAGCGCGCGCCCTCGGCCCCGCCATAGACGCGGTGATCGCATGACAGCGTCGCGGTCATGACGGTGGCGACGGCCAGCGCGCCATCCTTGACTACCGGCTTCTGCTTGCCCGAGCCCACCGCCAGGATGGTCGACTGCGGCGGGTTGATGACGGCCACGAACTGGTCGATGCCGAACATGCCCAGGTTGGAAACCGTACAGGTGCCGCCCTGGTACTCCTCCGGCTTCAGCTTGCCGTCGCGGGCGCGGCCGGCCAGGTCCTTGGCCTGGTTGGCGATCTCCACCAGGCCCTTGCGGTCGGCATCGCGGATCACCGGCGTGATCAGTCCGCCCTCGATCGCCACGGCGACCGAGACGTCGACCTTGCGATGCTGCAGGATCGCCTCGCCGGTGAACTGGGCGTTGATCTCCGGGTGGCGGTGCAGCGCGAGCGCCGTAGCACGGATGATGAAGTCGTTGACCGAGATCCTGTAGGCGTCGGAGCGGCCGTTGAGATCCTTCCGCATGGCCAGCAGGCGGTCGAGTTCGATGTCCATCGTGAGATAGAAATGCGGGATCGTCTGCTTCGACTCGGTGAGGCGGCGCGCGATCGTCTTCCGCATCGAATTGAGTTTGATCTCCTCGTAGTCGTCCGTCGCCGGCGGATAGTCGCCGGCCACGGCCAGCGGCTTCGGCGCCGGCGCTGCCGCGGCGGTGGCAGCGGCCTGCGGAGCCGCCTTCTTCCCCGTCCCCGCCTTCACGGCGGCCTCGATGTCGCGCTTGACGACGCGGCCCTTCGGACCGGAGCCCTCGATAGCCGCCAGATCGAGCCCGGCCTGCTCCGCCATGCGCTTCGCCAGCGGGCTGGCGAAGATGCGTCCCCCGCCGCCGCCGGATGCCGGCTTCGGTGCAGGCGCGCGGGCGTCGTCGGCCACCGATCCGGCGGGCTGTTTCGCCGGCCGCGGCGCTTCCGGTTCCGGTTCGGCCGTTTCCGCCGGCGGGGGCGCGGCCCCGCCCTCGGGCTCGTAGCCCTCCAGTGCGCTCTCGTCCTCGCCCTCTTCCAGCAGGATGGCGATGGGCGCATTGACCTTCACGCCCTCGGTCCCCGCCTCGACCAGCAGCTTCCCGATCGTGCCCTCGTCAACGGCCTCGACCTCCATGGTCGCCTTGTCGGTCTCGATCTCGCAGAGCACGTCGCCGGCGGCGACCGTATCGCCCGCCTTGACCTGCCAGCTGGCCAGCGTGCCTTCCTCCATGGTGGGCGACAGCGCAGGCATGGTGATGGTGATCGGCATCTCGCGTCCCCCCTCAGTCGGCGTAGCAGACGGCCCGGGCCGCCTCGACGATGGTCTCGGGCTGTGGCAGAGCCAGCTTCTCGAGGTTCGCCGCGTAGGGCATGGGCACATCCTCGCCGGTGACGCGCTTCACCGGCGCGTCGAGCCAGTCGAAAGCCTCCTCCATCACCCGGGCCGAAAGCTCCGCCCCGATGCCGCAGGTCGGGAAGCCCTCCTCCAGCGTCACCAGACGGTTGGTCTTCTTCACCGACCGGATCACGGTCGCGGTGTCCAGCGGACGGAGCGAGCGCAGGTCGACGATCTCCGCGTCGATCCCCTGTTCCGCCAGAATCTCGGCCGCCTTGAGCGCCTTCTCGATCATGATGGAGTAGCCGACCAGGGTCACGTCCGCGCCCTTGCGGACCACCTTGGCCTTGCCGATGGGCAGGACGAAGCCGTCGTCCTTCGGCACCTCGCCGGTACGGCCGTAGAGAATCTCGTTCTCGAGGAAGATCACCGGGTTCGGATCCCGGATCGCCGCCTTCATCAGGCCCTTGGCGTCAGCCGCCGACCAGGGCGACACCACCTTCAGCCCCGGAATCTGCGCGTACCAGGCGCCGTAGTCCTGGCTGTGCTGTGCGCCGACGCGGGCCGCCGCGCCGTTGGGGCCGCGGAAGACGATGGGACAGCCCATCTGGCCGCCCGACATGTAAAGGGTCTTGGCCGCGGAATTGATGATCTGGTCGATCGCCTGCATGGCGAAGTTGAAGGTCATGAACTCGACGATGGGCCTCAGCCCGCCGAACGCCGCGCCGACGCCGACGCCGGCGAAGCCGTGCTCGGTGATCGGCGTGTCGATCACCCGCTTCGGCCCGAAGCGGTCCAGCAGGCCCTGGGAGACCTTGTAGGCGCCCTGGTACTCGGCCACCTCCTCGCCCATCAGGAAGACGGTCTCGTCGCGCTCCATTTCCTCGGCCATGGCGTCGCGCAGCGCCTCGCGGACGGTCTGCTCGACCATCTCGGTCCCTGCCGGGATCTCGGGCTCCTCCTCGTCGTCGACCGCAACCGGCTGCGCGGAGCGCGGCTGTGCTTCCGCTTTCGGCGCCGGCGTGGCGGGCGCCTCGTCGACATGGGCGTCGCCTTCACGGTCGGGCGACGGCCCGCCCCTGGGCTCGTAGCCCTCCAGATCGGACTTGTCCTCGCCCTCGCCCAGCAGCACGGCGATGGGCGCATTCACCTTCACGCCCTCCGTGCCTTCCTCGACCAGCAGCCGGCCGATGGCGCCCTCGTCGACCGCCTCGACCTCCATGGTCGCCTTGTCGGTCTCGATTTCGCACAGCACATCGCCGGGGGCGACCTCGTCACCCTCCTTGACCAGCCACTTGGCCAGCGTGCCCTCCTCCATGGTCGGCGAAAGGGCGGGCATCGTAATTGTGATCGGCATCGCTCAGGCTCTCCCCTCAGGCCTCGCGCAGGATGTCGGTATAGAGTTCGGACGGATCCGGCTCCGGGCTCTGCTGGGCGAACTCGGCCGCGTCGGAGACGATACCCTTCACCTCGCGGTCGATCGTCTTCAACTCGTCCTCGCCGGCCTCGAACTCCTCCAGCAGCCGCGCGCGGACCCGTTCGATCGGATCCTTCTCCTGGCGCATCTTGGCCACTTCCTCCTTGGAGCGGTACTTGGCCGGATCCGACATGGAATGGCCGCGATAGCGATAGGTCTTCATCTCCAGGATGATCGGCCCGTTGCCCTCGCGCACGTGCTTGACCGCCTCCTCGGCGGCGGCCTTGACGGCCAGCACATCCATGCCGTCGACCTGCCGCCCCGGGATGCCGAAGCTCTCGCCGCGCTTGGCGAGTTCGACCTGCGCCGAGGACCGGGCGACCGAGGTGCCCATGGCGTACTGGTTGTTCTCGATCACGTAGATCACCGGCAGCTTCCACAGCGCCGCCATGTTGAAGGCCTCGTAGACCTGACCCTGGTTGGCGGAGCCGTCGCCGAAATAGGTCACGCTCAGCGCGCCCGTTCCCTTGTACTTCTCCGCCATCGCGAGACCCGTGCCGAGCGGCACCTGGGCGCCGACGATGCCGTGTCCGCCGTAGAAGTTCTTCTCCCGGCTGAACATGTGCATGGAGCCGCCCTTGCCCCTGGAATAGCCCCCGGCGCGGCCGGTAAGTTCGGCCATCACCCCGCTCGATTCCATGCCGCAGGCCAGCATGTGGCCGTGATCGCGGTAGGACGTGATCACCTTGTCGTCCGGCGTCAGCGCCGCCTGGATGCCGACGACGACCGCCTCCTGACCGATGTAGAGGTGACAGAAACCGCCGATCAGACCCATGCCGTACATCTGGCCCGCCTTCTCCTCGAAGCGCCGGATCAGCAGCATTTCGCGGTAGAAGGACATCAGTTCGTCCTTGCTCGTCTCCGGCGGCGCGGCCTCCGCCTTGGCGGCGCCGGCGCGGCTGCGCGCGCGGGGCGCCCGGCTGGAACGGCTGCTGGTGGACTTGGCCATGCTTCCTCCCCGGCCCTGTTCGGGCCACTCACCTGGCGACGGGACACGGCGGACAGTAACGCACAGATTTTCACCCTCTGCACGGCGAAACTCCGCGTTAACCCGGAATCGGTTACCGCCCTGCCGCGGAAGGCCCGGGGTGCAGGATGACAACCTCGTCGGGGCGGCTCCATCCGAGGATGCGCCGCGCCTGCTCCTCCAGGATGTCGCCATCAATCTCGGGGCCGCGGATCAGTTCCACCCGGCGTCGGAGCCGCTCTTCGCGCGCCTGCAGGTCCTCAAGTCTTTCCTGCTGATGCCCGGCCTCGGCCTCCAGTTTCCTGAGCGCGACCAGGCCCCGCTCGCCATAGGCGGCGTGGAATCCGAAATAGAACACCAGGGCCGCGCCGATGAGCGGGGGCGCGAACTTCAGCAGGTGTCTCGATCCGGCGGGCGAAAGGGTCATCGGCGAATCGAATCAGAACCGATTCGCCCGGTCAAACGGATTGCGCCGCCTTCATGTGCTTTTTCCGCTGAAGGGGCCAAAGCGTTGCCGAATTGACTCTTTTCCAACGCACCGGACGGCTGACGCGAGGTCATCCTCGATCGATCGGCGCCATGCCGTCGAAGGGCAAATACTCATGAGTATAGTTTTTGATACCGATCAGTAAAAAAACACCTCGGCTCTGTTCTTTTCTGATTGCGGCCATTGCGTCATGCGCGCAGGCGAGGCTAAATGGCCGCAACGAGGCGTCAGAAGAAGCGCCCGCTTTACCTGCGTCCAACTGCAGGGACCCGGCGAAACGCCGGAGGAAAAAGGGACCGGTGGTCCGCAAAGGGAGGTAGATCATGAATCTCATCAAGACGTTGGGCGCGGTAGCGCTTGCGGCGAGCGTGACGCTCGCCATGTCGGCATCGGAAGCCGACGCGAAGAAGGTCCGCTGGAAGCTGCATTCCGCCTTCGGCACGAACGTGGCGGTTCTGGGGCCGGTCGGGCCGCGGATCACCGGCTGGGTCGACAAGGCTTCCGCCGGCGATTTCGACATCAAGGTGTTCGAGCCCGGCGCGCTGGCCGGCGGTTACGCCTATTACGACCCGATCAGCCAGGGCGCGTTCGAGGCGGCCTACGGCACGCCGGGCGCCAACCAGGGCAAGAACTCGGTCTTCGCCTTCCTTTCGACCTGGCCGTTCGGCCCGGGCGCGCTGGAGTTCAACGCCTGGCTGCAGTACGGCGGCGGTGTCGAGCTCGGCAAGGAGTTCTACGGGCGCGACAACATCGAATACTTCTACTGCGGCATGATCCCGCCGGAGACCTCCGGCTGGTTCCGCAACAAGATCACCAGCCTCGACGAGCTGAAGGGCCTGAAGATGCGCTTCTTCGGCATCGGCGCGAAGGTGATGCAGAAGTTCGGCGTGGCCACCCAGCAGCTCGCCGGCGGCGATATCTATCCGGCGCTGGAACTCGGCACCATCGACGCCACCGAGTTCTCGATGCCCGCCATCGACCGTACGCTCGGCTTCTACCAGATCGCCAAGTACAACTACTTCCCCGGCTGGCATCAGCAGTCCACGACCAACGAGTTCCTGGTGAACCGCGACAAGTGGAACGAGCTGGACGACCAGAAGAAGGCGATCTTCGAGATGGCCTGCACGGCCAATATCGGCGTGGAACTGGCCGAGGGTGAAGCCCTTCAGTCCGCGGCGATGATCGCCAACGAGAAGGACGGCGTGGAGAATGTCGACTGGTCGCCGGAGATCCTCGACCAGCTCCGCGGCGCCTGGGGGGAGGTGCTCCAGGAGGAGCTTGCGGCCAATCCGGACGTCAAGCGCCTCTGGGACAGCTACACCGCCTTCCACGAGGAGTACAAGATCTGGGGTGAGCGCGGCTATCTGAAGTAGTCCGGCGTGACGCGGCGGCGGCCGCCAGCGGCCGCCGCCGCACCCGGTTTTGCAACGACCGGCGTGAGTACCCGCGCCGGTCGATTCTTGCCAACGGCACGGGCCCCAGCAGCGTCAGATCCGGGTCCGCGAACGCCCAGGAAGACGGGACTCCAGACAAGATGCTCAAACTCGCCGACGCGGCCGACCGTTTCTCCCGCTCCATCGGGAAGGGGGCGAGCTGGCTGATCCTGCCGCTGATCATGATCATCATGTTCGACGTGATCACGCGGAAGATCGACATCATCAAGGAATGGTCCGCAGAGATCACGATCCACTACGGCTATTCCGTCTCCTTCATCCTGCAGGATCTGCAGTGGCACATCCACGGCGTGCTGCTGATGCTGAGTTTCGGCTTCGCCTATCTGATGAACGCCCATGTCCGCGTCGACATCTTCCGCGAAATGGGCTCTCGGCGAACCCAGTGCTGGATCGAATTCATCGGCCTGATCCTGTTCGCCATGCCGTTCCTGTGCTTCATGCTGGCCAAGTCCATCGACATGGTGGCCCTTTCCTACCATCAGGGTGAGGGGTCGGAATCGATGGTCGGGATTCCCTGGCGCTACGTCATCAAGTCGGCGATGCCGATCGGCTTCTTCGTCATGCTGATCGCCGCCTTCGCCATGACCATACGCGTCGCGGCCTATCTCTGGGGATCGCCGGACGCGCGGGTCCGCGCCGAACAGGACATCCCCTTCTTCACCGATATCGACGTGCTGCCGAAGGTCTCCCTGGACGACGGGCCGGAAGTCCTTTCGGTCGAGGGAGAGCGCTGACGATGGAATTCTTCGAATGGCTGATTGACGATCACCTCTACGACTACATCGGCGGCTACATGTTCCTGGCGCTGGCCATGGCCCTGTTCACGGGCCTGCCGGTCGCTTTCGCGCTTGGCGGCATCTCGCTGATCTTCGGCCTGCTGGGCATTGCCATCGGCGTGCTGGACTACGCCATCTTCTATCAGGTCATCAACCGCATCTGGGGCGGCGACGGCGCCTCGGGAGCGGTGCAGAACCCGATCCTGGTGGCGATCCCCTGTTTCGTGTTCATGGGCACCATGCTGGAGCGCAGCCGCGTCGCCGCCGACCTGCTGCACATTCTGCAGATCATGCTGCGCCGCGTTCCCGGCGGCCTCGCGCTCTCGATCACCGTCATGGGCACCATCATGGCCGCGACCACCGGCATCATCGGCGCCTCGGTCGTGATGATGACCCTGCTGGCGCTGCCGACCATGCTCCGGCGCGGCTACCAGCATTCGCTGGCCACCGGCACCATCGCCGCCAGCGCGACGCTGGGCATCCTGATCCCGCCCTCGATCATGCTGGTGCTGATGGCCAACCTGCTGGCGGTGTCGGTCGGCAACCTGTTCATCGGCGCGGTGCTGCCGGGTCTGGTGCTTTCGGGCCTCTACTTCATCTACATCATGACCCGGGCGACGATTAACCCGAGCGTCGCCCCGCCCCTGCCCGAAGACATGATTCACGTCGATCCGACGAACTTCCGGAACGTCGCCGTCTATTTCTCGGTCACCGTGGCCATCGTGATCGCCGTCTACGTCCTCTCGCGACTGGGCATCGACTGGGTGAACTGGTCGCTGATCGGCTTCCTCGCCATCTTCACCTATTCGATGATGATGGGCCGCAAGGAGGGCAACACCATCTTCGGCGGCATCCTGAAGGGCTTCGTGCCGCCGATCTTCCTGATCATCATGGTGCTGGGGTCGATCTTCGCCGGCTGGGCCACCCCGACCGAGGCCGCGGGCATCGGCGCCTTCGGCTCGATGATACTGGCCGCCTTCAACCGCACGCTGACGAAGGAGGTCGTGCGGGAAGTCTGCCACCGTACGGGGCTGACCACGGCGATGATCTTCTTCATCTTCGTCGGCGCGACGGCGTTCTCCACCATCTTCCGCAACGTCTATGGCGAGGATCTGATCATCGAGCTGATCGAAGTCCTCGACCTGGGCGCATGGCCGCTGCTGTTCCTGCTGATGTTCTCGGTCTTCCTGATGGGTTTCTTCTTCGACTTCCTGGAGATCACCCTGATCATCCTGCCGGTCTTCGCGCCCGTCATCCAGGCCTTCTCGCCCGAGTTCGCAAGCCATCTGGGCGTCGAGGGCCTGCCCTTCCAGCAGATCCAGGAACAGGTGATCTACTGGTTCGCGATCCTGGTGGCCGTGAATCTGCAGACATCGTTCCTGACACCACCATTCGGCTTCGCGCTGTTCTACATGAAGGGCGTGGCGCCGCCTGAGGTGAAGATGCAGTCGATCTACCGGGGCATCATCCCGTTCGTGACGCTGCAGGTGATCGGTCTCGGCGTCGTCATCCTGTTCCCGCAGGTCACCCTCTGGCTGCCCAGGCTGATGCTGCAATAGCGCGGCGTCCGGGGGGCGGCGGAGGACCGACCCCCGGCCCCGCTGCAATCGCAGACCCGAGGCCCATATGCGGGGAAACGGAACCCCGGGAGGCCGACAATGAAACTGTATGGCGTACGCATCTTCGTCGACGACTTCGACAAGGCGCACGAATTCTATTCCGACCTGCTGGCCCTGCCGACCAACTGGCGGGCCGACGGGATGCGGGCCGCCGGCTACGGCCTGGAGAATGCGGAGCTGATCGTCGAGGAGGCGAAGGCGGCCGACAAGGGCCTGGTCGGCCGGTTCGTCGGCATCTCGATGACCATCGACAACATCGGCGCCGCCTACGAGACCCTCAGCGGCCGGGGCGTGCGCTTCGAGGGCCCGCCGGAAAAGCAGGAATGGGGCGGCACGCTCGCGCATTTCCGCGACCCGGCCGGCAATGTCCTGACCCTGCTGGAATAGGGCGGGAGAGGCCCGTGACCGGTGACGGCGGCGACCTGCCCGAGCACCTGCTGATCATGGACGGCGATTGCGCGCTGTGCTCCGGCGCCGCACGCTGGATCGCCCGCCACGACAGACGCGGCGAGTTCCGTATCGCCACGGCGGCCAGTCCGCTGGGGCGTCGGCTTCTGGCCGGACTGGGCCTCGACCCGGACGACCCCGAAAGCTGGCTCTACATCGAACGGGGACAGGTCCGGACCTCGCTGGAAGCCGTGATCGCCGCCGGCGCGCGGCTGGGCGGCGCCGGACGCCTGCTCGGCGCCTTCAGGGTCCTCCCCCGCCCGGCGCAGAACTGGCTCTACCGCCGCATCGCGCGCAACCGCTATGCTCTCTTCGGCCGGGCCGAACTCTGCGCCCTGCCCGACCCGGAACTGCAGCGGCGATTGATTGGCGGGGTGTGACGCTCAGACCGCGTTGTGGACCCCGCCGCCCATGAGTTCCTCGACGAACAGGCCGACGAGCTGGGTGCGGTTGGAAACGCCGGCCTTGGCGTAGACACGGGCGAGCTGGGCCCGGACGGTACCCTGCGCGGCGCTGCGGAAGCCGGCGATCTCGGCCACGTCGAAGCCCTTCAACGCCAGCATCGCCACATCCGACTCCGCCGGAGTCAGTTTCCATCTGGCGAAATAGCTGTCGATCAGTTCGACGAAGGCGCCGGATGCCACCGACAGCGCGGCTTCGGCGCGCTGGTTCCGTTCCAGCGTGCGGCGCATCTCGAGCCCGCCAAGGACGACGCCCGCCACCAGCATCAGGGCGACCAGCGCTTCGAAGGCCGTGTGCAGATCGAGACCGACACGGCCGAAATCGGTGATCACATCGCCGACGAAGAAGACAGCACAGAGCGCCTGGACGGCCAGCAGGACGGCCAGGATGGCCGCCCGCCGGTCGCCGGCGCCGTGTCCCGGATCTTTCTGCCTGGCGGTCATTCGCGCCGGGAACGCGGCGTCTCCCGCCGGCCCGTCACCATCTGCCGCGCCAGGTTCACCCCGGACAGACGGCTCTCAAGGATCACGCCGCCGACATGCAGCGCGGCAAGCAGCAGGAGCAGGTTGGCGAAGACCTCGTGCACCTCTTCCAGAACCTCTTCCCCCTCGTCGTCGTGCCCGTCCTCATCGTGGGTTTCGTAACGCTCCACCTGAGCGTCGGAAGCGGCCGGAAAGGGCGAACTTTCCATCATCACGCCGGTCACGGAAACCAGCGCCAGGGAACCCCAGAGGGCATAAACCATCAGGGCCCCAAGCGGATTGTGGGAATCATGCCGCCGGTGACGGCCGGTCATCAAGTCGCCAATGTGCCCCAGCGCAGCCGAGAGGCTCGGCGGGAAGGCCGAGAACCGGGCCGGCGCGGTGCCCACGACCCCCCACATGACCCGCAGCGCCAGCAGTCCGAGCGCTACGTAGCCGATCCAGATGTGGGCCAGCGCGTGTTCATCGATCACCAGACCGTTGAGCAGCACCGCTGCCGCCACGCCCCAGTGGGTGAGACGGACCAGGGGATCCCATATGCGGTCCGGCGCTTGACCTGCTTCGGAGGCCATCAGTCGTCTTCCCGGACGCGGAGAACGCGGCCGTCCGCGCCATCGACATCGATCTCGTAGACCCGCCCGTCGCGGATCGCCTTTATCTCGACCCGGCCATGCTCGCGCTCCATCCGCACGATGCGGTAGCCTTCGTCCGTCAGTTGGCGGACAATATCGTCATCGATCGCCCGGGCTTCGGCTTCGCCGCGGCGATATCCTTCGTCGTGACCTTCCCGACTTTTCCGGCCTTCATCGTCCCGGTCGCCGCGCGTTTCGTGCTCACGGTCGCGCTGCCGGTATTCGCGTCGCTCATGGTCGCCATATTCGGCGCGGACGCCACGGTCGTCGCCCTGGCGATCGGACGCCATTACAGGTGAGGCGATCAGAAGTGGCGCGGTCAGGGCAAGCATGATCATGGCCTTCATCGGACATCTCCATCTCCGGTTCGCGGCGTCGCAGCCGCCCCCTTTCAATGGCGCACGGACCCGGGGTCCGGTATCGACCCGGCGCTTACAATGCCCCGCATAAGCGCATGCTTATGCCGGGATTCCCCGGTTTCCGCCTCAACGCCCGGCCAGGCGGCGTTCGCGGTAAAATGTATAGATGCCGGTGACCACGACAATGGCCGACCCGATCAGGGTCCAGCGGTCGGGCCAGTGGCCGAAGACGACGATGCCGGAGAGGATCGCCCAGATCAGGATGGTGTAGCGGAAGGGCGAGATGAAGCCGATATCGCCCACCCGCATCGCCGCCACCGATGACGTGTAGCCGGTGATCAGGAAACAGGCCGCGCCGCCCAGCAGGGCGATCTCGTAGCCGCCGATGGGCCGCCATTCCTGCGTCGGCGCGAAGACCGCGCCCATCAGCGTGATGAAGAAGGCGGTCAGCAGGGCGACGAAGGCGGACGGAATCGACGCCGTCAGCCGCCGGGTCATGATGTCCCTGAGCACGATGAAGCAGACCGCGGCCAGCGCCCAGAGCGAATAGGCGTTGAAGCCCTCCGAGCCGGGCCGGACGATGATGAGGACGCCCGCGAAGCCGACCAGAATGGCGCTGTAGCGCCGCCAGCCCACCGGCTCCCGCAGGAACAGCGCCCCCGCCAGCGTCACCGCCAGCGGCATGGACTGCAGGATCGCCGTGGCGTTGGCGATGGGCATGTTGAACAGCGCCTGCAGGAAGCAGTAGGTGCCGCCGACCTCGCCGACGATGCGCCAGGCGAGGATCGTCCGGTCGCCGCGCGGGACGGAGACCATCAGGGCGCCGCGCCGCCAGGCGATGAGCGCCAGCATGGTCGTGGCGAACAGCCCGCGCACCAGCAGGGCCTGGAAGAACCCCACGTCCGCCGAGGCGAGCTTCATCATGGCGTCGTTGATGCCATAGCCGGCCATGCAGACCGACATCAGCAGCGCGCCCCGGAGATTGTCGGCCGACGAGTTCATCGCGCGATCTGGCGCGGAAGCGGCGCGGCCCGCAAGCGCGAACTTCGCCGGACCGTCATTCGCAGCACCCGGCAGGCAGTCAGTTCACCTGCCGGTCCCGGCCTTCCCAGTAGGGCGCACGCAGTTCCCGCTTCAGGATCTTGCCCGACGGGTTGCGCGGCAGCTCGGCGACGAAATCCACCGACTTCGGGGCCTTGTACCCGGCAATGCGCTCCCGGGCGTAGGCGACCAGCTCGTCCTCGGTCAGGCGCGCGCCTTCCTTCAGCACGACCACGGCCTTGACCGCCTCGCCCCACTTCGCGTCGGGCACGCCGATCACCGCGATGTCAGCGATCGCGGGGTGGCCGAACAGCGCGCTCTCCACCTCGGCCGGATAGATGTTCTCGCCGCCGGAGACGATCATGTCCTTGATGCGGTCGTGGATGTAGAGATAGCCGTCCGCGTCCAGATAGCCGGCATCGCCGGTGCGGAACCAGCCCTCGCGCAGCACCGCCGCGGTCGCCTCGGGGCGCTTCCAGTAGCCCTTCATGTTCTGCGGCGTACGGCAGATGATCTCGCCGACCTCGCCGGCCGGCATCTCCCGGCCCTCGTCGTCGACGATGCGGATCTCGACCGCCTCGTGGGCCTTGCCGCAGGACTTCATGCGCGGGCCGCCCTCCGGACGGTGTTCCTCGGGCGGCAGATAGGTGATGGCGCCTGACGTCTCGGTCAGGCCGTAGACCTGGGCGAAGTCGCAGCCGAACAGGCCGACGGCGCGCTGCAGCAGGTCCAGCGGGATCGGCGAGGCGCCGTAGATCACCAGCCGCAACGAGGAGAAATCCGTGTCCTTCACCTTCGGATGCTGGGTCAGGAACAGGATCACCGCCGGCACGAACAGCACGATCGAGACCCGTTCGGTCTCGATGGTCTCCAGGATCAGGCCCGGATCGACGTCGGCGTGCAGGATGTTGGTGCAGCCCGAGTAGAGACCGACGATGCCCCAGCCGCCGCCGGCAATGTGGAACAGCGGCATGCAGATCAGGTTGACGTCATCCGCATTCCAGTTGGCCCAGCGCCGTGTCGCCGCCGGCATCAGGGACATCAGGTTGCAGTGCATCAGTTCGACGCCCTTGGGGTGCCCCGTGGTGCCGGAGGTGTACATCTGGCAGGCCGTGTCCGTCTCCAGCACCTCGACGCCGCATTCATGGTCGCCGCCCCGGTCGCGCCAGGCCAGATAGTCCGTCCATTCGTCGTCGGCAAAGTCGACGGCGACGATCCGCTTCACCGTCGGCAGGTCGCCCGCGATCCGGCGCACCAGGGCGGCATGGGCGGCATCGACGAAGAATATCTCGGCCCCTGCGTCGTTGACGACGAAGGCGACCTCCGGCGGCGCCAGACGGAAATTGACCGGCACCAGAACGACGCCTGCCTTGGCGGCGCCGAACTGAAGTTCGAAGAAGCGGTCGGTATTGGCGGCCAGCAGCGCGATGCGCGCGCCCTTGCCCAGGCCCGCGGCGCGAAGCGCGTTGGCGACCCGGTTGGTCGATCGATCGAGATCCGCATAGCTGTGTTCGCGGCCGCCGAACTTCAGCGCCGTCTTGCCGCCTCGTTCGGCCGCATGATGACGAAGAATGTCGCCCAGAACCTTCACAGCTTGCCTCCCTCGGATCCACCCTGCGACGGACCTACAGCCAGCGCTCCGACGGCGCAAGCCGATGCGCACCGATCACCGCCGGCCGGCGGGAGCGCCTTTGAACGGATCGGGACCGGCGATCCGCCGGCCCAGGCACGGCGGGCTGTGACATCGGTCATTCAAGAGATGGAATAATTCCATTTGGCATTGTCAGAAACGTTGGAAGCCCCATTTGCCTGAGCAGTGGCAAGGGACAGCCCGCGCCACCGATTGCATCCGCGCCGGCATCTCCGTTCCGGCGAGGATCGCGGTATTCCGTGACCGCGTTGTGACCAACGCGATGCCCTTCCGTGATCCTGCTGGCGTTGTGCCGGAGCGATACCAGATTGAGGACAGTCGGGCGCGGTAGCCGGATCGCCCGACGCACCAAGGGAACGGCGCGGAACCGCATCTTCCATGCCCATGGAGCGGATGCGGCGCTCGCGCCTCGGAGGACCCGGCCACCCCCTCGGCCGGGTCCTCCCCCGCGGCGCAGGGCCACCGCCTGCTGTCCGCTCACCCCTGTTACCGGTTCGGCCCGCGGCCCGCACATTGCGTAGCGTCCGGCCGCGCCGCGAGCCGGAAAGGAAGCCTTCGCCGCTCCGGCGGCGGAGGCTTCCACCTCCGTGCCACGCTGCCGGGCGATCATCTTTATATTAAAATCATTCTAATTCGTATTGACGTGCCCGTCCCCGACGCCTAAATCGGGATCATCGAACAACACACGGGCAAAGGAGATTTTTCATGCGCGTCCCATCCGTAACCTTCAAGACCCGCGTCCGCGACGAATCCGTCGAGGGGCCGAACAAGTTCCGCTGGCAGGACCGGACATCCGACGAGATCTTCAAGGGCCGCAAGGTCATCGTCTTCGGTCTGCCGGGCGCCTTTACCCCGACCTGCAGCTCGACCCACCTGCCCCGCTTCGAGGAGCTCCACGACCTGTTCATCGAGCAGGGCGTCGACGAGATCGTCTGCCTGTCGGTCAACGACGCCTTCGTGATGTTCCAGTGGGGCCGTCACCAGGGCATCGAGAAGGTGACCCTGCTGCCCGACGGTTCGGGCGAGTTCACCTCCAAGATCGGCATGCTGGTGAAGAAGGACAATCTCGGCTTCGGCTATCGCAGCTGGCGCTATTCCATGCTGGTCGAGGACGGCGAGATCGTCGAACTCTTCGAGGAGCCCGGCAAGGGAGATGACGTCGAGGGCGATCCCTTCGAGATCTCGAGCGCCGACCACATGATCGACGTCGTGCGCAAGCGCTACGCGAAGGCCGCCTGACCCGCATCGACAACGCAGCGTCAAGGAAATCCCCGCCGGGCCCCCGGCGGGGATTTTTCGTTGCGCCCGGTTCGCAACCTTCCCCCCCCACATCGCCGGGCGGCGGCGCGATACAGACGAACTGTCCTTGCCGGTTTAACCAAAACGAAAGCTCCTCCCATTACCACTTCGAAATGATCGGCTTCGAACAACCCCCAGGAGGAACGCCATGAACAACTTCGTCCGGACGGCCCTCGCCGCCGCTCTCGCCCTCGCGGTCCTGCCGGCGGCAGCGAACGAGTTCCGCGCCCCGCTGGAACAGCTCGCCCGGGGCGAGATCCGCAACATCGTCAACGACGCCACGGTCGTCGCCGCCATCAACGCGCAGAACCAGAAGACTGCCGGACTGGGCCAGACCGATATCGACGATCTCGACAAGAAGTGGCGCGCCGAGGTCGACGGCGGCGGTGGCGAACTGATCTCCGAAGTCCTCGCCAACAACCTCTCCGGCTATCTGAAGACCCGCAAGGAAGCCGCAGGCGGCCAGTTCACCGAAATCTTCGTCATGGACGGCAAGGGCCTCAACGTGGGCCAGTCCGACGTCACCTCCGACTACTGGCAGGGCGACGAAGCCAAGTGGAAGGAAACCTTCCTGGCCGGCGCGGACTCGATTCACATCAGCGATGTCGAGCTGGACGAGTCGACCCAGACCTATCAGAGCCAGGTCAGCGTTCCGATCGTCGATCCCGCCAGCGGCGCCGTGATCGGCGCGGCGACGTTCGGCGTCGACGTCTCCTCTCTCTGAGCCGACGGAGAACCCGGTCATGACCGAACAGACCCAGTCCGCGCCCGCCCCGAAGCGGAAGGGCGACATCCGCCGCTTCCGCGGCCTAGGGGCGCGGCTCATCGCCGTGGTGCTGCTCGGCGTCGTCGCCGGGTTCACCGCCATCATCGCGCTTCAGTTCACCGCGGAGCGCGAGCGCGTCCGGGAATTCGTCGCGGCCGGCAATCTGGAGCAGACCCGGCTTCTGGCCGCCCAGGTCGGCGGCGCCGTACGCTTCGGCAAGGTCGAACACATCCGCGACGCCTACCAGCCCCTGACAGCCGGCGAAGGTGCGGCCGTGGCCGCCATCCGCGTCATGAAGGCCGACGCCGGCGCCATCGTCGAATACAATTCGGAAGCTCTGGCCGCCGCGGACGAAGCGGCGATCGAGGCCGCGGTGACGCAGTCCGCCGAGACCGGCGAGCCGTTCAACGCGATGGCCGGCGGTCAACAGGTCGTCGTCACGCCGATCCGCTTCGGCCCGAACAATGACGTGGTCGGCGCCCTCGCCATGGTCTGGGACTTCGGCCGCGCCGACGCCGAGATCCTGTCGGGCGCGCTGGAGGCGCTGGTGATCGCCGGCGCGATCGCCGCCGCGCTGCTGGCCGGCATCGTCTTCATGATATCGCGCATGGTTTCCTACCCCATCCTGCGCATGAACCGCCGCATGCAGGCCCTGGCGGCCGGCGACACCGGGGTCGCGGTCCCCTATCTGGACCGCCGCGACGAGATCGGGGCGATGGCGAAGTCCATCGAGGTGTTCAAGCGGAACGCCGTCGAGAAGGCCGAACTGGAGTCGCGTGAACGCGAAACGGAGACCCGCGCCGAAGCGGAACGCAGGGCAGCGATGCAGGAACTCGCGGGCGAATTCGAGCATGCGGTGGGCAACATCGTTAAGGCCGTCTCCAGCGCCGCCACCGAGTTGCAGGCCGCGGCCCAGGCCATGACGGCCACCGTGGACGAAACCAACAACCGCTCCGCCGCCGTCGCCAGCGCCTCCGAGCAGGCATCGGTGAACGTCCAGACCGTGGCCTCGGCGACGCAGGAAATGTCGAACTCGATCCGCGAGATCGGCCGCCAGGCGTCCGAATCCTCGACACGCGCCGGCACCGCCGAAAGGGAAGCCGACGAGACGGTCGTCACCGTGCAGCAGCTTGCCGACACGGCGGAGAAGATCGGCGAGGTCGTGGCCCTGATCAAGGAAATCGCCGAGCAGACCAACCTGCTGGCGCTCAACGCCACCATCGAGGCCGCCCGCGCCGGCGACGCCGGCAAGGGCTTTGCGGTCGTCGCATCCGAGGTCAAGACGCTCGCCAATCAGACCGCCAAGGCGACCACGGACATCGCCGAGCAGATCCAGGCCATCCAGGCGGCGACCGGCAGTTCGGCCGCCGCGATCTCCCGGGTGACCGGCGCGGTCAAGGAACTGTCCGGCATCGCTTCGACGATCGCCGCCGCAGTGGAAGAGCAGACCGCAGTCACCCAGGACATCTCCCAGAACGTGCAGCAGGCCGCTTCTGGCACGCAGGATGTCTCGGTCAACATCTCCGGCGTCACTGAGGCGGCGAGCCAGTCCAGTTCCGCAGCCGCCCAGGTTCTCGCTTCGGCCGGCGATCTCGCGCATCAGGCCAACGCCCTCAACGCCGAGATCAACGGCTTCCTGGAGCGTGTGCGCGCCGCCTGACCCCGATGACCGGCGGCTGTCCTGCAGCCCCCGCCGCCCGCCGGCGGGGGTTGTTCGTTTGTACCGGACGCGCAACCGGTGCATGCTGCCGGCCATGAAACCGGCGGACACCGATGGCGAACGACTGGCCCGGCTGCGGCTGATCCGCAGCGAGAACGTCGGCCCCGTGAATTTCATGCGCCTGCTGGCGCGGCTCGGCGACGCCGAGGCGGCGCTGGAGGCGCTGCCCGATATTGCGCGCCGCAATGGCCGCCGCAGGCTGCGGGTGGCGTCCGTCCAGCAGGCGGAAAGGGAAGTCGAAGGTCTTCGCCGCATCGGCGGACGGCTGATCATGGCCGGCGACCCCGACTACCCGGCCCGGCTGGCGCAGGCGGAAGGCGCGCCGCCGGTGATTTCCGTGCTGGGTGACGCCGGGCTGCTGGAACGGCCGACGGTGGCCGTCGTCGGCGCCCGCAACTGCTCCGCCAACGGCCGCACGCTCTGCCGCCGCATCGTCGGCGAACTGGGCGCCCAGGGCCATGTCGTGATCTCCGGCCTCGCCCGCGGCATCGATGCCGAGGCCCATCGCGCCAGCCTCGATACCGGAACCGCAGCCGTCGTCGCCGGAGGCGTCGACATCTTCTATCCGCCGGAGAACGAAGCCCTGCAGAAGGAAATCGCCGAACGCGGCGTCGTCCTGGCCGAACAGCCCCTGGGCGCGGAACCCAAGGCGCGGCATTTTCCCCGCCGCAACCGGGTGATCTCCGGGCTCTCGCTGGGCGTTCTGGTGGTGGAGGCGGCATTGCGCTCCGGCACGCTGATCACGGCGCGCTACGCCGGCGAGCAGGGCCGCGACGTCTTCGCCGTGCCGGGTTCGCCGTTGGACCCCAGGGCCCGCGGCGCCAATCGCCTGATCCGCGAGGGCGCGCGCCTGGTGGAAAGCGCCGACGACATTCTCGAGGAGCTTGCCTCGGGCCGCACCAGCCTGTTCCAGCCCGTGCCGGCGCGCTTCGAGGGCCCGGCGGAGGATGCCGGATTCGCTCTCGATCCGGGCGACGAGGCGCGCAGCGCCCTGATCGAGGCCCTGTCGCCGGAACCGGCAGAGGCCGACGTGCTGATGCGGGCCAGCGGCCTCGGTCCGTCCGATTTCAACGCGCTCATCGTGGAGCTGGAGATCGCTGGCCGGGTGCAGCGTCATGCCGGCAACCGTTACGCCCTCAATCATGACGGGTAACACGTCCCGGCCGCGAGGGCCGTTGACAGCCTATGGGCCAGCCCCCATTTTCGCCGCTCACTGATCGGGCCTAAGGTCCCCTCCCCCAACGCGCTGAGGTGCCATGGACGTCGTTGTCGTCGAGAGCCCGGCCAAGGCCAAGACCATCAACAAGTATCTGGGGTCCAACTACACGGTCCTGGCATCCTTCGGTCATGTGCGCGACCTGCCCTCCAAGGACGGTTCGGTCCTGCCGGAGGAAGATTTCTCCATGACCTACCAGGCCGACCCGAAATCGGCCAAACACCTGAAGGCCATCGCCGACGCGGTGAAGGATGCGGACCGGCTGGTGCTGGCGACCGACCCCGACCGCGAGGGCGAGGCCATTTCCTGGCACGTGCTGGAGGCGCTGAAGTCCCGCCGGGCGCTGAAGAAATCAGTCGAGGTGGAGCGCGTCGTCTTCAACGAGATCACCAAGGGCGCGATCACCGAGGCGATGAAGCACCCCCGGGCGATCGACATGGACCTCGTCAACGCCCAGCAGGCGCGCCGGGCGCTGGACTATCTGGTCGGGTTCACGCTGAGCCCGGTGCTCTGGCGCAAGCTGCCGGGCGCGCGCTCCGCGGGACGGGTGCAGTCCGTCGCGCTCCGGCTGATCGTCGAGCGTGAACTGGATATCGAAAAGTTCAGGCCGCAGGAATACTGGTCGATCAAGGCCGTCTTCCGCACCGCCGCGGGGGAGGATGTCACCGCACGCCTGACGCAGGTCGACGGACGCAAGCTGGACCGCCTGGACATCAAGACCGAGGCGGAAGCGATGGAACTGGCCCGCCGCGCCGAGGCGGGCAGCTTCACCGTGGGCGAGATCGAGACCCGCCAGACCAGCCGCCGGCCCTGGCCGCCCTTCATCACCTCGACCCTGCAGATGGAGGCCTCGCGGAAGCTCGGCTTCAGCGCGCGCCAGACCATGCAGGTGGCGCAGAAGCTCTACGAGGGCGTGGACATCGGCGGCGAGACCATCGGCCTGATCACCTATATGCGGACCGACGGCGTCCAGCTCGCCTCCGAGGCCATCGACGCCATCCGGGCGACCATCGGCGAGGAATACGGCCGGCCCTACGTGCCCTCCAAGCCACGTCACTGGGCGACCAAGGCAAAGAACGCCCAGGAAGCGCACGAGGCGATCCGCCCGACCGACGTCACCCGCACGCCGGAGCAGATGAAGCGCTATCTCTCCGCCGAGCAGTCCAGGCTCTACGACCTGATCTGGAAACGCACGGTGGCCAGCCAGATGGCCGATGCACGCCTCGCCCAGACCGGCGTGGACATCCCGGACGCGGCGGGCGGCATCGTCTTCCGCGCCACCGGCACGGTGGTCGAGTTTCCGGGCTTCCTGAAGGTCTACGAGGAGGGGCGCGACGACACCTCCGACGACGATGACGACCGCCGCCTACCGAAGCTGACCGAAGGCGAGGGCCTCGACCGCCGCGACGTGCAGCCGGACCAGCACTTCACCCAGCCGCCGCCGCGCTACACCGAAGCGACGCTGGTGAAGAAGCTGGAGGAACTGGGCATCGGCCGGCCCTCCACCTATGCCTCGATCCTCTCGGTGCTGCAGGACCGCGACTACGTCACCCTGGAGAAGAAGCGCTTCGTGCCCCAGGACAAGGGCCGCGTCGTCACCGCATTCCTGATCAACTTCTTCAGCCGTTATGTCGAATACGACTTCACCGCCTCGCTGGAGGAGGAACTGGACGACATCTCTGCGGCCAAGGAAGACTGGAAGGAGGTGCTGCGGCGCTTCTGGAAGGACTTCTCGGCGGCGGTCGACGAGACGAAGGAACTGCGGATCGGGGAGGTGCTGGAGGCGCTGAACGATTTCCTGGCGCCCTCGCTGTTCCCGGAAAAGGAAGACGGCTCCGACCCGCGCCTGTGCCCGAACTGCGCCGAGGGGCGCCTCAGCCTGCGCCTCGGCAAGTTCGGCGCGTTCCTGGGCTGTTCCAACTATCCGGACTGCAAGTTCACCCGCCGCCTGGGCGGCGACGACGATCAGAAGAAGGCCGAGATGGAAGGCGACCGGGAGATGGGCGTCGACCCTGCCACGGGCGAGACCATCTGGCTCAAGATCGGCCCCTACGGCCCCTATCTGCAACTCGGCGAAGGCGCCCCGGGCGAGAAGCCCAAACGCGTCTCCCTGCCCAAGGGGCTGGAGCCGAACGACGTCGATCTGGAACTGGCCATCCGGCTGATCGCCCTGCCGCGTCATGTCGGCGAGCACCCGGAGACCGGCAGCCCGATCACGGCGGGCATCGGCCGCTACGGTCCGTTCGTCGAACATGAGAAGAAATACGCCAATCTGCCCGACTGGCGCGAGGTGCTCGACGTCGGCATCAACCGCGCCGTCACCGTGCTGGCGGAAAAGAAGAGCGGCGGACGGGCGCAGCCGAAAGCGCTGAAGTCCCTCGGCGAGCATCCGGAAGAAGGCGGCGAGGTACAGGTTCTCGACGGCCGCTACGGTCCCTATGTAAAGCACGGCAATGTCAACGCGACGATCCCGAAGGACGTCGATCCGCAGTCCATCACCATGGACGAGGCGGTGAGGTTGATCGCCGAACGTGCGGCGAAGGCCGGCAAGGGCAAGAAGAACACGAAATCGAAGACGACGGCCGGGCGCACGGCGAAGACATCGACGAAGAAGGCCCAGCCGAAGTCGAAAGCGAAGTAGGCGTGACCGACGGCAATCTGCCGACCAAGAAGGAAATCCGGGATTTCATCGACGAATCCGGCGGGACCGCCGGCAAGCGGGAGGTGGCGCGCGCCTTCGGCATCAAGGGCCAGGACCGCATCTGGCTGAAACGCGTGCTCAAGGAAGTCGCCGCGGAACGCACTGCCGAGACCCAGGAAAAGGGCCGCCCGCCCGGCCGCCTGCCGCCGGTCATGGTGCTGGACGTCACCGCCATCGGCGAGGACGACGACGTGCTGTGCCGGCCCGCCAAGTGGGAATCGGAAGCGGAAAGCCCGCGCATCGTGCTGGATCCGGACACGGTCCGCGGCCCGGCGCCGAAGCCGGGCGACCAGTTCCTTGCCCGTCTGTCCCGGCACAGCCAGGGCTACGAGGCCCGCGCGATCCGGCGGCTGCAGATCACTCCGCGGCGCATCCTGGGCGTGCTGCAGATGGTCGGTACCGAGGGCCGCGTCCGCCCTGCCGACCGCAAGCTGCGCGACGAGATGATCGTGCGCGCCGGCGACCTCAAGGGCGCCCAGTCCGGCGACCTGGTGGAGATCGAGGCCCTGCCCGGCCGTGCGCTGGGACCGCGGCACGCGAAGGTCGTCGACGTGCTGGGCTCCTTCGACAATCCCCGCGCCATCTCGCTGATGTCGATCCAGACCCATGGCATCCCGAAGGACTTCACCGCGGAGGCTCTGGGCGAGGCGGCGGAAGCACTGCCGGTGACGGAACTGCACGGCCGCGAGGATCTGCGCGACGTGCCGCTGGTCACCATCGATCCCTCTGACGCGCGCGACCACGACGACGCAGTATGGGCGGCGGCCGATGACGACCCGGAGAACGAAGGCGGTTTTCGCATCATCGTCGCCATCGCCGACGTGGCCCATTACGTCAGATCCGGCAGCGCCCTCGACAAGGCGGCTCAGGAACGCGGCGTCTCCTGCTATTTCCCCGACCGGGTCGCGCCCATGCTGCCGGAAACCCTGTCCGCCGACCTCTGCTCGCTGATGCCCGGCGAGGTCCGGCCCGTTCTGGCGGTCGAGATCGTGATCGACGCCAAGGGCCGGAAGCTTCGCCACCGCTTCCGGCGCGCGCTGATGCGCTCGGCCGCCAACATCGCCTACGAGGATGTGCAGGCGGCGATCGACGGCGCGCCACGGCCGGAAATCGAACCGCTGCTGGACAACGTCCTGAAGCCGCTTTTCGGCGCCTACCGGCTGCTGGCCAAGGCCAGGGACCGCCGCCAGCCGCTGCACATCGAACTGCCGGAACGCAAGGCGGAGATCGGCGAGGACGGCTACATCGCCGCGATCCGGCCGCGCGAACGCCTGGAGGCGCACAAGGTCATCGAGGAAATGATGATCCTGGCCAATGTCTGCGCCGCCGAAACGCTGGAGAAACGCAAGAAGATCTGCGTCTATCGCGTCCACGAACCGCCCGACCCGGAGCGGCTCAAATCGCTGAAGGAGTTCCTCGGGACCCTGGAGATCGACTTCACGATCGGCGAAGTGATGCGGCCGAAACAGTTCAACAAGGTGCTGGACCGGGCCTCGGGCACCGACGAGGAAGCCATGGTCAACGAGGCGGTGCTGCGAGCCCAGACGCAGGCCTATTACAGCACCGACAACATGGGCCATTTCGGCCTCTCGCTGAAGCGCTACGCTCACTTCACCTCGCCGATCCGCCGCTACGCCGACCTGCTGGTGCACCGTGCCCTGGTCGACGCCATGCGCGCGGGCAATGACGGCCTGCGCGACATGGACAAGGCGACGGTGGAGAAACTGGCCGAACAGACATCCGAGTTCGAGCGCCGCGCCATGCTGGCCGAGCGCGACGCCATGGACCGCTTCACGGCGATCTACCTGAAGGACCAGGTGGGCGGCATGTTCGCGGGCCGGGTGTCGGGCGTGACCCGGGCCGGACTGTTCGTCACCCTGGCCGAGACCGGCGCCTCCGGCATCGTGCCCATGCGTACCCTGGGCGACGACTATTACGATTTCGACGAACCGGCGCGCATGCTGGTGGGACGGCGCACGGGCCGACTCTGGCGGCTGGGCGACCCGGTGACCGTGAAGCTGCAGGACGCGGTGCCGGTGACCGGCGGGCTGGTGCTGGAAATCGTGGCGAGCGAGAAGAAGGACGCCAGGGCGAAGACCCGGCCGGGTCCCGGTCGGAAGCGCCCCGCCGGCGGCCGGCCGCCGCGGGAGAAGCACCGGGGCCGACGGCGTCGCTGAACTGTCATCCGGCGGCGCGAACATGCCGGCCGGACCTTGGAGGGGACGAGCATGACCGACCTGGCCGCCGACCGGCGGCGCGTCTATCTGATGCGCCATGGCGACGTGAACTACTACGACGAGAACGGCGTCCGCGTCGCCGAGCCGGACAAGGTGCCGCTGACCGATCTCGGCCACGAACAGGCGGCGGCCATGGGCGAGGCGCTGCGCGAGGTTCATTTCGACCGCGCCGTCTGCTCGGGCCTGCTGCGCACGGTGCAGACGGCGGAAGGTGCGCTGGGCGGGCGCCCCGATCCGAAGCTCGAGATCATCGGCGGACTGCGGGAGATCAGGTCCGGCGCCGCCGCGCTGATGAACCGCTCCGAGTCGCTGTCCGAAATGGTCTACGCCTTCGAACGCGCCCACGAGCCCGGCATGCGCTTCGCCCGGGGCGAGGCGTTCGACGCCTTCTATGAGCGCGTGACTGCGACCATCCACGAACTGCTGATCGAGGACGACTGGCGCACCATGCTGATCGTCGCCCATGGCGGCGTGAACCGGGTCGTCTTCTCCTGGCTCACCCATGCCGGCCTGCACGGGCTGGCCCGGTTCGAACAGGACACGGCCTGCCTCAACATCATCGACCTCGACGTCGCCGACGGCCGGCTGGCTCGCTATTTCCTGCGCATGATGAACTGGCGGCCCGACGAGCCGTGGCGTCTGGACGACCGGCGCACCAACCAGGAACGCTATTTCGCCCAGCGCGCCGACGCCTGATCCGCTTGCCGCGGCGTCGGGCGGACGTTAGGTGTACTTCCGTTGGGAATCTGGGAGTCCGCCATGAACGCGCCCGTCACCGTCGCCTATTCCGCCTGCCCGCACGACTGCCCCTCGACCTGTGCGCTGGAGGTGGACGTACTGGCGCCGGACCGGATCGGCCGCGTGCGCGGATCGAAGGACAACAGCTACACCGACGGCGTGATCTGCGCCAAGGTCGCCCGCTACGCCGAACGCATCCACCATCCTGACCGGCTGACGAAGCCGATGATCCGCACCGGACCCAAGGGGTCCGACCAGTTCCGCGAGGCGTCCTGGGACGAGGCGCTGGACCTGGTGGCGGAGAAGTTCCTCGCCATCGAGGCCGAACACGGCGCCGAGGCGATCTGGCCATATTACTACGCCGGGACCATGGGCCTGGTGATGCGCGACGGCATCAACCGCCTGCGCCACGCCAAGGGCTACAGCCGGATGCATGGCACCTTCTGCACGACCATGGCCTTCACCGGCTATATCGCCGGCACCGGCCTGCTGGCCGGCGTCGACCCGCGAGAGATGGCCAAGTCCGACTGCGTCGTGATCTGGGGCACCAATCCGGTGAACACCCAGGTCAACGTCATGACCCACGCCATCAAGGCGCGCAAGGAACGCGGGGCGAAGATCGTCGCCATCGACGTCTACCGCAACGGCACTATCGACCAGGCCGACATGGGCCTGATCCTGAAGCCGGGCACCGACGGCGCGCTGGCCTGTGCGGTGATGCACATCGCTTTCCGCGACGGCCATGCCGACCGCGACTACATGGCGAAGTACACCGACGATCCGGCGGGTCTGGAGGCGCATCTGGCCGACAAGACCCCGGAATGGGCAGCGGAGATCACCGGCCTCGGTGTCGAGGAGATCGAAGCCTTCGCGAAGCTGGTGGGGGAGACGCCCCGGACCTTCTTCCGGTTGGGCTACGGTTTCACACGGGGGCGCAACGGCTCGGTGAACATGCACGCCGCGCTTTCCGTGCCCGCGGTCCTGGGCTCCTGGCGGCACGAGGGCGGCGGCGCCTTCCACAACAACGGCGCCATCTACCACTGGGACCGGGGTCTGATCGAAGGGCTGGACATCCAGGGGCGGCACACGCGCATTCTCGACCAGTCGCGCATCGGCCCGGTGCTGACGGGCGACCGCCGCGACCTGGGCGACGGCCCGCCGATCATGGGTCTGTTCACGCAGAACACCAACCCGGCCATGGTCGCTCCGGAACTGAACAAGGTCCACGCCGGGCTGGCCCGCGAAGACCTGTTCACCTGCGTCCACGAACAGTTCCTGACGGAGACGGCGAAGTTCGCCGACGTGGTGCTGCCCGCGACCATGTTCCTGGAACACACCGACCTCTACCAGGGCGGCGGCCACCAGCACATCCTGCTGGGGCCGAAGGCGGTCGAGCCGCCCGAAGGCTGCCGCAGCAACCACGACGTCATCTGCGCCCTGGCCGAACGGCTGGGCGCCGAGCATCGGGGTTTCGGCATGAGCCCGGAAGAAATCATCGACGAGACCCTGAAGAACTCGGGCTGGCCGGGAATCGACGAACTGCGGAGCAAGCGCTGGTTCGACGTGCAGCCCGATTTCGAGACCGCGCACTATCTGAACGGGTTCGGCCATCCGGACGGCAGGTTCCGCTTCCGCCCCGACTGGTCGGAATGCGCGCCGAAGGGTTTCGGACCGGACGGCACGCCCGGCGACATGCCCGCCTTCCCCGACTACTGGGGCCGCGAGGACCGGGCGACGCCGGAGAAGCCCTTCCGGATGAGCACCAGCCCGGCCAGGAACTTCCTCAACTCCTCCTTCACCGAGACGCCGACCTCGAAGAAGCGGGAGAACCGCCCGACCGTGAAGATCGGCGCGGCCGATGCCGGGAAGCTGGGCATCGCGGACGGGCAACTCGTCAGGCTTTCCAACGAGCGCGGGACCGTGCGCCTGCATGCGGAGGTCTTCGACGGCCTCCGCTCCGGCGTGATCATCGTCGAATCGGTCTGGCCCAACGCCGCCTTCGTCGACGGGCTGGGTATCAACGCGCTGACCAGCGCCGAGCCCGGCGCGCCGGTCGGCGGCGGCCTGTTCCACGACACGGCGGTGGCGGTCGAAGCGGCCTGAGGGCGCCGCACTGAGGGGGAAGACGACAACATGCAGATGGATTTCGCGGGCTTCTTCAAGCGCTGGCTCATTGCCCTCGTGCTGGTGCTGGTGACCTACAACCCGACCGCCTTCAACTATCTCAGTTGGACCTTCGACGAGCTGCAGGTCGACCTGCCCTACAAGCTGCTGGTGGGCCTCATCCTCGTCGTCGGCTACGTCATCTTCCTGCGCGCGACCTTCCGCTCCATCGGCATCTTCGGAATCGTGCTGATCGCCGCGATCTTCGGCGTGATCATCTGGATCCTGGTGGACCAGCAGATGCTGGATCCGACCAACCGCGACGCCCTGATCTGGATCATCCTGGTCGTGGTCGCGACGATCATGGGCGTCGGCGTCAGCTGGAGTCATGTGCGCCGGCGCATTTCCGGCCAGGCCGACGTTGACGACGTCGAGGAATAGGCCCACTTTCCATTGACATCCGCGCCCGCGGGATTATCTTCCGCGCTCCGGAATTCAGACTGAGACGAGACACGCCATGGCCAAGCCAGTTGTTCAGAAGATCAAGCTCGTGAGCACCGCCGGCACGGGCTACTACTACGTGACCAAGAAAAATCCGCGCAACCTGACCGAGAAGATGTCGCTGAAGAAGTACGACCCGGTCGCGCGCAAGCACGTCGAGTTCAAGGAAGCCAAGATCAAGTAGGCTTCCGCCGGCAGTTCGGAATCCAGGCGAAGGGGCCGCGGCGACGCGGCCCCTTTTGCGTTTCCGGCATCACCTTGATACTCATTGGTATGATTTACATCTGATCGGTAGGCTTCACGGATTGCATCGAAGCTGACAGTTTGGCCGTGGGGAGGAGCAAGCCAATGAAGATCGAGATTCACGATCTGCCGAAGGACAAGCTGGAGGTGGCGCTCGCCGAGGCCGACTATCGCGTGCTGCCGATGGTCCTCTATCACATGACCGGCGACCGCAAGTGGCTGGAGGAGCCGTTCCGGCCCGCCCGCGACGTGCGCCTGATCGCCGACGAAACCGCCGGCCTCTCCGAGGAAGCGCGCGCCGAACTGCGCCGCGCCGCGGTCGAGATTCTCTCGCGGCCCGGCCTGGAGCCGGCGGTGCGCGACCCCGGCGACGAAGTGATGGTCGAGTTGATGAACACCTGCCTGGGCGAGCGAATCCCGCCCGAGTACGCGCCCATGATGCGCGAGCAGGTCGGCCTGGCGTCACAGCACAACGCCTGGCAGCGGCCGCAGGAGACGACGCCCGTCGACGAGCGGCCGGTGCTGATCGTCGGCGCCGGCGCCAGCGGCATCGCCCTCGGCTCCCGGCTGAAGGACCTCGGCGTCCCCTTCCGCATCGTCGAGCGCAACGACCGTGTCGGCGGCACCTGGTACGAGAACATCTATCCCGGCTGCGGCGTCGACACCCCGAACCACGCCTATTCGTTTTCCAATGCCCGGCCCTATCGCTGGCACCGGTATTTCTCGACCCGCGACCAGCTCCACGAATACCTGGAGCGTTCGGTCGACGAATTCGGTCTCAAGGACAGAATCAGCTTCCGCACCGAGGTGGTGAAAGGCGAATGGGACGAAGACGGCCATTTCTGGCGCGTCGAACTGCGCAATCCCGACGGTTCGACCGAAACGCTGGAGACCCAGGCGCTGGTCAGCGCCATCGGCCAGCTCAGCCTGCCGACCCTGCCCGAGATCGACGGGCTGGACAGCTTCAAGGGGCCGCTGTTCCACACCGCGGAGTGGCCGGAGGGTCTGGATCTGAAGGGCAAGCGGGTCGCCGTCATCGGCACCGGCGCCTCGTCCATGCAGGTGGTGCCGTCGATCGTCGACGAGGTCGCCGAACTGCACGTCTATCAGCGCAGCGCCCAGTGGGCGCGCCCCATTCCGCGTTATCATGATCCCATCGGCGAGGGCGCCCAGTGGCTGCTGGAGAACGTGCCCTTCTATGCCGCGTGGTTCCGTCTCACCATGCTGTGGCGCTATGGTGACGGTCTGCTGCCGACGCTGCGCAAGGACCCGGAGTGGGAGCATCCGGACCGCTCGCTGAACCGCGCCAACGAACGCCACCGCCAGGAGATGGCGGCGCATATCGAGAAGGAACTGGAGGACCGCCCCGACCTGATCGGTAAGTGCATGCCGACCTACCCGCCCTACGGCAAGCGCATCCTGCTGGACAATGGCTGGTACCAGGCGATCAAGAAGCCGAACGTCGAGCTGATCGCGGACCGGGTCGAGCGCATCGCGGAGAACGGCGTCGTCGCGGGGGACGGCCGACTGCGGGAGGTCGACGTCGTCATCATGGCGACCGGCTTCAAGGTCTCGCTGATGGCGGCCCGGCTCAATCTGACCGGCGCCGGCGGTCGGAAGCTGGAGGAGAACTGGGCCGACGACGACCCGCGCGCCTATCTCGGCATCACGGTGCCGCACTTCCCCAACCTGTTCGTCATGCAGGGCCCGAACACCGGCCTCGGCCATGGCGGCAGCGCCATCTTCCAGGCCGAGTGCCAGGCGAACTACATTGCCGAGGCCCTGAAGACGATGATGGAAAAGGACATCGAGGCTCTGGAGCCGACCGAGGAGGCCCAGGAGGACTGGTGCGCCAAGGTCGACGCCGAGCATGAACAGATGATCTGGACCCATCCGGGCATGACCACCTACTACCGGAACAAGGCGGGCCGGGTCTATTCGGTCACGCCATTCCGGCTGGTGGACTACTGGCACTGGACCCGCGACGTCGACCTTTCGAAATACCGTATCGAGCCGGCCGGCGACGCCGCCAGCGCCGCCTGAGGAGACAATCATGCCCAAGCTGACCGACGCGGAGCGCGACGCGTTCCTGGCCGAACGCAAGGTCGTCATGAAGATCGGCGTCGTCCGCCCCGACGGCAGCCCCTATGTCACCCCGCTCTGGTTCATCCACGAGGACGGCGCGGTCTGGTTCACGCCCCGCGAGCGTTCGGAATGGTTCGACTGCCTGCGCCGCGACCCGCGCTGCTCGCTGTGCATCGACGAGCAGCCCCTGCCCTACCGCAAGGTGATCGTCGAGGGCCGGGCGAAACTGGTCCATGACGTCGGCGAGGATGACGAATGGCGCGACCTCTACCGGCGCATGGCCGCGCGCTACGTGCCGGAGAAGGACGCCGAGGCCTATGTGCGGAACACCATCGACGAGCGCCGCGGCCTGTTCCGGGTGAAGCTCGCCGACGCGAAGGTGCGCACCTGGCGCCTGCCGCTCAAGGACGAGCCCGGCGAGGGCATCTGGGCGAAGCGCTACTACCAGGACCCGAACGTGCAGTTCGACACCCGCGGTCCGAAGAAGGGCTAGGGCCGCACGCTTCCTGGGGCCGGCGCAGCCGGTACCCGGGACCCACGCCTGAGCCTTGCCGCCTGGCACAACGAGGCCGGATCGGCTCAGGCATGGGTTCCGGATCGGACCTTCGGTCCGTCCAGAACGCGCAGTTCCTACAACTGCCGGGCGTCGCCGACGGCCTTCGGCGCCGTCCGGCGGCGATGGGCGAAGGCCTGCGGCCACTTCGACGGCTGGGCGCGGGCGTACTGCGCCGGGTAGGGAATTTCGACACCCAGCTCCTCCGCAGCGTGCCAGGCCCATCGCGGGTCGTACATCATGCCCCGGGCCAGCATGACGAAGTCGGCGCGGCCCTCGGCGATGATCGCCTCGGCCTGCTGCGGCTCGGTGATCATGCCGACCGCCATGGTCGGGATCTCCGCCTCCCGGCGCACCTGTTCGGCGAAGGGCACCTGATAGCCGGGGCCGATCGGGATCTGCTGGCGCGGATCGAGGCCCGACGTGGTGACGTCGATGAAATCGCAACCGCGGCTCTTCAGCTCACGCGCCAGCACCACTGTCTCCTCGGGCGTCCAGCCGCCCTCCACCCAGTCGGTCGCCGAAAGGCGGATGCCGAGCGGGCGATCGTGCGGCCAGGCCGAGCGCACGGCGTCGAAGACCTCAAGCGGAAACCGCATGCGTCCCGCCAGGTCGCCGCCATAGGCGTCCTCGCGCTGGTTCGAGATCGGTGAGAGGAACTGGTGCAGCAGATAGCCATGGCCGCCGTGCAGTTCGAACAGGTCGAAGCCGATGCGCGCGGCGCGGACGGCGGTCTGTACGAACTCTTCGCGGACCCGGGCGAAATCCTCCGCCTGGAAGGCGCGCGGCGTGTGCCAGCCCTCAGCATAGGGCAGCGCCGACGGCGCGATCGTCTGCCAGGCGCCCTGCTCCGACGGCAGCGGCTTGCCGCCGCGAAGCGGAATGTCGGTCGAAGCCTTGCGGCCGGCATGGCCGACCTGGATGCCCAGTTTTGCCGTGCCGTGGCGGCGGCAGAAATCGATGGCGCGGGTCAGCGCCGCCTCGTTCTCGTCCGAATAGAGGCCGAGGCAGTTGTGCGTGATCCGCCCCTCCTGGCTGACATGGGTCGCCTCGATGATCAGCAGCCCGGCGCCGCTCATGGCCAGATTGCCGAGGTGCATAAGATGCCAGTCGGTCGCCGAGCCATCTTCGGCCAGGTACTGACACATCGGCGAGACGACGACCCGGTTGTCGAACGTCATCCCGCCCAGCTCGAATTCGGAAAACAGTGCGCTCATGCCTTCGGCCCCTCCCCTTCGGCCTTTGACCCCGTCACGGTCGCGGGCAAAGATAGTGCGAAGACCGGGACAAGGGGAGGCTCCGAATGACCGACGCGACCGTACTGCTGCGGATCGAGGGGGATATCGCCCACATCACCCTGAATCGCCCGAAGGCGAAGAACAGCCTCCGCCCGGAGGATCTGGCCCTGCTGGCCGATTGCCTAGCGCAGGCCGAGCAGTCCGGCGCGCGTTGTCTGGTGCTCTCGGGCGCCGGCGGCGCCTTTTCCGCCGGTCGGGACATCGCCGGCGCCGACCCGGCGAACGACGACAATCTGGGCCTGCTGCGCGACACCATTCACCCGGTGCTGAAAAAGGTCCGCGATCTGCAGGTGCCGACCGTCGCCATGGTCGAGGGCCCCTGTCTCGGCGTCGGCTTCGGCCTCGCCTTCGCCTGCGACATGGTGATCGCGGCGGACGACGCGGTCATGGGCAGCCCCTTCCGCAATATCGGCGTGATCCTGGACTCGGGCGGCCACTACCACCTGAAGACCCGGATCGGCGTCCATCGCGCCTTCGAGCTGATCTACACCGGCCGACTGATCAAGGGCGCCGAAGCCGCCGACATGGGCCTGATCAACCGCTCCGTGCCCCAGGCCGAGCTGGAAGGCGAGGTGACCAAGCTCGCCGGCCACATCGCCGCCGGCCCGACGAAGGCGTTCCTGACCTCCAAGCGCATCCTGAACGGCGATCTCGGCTTCGAGGCGACGCTGGACGAGGAGGCCCAGGGCCAGCAGGAAGCCTGCACCAGCGCCGACGGCGTCGAGGGTTTCAGGGCCTTCCAGGAAAAGCGGAAGCCCGTCTTTCGCGGCGAATGACCTTCGTCTGACCTGGACTGTTCCGCCATCTGGCGGAAGCGTCGCCCACTCGGCTTGTCACCCCCGCCCTGTGCGGGGGTCCGGAGCGGCTTCGCCGCAACTCAACGATTCAGCCGGATGCCCGCACCAGGCGGGCATGACACCGAAGCAGGCGGCGGTGCTTCAATCAGATCACATTCCATTCTAGTCGGCGGCTTCCGCGTCCTCGACCAGCAGCGAATCGATCAGTTCGATCGTGTCCTCGCGCAGCGGCACCGGCTTCCGCGCGGCAAGGTCGAAATGGATGGTGATCACCTCCATCGTCGCCGCCCGCTCGCCGGTTTCGGCGTTGGTCATCCGGTGTTTCAGGGTCAGCGAGGTGCGGCCGCGCTTGGTGACGCAGCTCTCGACCACGATCGGGCTGCCCACCTTCTGCTCGCCCTTGTACTCGACCGTGTGCTTGACGTCGGCGAAGCCCATGTTCTGGTCGCCCATCTCGGTCCACTTGTAGCCGCAGGCCGACAGCGCGTGGCACGAGGCCTGATCGAAGAAGTTGATGTAGTACATCACGTTCATGTGGCCCATGTGGTCGCAGTGCCACGGGTAGATCACGCCCCTGAATGTCTCGGTCCAGCCTGCCACGTTGTTTCCTCCCCTTAACGCGTCCGGATATCGCGGCCATACTCGCCGCGGGGAGACCATAGAGGCAAGGGGAGGTCCCGCAAAATGGCCAGCGACTACACTTGGGTTCCGACGCCGGAATACACCGACAACGCCAACCTGACCCGCTTCATCCGCGCTCTGGGCTGCGCCGACGAGGCCGAGCTGGTGCGCCGCTCGACGGAGGACCCCGACTGGTTCTGGAACGCGGCGATCGCGGAACTCGGCATTCGTTTCGGCACGCCCTACGAGAAGGTCATGGACGTCTCCGAGGGCCTGCCCTGGGCGAAGTGGTGCGTCGGCGGCACGATGAACTTCACCGACAATGTGCTCGACCGGCACCGCGGCACCCCCGTCTGGGACAAGGAGGCGGTCGTCTGGCACGGTGAGGACGATTCGGTCCGCCGTCTCACCTACGCCGAACTGGACGGGGAAGTCCGCAACCTGGCCGCGGGGCTGACCGCGCTCGGCGTGAAGGCCGGCGACGCCGTCGGCGTCTATATGCCGATCCTGCCCGAGACCGTGGTCGCCTTCCTCGCGGTCTCGCGGATCGGCGCGATCATCTCGCCGCTTTTCTCCGGCTTCGGCGCGGAGGCGATCGTGAAGCGCATGAACGACGCCGGCGCCGTCGCCGCCATCACCGTCGACAGCGCAAAGCGCCGCGGCCAGGACGTGCCGATGAAGCAGGTGATGGACGAGGCCGCCGCCGGCATTCCGACGCTGGCGCACATGATCGTGCTGCGAACGACCGACGCGGACTGCCCCATGGCCAGCGGCCGCGACCACGACTGGCGCGATCTCGACCGTGCGGACGCCGACGCCGAACCGACGCAGGTGCCGGCCGACCAGGCCATGATGATCGCCTACACCTCCGGCACCACCGGGCGGCCGAAGGGCGTGGTGCTGACCCACTGCGGCCTCGGCGTGAAGGGCGCCCTGGACTTCCACGTCTCCTTCGACCTGAAGCCGGAGGACCGGCTGCTGTGGCTCGCCGATTTCGGCTGGGTCACCGGCCCCTACTCCATGGCGGGCACGCTCTACACCGGCGCCACCTTCATCCTGGCCGAGGGTACGCCGGACTGGCCCGACAAGGGGCGTATCTGGCGCATCGCCGCCGAGCACGGCGCGACCTTCTTCGGCATCGCGCCGACCGCCGTGCGCGGGCTGATGCGCTACGGGCCGGAGGAGGTGCAGAAACACGACCTCTCGAAAGTCCGCATCCTGGCTTCCACCGGCGAGCCCTGGACGGAAGAAGCCTGGCACTGGTTCGCGAAGTACGCCGGCGACGATGGCCGCTGCCCCATCATCAATGTCTGCGGCGGCACCGAGATCGGCGGCGGCTTCATTGCCGGCAACGTGCTGAACCCGCAACGCGCCTGCTGCTTTGCCGGACCGCTGCCGGGCATGGGCACCGACATCGTCGACGGCCAGGGCCGGCCCGTGGGACCAGGCGAAGTGGGCGAGCTGGTGCTGCGCAATCCGTCCATCGGCCTGTCGCGCGGCATCTGGAACGATCCGGAGCGCTATATCGAGACCTACTGGTCGATGTTCCCCGACCTGTGGCGTCACGGCGACTGGGCCAGCCGCGACGCGGACGGCCTGTGGTACGTCCACGGCCGCTCCGACGACACCATCCAGGTCGCCGGCAAACGCGCCGGTCCCGCCGAGATCGAGGGGCTGGTCATGGCCACGGGCAAGGTCGTGGAAGCTGCGGCCGTGGCCCTGCCCGACCCCATCAAGGGCGAGGCCGTGCTGATCGCCGCGATCCCGGCGCCGGGGGTGCAGGCCTCCGACGAGATCGCGGCGGAACTGTCGGCCGCCGTGGTCAAGGGCCTCGGCAAGGCGTTCCAGCCCAAGCGCATACTCTTCGTGGACGACCTGCCCAAGACGCGGTCACTCAAGATCATGCGCCGGGTCATACGGGCCCTGGTTCTCGAAGAGAATCCGGGCGATCTGACCGCGCTCGCCAATCCGGACGCGATCGAGGCGGTACGGCGGGCAGCAAAGGCCGCTTGAAATAGTGCACCGAAATTCGGCAGTGTATGTATTGCGTCATTTGGCGCAGGGGCGAAGTCGGATTGAGCACATTGCAGATGGGGAAACTGTGCTAATCTTGCATTAATCGAAATTCCGGCGCGACCATCGGTCGTTTCCGGCAACAGGGTTTCTCCGGGCCTCTCCTCCCCAAACAGCGGCCGGAGAACACCGGCGCAGGGAACCTCCCCTCCCTCGCGCCAAAAATCAGGGACCCGCGGCCTTGTATCCGGCCGCGGGTCCCTGTTCGTTCGGGGACCGGCGCAAGGCCGGAGGCGATGGACAGGACCGCCGCTCGGCCCATATAAGGCGCACCATGAATCCCCTGCCCTTCATAAAGATGCATGGTCTGGGCAACGACTTCGTCGTGCTGGACGCGCGCCGCCATTCGATCGCGCTGACGCCGGAGACGATCCGGCGTCTCGGCGACCGCCGCCGCGGCGTGGGGTTCGACCAGTTGCTCACCCTGCTGCCCAGCGACGCCGCCGCCTGCTACATGCGGATCGACAATTCGGACGGCTCGTCCGCCGGCGCCTGCGGCAACGGCACACGCTGCGTCGCGCGGCTGCTGCTGGAGGAGAGCGGCGCGGCGGAAGTCGGGATCGACAGTCCAGGCGGCCTGCTCCGCGCCTGCCGCGCGCCGGAAGGTCTGGTGACCGTCAACATGGGCGCGCCGCGCACCGGCTGGCGCGACGTGCCGCTGGCGCGGGCGATGGACACGCTCCACGTGGACCTCACGATCGAGGCCGGCGGCTGCCGGCTGAGCGACCCGGTGGCGCTATCCATGGGCAACCCGCATGCGGTCTTCTTCGTCGACGATGCCGAGGCCGTGCCGCTGGAAGTCGTCGGACCGCTCGTCGAGCGCCACGAACTGTTTCCCGACCGCGCCAATTGTTCGGTGGCGAGCGTGCGCGCCGACGGTTCGATCCGGCTCAGGGTCTTCGAACGCGGCGCGGGCATCACCCAGGCCTGCGGCTCGGGCACCTGTGCGACCTACGCCGCCGCGCGCCTGCGCGATCTCGTCCGGGGCCCGGCGCGTATCGACCTGGATGGCGGACCGCTGTGGATGGACATGAACGACCAGGGCGAGATCCTGATGACCGGCCCGGCGAGCCTCAGCTATCGCGGCGAGATCGACGCGGAAATGCTCGCCGGCGCGGAGGCGGCATGAACGGTCCCGAGATCGTCACCTTCGGCTGCCGGCTCAACGCCTACGAATCCGAAGTCATGCGCGGGCACCCGACCCTGGCCGGACGCGACGACGTGGTCGTGGTCAACACCTGCGCCGTCACCGCCGAGGCCGAGCGCCAGGCGCGCCAGACCATCCGCCGGCTGCGCCGGGAACACCCGGGGGCGGAGATCGTCGTCACCGGCTGCGCGGCGCAGATCGCGCCCGAGAGCTGGGCCGCCATGCCCGAGGTCACCCGCGTTGTCGGCAACCGGGAGAAGCTGGAGGCCCGCTCCTTCCTGAACGGACGCAACGAACCGATCCTGGTCGACGACATCATGACGGTGGAGGAAACCGCCGGGCACCTGATCGAGGGTTTCGACGGCCGCGCCCGCGCCTTCCTGCAGGTCCAGAACGGCTGCGACCACCGCTGCACCTTCTGCATCATTCCCTTCGGCCGCGGCAATTCGCGCTCGGCCCCGGTCGGCCAGGTGGTCGACGAGGCGCGCAAGCTGATCGCCGGAGGCGTACGCGAGATCGTGCTGACCGGCGTCGACATCACCTCCTACGGCCCCGACCTGCCGGGCCGGCCGACCCTTGGCCAGCTCTGCCGGCGGCTGCTCGCCCAGATCCCGGAACTGGAACGGCTCCGGCTCTCCTCCATCGACCCGGTCGAGGTGGACGACGATCTCTGGCGGCTGATCGCGGAGGAGCCGCGGCTGATGCCGCATCTGCACCTCTCGCTCCAGGCGGGCGACGACATGATTCTGAAGCGCATGAAGCGCCGGCACGACCGCGACGACGCCGTCCGCTTCTGCGAACGGGCGCGTGCGCTCCGTCCCGATATCGTCTTCGGCGCCGACCTGATCGCGGGTTTCCCGACCGAGACGGAGGCCATGTTCCGCAACACCCTGAACCTCGTCGACGACTGTGGCCTGACCTGGCTGCATGTCTTCCCCTATTCGGAACGCCCCGGCACGCCGGCGGCGAAGATGCCTGCGGTGGCGAAGGCCGAACGCAAGGAACGCGCGGCGCGATTGCGCGAGAAGGGCGCTGCCGCCGCTGCGGCGCACCTCGCCGAACAGGTGGGCCGGCCGGTCGAGGTGCTGGTCGAGCGCGACCGGCGCGGGCATTCCGCACACTTCGCCGCCGTCGAACTGGACCGCGACGCCGAGCCGGGCCAGATCGTCCGCGCCCGCGGCGCCTCGGTGAGCGGCGAGACCCTGCTGGCGGAGGCGGCCTGATGGCGGACGGCGAACGCAAGGGCTGGTTCGGCCGGCTCCGCTCCGGCCTCGCCAGGTCGGCGAGCCAGCTTACCGGCAACCTCTCGGCGCTGTTCACGAAGCGCAAACTGGACGACGAGGCCCTCGAGGACCTTGAGGACGTGCTGATTCGCGCGGATCTGGGCGTTCAGGCGGCGGGCCGCATTACCCGGGAGATCGCGCGGACCCGCTACGACAAGGACGTCGACGAAGGCGAGATCCGCGAAGCCTTGGCCACCGAAGTCGCGAAGACGCTGGAACCGGTAGCGCGGCCGCTGGAGATCGACCCCGCGGCGAAGCCGCACGTGGTCCTCGTCGTCGGCGTGAACGGTACCGGCAAGACGACGACGATCGGCAAGATCGCCCATCACGAGCGTGGCAATGGCCGCAAGGTGGTGCTCTGCGCCGGCGATACCTTCCGGGCTGCCGCCATCGAACAGCTGAAGATCTGGGGCGAGCGCACGGGCGCAGAAGTCGTCGCCCGCGACCAGGGCGCGGACGCTGCCGGCCTCGCCTTCGACGCGCTGAAGACAGCGCGGGAACAGGCCGCGGACCTGCTGCTGATCGATACGGCCGGGCGGCTGCAGAACAAGGCCAACCTGATGGCCGAACTGGAGAAGATCGTCCGCGTGCTGAAAAAGCAGGACGAAACCGCGCCACATTCGGTGCTGCTGGTGCTCGACGCGACGACCGGCCAGAACGCGGTCAATCAGGTGGAGGTCTTCCAGCAGGTCTGCAACGTGACCGGACTTGTCATGACCAAGCTGGACGGGACCGCCCGCGGCGGCGTCCTGGTGGCCGTGGCCGAGAAGTTCGGCCTGCCGGTCCACTTCATCGGCGTCGGCGAACAGGCCGAGGACCTGAAACCCTTCGACGCGCGCGACTTCGCCCGCGCGCTCTGCGGCCTGGGAGACGACTGAACGATGAGCGAGACCGCCGTGAAGCCGCGCCGCCGCCATATGGGCCAGGGCCTGAAGGTCGCGACCGAGGTCGGCCCTCTCGGCGTCTTTTTCCTGGTCAACAGCCAGTCGCACAACATCTTCGGCAATGCCGAGCCGCAGAACATCTTCTGGGCCACCGGCGCCTTCATGATCGCCATCGCGATCTCGCTGGCCGTGGCCATCTCGATCGAACGCCGGCCGCCGGTGATGCCGCTGGTCTCCGGCGTGCTGGTGCTGATCATGGGCGGGCTGACGCTCTACCTGCATGACGAGTTGTTCATCAAGCTGAAGCCGACCATCGTGAACTCGATGTTCGCCGCGGCGCTTCTGGCCGGGCTCGCCTTCGGACAACTGTTTCTGAAGTACATCTTCGGCGCCGCCTTCTCACTCTCCGACAAGGGCTGGCGCGTCCTGACCTGGCGCTGGGCCGGCTTCTTCGTCTTCCTCGCGATCGTCAACGAGATCGTCTGGCGCAGTTTCTCGACCGATTTCTGGGTCAGCTTCAAGGTCTTCGGCATCATGCCGATCACCATCGCCTTCGCGCTGTGGCAGATGCGGGTGGTCTACCGCTATCAGAAGGAACCGGAGACCGGGGAGAAGTCCGTCGAAGGGTCCAGGAGCGGGTCGTGATTCCCTATTTCCCGGCCGAAGGCGGACAATACCGCCCGTCGCTGGGACTGAAGGTTCTGCAGCCGGCCGACTGGATCGAAATCGACTCGAACTTCGCTGCGGAAATTGCTGAAAAGAAACACCTTCTGGACGTGAATCGGAACGGAGTCTTCCTCGCCCTTCCCGATTCCGAGGCCGGCCAGGCCGAATTGATCGAGACGCTCTCGGCCCACCTCCTCGCGCATCATGCAGACCGCTACAGCCCCACGTCGGAGGGCCTGCGCGTGGCTGCCACCGGCGAGACGGTGCAGCCGGACCCCGCCAGGCCGCTGACGGCGGCCGCGAGCCTGGTCCAGGAAGACGTCCTGCTGCTCCAGCCGTCGCCGGAAGGTCATCGCCTGGTCGCCGGCCTGCTCGGCTTCCCGACGCGCTGGCGGCTCGCCGACAAGATGGGCAAGGCGCTGGCCGGCATTCACGAGCCCGTGCCCGGCTATGCCGACCGGCTGTCGCGGCAGATGGACCGGCTGTTCGCCGGACTCACGCCCGACCGGCTGCTCTGGCGGCTGAACTTCTCCCTGCTGGACGACCCGGCCCTGCATCAGCCGGGCGGCCATAACGATCCGAACGCCGGCCGCGGGCTCAACGCCGACAATATCGGCGACGAACTCTGGTTCCGTGTGGAACGTCAGACGCTTCGGCTGCTGCCGAAGACGGAGACGACAGTGTTCACCGTCCGCATTCACCAGGCGCGCCTGCGGGACGTGGTGACGACGCCGGAACGCGCCCGCGACCTCGCCGCGGCCATAGATGGCATGTCTGAGGGGATGCGCCGCTACAAGTCCATTCCCGGATTCGAGGCGCCGCTCAAGGCCTGGCTGGCGGGGGTAGCTGACAGTTGAGTGTGCGCCCCGGGACTTGATCCCGGGGCCCGGCAGCGATCTCGCGCTGGGCTGGGTTCCGGGGTCAATCCCCGGAACGGGCGATCGGGTTTACCCCGACAGCCAACCGGCCACCACGTCGCGGAGCTGGTGGCGCTGGTTCTCCAGAAGCAGCGAATGCGTACCGCCGCCGATCATGGTGAAGCGCCGCTCCGCCGTGCCCGTCAGTCGGGAAAAGACTTCCAGCCCCTGCTCCGGCGTCGTCTCCCGGTCCCATTCGCCGACGACAACCATTGTCGGGCAGCGGATCCGGCCGGGATCGTAGGTCGGATCGCCCTTCAGCCAGTGCTGCTGCACGTCCTTGACCACGCCGGTCGGGGCGCGCAGACGCGGCGGATCGTGGCGGACCGATTCCGGATCCGTGGCCACTGCCGCCTCCGCCCAGTCGCGCAGCCGCTCGGCGGGTGCGATCGCTTTCCGCTGGGCGTCGTCCAGGTCCACGGTCCAGCGATTGACAATGGCATCGGCATCGACCGTGCGGTAGGCCCCGAGCTGGCCCGGGACCGCGATCTGGACATTGCCCGACCGCAGCCAGAGCGCGCCGGCCAGCACCAGCCGCCGGATCTTCTCCGGCATGTCGCCGGCGACCTGACCGCCGATCGCGGTGCCCCAGGAATAGCCGAGCAGGTCGAGTTGCCCGACGCCGCGCTCGGCCAGGATGAAGTCGATCACGCGTTTCACGTCGCCGACGGCCTCGGCCGTGTCGACGATGGGGCCGTTGGCCTCGGCAGCCTGTTGCATTTCCGGCGGACGGTCCGCGCCGCCATAGCCCAGAAGGTCGACGCACCAGGCGTCGAAACCCTGATCCGCCATCCAGTCCAGCCAGGAAACGCCGTCGACGGGATAGTCGAACATGATCGTGGAGGGATAGGTTGCGCCATGGACGAACAGCACCGGCGGGCCCGAACCGCCGCGCTTGTTGCGGACCAGGACGTTCAGCCCCTCGCGTCCGCTCGCCACACTGTGATCGGTCGCCGTTACCGTCATTTCGTCCCCCTGCCTTTCATGACGGCGCCGATTGTCACATGATTGGGCCGCGCTACGGGAGGCGGAATTGACGGAACCGGGATTTCAGAGCTTCGACCGGCTGCTGGCCGGCCATGTACGGGACGGGAAACTGGCCGGCGTGATCGGTTGCGTGGCTGACGACGGCGGCGTGCGGCACCTGTTCATGGACGGCGTGAAGGACCGGGAGAGCGGCCGGCCGATGACCCGGGACACGATCTTCCGCATCTATTCGATGACCAAACCCGTGACCGGCGTCGCGGTGATGATGCTGCGCGACGAGGGCCGTTTCGAGCTCGACACCGCGGTCTCCGACTTCCTGCCGGCGTTCCGCGACCTGAAGGTGCTGCAGCCCGACGGCGCGACGCGGCCGGCGCAGACGCCGATGACCATCCGCCACCTGCTGACCCATACCGCCGGCCTCACCCTGCCGCTGTCTTACGACGGCCCGCTCGCCGGGATGTACAGGGACGCGGGCCTTGAAGGCATGCGCAGCAGCGGCAGCCTGACCGATATCACCGACCGTCTCGCCTCCCTGCCGGTGGATTTCGAACCCGGGACCCGCTGGCAGTATTCCATGGCCCAGGATCTGCTGGGCCGGATCGTCGAAGTGGCGGGCGGACAGCCCTTCGACCGGTTCCTGGAAGAGCGGATCTTCCGTCCCCTCGGCATGGCGGACACCGGCTTCCTGCTTCCGGCCGCCAGGAAGGACCGCTTCTGTTCGGTCTATCCCGCGCCGGACGACGGAGCCAACGCGCCGATCGACCGCTGGGACGACAGCCGCTTCCTGGCGCCGCCATCCTTTCCCTCGGGCGGCGGCGGCCTCGTCTCCACCCTGGACGATTACCTGGCTTTCGCCCGGATGCTGATGGACGGCGGACGCGGCCTGCTGGCGGCGGAAACCGTCGCCGAGATGACGCGCAATCACCTTCCCGGCGGCTGCGACATGGCCGGGATGGGCGTCGAGGAATTCAGCGGCGACCGCTGGGAGGGCTTCGGTTTCGGCCTGACCATGAGTGTGGTCGCCGACCCGGTGAAAGCGTCGACCGGCGGACCGGCCGGCGAATATGGCTGGTCGGGCGCGGCCGGCACCTTCTTCTTCAACGCGCCGGAGCACAGGGCCACGGCGGTCCTGCTGACCCAGTACATGCCCTCGAAAGCCTATCGTCTGCGCCGCCCGTTCCGTGAAGCCGTCTATGAGGGTCTGGCCCGATGAGACTGTTATTGCTTGGTTTCGTTCTCTCGATCCTGACCCTTACCGACCATTCGCAAGCCCAGGAACGCAGCCGCGGCGCAGTGCTGGCGCTGTCCTGCGCCGGCTGCCACGGCACTGACGGCAGGAGCCCCGGCGCGATGCCGGCGCTGGACGGCCATGACCGGGACTACATCGCCCGGGCAATGCGGGAGTTCCGCTCCGGCGAGCGGCCTTCGACCGTCATGGGCCGTATCGCCACGGGCTACTCCGACGAGGAAATCGCGCTGATGGCGGCGCACTTCGACCGGTTGAGATAGGGCAGCGCTATGAAGAAACTCTCCCGCCGCGGCTTCGGCAAGGCGGCGCTGGCCACCGGCGTCACCATCATGGTCTCTGGCAAGGCGGCGGCGCAGCGCCGCTATGACGTCGTCGTCATCGGTGGCGGCTTCGGCGGCGCGACCGCCGCGAAATACGTCCGAAAGTTCGAGCCGAAACTGTCGGTCGCGCTGATCGAGCAGAACCGGGTCTTCCACACCTGTCCGTTCAGCAACCTGGTGATCGGCGGGCTCAGGCCGCTCAATTCGATCGCGCACAATTATCTGGCGCTGTCGAAGCGCTGGGGCATCGATGTCATTCACCAGCGGGCCGGACGCCTGAACCCCAGCGCGCGCACCGTGCGGCTGGCCGACGGGCCGGAGATCGGCTTCGACAAGGCCATCGTCTCGCCGGGCGTCGATTTCGACTTCCGGGCCATCGAAGGCTATGACCGGGCGGCGATGCGTACCATGCCCCACGCCTGGAAGGCAGGACCGCAGACCCGCGAACTCCGCGACCAGCTGCGCGAGATGGAGGATGGCGGCCTGGTCATCATTGCCCCGCCGATGGACCCGTTCCGCTGCCCGCCGGGTCCCTATGAGCGCGCCTCCATGATCGCGCACTACCTGAAGACCCGTAAGCCGCGCTCGAAGATCCTGATTCTCGATCCGAAGACGACGTTCTCCAAGGAAGCCCTGTTCAAGCAGGCCTGGGAGCGCCTCTATCCGGGCATGATCGAGTATCTGAACGCCGCCGACGACGGCCGCGTCGTCCGCGTCGATCCGGAACGGCGGGAAGTCGAAACCGCCTTCGGCGCGCGATACACCGGCGCGGTGGTCAACATCATCCCGCCGCAGTTCGCGGGCGTCATCGCCGGCAATGCCGGACTGGCGAACGAGGACGGCTGGTGCCCCGTCAACCCGGTGACTTTCGAGAGCCGGATGGCCCGCGACATCCATATCATCGGTGACGCGGCCATCGCCGGCGCCATGCCGAAGTCCGGCTTCTCCGCCAACAGCCAGGGCAAGATCGCCGCACTGAACGTCGCCGCGTCGCTGACCGGGCGCGATCCGGTCGCCGGATCCTTCGCCAATACCTGCTACAGCATCCTGGCGCCGGACTATGGCATCTCGGTCGCCAAGGTCTATCGCAGCTCCGCCGATGACGGCATCGTCGGCGTCGAGGGGTCGGGCGGCCTCAGTCCGATGGACGCCGACGCCGGCTTCCGCGCGGCCGAGGCCCATTACGCCCAGGGCTGGTACGAGGCCGTCACCGCCGACATGTTCACCTAGAGCGGCGGGAGTTCTCTCCGCCTACTTGTGGCCCTTGGGCCATTGCGGACGGTACGGCTTCTCGATCTTCTCGCACTCCTCGGCACTCAGTTCGACCGAGAGCGCAGCCACCGCGTCGGCGATATGGCCCGACTTCGAGGCGCCGATGATCGGTGCGGTGACGACCGGGTTCTTCAGCACCCAGGCCAGCGCCACCTGCGCCGGCGGCAGCCCCCTGGCCTCGGCCACGTCACAGACGGCATTGGCGACCGCGAAGTCCTCGTCGCGGCCGAAGATGCGCTGGGCCACCGGATCGGACTTCGCGCGATCGGTGCCGCCGATGGACTTCCCTTCCGGCCGCCGGGTCAGAAACCCGCGGGCCATGGGGCTCCACGGAATGACGCCCACGCCGGTATCCTCGCACCAGGGAAGGACTTCCCGCTCCTCCTCGCGATAGGCGGCATTGTAGTAGTTCTGCATGGAGACGAACTCGGTCCACCCGTTCATCTGCGCCACGTGCTGCATCTCGATGAACTGCCTGACCCACATGGACGACGCGCCGATATAGCGGACCTTTCCGGCCTTCACGCAGTCGTGCAGGGCCTCCATCGTCTCCTCGACGGGCGTGTCGTAGTCGAAGCGGTGGATCTGGTAGAGATCGACATAATCGGTGTCGAGCCGGCGCAGGCTGTCGTCGATGCCGGCCATGATGTGCTTGCGCGACAGGCCCCGGTCATTGGGCGCGTCGGACATCGGATTGAAGACCTTGGTGGCGATGACGACCTGATCGCGCGGCGCGAGTTCCTTCAGCGCGCGCCCTGTGACTTCCTCGGACGCGCCGATCGAGTACATGTCGGCGGTGTCGAAGAAGTTGATCCCCGCTTCCCAGGCTTCGCGGAAGAACGGCTTCGATTCATCCTCGCGCAGCACCCAGCTGTGGTGCCCCTGCGAAGGGTCGCCATAGGTCATGCAGCCGAGACAGAGCCGGCTGACCTTCAGGCCGGTCCGGCCGAGACGGACATATTCCATGTTCGATGATCCCCCCTTCAGAGCACGGCGCCCAGCGCATCCATCAGCCGGGCGACATCGTCGTTGTTGTTGTAGAGATGCGGCGTCACCCGCATGGACTGACCACGCACGCTGACATGGACATTGCGCGCCGCCAGCGCCTCGACAAGACCGGGCGGCAGGGCCTCCGGGAAGCCGAGGCCCAGGAAATGCGGGGCGCGGGAGGCATCCGGCGGCGACGACAGGCCGAGCCGCGCGGCGCGCGCGGCGATGTCGGCTGTACGGGCGCCCAGCGTCTCCGAGATGGCCTCGGGCGTCCAGTCGAGGATCTGCTCCATCGCCGCGATGGCGCCCGGCATCAGGGCGAAATTGGAAAACTCGCCCATGTCGAAGCGGCGCGCGCCGGGACGGAAGCCGTCGACATATTTCACCAGACCGGCGAAATCCTCGGCGTTGGAGCGGGTCATCCAGCTCTGCTCGATCGGTTCGCCGCCATGCCACTTCGGATCCGCGTAGAGGAAACCGACGCTGTAGGGGCCGAGTAGCCACTTGTAGCAGGCGGCGACCATGAAATCGGGCCGTACCTTGCGCACGGAGAACGGCATCGCGCCGAGGGACTGGGTCAGATCGAGCGCCAGCGCCGCGCCGACTTCGCGCAGCCGCGCACCCACCTGTTCCAGGTCGATCAGACTGCCGTCGGTCCAGTGGTTCTGCGCCAGCGCCGCCAGGGCGGTGCGCTCATCGATCGCGTCCAGGATGACCCGGGTCCAGTCGCCGTCCTGCCCGCGCTCAAGCGTGACGACTTCGGCGCCCCGGGCCCTGGCCAGCTCCCGCCAGCCATAGACGTTGGAGGGAAACTGGTCCTTCAGCACGATGATGCGCTGCCCTGTCGCGACAGGAATATTGCGGGCCGCCACCGCCAGACCGTAGCTCGCCGAGGGCACCACGGCGACGTCATCCGCAGTGGCGTCGATCATGCGTGCGAGCAGACCACGGGCGTGTTCGGTCTCGGTGAAGAAATCATCGGACGAGACGGTCCATGGCCGGGCCTTGCGGGTCGTACCCTTCGCCATCGCTTCGACGACACCGTGCATCAGCGGGCCCATATAGGCGCAATTGAGATAGGCCCGGTCCTCCGGGATATCGAACAGGTGACGCTGACAGGGAATCACGCCGCTTCCTCCGGCTGTTTCATGACGAACTGCACGGCGTTCCACGAACACACCAGTTCGCGCTGCTGGTTGAAGACGCGGCAATCCATCGAGACAAGCCCCAGGCCCGGACGCGACCGGCTCTCGCGCTTGTCCGTCACCTCGACCTCGCCGTAGATCGTGTCGCCGGGCCGGACCGGCGCGTGCCATTTCAGGTTTTCGAGTCCGCCCGCGCCCATGGAGGCGCTGCCGATGAAACCGCCCTGGATCATCATGCGGAAGGCGACGATGCCGACCTGCCAGCCGCTGGCGATCAGCCCGCCATACATGGACTTGTCCGCCGCCACCTTGTCGATGTGATGCGGCTGCGGATCGTAGCGGAAGGCGAAATCGATGATGTCGGATTCTGTCAGGGTCACGCCCGGTCCGTGAAAGACCTGCCCGACCTCATAGCTCTCATAGTGCCGGGCGCGGTCCTCCGGCGTCTCTGTCACGCTCATCGCAGCCCCCGGAAGAAGGCGCGGATGTCGGCCACCAGTTCCTCGGGTTTCTCGAAAGCGGCGAAATGACCGCCGTCGTCATGGGCAGTGAAACGTTTCACGTCGTAGGCGCGCTTCAGCCAGCTCTCGGGCGGGATCGGCACCAGGTCGTAGGGAAACAGGCAGAAGCCGGTCGGCACCTCGATGCGGTCAGGGGCGCCGTCCTCGCGCCGTTTCAGCTCCATGCCGCCTTCTCGGATGACGGCCGTGTAGAGCCAGCTCGCGGAGTTGTGGGCGTTGTTCACCCAGTAGATCATGACGTTGGTCAGCAGTTCGTCCATCGGGAACAGGCTGAGTTCGCCCGGCCCCTCCTTCATGCGGTGCTGGAACTTCTCGATGATCCAGGCCGCCAGCCCGGCCGGCGAATCGGACAGGCCGTAGTTCAGGGTCTGCGGCTTGGTGCCCTGGATCTGGAAATAGCCCATGGCATGAGCGGTGCGCTTCCTGAACCGGCCGATCCAGGCCCGCTCGTCTTCGGTCAGCGCGGGCGCGCCCTCGCCGAGATACGGCTTCAGCGGCACCATGTTGAGGTGGATGCCGTTCAGCCGATCCGGGTGGCGGTGTGCCAGCCAGGAGGTGACGATGGAGCCCCAGTCGCCGCCCTGGGCCGAAAAGCGCTCCACGCCGAAGACCTCGGTCATGAACCCCGCCCAGAGATCGGCGACCTTCTTCGGGTGCATCGGCGCCGCCGGCGCGCTGGACCAGCCATAGCCGGGCAGTGACGGACAGATGACCGTGAAGCCGTCCTCGGCATCGCCGCCGAAGCGCTCGGGATGGGCCAGCGGCTCGATGATGCGGTGAAATTCGAAGGTCGAACCCGGCCAGCCGTGGGTGATCAGCAGCGGCTCCGGATTTGCCCCCGAACCGGGTTCGCAGACGAAATGGATATCGAAGCCGTCGACCTGGGCGATGTAGTTCGGCCAGCGGTTGAGCTCGGTCTCCCAACGGCGCCAGTCATAGCCATTGCGCCAGTGGTCCACGAGCCTGCGCATGTAGGCGAGGTCGGTGCCGTAGTGCCAGCCGCCGCCTTCCGGTTCGTTAGGAAAACGCGTACGCGCCAGCCGGGCCGCGAGATCGTCGAGCACCGCCTGGTCGACATTGATGGTGAACGCCTGCGCGTTGATCTGCACCTCGGCCCCTCCCCCGGTTCATTGCGGCGACCCCAGGGGTCAGGCGCGCCCCGCCTCGGTCGAAAGCAGCGCCGGATCGATGCCGATCCGCCGTACCGCCGCCGCCCACTTGTCGTCCAGCGCCAGATCGAAGACAAGCTCGGAATCCGCCGGACAGTGGAGCCAGTCATTGCGTTGCATCTCGCTCTCGAGCTGCCCCGGCGCCCAGCCGGCATAGCCAAGCGCCAGCACGGCCTGGCGCGGTCCCTCGCCGGTGGCCAGCGCGCGCAATATGTCGACGGTCGCCGTCAGCGACACGCCCTCGCCCATGCCCACCGTGGCGTCGCGCGTGTAGTCGGGCGAGTGAAGCACGAAGCCGCGGCCAGTCTCGACCGGGCCGCCATAGTGGATCGAGATCGGCGGCATCTCCTCGGCATCGCCGATATCGAGCTGGCTGGCGAGATCCCCGAAGCTGAGGTTGGGCAGCGCCTTGTTGACGATCAGACCCATGGCGCCGCCCTCGGCGCTGTGGGCGCACATGAATATGACCGAATGCTCGAAGCGTTGATCGGGCATCGAGGGCATGGCGATCAGCAGATGCCCTTCCAGGCTGTCTGCCGCGCGGCTCTGCTTGTCACTACTCATGCACAGAGGATGAAACGCCGGGCCCTGCCTTTCAAGCGGACAAAGCGTCCTGCCGCCCCGGACTCTCCCCCACGGCATCGTGAGCGGATGCGACTGGCGCCCGCGCCGGGGCGTGATTATAGAACCGACATGCGCCCCACCGCGTTCGCTCTTGTCCTGTTCATCGCCACCGTCGCCGGCAACGGCACGGCGCACGCGCAACAGGATCCCGTCTCCGCTTGGGCGGGCATCCCCGAGGCAGAAGTGCGCCTGATCGCCGGCCACGTCCCCGGCGAAGGCGACATGCTGGGTCTGCATTTCGTGCTGGCCGACGAATGGAAGACCTACTGGCGGAGCCCCGGCGACGCCGGACTGCCCCCGGTGCCCGACTGGACGGCGAGCAGCGGTCTGGGCCGCGCCGACCTCGCCTGGCCGCTGCCGGAGCGGTTCGACCTGTACGGCCTGACGACCTATGGCTACCACGGCGAAGCGGTACTGCCGGTGCGCATCGAGCGCGCCCCGGGGGAAACCACGCGCATCCGTCTGACGCTCTCCTATGCCGCCTGCGCAGAGGTCTGCGTACCGATCGAGGCCGAACTGGCGCTTGACCTGCCTGCCGGGCCGCTGCCCGAGAACCGTCACGGCGCGGCCATTGCGTCGGCTCTGGCCCGGGCGCCCGAACAATCCCCGTCCGGTCTGACGGTCGAGACGCTTTCGGCGGAAGGCGGCGAACTCGAAGCCAGCTTCCGCACCGCGCGGCCGCTGTCGGAGCCCGACCTGATTGTCGAGGGCCCGCGCGACCTCTATTTCCACAACCCACGCTGCGAAGCCGTTGACCTGGTCACGCGCTGCCGCATGGCGATCGGCGGCGCCAGAGACGACATTGCTCTGGAAGGAAAGCGCCTGATCCTGACGCTGAGTGGCCGGGACTACGCCGCCGAGATCCCGGCGGTGGTCGGAAAACGGTGACAATCGCCGCCGCAACTGGAAACTGGGCTATGATCACACTAAGTGCGCTTTGGCTGCCCGAGAACGGGGCGGCGCGAAATCCATGAAGGGGGTGCAGAAAAATGACTATCCAAGTTGGCGACAAGATGCCCGAAGGCGGCTTCATGCAGATGACCGATGACGGCCCGGCGCCGATCACCAGCAGCGACCTGTTCGACGGCAAGAAGGTGGTACTGTTTGCAGTGCCCGGCGCCTTCACGCCGACCTGCTCGGCCAAGCATGTGCCGGGCTTCGTATCCCGCGCGGACGAACTGAAGGCGAAGGGCGTCGACACCATCGCCTGCCTGTCGGTCAACGACGTGTTCGTCATGAACGCATGGGGCAAGGACCAGTCCGTGGGCAGCAAGGTGATGATGCTTGCCGACGGTTCCGGCGACTATGTCTCCCGGCTGGGCTTGGAACTGGACCTGACGCCGCGCGGCATGGGCAAGCGCGCCACCCGCTTCGCCATGATCGTCAACGACGGCAAGGTCGAGCACCTGGGAGTCGAGAGCAATCCCGGCGAACTGACGGTCTCCGGCGCGGACGCGATTCTCGAGAAGCTCTGAACCGGTCGATCAGGGGACCCTACGGTCCCTTGCAGCGGAAAGGGGGCCGGTTCCGGCCCCCTTTTTCGTGGCGCGCAGGCTCAGGCGCTCCGTCCGGCGGCGCGTTCGACCCGTTCCGGCGGCAGAATGATGGCGGCCCGCGTGCCGCTGCCCAGGGCGCTCTCGATCTCCAGCCGCCCGCCATGGGCTTCGACGAGCGCCTTGACGATGGGCAGGCCGAGGCCGGTGCCCTCCTCGTTCAGATAGAGCTCTTCCTCCACCTGGCCGAAAGGCTCCAGCACCGTTTCCATCTTGTCTTCGGGAATGCCGATACCGGTGTCGGTGACGCTGAAACCCGGCCGCGGGCCCTCCGCCTCGAAGGCCAGCGTGACGCGCCCGCCCGCCGGGGTGAACTTCAGCGCGTTCGACAGCAGGTTGAGGATCATCTGCCGGACCGCCCGTACGTCGACGATCAGCGCCGAGACGTTGCCCCGATCCACCTGCAGGTCGATGCGCGCCTCATCGAAACGCTGGCGCATCAGCCGCGCCGTCTGCTCGATCAGATCGTTCAGGTCGACCGGCTCGGGATGGAAATTCATCCGCCCGGCCTCGATCTTCGAAAGGTCCAGAATGTCGTTGATCAGGTTCAGCAGATGCTGCCCGCTCTGCCCGATGTCGGCGACGTAGCCGCGATAACGGGCATTGCCGATCGGGCCCATCACGCCGTGCAGCATCAGTTCGGAGAATCCGATGATAGCGTTGAGCGGCGTCCGCAATTCATGACTCATGTGCGCCAGGAACTGGCTCTTGGCCGCGTTGGCGCGCTCGGCCTGTTCCTTGGCCAGGCGCATCTTGTGCTCGCTCTCCCGCAGACGTTTCTCGGTCGAGAACTGCGCGTGCGCATAGCGGAGGGAGCGCGCGATCAGGCGCGCGGACAGATCGGGCTTCTCCAGATAATCGGCCGCCCCGGCGGCCAGCGCCAGGGCTTCCGACTGCTCGTCGCCCTCCTCGGCCAGCAGGATGACCGGCAGGATCGGATAAGGGCGCGACAGGGCCTCGATCAGAGCCGCCCCCGATCCGCCGGAGATGTTCTGGTCCACCAGGGCGACGTCGAACTCGCCGCTCGCCAGCATGCGTTGCGCGTCTTCGGCATTATCGATGTGAAAGAGGTTGTATGTTCCGGCGGACCGCAGCATCCGCTTGACCACCACGAAGTCCTCGTAGTCGTCATCCACCATCACCACGCGCAGCACGCGCTGTGGCGTCAGCTCCCTGGGACGGAATGCGAGAATGTTGCGAGGTTCCTTCACCCTTGCCTTCCAGGATCGTTACCGTTGCCCGGGCAACATCCGCTGAATTCTGAGGGGAGCGGTGCGTCGGATCAATCGCAACCCCGGCCCGGGAATGGTCAAGCGACTGTTAACCCTGAAAAGCGTGACAACGATCACGCGGCAGTTCAGGCCGCGATCAGCGTGGTATGGCTTCCCGCGCGAGGCGGTCGGCGCGTTCGTTCTCGACATGGCCTGAATGGCCCTTGACCCAGCGCCAGTCGATGTCGTGGCGACGGTTGAGGTCGTCGAGCTGGCGCCAGAGTTCCTCGTTCAGAACAGGCTTCTTCGCTGCGGTCTTCCATCCCCTGGCCTTCCAGCCCGGGAGCCAGCGGGTGATTCCGTCCATCAGGTAGCGGCTGTCCGTATGCAGTATGACGCGGCACGGCCGTTTCAACTGCGACAGCGCCTCGATGGCGGCGGTCATCTCCATGCGGTTGTTGGTGGTCTGAGCCTCGCCGCCGCTCAGTTCCTTCTCGCGCTCGCCATAACGCAGAACCGCGCCCCACCCGCCGGGCCCGGGATTGCCCGAGCAGGCGCCGTCGGTCCAGATCTCCACCTGCCGCATCTCAGAAATCCAGCCCATAGGCGGCGGCCCCGCCGACCCCACGGTGAAAATCCAGCTTGCGCCAGTACTCGAGCGGATTCTTCGGGGTCACGAACGCACCCTCCGGGTGGTTCAGCCAGTCGTAGAGCCGGGTCAGCAGGAACCGCATGGCCGCGCCCCGCGCCAGGATGGGCAAGGCGTCGAATTCCGGCCTCGAGAGCGGCCGGCGGGCCCGGTACGCCCCCAGCATCTGCCGCGCCTTGGTGGTGTTGAACGCGCCATCGGGCTCGAAGCACCAGGCGTTCAGACAGATGGCGAGGTCGTAGACCAGTATGTCATTGCAGGCGAAGTAGAAGTCGATCACCCCGCTCAGGCGCTCGTCCAGGAAGAAGACGTTGTCGGGAAACAGGTCGGCGTGAATGACGCCGCGGGGCAGATCGCGGGGCCAGGCCGTCTCCAGCACATCCAGTTCGCTGGCGATCTCATCGGCCAGCCCGGACCGCACGTCGTCGGCGCCGGGCGCACAACGCTCGGCCAGCGGCCGCCAGTCGCCGACGGACAGGTTGTTGGGCCGCTCCGGCCCGAAGTCGGCCGCGGCCAGATGCAGCGACGCCAGCGCGTCGCCCACGGCCCAGGCATGGCGCGGCAATGGCTTGCGCGGCCATCGGCCCTTCAGGAAGGAGACGATCGCAGCCGGCTTGGCGCGGATATCGCTCAGCACGCCGCCATCGCGGCGCGGGACCGGCACCGGACAGGGAACGCCACGATCCGACAGGTGGGAAAGCAGCGCGAGAAACCAGGGCAGATCGTCGGGCTTCACCCGCTTCTCGTAGATCGTGAGGATGAACATGCCGGCATCGGTCTGCAGCAGGAAGTTGGAGTTCTCCACGCCTTCCGCGATTCCGGTGCAGGCGATGGCCGCGCCGATCTCGTAGTCGGCGAGGAGGGCGTCGAGTTCCCCGTCGCCGATCTCGGTGTAGACCGCCAAGTCCCTGCCGATCAGTCGAGCAGGGCCCGGGGCAGCCGGAAGACAACCTCCTCGCGAACGCCGTCGACCTCCCGCACCTGTACGTCATAGCGGCTGCGGAAGGCCTCCAGAACCTCCTCCACCAGTACGTCGGGCGCCGACGCACCGGCCGTCAATCCGATCATGCCCGCGCCATCGACCAGGCTCCAGTCGAGCTCGGCGGCGCGCGGCACCAGAATGGCCTTCGGGCAGCCCGCCTTCTCGGCCACCTCGACCAGGCGCTTGGAGTTCGAGGAGTTCTGCGCGCCCACCACCAGAACCACGTCGCACCGGCTGGCGATCTCCTTCACGGCCGCCTGCCGGTTGGTGGTGGCGTAGCAGATGTCTTCCTTGTGCGGCCGGTGGATTGTGGGAAAACGCCGCACCAGCGTGTCCACGATCTCCGCCGTGTCGTCGACCGACAGGGTCGTCTGGGTGATGAAGGCCAGGTTCTCCGGATCCGGCACCTCCAGCGCATCGGCCTGTTCGGTGTTCTCGATCAGGGTAATGGCGCCGTCGGGAAGCTGGCCCATCGTGCCGATGACTTCCGGGTGGCCGGCATGGCCGATCATGACGATCTGGCGGCCGTTGCGGTAATGGCGCTCCGCTTCGACATGAACTTTGGAGACAAGCGGGCAGGTCGCGTCCAGATAGAACTGTTCGCGCCGCTGCGCCTCCTCGGGCACCCATTTCGGCACGCCATGGGCGGAGAACACCACGACGGCGTCCGATGGCACCTCGTCCAGTTCCTCGACGAACACGGCGCCGCGCTTCTCGAGGCCTTCGACCACGAAACGGTTGTGGACGATCTCGTGGCGCACGTAGACAGGCGCCCCGTACTTGTCGAGGGCCTTGTCGACCACCTGGATGGCGCGTTCGACCCCGGCGCAGAAGCCGCGGGGATTGGCCAGCAGGATCTCCTTGAATGCTCGCTCCGTCGCTGTCACCGGCTACTCCTTCGCGGACAGGGCTTGCGGCTTGTGAACCACCGGCACCTCATCTACATTGCCGCCTCTCAGACGACAAGGTCGCGCCCCCGAATCGATGGTCAACCGACTGGAAGAATACGCTTCGTCCGGAAGCCATCCCGACGACGTCCAGAAACAAGTTCAGAGCAGATGAAAGCAAGAAACGCATTGATTGTGGCCGCCATGCTTGGCGCCGGCGCCTTCGCGCTCTCCGGCTGCGGAGGGGGCAGCGCCGCAGCCGGGCCCTGCCCGAAGATCGGCGTCCTGCCCGATGCGGCCGATTATCCGGTACAGGACGCCAGCGGCAAGCTGCTGGCCCTGGCGCGCCTCAGCGTCAGCAATTCAGCCTGCATCTATGACAAGAGTCAGGCGTCTTCGACGGGCTTTTCCCGCGTCGACTTCTCCATCGAGCTGACCGTCACCGCGGTGCGCGCGGAGGGTTCGCTGGTCGACGATATCGACGTGCCGGTTGTGGTCGCGACCGTGTCCGGCGACGGCGTACTGACCGCCCGCGACGACTACGAGATGAATGTCGAGATCGATGGCCGCACCGGCGAGAAGACGCAGCGCCTGCAGATCCGCATTCCCTATGCCGGCAACGGTTTCGCGTCCGACCACCGCGTGCTTGCAGCGTTCCGGCTGGACGAGCGGACCGTACAGTTTAACCGCAGCCGGCTGGGCCGCTGAGCCGGAAGGCCGGAGAATGCGCACGATGACGGAGCGGAAGCCCGACGCGAAGGAAGAAAAGGCGGCACGGCTGGCGCGGAAGCTGCGCGAGAATCTGAAGCGCCGCCGCCGGCCCGACGCGGGCGGCAAGCGCCGGGCGATCAAGAACGACGAGAAGCACTGACCCGGCAGGCGTGGCCACATCGCCGCCACGTTGACGCGTCACGCTCGGATTTCTAACTAACCAGCGGTTCCGGGCGCGCCGGGACCCGATTCGAGGTGTCGCGAACTCATGGACAGCATTCTGATCCGCGGGGGCCTGCCGCTGCGGGGCACGATCGAGATCAGCGGCGCCAAGAACGCCGCGTTGCCGCTGATGGCCGCATGCCTGCTGACAGACAAGCCGCTGCGCCTGTCGAACGTCCCTGCATTGATGGACATCGGGACCATGGCCGAACTGCTGCGCTGTCTCGGCGTCGAGGCCGACGACCAGGGCGGCGGCGCGTGGACCCTGCGCGCGGCGGACATCGCCGACACCACCGCGCCATACGACATCGTGCGGAAGATGCGCGCCAGCGTGCTGGTTCTCGGTCCGCTGCTGGCCCGGACCGGCAAGGCGGATGTCTCCCTGCCCGGCGGCTGCGCCATCGGCACGCGGCCGGTGAACATCCATATCGACGGGCTCGTGGCTCTGGGCGCGGAGATCGAGATCGACGGCGGCTACATCCGGGCGAAGGCGCCGAAGGGCCTGACGGGCGCCGTCTACACGATGCCCCAGATCTCCGTCGGCGCCACCGAGAACCTGCTGATGGCGGCGGTGCTGGCCAGCGGCACGACCGTGCTGGAGAACGCCGCGCGCGAACCCGAGATCGCCGACCTGATCGATCTGCTGACGGCGATGGGCGCGCGGATCGAGGGCCGCGGCACCGACCGCCTGACCGTGTACGGCGTCGACGCGCTCCACGGCGCCGACCACGCGGTCCTGCCCGACCGGATCGAGACCGGCACCTACGCCGTCGCCGGCGCAATCACCGGCGGCGACCTGATGCTGAAAGGCGCCAATCACGAGATCGTCGAGGCGATCATGAAGCCGCTTCGCAAGTCCGGCGCGACCGTCGACTTCCTGGAAGACGGCATCCGCGTCCGCCGCGACGGCCAGGGCATACTGGGCGTTGACGTCATGACCCAGCCCTATCCGGGCTTTCCGACCGACATGCAGGCGCAGATCATGGCGCTGATGTCGATCAGTCACGGCGCGGCGATGATCACCGAGACGATCTTCGAGAACCGCTTCATGCATGTCCCCGAACTGGGACGGATGGGCGCGGACATCACCGTGCACGGCGCCTCGGCGCTGGTGCGGGGCGTGCGCCGTCTTCGCGGCGCGCCGGTCATGGCGACGGACCTGCGCGCATCGGTCTCGCTGGTGCTGGCGGGTCTGGCGGCGGATGGCGAGACACAGGTCAATCGCGTATACCATCTGGATCGGGGCTACGAACGGCTCGAACAGAAGCTGGAGGCCTGCGGCGCCGATATCGAGCGCGTGAAGGGGCAATGAGGGACACGGGTAGCGGACAATGAGAATCAGGAGAACAAAGGCGGAGCAACCGCCCCGGCTGAAACTGCACGCGGTGGATCCGGACGACCTGCGCGTCGTCGCGGCGGCGCTGGCCAGCGCCACGGTCAAGCGCGGCGATATCGGGCTAGACCGCAAGGCGCGGCGCTTCGCCTTCGTGTGCAACCGCTTCCGCTGGGAAGACACCGAATTTCCGGGCGACCGCGGCGGCAGCCGCATCCGCGCCGGCGTGCAGTTCAACGATGTCGAGAATGTCAGCGCGCTCGGCCTCGCCGACGCGGATCCAGAGACCGTGCTGGAATTGCTCAATATCGAGGCCGAGGTCACCGATCCGCCGGCCGCGGTGCTGGAACTCCAGTTCGCGGGCGGCGCAGCGCTGAAGCTGGACGCCGGGTGCATCGACGTGCTGGTGGACGATATGGGCCGTGCTTGGTATACGCCCAACCGCCCGAGCCACGAGACGGAGAACGGCGACGGCGACTGATCAAGAGAACGCCATGAACGCCGCCGCGAGCCAAGCAGAACCGATCGTTCTGGCCCTGCCGAAGGGCCGCATCCTGAAGGAGGCGATGCCGCTGGTGCGCGCCGCCGGCATCGAGCCGGAAGCGGCCTTCGACGATCCCGACAGCCGCCAACTCACCTTCCGCACCAATCACGAGCACATCTCCATCATTCGCGTCCGCTCCTTCGACGTGGCGACCTTCGTCGCCTTCGGCGCCGCCCATCTCGGCGTCGCCGGCAACGACGTGCTGATGGAGTTCGACTATTCGGACATATACGCGCCGCTCGACCTCGGCATCGGCTATTGCCGGATGGCGGTCGCCGAGCCGGCGGAGCTATCGAAGACCGACGACCCCTCGCGCTGGTCGCACGTCCGTGTCGCGACCAAGTACCCGAACATCACCCAGCGCCATTTCGCCCGCCGCGGCGTCCAGGCCGAGTGCATCAAGCTGAACGGCGCCATGGAGCTGGCGCCCTCGCTGGGTCTGTGCCGCCGCATCGTCGATCTGGTCTCGACCGGCTCGACGCTGAAGGCCAACGGCCTGGTCGAGGTGGAGCAGATCGCCGACATCACGTCGCGGCTGATCGTCAATCGCACCGCGCTGAAGACGCGGCCGGCGGAGATCCACGGCTGGATCAACAGCTTCAGGAGCGCGGTCGATGCCAAGGCGGCTTGACGGCAGCGCGGCGTCCTTCGAGGCGGATTTCCGAGCGTTGCTCGACGACAAGCGGGAAACCGCCGCCGATGTCGACGAGACGGTACAGGCGATCATCGCCGACGTGCGCACGCGCGGTGACCTGGCGCTGATCGACTACACGGCGCGTTTCGACCGGGTGCAGTTCACCCCATCCCGGTTCCGGATCGGCGCGGACGAGATCGAGGCCGCCAAGGCCGATTGCGAACCGGATACGCTGGCGGCGATGAAACTCGCGGCAACGCGTATCGCCGCCTTCCACGAGCGCCAGCTGCCCGCCGACGACCGTGTGGTCGATGCCGCCGGGGTGGAACTCGGCGCGCGCTGGACCGCCATCGGCGCAGTGGGCCTCTACGTGCCGGGCGGCCTCGCGGCCTACCCCTCGTCGGTGCTGATGAACGCGGTCCCCGCGAAGGTAGCGGGCGTGGAGCGCATCGCCATGACCGTACCGACGCCGGACGGCGTCATCAATCCGCTGGTGATTGCGGCAGCCGAGCATGCCGGCGTGACCGAGATCTACCGCCTGGGCGGCGCGCAGGCGATCGCGGCGCTGGCCTATGGCACGGAAGCCGTCCCCGCCGTGGACAAGATCGTCGGCCCCGGCAATGCCTATGTGGCCGCGGCCAAGCGCCAGGTCTTCGGCGCCGTCGGCATCGACATGATCGCCGGTCCCTCCGAGATCCTGGTGGTCGCCGACGGCGAGAATGATCCGGCCTGGATCGCGGCCGACCTGCTGTCGCAATCCGAGCACGACGAATCCGCACAGGCCATCCTGATAACTGACGACAGGGCCTTCGCCGACGACGTCGCCGCGGCGGTGGAACACCATCTCGCGACCCTGCCCCGCGCCGCGATCGCGCGTTCGAGCTGGGAGGCACATGGCGCCATCATCGTTCTGGATACCCTCGACGACGCGCCGGCGCTGGTCGACCGGATCGCGCCGGAACACCTGGAACTGGCGGTGAACGACCCGGACGCGATGATGGCGCGCGTGCGGAACGCCGGCGCCATCTTCCTGGGCCGGCACACGCCAGAAGCCATCGGCGACTACGTGGCCGGGCCAAATCACGTGTTGCCGACCGCGCGCAGCGCCCGCTTTTCCTCCGGTCTCAACGTGCTGGACTTCATGAAGCGGACCACCTTCGTGCGCTGCGACGCCGCCAGCCTGGGCGAAATCGGACCGGCGGCGGCGACCCTGGCCGACGCCGAGGGGCTGCCGGCGCACGCGCTCTCCGTCCGCATCCGCATGAACCGGTGACGGAGACATGGCGAGCCCAGACGGGATCGCGGCCATCACGCTCGACGACAAGTCGATCAAGAGCTGGGGTCCGGACGTCGACCATGAACGCAAGGTGGCGATCTTCGACCTGATCGAGGAGAACAGCTTCGCGCCCTTGGGCGAGGAGTTTCACGGCCCCTTCGCGGTGCATCTGAAGATCGAGGACAACCGCCTCGCCATCGAGATCGCGGGCGAGGACGGCACGGCCCAGGGCCGGGTGGTGCTGGCGCTGTCGCCCTTCCGGCGGATCGTCCGCGACTATTTCAAGATCTGCGAGAGCTATTTCGCGGCCATCAAGACGGCCACGCCCTCGCGTATCGAGTCGATCGACATGGGCCGCCGCGGCGTCCACAACGAAGGATCGGAACTGCTGCAGGAGCGGCTGAAGGACAAGATCGAGATCGACTTCGACACGGCGCGCCGGCTGTTCACGCTGATCTGCGTGCTGCACATCCGGACATAGGGCGGGCCGTTGGAGGTACCCGGGGCCGTCCTCTTCGCCTGTACCGAGAACAGCGTGCGCTCTCCCATGGCCGAGGGCCTTCTGAAACAGCTCATGGGCCATCAGATCTACGTCGATTCCTGCGGCGTGCGCGCGAAGGAGGTGGACGGCTTCTCGATCGCGGTGATGGACGAACTGGGCATCGACATCTCCGGCCACCGCGCCAAGAGCTTCGACGATCTGGAGGATACCTTCTTCGATGTCATCATCTCGCTCTCGCCCGAAGCGCAGCACAAGGCGATCGAGCTGACCCGCACGATGGCCTGCGACGTCGAATACTGGCCGACGCTGGACCCGAGCCTGATCGAAGGCAGCCGCGAAGCGCGTCTCGCTGCCTGGCGTCAGGTCCGCGACCAGCTTCGCAAGCGGATCATCGAGCGCTTCAGCCCCGGCCCCGCTCCGCAGGTTTGAGCCCGCGGCATTTGCGGTTAAGCTCGCCGCACCAGGGGAGGAAACCGGAATGCCGACGATCGATGCGGATCGGCTGACCGCGTTCGTGGCCGCCATGGCCCGCGCAGGCGGGTCCGACGAACGCGAAGCGGGGCTGATCGCCACCAATCTTGTCGAGGCCAATCTGAAGGGTCACGACAGCCACGGCATCGGCATGATGCCGACCTACGCCAACGCGCTGCAGTTCGGAAAGCTGACCGCGAACCAGCACGTCTCGGTGGTGCGCGACGACGGCGCGATTCTGCTGCTGGACGGCAATGCCGGCTATGGCCAGGTCATCGGCGGCGAGGCCATGGCGATGGCCATCGCCCGGGCGCGTGACACCGGCCTGTGTCTGATGAGCCTGCGCAACACCCACCATCTGGGCCGGATCGGCGCCTGGGGCGAACTGGCCGCAGACGCCGGCCTGATCTCCATTCACTGGGTCAACGGCATCACGCGGATGCCGCTGGTCGCGCCCTGGGGCGGCTCCGACGCCCGCTACACCACCAATCCCTATTGCACCGCGATCCCCGAGACGCCCGATCACCCGCGCATCGTCTTCGACATGGCGACGACCAAGGTGGCCATGGGCAAGGTCCGCGTCGCCCACAACAAGGGCGAGCAGATGCCGCCCGACTGCCTGATCGACCGCCGTGGCGAGATGACCACCGATCCGGGCGTGATGTTCGAGGAGCCGACCGGCGCACTGATGTCGGTAGGTCAGCACAAGGGCTACGGCCTGGCGCTGATCTGCGAGGTTCTGGCCGGCGCGCTCTCCGGCGGCGGCGCCTTCCTTCCGGACCGCTCTGACGGACACTCGATCATCAACAACATGCTGACCATCGTCGTCGACCCGGCGCGGCTGGGCGAGCGCGGCGCCTTCGTTGCCGAGATCGACGCCTTCATCCGCTACGTGAAGGCTTCGCCGGCCGCCGCCTGGGCGGACGAGGTGATGGTGCCGGGCGATCCGGAACGCAAGTCGGAAGCGCAACGCCGCGCCGCCGGCATCCCGGTCGACGAGACGACCTGGGAAGAGATGATTGCCGCCGCGGTCCAGCTCGGCATGAGCGAGGCGCAGGCGCGTACCTATGAGGCCTGAATCAGAAGATTCCGCCGCCGGGCGTGCGCTCCGACGGCCTGGGATCGTGCGAGCTCCTGGTGCGGCACCGTTCGTATTCCGGGGTGCCTGGCGTGGCCCTGGAAAGATCGCACTTTGCGCCGCCGATGCGCTCGGCGCCCGTGTCCACGATCTCGCAGGCGGCGAGGCCCGCACCCGCGAGGGCGGCGAGGCCGATTCGAATGACGGCGGTCCTGATCATGGACCCGGTTTTAGGATTTCGGACAACTGAGGTCGAGTGAAATGAATGACAACATTGCCCCACGGCGGGTGACCTGCCGCTCCCATGATGGGCTGACTCTCGTGGGCGACGCCTACGGACCCGAAGACGGCCCGCCGGTCCTGTTCCTGCACGGCGGCGGACAGACCCGTCACAGCTGGGGCGGCACTGCCGAGACCATGGCCGCGCATGGCTGGCTGGCCGTCACCGCCGACCACAGGGGCCACGGCGACAGCGACTGGTCGCCGGACGGGAACTACAGCTATGACGACATCGGATCGGACGTGCGCGCCTGGAGCGGTCTGTTCGATGCGCCGCCCGTGGTCATCGGCGCCTCGCTGGGCGGCCTGGGCGCGATGGTCGGTCTGGGCTTCGAGCCCCGCGTCGATGCCCGCGCCCTGGTCCTGGTCGACATCGCGCCGAAGATGGAGGCCCGCGGCGCAGACCGCATCCTTGCCTTCATGCGCGCCAACATGGAGGAGGGCTTCGCCAGCCTGGAGGAGGCCGCCGAAGCGGTCGCCGGTTATACGCCCGAGCGCAAGCGCGCCGTCGATCTCAACTCGATCCGCAAGAACCTGCGCGAGCGCCAGGGCCGCTGGTACTGGCACTGGGATCCGCAGACCATCCGCGACCGGTCGAGCGCCGACAACAAGCGGATGGAGGGCGTGCTGTCGGAGGCGGTGCGCCGGATGGAGTGTCCGATCCTCCTGATCCGGGGGCGGTTCTCCGACGTCATCAGCCCGGAGGCGATCGATCATCTGCGCGCCATCCGGCCCGACGCCGGCTTCGTCGATGTCGCCGGCGCGGGACATATGGTGGCCGGCGACCGGAATGATGTATTTACCGATGCAGTCATCGGCTTCCTGGAGGAGCGCGAGATCATGCAATCGGGGAGAACGGCCCATGGCGGCTGAGCCGAAGATCGTCACGGCGGCGCTGATCATCATCGGCAACGAGATCCTGTCCGGCCGGACCAAGGACAAGAACATGGGCTTCATCGCCGAGCGGCTGACCGAGCTCGGCGTGCGGATGATGGAGGCGCGGGTGGTCGCCGACATCGAGGCCGAAATCGTGGAGGCCGTGAATTCGCTGCGCGCGCGCTACGACTACGTCTTCACGACCGGCGGCATCGGCCCGACCCATGACGACATCACCGCCGACGCCATCGCGAGAGCCTTCGGCGTGGGCATCTCCGAACACCCCGATGCGGTCGCCCTCCTCAGCGCGCGCTACAAGAACCCGGCCGACTTCACGGCGGCGCGGCGGCGCATGACCCGCGTGCCCCATGGCGGGGTGCTGGTCGAAAACCCGGTCAGCACCGCCCCGGGCTTCCGCGTCGAGAACGTCTATGTCTTCGCCGGTATCCCGGTGGTCATGCAGGCGATGTTCGAAAGCATCGCCCACGAACTGGTGGGCGGCGACCCGCTGCTCAGCCGCGCCGTCAGCGCCTATCTGCCCGAGGGCGTGATCGCCGCCCCCCTAGCGGAGATCGAAAAGGCCCATCCCGGCATCGAGGCGGGTTCCTACCCGTTCCAGCGCGACGGTCGTTTCGGCTCCTCGCTGGTGCTGCGCTCGACCGACGCGGCACTGCTCGACCGGGCCACCGACGCGCTGAAATCGATGATCGTCGAGCTTGGCGGCGAACCGATGGAAGTCTGAAACATGGCGACGACGCTGCGGACGCCATGAGCCTCGATATCGCCGACCGGGACCGCTTCGTGCGGGCCAACACCGCGCTTCTGCCCACGCCCCTGGTGCCGGAAATAGAACTGCACCTCGCAACCGAGGCCCTGCCACTCTGGCAGATGACCGAGGAGGCCATGGCCGAAGCCGGACTGCCGCCGCCCTACTGGGCCTTCGCCTGGGCCGGGGGTCAGGCGCTGGCGCGCTATGTTCTGGACAATCCGGAGGCCGTCGCCGGCAGGCGGGTGATCGACTTCGCCGCCGGATCGGGCCTGGTCGCCATCGCCGCCGCCATGGCCGGCGCCTCCACTGTCGCCGCCAACGATATCGACCCCTTCAGCCATGCCGCCATGCGGCTCAACGCCGAGGCGAACGGCGTCGCCATCGACGTCATGGAGGCCGACATCGTCGGCGACCCGCTCGCCGGCTTCGATCTCGTGCTCGCCGCCGACATCTGTTACGAACAGCCGACGAGCGGGCGCGTCGAGGCTTGGTTCCGCCAGCTCAGCGCCGGCGGCATGCCGGTCCTGATGGGCGACCCCGGGCGCAGCTTCCGGCCGAAATCCGGCCTGGAGAAACTGGCCCACTACGCGGTTCCAACGACGCGCGAACTGGAAGACAATGATGTCCGTTCCACGGATGTCTGGCGGTTTGTTCAATGAGTGTCATTGCCGACGCACGCGCCGACAACTGGGTCGACCGGCACGCGCCGGACTGGGCCAAGCCCTATCTGAAACTGGCGCGCTTCGACCGGCCGGTCGGTACCTGGCTGCTGCTCTGGCCCTGCTGGTGGTCGATCTGGCTGGCGCGGCCGGTGCTCGACCTGGAAACGCTCCGGCTGTTCGTCCTCTTCGGCGTCGGCGCCGTGGTGATGCGCGGTGCGGGCTGCACCATCAACGACATCGCCGACCGGAACTTCGACGGACGTGTGGAGCGCACCCGGCACCGTCCCATTCCGTCGGGCCAGATCAGCGTGACAGGTGCGGCCATCTGGATGGGCGCGCTCTGCCTCGTCGGCCTCGCGATCCTGCTGCAGCTCTCCCCCCTGGCGATCTGGCTGGGCGTCGGCTCGCTGGGGCTGGTCGCAATTTATCCGTTCATGAAGCGCGTCACCTACTGGCCGCAGATCTGGCTGGGCCTCACCTTCAACTGGGGCGCGCTGATGGGCTGGGCGGCGGCCAGCGGCGAACTCGGCCTCGCGCCGGTGTTCCTCTATGTGGGCGGCATCTTCTGGACGCTCGGCTATGACACCATCTACGCGCACCAGGACAAGGAGGACGATGCCCTGATCGGGGTCAAGTCCTCGGCCCTGAAGCTCGGCAGCAGGACGCGGCCGGCGCTGGCCGTGTTCTATGTCGGCGCCGTCGTGTTCTGGGGGCTGGCGGCGCGGGAGGCCGGCTTTTCCCACTGGTTCCTGCTCCCCTTCGCGCTGGTGATCGGCCAGTTCGCCTGGCAGGTGACCCGGGTGCTCCTCGACGACCGCGACGACTGTCTCCGGAAGTTCAAGTCGAACATCCTGCTGGGTGCGGTGATGATGGCCGCGCTGATCGTCGGGGGACTGGCGGCGTGATCCCCGGTGTGCCCGAACTGCCCGCGATCGGCGTCGGCTCCTACGCCGTGCCGGGCTGGTTCATCGTCGCCCAGCGTCAGGCCCGCGAAGGCGTGCTCGGGCCCCACGACATGGAAGAAGCCACCAACGACGCCGTGCGCGTGGTGGTGCAGGACCAGATCGAGGCCGGCTTCGACGTGATCTCCGACGGTGAAGTCCGCCGCCAGCGTTTCGTCTACGAGATGTTCCAGCACATGGAGGGCCTGACCCGCGTACCGGCGACGCGGCGGCTCGGCATCGCCGGCTACGATCAGGCGCCGGGGTTCGTCGCGGGCGAGCGGATCGCCGCGCCCGACGGGCTCGGCCTCGGCGCCGAACTCGCCTTCCTGAAGGACATTGCGGGCGGGCGGCCGGTGAAGATGGCCCTGCCCGGCCCGCTGACCTTCGCCATGCGCATCGATCCGGGGCCCCGCGATGCCGCGGCGGTGCTGGACGAGATCGTGGCGATCCTGACCGCCGAGATCGGAGCTTTGTCGGCCGCCGGAGCGGACATCTTCCAACTCGACGAACCGGCACTGCCGCATCCGCCGCTCGGGCTCACGCATCAGGAGGGTGCGGAGGCGATCAACCGCGTGCTCGCGGCCTTCGACGGCTACAGGGCGGTGCATGTCTGTTTCGGCAACAACGCCGGCCGGCCGTTCGCGGACCGGCGCTTCGGGCGGCTGATGGACGCGATGACCGCGCTGGACGCCGACCAGCTCGTGCTCGAGTTCGCCAACCGGGAAATGGCGGAAGTCGAATTGCTGGCCGACCTGCAGGACCGCTTCGAGATCGCCGCCGGCGTCGTGGACGTGAAGAATTTCCACCTGGAGAGGCCGGAGGATGTCGCCCGGCGGCTGGAGACGGTGCTGCGTCACGTGCCGATGGCACGCCTCAGCGCGACCTCCGACTGCGGATTCTCCGCCCTGCCCCGCTATATCGCACGCCAGAAGGCGTCCGTCCTGGTCGCCGGCGCACGTCTGCTGCGTGGTGAATGACGTCGCCGACGCGGCGTTCATCTTGTTTAATATTTATGGTTAACAGAAGAAATCGGCCAAAATTGCCGACAATTTTATCTTTTACACTTTATTTACCATAATATTTGGCTTATCTTCTTACCACCATGCGCATCGAAGGTGGCTCATATCCCCTCGCCCTCCGGGGCCCGCGCGCACCGGCCCGTGAAGAGCCGCAGGCGGTCGATGGCGTATTCGAGGCGCGCGGCTGGCAGTTGCCGCCCCCGCCGCGCGGTCCGGCCGCCCAGGAGGATCCCGTCGGCTTCGCCGAGGCGCTGATGAACGTCACGGTCGCCCCCCGTTCGATCCACCAGACGGCACTGCTTTTCGAGGTTCAGCGCATCGCCCAGGGCGAGGCCGGCGTTCCGGCGCGGGCCGATGCGGCGACCGACGCCACCCTCGCCTACCGGGACTCTCTGGACCGCAACGCCCTGCCGCGCCGGCGCGGTTTTCTCTGGTCCGAGACCCGCACCATCCGCATCTGACGCAGCGGCCCCGCCGCGGCCAGCGCATTTTCCACAGCCGACCCATGCAACGCCATCCGGCTTCCGGCGGCTTGACGATCTTCCCATGATCAAGCATGCTCTACTCAACAGTAACGATCAAAAACCAGGGAGTAGAGACGCATGCAGGTCGGCATGGGCGTGATTTTCCAGAATCCCGGAAAGGAGCGCAGCGACAACGACGTCTATCGCGCCGACATGGCGCTGGCGGAGATGGCGGAGCCCCTGGGTTTCGATTCCGTCTGGACGGTCGAGCACCATTTCACCGACTACACCATGTGTCCCGACCCGACCATGTTCCTGAGCTACATGGCCGGCCACTCCAAAACGATCGGCATCGGCTCCATGGTCGTCGTGCTGCCCTGGCACGATCCGCTGCGCGCCGCCGAACAGATCTCGATGCTCGACAACATGTCGGGCGGCCGCATGATCCTCGGGATCGGCCGCGGCGCCGGCAAGGTGGAGTTCGACGGCTTCCGCCTGGACATGGGCGAGAGCCGCGAACGCTTCGTCGAAGCTGCCGAGATGGTGCTGGACGCGCTCGAGACCGGCAAGGCCAGCTATGACGGCAAGCACTACAAGCAGCCCGAAGTCGAGATCCGGCCCAACCCGTTCAAGAGCTTCAAGGGCCGCACCTACGCCGCCGCGGTCAGCCCGGAATCGGCGCGCATCATGGCCCGGCTCGGCGTCGGTATCCTGATCATCCCGCAGAAGCCCTGGGCCCACGTGAAGACCGAACTGGACGAGTACCGGACGATCTTCCGCGAGGTGAACGGCGAGGACGCCCCCGCCCCCATCGCCGGTGGCTGGGTGTTCTGCGACGAAAACCCCGACCGCGCCTACGAGCAGGCGCTGCAGTACATCGGCGGCTACTGGAAGACGGTCATGGACCATTACCAGTTCGACGGCGAGCACATGCAGAACATGAAGGGCTACGAGTACTACGCCAAGTTCCGCGAGAACCTGCTCAAGGCCGGCCCCGACGGGGCCACGGAGTTCTTCATGAACCTGCAGGTCTGGGGCACGCCAGAGATGTGCTACGAAAAGATCGTCAAGACCGCCGACATGATCGGCGCTGACGGGTTCAACGGCGTCTTTTCCTACGCCGGCATGCCGCACGAGGAATCGGTGCGGAACGCGACGCTGTTCGCGGAAAAGGTCATGCCGGAACTCAAGAAGATCGGTCCCGCCGCAGAGCGGCTCAAGAACGCCGCCTGAGGGCGCCGGGACCCACACAGCTTCCGCTGGGCCGACTGGGGAGGAGGCCTTGTCCGGGGAGGACGCGCGGCCGGAGAGCAATCTCCGGCCGCGTTCTCTTTTGACGGCGGGCGAAATGGCGCAAGATGCGTCCGGCCCGGCGAGAACAATGGGGAGGACCGGACATGAGACTGAGACAGATCGCCTTCGCGGCGCGGGATCTGGCGCCCACGGAAGACGCCCTTCTGGATGTGCTGGGCCTGGAAACCGGCTACCGCGATCCCGGCGTCGGCGAGTTCGGGCTGCACAATGCGGTCATTCCCGTCGGCGGCAACTTCCTGGAGATCGTCGCGCCGACCAGGGACGATACCGCCGCCGGGCGTTACATGGACCGCCGCGGCGGCGACTGCGGCTACATGGCCATCTTCCAGTGCCCTGACGCGTCCGGCGCCCGCGCGCGCGCCGACAAGCTGGGTATCCGCGCCGTCTGGCGCCATGACGAGACGGGCACCTGCGCCACGCACTTCCATCCCGTCGACATGGGCGGCGCCATCGTCTCGGTCGACAGCTTCGACGACGCGCCGGACGTGAACGAGGAATACGCTTACTGGAAATGGGCCGGGCCGGCATGGAAGGACCATGTCGACACGTCCCTGACCCGCCGCATGACGGGTCTGGAGATGGCTCACCCCGATCCGGCGCGCCAGGCCTCCACCTGGTCGGCGCTGCTGGAGCTGCCGGCCCGTGCGGTCGACGAAGGCGGATTCGACATCGAAACCGGCGACGGCGACCAGCTCCGCTTCCGCCGGACCGACGACAATGAGCAACCCGGCATTCGCGCGCTCGATTTCGAGATGACCGACGGCGGCGAGGCGCTGAAACGCGCCGGCGCGCGGGGCCTGCCGCGCGGCTCCGCCGGAGACGGCATCGGCTGGTTCGACCTGATGCAGGTACGCTTCAATCTGAAGCACGCCGGCTGAACGCAACGAGGAACAGAGGGAATCTGGGATGACCGATCATCTGCTGATCGAGAGGAAGGGCGGCGTCGCCGTCATGACCATGAACCGGCCGGATCGCCTGAACGCGCTGTCGGGCGAGATGCTGGACGCGCTGGTCGCCAACGCCCGCGCCTTCGCGGCGGACCCGGAGGTTCGCTGCGTGGTGATCACCGGCGCGGGCCGCGGCTTCTGCGCCGGCGGTGACGTCAAGTCCATGGCCGAGGGCAAGGAGTTCGCCGACGACTCGATCCAGGGCAAGGCCAATGCGCTGCGCGAGAAGATGGAGATCTCGAGGCTGCTGCACGAGATGCCCAAGCCGACCATCGCCATGGTGCGCGGCCCCCTTGCCGGCGCCGGCATGTCGATCGCGCTCGCCTGCGATCTGCGCATTGCCTCGGACACGCTGAAGTTCACCACGGCCTTCGCCAATGTCGGCTATTCGGGCGACTTCGGCGGCAGCTATTTCCTGAGCCACCTTGTCGGCACGGCGAGGGCGCGCGAGCTCTATTTCACTGCCGAGAAGCTGGACGCCGGACAGGCGATGGCCCTCGGCATCGTCAACTGGGTCGTGCCCGACGGCGAACTGGAAAAGGCGACGATGGAGCTGGCGCAGCGTCTGGCCTCCGGCCCCTCGGTCGCCTTCGCCTACATGAAGCGCAACATGAACGCCGCGGAGAACGAACCGCTGGCGCGCTGCTTCGACATGGAGGCGCTGCACCACACCCTCGCCGGCCAGACCGAGGACCACAAGGCGGCAGCACAGGCTTTCGTCGAAAAGCGGACGCCGGTCTTCAAGGGGCGCTGAGTCCCGGCCACACGAGTCCACGGAAAAAACAAGGGGATGGCCCCATCAAGGGCCCTCCCCTTTGCCGTTCGTCTCGAGGCCGCAGTCAGGCCGCGAGATTGATGTCGGCGGCGGCCACGGCATCGCCCTGGACCTCCGCGATCACCGTGTAGCCTGCCACGTTCACGTCCGCGTCGTGGATCAGGTGGGTGCCGTCGAAGACGAAGGTCTCGCCCGACTCCAGACCCGAGTTCGTGCCGTCATAGGCGCCGTCGCTGAAGGCCAGGTTGTTCGTCGTGAAGTCGGCGCCCGAAAACTCGAAGCGGTCGACGCCCGTCTGGAAGTCGGTCACCAGGTCCACCGACACCTCCGCCTGTCCGACAGTGACGTCCGCCCCGACGGCCACACCATCGGCGGCCGCCTCGTACTGGAAGAAGTCGCCGCCCGCGCCGCCGGTCATGGTGTCCACACCCGCGCCGCCGATCAGGTCGTCCGCACCGTCGCCACCGACGATCGAGTCATTGCCGTTGCCGCCGACCAGGAAGTCGTCGCCGGCATTGCCCGTCAGCGTGTCGTCGCCGTCCACACCTGCCAGCACGTCCGCCGATGCGCCGCCGGTCAAGGCGTCATTGCCCGAGGTGCCGATCTGGATCGCGAAGATCGCATCGACAAACTGGATCTCCTCGATGTCGTTGGAGAGGGTATCAGCGCCTTCGCCGCCGACGGTGTCGGTCAGGACCGAGTTGCTGCCGTCATTGGCGAAGAGGACGTCAAAGTTGTCCTCGCTGCCGGTATAGACGGCGCGGTCGATGTTGGCGCCGCCGGAGAGGGCATCGCCGCCGGCGCCGCCCTGCAGCGTATCGTTGCCGCCGCCGCCGGAGAGGCTGTCATCGCCATCGCCGCCTTGCAGATTGTCGCTGCCCTCGTCGCCGAAGATCGTGTCGTTGCCGCCCGCGCCCTGGAGCACGTTGTTGCCGGTATTGCCCGACATGGTGTTGTCGGACGCATTGCCGACGCCGTCGATATTGTCGGTCCCGACCAGTTCCAGCACCTCGATATTGTCGTCCATCGAAACGCCGATGGAACTCTGGATCGTGTCGGTGCCGCCATTGGCCTGTTCGACGATGGTGTCGTCGAACTGGGACGTGATGGCGTCGATGGAACCCTGCAGATCGGAGTCGAGGCTGGTGAAGTAGGTGAAGGTGACGCTACCGCCGATGGTCAGCGTCCCGCCCTCGAAAGTGATCGCAATCGCCTGATCGGCCGTCTGGGTGAAGCCTTCGGCCTGAGGAATATCGAACGCCACATCCGCAAAGGCGTCACGATTGGAGAAGCCGAAGGTGCTGACCCGGGCACGCGCATCGTCGGCCAGGAAAAAGATCGGCACGTCGCTGATCTGACCGGTGGCGCTGACGATGGCCAGGTTGTCGTTCCCGCCATCGCCCGGCTGATTGACGATATCGTTCACCGTGGTGAAGCTGCTGTTGAGATCAGCGTCCTGATCGGGATCGAAGCTGCGCATGTAGCGGACGTTGTCGATCACCGTGTTGCCGACATTGGTCAGCGTCACCGTGTTGCGGAAGAACTTGTCGTTCTCGGTGAACGAGACGACCTGCTGCACCTCGACCTGGCCGTCCGAGGTCGTGCCGGTCCAGCGTGCCGAAAGGGTGGTGCCGGAACTCAGGTCGGCGACAGAGACATTCTGGTTGACCTGGAACGTGCCGACCCGCTCAGCATTCGAAAAGTTTGACTCGTTCCCGCCGATATCGATGCCGATGGTGAAGCTTTCCTCCGGCGTGCCCGGCAGGAAGAAGTCGCCCGTCAGCGGATCGTTGCCGATGTCGAAGCCGTCGTCGTCGACGTTCATGCCGATGCCGTTGCCATTGAAGACCGGATGGAAGCCGGCCGGCGCAGAACTCGCGGTGCCGAAGGAGCCGCCGCCGGAAATACCCACCGAAAGGAAGGTGCCTTCCAGAAAGATATCGTCGTCGACCGTTGCGCTCTGCACCGCGAGCGTGCCGAAGTCGAGACTCTCGCCGCCTTCGACGCCGCCGCGCTCACCGGCGCCGCTGACATCGCCGATCTGATAGAGGTCGTCGCCGTCGCCGCCGATCAGCGTGTCGGCACCACCCTCGCCATTGAGGGTGTCGTTGCCGGCCCCGCCGCTGAGTACGTTGGCCTCGGCATCGCCGCGCAGGCTGTCGCCGAAGGCCGTGCCGGTGGCATTCTCGATGCCGGTCAGCGCGTCGGTCGCGCCGCCGCCGTCGGTCGCCGTCCCGGCGGTCAGGTCGACCGCGACGCCCTGGGCCTCGCCGGAATATTCCACGAGGTCGGTGCCGTCGCCGCCATCCATGGAATCCGCGCCCGCGCCGCCGACAAGCGTGTCGTCGCCCGCGCCGCCGTTCAGCACGTTGGCGCCCCCGTCACCGGTGATCGCATCGTCGAAGCCGGAACCGACGACGTTCTCGACATCGACCAGCGAGTCGGAGCCGCCATCGCCGTCATTGCTGGCAGTCCCGGCGCCGAGGTCGACAATGGCTGCGCCCGCGGCCTGGGAATAGTCGGCGATGTCCGTGCCAATGCCGCCGTTCAGTGTATCGACGCCCGCCCCGCCCCGGAGCGTGTCGTCACCGCCGGCGCCGTTGATCACGTCGTTGCCGCCGCCGCCGGCGAGGACGTTGCCAACAGCGCTGCCGGTGATGGAATCGTTGAAGGCGGAACCCTCGACATTCTCCACACCGGTCAGCGAGTCGCTGTCGCCGAACTCGTCGGTCGCCGTCCCGTCGGCCAGATTGACGACCGCGCCGGTGCCGCCACCATAGGTGAAGGACGCCGTATCGCTGCCGGCGCCGCCGTCGATGGTGTCGTCGCCGGGTCCGCCGTCGAAGGTGTCGTCGCCGTCGCCGGCGTTGATCACGTCATTGCCTGAGCCGCCAAAGATGGTGTCATTGCCGGCGCTGCCCTCGATCTGATCGTTGCCGTCGCCGCCCGTCAGGTTGTCATTGCCGTTGCCGCCCTGCACGGTGTCATTGCCGGCTTGGGAATCGACCGTGTCGTTGCCGTCGAGCGCGTCGATGTTGTCGTTGCCCGGGGTGCCGGTCAGCGTGTCGTTGCCGGCGGTGCCAACATTGTTGTTGTTCCCGGCGACGACCTCCTCGTCGTCATTGTCGTCCGGAGGCGGCGGCGGAGGCGCCGTGCTGGCCTTGGTGCCGCTACCACTGCCTGTCGTGGCCTTGTTGGCGTTCTGGACCAGGTTCTCGAATTCCTCGCCGTCGCCGCTCTCCTCGTCGCCCGCGGCCTCGTCGGCGCCGCTGACGTTGAGCTTGGCGTCGCCGCCGCCGCCGCCATCCGGCGCGCCGCCGTCTTCGCGGTCGTCGTCGCCGCCGTCGTCATCCTGCTGGCCGCGCTGCACACCCGATGTCGGGGGCAGGAAGTCGAGCGCGTTGCCGTACTTCTGATTGACTTCCTGCGGACTGTAGATGCGCGGAACGCTGAGCGACTGGAACTGGCTGCTGGTCGAGGTTCCTTCATAGGCCTGGGTGAGCAGCACGCTGCTGGCCTGGTTGGAGACGAAGACGGAGCCCGTCTGACCGTTGTCGTCGGGCAGATTGACGACTTCCGATTCCTCGCCCTCCTGCGCGCCCTGGCCAGTCACGTAGGTGCCGCGGATACCGATGGTCAGCACCGGCGTCTTGACCTGCAGGGCATCGTCGCCGCTCTGGGCAACCTGGCCGGAGACGAACGAGAAGGAGCCCTGCAGCACGTTCATCACCGCGCTGCCGGTTCCGGCGCTGGGGTCATAGACGAAGTCGTCGATGACCATGCGGGCGTCCTGGCCGATCGAGAAGGTGGTGTCGTCATTGAAACGCAGGCCACAGGCGCCGCCCGCGGCAGTCTCGATCACGTCGTCCTGATAGACCGGATCGCCTGCGGACAGCTCGACGCGGCTGCCATCGGTGCGGGTGGCGACGACCACGCCATCGACCGCTTCCACCACGCCGATGGGATTGCCGAGACCGGCGCCGAGCTGCGCCAGACCGCCCGCCCTGGGCCCGGCAAGCAGCTCGGCCAGGTGGCCGGCGATCTGCGCGCCGTTGAGCGTGTAGAGGTCGGGCGGCGTCTCTGTGCCGAAAAAGTCGACAATCAGGATCTTCGTGCCGTCCTTGCCCTGAAGGATCAGGTCGGAACCGGCGCGCACGAAGTCGGCGGTGAGCAGCAGCGCGCCGTGATCGATCACCAGCGCATTCTGGCCCGCCGCGTTGAGCACCTCGGCGAACTGTCCCTGGGGGGCTTCCTCGCCGAAGGTCGTCCTGTGGAATTGTCTCGTCATGACACCGCTCCGCCTCTGCGCAACGGATGACCCGGCGGCCGGCCCCTGAGGTCCGCAACCGAGTCCATCCCCCTCATACGCACACCCGAGGATAGATGACACGCCGGCTCATCCAACGTGCGAACTTCACTATAACATCACCCCGACGCAGCAGCACGCATCACATTTTCGCGGGTTTCCGGCGCGATTTCAGCCGGCCCTAGCGCCCGGGAAAATTGGGCGCGCGCTTCTCCACGAAGTGCGCGACGCCTTCCTTGAAGTCGGCCGAATCGAAACTCGCCGGCATTTCGGAATTCGCCGTCAGGATCGCGCTCTCCAGCGACTGATGCAGGGCCTGGTAGACCTGCTGTTTCATCACGCGGATGGAACGCGGCGAGACCATGGTCGCCAGTTCCTCGGCGTAGGCGCGGGTCTCGTCGACGAAACGCTCGTCGTCGATGACCCGGTTCACCAGCCCCATCTGCCGTGCCTCCTCCGACGTCACCTTGCGCGCCGACAGCAGCAGGTCGAGCGCATTGGCATGGCCGACAAGCGCCGGCAGCATCCAGGAGATCCCATGCTCGGCAATCAGGCCGCGGCGGGAAAAGGCGGTGGTGAAGACGGCCGACCGGGCGGCGAAGCGCATGTCGCAGTAGAGGGCCATGATCATGCCCAGTCCCGCGCAGGGCCCGTTGACCGCCGCCAGGATCGGCTTCGGCACGGTCGGGAAATAGGCGTAGCGCATGGAATAGTCGCGCCCCGGGTTCAGGCCGCCGGGAATGGCGTTGTCGACCGCCGAAACGCTCTGCAGCCGTCCCCGCATTGCCGAACTCTCGTCCTGGATGTCGCCCAGCAGGTTCATGTCCGCCCCGGCGCAGAAACCGCGTCCGGCGCCGGTCAGCACGATGGCGCGCACGCCGTCGTCCTTCGACGCCTCCATCATGGCCTCGCGGACCTCGGCTTCCATCTGCCGGGTCCAGGCGTTCAGCGCATCCGGCCGGTTGAGCGTGACGGTCAGGACCGGGCCGTCCTTTTGGTAGAGAATTTCCGCGAACGCCATATCATCCTCCCTGTGGTCGTTCGGCCCATGATGGCGGAGAGCCCCGGCGGATGGAAGAAGCACAGAGCAGTCTGAAGTTCGGGGCCTTCGACCTCATGCTCCTCGGCGCCTTCTTCATCAGCTACAACGTGCTGGCCCTGATCCAGGTCGCCCTTCTGTATGGCGGCAGGTTCATCGTCTTCGCAACCGTAACACTGGCCGCCGTCCTCGCGGCGCCGGGCCTGGAGATGCTGGATTTGTCGGAAACCTGTGCGGTCCGGTCGAGCGCGATCCTCTGTGGCGACGGGAAGCAGGTCCTGATCGGACTGGGCACGGTCTGGCCCATCGTCTGTTTCGCGGTGCTCTTGATCTTCGTGATGCTTCGGGCCATCAGGCGGTTTCGGGCCGGACACTGAAGGATACCGGCGCATGCAGGCGGGCCCGGATAGCGAACTGCATTGTACGACTGTGGGGAGAAGCAGAATGAAAGCCTTCGAAGTCCATGTCGGCGATGCGGAGATCGCCGATCTGAACGCACGGCTGGACGCGACACGCTGGCCCAGGGAGGAACCGGCGGACGCGCGCTGGGATTACGGCGCGAACATGGCCTATGTCCGGGAGCTCTGCGCCCACTGGCGCGACGCCTTCGACTGGCGCGCGGTCGAGACCCGGATCAACGGCTTCGACAACTTCACCGCAGATGTCGATGGCCTCGACATCCATTTCATCCTGGAGAAGGGCTCGGGCGCCAGTCCGACGCCGCTGATCCTGACCCATGGCTGGCCGGGCTCGATCGTCGAGTTCCTGGAAGTGATCGAGCCGCTGGCCCATCCCGAACGCTTCGGCGGCGATGCGGAGGACGGCTTCGATGTGATCGTCCCCAGCCTGCCGGGTTACGGCTTCTCGGGCGCGCCGCCGAAGGCGATCGACTGCCGCGAGACGGCGCGGCTCTGGCGCGGGCTGATGGTCGACGTCCTGGGCTATCAGGGCTTCATCGCGCAGGGCGGCGACTGGGGCTGCCTGGTGACCTCCTGGCTCGGCCTGAACCACGCCGATGTCTGCAAGGCCATCCATCAGAACATGTGGATCCTGCGCCCGGCGCGGGACGACAGCCGCCCCTATGACGCCGAGGAGAAAGCCTGGGCGGGGCGGCGCAAGCAACTGATGGCGACCGAAACCGCCTATCAGGCGATCCAGTCGACGAAGTCCCAGACCCTGGCCTACGGGCTGACCGACTCGCCGGCGGGTCTGGCGGCCTGGATCGCCGAGAAGTTCCACCGCTGGGGCGATACGGGCGGCGACATCGAGAGCCGATTCTCCAAGGACCGCCTGCTGGCCAACATCGCCCTCTACTGGTTCACGGCGACGATCAACACGTCGGCCTGGATGTACCGCTCGATCATCGAAAGCGACAATTTCATCGCGCCGGAGGGACGGCGGATCGAGGTGCCGACCGGCGTCGCGCACTTCCCGGGCGACATCTTCGCCACCCCGCCGCGCCAGTGGGTCGAGCGGGTCGCCAACGTCGTGCACTGGACCGACATGCCGGCCGGCGGCCATTTCGCCGCCATGGAGGAGCCGGCGCTGTTCGTCGACGACATCCGCGCCTTCCGCCGGCTGGTGGAGGCGGACGGCTAGTCACCTGCGGAGTGTCAGTCCCCCGGGGCGGCCTGCTTTTCCTTCTCCGCCATCATCGCCTTGAGCTCTTCAGGCGTCAGGCGGACGATGTCCTCGTTCTGGTGGCTGTAGAGGTCGAAATCCTCGGTATCCAGCTCCTCGAGCACCGTCTCGCCGTCGAGGACGCTCCGCTTCCAGGCCTGATGCGCGGCTTCCTCGCCATGGAACTCCGGCATGACTTCCTCCGCGAACAGGCGGTAGCTCTTGCAGATATCCTCGTGGCTGGTGCGGCCGGCCTGGGCCACCAGAATGCACTGGTCGACATGGGCGTCGGCGAACATGCGCAGCTTCTTCCGGAGCGTTTCCGGGCTGCCGATCAGCGCCGTTTCGACGGCCTTCTGCGCCTTCTCGGAATGGCGCCAGTCCTGGTAGGCGGCCCAGAGGTCGCTCTTGCCCGGCGCGTCGACGCCCTTCCGGCCGTAATAGGACAGCGCGAAGATGAAGAAGGTCCAGCCCGACGCCTTCTCGATGGCCTCCTCGTCGGTCTCGGCGCAGAAGAAGCCGTTGGCGATGGCGATGTTCGGGTTGAGCGGATAGTCGGTCAGCGGCTGGCGGCGGCGCAGCAGACAGTTGTAGTAGCGATGCACCCAGGCCCGCGCGGCCTCCGCCGAGATGAAGCTGAAGCCCAGCGCGCCCATGCCCCACTCGCCGGCCTTGGCGATGGTCTTGATGTTGGAGCAGGCGACCCAGAGCGGCGGATGCGGTTTCTGCAGCGGCTTCGGCACCACGTTGCGGGCGGGGAAATCGAAATGCTCGCCGTGGAATTCCCAGTCCGTCTTCGTGAACATGGGCACGATGGCCTGGACCGCCTCTTCCCAGCGCTCCCGCTTGGTGCGGACCTTGACGCCGAAGGGGTGCAGTTCCGCCGGGCCTGCGCCCTCGCCGAAGCCCAGCTCGACACGGCCGTTCGACAGCAGGTCCAGCGTGCCCACCTTCTCGGCCACGCGATGCGGCTGATTGGTGGTGATCTGGACGATGCCGTGGCCCAGGCGGATGTTCTTGGTGCGCTGGCTGGCCGCACCGAGGAAGACCTCGGGCGCCGAAGAGTGCGAGTACTCCTCCAGGAAGTGATGCTCGACCACCCAGGCGGCATCGAAGCCCAGCCGGTCGGCCAGTTCGATCTGCTCCAGCGATTCGTTGAGGATGCGGTGCTCGCTCCGCTGGTCCCAGGGCCGCGGGATCTGGTGCTCGTAGAAGATGCCGAACTTCATGCCTCAGTCCTCCCCCTGTCCATTGCCGCCATAGTCGCCCCAGAACGCGACCGGGCCATTATAGCGATGAAAGCCCTGATAGGGTTTCGCCCTGGTATGGTCGGGTATGTCCCAGTCCTGCCGGATCGACTGGCTGGCCCCGTGCACGTAGTAGCAGGCGCCGGAGACGTAGGACGCCCCCTCCGACAGCAGGAATGTGATCACCGAGGAGACCTCGGATTCCGTGCCCATGCGCTTGAAGGGCATCTTCTTGAGCCCTTCGGTGAACTTCGCCTGCATCTCGGGCGTGTAGGCGTTCATCCCCGAGGACGCGATATAGCCCGGCGCGACCGAGTTCACGCGGACGCCGTGATTGGCCCATTCGACCGCCAGGGTCTCGGTCACCGACATCATGCCGGCCCGCGCGCCGGCCGAGTGCACCATGGCCGGCATGCCGCCGATCGGATCGGCGACGATGTTCACGACGGAACCGCCGTTCGCCTTCATCCACTGGGTGAAGCACTCCCGAGCGACCACGAATCCCGAGACGAGATTGTTGCGAATCACCGTCTCGAAGCCCTTCTGGCTCATGTTCTCGGCTGGCGACGTGAACTGCCCGCCGGCATTGTTCACCAGCCCGTCGACCCGACCCAGCCGCTCGATGACGTCGGCCACCATCGCCCGGACCGCTTCCTCGTCGCGCAGATCGCAAGCGTGGCAGATGGCCCGGCCGCCATCCTCCTCGATCTCCTGAGCCACGGCCTCGAGGCGCTCGAGGCGCCGGCCAACCAGCGCCACCGCCGCACCCAGCGACGCGAGCTCATGGGCGGTGCAGCGCCCGATACCGGACCCGCCTCCGGTCACGATGACGGCCCGGCCCTCGAACAGGCCAGGCCGATATATCGACCTGTAGGACATGATGATGCCTCCCCGCGTTCTCCATCCCGCCACAATGCATAAGTCACAATCGCAGCCGCGAACAGGCCGCGATCACACTTTGGCAAGGCTTCTGTTGTAAAGATCGCGAATACGCGGCAATTTCGATCGGCATTCGGGCAAGGAGTTCTGAGATGGGGATCAGCAGGAACCTGGCCGCCCTGGCCTTGGGCGGGATGATGTTGACGTCGGCTGCAGCAGCAGCCGATGCACCCGCCGATCCCTACGAGCAGACCAACCGCGAAATCTTCGACTTCAACATGGGCCTCGACCGTGCCGTGATGCGGCCCGTCGCCCGCGGCTATCGCACCGTGGCGCCGGAGCCGCTGCGCCTGGGCGTCTCCAACGCCTTGGAAAACCTCACGGAACCGCGCACGCTGATCAACAACATCCTCCAGGGTGACGGCGAAGCGGCGTGGAACACCTTCATGCGTTTCATGATCAACTCCACCGTCGGCATCGGCGGCCTGTTCGACGTCACCACGGCCGGCAATTTCCACCGCCGCAAGGAAGACTTCGGCCAGACGCTGGCGGTCTGGGGCTACGAAAGCGGCGCCTACATCATGCTGCCCGTCTTCGGCCCCTCGACGGGCCGCGACACGGTGGGATTCGTCGTCGATTCGGTGACCGATCCCTTCAATCTCGTCTTCGGCTTCGTGCCCACGGCCGCGCGCACCGGCACCGCCATGGTCGACAAGCGCTCCGAGGTGATCGAGGAGTTCGAGGTGCTGGAGGATACGGCGATCGACCTCTACGCCTCCGTGCGCACGCTCTACTACCAGAACCGCGAGAACGCGATCCGCAACGGCGCACCGCCGCCGCTGGACGATCTCTACCGGGATCTGGAGCTGGAGAAGAGCGTCGAAGTCAGCTTTCCCCGCGCCCAGAACAACTGATCCCAACAGCTATCGGGCCTGGGCCCGACGCGAAAGGGCCCGTCCGAAAGGCGGGCCCTTTTTCGTTGTGTGGCGGCCCCTGCGGAAGAAGGAGCGGCCGGCACGCCGGTTCGCGAGAACCTTCATGCCGGCCGCTTGGGAGGACCGCCGCCCCTTGGGGTGTTGGGGATCGCAGGACGACGGTCAGTGCCATGCCAAGGCCCGATCAACATCGCCTTATTGAGAATGATTGTCAATCTCAGAATTTCGGTAAAGGCGTCTTTTCGCCGCCAGGCTCCGGGGGACGATCAGTCCTCCTCGGGCCGGCCCCGCATCATCCTGAGCGGATTGTAGGTCAGCACCACGTCGCCCTTCTGATTGATCACCTTGTTGTCGGTACGAACCAGGGCGCGGTTGCCCTTCTTCGCCGGTTTGATCTCGGTGACCTCGCCTTCGACGTGGATCGTGTCGCCGGCGAAGGACGGCCCCTTGATGTCGATCTCGCAGTTGAGAAAGGCCAGACCGGTCCGCGCGATGGTCGACGGGATCACCAGCCCCTCGGCAAGCGAGAAGACCAGCGCGCCGGGCGAAAGACGACCGGCGAAATCGGTATGCTCCTCAAGATACCAGTAGCTGGTGAACAGCTCCTCGGTGAGGCCGGAGACGCCGACGAAGTTCATGATGTCGGTTTCGGTGATGGAGCGCGTGAGCGTCCTGAACTTCCAGCCGACGGACCAGTCCTGATAGTAGAATCCATGTCCCAGGAGTTGCATCAGATCGCCTTTTCCTTCTTCTCGATGGCCGCACCGGCGGCCAGCATCGCTTCCACGGTCGCCTCGTCGTAGCCGAGTTCGCCCAGCACCTCGCGCGTCTGTTCGCCCAGATGCGGGGTGTGACGGCGGACGCTGGCGGGACTCTTCTCGAAATTGACCGGGTACTTCATCGTCCGCAGCAGCCCTTCGGTCGGATGGTCGTAGGTCTCCCAGAATCCGACATCCGTCAGGTGCCGGTCGGTCAGCAGGTCTTCCGGCGTGTTGACCCGGGAGCACGGCACGCCGTGCGGCTCCAGGGCGGCCAGCCATTCATCGGTGGTCAGCGCCTTGCTGAGCTCCGCCAGCGTCGAATAGACGGTGTCGACGTTCTTCTGGCGCGCGGCGAAGGAGTTGAACATCGGATCCTCGGCCAGGTCCGAACGGCCCGCCGCCTCCAGCACAACCCGCCATTGCCGGTCGTCATAGGGCAGGATCGCCACCCAGCCGTCCTTCGACGGATAGGGCTTGCGCCAGGGGGTGCGCAGGCGGCTGTAGCCCGTCGGGCCGGTGGCGTCGGCGTAGGTGGCGCCGTCCAGATGTTCGATCAGGTTGATGTGCACCATGGTCTCGAACATGGGCACCTCGACGAACTGCGCCTCGCCCGTCCGCTCCCGGTGCAGCAGCGCCGTCACCACGGCGTTGGCCGCCATCAGGCCGGTGGTCTTGTCGGCCTGGACGAAGCCGACATAGCGCGGCTGGTCCAGCAGCCAGCCCTGGATCGCCGCGCCGCCCGAGGCCGACTGGATGATGTCGTCGAAGGCCGTCTTGTGGCCGTAGGGGCCCTTCTCCGAAAAGCCGTAGGCGCCGACATAGATCAGGTTCGGATTGACCGCCTTCAGATCCTCGTAGGCGATGCCCAGCTTGCGCACCGCCTGGGGCCGGAGCGCGTGCATGAAGACGTCCGCCGTTTCGATCAGCCGCATGAAGGCTTCCAGCCCCTCGGGCTTCTTGAGGTCCAGACAGAGCGAACGCTTGTTGCGGTTGCAGTTGAGGAAGCACGAGGCCATGCCGTCGCGCCGCGTGGTGCCGATGGCGCGGGCCAGGTCGCCGGCCGGCTCCTCCACCTTGATCACGTCCGCGCCGAGGTCGCCCAGCATCTGCCCGGCCAGCGGGCCCAGCACGATGCGGGTGAGGTCGACGACGCGGTAGCCCGCCAGCGGACCCTTGTTCTCCGTCTCCATGGCGTCAGTAGCTTCTCGGCAGGCCGAGCTTCCGCTCGGCGATGTAGTTCAGGATCATCTGCATCGAGACGGGCGCGATACGCGCGATCATGCTTTCGCGCATCAGCCGTTCGACGTGATACTCCTTGGCGTAGCCCATGCCGCCATGGGTCATCACCGCCTGGGTCGCAGCCTTGAAGCCGGCCTCGGCGCCCAGGTACTTGGCCGCGTTCGCCTCGCCGCCGCAGTCCTCGCCGCGGTCGTAGCGGTCGGCGGCCAGCATGCACATCATGTAGGCGGCTTCCAACTCGGCCCAGTTGACTGCCAGCGGATGCTGGATCGACTGGTTCATGCCGATCGGCCGGCCGAAGACGACGCGGTCCTTGGCGTATTCGGTGGCCCGCGCCAGCGCGTTCTGGCCGATGCCGACGGCCTCGATGCCGACCAGCACGCGCTCGGGATTGAGGCCGTGGAGCAGGTAGTAGAAGCCCTTGCCCTCCTCGCCGATCAGATCCTCCTTCGGAACCGGCAGGCCGTCGATGAAGACCGCGTTCGAATCCACCGATTTCCGGCCCATCTTCGGGATCACCCGCGCCTCAATGTAGTCGCGGTTGAAGTCGGTGTAGAACAGCGAGATGCCGTCGGTCGACTTCTTGCTGTTCTCCTTCGGCGTGGTCCGGGCCAGCAGCAGGATCTTGTCGGCCTCCTGCGCCGTCGAGGTCCACATCTTGCGGCCGTGGACCACGTAGTTGCCGTTGCCGTCCTTCTCCGCCCGGGTCTTGATCGAGGTCGTGTCGAGGCCGGCGTCGGGCTCGGTGACGCCGAAGCAGGTCTTCTGCTCGCCCTTGATCAGCGACGGCAGATGCGCGCGCTTCTGGTCCTCGTTGCCGGCGACGACCAGCGGATGCGGGCCGAAGATGTTGATATGGATGGCGGACGCCGCGCTCTGCGCGCCCGACGACTTCGCCACCGCATGCATCATGATCGCCGCCTCGGTGACGCCCAGGCCCGCGCCGCCATATTCCTCTGGCATGGCGATGCCCAGCCAGCCGCCGTCGGCCATGGCCTTGTGAAAGTCGTGCGGGAACTCGCCGGTGTCGTCGCGGTCCAGCCAGTAGGCGTCGTCGAAGCGTTCGCAGATCTTCGCGACGGCGTCGCGGATCGCTTCCTGCTCGTCGGTCAGTCGGAAATCCATTCGGTGCCTCCCCAGGTTCGAAGTGTGAGTCTAGCGCGCCGCGGCGCGAGAGAGAAAGACGAAGGGCGATCCTGCGGCCACGAGGACCACGGCGCCGACATAGAACAGCGCCGCGTGACCGCCCGCCGCGTCGTGAATGAAGCCGCCCAGCCAGGCGCCGAGACCGCCGCCGGCGCCGCCGAAAGCCAGGATCGCGCCATAGATGCGGCCGAAGGCCGGACCCTGGAAGGTGCGGCTGACGATGGAGGAGACCATGGGCCCGCGACTGCCCAGCGTCAGGCCGAGACAGACGGCCGAGCCATAGAGCACGAATTCGCTGAACATCTCCGGCAGGGCCAGGAAGCCGGCATAAGAAACCAGGGTGAGGCCGTAGGAGAACGTCGCCGCGCGCAGCATGCCCAGCCGGTCGGCGATGACGCCGAACGCCACCATGCCGACAGGCGCCAGCGCGCCGGCGACGCCATAGATCGACGCGGCCTCCAGCGCCGGCACGCCCAGCACCTGGAAATAGTCCACGAGCTGTGTGACGGCCACGTAGATGCCCATGCCGGTGATCCCGTAGATCCACGACAGCGCCCAGAACGGCCAGCCCCTCAGCGCCTCGCGGAGACTGCGGTAGTTCGGACGCTGCGGCCCCTCGCGCGGCGCGGCCGCGGCTGCGGCAATCTCGGGATGACCCGCCCGGAACCGTCCCCATGGCGCGAAAAGCGCGATCGGGACGATGACGGCGAGGCCTATCAGGGTCAGACCCCGATAGGCGCCCTGCCAGCCGAAGCTGTCGATCAGCAGCTGGGTGATGGGCGAGAACAGCAGCACGCCGATGCCCATGGAGGAATGCACCAGGCCGAGCGCGGTCGAACGGCTGCGGTCGAACCAGCGGCTGACCAGCGCCGCTTGGACGACCGTGCCGAGTAGCGCCGTCGCCGTGCCGACGGCGACCCCGTGGCCGAGATAGAAGCTCCAGAGGCCCCAGTCGGTGCTCGCCAGCATCAGGCCCCCGGCGGAACAGGCGATGCCGAGCAGATAGACCGGCCGCGCGCCGGCCCGGTCGAAGATGATTCCCGCCAGCGGCGCGCCGAGTCCCCAGCAGGTCATGGCGATGGCGTAGATCGCCGTGAGTTCGTCCCGGCTCCACGAATGGGAGAGGTCGAGCGGCCTCAGCATGACGACGAAGCTGTCGAACAGTCCCCGCCCTGTCATGCCGATGACGAAGCAGAAGAACAGCACCCCGGCGGCGTTCCAGCGGGCGCCGCGCGCGCTCAGGGAACCGGCGCCGCCCTTCGGCAGGGAATCCGCGCTCACGCGGCGAGAACGGGCGCGAGCGCCCGCAGCAGCGCCTTCGGCTGTTCGAACATCATCATGTGACCGCAGTCGTCCAGTTCGGTAACGGCGGCGCCGCCGATCATCGCCGCCGTCTTGCGGCCGGCCTTGAGCGGCGTCATCAGATCCTGCCGGCCGAGGACGACGGTCGCCGGACAGGCCACCGCCTCCGCCGCCTTCTCGCCGCCCTTGTAGGCGGAGCAGATGGCCAGGCACTTGTGCAGGACGCCGGGCCGGGCCTGTTCGATGACGCGCGTGTCGGCGCCCACCATCCACAGGCCGGGCACCTGGAAACCGCCGAAATGGGCGCGGGGGCCGTGCGCCCAGTCGTTCATCAGGCCGATGGCGAGCGGCAGGTCGTTCTTCGCTGCGTCGAGAAAGGCCTCGTTGACCGCGAGCGGATAGCAGAAGCCGAGCAGACCCAGCCCGGTGACCCGCTCCGGCCTCTGGCCCGCGGCCTCCATGGCGATCAGCGCCCCCATGGAGTGGCCGATCAGCCTGGCCTTCCCCACGCCGAGTTCGTCCAGAACCCGATGCAGCCAGCGTCCGCATTCCTCGACGCTGTCGGGCAGTTCGCCCTCGGATCGGCCGCAGCCCGGCAGGTCCAGGGCCAGCACCGAATGGCCGTGATGGGCGAGCCAGCGCGTCTGTAGCGCCCACGCCAGATGGTTCATGGCCGCGCCGTGGATCAGCACCACGACGTCGCCTTTCGGGTCGAAGTCCCTGCCGCCGGTGTGGGCGAAGACCTTGTTGCCGTCGATCGTGAATTCCATCGCCCCTACTCCGCCGCCGCCTTGAGCACGCGCTGGCTGGCGCGCAGGGCCGATTTCAGATCGTCGATCAGGTCGTCCGCATCTTCCAGCCCGACCGAGAGACGCACCAGATCCTCGCCGACGCCGGCCGCCTTCAGCGCCTCGGCGTCCATCTGCTGGTGGGTCGTCGATGCCGGGTGAATCACCAGCGACTTGGCGTCGCCGACATTGGCGAGATGGGAGAAGACCTTCAGGTTCTCGATGAACGCACGGCCGGCCTCGCGGCCGCCATTGACGCCGAAGCTGAAGATCGCGCCCGAACCTTCGGGCAGCAACGCTTTCGCGCGTTCGTGATCGGGATGGCTCTCCAGGTCTGGATAGGCGACCCAGCCGACCGCTTCGTGATCTTCCAGGAAGGCGGCCAGCCGGCGGGCGTTCTCGACATGGCGCGGCATGCGCACGTGAAGGGTTTCGACACCCTGCAGCAGGTAGAAGGCGTTCTGCGGCGACATACAGGCGCCGAAGTCGCGCAGGCCCTCGGCGCGGGCCCGCATGCACAGCGCCGCCGGCCCGTACTCCTCCCAGAAGTTCAGGCCCTGATAGCCCTCATAAGGTTCGGTGAGCGTTGGAAACTTGCCCGACGCCGCCCAGTCGAAGGTTCCGCCGTCGACCATGGCCCCGCCGATGGCGATGCCATGTCCGCCCAGGAACTTCGTCACCGAGTGCATGACGATGTCGGCGCCGTGCTCGACAGGCCGGAAGAGATGCGGCGTGGCGAATGTGTTGTCGATCATCAGCGGCAGGCCGTGGTCGTGCGCGATGCACGCCACCGCCGGAATGTCCATGATCTCGAGGCCCAGATTGCCCAGCGTCTCGCCGAACACCAGACGCGTCTCCGGCCGGATGGCCTTCGCGAAGCCCTCGGTGTCGCGGGGGTCCACGAAGGTGGCGGTGATGCCGAAGCGCGGCAGGGTGTGATGGAAGATGTTGTGGCTGCCGCCATAGATCGAGGCGGAACTGACGATGTGCCCGCCCTGGCCCATCAGCGTCGAGACCGCCAGGAACAGCGCCGCCTGTCCCGACGCCGTGCAGACCGCGCCGACGCCGCCTTCCAGCGCCGCCAGACGCTCCTCGAGGACCGCGACGGTGGGGTTGGATATCCGGGAATAGAGATGGCCCGGCGTCTCCATATTGAAGAGCGCCGCCGCGTGGTCGGTGTCGTCGAAGACGTAGGAGGTGGTCTGGTAGATCGGCACGGCGCGGGCGCCGGTGGCCGGGTCCGGGTGCTGGCCCGCGTGCAGGCCCAGCGTCGCCAGCTTCGGATATTTCGGTTTCATCGCATCTCCCCATGCCGTCGTGGCGGCGGGAAGATCGATACCAGTCTTGGGGAAGACGAAAAAGAAAAACCGCGCCCGGTGCCCGGGTCGCGGCCTTTCACGGAGATCTCCCTCGGGCTTCTTTTCCGCCCTTTGTGGTTAGCCATTCCCTGTCAAACTCGGCTCCGCGGGTGAATTAAGGCGGCTCGAAAATGGACCGTCAAGCATACCGCTCGACGTATTTCAACACGCCACAGTACTATCAAGTACTTGTCAGTAAGGAGCGAGTCGGGTTCGGCCGCTCCCTTTGGGGAGGGAGCTGGGAGCGGCCGAGTTCGACAGGGAGGGTGAGGAAGCTGTCTTGTCCTCGATACCCATCATGAGGGCGGGAAGTTAACCAAAGCTGAATCACGCTTGCATTTTTCCTCGAAAACGACCGCCAGTTGCACTATTCGGGACGCGTCCGTTGTCTGAACCGCATGAAACGGGTCAGGATCGGGATCCCGGACGCCGGCGCGCCACGAGCCGTCGGCATTGGAGGCGACGCAGGATCATGAACGATCACGCCGACCAGCAGACGAATCTCACCGCGCGGCTTCCGGCCGGCCCCCTGCGCCGCGTCCATGACTACTGGGCGGCGGGCGTGACGGACGGCCTGCTGCCCGGTCGGCAGGATCTCAGGCCCGAAGATCTGACCGACATACTGGGGCACCTGTTCCTGATCGATGCGCCGGAGGCAGGCCGATACCGCTACCGCCTGATCGGCACACGAGTGGCGGAATGGTCGGGCGGCGACGCCACGGGCAGGTATCTGGACGATCCGGTCTGCGGGGAAAGCCGCTTCCGGTTCATCGACCTGGTGCACGGCGTCGTGGAGACGCACCGTCCCGTGGCCACGCTCGGCGAACCGGCGATCTTCGGCGGCAGCGCGTTCCTGTTCGACCGCCTGATGCTGCCGCTGGCGGCCGACGGCAGGAATGTCGACATGATCCTGGGCGTCGCCGACATGAAGCCGGGGCCAACCGGCGGCGGGCGGCGGAGCCTCAGCGCTTGAATACCGAGTCGGCGGCGTTGAGCACTGACTTCTTCCGTTCGACGGCCGCTTCCAGGCGCGCGATCTCGGCATGCAGCGCCGCGATCCGTTCCTGAAGCTCCTCCACCGAGACGTCGTCGAGGTCCCGCGCGGCGAAGAAAGTGTCCCTGGCGCGTTCTTCATCGTCCGTCATGGTCAATCCTCACTTGCTCCCATGCGGCCACAACAATAGATCGAAAGAGCTTCGCGACCAAAAAGGGGAAGGCCATGGCCTCGTTGCCGGACGAAATGAATGCGATCGAGATCACGGGCCCTGGCGGGCCGGACGTGCTGAGGCAGGTTCGGCGGCCGGTGCCGCGGCCCGCCCATGACGAGGTGCTGATCCGGGTCGCGGCCGCGGGCGTCAACCGCCCCGACTGCATCCAGCGCGCCGGCGGCTATCCGCCGCCTCCCGGCGCCTCCGACCTGCCCGGCCTGGAGGTCGCAGGCGAAATCGTCGCCAGGGGCGCCGGCGTCAGCCAGTGGAAGGAGGGCGACCGGGTCATGGCCCTGGTTGCCGGCGGCGGTTATGCCGAATACTGCGCCGCGCCCGCGCCGCAGTGTCTGCCCGTGCCCGAAGGCTATGACATGGTGAAGGCCGCGGCGGTGCCGGAAACCTTCTTCACCGTCTGGACCAACGTCTTCGACCGCGGACGTCTGCAGGGCGGCGAAAGCTTCCTCGTTCACGGCGGCTCCAGCGGCATCGGCACCACGGCGATCCAGCTCGCGAAGCGCTTCGGCGCGCGCGTCTTCGCCACCGCCGGGTCGGCGGAGAAGTGCGATGCCTGCGTGAAACTGGGCGCGGAGCGGGCCATCAACTACCGCGAAGAGGACTTCGTGGAGGTGGTGAAGGAACTGACCGGCGGCGACGGCGTCAACCTGATCCTCGACATGGTCGGCGGCGACTATTTCCGCCGCAACGTCAAGGCCCTCGCCGTCGAGGGCCGGTTGGTCCAGATCGCCTTCCTCGACACCCCGAAGGTCGAGTTTGACTTCACGCCGATGATGCTGAAGCGCCTGACGCTGACCGGATCGACACTCCGTCCGCGGTCGGTTCAGCAGAAGGCGGAGATCGCCGAGGCGCTGGCCGAGCATGTGCTGCCGCTGCTGGCCTCCGGCGCGGTCGCGCCGGTGATCGACACCGTCCTGCCGCTCGCAGAGGCTGCGAAGGCCCATGAAAAAATGGAGGCGAGCACCCACATAGGAAAGATCATGCTTGAGGTCTGACAACTTGCGTGATCGCGCAGAAACGTATAATGCGCTTGACCAACTCCACTCAGCATCATCAGGAGACGACATTGGCATTGCCATTGATGCCGAAGGCCACAGCCGTATGGCTGGTTGACAACACGACCCTGAGCTTCAAGCAGATCGCGGAATTCTGCGGTATGCACACGCTTGAGGTGCAGGGCATCGCCGACGGCGAGGTCGCCCAGAACATCGTCGGGCTGGATCCGGTCGCCAACAGCCAGCTCACACGCGCGGAAATCGAGCGGTGCGAGCAGGACGAGAAGGCGACCCTGCAGCTGAAGGAAACGGCGCTGCCGCCGGAGCGCAAGACCCGCGGCGCGCGCTACACCCCGGTCTCCAAGCGCCAGGACCGCCCGGCTGCGATCGCCTGGATCCTGCGTCATCATCCTGAGCTCACGGACGCCCAGATCCAGCGACTGCTGGGGACCACCAAGGACACCATCAACAAGATCCGCGACCGGACCCACTGGAACATCCAGCAGATCAAGCCGACGGATCCGGTGAGCCTCGGCATCTGCACCCAGACCGAACTCGCCAAGGCGGTCGAGAAGGCCGTCGAGCGCCGCCGCAAGGCGCTGGCCGAGAGTGGCGAACCCGTCGAGGCCGAGGCCATAATCGACCCGCGCAACCGCCTGACGGCGGATGCGGCCGAAATGGCCGCCGCCTTCGGCCTGAACCGCGGCAAGGGCGACGACGAAGAGAAGGATGACGAAGAGGAGCCGACCGTCGACTCCGTCTTCGGCAGAAAGAGCTGAACCCATGGCCGACGAGGACGGCGACGGCACTCTCGACGCCCGCAATGCGATGGAGGAGAGCGTCGAGGCGGATTTCGCTCGCCTGAAATCCTTCCTCGCCCTCGGCTGGCGCAAGGATCCCCGCTACGTCCAGGCCCTGATCGACCGACTCACGGTCGAAGGACTGCTGGACGACGTCTCGCGCCCGAGACGCCGCGTCTACCGCGTCATCGTGGACTATTTCGAGGATGCGCTGGACGAGCGCGAGGACGCGGACCGGAACCGGGAACGCAAGCACGCCGGCCGGCGCAGCTATCTGCGGCGGATGCTGGGCGACGGCTGACCGCCAGCGGGCCGGTTCAGGGCTGGTCGAGCGGGCGGAAACGCGGCAGCGACCTGACCCGCCCGATCCAGCGCCGGATCGCCGGGTATCGTCCCATCTCAAAGCCGCCCTGATCGGCCACATGGGTGTAGGCGAACAAGGCTATGTCGGCGATCGTCGGTCCCTCGCCGACGAACCAGTCGCGGCTTTCCAGATGCCCCTCCATGATATCGAGCGCGCGATAACCCTCGCTTTCCCGGGCCGCCCATTGCCGCTTCCGCTCGTCGGTCACGGGCCCATGGCGCGACCAGGAGCGGAGCACGGCGACATAGGGTTCGTGGCTGTACTGTTCGAAGAACATCCACTTCAGAACCTCGGCACGCGCGCGCCTGTCGTCGGGCAGGAAGGCGGTCCCGTCGGCGAGGTAGAACAGGATCGCGCCCGATTCCCACAGATGGTCGCCATCGCCCAGGTCCAGCACCGGCACCTTGCCGTTCGGCGACCGGGCGAGGAACTCGGGCCGCCGGCTCTCCCCGGCATAGGTATCCACCTCGACGCGCTCGAACGGAATTTCCAGCCACGAGAGCAGCAGCCGGACCTTGTAGCCATTTCCGGAATCCAGGTTGTCGTAGAGCGTCAGCACGGTGTCCCTCCAGGCGCTTGCGGCGCTATCTGATCCCCGCCAGCCAGACACCCGCAACCGAGAAGTTCTAGGCAAGTCGCCAAGTTTCCCTCAACCGTCCCGGCGGCGGAATTGGCCCGGCAGGAATTGCCGCGGGGCCATGACCACCGCATGGACGAGAAAATTCCTCTCACTCAACATATTGAAAATACGTGCTATTTTTCATGGAGGGGCGTGGCATCGACCTTGCTGATGGATGTCCGACGATTTCCATTTTCGGACGATGAACATGCCAGCCGCTTCGGACATTCTCGCCTTCGACAGAAGCTACGCCGCCGACAGGGCCGCGGCGCGCGACGCCTACAGCAGGACGCGCGAGCGCGAAGAACCCCGCCCCGCCTTCGCCGACTCGCTCGACCGCGCCCGGCAGGACGACCGCCGGCCTGCCGAGCGCGCCGGCCGCCCGAACGATGCAGGCGCACCACCGAAGAACTCCGACGGTGCCGCCGGGACGCACGAACCGCCTCGCGCCGGTGACGTCGCCGACAAGGAGGCGACCGCTGAGAGCCGCGGCGAGGACGGCCAGGTTCCGGCCGCCCAGCCGGCCGAGAACGTCAAACAGACAGTCTCCGCCAGGGATACCGCCATCACCGCGTCCGCGGCGGCGGCCGGTCAGGGTACGGCGATCACCTCGGCAGGCGCTGCAGCCACGCCCGCGCAGTCGGGCGGCGGCGGTGGCGGCGGTGCATCCGCTTCCGGCGCGGCAGCCGCGCCGAACACCGCTGCGCAGGCGATCGCCGCAGCGGCTCAGAAGACCGTGCAGGGTGAGGCGCCCGCCTCGGCCCTGCCAGAGGGCGAACTGCCCGAGGCCGAACCGGACATCCTCGCCATCATCAAACCTCTCAATGGCAAGACGGGCCTGAAGCAGGCGACCTCGATCTCCGCGAACGTCGCGAAGAACGCCCTCGCCAACGCGGCCGCCGCGGCCTCGGCGTCGCCGAACCTGCAGGCGCTGCAATCGGGCACGGGCGGCGCCGGCGTCGGCACAGCCTCCCACTCCACCATCATCCAGGCCATGGACAGCCAGATGCCGCGCGGCTTCGCCTTCGCCGACCCGGCCGCGTTCCAGCAGACGGCGCCGCAGCCAGAACAGCCGATCCAGACGGCGCTGCCCCAACAGAGCGCACAGCCGACGGTTCAGAGCAGCCAGACGGCACAGACGTTCCAGGCTCACCTGCAGCCGCAGATGCCGCAGAACGCCGCCCAAGCGGCCCAGCAGCTCTCTGTCTCCATCGTGCGCGGTGCGCGCGAGGGCGCGGACAAGATCGACATCCAGCTTCACCCGGCCGAGCTCGGCCGGGTCGAGGTCAAGCTGGAACTGGGGCATGACGGCCGGATCATGGCCGTGGTCAGCGCCGAGCGCGCCGAGACGCTGGAACAGCTCCGCCGCGACGTGAACCAGCTCGAGAAGGCGCTGGCCGACGCCGGCTTCAACACCGACCGTGACAGCTTCACCTTCCAGGACCGCCGCGACCGTGAGGGCAGCGGGGAGAAAGGCGACGGACCGGCCGGCGAGAAGCCGGGCGAGCGGATCGTCCCCGACACCATCCTGACTTCCACCGGCCGCCAGAGCCTGTCGCTCGACGGGCTCGGCATCGACCTTTCAGTCTAGGAGCCGAATATGGATCTTTCCGCACTGGGTCTTCCCACCCTGCAGAACAACGCCAGCGGCGCCGCCGGGCGGAAGCTGTCGGAGGACTTCGACACCTTCCTCACCCTGCTGACCAGCCAGCTCAAGAACCAGGACCCTCTGGAACCGCTGAAGTCGGAGCAGTTCACGCAGCAGCTCGTCCAGTTCTCCCAGGTCGAGCAGCAGATCGCCACCAACGACAATCTCGAATCCCTGGTTTCGCTGTCGCTGGCCAATCAGCACGGGGCCCTGGTCGACTATATCGGCAAGTCCGTCGAAGGCGTCAGCGACCGCGCGCGGCTGACCGATGGCGCCGCCACCTGGCGCTACGAACTGGACGAGGAAGCCGAGAACGTCTCGATCCTGATCTCCAACAGCCAGAACCGCCCGATCCGCGCCGTCCAGGCCAGCGGAGAAGCGGGGCTGAACAGCTTCGACTGGGACGGCCGGGACGACCTCGGCAACACCATGCCCGACGGCGTCTACCGGATCTCGATCTCGGCCGTCGATGGCGAAGGCTCGAAGATCCCCGCCACCATCCGCGCCGGCGGCATCGTCGACGGCGTCGAAGTCGTCAACGGCGTCGCACAGCTGACCGTCAACGGCGCCATCCTGCCCCTGTCGGATGTCACCGCCGTCTCCGCGGTGACCAGCGAAGACTAGACCGAGACGACAACCCATTCGTCGCCGAAGTAGGTCGGCGGCACGTCCAGGGCACAATGCCGGACGCATTCGTGAAATGAGGCCACGCAGATGAGTATCCTTGGAGCCATGTTCTCCGGCGTCTCCGGGCTCAACGCCCAGAGCCAGGCGATGAGTTCCATCGCCAACAACATCGCCAACGTCAACACCGTGGGCTTCAAGTCCACGCGGGCTGCCTTCACCACCCTGGTGGGCCAGGCCGGCACCGCCAGCCGCGGCTTCAACGCCGGCGGCGTGCAGGCCCAGCCAATCAATCTCAACAACTCCCAGGGCCTGTTGCAGCAGAGCACGTCCGCGACGGACATCGCCATCAGCGGCAACGGCTTCTTTGTCGTCAACACGACGCCCGACGACGCCACCGGCGAGTTCCTGTTCACCCGCGCGGGGCAGTTCAGCCCCGACCAGAACGGCAATCTGCGCAACTCGGCGGGTCACTACCTGCGCGGCTGGCCGATCGACGCCAACGGCGACATCCCCACCAACCGCACGGTGCTGGACGTCACGCAGACCGTGAACGTCAACTCCATCACCGGCAGCGCCACCGCGACCGACGCGATCTCCCTCCAGGCCAACCTGCAGTCGACGCAGACGGTGAACGCCGGCATCGGCGCCTACGCCGCCGGCGACATGGCCGCGGGCACCTTCGATCCGGACTTCGAGACCACGCTGCAGCTGTTCGACAGCCAGGGCGGCACACGCAGCCTGACGATCGGGTTCCTCAAGTCGGCGACGGCGAACCAGTGGCTGACCGAAATCTATGTCGAGCCCGCCGCACAGGTCGACGCCGCAACCCATCCGAACGGCCTGATTTCGTCGGGCACCATGGCCTTCAACACCGACGGCACGCTGGATCTGACCAACACCAGCGCGGCGCTGCAGAACCTGAACATCACCTGGGACGCCAGCCTGGGCGTCAACAACTCCACGGTGGCGGTCGACTTCGGCAGCGACGGCGCCACGGACGGGATGACCCAGTTCAACGGCATCTCCCAGATCATCTCCAACAGCATCAACGGCGCCGTCTTCGGCTCCCTGACCGGCGTGGAGATCGACGAGAACGGAATCGTCACCGCCTTCTTCGACAACGGCACCCGCCAGAAGGCGTTCCAGCTTCCGCTCGCCACCTTCACGAACAATTCGGGCCTGAGCTCGGTCAACGGCAACGCCTTCCAGCAGAACAACGACTCCGGCAATTTCAGCCTCAACGTGGCCGGTGTCGGCGGCGCGGGCTTCATTGCTCCCTCCTCGCTGGAATCCTCGACCGTCGACCTGGCCGAGGAGTTCACCAACATGATCCAGACCCAGCGCGCCTTCTCGGCCAACGGCAAGATCATCACCTCCGTCGACGAGATGCTGGAGGAACTGGTCAGGCTGAAGCGCTGACGGCGACGGACCGGGAACCGCCCGGTCCGTTAACCATCTGATTTAGAGGAATGTTAAAGGCAGCGCGGTAGCTTTCCCTGGTCGGAACAAGAGAGGAAGCCGAAAAATGCCGGATAGCCCCCGTCCAAAGGCAAGCGTCATTGGTCCGGACGGAACGCCGCTGACGGTCGACGACCTGCCCAGCCCGAATACGCGCCGATGGGTGGCGCGCAGAAAGGCCGAGGTCGTCGCCGCGGTTCGCGGCGGCCTGCTGACCCTCGAGGAGGCCTGCCAGCGCTATACGCTGTCGGTGGAGGAGTTTCTTTCCTGGCAGCGCGCCGTCGAACGCCATGGCGTCCGCGGCCTCAGGACCACCCGTCTCCAGGATTACCGCGCCTCCGCGGCCGCGGGCGATTGATACTGTCTGATTGATCCATAGATACCCGGCGCGCGCGCAGAACGCCGCCCCCCGGACTCCAGACCGGAAAAATATTCCCATCACCCGGCAAAACCTGCCCAGCGTTAACCGCTGATTTACGACGGCTCCCCTATCGTCGGCTGCGTCGCCCCCTGGCGAAGACCGCAATTGACCCGAAGACGGAGCCGGCCTTGCCCGACATCATCAAGAATCTGGGACTGACCCGACTGGTTCTCATCGCCGGCGTCACCCTGTCCGTCATCGTCTTCTTCGTCTTCCTGGCGAGCCGCGTCGCCAAGCCCGACATGGCGCTGCTCTACAAGGAACTGGAGCCGGCGGACGCGGCGAACATCGTCGCCATGCTGGAATCGCGGGAGATCCCCTACGAAATCCGCGGCAATGGCGGCGAGATCTACGTGCCCCGCGATCAGGTCGCCCGCCAGCGCATGGCCGCCGCCGAGGAGGGCCTGCCGCTCGGCGGCTCCGTGGGCTACGAGATCTTCGACAAGACCGACTCGCTGGGTACCACGAACTTCGTGCAGAACGTCAATCTGCTGCGCGCACTGGAAGGCGAGCTCTCGCGCACGATCGGTTCCCTCGACCGCGTCGACGCGGCGCGCGTCCATCTGGTGCTGCCCAAGCGCGAGGTCTTCCAGCGCGAGGATCGCCAACCCAGCGCGTCCATCGTCCTGAAGATGCGCGGCAATCTCGGCCGTGACCGTGTCTCCGCGATCCAGAACCTTGTCGCCGCCGCAGTGCCCAACCTCGATCCGGGCCGCGTCTCGGTGGTCGACAGCCGCGGCAATCTGCTTTCGCGCTCTCTGGACGGCGGCGAAGACCCGCTGAGCGCGCCCAGCGCGCTGCAGGAACTGCGCCTCGGCCATGAGCGCCGCATCAAGCACGCCGTCGAATCCCTGCTCGAACAGACCGTCGGCGCCGGCCGCGTGCGCGCCGAGGTCGCCGTCGAGATCCAGCACGACCGCGTCACCACCCAGAGCGAGACCTACGATCCCGACGGCCAGGTCGTGCGCTCGACCCAGCTCCGCGAGGAGACCTCGAGCACCAATGAAGGCAATGCCCAGGACGCCGTAACCGTGGCCACCAACCTGCCCGGACAGGACATCGGCGCCGGCGCGACCGAGCAAACCTCGAACAAGGAATCGGTGACCGAGGAGACGACGAACTTCGAGATTTCCCAGCAGATCCGCACCGAGGTGCGGGAAGCCGGCGTGATCGAACGCCTCTCGGTCGCCGTGCTGGTCGACGGCAACTACCGCACCGACACCGAGGGCAACCGCACCTATGAGCCGCGCACGGAGGACGAACTGGAAGAACTCGGCCGGCTGGTCCGTTCCGCCGTCGGCTACAACGAAGAGCGCGGTGATACCGTCGAGATCTCCAACCTTCGCTTCGCCGATGTCGATGCTGTCTTCGAGGAACCCGTCGCGGAGGAATTCGAGGTCGCCGGACTCGGCAAGGCGGAGCTGATCCGCATCGGCGAAACCGCCGCGCTGGGTCTGATCGCCCTGCTGGTCATGCTGCTGGTCGTCCGCCCGATGCTGAGCCGCATCCTGGCCACCGGCAACATGGACGCCGCCGACGACTCGCTCGCGCTGGCCGGCGCCAGCGGCAACATCAACGCGGCGCTGGCCGCCGCCGGCCGCCAGGCCGAAGGCAACCTGTCCCTGCCGCCGCCCAGCGGCCAGGGCGGCGACGGCGGCATGCCCGCCCTGCCGGCGGCCGAGCAGCGGCCGCCCTCACCGACCATCGATCTCAGCCACGTCGAGGGCCGGGTGAAGGAATCGTCGCTGAAGAAGATCGCCGAGATCGTCGAAAAGCACCCCGAAGAGGCCGTCGCGATCCTGCGCAACTGGCTCTACCAGGACCGTTGAGGAGCGTATCATGCCAAGTCTTGAATACCGGCATCTGAGCGGTTCGCAGAAAGCGGCCATCATGATTCTCTCCCTGGGCGAGGAAGGCACCGCGAAGGTCTGGGAGCTGCTCGACGACGAGGAGATCAAGGAAGTTTCCCAGACGATGGCGAACCTCGGTTCGATCAACTCCGATCTGGTGGAGCGCCTGTTTGTCGAGTTCGCCAACCAGATGAGCTCCGGCGGCTCCCTGGTCGGCTCCTTCGAAAGCACCGAGCGCATGCTGGCCAAGACGCTGGGCCGCGAGCGCGTCGAGCTGATCATGGAGGAGATCCGGGGCCCGGCCGGCCGCACCATGTGGGACAAGTTGGGCAACGTGAACGAGACGGTGCTCGCCAACTATCTGAAGAACGAGTACCCGCAGACCGTCGCGGTGGTGCTCTCGAAGATCAAGCCCGACCACGCCTCCCGCGTCCTGGCCGCCCTGCCCGAGGACTTCGCGATGGAAGTCGTGGCGCGGATGCTGCGCATGGAATCGGTGCAGAAGGAGGTTCTCGACAAGGTCGAGGAGACGCTGCGCATCGAGTTCATGAACAACCTGGCGCGCACCAACCGCCGCGACAGCCACGAGATGATGGCGGAGATCTTCAACAATCTCGACCGCCAGACCGAGAACCGTTTCGTCGCCGCCCTGGAGGAGCGCAACCGCGACTCGGCGGAGCGCATCAAGGCGCTGATGTTCACCTTCGAGGACCTGGCCAAGCTGGATCCGGCCGGTGTGCAGACCCTGCTGCGCGGCGTCGACAAGGACAAGATGGGTCTGGCGCTGAAGGGTGCGTCGGATTCCCTGCGCGACCTGTTCTTCTCCAACATGTCGGAGCGTGCGGCCAAGATCCTGCGCGAGGACATGGAGGCCATGGGCCCTGTCCGCCTGCGGGACGTCGAGGCCGCCCAAATGGAAATGGTGAACACCGCCAAGGACCTGGCCCAGCGCGGCGAGATCATGCTCGCCGACAACAAGGGCGACGACGAGTTGGTCTATTGAGCGGGGCGCGGACCATGGGCGAGAAGTTCCTTTTCGACAAGAACTTCGGCGACGGCGGAGCCCGGCGGCGCAAGAAGGCCGAGACCTTCACCGAGGAGGATCTCGCGGCCGCCCGCGCGGAGGGCTATGCCGAAGGCCAGCGCGCCGGCCATCAGGAAGCGCGCCAGGAAATCGAAGCCGCCGCCAGCGCTTCGCTGTCGGTGATATCGGAACAGATCGACGCCGCCAGCGAGCAGCTTCGGACGGCGCTCGGCGATTGCCGCCGCGAAGCCGCCGAGGTGGCGGTGACCGTGGGACGCAAGCTGGCGGGCAACCTGATCGAGGCCCATCCCCTGGCGGCCATCGAGGCGCTGATCGTCGACTGCATCGGCGAGCTGCGCGACGAGCCGCGCCTGGTGATACGGGCGTCCGACGGCGTGACCGAAGCGATCCGGGAGCGCATTTCCGCCATCGCAGCCAGCGCCGGCTTCGACGGCCATCTGGTGATGCTGCCCGACGAGACGATGACCGACAGCGACTGCCGCGTCGAATGGGCCGACGGCGGCGCCGCGCTCGAACTTTCCCGGACCGAGGCGCTGATCGAGCGTGCGGTCCGCACCTACCTCGCCACCGACAACGTCCAGTAACCCGATCCAACGGAGCAGCCGATCATGGCGGACGACAACGAACTCGACCTCGACAACCTCGAAGAAGGCGCCGCCCAGGTGCCCGCGACCGACGTCGCCGGCACCGACGTCGCTGCAGACGACGAGGAGACGAGCAAGACCGCGAACGACCTGGAGGCGGTCTTCGACATTCCCGTGCAGGTCTCGGCCGTGCTGGGCAAGTCCCGCATGCAGGTCAGCCAGCTGATGAAGATCGAGACCGGCGCCGTGGTCGAACTGGACCGCAAGGTCGGCGAGGCCATCGACATCTACGTCAACAACCGCCTCGTCGCCCGCGGCGAAGTGGTGGTCGTCGACGAGCGTCTGGGCGTGACGATGACGGAAATCATCAAGGGGAACCGGAGCTGAAGGCCATGCTGAGCCGCTTCGACATCGCGACGGCGCTGGGACTGCTGGCCGGATTCGGCCTGCTGGCGCTGACCGTGGCCCTGGGCGACGGATGGGCGAACTTCGTCAACCTGCCCTCGGTGCTGATCGTGCTGGGCGGCACCGCCGCCGTGACGCTGATCAGTTTCCATGTCGGCGATGTCCTGCGCGCCGTGCCGATCACCCTGCAGGCGATCTTCCGCCGCCCGCGCGACGCCTCCCAGGCCGCGATGATGGCCGTCCGGCTGGCCGACGAGGCGCGGCGCAAGGGCCATCTGGGCCTGCCCCGGACGCTGACGGGCGTGCGCGAGGAGCCCTTCCTGCGCAAGGCGCTGGAACTGGTGGCCGACGATACGCCGACCGCCGAGATCGAGCGTATCCTGGAGAACGACATGGTCTCCATCGCTCAGCGCGAGCGCGGCGTCGTCCATATCCTGCGGCGCGCCGCGGAAATCGCCCCGGCCATGGGCCTGATCGGCACGCTGGTGGGTCTGGTGCAGATGCTGAACCGTCTCGACAACCCCGCCGAGATCGGGCCGGCCATGGCCCTGGCCCTGCTGACCACCCTCTACGGCGCGGTGCTGGCCAACATGGTGCTGCATCCGCTGGCCACCAAGATCGAACGCAACGCCGCCGACGAGGCGACGCTCAACCGGCTCTACGCCGCCGCCGCCTGCTCCATCAGCCGCAAGGAAAATCCGCGCCGGCTGGAGACGCTCATCAACTCATTGCTGCCGCCGCTGAAGCGCGTGCGGTACTACGCGACCTGATACGGAGGAAAGAAACGCCATGCGGCTTCTTATCGTAGGGCCCCTGTCCGGCCAGTTCGGCGCGGCCAGCAAGATCGCCATGCAGAACGGGGCCAAGGTCGCCCATGTCGACACCGTCGAGAGCGCGATGCACGCACTGCGTTCCGGCCGCGGCGCCGACCTCGCCATGGTCGACGTCAAGCTCGACATCGCCGCCTTCGTGACGGGGCTGGCCGCCGAGCACATCAGTCTGGACGTCATCGGCTGCGGCATCGGCAACGACACCGAAGCCGCGGTGCGCGCCATCAAGGGCGGCGCCAAGGAATATGTCCCCCTGCCCCCGGATCCCGAGCTGATCGCCGCCGTCCTGAAGGCGGTCGCCGACGAGGAGACCGACCTGCTCTACCGCGACCAGCGCATGGAGCAGGTGATCAAGCTGGCCGACCAGGTGGCGCCTTCCAACGCCTGCATCCTGGTCACCGGCGAGAGCGGCACCGGCAAGGAGGTCATGGCGCGCCACATTCACCTGAAGAGCCGGCGCGCCGACAAACCCTTCGTCGCCGTCAACTGCGCCGCCATCCCCGACAACCTTCTGGAATCGGAGCTGTTCGGTCACGAGAAGGGCGCCTTCACCGGCGCGGTGGCCCGGCGCATCGGCAAGTTCGAGGAAGCCGATGGCGGAACGCTGCTGCTGGACGAAATCTCCGAAATGGACATCCGCCTGCAGGCCAAGCTGCTGCGGGCGATCCAGGAACGCGAGATCGACCGGGTCGGCGGCGGCAAGCCGATAAAGGTCGATATCCGGGTCATCGCCACCTCCAACCGCGATCTCGTCGCCGAGGTGAAATCGGGCACCTTCCGCGAGGACCTGCTTTACCGCCTGAACGTGGTGAACCTGAAGCTGCCGCCGCTGCGCGAGCGGCCTGAGGACATCGCGGTTCTGGCCGACCATTTTGTCGCCAAGTATTCCGAGGCCAACGGCGTCGCCTGCAAACCGATCGACCGCGACGCCGCGCGTGTCCTGCGCGGGCATCCGTGGCCGGGCAATGTCCGCGAACTGGAAAACACCCTCCACCGCGCCGTGCTGCTGGCGACCGGGAACGAGATCACCATCGAAGCGATCGTGCTGCCCGACGGTTCCCGTCCGGGGGAGAACGCGGCGCCGTCCGCGGGGCGGGTCGCCGGAGAGATCTCCGGCGGCGGCGTGATCTCGGAGGAAGACGCGGCGCAGGCCGGCCTGGTCGGCCGCACCGTCGCCGAGGTCGAGCAGCAGCTCATCCTGGAGACCCTGGACCACTGCTTCGGCAACCGCACCCACGCGGCCAACATCCTGGGCATCTCGATCCGGACGCTTCGCAACAAGCTGAAGGCCTATACCGAGGAGGGCGTCCCCGTCCCCGGGCCGGGCGAGATGCGGCGCATGGCGTACTGAGCAATTGGTTCTGACCCCCTTTCCGGCAGGTTGAAATGAGCGAGCAGCTCCCCGCAGAACGCGGCGGCGGCGAAGTGACGGCGACCGGCGGCGGCTTCGGCAGCAACGGCGCCGACACGCTCGCCGTCCTCAAAAGCCATCTGATGCGCGGCGACATCGCGCTGGCGCTGGGCGTCGTGGCCATCCTGGTCGTCCTGATGCTGCCCATGCCGGGCTGGCTGCTCGACTTCAGCCTGGCCATCTCGATCACCTTCTCCGTGCTGATCCTGATGACCTGCCTGTTCATCGGCAAGCCGCTGGAATTCAGCTCCTTCCCGACGGTCCTGCTGATCGCGACCATGCTCCGATTGTCGCTGAACCTGGCCTCGACGCGCCTGATCCTGTCCGAAGGCCACACCGGCACCGACGCCGCCGGCAACGTCATCGAGGCCTTCGGCAACTTCGTGATGGGCGGCAACTTCGTCATCGGGATCATCGTCTTCTCGATCCTGGTGATCGTGAACTTCGTGGTCATCACCAAGGGCTCCGGCCGCATCGCCGAGGTCGCAGCGCGCTTCACCCTGGACGCCATGCCGGGCAAACAGATGGCGATCGACGCCGACCTCTCCGCCGGCCTGATCGACGAGAAGGACGCCCGCGACCGCCGCAAGGAGCTGGAGGACGAGAGCACCTTCTTCGGCGCCATGGACGGCGCGGCGAAGTTCGTCCGCGGCGACGCCATCGCCGGCCTGCTGATCACCTTCATCAACGTCATCGGCGGCATCGTCATCGGCGTCGCGCAGAACGACATGAGCTTCGGCGCCGCGGCGCAGACCTACACCCTGCTGACCGTCGGCGATGGCCTGGTTTCCCAGATTCCGGCGCTGATCGTCTCCACCTCCGCGGGCCTGCTGGTTTCCAAGGCCGGCGTCACCGGTTCCGCCGACAAGGCGCTGTTCGGACAGCTCAGCGGATATCCGCAGGCGCTGGGCCTGTCCTCGTTCCTGCTTGTCGCAATGTCGCTGCTGCCGGGCATTCCGATGCTGCCCTTCCTGGCGCTGGCCGGGGCGGCGGGCTATGGCGCCTGGTACATGGCCCGGCGCAAGAAGGACGCCGCGGCTGCGGAAATCAGGCGCGAGGACGACGCCAGGCAAGCGGAAGAGGAGACCCCGAGCGAGCAGCCGCTTTCGGAAGTGCTGGCGATCGACGAACTGCGCCTGGAAATCGGCTATGGCCTGCTGAAGCTGCTGGAGGGCGACGGCAATGCGCCGAAGCTCACCGACCAGATCAGGGCGCTCCGCCGCCAGTTCGCCACCGACATGGGCTTCGTCATGCCCAGCGTGCGCATCCTCGACAATGTCCAGCTCGGCGCCAACGCCTACAGCATCCGCATCAAGGAAGTGCAGGCCGGCGCCGGCGATGTCCGCGTCGGCCGGCTGATGGTGATGGACCCCGCCGGCCGGCCCATCGACATGCGCGGCGAGGAAACGATCGAACCGGCCTTCGGTCTGCCGGCCAAGTGGATCGACGAGTCGCTGCGCGAGGAAGCCAGCTTCCGCGGGCTGACGGTGGTCGACGCTGCGACCGTCGTCACGACCCACCTGACCGAGATCATGAAGGACCACATGGCGGAGCTGCTCTCCTATGCGGAGACGCGCAAGCTGCTCGACGATCTGCCGGACGCGCACAAGAAGCTGGTGGACGACCTGATCCCCAACCAGATCTCGGTTTCGGCCATCCAGCGCGTGCTGCAGAACCTGCTGTCGGAGCGTGTCTCGATCCGCGACCTAGCCACCATCCTGGAGGGCATCTCGGAAGCCGTCGGCTTCACCAAGAACGTCACCCTGATCACCGAACACGTGCGCACCCGCCTGGCACGCCAGATCTGCAACGCCAATCTCAGCCCCGACGGCTACCTGCCCCTGGTATCGCTCTCGCCGGAATGGGAGCAGGCCTTCGCCGACGCCCTGACCGGGCACGGCGAGGAGCGTCAGCTCGCCATGGCGCCCAGCAAGCTGCAGGAATTCATCGGCGCGGTGCGCCTGCACTACGACCGTCTGGGCCAGCAGGGCCATGACCCGGTGCTGCTGACCAGTCCGGCCATCCGCCCCTTCGTCCGCTCCATCGTCGAGCGCTTCCGCAACGCCACCGTGGTGATGAGCCAGAACGAGGTCCATCCCAAGGTGCGGCTGCGCACGCTGGCGCAGGTCTGATCGGCGATGCAGGTCCGCACCTTCATCGCCCGCACGGTCTCCGCCGCCCTCGGCGACGTCCGCCGCGAACTGGGTCCCGAAGCGGTCATTCTCGGCACCAGGGAGACCCGCGAGGGCGTCGAGGTCACGGCGGCGGTCGAGCGCGCCGCCCCGGCTCCGGCCACCGAACCCGAGCAGGAAGACGCCGGCTTGACGCCGGACGCCGAGTTCCTGGTCCGCGCCATCGCCTTTCACGGCGCGCCGACGGCTCTCAACGAACGCATCTGCAGGGTGGCGGCGCAGGTGGACGACCCGGACCTCACGGTGTCGCTCACGGCGGGCATGGACGACTGTTTCAGCTTCCGTCCCGCCGAACCCGGCGCCGAACCGGCGCTGGCGCTGGTCGGCCCGCCGGGCGCCGGCAAGACGGTGGTGGCCGCGAAATTTGCCCTGGAGGCGGCACTGCGCAAGCAGCCGCTGAAGATCGCGACCACGGATATCGAACGCCCCGGCGGCGACAACCGTCTGAAGGCTCTCGGCGCCATCGTGGAGAATCCGCCGGTGCGGCTCAGCCCGGAACGCCGCCTCGACTGGCGCGGCCCCCGGCTGATCGACACCGAGGGCGTGAACCCCTTCGACGCCTATGACATGGCCAGGCTGACGGAAACGGTGCGGATCAACGAGGCCGAGCCCATCCTGGTGCTGCCCGCCGGCGGAGACCCCTACGAATCCGAGGACATGGCCGCAGCCTTCCGCAGCATCGGCGCCCGTCGGATGATCGTCACCCGTCTCGACACCGCCCGTCGGCTGGGCGGTCTGCTGGCGGCCGCCGGTTCCGGTCTCGCCTTCTGCCTCGCAGGTGCGTCGCCGGTGATCGCCGACGGCCTGCATACCCTCACTCCCGCCGCGCTCGCGCGGATGATCCTCAGCGACCCCGATCAGGCGACCGACCTGAACAACGACAGGAAACGCGCATGAACCAGCACCCGGCCCGCTCGCGCAGCCAGGACGGCCCCGCGGGGCATCCGTCCGCCCGGCTCGGCGCCAACATGATCTCGGTGGCGTCCGGCAAGGGCGGCGTCGGCAAGACGTGGTTCGCGATCACTCTCGCCCACACCATGCGCAGGGCAGGACGCAAGGTGCTGCTGTTCGACGGCGACCTGGGACTTGCCAACGTGGATATCCAGCTCGGGCTGTCGCCCGCCCGCGACCTCTCCGAGGCCCTGACCGGTCAAGCCTCCTTCCGAGATGTGGTCACGCAGGATCCGGCAACCGGCGTGGACGTCGTCGCCGGCCGTTCGGGCACGGCGCGGCTGGCCGATGCCGGCGCAGCTCAGCTCGACATGCTGCGCCGCGGCCTGAAGCTGGTCGGCGACACCTATGACAGCGTGATCCTGGACCTCGGCGCCGGGGTGGACCGCGCCGTCCGCACCCTTGCGGCGAATGCAGGACCGCTGCTGGTCGTCACCAACGAGGAGCCGACGGCGATCACCGACGCCTACGCCCTGATCAAGCTGATCCACGGCGCCGACGCCGGCGCCGATATTCGCGTCGTCATCAACCTGGCCAGCAACCAGCGCGATGGCGAGCGCACCTACGAGAAGCTGCGCACGGCCTGCGAGAACTTTCTCGGATTCGCCCCCTCTCTGGCCGGCATCGTCCGCCGCGACAGCCGCGTGCCCGACGCCATCCGCCGTCAGACCCCGCTGTTGAAGCGGCATCCGACCAGCCTCGCCGGCGAGGACGTGGAACGCATCGCCCGCGGCCTCACCGGTTGACGCGACGCCCCCGCCGTCATGAATGAAGATTTTCATTACCTGCAAGTAACAACCAACTACTGATTGGTAAGAAAGCGGCCGAACGGACGCTTGAACGCAAGAAGCTGGCGCACGAATTCACAACCGACTAGGCTTGCTGATCGGTACGGGGACAGGGGGTCAACCGTGGCGGCCAGCTCGACTCCCCGGATCGCGAAGAACAGAAAAGTTCCAGGGAGGAAAATCGTGCGCAGTACAGCAATCGCGCTGGCCGCGGTCACGCTTGCATTGACCGCTGCTTCGACATGGGCGGAGCCCCTGTCGGAGGCCAAGATCCGCGAAATTACCGGTGGCGTCGACAAGGACGCCATCATCGAGAACGCCAAGACCAGCGAGAACTGGCTCAACTACGGTCTGGACTATGGCGAGAAACGCTACAGCCGGCTGAACCAGATCAGCACCGCCAACGTCGGCGAACTGGGTCTGGCCTGGTATTACGACCTGAATTCGCGGCGCGGCGTCGAGGCGACGCCGATCGTCGTCGACGGCATCATGTACGTGACGTCGTCCTGGAGCATCGTGCACGCCATCGACGCGCGGCTGGGCGAGGAAATCTGGACCTACGACCCGCAGGTGCCCCGCGATTACGCGGAGAAGGGCTGCTGCGACATCGTCAACCGCGGCGTCGCGCTCCACAAGGGCAAGGTCTATGTCGGCACCTATGACGGCCGCATGGTCGCGCTCGACGCGGCGACCGGTCAGCCGGTGTGGGAAGTCGACACCGTCATCGACCGCGACAAGGCCTACACGATCACGGGCGCGCCCCGCGTCGTGAACGGCAAGGTGATCATCGGCAATGGCGGCGCCGAGTACGGCGTGCGCGGCTATATCACCGCCTATGACGCCGAAACCGGCGAGCAGGCCTGGCGCTGGTTCGCCGTGCCGGGCGATCCCTCGAAACCGTTCGAGGACAAATCCATGGCACGCGCGGCGCTGACCTGGGATCCGTCGGGCAAGTACTGGGAGGCCGGCGGCGGCGGCACCATGTGGGACAGCATGGTCTACGACCCGGAGCTCAATCTGCTCTACGTCGGCACCGGCAACGGCAATCCCTGGAACCGCGACATCCGCAGCCCCGGCGGCGGCGACAATCTCTATCTCGCCTCCATCGTGGCCCTGAACCCGGACACCGGTGAATATGTCTGGCACTATCAGGAGACGCCGGGCGATCACTGGGACTACACCTCAACCCAGCCGCTGATGCTGGCCGACCTGCAGATCGACGGCCGCGAGCGCAAGGTCATCATGCACGCGCCGAAGAACGGCTTCTTCTTCGTGGTCGACCGCACCGACGGCGAGTTCATCTCCGCGGAGAACTTCGTGGAAGTGAGCTGGGCCGAGGGCTACGACGCCAATGGCCGGCCGATCGAGGTTCCGGATGCGCGCGCCAAGGACAAGCCCTGGGAAACGATCCCCAGCGCCTATGGCGCCCACAACTGGCACCCGATGTCGTTCAGCGAGCAGACCGGCCTGGTCTACATCCCCGCCCAGGGCGTCCCGGTCACCCAGTTGCCGGAAAAGGACTTCGTCCAGGACGAACACAAGCCGTTCAAGTTCGCGTCCAATTCGGGCTGGAACCTGGGCTTCGCGCTGAACGCCGTAGCGCCGGAAGCCAAGCCTTACGGTTCCCTGATCGCCTGGGATCCGGTCAACCAGCGGGAAGTCTGGCGGCAGGAGTATCTCTCGCCGTGGAACGGCGGCACGCTCGCGACCGCCGGCAACCTGGTCTTCCAGGGCACCGCGGACGGTCGCTTCGTGGCCTATGACGCGACGACCGGCGCCACCCTCTGGCAGACGCCTCTGGGCACCGGTGCCGTGGCCGGCCCCTCCACCTACATGATCGACGGCAAGCAGTATGTCTCGATCGCGGTCGGCTGGGGCGGCGTCTACGGGGTCGCCAACAAGGCTACCGAGACCGTCGGACCGGGGCGGGTCTACACCTTCGCGGTCGGCGCGAGCGGTGAGAAGCCGAAGGACGTGGCGATGCAGGCCGGCGAACTGGTGCAGGGCGTCGAGTACGATCCCGAACACGTCACCGCCGGCACGGGCCTCTATGTCTCGAGCTGCGCTCAGTGTCATGGCGTGCCCGGCGTGCAGAATGGCGGCAACGTGCCCAATCTGGGCTTCACGGACGCCAACGTACTGCGCAACCTGCCCGATCTGGTCCTCAGCGACACCTTCGTGCAGGGCGGCATGCCGGACTTCACCGGCCGCCTGAGCAAGGATGACGTCGTCAGGATCCAGGCGTTCATCCAGGCCACGGCAGACGCCGTCCGGCCGAAGTAGGGACGGGACCAGCCAGGAACCGGGGGAGCGGGCGTCGCCGCCCGCTCCCCCTCGTTCTTTGCGAGTTCACCCGCGAGTCCCGCCAATGCCGCTCCCGAACAACCGGTGCACCACACGCCCGAGGCCGGCCATGCGCCTGCTGGCGGTCCTGCTGATCCTGTCCGGCGTCCTGGTTGCAGGCCCGGCGCAGGCGCGGGAATGGCTGGTGCTTGTCGTGGACCGCTCCAACTCGATCGACGACCGCGAGCTTGCCCTGCAGCGCGGCGCCTATGCCCGCGTGCTGCGCGACCCGTTCATGGCCAGGGCGTTGAAGGACACGATGGTCGCCATAGTCGAGTTCGACACCCGCTCGGAAATCGTGGTCGGCTGGAGCACGCCGGCCGACGCCGCCAACATCTACGAACGCTGGAGCCCGCTCGGTCCGAGGGGCGCCACGGCGATCTCCCGGGGCATGTCGGACGCGCTGGAACTGCTGGAGGGCAAACCGGGCCGGCGGATCATCGACATCTCCGGCGACGGCCGCGACAACCGCGATTCACTGGGGCTGGAGCGCCTGCGCGAGCAGGCGGCGGGCGCGGGGATCGAGATCAACGGCCTGGTCTTCGGCCATCAGCGCGAGAACCTGGAGGCCTATTACGCCAGCAAGGTCGCCAATGGTTTCGTCATGGGCGTCGACAGCCTGGATCATTTCGAGGACGCGTTGCGCCGCAAGCTGACGCAGGAGGTGCTGGTCTCCGGCCTCCTGCCCTGAGGTCAGCCGGCGAAGCGGTCGGTCGCGCGCACCAGTTCGTCGACGATGCCCGGTTCGCTGCCCGCGTGTCCCGCATCGGGGACGACACGGAAATCGGCCTCCGGCCAGGCTTTGCGCAACGCCCAGGCCGTCATCATCGGCGTCACCACGTCATAGCGGCCCTGCACGATCACGCCGGGAATGCCGCGGATCCGGGCGGCGTTGGCAATCAGCCAGTCATCGCTCTCGAAGAAGCCGCCATTGACGAAGTAGTGGCACTCGATCCGGGCGAAGGCGAGGGCGAAGCGCGCATCGGCGAAATCGGCGACCCGGCCGGGATCGGCGTAGAGCGAAAGCGTTCCGCCTTCCCAGGTGCTCCAGGCGCGGGCGGCCGAAAGGCGGACGCTCTCGTCCTCGGATGTGAGCCGGCGGTAGTAGGCGGCGATCATGTCGCCGCGCTCTTCCACCGGAATCTCGGCGACATAGTTCTCCCAGAGATCGGGGAACAGCGCGTCCGCTCCCTTCTGGTAGAACCAGAGCAGTTCCTCACGGCGCAGGGTGAAAATGCCGCGCAGGATCAGTTCGCTGACCCTGTCCGGATGACTCTCCGCATAGGCCAGGCCCAGCGCGCTGCCCCAGGAGCCGCCGAAAACCTGCCACTTCTCAATGCCGAGATGGCTTCGCAGCGCCTCCAGATCCTCGACCAGCCGCCAGGTGGTGTTTTCGGTCAGCTCCGCATGGGGCGTGCTCTGCCCGCAGCCGCGCTGGTCGAACAGGACAACGCGGTACTTCTGCGGATCGAAATAGCGCCGGTCGTCCGGTTTCTTGCCGCCGCCGGGACCGCCATGGATCACCACGGCGGGCTTGCCGTCGGGATTGCCGCACTGCTCGTAGTGCAGCGTGTGCAGGTCCGAAACGGAAAGGCGCCCCTGGTCGAATGGCTCGATGCGCGGATAGAGGGTCCGCCTGCTGGACTTGTCGATCATGGCGTGGTGAACGAACTCCGGAAATGGAACCGCTGCGGACACTATATTCTGCGGCTTCCCGTGGCCATCCGCTTTCACCGCATGGCGCGATGGTTGCGAGAGGTGCTCCGATAAGGCGTCAACCCAGGGACGGAAGCCCGAACGTGAACAGGATCACATTCACCGCGGTGCGTATTGTGACGGCAGTCGCATTCTGTGGCCTGCTCGGCGCGGGCGCCTCCGGCATTCCGCTCGCCCCGCCGGAACGCCCTTCCGACGCGATGCTGGCACTGGAACTGGCCGAACGGCATTGCGTCGAGGCCCTGACGCGCTCGATCGTCCTGCGCACCGCCGCCGCCGTCCCGCAGGCCGAGGATCAGGCCGAGGCGCGCTGCGAGCAACTGTTCGCAGGAAATCCGTCCGCGGCGCCGAGCGCGCCGGCCACCGAAGCCTGACCGCGGACGCTCAGTCCGACAGGGCTTCCTGCACCTTGAGCACGATTTCGTCGACGGTGAAGGGCTTGACCACGATATCCTCGATCAGGCTGTCGAGGTTGTAGGCGCGGTCGCGCTGATCGGCGTAGCCGGTCATCATCAGAATACGGACATCCGGATGTTCCTTGCCGACCTTCAGCGCCAGGGCCACGCCGTCCATGATGGGCATGACGATGTCGGTCAGCAGCAGGTCGAAACGCTGCTCGCCCAGCTTCTGCAGCGCCGCAGCGCCGTCGGCCACGGCCGTCACATCGTGACCGGCCGCCTTGAGGGCGCGCTGTATCACGTCGCGAATGTCGGGTTCGTCATCTGCGACCAGTATCCGGGACATCGGTTCAGGTTCCGGCTCAACTACCTAACAAAAGATGACCTCGGATCGGAAAACAGACAATCCCGGACGTCATTCCGCCGTTTCCGTGTCCGCGCGCACCTTTTGCAGCCCCTCGGGAAGGTCTTCCAGCAGCAGGCGCATGGTACGGCTTTCCTTCGGCGCCAGCGGATCGTCGTCAAGGCGGATGCGTTCCGTCTTTACCAGTTCGCCCGCCGCATCCAGCAGATGGATGACGGCGATCGGCAGCGGTTGCGGCTCCGCCGTGCCGTTGATCAGGCGGATGCCGAGTTCCATCTGCCCGCCGGTCAGGCGGGAACTCTCGATCACCAGACTCACCGGCTGAACCGCTTCCGCGCGGCTCACGCGGTCGATCCGGTCGAAAAGCCGCGCCGACGGCGGCCACGCGTTCACGATCGGATCCCTGAGAAAGGCCAGTGCAAGCGCCGTGAAGACCAGTACCGCAAGGATCAGCGCCCATCCGCCCCAGACCCAGGCTGGCGTCCGCCGCTTCTCCGTCCTTTCGGCAGGTCGAAAATCATCGTCCGCCGGCCGCGCGGCGCCGGGGATGGTGTCGAAGACCGGTTCCCGCCGTCCGGACGCCGGTTCCGCCTCGGCGCCCCCGAAATCCTCCGCCGGCCCGTCATCGCCGGCGTCCTCGCCGTCATCTTCGGCAACCGCGTCTTCCGCTGCCGCGTCCGCTTCCGCCGGCGGCGGCGATTCGGCCGCTGCGTCCGCTTCAGGTGCTTCGTCGACGGCGACAGGCGCGGCAGACGCCGCATCCTCAGCTTCGCTGTCCGGATCGGGCCGGCCCCGCCATTCGTGCCTGCAGCGCGCGCACCGCACCAGCCGCGGGCCCGCGGCGAACATTTCTGGTTTTACCCGGAACCGGGCCCCGCAGGAGGGACAGGTCAGCATCATTCAGGCATTGATCCGCTGAGTCTTTGTCGATTATCGAACATCGGAAGCCATATAGGCAGCTTATCAAAAGCCGTTCAAGGCGGCGGCAATGCGGGGCGGACGTGACCAACGGCGATGAAAGATCGGCAGCTTCCCCCCTGGTGACGCTGCGCAATGTCGGATTGCGCTACGGCAGCGGGCCCGAAGTGCTGCGCGGGCTCGACCTCGACCTCGCGCCGGGCTCCTTCCATTTTCTCACCGGCCGTTCCGGTGCCGGGAAGTCCTCGCTGCTCAGCCTGCTGCATCTCTCGCAGCGGCCAAGCCGGGGCCTGATGGCCATGTTCGGCAAGGACGTCAACGAGGTGCCGCGCCGCCAGGTGCCGGCCATGCGCCGGCGCGTCGGCGTGGTGTTCCAGGATTTCCGCCTGCTGGATCACCTGAGCGCGGCCGAGAACGTCGCCCTTCCGCTGCGCCTGGCCGGCCGGCTGCCGGCCGCCGACATCCGCAACTATGTCGCCGAAATGATGGCCTGGGTCGGCTTGACCGACAAGACGGATGCGCGCCCGCCGACACTCTCGGGCGGCGAGAAGCAACGCGTCGCCATCGCCCGTGCCGTCATCGGCGGTCCCCGCCTGCTGCTGGCCGACGAGCCGACGGGCAATGTCGACCGGGAGATGGGCGAGCGGCTGATGACGCTGTTCGTCAAGCTGAACGGTCTCGGCACCACGGTCCTCATCGCCACACACGACCCGGCGCTGCCGACGCGGTTCGCCTATCCGGTGCTGCGCCTGGAGGACGGAAGACTTGTCGCCGACCAGGCTGCGGCGGCGCCCGCATGAGCGGCCGGGAACTCGCCCTCGAGCGCGATCCGTCGAGCCGTTTCATGCCGTGGATCATCGCGGCGCTGTCCTTCGTGGTCGCCATCGCCATCGGCGCGGCGTTCTCGCTGGCGGCGCTGACGGCCTCCTGGGGCGATCTGGGCGGCGACCGGCTGACCGTGCGCGTGACCGGCGCGCCGGGCGCCGAGGGCACGGCGAGGGAACTGGTGCGGGAACTGGGCGCCATGCCCGAGGTGCTGGAAGTCGAAGCCCTGCCCCGCCGCGCGGTCGCGGAACTGCTGGCGCCGTGGATCGGCGACGCGGACCGGGCGGGTACGGACAACGCCCTGCCCCTGCCGCTGCTGATCGAGGTGCGGCTGACCGCGCCCACGGCGGCGCGCGTCGTGGCGGCGCGCCTGGCGGGCCGCGAAGGCATCGTCGTCGACCGTTCGGAGAGCTGGCTGAAACCACTGCAACAGCTCGCCGGCATGGCGGGTCTCGTCGCCGGCGCGCTGGCGCTGATCGCCATCGCCGTGATCGTTCTTGTCACCATTTTCGCGACCCGCGCCTCGCTTTCGGCGCAGCAGGACACGGTGGAACTGCTGCGCCTGATCGGCGCCGACGAGACCTATATCGCGCGCCGCTTCCAGCGTCACGCCATGTGGCAGGGCCTGGCCGGCGGTCTGGGCGGCGTCATCCCCGGCCTGATCGTCATCGGCTTCGGCGTCGGCGCCGCACGTCTGGAGAGTTCGGAACTGCTTCAAGGCCTGAGTCCGATGGCGTCCGGCTGGATCGCCATGGCGGTTCTGCCCGTCATCATCGCCCTCGTCGCCACGCTGACGGCGCGCTATACGGTCATGGGCATGCTGAGGAAACGCTGGTGAGCCGTTCGGGTGTCGTGATCCGGCTGCTCCTGTGCCTCGTCGCGCTCTGGCTCGGCGGGCTGCTGGGTTTCGCCTGGCGGGTCTACAGCATTCCCACCAGTCCCGGACCCGCCGAGGGCATCGTCGTGCTCACCGGTTCGGCCGGACGCATCTCGGGGGGGCTGGAGCTGCTGAAGCGCTATCCGGACGCGCGCATGCTGATCACCGGCGTGGGCGACGGCACGGCGAAATCCGAGATCGCCGCCGCCTTCTCCACCGACGAGGCGCTCTTCGACTGCTGCATCGAACTCGACCGTCGGGCCAAGGACACGGTCGGCAATGCCGAGGAGACGGCGCGCTGGGTCCGGCGCAACAACATCTCCTCCCTGGTGGTGGTGACAGCCGCCTACCACATGCCGCGCAGCCTAGTGGAGATGCGCCGGGTAATGGCAGACGTACGCCTGGAGCCGCTGCCCACCCGCGCCGGCGAGGACAATCCGGAGCGCTGGTGGTGGAACTCGCCCACGCGGCGGCGCATCGCTCTGGAGTATCACAAGTATCTCTTCAGTCTCGTTCGCGCCCGGCTGACGGCCGACATCGGCGACCTGCGCTTCCGATGACCGTCATCCGCGCACTCCTGTTCACCATCTGGTTCTGGCTCTGGTCGGCGGTGATGAACGTCGCCTTCCTGCCCGGCCTGCTGCTGCCGCGTCAGGCGGTGATGCGGGGCCAGCGCATCTGGGCGATGGGACTGAACTGGGGTCTGCGCTGGCTGGTGGGAACGCGCTGGAGCGTGCGGGGTCGGGAGAACCTGCTGCCCGCGCCGGCGATCCTGGCGGTCAAGCACCAGTCCATGTGGGACACCATCATCTGGCATATCGAGGTCGACGACCCCGCCATCGTGATGAAACGCGAACTGCTGCGAGTGCCGGTCTATGGCTGGTATTGCCGCCACACGCGCCAGATCCCCATCGACCGCGGGGCGGGTGCGGCGGCCCTGAAGGACATGCTGCGCCACGCCCGCCGGGCCCGCGACGACGCCCGTCACCTGATCATCTTTCCTGAGGGAACCCGGGTGATGCCGGGCGAGACGCGCCGCTATCTGCCCGGTGTCGCCGCCCTCTACCGCGACCTCGGCCTGCCCGTGATCCCGGTAGCCCTCAATTCGGGTAGTCACTGGGCACGCAAGGGCTTCATGAAGTGGCCCGGCGAGATCGTGCTGGAATACATGGAGCCCATCCCGCCCGGCCTGGAACGCAAGGATTTCATGCAGCGTCTGGAGGCGGCCATCGAAGGCGGAACCCGGAAACTCGAAGCCGGGGGCTGAAATTCGTCCACAGCGGTGGATATATGGATGGAGAACGGCGTGACCGCCCACTCGGCCTGTTCACCGATCGGTGGGCGAATGCCGTAAACATAAAGAGAACGCTTCGTTGATTGGCGGCAACGCATGGCCTATGATCCCGTGTCCTCCAATCCCGCCGCGGAAAGCCGAAGATGAACGCGATCGCTCCCCTTTCCCAGCAGATCTGGGACATGAAATACCGCCTGAAGGGCCCGGACGGGCAGCCGGTCGACCAGACCCTGGAAGACAGCTGGCGCCGGATCGCGAAGGCGCTCGCCTCGGTGGAGGGCGCCGACGCGGCGCGTTGGGAGGAGACCTTCTACCGCGCGCTCGAGGATTTCCGCTTCATTCCCGCAGGCCGGATCATCGCCGGAGCCGGCGCCTCGCGGCGGGTGACGCTGTTCAACTGCTTCGTCATGGGGACAGTCCCCGACGACATGGCCGGCATCTTCGAACATCTGAAGGAAGCCGCGCTGACCATGCAGGCGGGCGGCGGCATCGGCTACGACTTCTCCACGCTCCGGCCGAAGGGCGCGCCGGTGAAAGGCGTCGGAGCCGACGCCTCGGGGCCGCTCAGCTTCATGGATGTCTGGGACGCCATGTGCCGGACCATCATGTCCGCCGGCCACCGACGCGGCGCGATGATGGCCACCATGCGCTGCGATCACCCCGACATCGAAGCCTTCATCGCCGCCAAGGAGGATCCGGGCCGGCTGCGCATGTTCAACCTGTCGGTGCTGGTGACCGATGCCTTCATGGAGGCGGTCAAGGCCGACGACAGCTGGGAACTGACCTTCGGCGGGCGGACCTACCGCTCGCTGCGCGCCCGCGATCTCTGGGACCGCATCATGCGCGCGACCTACGCCTATGCCGAACCGGGCGTGATCTTCATCGACCGCATCAACCAGCGCAACAACCTGCACTACTGCGAGGAAATCGCGGCGACCAATCCCTGCGGGGAGCAGCCGCTGCCGCCCTACGGCGCGTGTCTGCTGGGCTCGATCAACCTCGCCGCGCTGGTCGTCGACCCCTTCACCGACGACGCCCGGCTGGACGAGGACCGGCTGGCGGAACTGGTGCCGGTGGCGGTGCGGATGATGGACAACGTCACCGACGTCTCCAATTTCCCGCTGGAGGAACAGCAGAAGGAGGCGCAGGCCAAGCGCCGCATCGGCCTGGGCGTCACCGGCCTCGCCGACGCACTGATCATGTGCCGCGCGCGCTATGGCTCCGAGGAAGCCGTGGCGATGACGGAGCGGTGGATGGCCGCGATCCGCCGCCACGCCTATCTCGCGTCCGCCGAACTGGCGCGGGAAAAAGGTCCGTTCCCCCTGTTCGACCGGGACCGCTATCTGGCGGGAGAGAGCATCGGGGAACTGGACGCCGACGTCCGGGAGGCGATCGCGCGCGACGGGGTGCGCAATGCGCTGGTCACATCGATCGCGCCCACGGGCACCATCTCCCTGTTCGCCGACAACATCTCCTCGGGGCTCGAGCCCGTGTTCAGCTTCGCCTACAACCGCGCCGTTCTCATGCCCGATGGCTCCAGGCGGGAGGAGGAGGTGACCGACTACGCCTTCCGGCTCTGGCGGCGCATGCACGGCGACCGGCCTCTGCCGGACTACTTCGTCGACGCCCAGTCGCTCAGCCCGGCCGAGCATGTCGCCATGCAGGCCGCGGTCCAGAAGTACATCGACGCATCGATCTCCAAGACCATCAACTGCCCCGAAGAGATCGGCTTCGAGGATTTCAAGGACATCTACCTGCTGGCCTACGAGAGCGGTTGCAAGGGCTGCACGACCTACCGTCCGAACGAGGTCACCGGCGCCGTTCTGTCGGTGAAAAAGAAGGAAACGGACAAGGCGGCGGACGAGCAGGCCGAACTGCCGCTGGCGCCGCGGGCCGAGGCGGCGAAGCCGCAACCGAAGGCGAAGGATCCCTACGAGTCCGGCGGCGTCGTCTACATGACGCAGCCGCTGGACCGGCCCGGCGTGCTGCCCGGCCAGACCTACAAGCTGAACTGGCCGGAAAGCGACCACGCCATCTACATCACGCTGAACGACATCATCCAGGATGGCCGCCGGCGGCCCTTCGAGATCTTCGTCAATTCCAAGAATGTCGAGCATTTCGCCTGGACGGTGGCGCTGACGCGGATGATCTCCGCGGTCTTCCGCCGCGGCGGCGATGTCAGCTTCGTCGTCGAGGAACTCAAGGCGGTTTTCGACCCGCGCGGCGGCGCCTGGATCAAGGGCCGCTACGTGCCCTCCATGCTGGCCGCCATCGGCGAGGTGATCGAGAAGCACATGATCTCCATCGGCTTCATGGCCGATCCGAAGCGGCCCGAGCTGGAGGCCCAGGCGAAGACCATCGCCGTGGGCGAGCCGAACACGCCCGCCGCCATGCGCCAGTGCCCGCGCTGCGGCGAGGCCAGTCTGGCGCGCATGGAGGGCTGCGACACGTGCCTTTCCTGCGGCCATTCGAAGTGCGCCTGAGCGGCCGGAATTCATCGGACAGGGGGCGGCTCCGCCCCTGCGGCGGCGGCGCGGCGCGGCAATGGCGGCATCTGATGCCATCGCTTGTCATGCTGGCCGCGTCCCTGCTTCCGGCTGGCGCGGGCCTCGCCCAGGAAGATCCGCTGAAATGGCTGCCGCCCGGCTCGACGGTCCAGACGACACTGAGCGAACGCCCCGCCCGCTGGATCCGGGCCGAGATGCAGGGCGGGACAATGGGCTACATGGCCCGGCTGGGGGAACTCGCCTTCCGCAGCCCGCTGACCCTCGGGCGGGAAGCGGCGCGCCGGGGGCTCTCCTGCGACGCCTGCCACCCGAACGGCGCGGCCAATGTACGATTCTTCGTTCCCGGCGCTTCGGACAGGCCCGGCAATGTCGACGTCACGCACCTCGAGTTCCATTTCCGCGAGGACGACGGGATCGACAATCCGGTCAACATCCCGAGCCTTCGCGGTGTGCGGCTGACCGCTCCCTACGGCCATGACGGCCGCGTCGCCAGCCTGCGCGACTTCAGCCGCCACGTGATCATGAACGAGTTCGGCGGCCCGGAAATCGAACCCTGGCTGCTCGACGCTCTGGTCGCATATCAGCAGCAACTAGCCCTCCCGCCCCGTCCCGGGACCACCGACGAAGCCGCCGCCGGCCGTGACGCCTACGGCGACCATTGCGCGGCGTGTCATGGCGATGTCGACGCCCTGCCACCACCGGCGCGCCACGACATCGGCACGGGCGGCTTTTTCGAACCGCCGGCCGTCTTCGGCCTTGCCGAGACCGCGCCCTATCTGCACGACGGATCGGCGCCCACGCTCCGGGCCGCCGTGGCGGCGCATCGCGATCCGCCGCCGGCGGAGGCGCTGGAACCGATCCTTGCCTGGCTCCAGGCCGCCGGGGCGGTCACGCGGCGGTTCGATCCGGAGACACCGGCCGGAGATCTGGCGCGTCTGCTCGGCTTCCTGGCAGTGCTCAACCAGCCGCTTCTGGACGAGGATTTCGTCCGCGCCGACCGGATCGCGGACATGGTGGCGATGGAGGTCGGACGGGTGCATCGCCGCTACCGCCCCGAGGCGACGGAGGCGCGGGACGCGACGCGGTCCTGGGCGAAGGACCTGAAGCAGGTGACGGCGCTCGCCGCCGCACGCCGGTTTCCCGAGGCGCGCGCCGCCCTGGCCGCACTCGGCGAAGCGATGCAAGCCGCCCTCCCCCGGCTGGAGGCGGCGCGCGAACTGTCGCTTTATGCCGCAACGGCCGCCGACTGACCCGCTTAACCCGGCGCGGCGGCGATGATATGGTCCGCGCCTTTCCCGCAAGAGACGGAACGGACGTGCAGAATCAGAAGGCTTCGAAGGGCGCGGGACGGCGGACGCCGACGGGCAGGCTCGTGCGCCGGATCTGGTCGGACTACATGTCCCGCTACAAGCGGGACCTGGTCATCGGCCTGATCTCCATCGCCGTGGTCGCCGGCACGACCGGCGCCATCGCCCACATGATGGAGCCGATCATCAACGAGATCTTCATCAACCAGAACCGCGAGGAGCTGTTCGGGATCCCGCTGATCATCGTCGGCATCTTCACCGTCATGGCGGTGGCGACCTTCGGCCAGCACTATGTGATGCGCGCGGTCGGCATTCGTGTGGCCAACGACGTCCAGGGCGATCTCTACGACCGCATGATCCGCTCCGATCTGCGGTTCTTCTACAATCACACCGTGGGGCAATCGATCAGCCGATTCCTCACCGACGCGCAGATGATGCAGGAAGCGCTGGCGACGACCTTCGTGGCCCTGGTGCGGGACTCCATGACCGCCATCGCGCTGATCATCGTGATGTTCACCAAGGACTGGCAGATGGCGCTGGTGGCGATGATCGTGCTGCCGGCGGCCGGCCTGCCCATCGCGCGCATCGGCCGGCTCTCGCGGAAATCGTCGCAGCAGGTACAGCAGGCATCGGGCTTTCTCGCCTCGTTCCTGTCCGACACCCTGTCGAGCATCCGGCAGGTCAAGGCCTACAACCGCGAGGACTACGAGGCCCGCCGCGCCAGAGACGCGCTGGCGGTCCGGCTCGCGACCCTGTTGAAGAACCTGCGCGTGCGCGCGCTGATCAGCCCGATCATCGAGGTCATCGCCGGCATCGCGGTGGCCGCCGCGGTGCTGTATGGCGGCATCAGGGTGATCGAGGGCGCACTGACGCCCGGCGCCTTCTTCGCCTTTCTCACCGCGTTGCTGCTCGCCGCGTCGCCGATCCGCCAGCTCGGCAAGGTCAACGCTGCCTTCCAGTCGGGCCTGGCGGCGGCGGAACGGCTGTTCGACGCGCTGGACAGCCTGCCGCAGATCGAGGACCGCTCCGGCGGACGGGAACTGAAGGTGCCGCGCGGCCATGTCCGCTTCGACGACGTCCGCTTCGTCTACCCCGACGGCACCGAGGCCCTGCACGGCATCACGCTGGAATGCCGGCCCGGCGAGACCATCGCGCTGGTCGGCCAGTCCGGCGGGGGCAAATCGACGATCCTCAACCTCGTCGGACGCTTCTATGACACCAGCGGCGGCCAGGTGACGATCGATAACCAGGCGGTCGACGCCGTCAGCGTCGAAAGCCTGCGCCGCGCCATCGGTTTCGTCAGCCAGGAAACCGCCCTGTTCGATGACACGGTGCGCGCCAATATCGCCTATTCCAAGCCCGACGCGACCGACGACGAGATCGAGGCCGCGGCCGAGGGCGCAAACGCCCACGGCTTCATTGCGGCGCTGCCGGACGGCTATCAGACCGTGGTGGGTTCGGCCGGGTTCCGGCTCTCGGGCGGCCAGCGTCAGCGAATCGCCATCGCACGGGCCATGCTGCGCGACGCCCCAATCCTGTTGCTGGACGAAGCAACGTCGGCGCTGGATACCGATTCCGAACGAAAGGTCCAGGCGGCCCTCAACCATCTGCAGAAGGGCCGTTCGACCATCACCGTGGCCCACCGGCTTTCCACCGTGATCAACGCCGACCGGATCTACGTCATCGAGGACGGCCGGGTGGCGGAATCCGGCAGCCATGGCGAGTTGATGGCGCGCGGCGGGCGCTATGCCGAGCTCTATTCGGGCGACGCGGAGATCACGGCTGCGGCGGCAGTCGGGGCCGAATGATCCTCTGGCTTTACCGGCGGGCGGGCCGCGCGGCCGCGCCGCTCGGCCAGGCGCTGCTTCGCCGCCGTCTGCGCGCCGGCAAGGAAGACCCGGACCGGATCGGGGAGCGCATGGGCCACGCCTCCCTGCCCCGGCCCGACGGGCCGCTGATCTGGCTGCACGCCGCAAGCGTCGGAGAGGCGCAGTCCGTGCTCCGCCTGATCCACCGGCTGCGCGCCGAACGCCCCGAAACGTCCATCCTGATCACCACGGGTACGGTGACGTCAGGAAAGATGCTGTCGCGGGACCTGCCCGACGGCGCCCTGCATCAGTACGTGCCCGTCGATCTGCCGGACGCGACAGGGCGTTTCATCGGCCACTGGCGGCCCGACATGGCAATCTGGATCGAAAGCGAGCTGTGGCCGAATCTGCTCGCCGCCATGGCGGGCACAGGCCGGCCCATGGCGCTGATCAACGGCCGGATGTCGCGCCGTTCCTGGCGGCGCTGGCGGCTGGCGTCCGGCGCGGCGCGGGAACTGCTCTCGGCCTTCCGCCTGATCCTGGCGCAGACCGACGAGGCGGCAGCCCGTTTCGCCGACCTGGGCGGCGGCAATGTCCGCTGCGAGGGCAACCTGAAATACGCCGCCGATCCCCTGCCCGCCGACGAGGAAGACCTGGCGCGCCTGCGGGAGATCGTGGCCGCGCGGCCGTTCTGGATCGCCGCCAGCATCCATCCGGGCGAGGACGACATCGCGCTGGATGCCCACCTGACCCTGCGTGACAGTTTCCCGGACCTGCTCACCGTTCTGGTGCCGCGTCATCCCGCACGCGCCGCCGACATGGCCCGCAAGGCGGAAAAGCGCGGGATCGCGTGGTGCCAGCGCACGGCCGGGCAGACGCCGGGCCCCGACTGCGGCGTCTACATTGCCGACACCATCGGAGAACTGGGCCTGTTCTACCGTCTGGACGGGCCGGTCTTCGTGGGCGGCTCGCTGGTCCCCCATGGCGGGCAGAACCTGCTGGAGCCCGCGCGCTTCGGGCGTGGCCTGCTGACCGGTCCCCATACCCACAACTTCGCCGACGTGGTCGCGGATCTGCGCTCCGAAGGCGCCCTGATCGAAGTGCAGGACAGCGAGGAACTCGCCGCCTCCCTCGCGCGGCTGATCGCCCACGCGGACGAGCGCAACAGCCTCGGCGCGCGGGCGCTCGCCATCGCGGCCCGCCAGTCGGCGGTTCTGGACCGGGTCATGGCCCGCCTGGAGCCGCTGTTGCCCGGGTCATGAAGGCCCCGCATTTCTGGGCGCCCGGCGGTGCCGCCCTGCCGCGGCTGGCGCTGCGGCCCCTCACTCTGCCCTGGCGGGCGGCCGCTTGGCTGCGGCGAGCGACGGCCAATCCCCATGACCCCGGCGTTCCAGTGATCTGCGTCGGCAATCTCGTCATGGGGGGCGCCGGCAAGACCCCCACTGTCCGGATGCTCGCCGACTGGTTCCGCGCCCATGGGCTACGGCCGGGCGTGCTGAGCCGGGGTTATGGCGGCGGACTGTCGAGACGGGGCGCAACCCTGGTCGATGCGTCGCGCCACAGCGCGGCGGAGGTCGGCGACGAAGCCCTGCTTCACGCCGCGCACGGCCCGACGGTGGTCGCCGCCGACCGCCGCCGCGGCGCGGAACTGCTGGCGCGCCATGCCGACGTCATCGTGATGGATGACGGCCATCAGAATCCGGCCCTGGTCAAGGCGCTCTCGATCATCGTCGTCGACACCGCATACGGCTTCGGCAACGGCGCGGTCTTTCCCGCCGGCCCGCTCAGGGAAAGCGTCGCCACCGGCCTCGGCCGCGCCAACGCCGTGATCGCCATTGGCGGCGGAAGCATCGGCGAACGGCTGCAGCGCGGGCCTCTTCCCGTGCTGCGGGGCGATCTCATTCCCGATAGGGCGGCCGAGGTGCTGGCCGGCCGCAAAGTCTACGCCTTCTGCGGCATTGCCCGGCCCGGGAAGTTCCGGGACACCCTGCGCGGCATCGGTGCGGAGATCGCCGGCCATCGGGACTTCCCCGACCATCACCCCTTCCGCAAGACCGAGATCGAGGCGGTGCTGAAGGCGGCAGCGGCGGAGAAGGCCACGCCGGTGACGACCGCGAAGGACGCGGTCCGCCTGCCGCCGGATCAGCGCGCCAAGGTCACGGTCGTCGAGGTCGCCCTGCGGCTCGACCAGCCGGAAAGCCTCGAGGCCCTGCTGTCGCCGCTGCTCGCCCTCGCGCGGCCCTCAGGCGGCGCGGATGCGGCGCAGGACGGCTGAACAGGTCAGCACGATCCGGTCATCGGTGTAGATCTCGCCGCGGATGAAGACCGTCTTGGGCGTCCGCCGCACCACTTCGGCGCGAGCCTTGACCAAGTCCCCCTCCTCGCCGCTGGCCACGAATTCCGCGTTGAAGGCGACCGTGTAGACGCCGCGGTCGTCCGTCCCTTCGGTGGCGGTACCGCACATCATCAGGTCGGCGAAGGTCATCAGCAAGCCGCCATGGACGATGCCGCCGGAGTTGCAGTGCTTGCGCTCGGCGCGGAAGGCGAACTGCACCCGGCCCCCCTTCTTGCGCCAGTGGAAGGGGCCGGTGTTGACCTCGTGCGGGTCTTCCGGGTCGAAATGGCGGTAGTGCTCGTCCGGATTGCGCTTGTTGGCGAAATAGTCGGTCTTGTCGTCCATGAATCCTCCCCCTCGGCGGCCGGATCATCGGCAGGCAGTTGCTGCCTGTCCAGCCCCGAAGGGACCGCTCAGCGCGCCGCGCGGCGGACCAGCGCCCGGGCAGCTGCGTCGGCTATGGCGTCGGCGTCGATGCCCTGATCGGCATAGAGGTCGATCGTGTCGCCCGACTGGCCGAAGCGCGTGACGCCCAGCGCCTCGGTCGCGTGTCCTTTCACACCACCCAGCCAGGCGAGCGTCGCGGGATGGCCGTCGATCACGGTGACCAGGCCGGCATCCTGCGCCAGCCGGGCCAGCAGCGACGCGACATGGCTGCGCTCGCCGTCGCGTTTCCAGTGCCGATAGAGCCGGTCGGCCGAGGTCACCGCGAGCAGTCCCGCGCCGGGGCAGTCCGCCGCGACCTCCTCGAACGCCTTCAGCGCCTCGGCCGCGATCGCGCCCTGAAACGCGACGGCCACTTCAGCGTCGCCGGACGGTTCCACGAGCCAGCGCGCGCCGAGCACCGCCGCATCGCGCTCGTCCCCGGACAGTTCGCGCTCGGGCTGCGCCAAAGCCCGGGTGGAGAGCCTGAGATAGATCGCGGCGCCGTCGTCGGCCTGCATGTGGCGGAAGCCGAAAGCCATGATCGCCGCCAGTTCGTCGGCGAAGGCGGGCTCGTAGCTGAGCAGGCCCGGCTGGCCCAGGCCGATCAGCGGGGTCGAGACCGACTGATGCGCGCCGCCTTCCGGCGCCAGCGAGACGCCCGACGGCGTCGCGACCACCATGAACCGCGCATCCTGGTAGCAGGCGTAGTTCAGCGCATCGAGGCCCCGGGCAATGAAGGGATCGTAGAGGGTGCCCACCGGCAGGAGCCGGGCGCCGAACTGACGGTCGGCGAGCCCCGCCTGCGAGAGGAAGAGGAAGAGATTGTTCTCCGCGATGCCCAGTTCGACATGCTGGCCCGTCGGCGACTTCTCCCAGCGCTGCGGGGAGGCGACGCGCTCCTCGCGGAAGACATCCGCCTGCGGGTTGCGGTCGAAGATCTTCCGCCGGTTCACCCAGGGGCCGAGATTGGTCGAGACCGTGACGTCGGGGGAGGCCGTGATCATGCGCCGGGTGAAATCGCTGTCTTCCCGGCTCAGATCGTTGAGGATCCGTCCGAACGCCTCCTGCGTGGACATGCGCTCGGCTGCCGGCGCGGCGATCTCCGGCACGGCGATCAGGGGCGCCGGCGGCAGCGGCTCGCGGGCGTTGAAGGGCGCGGCGCGCAGGAAGGCCATCAGGTCGTCGGCATCGGCCTCCAGACCCGCAGTCGGCGACCATTCCTCGCCCTCGGCGACGCCCATGATCTCGCGGAAGCCGGCCATCTGATCCGGCGTCATGAGGCCCGCGTGATTGTCCTTGTGGCCGGCCAGCGGCAGACCGAAGCCCTTCACCGTGTAGGCGACGAAGCAGTGCGGCAGATCCGAATTGACGCCGCGGAGACCCTCCAGCACCGCCGCCATGTCGTGACCGGCCAGGTTGGTCATCAGGCGCTGCAGCGCCGCGTCATCGTGGCTGTCGAGGAACTCGCGCCCGCCATCGGCGTCCTTCAGATCGCGGGCCAGATGCTCCCGCCAGGCCGCGCCGCCCTTGAATGTGAGGGCGGAGTAGAGCTGGTTCGGGCAGTCGTCGATCCATGCCTTCAGCGCGCCGCCTGCGGGCCCCTCGAAGGCCTGCTGCTGCAGCTTGCCGTATTTCAGCGTCACCACTTCCCAGCCCACGGCGCGGAAGAAGCCGGTGATCTTCTCGAACAACCGGTCATTGACGACGCCATCCAGGCTCTGGCGGTTGTAGTCGATGATCCACCAGAGGTTCCGCACGTCGTGCTTCCAGCCCTCCAGCAGGGCCTCGAAGACATTGCCCTCGTCCAGCTCGGCGTCGCCCAGGACGGCGACCATGCGCGCCGGCGGCTCGCTGTCGTCGGCCAGACGGTGCAGACGGACATAGTCCTGGATCATCGAGGAGAACATGGTCGCCGCGACGCCCAGCCCGACGGACCCCGTCGAATAGTCCACGTCGTCGGCGTCCTTCGTCCGAGAGGGATAGGACTGCGCACCGCCCCAGGCCCGGAACCGCTCCAGCCGCTCCCGGCTCTGGCGGCCGAACAGATACTGGATGGCGTGGAAGACCGGCGAGGCGTGGGGTTTCACCGCGACCCGGTCCTCGGGCCTGAGCACCGCGAAATAGAGCGCGGTCATCAATGTCGAGACCGAAGCGCAGGAAGCCTGATGGCCGCCGACCTTCAGCCCGTCGCGGTTCTCGCGCACGTGGTTGGCGTGATGGATTGTCCAGGATGACAGCCACAGCACCTTCCGCTCCAGTTGCTGGAGCAGGTGTAGGTCGTTCATCGTCGCGCCGGTGTCGGGCATCTCCGGGCCTCCCGAATTCTGGCAGGCATGGTAGTGCGCGGCCGGGGCGCTGTCGAACGGCGGCGACGAATCGAACACGATTGCGCAGGATGGCCCGATGGCCCGGATCGGACTACTCTCGACGGAACACCCGCCTTCGCCGCTCGTGCTGGCACTCGCGCCCGTTCTGGCGGCGACGGGCTGCAGCGTGGCCGCTGCCATCGACGATTTCCTGCCGTTCGACTGCGACCGGCTGGAGGATGGGGGTCTGATGATGCTGCGCGGCGCAGGCGCGCAGGCGTCGGAGCGGATTCCGGCGGAGCGCGTCTTCTGGATCGGCGAGCCGCCCTTCACGCGCCCCATCCCCATCGGCCGCACGCTGGGTAAGGCGCGCTTCCACGAGGTCGCCGGGCTGCTGACCGGCAAGGCCCGCGGCGGCGCACTGGAGAAGGCGGTGATCGAGACCGGCGCCTATATACTGACCGGCCTGAAGGAGTTCGACCGCACCAGCGCCTTCTACGCTATGGAGGGCGGGCTGACATCCGGCACGGCGGCCGAACGCTTCGCGCTGATCTTCGGCGAGGACGCGTTGCGCAACCCGGGCGAGGTCGCGACGCTGGCGGAGAAACGCCGCGACGTCATGGCCGATCGGCGCGGCGCGATCAGCACCTGGAATGGCGGGCCGCTGCGCGCGGCGCTCGAGACCCTGGGACCCAGAGGCGCCATCGGCCGGATCGCGGAGGCCGGCTTCGTCACCGGACCCCGCAAGCCCGTCGCCCGCCTCTACGGCGAGGATGACGCCGCCCTCGACAAGGCCGAAGGCCAGGTCCGCAGCGCGCTGAAGCTCGGTTAGTCTCCGGCCGGCGTGCTCGGGCTCGACCCGAGAACCCAGACCGGCATGTATTTTCCTCCGGGCCCTCGGATCAAGTCCGTGGGCGCCGTCATCTCGGGCATCACTATTTCCGCTTGTAACCCGTGACCCGCGTCAGCGTCTTCGGAATGAACTCGGTCGCGGTGACATTCTCGAAGCCGGCGGCTTCCAGGTAGCCGATGCACTCCGCGATCGAATGCGCGTGGCCGGTCGAGCCGGGAATCGCCTCGTAAAGGCCCCAGAGGGCCGGGCCGATCGGGCCCATGCGGTCATCGTCGACCATCTCCCCGATCAGGTGATACTCGCCGCCCGGCTCCAGCGCGTCGTGGATGCGCTGCACCAGCGCGCCGATGATCGCGCGGTCATAGATCGGCAGGTTGGAGGCCTGGATCGCCACGTCGCAGCCTCGGGGCAGCGGGTCGGCGGTGAAGTCGCAGACCTCGGCCCGGACGCGGGCGGCGACGCCGTGGTTTTCGATGTACTCGCGGGCCACCGGCACCACGGGCGGCAGATCGAGGACGACCCCCTCGATCTCCGGATAGGTGTCGGCGGCGACGATGCAGTAGGCGCCGGACCCGCCGCCAAGGTCCATGATGCGCCGCCGGCCGGACAGGTCCACCTCCCGGTGGAACTTGCGCGCCGCACCGAGACCGATCGAATAGGTCGCCTCATGATAAGCGCGCGCGCTTTCCTCGGTCAGGTCGTCATACATGCCGAGCCGGTCGGCCGGCGTGTCCTGCTTGAGGATCTCGGCCATGCGGTTCCAGTCGGGCCAGCTTTCCCTGAGGAAACACATCCAGGCGCCGGCATAGCCGGGCTTGCCCTTGACCAGGAAGCGGTCGACATCCGGCGGGTTCGCGTAGACGCCGCCCGCGTCACGGGTCACCAGGTCCATCCCGGCCAGAGCGTCGAGCAGCCGCTCCGCGTTGAGCGCGCCGATGCCGGCGGCGGCGCCCAGCTTCTCGACCGTGTTGTCGCCCGCGTCGATCAGCGTGAAGGCCTCAAGGTCGATGGCGGCGAAGAACGCGCCTGCTTCCCAGTAGCCCTTGGAGATGCGCTGCAAGCGCACCGTGTCGATCTTCGGTCCGGCCATTGAATCCTCCCCTCCTCAATGCGGAGCGGGGAAGGCTAGCACCGCGACGATTCCTTAACCATGCCATCCGATGATGGGACCCATGAGCAGGACGCCCAAAGCCGGATCGAAAGCCGCCGCCCGTGGCTGGGCGGCGCTGTCGCGCGGCCGGCCGGATCAGGCGCTGACCTGCTTCGACCAGGCCGCCGCCGCGCACCCGCGCGATTTCCAGGTCCACCAGGGCCGCGCCACCGCGCTGCAGGCGCTGGGCGATGCCGCCGGGGCCGTCGACGCTTTCGAGCGGGCGCTTTCGGTCGCGCCCGGCAATGCCGAGACCCTGATCGCGCTCGGTCGTCTCGCCCGCGACCTCAAGGCCTCCGAGCAGGCCGCCGGCTTCTTCCGTGAAGCGGCCATGGCAGAGCCTGGCTCGCCGGCGGCGGTCTGCGGCCTTGCCCACGCGCTACGCGACCTGGAGCGGCAGGAGGACGCTATCGAGCTCCTCCAGTCGGCGATCCAGCTCGACCAGACCTGTGCGCCGTTGTGGACGACGCTGGGCGCGGTGATGGCGGACCTGGAAGACCACGCGAACGCAGAGACCTTTCTGAATGAAGCGCTGCGGCTCGACCCGAAGGACGGCGCCGCCGCCGGCAACCTGGCGGAGGTGTTGTTCGCCGACGGCCGGCCCGGAGAAGCGCGCGCCGCCTACCGCGCCGCGCTGAAGCTCAGGCCCGGCGACGCTGCGCTACGCTTCAACCATGCCCTGTTCGCCCTGGCGGCGGGCGATATCGAGACGGGCTGGCGGGACTATGAGGCTCGTCTGGAGCCGATCTACCCCGGCTTCGTCCGCCGCGACCTGAAGCTGAAGCGCTGGAACGGCCGCGCCATGCCTGACGGCCGCCTGCTTGTCGCCGCCGAGCAGGGCGTTGGCGACGAACTGCACTTCCTGCACTGCCTGCCCGACGCGCGCGCCGCGTGCGGCGAGCTCTGGTGGGAATGCGATCCCCGGCTGGTGGAACTGCTCTCCCGCAGCTTCCCGGACGTACGCTTCGTCCCATGGCAGGGCTCTGAGAGGCCCGGCGTCCACCGGGGCTATGACTGGCTGGCCGAAGCGCCGAAATTCGACGCCTATATCGAGGCCGGCAGCCCGCAGACGATCTTCCGGCGGCGGCTGGAGGACTTCCCCGCCACACCGCCCCTGCTGACCGCCGAGGCTGGCCCGCGCACCGAACCCGGCCTGCGCGTCGGCATCTCATGGACCAGCACAAGGCGCAGCCGATTGCGCGACCGGGGCTATATCCCGCTCGAACACTGGGGCCCGGTCTTCGCCGTGCCGGGCGTTACCTGGGTGAACCTGCAATATGGCGACGTCTCGAAGGAAATCGCGGAGGCCGAGCGCCGCTTCGGCATCCGGATCGAACAGATGCCGGGCCTGGACATGAAGGACGACTTCGACAGGGTCGCGCGGCTCACCGCCGGCCTCGACCTGGTGATCGGGCCGACCAACACCTCGCGCCAGCTCGCGGCCAGCCTCGGCGTGCCGTCGCTCGTGCTTTCCCGCCTGCCCTACGAATTTGCGCTGGGCCAGCCGGTCAATCCGTTCTTTCCGAACATGACCGATTTCGTCCGCCTGCCGGACCGGGACTGGTCCCGCGCCGTCGGCGGCGTCGCCGCCCGGCTCGCGGAGCTGGCGCGCCGTCAGGCGGCGGCCTGAATCTCCCGCACCCGTTCCGCCAGCCGGAACAGGCCATGATCGACCAGCTTCAGCTCCGCCAGGTGGTCGACCGTGTTCAGAAGATAGTCCGAACAGGGTCCAAGCCAGCCTTCGGCCCTTGCGATCATCTGCGCGCTTTTCTCGAGGTCCAGCTTGCAGCAATAGCGCGGGCTCACGGGGTTGATGACGAAGGTCACGGCGCGGACTGGCCCGTCGGCAGTGTGTACGCGCACGACACGGGCGAGATAGGCGTCGCTGACCATCTCCCGGCGGAAGACGATGTCGAGTTCGTGCGCGGCAAGCTCCGGCGCGACGCGGAAGGCAACGCCCTGGCACGAGCCGCCCCTGTCGAGGCCCAGCACCAGCCCCGGCGCCTCGGGCGATCCGCGCCCCAGCGGCGTCTCCAGGCAGAAGCTGCGATGAAAGCCATGGATGCGGCCCGGACGGCTTTCGACGTAGTGGAAGGCCGGGTTCCAGATCAGCGAGCCATAGCCGAAGACCCAGACCGTCTCGCCCATCTCGGCCAGCACCCGCTCACGCTCGCGAATGCGGACCTCTTCCGGCAGACGCTGCAGCAGGCCCTTGCGCTCGGCCTCCTGCAGCCGCTCCTCGACCGCTCCTTCCAGGATGCCTTCGCGGGTAATCTTGTGTTCGCTGCTCATTCACCCACCGGCCTGCAATGGCTTTCGCGCATCAGAAGCGACAGCAGGAAGCCAATGCCGGACGCCACCGGGATGATCACCAGCGCCGTGTCGTAGTTGGCCGGCGTATAGACCGGCACCCCGCCGTCGGCGGACACCGTACCATCCCAGACCCAGTCGAGCACGATACCGATGATCGGCTGCAGCAGCGCGCCGCCGCCGACAAAGGCGCCATTGACGAAGCCCGTCACGGCGCCGCCGATGGAGGGCGGCGAAAGCTCCCGCCCCAGAGCGATGACGAGGATCATGGAGCCGCCGAACAGGCCGACCAGGAACAGAAGCACCTGATAGACCGGCAGCGGCAGCGTCGGGGCGTAGAGCATGGTCGCCCAGAGCACCAGCGAAAGGAGAGAAGCGAATATCAGCGGCAGCTTGCGGCGGCGGAAATAGTCCGAGAGGAAGCCGCCGAGGGGGCCGCCGATGGCGAAGCCGATGGTCATCAGGCTGGCGCTGAATCCGGCGATGTCGCGCTCGATGCCGTAGACCAGCATCATGTGCGGCACCCCCCAGAGCAGGCCGTAAGCCAGGAATGGCCCGGAGATGACGAGGCCGTAGATTGCGAGCACCCAGTTGTGGCCCAGGCTCATGGCCTGCACCAGCGAACGCCCGAGGCTCTGGTTGCCCGTCCGCTGCACGGGCCTGCCGTCGGGCCGGTCACGGACAACCAGCCAGATCAGCGCCGCCAGCACGACGCCCCAGACCGCCGTCACCAGCAGGGGATCGCGCCAGCCATAGGACTCGACCAGCGCGCCGAGCGGCCCCTGCGCCAGGAAACCGCCGATCATGGCGTACCCCATGGTCATGCCGGAAAAGAGTCCGAAGCGGTGCGGCGGTTGCCAGTGGGCCGCAAGCGTGAGCGCCGAAATGAAGCCCACGGCGGAACCCGCGCCGATCGCCAGTCGGCCCGCATAGGCGACCCAGATATTGTCCGCCAGGGCGAAGGTCGCCACGCCGAGCCCTGCGATCGCCATGCCGGAAGCAAGCAGCTTCTGCGGTCCCCAGCGGTCCAGAAGCAGGCCGACGGGAAGCTGCAGCAAGGCGTAGATGTAGAGATAGAGCGCGGCCAGATTACCCACGACGCCCGCGCCCGCGGCGAAGGCGCCCATCAACTGGTCGACCATGACGCTGGGGGCCGCCCGCTCGAAGAAGGCGTAGAAGAAGGCGTTGGCGCCCAGGAACCAGACGATCCAGGCGCGCAGGCCGCCGACGCGCGCCGAGGCGCTTTCGTCCATCGTGCCTGTGGTCATGCTGCCGCCCGCGCCGTCAGGCCGAACGCCTCCGCAAGCAGTTCATAGGAACGCACGCGGGCGTCGAAGTCGTGGCTGATGGTGACGATGACAAGCTCATCGGTGCCGTATCGTTCGGCGAGCGCCATGAGTTGCGAACGCACCGCCGCCGCGTCGCCGGCGATCGAACGGCCTCGATTGGCCTCCAGGATCGCCAGATCGTGGGGGCCATAGTCGTAGGCGTCGGCTTCCTCCGGCGTCGGGAACGGCGCCAGCTCCCCCTTCATCAGGCGGACCAGCCACAGATTGCGGGATTTGACCAGGTACTGAGCCCGCTCGTCGGTGTCTGCGGCCAGCGCGAAGACGCCGACCGAGGTCATCGGCGCGGGACAGTAGTCGGAGGGACGGAAGGCCTGCCGGTAGGCCGCTGTCACCTGGTCGCCGCCGCGCGGCGCGATGAAATGGGCGAAGGAGAACGGCAGACCGAAATGCGCCGCGTAGGAGGCGCTGTCCGCCGACGACCCCAGCAGCCAGACCTCCGGCGCGGTCGGCCCCTTCGGCTGAGCCTCGATGCCGAAGAAGGGATGACCCGGCTCCAGCGCGTCATTCAGGAAGCCGATCGTGTCCAGAACCTGCCGGGGGTAGTAGTCGACGGGTGCGGACCCCGGCCCCGCGCGCAGCACCTGCATGGTTCTCTGATCGCTGCCCGGCGCGCGGCCGAGGCCGAGATCGATGCGGCCCGGATGCAGGGTCTCCAGCATGCGGAAGCACTCCGCCACCTTCAGCGCCGAGTAGTGGTTCAGCATCACCCCGCCGGAGCCGACACGGATATGGCGCGTCGCCTGGGCAATGTGGCCGATCAGGATTTCGGGCGCGGCGCCGGCGAGCCCGGCGGAGGCATGGTGCTCGGCCAGCCAGTAGCGGTGATAGCCGAGCCGGTCGCAAACCCTTGCGAGTTCCACGCTTTCCCGCACGGCGTCCGCTGGCGTGCAGCCCGCGCGGATGGGACTCTGATCGAGTACGCTCAGGCGCAAGGCTGGTCTCTCCAGGTCGATGATCTACATTCCGGCCCTGTCATTTCACGCTCGCAGATAACGCGGAGGGGTTGGGGATGGAAGACCCGGATATTGCAAGGCTGCTCGGCTTCTGGTTCGGGGAACTGGAGCCGAAGGACTACTGGACCCGGAACGATGCGCTGGACGAGCGCATCCGGCGCGAGTTCGGCGCGCTGTACGAAAGGGCCGCAGCCGGCGGGCTGGACCACTGGCAGGAGACGCCGGAGGGGGCGCTGGCGCTGGTGATCGCGCTGGACCAGTTGCCCCGCAACATGTTCCGTGACGAACCGCGCGCCTTCGCAACCGACGCGAAGGCGCTGGACGTGGCGCAAAGGGCGATCGAGCGCGGCTTCGACCGGTGCCTGCCCGACGACCGGTGCATGTTCCTCTACATGCCGTTCGAACATTCCGAGGATCTGGCGGTTCAGGAACGCTCGCTGGAAATATTCCGCCGGCTCGGCCTGACCGACGAGGTCTACGGCTTCGTCGTCCGCCACCACGAGATCGTCGCGCGCTTCGGACGCTTCCCGCACCGGAACCGCATTCTGGGCCGGGAGACGACACCGGAGGAAGCTGCCTTCCTGAAGGAGCCAAACAGCTCCTTCGGCGGCTACTAGAGCTGCCGCACGGCCGTCGCGCTGCGGATCATGCGGTTCATCAGGATGACCGGGCCGATGCCGGCGAGGACGATGATCAACGCCGGCAGCGCCGCCTGTTCCAGCAGTTCGTCCTTGGCGTACTGGTAGACGAAGGTCGCCAGGGTCTCGAAGTTGAAAGGCCGCAGCAGCAGCGTCATCGGCAGTTCCTTCATCACGTCGACGAAGACCAGCAGGCCGGCCGCCATCACCGAGCTGCGGATGAAGGGCAGCACCACCTGCACGACGCCGCCGGAGAAGCTGCGGCCCAGGACGCGGCTGGCATTCAGCAGGTTGGGCGGCATGCGGCCCACGCCCGTGACCAGGGCGCCATAGCCCACCGCCTGGAAGCGCACCAGACAGGCGAGCAGCACCAGGGCGATGGTGCCCGTCAGGTACCAGCCGCCAGGCAGGCCCAGACCCTCGACGAAGACGCCCGCGATGACATCGTCCACCGCCCCTGCGAAGGTGAGCACGCCGATGGCGAGAATGGTGCCGGGAAAGGCGTAGCCGGTCGCCGCCAGCCCGGCCAGGATCCTGAGCGGGCGATTGCCCCGCCAGGTGACGGTGACCGCAAGAATGGCCGAGCACAGGAGCACCAGCACGGCGACCGCCGCCGCGACCCAGACCGAGTTCAGGGCCACGGCGAAGACCGTGGCGTAGTCGTCCAGCGAATGGCCGCGCAGCACGAAACCGGTCAGGATCGCGGCAGGGAAGACGAAGCCCAGCGCTACCGGAATCAGACAGGCCACGGCGCAGCCGGCGGCGCGCCAGCCGGTCAGCCGCCGGGGCCTCGGCGGCGTCACCCGCCGCCCCGAATCCGCATAGCGCCGCCGCGACCGCGCGTAGAGCTCCATCACCAGAAGTGTGACGACGAAAAGCACGGCGACGATGGAGATCTGCGCCGCGCCCGGCAGGCTGTTCATGCCCAGCCAGACATTGAAGATGCCGAGCGTGAGCGTCTCCAGCGCGAAATACTCGACGGTGCCGAAGTCGGAGATCGTCTCCATCAGCACCAGCGCCAGCCCGGCGGCCATCGCCGGCCGCGCCATGGGCAGGGCGACGGTGAGGAAGACGTTGCGGTCATGCGCACGGGCCACGTCGTAGAGGGATTCCGGCGTCATCCGGAAGGCGATCCGCGTCATCATGTAGACGTAAGGATAGAGCGTCGCGCCCATCACCAGGATGGCGCCACCCATGGAGCGGATCTCGGGGAACCAGTATTCACGCGACGTCCGCCAGCCGAACAGGTCCCTGAGCACGCCCTGCACCGGTCCGGCGTATTCGAGGAAGTCCGTATAGGTGTAGGCGACGATGTAGGCGGGCACCGCCGCCGGCAGCAGCAGCGCCCATTCCAGGACGCGGCGTCCCGGAAAGCTGTAATGGGTGACGAACCAGGCGGCCCCCGCGCCGAAGGCCAGCGCCACCGCGCCGACCCCGGTCATCAGGATGACGGTATTGGCGACATAGGTCGGCAGCACCGTCTGGAGCAGATGCGGCCAGAGACCTTCGCTGTCCTGCGCGGCGGCGAAGAACACGGCCAGGATCGGGCCCAGAAGGACCCCCGCCAGCAGGACCACCAGCAGGGTCGAAGGGCGCAGCAGCCACCCGCCCGCTCGCGGCGGCGCGGCGGCTGCGTCGGTCGCTACCATCCGACCCTGTCGATGATCTTCTGGGCCTCCGGCGCCAGCTCCGCGATGCGGTAGATGGGCAGGTCATCGGCCTTGAAAGCGCCCCACTCCGCGAGCGACGCCGGGGTCTCGACAGCCGGGTTCACCGGGTACTCGGTATTGACCTCGGCGTAGAGCCGCTGCGCCTCGGGGCTGGTCAGGAATTCGAGGAAGCGGATGGCGTCGGCCTTGTTGTCGGCGTACTTCGCGACGCCCCCGCCGGAGATGTTGATGTGGCTGCCGCGGTCGTCCTGGTTGGTGAAGACAAGCCGCACCGAGTCCGCCCATTCGTGATGCTCGGGCGTCTCGGAGGTCTTCAGCTTGCCATAGTAGTAGTGGTTGATGATGGCGACGTCGCATTCGCCTTCGTGGATCGCCTTGATCTGGGCGCGGTCGTTGCCCTGCGGACGGCGTGCCAGATTGGCGACCAGACCCTCGGCCCATGCCTCGGCCTGGTCGACGCCGTGCGCGGCGATCAATGAGGCCAGCAGGGCGCGGTTGTAGACGTGACTGCCGGGCCGGGAGCAGATCCGGCCCTCCCATTTCGGGTCGGCGAGATCCTCGATCCGGGTGATGGCGCCCGGCTCGACCCGCTCCCTGGAAACCGCGACCACCCGCGTGCGGATGGACAGGCCGAACCAGCGGCCCTCCGGGTCGCGCAGGTGCGCCGGAATGTTCTGTTCCAGCACGTCGGAATCGACGCTCGCCAGCAGGTCCTTGTCCGCGTAGACGCCCAGCCGGCCGATATCGACCGTCAGCACCAGGTCGGCGGGGCTGCGCTCGCCCTCCACCAGCAGGCGCTGGGCCAGACCCTTGGAGGCGTAGACGACGTTCACCTTCACATCCGTCTGCTCGGTGAACGCGTCGATGAAGGGCTGGATCAGGAAGGGCTGGCGGTGGGAGTAGATGTCCAGTTCCCCTTCCGCCGCGGCAAGATCGCCGGCGGCCAGCGTGGCGGCGGCGAGAACGCCGGCGCCAAGCGCGAAAGCTCGGACGCGCGCGGCGGCGGGCCGGCCGCCATGACGGACAGCATTGAACGCTTGCATGGATGTCCTCCCCAGGAATCGGATGGGCGGTACGCGCCGGAAAGCCTGTGCGGCGAGCCGCACCGGTCCGACATAGAGGTTGTAGAGCGAGTTGGCGTCGTGGCCCGGCGCCGCAGCCACCCCGAAGCGCAGTTCCTCGCCGCGTTCGGAGACGACCAGACTGCCGCCGATCCAGTCCCAGACCGCCAGCGCCGCGCCGAAGTTCCGGTCGTGATGGCGCGGATCGAGGGAATGATGGATCTGGTGCTGCGCCGGCGAGATCAGGAAGCGTTCGAGCAGCCGGCCATAGCGGATCGGCACATGCGAATGGCGCAGGTTCGAACCCGCGACGTTGAAGGCGAAGACCAGCGCGTTGGCGCCAAGGACGGTGACCAGATCGATGCGATTGTCGACGAAGAAGACGAAACCCGCGATCACCACGCCCTGCACGGCGGCGCTGCGCAGGGCGAATACAACGCCTTCGACCGGATGCGTGCGGTAGACGGTCAGCGGCGTCAGCACTTCGGCGGTGTGGTGGACCGCGTGGAACGGCCAGAGCAGCGGCGAACGGTGCATCATCCGGTGCACGGCGTAACGCGAGAAGTCGTCGGCGAGGAACAGCACGACGGAGAACAGCGCCGCCACCGCCCAGGCCGGCATTTCCGGCGAAGGCGACGCCGGCATCCCTGCCCAGCCGTGCAGCCAGAGATAGAGCGCCGAGGCGACGGCCATGTGCGTGATCAGCCGCGGCGCGATCAGCATCATCGCGGCGCGGTTGATGAAGACGATCAGATAGTCCGCGCGCGCCGACCGCGAGAACCAGATGCGTCGGTCGAAGACGCGGACCAGTCCTGCGCGCAGGCCCTGACGCCAGCCGCCGGCTGCCAGAACGGACGCGGCCAGCGCGATGACGAGCGCGCTGGCCAGGTAGCCGAGGAAGACCCGCTTCTGCGGATTGACGAACGCATCCGCAATGGAGCCCAGATAATCGATCAGGATCGCCAGCATGGCCCCCTCGGTCAGCGTGGGTGCGAGCGGTCCGGCGGCGGACCGCTCGCGCGCCGCACTCAGTCGTTTTCGGCGCTGGCGCCGTTGCCGAGCTGGCCGGCCAGCGACTTGATGTCCGCCAGCATGTCGTTGTTGCGCGCCTCGATGCCGAACTCGTCGACCATCAGCTTCTGGAGTTTCAGCATGTGCAGCATGTACTCGCCCATCTCCACTGCCTGGCCCTTGAGGTAGTTGCCGTCGCTGTCGACATCGACGACCTGGCTCGAGTTCAGCAGCCACGGGCCGAAACCGATCAGGCGGTTCATCCGCACGGCGGTTTCACCCAGGTTCTCGCGGCCGGTCTGCAGCGCCAGCGAGAAGCCCTTCAGTTCGCCCCAGTGCTTGACGTAGTCGCCGAAGACCTCGTCGGTCTCGCCCCTGGCGTCCATGATGATCTTCAGCTTTCCGAGATCCTTGTAGACGGAACCGGCATATTTGAAGACGGCCTCGGCGAGCACCTTCGACCACAGGTCATCGATGGTCGCGGCATGGGCCTTCAACTCGGCGCGCTGGGCGTCGGTCAGCTTCTCGCCGCCAGCGGCGGCGATCAGCTTCCGTCCCTCCAGGAACGCGCCAACGATGCCGTGCAGGTACTCGGTCTTGCCGCCCTTGTCGAAGCCGGCGGCGTAATAGGCCGGCCCGAAGGTCATTTCGGTGCGGAGGTCGACCTTGCCGTCGCCATTGTGGTCGGCGGCGGCCAGCGCCTCCGGGTTCTGCTTGGCGATGTCGTAGACCTGCGCCGGCGTCAGCTTCATGGCGTGGGCGGGCGCGCCGAAATAACCGAAGGCCTCGTCCCAGCTGTGTTCCTTGCCCGTATAGGCCGCGCCATCGCTGTAGGGCTTGTCGTTCGGCTTCTTGTCCGCCTCCAGGTTCTCGTCGAGATAGTCGTCGACGGCCTGGTTGTAGTTCATCGCGCCCATGATGAACTTGGAGATCAGCTGCGCGTAGTCGTAGCCGTTGGTCAGATCCACGCCGTTGCCGCCGACGGCCTTGCCGATCCAGAAGCTGACGACCTCCGGACCGGTCAGCGCATTGGGCCAGCCCAGGATCGCGCCCTTGTAGGTCTTGCCGGCGATGTTCTTGTCGCCGCTGATTTCGTCGACAGTCGACTGCAGGATCGGGAAACCGTTCTTCGAGGCCGGTGCGATGATCGTACGACCCGGCCCCTTGCCCTCGTAGTAGCTCAGCATCTCCTCGGCGCTGGCGCCCTTGCCGGCCAGCTTCTTCAGCGAGTCGTGCAGCACGTTGCGCGCCGCCTGCCCGGTGTAGGACACCGAATGCGTCCTGTCGCCCGAATACCCCTTCACCGTTACCGGGAAGCCGGCATAGACGCCTTCCTCGGCCTGCGCCGCCGTCGTCAGCGCAGCAATGGCAACAGCAGCGGCGGCGATTTTCGAAGCGTGCTTCATTGGATCCTTCCCCTGAACATCCGATAGCGTGCGATTGCCTCTCAATAGCGCCAATGCCGTCCGAGAGCAATACGAATGAAAATCACTTTCATTGTCAGAATGCCGCATCCCGGATCAGCCATGCGGCCGGTTCATGGGAGCGGCCGGACATTCCGGCTTGGCGCGCAGCCCGTTGCCGCTACAGTCCCCGCCCATGTCCGTTACCGCCCTCACCGAAGAACGCGGCCGCGCCTTCAGCCTGTTCATGTTCGTCATGCTGGTTCTGGTCTGGGGCCTGCTCTGGCCGGCGATGAAGGTCGCCGTCGCCGAGATCCCGGTGCTCAGTTTCCGCGCCATCAGCTCGGTGCTGGCGGTGATCTCGATGGTGATCGTGACCAGGGCCGCCGGCTACAGCCTCAGGGTGCCCAGGGGCTCATGGCGCCCCCTGATGATCGCCGGCATCTTCAATGTCGGCGCCTGGCTGCTGCTGTCAGCCATCGGTGTCACGCTCATCGGCGCCGGGCGGGCGGCGCTAATCGCCTACACCATGCCGGTCTGGGCCTTCCTGTTGGGCATCCCGATGCTGGGCGAGCGGGTCACCCGCTGGCGGCTGGCGGGACTGGCGCTCGCCATGATCGGCCTGCTGGTGCTGATCGGCGACGACATCACCAGCTTCGGGGAGACGCCCGTGGGCGTCCTCGTCATGATCGGCGCTGCCTGGTGCTTCGCCTTCGGCACCGTCTGGCAGAAGCGCACCGACTACGGCATGCCCCACATGTCGGTGATCACATGGCAGCTCGTCTTCGGCGCCGCGCCCATCGTGGTCATGGCCCTGCCCGAACTGCCGGACCTGAAGCCGGTCTCATGGCAGGCCGTCGGCGCGACGCTCTACGCCGGGATGATCGCGCAGGTCTTCGGCGTCGCCACCTATCTGTGGCTGGTCAAGCGGTTGCCGGTGAAGACGTCGTCGCTGTCCATGCTGCTGGTGCCCCTGGTCGGCCTCGGCTCGGCGGCCCTGCTGCTGGGCGAGCGGCTGGGCTGGACGGAGATCGTCGCGGCCCTGTTCATCTTCGCCGCCATCGGCACGGCCTTTCCCAAGGATGCGCCGCAGCCGCCGGCCACGCCGCGGCGCTGACCCTCAGCTCCGCCCCTTCATCAGCGCGCTGATTTCGGGATAGCCGGGCTTCGCCGAGTCGAATTCAAAGCTGCCGCGCTCCATGACCTCCTCGGCCGCGCCGACGAGACCGCGCAGCGCAGCCAGCGCGAAGGCGGAGCCCAGGCTGATCCTCGCCGCGCCCGCCTCGGCAATCGCGGCGACCGTCAGCCCCGGCGAAGCCAGCACGTTCACCGGCCTGTCGACGGCCGAGATGACGTTGCGGACCGTCTCGATATCACGCAGGCCGGGGGCGTAAAGCACATCGGCCCCGGCTTCGGCGAAGGCGTTCAGCCGGCGGATGGTGTCGTCCGGATCCCGCCGGCCATAGAGAAAATTCTCTGCCCGCGCGGTCAGCACCAGCCCGCCGGCCTGGCGCGCCGCCTCGGCCGCAGCCGCCACACGTTCGACCGCCAATTCGAATGGGACGATCGGGTTCGTGTGATCGCCCGTCGTGTCCTCGATGGAGCAGCCGGCGAGACCACCCTCGACCGCCTGCCGCACCGTCTCCGCGCAGTCCTCCGGCCTCGGGCCGAAGCCATTTTCCAGATCCCCGTTGACCGGCAGATCGGTGGCTTCCGCGATCAGGCGCGCGTGGGCGATTGCTTCAGCGCGGCTGACCGCGCCTTCCGCGTCGCGCCGCCCGAGGCTGAAGGCCAGTCCGGCGCTGGTCGTCGCCAGCGCCGGGAATCCCATGCTCTCCAGAATTCGGGTGGACCCAGCGTCCCATGGATTGGGCATGACGAAGGGCTGCCCCTTCACGTGGAGCTTCAGGAAGGCGTCCGATCGGGCCGTCATGGCTTTGTCCCCCTCGCCGGGCCGCCGGCGGGAGGCCGGCCGCTTGTCCGTCCCGGGGAAAGGTAGCGGGGAACGCCGCCGGGGCAATGACCGGTTGCGGACTTGCACGCGGCGGCGGCGCGGCTACATGCGCAACAAAACCGGTCGAGACAAGATTGGAGCAACAACCGATGTCCCGCCTGGCCCGCACCGTCGTGCACGAATATGGCTGGATTCACACCGGTCTGGGATTGTTCGGCAACATCAACTTCCTCGCCGGCAGCGTGCTCTTCCTGCCGCAGTTCGAGCAGTGGAAGACGCTGGGCGTCTGGCTGTTCATCGTCGGCGCCGCCTTCATGATGTTCGGCGCCATCGGCGATTTCCTCGTCAAGGTCTACGAGAAGCGCAATGGCGATCGGTAGGCGGGCGCCCGGTCTGCCGCCGGACGCCCGCCTCGGGATCAGAAGCCGATATGACTGCCGCCGTCGATGGTCAGGTGCTGACCGGTAATGTAGCTCGCCCCGTCCGAGAGCAGGAAGCAGACGGGCACCGCGACCTCCTCGGGCGTCGAGAACCGCTGCAGCGGGATGCTGGCCATGTACTGGTCGCGGAACTTCTCGCCGCGGATCGTCTCGGTCATCGGCGTCTCGACCAGTCCGAAGCAGACCGAATTGACGTTGAGATCGTGGCGGCCCCATTCGCGCGCCGCGCTCATCGTCAGTCCGAGCACGCCCGACTTGGCCGCGCCGTAGTTGATCTGGCCGATGGTGCCGCGCCGGCCCGCAATGGAGGAGACGTTGACGATCCGGCCCGGCTCCTTGTCGCCGTCCTTGCGCCGCTCGATGATGTGGCGGCCCACCGCCTGCAGGCAGAGGTAGACGCCGGTCAGGTTGACGTCGATCACCTCCTGCCAGGTCTGCAGCGGCATCTTGTGGATCATCGCCGCACGCACGATCCCCGCATTGTTCACCAGGCCGTGGACGGCGCCCGCCTGCTTGACCGTATCGTTGACCATCTGCTCGACGAAGCCGGCATCGGCGACCGACCCGACATGGGAGATCGTGTCATCCCGCCCGATCAGATCAACGGTCTCCGCCAGTCCGTCGGCGTTCATGTCGTTGATTGCCAGGCGCGCGCCCAGCGAGGCCGCCTGGAGCGCCACCGCGCGGCCGATTCCCTGCGCCGCGCCTGTCACCAGCACGGTACGGCCTTCCATCCCCATCGGATTGTTCATCGGATATCCTCCCCATTGCAAAATCAGGGGCAGAATAGAGCAGCCGCGTGAAACCGATAAAGGCTTCAGTTGACGGCAGCGCCCTCCACCGGCGGCAGGCGGAAGACCTGGCCCGGATAGATCAGGTCCGGATCGCGGATGCGGTCGTCATTGGCCTTGTAGATCACCGTGTAGCGGATGCCCTGGCCGTAGGTGCTGCGCGCGATGCGCCAGAGCGAATTGCCCGGCTGGACAATGACACGCTGCCGGCCCAGGTCCAGTTCACCCGGCTCTGCCCGCGAGAAGGGCAGTTCCACCCGCGCCTGAACCGCCCCCTTCTCGTCCACCTCGTCAACGCGCAGGTCGTAGACGCCAGGCTTGATCTCGGTGTCCGGCACCAGCAGCCAGCGGCCGCTGGAATCGGCGCGCGTGCGGCCGACCAGCTTGCCGTCGACATAGGCGCGCACTTCGCGGTCGGCCTTGCCGGACCCCGAGACCGAGACATTGCCCTGATCGTCATAGTCGACCTTGCCCACGGACAGTTTTCCGGCCGCGGTCTCGGTCTTCGGCTCCTGCAGGATCTTCGTGTCCGTCCGGTCCTTCGGGGCCAGCAGCGCGATGGCGGAGTTGTCCCCGGACGGCCGGGCGCAGTCGGGAACCACCAAGATCACCTCGCTGGCCGATTCGGCGGCGCGTCCATCCCGCTCCGCGCGCAGGCTGAGCGCCACGGACCCCGGACCGAGCGGCGTCTCGACGTAGTGCGCCCACTCGCCGGCCGCGTCGGCCTGCACCGTCGCCAGCACCTCGTCATCGGCCAGCAGGGAAACCGTCGCGCCGGGTTCGGCCCGGCCGGCCGTCACCGCCGTGCAGTCGACGTCGGAGATGCGCACGATATCGAAGGCGGGCGGAGTCATCGCGACCATGGCCTGGTCGGTGTCGCGTCCGCTCTCTGCCGCCGCTTCTCCGGCGGACGCCGCGGGCTTCTCGACCCGTTCCGCGACCGCTGCAACGGTGGCATTCCCGCCTGCGCCTTCGGCCGCTGGCTTGTCGCCGACCGCCTGTTCGGCGCGAACCGCGTTCTTCGCCACCTCGACGCTCAGCGTTTCGCCGCCCGCGTTCCTGGCATCCGCCGCGCCGGACTTGCTTTCGGGCGTCTGCGCCGGTGTCTTCGCCGCGGTTTCGCTGGCGGCCCGGCCGTCGGGGTCGGTCCCGGCTCCGCCCGCCGCAGTGCCGGTGCTTCCCTCTGGCGCCGGAGCGGCAGCGTCGGCGGGCGGCCGGTCCGCAGCAGCCGCGTCGTCCCCCGCCGGCTTCGCCGCGGTTTCCGGTTCGGCCGGGGCATCCTTGTCGGCGTCCGCGCCGGCCGTCGCCGGAGCCCGGGTTTCGCCGCTCAGAACGACGACACTGGAGTCCTCCGAGTCCTGGAAAACGAAATAGGCGCCGATGGCGATCACTGCCGCCAGGCCGATGGCGGCGAACAGGGCTCTGTTCAAGAGATTTCCGATCCGCAGTTCACGTCAATCGGGAATTCGTAGTCCTGCAAGCCCGCAACCGCAATGATTCCTTCATCTCAGCCTCCGTGCGGCACCGTCACCGAGACCACCTGGCCGCCCAGACCATGGACATTGTCATGCGCCCGTACGGTCACCTGGCCGATCTCCGGCGGGATCCTGATATCGGCCCCACGGGTGAAGGGCTGTTCGCCGACATGGGGATGCAGCAGCTCACGCCGGCCCAGCACCCGGCCGTCAGGCGCCACGACCTCCCAGCCGTCGGCATAGTGTTCCCAGCCCGTATCGCCGTGCCGGACCGTCACGCTGAAGCGGAACATGCCGGGGTCCGACGGCAACGCAGCGACCTCCACGGCGACCACGTCAGGCTCGCCGGCCATTGACCGAGTCGCGCCGAACGGCGAGAAAAGTGCGACGGTCATCAGGATCAGAGCGATCTTCCGCATGTCAGAGATAGCCTCCATCTGCATCTACTGCGGCTCCAGCAGCCGCGCCAGCGAGGCCCATCTCGACGCCGCGGCCCGGCTGGGCCGGCTGATCGCGGAGAGCGGCCGCACGATCATCTACGGCGGCGGCCGGCTCGGGCTGATGGGCCGGGTCGCGCAGGGCGGCCTGGCCGGCGGCGGCACCGTGGTCGGCATCATCCCCGAACATCTCTACAAGGTCGAGGTCCAGAACGAGGACGTCACCGAACTGCTGGTCGTGGACACGATGCATACACGCAAGGCCGAGATGGTGCGCCGCGCCGACGCCTTCTGCGTGCTGCCGGGCGGTATCGGCACCCTGGACGAACTGGTCGAGATCCTGACCTGGCGGCAGCTGGAGCTGCACGACAAGCCCGTGGTCGTGGTCAATCAGGACGGCTATTTCGAACCGTTCCGCGCCCTGCTCGCACACTTCATCGAGCACCGCTATGCGGGACCGGCGCTTCTCGAGTTCGTCAGTTTCGTCGATCGCGTCGAGGACGTTCTGCCCCTGCTGGAAGCCTCGCCGCCGGAGCGGTTCGAGGAACACCCCGAGAAGATCTGACGCCGGGCGTCGGGACAATCGGTCCCGCTTGCGCCGATGGTCCGAACGACCAATTCCGTCACACGAATGGATCGGTGCGGCCGGTCCGCATGTCAGCCAACGGCAAACGAGAAGAACAATGGACCGCCAGGAAGAATATGCCCGCAAGATGCACGCCCGCCTGAAGCAGGCGGACATGGACATCGTCAAGCTGGAAGAGAATGCCGAACGTTCCGACGTCGGCGGTTCCAGCGACTACGAAGAATACCTCCGCGAACTGCGCGAGCGCCGTCAGCTGCTGCGCGACCGCTGGGAGGAAGCCAAGGACCAGAGCGACGAGAGCTGGGAAGGCTTTCTGCGCGGCCTCGACAATGCCTGGGACGATCTGCAGCGCACCTTCGAGAAGGCCCGCGCCAGGATGCGCTGATCGCCGGGGCGGTCATGCAACGGTAAGAAAAGCGGCACAAATCCGTCAGAATCAGAGGTTATCCCCTGCCGTCGTCGCGGCGGCGGAATCCGGCGCGTGCTCATGCCCCGCTGACTGGGCGGCGGCTTTGCGCTATTGGACGGAGCGGCGGGCAGGCCGCCGGCAGAACGGAGGGCCGCGAAGATGGGCGAGACGGTATTCGACAACGCGCAGATCGTCCTGCGCGACCGCGTCGTCACCGGCTCGCTGGTTCTGCGTGACGGGCGCATCGCCGCCTTCTCCGAGGGCCGTGGCGTCACGGGCGAGGATATCGACGGCGACTTCCTGCTGCCCGGCCTGATCGAGCTGCACACCGATTTCCTGGAGGGCTGTTACCTGCCGCGGCCGAAGGTGAAATGGAACCCGATCGCGGCGGTGCTGTCCCACGACGCCCAGGTCGCGGCCAGCGGAATCACCACGGTCTTCGATGCGCTGCGCGTCGGCGACGACGCCGATTCGGAAAATGTCGGCGAAGACGCCATGGTGCTGGCCGGCGCGATCGCCGACGCGCTGGACGCCGACATGACCCGCGCCGACCATCTGCTGCATATCCGCTGCGAGCTGTCGGCCGACAACGCCGCCGACGAATTCGAACGCATGGCCGACAGCCCCCGCATCCGTCTGGTCTCGCTGATGGATCACACCCCCGGCCAGCGGCAGTTCACCGATCTCGACCAGTTCCGGACCTACTACGGCGGCAAGACCGGCTGGTCGACCGAGAAGCTGGACGCCTTCATCGTCGACCGGCAGGCGCGCGGCGCCCGGGTTGCGCCGGACAACCGGCGGCGCATCGTCGAGCGCGCGCGCAGCATGGGACTGGCGCTCGCCAGCCATGACGACGCCACCGCCGGCCATGTCGCCGAAGCCATCGCCGACGGCGTCGCCATCGCCGAGTTCCCGACCCGCGAGGAAGCCGCCCGCGCCTCCCACGGCCATGGCATGAAGGTACTGATGGGGGCGCCCAACGTCGTCCGGGGCGGTTCGCATTCGGGAAATATCGCCGCCGCCGAGCTGGCTCGGCTGGGACTGCTCGACATCCTTTCCTCGGATTACATCCCCTACAGCCTGCTGCAGGCGGCGTTCGATCTGCCCCGCCACGCGCCGGAGATGAATCTCGCCGACGCCATGCGCACCGTGACGGTCAACCCCGCGGAAGCCACCGGCCTCGCCGACCGGGGCGAGATCGCCGAGGGCCTGCGCGCCGATCTCGTCCGCGTCCGGCTGGTGGACGGCCTGCCGGTCGTGCGCGGCGTCTGGCGCGAGGGAAGGCGGGTCGCATGAGCGATATTGCCGGCGAGATCCTGCACCTGCTGGCTGCACGCGGCGGCCGGATGTACGGCAACGAGGCCGTGACCCAGCTCGCCCACGGGGTGCAGTGCGCCCTGCTGGCCGAACGGGACGGCGCCAGCCCCGCCACGATCACCGCGGCGCTGCTGCACGACTACGGGCACCTGTTGCTGGACGACGACGCCGAGGCCGCGAACCAGGGCAAGGACCTGCGTCACGAGGCGATCGGCGCCGATGAACTGGCGAAGTGGTTCGGTCCCGACGTGACCGAGCCGGTGCGGCTGCATGTCGACGCCAAGCGCTTTCTCTGCGCCACGGATCTGGAGTACTTCGCCACGCTCTCGCCCGCCTCCGTCACCTCGCTGGCGGTGCAGGGCGGGCCTTTCACGGGCCGGGAGGCCGAGTACTTCGTCCACCGTCCCTTCGCGCAGGAAGCCGTGAAGCTCCGCCGCTGGGACGACCTGGCCAAGGACCCGACGATGCGCACCCCGCCGATCCAGCATTTCCGCCAGTACGTCGAAGCCTCGCTGGCGGGCTGACCGAAGCCTGCAGGGGGCGGACGCCGGACCCATCCGCCCCGCAGCCGGCTTGCCTTTGACAACCGTTGCGCTCATCCGTGAGCGGACTTGGGGTCTTCCGAGAAGGAATGGAATCACTTGGCGTCCCGGGGCTTGACCCCAGGACCCGGTCCTTTGGTTTGCTGGAGCCTTGCATCAAGTCCGGGGGCGACGGGCCTGGGCCGACCCATCAAACATTAGAACACTCTAATAGATTGTCCGGGCCATGTGTTCCGGATAGGTCCGGTCGTAATCGTCGCCGTCGAAGTCCCTGTCCTTCATCAGCGCCTGCAGCATCTGCCCCGCGGTCGGCACCTCGGAGCGGTCCGCCCGCGCCGCCGGGTCCCAGAGGCCCGAGCGCGCCAGCGCCTTCTGGCACTGGAAATAGACGGTCTCGACATGGACCCGGACGATGCAGCGCGGCGTCTTGCCTTCGAAGGCGAAGCTGTCGAGCAGACCGGGATCGATCGACAGGTCCGCGCCGCCGTTGACGCGCAGCGTCTCGCCGATGCCGGGGATCATGAAGATCAGGGAGGCGCGGCCGTCGCGCACGATGTTGCGCAGCGAATCCACCCGGTTGTTGCCGCGCCGGTCCGGCAGCATCAGCGTCCGCTCGTCGGCCACCCGGACGAAGCCCGGCGGGTCGCCGCGGGGCGAGACGTCGACGCCCTCCGGCCCGACGGTCGCCAGCATGCAGAACGGCGCGCGGCGGATGAAGGCGGCGTATTCCGGAATGATCGTCGGGCTTTCCTTGGCCAGCGCCCGCTCCGGCGCCTCGCCATAGATCGTCTCCAGTTGATCGATGGTCTCGATCCTGTCCATCGTTCCGCCTCCCGAATGGCTGCCGAGATCGCCACCGCCGTGATACGCTCCCCGCCGGCAGAAGGGGAGGATTATCGATGCCCAGGGTTGAATTCCATTTCGATTTCGGCAGCCCGAACGCCTATCTCGCGCACCGCGTCATCCCGGCGGTCGAGCAGCGTAGCGGCGCGAAGTTCGACTACGTGCCCGTCCTGCTGGGCGGCGTCTTCAAGCTGACCGGCAACGTCTCGCCCATGGAAAGCCTGAAGGGCATCCGCAACAAGGCGGAATACGGGCAGCTCGAGATGAAGCGTTTCGTCGAGAACCACCGCATCAGCGGGTTTCGCTGGAACGAGCACTTCCCCGTCAACACGGTGCTGATCATGCGCGGCGCCCTGGCGGCCGAGCGCGACGGCCGGCTGAGCGACTATGTCGAGGCCGTCTTCCGCGCCATGTGGGAGGACAACCGCAAGATGGACGATCCCGAGACCGTCGCGGCGGTGCTGGACGCCGCCGGCCTCGATGGCCGCGCCCTTGTCGAGGCGACGCAGGACCCGGCGATCAAGCAGAAGCTGATCGGGAACACCGAGGCCTCGGTCGAGCGCGGCAATTTCGGCAGCCCGACCTTCTTCGTCGGCGACGAGATGTTCTTCGGCAAGGACAAGCTGCGCGACGTCGAGGACGAGATCGCGCGCCAGAAGGCGGGCTAGAGTAGCAATTGTCGCTGCCCGTCTTGTCCGGGCAATGACATATCGGGGCAAGCGCCGGCCCCGGGATTCCAGAGCAAGCCTTGGGGAGATTGAGTTGCCAGTGGAGCTTCGGTGTCATGCCCGCCTTGTGCGGGCATCCGGCCAGTTTGTCGACTTGCGGCGAAGCCGCTCCGGACCCCCGCACAGAGGCGGGGGTGACACGCCGAGTGAGTGGCGGTTCAATCAAACAGCGGAACGATCTAAAGGGACCTACCGCCCCGCCATGCGCTCCCGGACGATGCGGGCGACCTCGGCGGTCTCGTTCAGCGGTTGGTATGAGTAGCGCTCCAGCCGCCCGTCGAAGGGCCGGACCAGACCGGCCTCCCGGAACAGCCGGTGAAAACGGTCGAACTTGGCCGTGCCACCCGGCAGGTCGTGGACCATGACCGGCTTTCCCGTGGCGCAGGCCTCCGAGATCATGTTCACGGAATCGGCCGTGACCACGAAACCGTCGGCGAGACCGAGCCATCCCAGAAAGGGGTTCTCGCCGCTCCCGTCCCACCAGAGATGAGGCACGCCGTCCAGCGCCTCCCGGAGGACGGCGGCGTTGGCCTCGCCGGTGCGGCGCGACGCGGTGACCAGCAGCCCCGCCTCTTCCCGCTCGGCCAGGGCGCGCAGCTTCGCCGCGAGATCGCGGCAGCTGGCGTCCGTCATCCGGTAGGCCTTGCTGGAGCCGCCCACCAGCACGGCGATCAGCGGGCGCGGCAAATGGGCGACGCTGTCGGCGAAGCGGACGGCCTCGGTCTCGAGGCGTGCCGGCGTGATGCGGTTCAGCCCGCCCATGGTGGCGACGACGTTCGCACCGGCCAGCCGGTCATGCTGCGGCGTGACCACGAGGTCGAAATGCCGGGGCGGGATACCCGGCTTCTGGATCTGGACGGTAAATGTGCGGCCCGCCGAGGCACGGCGGATGGCGGCGGCGATGGCGACGGTCTGGCGGCCGCTGGCAATCAGCAGGTCCGGCCAGGGCGGCCGCAGGTCCGAGGACCCCGGACCGAGCGCGGCGAAGGGCCTGAGCCACAGACCGGGCGGCAGGCTGAGCCAGGGCTGGCGGATGGCCACGCGCTTGTCGGTCCACGCGACGTCCAGCGCCTCGGCCAGGCCGATGCACTGGTTGAGCATGCCGGCGCCGCCGTTGGAAAGCACCCAGCAGTCGATGTCGCCCGTTGCCGCCAATTCCCCGACCCCGAAAGAAGGAACGGGGAGCGCCGATGACGCTCCCCGCACGCGATCGTAGACCTGCGGAGACGCGCCGCAAGGGCGCGCCCCGTTTCAGGCCTTACTTGTCGCCGTCTTCCTCTTCGTCGTCCTTGCCGGCCTCCATGCGCGCCTTCAGGGCGGCGCCCAGGATATCGCCAAGGCTGGCGCCGGAGTCGGAGGAGCCATAATTCGCCACGGCCTCCTTCTCTTCGGCCACTTCCAGCGCCTTCACCGACAGGTTGACCCGGCGGGTCTTGCTGTCGACGTTGATGACGTTGGCATCCAGCTTGTCGCCCACGGCGTAGCGGTCCGGCCGCTGCTCGGAGCGGTCGCGGCTGAGGTCGCCCTTGCGGATGAAGCCCGAAAGGCCCTCCGAAGTCTCGACCTCCAGACCGGCGTCGAGCACGCGGGTGACCGAGCAGGTGACGGTCGCGCCGCGCTTGAGCGACTTCGCGCCAGCGAACGGATCGTTCTCGAGCTGCTTGATGCCGAGGCTGATACGCTCCTTCTCGGTGTCCACATCCAGCACCACGGCGCGGACGTGATCACCCTTGTTGTAGTCGTTCATGGCCTGCTCGGCCGAAGCGTCCCAGCTGAGGTCGGACATGTGGACCATGCCGTCGATCTCGCCGTCCAGGCCGACGAACAGGCCGAACTCGGTCTTGTTCTTGACCTCGCCCTCGACGGTCGAGCCCACGGGATGGGTCTCCGCGAAGTTGTCCCATGGATTGTCCATGGTCTGCTTCAGGCCCAGGCTGATGCGGCGCTTCTCCGGATCGACCTCCAGGACCTGCACCGTCACCTCCTGGCTGGTGGAGACGATCTTGCCCGGATGGACGTTCTTCTTGGTCCAGGACATCTCGGAGACGTGGATCAGACCTTCGACGCCGGCCTCCAGCTCCACGAACGCGCCGTAGTCGGTGATGTTGGTGACGCGGCCCGTCAGCTTCGCGCCGACCGGGTACTTCAGCGCCACGCCGTCCCACGGATCTTCCTGCAGCTGCTTCATGCCGAGGCTGATGCGCTGGGTCTCCTTGTTGACCTTGATCACCTGGACCTTGATGGTCTCGCCGATGTTCAGAACCTCGGTCGGGTGATTGACGCGCCGCCAGGACATGTCGGTGACATGCAGCAGGCCGTCGATGCCGCCCAGGTCCACGAACGCGCCGTAGTCGGTGATGTTCTTGACCACGCCGTCGGTGATCATGCCTTCCTCCAGGCGCTGGATCAGCTCCTGGCGGGCCTCGGCGCGGGTCTCTTCCAGCACGGCACGGCGGGAGACGACGATGTTGCCGCGGCGGCGGTCCATCTTCAGGATCTGGAACGGTTGCGGCGTGTTCATCAGCGGAGTCACGTCGCGGATCGGACGGATGTCGACCTGGGAGCCCGGCAGGAACGCCACCGCGCCGGACAGGTCGACGGTGAAGCCGCCCTTGACCCGGCCGATGATCATGCCCTCGACGCGCTCGTTGGCGTCGAAGGACTTGGCCAGCTTCGCCCAGGCTTCCTCGCGGCGTGCCTTGTCGCGGCTGATGACGGCCTCGTGCTGGCCGTTCTCGATGCGCTCGAGATAGACCTCCACCGAGTCGCCCACATGAATTTCCGGCGGCCGGCCACCGTTCTGGAACTCGCGAAGCGGAATGCGGCCCTCGGTCTTCAGACCGATATCGACGATGACGTGGTCATTCTCCACGCCCAGCACGGTTCCCTTTATGACCGAGCCTTCGAGATTGTCTTCGGAGCCATAGGTTTCGTCCAGGAGGGCGGCAAAATCATCCTGGCTCGGGAGCTGAGTGCCAGCTCCGGCGTTAACATCACTCATTTCGAGGGTTCTCTCCTTTCAGCGGCCCGAGGCTTGATTTTGCGACGCCGGGGGCGATCGCAACCTTCGGACCCTCCGCAGCCGGCGTCAGCTCCCGTCCATACGGGACGCACACGCCTCCAGCGCCGCGGAGAACGCGGCTTCTATATCCAATTTGGTGGTGTCGATCAACACTGCGTCGTCCGCCCGCGCGAGCGGGGCGCTGGCGCGGGCCGAATCCCGCGCGTCCCGGGCTTCCAGATCCCGCAGAACGGTCTCGTAGGCGACCTCCCGTCCCTGCCCAGTCAGTTCGAGGTGTCGGCGGCGCGCCCGCGCCGTCACATCGGCGATGACGAACAGCTTCACCCGGGCATCGGGACAGACGACGGTGCCGATGTCGCGTCCGTCGAGGACGGCGCCGGGCAGACCGGCCGGCGGGCAGGCGGCGAAGTCTCGTTGCAGCGCGAACAGCGCATCGCGCACCGGCTGCAGCGCGGCCACGCGCGAAGCCATGTTGCCCGTCGCCTCCTCACGCAGGGCCGGATCGGCGAGATCGTCGGGTCCGATCCCTTGCGCCGCCGTCACGGCGGCGGCGACGTCCGACCCGTCGCCGCCCGCCCTCAACAGCCGCAACGCCGCCGCGCGGTAGAGCGAGCCGGTGTCCAGATAGGCAAAGCCGAAATGCGCCGCCAGCCGGCGGGCGAGAGTCCCCTTGCCGGAAGCCGTCGGCCCGTCCACCGCGATGACCATGCTCATGGGCGTTCCATCCTGCCTTGAATCCGCAGGCGATGATTAACCCCGCAACCGCCCCGCCGCCACCCAGCAATCGGGACGGCGCGCGCCGAAATCCCGCGCCGCGGACGCCGCGGCTGCCGCGTCGGGGAACAGTGCGAAACAGGTCGCGCCGGATCCGGACATGCGCGCCAGCAGGCATTCCGGCAGTTCGCCCAGCACCGACAGGATCGTCGCAATTTCCGGCAGCAGCGTTTCGGCCGGCGCCTGCAGGCTGTTGCCCGCCGCCGCGAGATGATGCAGCCAGCGATGGGGATCGCGCTCGGCCGTCCAGTCATGGGCGGCGCGCGCGGCAAAGCGCCCGGTGCGGCGAAAGCCGGCGAAGACCCGGGGCGTGGAGACCGGCTGCAGCGGGTTGACCAGCAGAACGCCGAAGGGGGCGGGCAGCGCCGCCGGCTCCAGCACTTCGCCGACACCCCTCATGAGGGCGGCGTGGGAGGCGATGCAGACAGGCACATCGGCGCCGAGCGCGAGGCCGATCCCGGCCAGATCCCCGTCCTCCAGCCCTCCCTTCCAGAGACGGTTCAGCAACCGGAGGGCCGCGGCCGCGTCCGCCGAACCGCCGCCGATGCCCGAGGCGACCGGCAGGTTCTTTTCCAGATGCAGCGCTGCGCCGGCACCGACGCCCAGGCGGCTCCGAAGCGACTGCGCGGCGCGGAGCACCAGATTCTCCGGGGACTCGGTCAGAAGCGCCCCGAAGGGCCCGGAAACGGTGAGGGACAGCGTACCGTCGGCCGGAACCGTCGCCGACAGGCGATCGCCGATATCGGTGAACGCGACGAGGCTCTCCAGCAGGTGATAGCCATCGTCGCGGCGGCCCACGACGTGCAGGAACAGGTTCAGCTTGGCCGGCGCGTCCTCGAAAAGCGCGGCGGGTGCGATTGCCTCAGAAGAGGCAGCCACGGAAAGCCCTGGAACCCTCGTCCAGACCGCCGTTCAGCTTCTCGACAATGCGCTCCGCCTGCTCCGGCTCGGGATCGAGCTGCAGGGCGTGACGCCACTGGTAGCAGCTCTCCCGGCGGCGGCCGACATGCCAGAGCGCATCGCCCAGATGATCGTTGATCGTCGGATCCTCGGGCCTGAGTTCGACGGCGCGTTCCAGTTGCTTGACTGCGTTATCGAAGTCGCCCTTCTGGTAATAGGCCCAGCCCAGGCTGTCGACGATGTAGCCATCGGTCGGCCGCAGGTCGACGGCCTTCTGGATCATGGCCACCGCCTTTTCCAGGTTCACACCCTGATCGGCCCAGGAATAGCCGAGATAGTTCATCACCAGCGGCTGATTGGGATTCAGTTCCAGGGCCTTGAGCAGGTCGGACTCGGCCTGCTTCCAGCGCTGGGTGCGCTCCAGCGCGATGCCGCGGGCGTAGAACAGCGACCAGTGCCGCGCACCCGGCGTCTCGATGCGTTCGATGGCCTCGGCGTACACCCTGGCCGCCTCGTCGAAGCGGCGGTGGCCCCTCAGGACGTCGGCCAGCGTCGCCAGGGTGGTGATGTTCTGCTTGCGCTGGTTCGCCATCGTGCGCAGCAGCGATATCGCATCGTCGGTGCGGCCCAGCGTGTCGAGCGCCCAGGCGACGCGGATGTTGGCGCCCCACTTGTAGGGCGACTCGCCGTCGATCCGCCGGTAGGACGACATGGCCGCGTCCCAGCGGCCGCTTTCCTCCTGCATGTCCCCCAGCAGCGCGTAGCCGACATCCAGATCGGGACGGACGTGCAGCGCCAGCCTGAGATAGACCAGCGAGACGTCATTGACCGCATCCCGCGCCAGCGCCGACGCAGCGCCATAGAGCGCTTCCGCCGCGCCGTCCCCGGCATCGTTGACCGGGAAGGCGTCGGCGACCGGCCGTTCGCCGGTCAGGTAGGTCCGCAACACCGGATCCTCGCCATAGCGAGCGGTCAGTCCCTTCAGATAGGCCAGCGCCGCCTCGCGGCCGTCGCGCCGCTCGATCAGCGATGCGTAGACAAGGCGCGAACGCAGATCCAGGCCGACGTCGTCGGGCAGGGAATCGAGCGCGGCGAGCGCTCCGTCCGGATCGCCCGATGCGCCGAGCAGCAGCGCCCGGTGGTACATTTCGAAGGGCTTGAAGGTTTCGTTGCCCTGCAGTTGGTCGAGACGGGCCAGCGCCCCCTTGACGTCGCCGGCGCCATAGGCGGCCCAGGCACGGAGCAACGGGCCCACCAGGCGCATGGCGCCACGTTTTGCAGCGCCGGCGATCCGCGCTTCGGCCTTGCCGTAACGGCCGTTTTTCAGATCGTCGACGGCAATGGTGAGGTTCGCGACCGGCGCCGCCTCGTCCCCGGCCAGCACGCGGTTGGCCAGCGGGATGGCGCGATCGAACAGGCCCTCGCTGACGTCGAGGACAAAGGCGCGCCGGGCCAGCCTGTCATTGTCCGGATCGGCGGCCAGCGCCATGGCATAGTAGCGCGCAGCGGCGGTAGTATCGCCGTCCTTGCGGGCCTGCCGTCCGGCGAGATAGGCGCCGAACCCTTCCCCACTCAGCCTCTGGCCCCTGGGGGTCTGGGCCGAGGACTGACCGGTCACCGCGGCGACCTGCGGCAGTTCGGAAAAATCGCTGTCGGGCAGCCCTTCCCCCGCACCGGCGGTCATGGCCGTTGCGGCGATCAGCACGGCGCTCGCCCAGACGGTGCGGGCCACACTTCCAGTTCTCAGCGCAAGAATACCCATAAATCCGATCTTCCAGAGCTTCCCGGTCAGCCGCAATAGCAAATCTCACAGATCCGGGTTAACCCTTCATGAGCGGCCGCCCCCGAAATCCGGCGCTGCGGGCCGGATTCGACGGCTCCCGGCCAACCGGACGCGGCGCGAACGCCACTTCAGCGCATCATCTTGTGATCCGGATCACAAATGGAAAGCGCGCCGCCTGTCCGCCGGCCGTCAGCTTCCATTCCGCCGTATGCGCGCGGCGCCCAGCACCGGACCGAAACCGGCCGTCTGAACGATCACGGCGCAGCCGTCGCGGCCATCCGCCCAAGCCTGCCGCATGTCGACCGGCACGTCGAGCGCGGTCCGCCCGTCCCAGGTGGCGATGCGTTCGATGCGGCGAACGACATTGTAGTAGGAGAGCGTCTTGCCGCTGTTCTCGCCCCGCTCGATGTCGACGTCGTGACGGTCGTCGAAGGTTACCAGCCAGACCCAGACGATCTCCGGCAGCTCGGTCGGTTCCATCGCGACATGCCACATGCCGCCGCCATCCGGCCGCGCCCGGATCTCCACCGTCATGGGCTCGGCGGCTTCCTCGCGGATCGCAGTCTCGACCGCAGCGCGCCGGCTGCCGACGACCTGATGCTCGCCGCCGACGACGATCTGCGGCGTATAGGCGTAGCGCCCGCCCGCGTGCCCCACATAGCCGCGCTGGCGCACGGAGGATTCCGGCAGGGAGAACGTGTCCTTCCAGCCGAGATAGTCCCAGTAGTCGACGTGGTAGCTGAGCCCGAGCACGTCCTTCCGCGCCGCCAGTTCGCCCAGCAACCTGTCGGCGGGCGGACAGGAATTGCATCCCTGACTGGTGAACAGCTCGACCACGGTGAGATTGCCTGGCGCGTCCTCTGCCCAACTCGACGGCGCCAGAAGCGCCGCGGCCGCCAGGGCCAGCCATGATCTCACGCGTGTCATGCGCCGGAAATTAGGAGGGCGCCGCGATCCGGGCGAGTCACACATGGGTGACCCGCCCGTCAATCGCACCGGCCCCTACGCCGCCAGGCGGCGCAGCACGTACTGCAGGATGCCGCCGTGCCGGTAGTAGTCCACCTCGTCGAGCGTATCGATGCGGCAGAGCAGGTTGATCTGTTCCGTCGAACCGTCCGCCCGGGTGATGGTGCAGGGCACGTCCATGCGCGGCTTGATCCCCCTCTCGATGCCGCCGAGGGAGATGATCTCCTCGCCGGTCAGCTTCAGCGTCTCGCGGTTCTGGCCATCCTTGAAGACCAGAGGCAGCACGCCCATGCCCACCAGGTTGGAGCGGTGGATGCGCTCGAAGCTTTCCGCGATCACCGCCTTGACGCCCAGCAGGCGCGTCCCCTTCGCCGCCCAGTCGCGCGACGAGCCGGTGCCGTACTCCTTGCCGGCCACGACGACCAGCGGCACGCCCTCCTCCGCATAGCGCATGGCCGCGTCGTAGATCGGCATTTCCTCACCCGAAGGCATGTGGCGGGTGATCCCGCCGGTGGTGCCGGGAGCCATCTCGTTGCGGATGCGGATATTGGCGAAGGTGCCGCGCATCATGACCTCGTGGTTGCCGCGGCGGGAGCCGTAGGAGTTGAATTCCCGCGGCGGCACCTGATGGTCGGTCAGATAGCGCCCGGCCGGCGTCTCCTCCTTGAAGGAACCGGCCGGCGAGATGTGGTCCGTGGTCACCGAGTCGGCCAGCACCGCCAGGATGCGTGCATCCCTGACGTCGCTCACCTCGCCGGGCTCCGCCTGCATACCCTCGAAATAGGGCGGGTGCTGGACATAGGTCGAGGTGGAGTCCCAGTCATAGGTCAGGCCGCCGGAGACGTCGATCTTCTGCCAGTGCTCGTCGCCCTTGAAGACGTCGCCATAGCGGTTCAGGAACATCTCCTTCTTCACGCAGTCGCGGACGGTGTCGATGACCTCCTGGTTCGAGGGCCAGATGTCCTTCAGATAGACGTCATTGCCGTCCGGATCCTGGCCGAGCGGATCCTCCAGCAGGTTGACGTGCATCGAGCCCGCGATGGCGTAGGCCACGACCAGCATGGGCGAAGCCAGGTAGTTGGCCTGCACGTGCGGGTTCACGCGGCCTTCGAAATTGCGGTTGCCCGACAGGACCGAACAGGCCACCAGATCGCCCTCGGTGATCGCGTCGGCGATCGGCTCCGGCAACGGCCCGGAATTGCCGATGCAGGTGGTGCAGCCATAGCCGACGAGGTTGAAGCCGAGCTTGTCCAGATCATCGTCCAGACCCGCCTGGGCGAGATAGTCGGAGACGACCTGGCTGCCCGGCGCCAGCGAGGTCTTGACCCACGGCTTCACGGTCAGCCCCCGCGCGACCGCATTGCGCGCCACCAGGCCCGAGCCCAGCATCACGCCCGGGTTGGACGTGTTTGTGCACGACGTGATGGCCGCGATCACGACATCGCCGTGACTGATCGCGTAGTCGGCGCCCTTCACCTGCACCGACTTCGCCTTGTCGGGGACGCTGAAGTCCTTCGTCAGCGCCTTGTCGAACGCGTCCGCCGCGATCGACAGCGGCACCCGGTCCTGCGGCCGCTTCGGCCCGGCCAGGGACGGCTCGACGGTGGAGATGTCGAGTTCCAGCGTATCGGTGAAGACGGGCTCCACGTCGTCCAGCCAGAATCCCTGTTCCTTGGCGTAGGCCTCCGTCAGGGCCACCAGGTCGTCCGGCCGCGCGGTCGAACGCATGTAGGCGAGCGTTTCCTCGTCGATCGGGAAGAAGCCGCAGGTGGCGCCGTACTCCGGCGCCATGTTGGCGATGGTCGCGCGATCGGCCAGGCTCATCTCGCGGATGCCGGGGCCGAAGAATTCCACGAACTTGCCGACCACGCCCTTCTTGCGCAGCATCTCGGTGACCGTCAGCACCAGGTCGGTGGCGGTGGTGCCTTCCTTCGGCTTGCCGGTCAGCCGGAAGCCCACGACCTCCGGAATCAGCATGGAGATCGGCTGTCCCAGCATGGCCGCCTCGGCCTCGATGCCGCCAACGCCCCAACCCAGCACGGCGAGACCGTTGATCATGGTGGTGTGGCTGTCGGTGCCCACCAGCGTGTCGGGATAGGCGACGGTCCTGCCGCCCTCCTCCTTCGTCCAGACGACCTTGGCGAGGTATTCCAGGTTCACCTGATGGCAGATGCCGGTTCCCGGCGGCACGACGCGGAAATTGTCGAACGCGGTGGAGCCCCAGCGCAGGAACTCGTAGCGCTCCTTGTTGCGGGAATATTCCAGTTCGACATTCTTCTCGAAGGCCTGCGGGGTGCCGAAGGCATCGACCATCACCGAATGGTCGATCACCAGATCGACCGGGCTCAGCGGGTTGATCTTCTTCGCATCGCCGCCCATCGACTCGATGGCGGCGCGCATGGCGGCCAGGTCGACCACAGCCGGAACGCCGGTGAAGTCCTGCATCAGCACGCGCGCCGGCCGGTACGCGATCTCCCGGTCGGAGCGGCGCTCCTTCAGCCATTCGGCGACCGCCTTCACGTCGTCGGTCGTGACCGTGCGCCCGTCCTCGAAGCGCAGCAGGTTCTCAAGCAGCACCTTCAGCGTCTTGGGCAGAACCGACAGGTCGCCCAGTTCCGCCTCCGCCGCCTTCAGGCTGAAATAGTCGTAGGTCTTGCCCCCAACGTCGAGGCTGCGGCGCGTCTTCAAGGTGTCCTCGCCCACTCCCAACTCCTTCCGTGGTTAGAATCTGTGCCTCGATTGCCCGGCATGGCGCGCCGGTTCGTCCCCAACCGAATTCGTCGCGCACTATAGGCGAAAGGCCCGCCGGATTCCTGCCTCATTTGCGCATGCGAAGGCAAGATGGCGCAAGGGCGCCGGACGGGGCGCAGCCTAGCGCTTCGCCTCGATCGCATCCCAGATCAGACCGGAGAGATTGGCCCCGTCATAGCGGTCGATCTCCTGGATCCCGGTCGGGCTGGTCACGTTGATCTCCGTCATCAGGCCGCCGATCACGTCGATGCCGACGAAGATCATGCCGCGCGCTTTCAGCTCGGGGCCGATGCGGGTGCAGATCTCGTGCTCCCGCTCGGTCAGCGTCGATTTCAGCGGCGTCCCGCCGACATGCATGTTGGAACGGGACTCGCCCTCCGCCGGGACACGGTTGATGGCGCCGACGGGCTCGCCGTCGACCAGGATGATCCGCTTGTCCCCCTCGCGCACGGCGGGCAGGAACTTCTGCGCGATCAGAGGCTCGCGGAACATTTGCTGGAACATCTCCAGCAGGGAACTCAGATTGTGATCGCCGTCCCTGAGGTAGAAGACGCCCGCCCCGCCATTGCCGTAGAGCGGCTTGACGATGATGTCGCCATGCTCGTGGTAGAAGGCCCGGATCATCGCCGTGTCGCGGGTGATCAGGGTCGCCGGCATCAGGTCGACGAAATCGGTGACGAACAGCTTCTCAGGTGCATTGCGCACTTCGGCGGGATCGTTGACCACCAGGGTCTTCGGATGGATGCGCTCCAGCAGGTAGGTCGTCGTCAGATAGGCCATGTCATAGGGCGGATCCTGACGCAGCAGGACGACGTCCATCTCGGTCAGGTCGGCGATGCGGTCCTCGCCCAGGGTGAAATGGTTGCCCTTTTCCCGCCGGACCTCGACCTCGCGCAGGCGGGCCTTTACCCGCCCGCCGGTCCAGGCCAGTTCCTGGGGCAGATAATAGTGGAGCCGATGCCCCCGCGCCGACGCCTCCAGCATCAGGGCGAAGGTGGAATCGGCGTTGATGTCGATCGCGGCGATCGGGTCCATCTGGACCGCGACTTTCAGGCTCATCCGGCAGCGCTCCCCAAAGAATTCCGCCGCGATGATAGGGCGTACGCCGGGCCGGTCAAAAGCCGTTCCGCCGCAGGCGCCGACATTGACCGCGGTCCCGCCGTCCCCACGTCGCCTGCATGACCGGCGCGCCTGCCAGCATCGTCGTGGTCGGCGCCGGCCCCACCGGGCTGAGCGCAGCGCTGGCGCTTGCCCGGCGCGGGCATGCGGTCCGGGTGCTGGAACGGCTGGACAACACCATCGGCGAATCCCGCGCCGTCGGCGTCAACCGCCGCAGCCTGCTTCATCTCGATACGGTCGGGGCGGCACTGCCGATCCTGGACGCGGCGACCCCGCTGCAACGCGTCGGATTCTTCCGCAATGGCCGCGCGCTCACCACGCTCGATATCCCGCAACCGGCCGCGCCGCCGCCGACCATGGTCGCACTGCCCCAGAGCCGCACCGAAGCGATCCTCGCCGGACTGGCCGAGGCGCGCGGTATCGAGATTCTCTGGTGCACCGAAGCCGCGGAGGTCCGGCAGAACGACGGCATCGCGTCGGTCGCGACCGATGACGGGCAGATCTTCGAGGCCGACCGTGTTCTGGGCGCCGACGGGGCGCATAGCATTACCCGCCGAAGCCTGGGCGTCGAATTCGAAGGCGTGCCCTATGAAGGCGACTGGTCGCTGCTCGACGCCGAAGTGGACTGGCCCTGGCCCGACTGCCAGGCCGCAGCCTTTCTGGACGACCCGAGCCTGGCGATGTTCATGATCACCCTGGGTGACGGCCGCTTCCGCGCCATTGGCAACCATCCCGACCTGGACGCGAGAGTGCGCCGCGAAATGGCGCTCGGCACGGTGAGCTGGCGCAACAGCTTCGGGCTCAGCGAGCGCCGCGTCGACTGTTTCGGCCACGGCCGCGTCTGGCTGGCGGGCGACGCCGCCCACGTTCATTCGCCGGTCGGCGGCATGGGCATGAACCTGGGCATCGACGACGCCTTCGATTTCGCGCGCGCCGTCTCCGAAGGCGACCTGGACGGCTATCAGCGCCGCCGGCTGGAAGCGGCAAAGGGTGTCATGCGCGCCGCCGACAGGGGGTTCCGGCTCGTTACCGCCTCGGGACCGCTGACGAAGGCCGTACGAGACGGTCTGATCCGGCTGCTCGGCGCCTCTGCCTTCGCGCGGAAACGGCTCGCCGCAATCATGTTCTCCAGCGACGCCGGGTGATGCTGAACCGCTCAGTTGAGACGCCGGCCCAGTGCCTGCCGGGCGTCGGCGATGGCGAGTTTGGAGACCTCGTCGGCGGCGTGCTCCGCGCCCCGGTCGAGCAGGGCCAGCGCGCGGCGCATGTTGCCCCGCCCGCTCTCGATCCCCGCCCATTCAAGCCAGACAGCCGCCTCCGCCGGCGCGAACAGGCTGACCCGCTCCAGCACCGCCACCGCCCTGTCCGTGTCGCCGGCCTGCAGGGCCCGGATCTTGATGTTGTTCTGCAGCCGCATCAGCACGTGCCGCACCGGAACCGCGGCCATGTGGCCGGGCTGCAATCTTGCACCGGCCCCGTTCATTCGCTGGAGCATGGCGCTCATTTCCGCCGGAGTGATGGTGTTGCCGGCGTTGAAGGGATCGATGAGTTCGGGCTTCTCCCCGCCCTGAAGCCGGAGCAGGAAGTGGCCGGGGAAGTTGAGGCCGGCGATCGACCAGCCCTGGGCGCGGCCGCAATGCATGTAGAGCAGCCCCAGCGCGACGGGCAGCCCCCTGCGCCGGCGCACCACCTCGGCGATGTCGGCGTTGCGCATGTCGTCATAGGTCTCGGCGTCGCCGCGATAACCGTGGCCGCGGGCGATCCGGTCGGCAAGAGCGGAGGCCGAGGCCTGCGCCGCCAGCGGTTCGGCCAGCGCCGCCAGTTCGTCCCGCGCCGGCGTCAGATCGCGCGCCGGATCGTCCGCCGCGGAGAGGGCGAGCAACGTGCCGGCGATGTCCAGGGCATCGTTGTCCCGCCGGCCCTGTTCGCTCAGTTCGCCGCGCCAGTCCATCCCGGGCGCCCCGTCAGCTTGTCCGCCGCGGATCGTCCTTAAGGCGCACATAACTCTCGACCTTCTTGACGCCCTTGATCGAACGGGCGTGCTGGATCACGCGGTCCAGTTCCTCCTCGCTCTGGGCGATGCCGATGAGATAGACCACGCCGCCGACGGTCTCGATCGAGTAGTTGATTCCCAGGATCTTGGAATCGCCCAGAATGGCCAGACGCAATTCGTTGGAGATGCGGACATCGCGGGCGTAGGAGCCGATGCCGCCCTCCGAGGTGACCTGGATGGCGTTGGCCACCTCATTCACGCCCTTGACCTTCCAGGCCAGTTCCTCGGCGCGCAGCCTGTCCTTCATTTCCGGCACCTTGCCGGTCAGCAGGACGCGGCCCTCGACCACTTCCAGATCGACGTCGCGGAACAGTCTGAAGCTGTCGTCGAGCAGTGCCGCAGACAGTTTCGTGGCGATGGTGGTGTCGTCGATCGCGTCGCCGAACGAGCGCTCCTGCGCCACGCCGATCCCGGCGGCGGCCCCGCCGCCGAGCACCGCGCCCGTGCAGCCGCCCAGGGCGGCCGCAATTCCGGCGGCCATCGCGGCGGCGGCGGCGAAATTCGACAAGGGTATTCTGCTCATTGCCGTGGCTCCTGATGGAAGCGAATCACCCGCGCATTCTAGCGCATCCGGCATGCGTCGCGCGCCTCAGGGTCGCCAGGCATCGGGAATATGCAGCGGCAGGCGTCCGCGGCGCACGATCACCACGTCGAAGCGGAAGCCCTCGACATCGGCTCCTAAACGCCCGGAATCCACCAGATGGCGGGCTGCGCGGACAATCCTGTCGCGCTGGCGGGTGGTCACCGCACGACGGGCGTCATCCTCGTCGTCGCGGCGCTTGACCTCGACGAAGGTCACGATCTTGCCACGGCGCGCAACCAGGTCGATCTCGCCATGGGGCGTGCGCACATTGCGCGCCAGCACGCGGAAGCCCTTCAGCCGCAGCCACAGCCCCGCCAGCCATTCGGCGCGATGTCCGGCGCGCTCGGCGGCACGCCGGTCCGCCCGGCTACGCGCCGCCATCGCCGTCCTTCAGCGCCAGCGCCCGGCGGTAGACCGCCTTGCGGGGGGCGCCGCTTCCGGCCGCGACCGCGTCGACGGCGTCGCGCAGGCTCTCCCGCGTCAGCCTGTCGGCGAGTTCCCGGTCGATCGCCGCCCAGTCGGTTTCCGCCGCCGCCGGGGGGCCGACGATGATGACGATCTCGCCCTTCGGCGGGCCCTCGGCGGCGTAGTGGTCCGCCAGGTCCGGCAGTCCTCCCCGGCGCACTTCCTCGTGCAGCTTCGTCAGTTCCCGCGCCACGGCCGCCGGCCGGTCGCCCAGGACCGCGGCCATGTCACGCAGGCAGTCCGGCAGCCGGCGCGGCGATTCATAGAGCACCAATGTCGCGGCAATGCCGGCGACCTCCGCCAGGAAGCTGCGCCGCGCCGCCTGCTTCGGCGGCGGAAATCCGACGAACATGAACCGATCCGTGGGCAGGCCCGAAACCGACAGAGCCGCGATCACCGCGGAGGGGCCGGGGACGGCCCGGACCGGCACGCCGGCCTCCAGCGCCTCGTCGACGAGCCTGTAACCGGGATCGGAGATCAGTGGCGTCCCGGCGTCGCTGGTCAGCGCGATCACCTGACCTTCGGCGAGGCGGCGCAGGATGTCCGGCCTTGCTCTGGCCGCATTGTGCTCGTGGTAATTGGCGACTGTGGTCCGCGCGCCTATGTGTTGGAGAAGTCTGGCCGCCATCCGCCGGTCCTCCGCCAGGACGAGATCGGCGCTCGCGAGGATCTCTCTGGCGCGTTCGGAGATGTCCCCGAGATTGCCGATCGGCGTGGCGACGACGTAGAGTCCGCTTCCGGGCTTCGGGCGTCGCGGATCGGTTTCGGCAGGCTCGGTACAAGAAGAAGATGGGTGCCCTGATGAGACGATTTTCGATCCCCTACCGCCGCCGCGTATGCGCGCTTGTTCTCGTCGCCTTCGCCGCCGCCGGATGCGAGCAGGCGCAGCGGGAAGAACCTACCACGGCGACGCCCGAAGTGGCGACCACACCCGACCCGCGGCCTGCGCCTTCGACCGAACCTGACAAGCCGGCCCTGCCCGGCGGTCTGGCGAGCGACTCCCTGAACGACTTCGAGACCGCCGCCGCCAGCGACCCCCGCATGCGGGAACTGGTCGGATCCGGTCAGCCGGTGCGAGTGGCGTTGCTGGCGCCGCTCAGCGGCCGCGCCGGCACTGTCGGCCAGATGATGCTGAAGGCGGCGCAGATGGCCGTCTTCGACCAGGGCGCTGATCGGTTGATGCTGATGCCCAAGGACACGGAATCGACGCCGCTGGGCGCCCGGACCGCCGCCGAAGCCGCGGTTGCCGAAGGCGCACATATCATTCTGGGCCCCCTGTTCGGCGATCACGTACCCCTGGTGCGCGACATCGCCGCCCGCAACCGCATCAAGGTGCTGGCCTTTTCCAACGACGCCTCCAAAGCCTCGGACGGCACATTGATCCTCGGTCTGACCCCCGAGACGGAGATAAGGCGCATCGTCGGCTTCGCCGCGCGCAACGGCTATTCGCGGTTCGGCGCCCTGCTGCCGGATTCCAACTACGGCCGGGTGGTGGCCGAGAACCTGCGCGAGGCAGCCATCGACGCAGGCGCCGCCGCCGAACGGATCTACTTCTATCCCGCCGGCGCGCAGGCGAGCGACGACCGTCTGCTGAACGCCGCCAGATCCTTCGCCGATTACGACGCGCGCGCAGCCGCCCTGAAACGAGAGCGCGCCCGGCTCAAGAACCGCGGTGACGATATCTCGAAGCAGGCGCTGCGGCGGCTGGAAAACCTGGACACCTTCGGCGACCCGCCGTTCGACGCCGTGCTGATCGCCGAGCCGCGCAGCCGGTTGCAGACCATGGCGCCGCTGCTGGCCTATTACGACATCGATCCGGAAACGGTGCGCTATCTGGGCATGAGCAGCTGGTACGGTGACGGCCTGGAGACGGAGCCGACGCTGATCGGCGCCTGGTTCCCCCACCCGGATCCGAAACTGATCAACGCCTTCAGCGACCGCTACCGCTCGGAGTACGGCGAAACGCCACTGGATATCGCAGCACTCGCCTATGGCGCCGTGGCGATGACGGCCGATCTGGTGCGCACGGCCCAGCCCGGCCAGAACCCGTTCTCGGCAGACCGGCTGCACAACCCGGACGGCTTCCGCGCCTATCTGGGCGCATTCCGGATCGGGCCGGACAACACCACCGACCGTCAGCTCTCGATCCTGCGGGTGACGGAGAACGGCCCGGCGGTGATCGACGAAGCGCCGGAGAACTTCGATCTGCTGATCAACTGATCCCGCACGGAGCGGATGGCGCGAGAGGCGCGTTATCTGCTATCCGACCTTCCCGAGGGCCGCGGCGGGCGCGGCGAGCAAACGATATCGGGGAGGGAAGCGACATGGCGTACCAGCCGTTCGATCTGACGGGCAAGGTGGCGTTGATCACCGGCGGCAATGGCGGCATCGGTCTGGGCTTCGGCGAGGCCATCGCGGCCGCCGGCGGCGATGTCTCGATCTGGGGCCGCAACGAGGCCAAGAACGCCGAGGCGCTGGAACGGCTGAAGGCCGCCGGGCCCGGCGGCACGCACACGGCGTTCGTCTGCGACGTGGCCGACGAGCAGGATGTGGACAGGCGCTTCGCCGAAACGCTGGAGGCCCATGGCCGGGTCGATGGCTGCTTCGCCAATGCCGGCGTCTCCGCGCGCGGGACGTCCTTCACCGAGATGACGATCGAGGATTGGCGCCACGTCATGTCGGTCAACATGGAGGGCGCGTTCTTCACCTTCCGCGCCGCCACGCGGCACATGGTCGAGCGTTCGAAGAACGGCGATCCCTTCGGCCGGCTGGTCGGCACCGCCTCCCTTGCCGCGCTGTCCGGCCCGGCGCGCAATGAACACTATGCCTTCTCCAAGGGCGGTCTCGTCTCGATGATGAACGCCCTGGCGATCGAGTTCGCGCGCCATGGCGTGACCGCCAACGCCATCCTGCCGGGCTGGATCGAGACGGAGATGACCGAAAAGGCCTTCGCCGATCCGCGGTTTCACGGCAACGTCATGCCGCGCATGCCCATGCGCCGCTGGGGCCGCCCGGAAGACTTCGGCGGCATCGCCGTCTACATCATGTCGGAGGCCTCCGGCTTCCACACCGCCGAGAGCTTCCTGATCGACGGCGGCTACTGGGTGTTCTGACCGGACCGGACCTGTCGGCGTCACAGTTTGATCACCAGCCGGTCATAACGTCCGCCGGTTGCAGCTACTAGATTGTTCATGGAAGGGGCGCGCGGCACTTGCGCGTCCACACGGAACGCCGGGCCTTTCCGCGTTCCGAAAATCCAACCTCTCGGGAGGATTCCAGGAAATGATCAACCGGCTGAAACAGACGACAAGCATGCTGGCGCTCGGCGCCGTCGCCTTTGGCGGCGCCCTGATGATGGACGCCGGCATCGACGGCAAGAAGCTGACGTTCGAACTGCCGGCCGCCCTGGCCAAGGGTGGTCCCGGCGGCGGCGGCCCCGGTGGCGGACCCGGCGGCGGCGGCCCCGGTGGCGGTCCCGGCGGCGGCGGTCCCGGCGGCGGCCCCGGTGGTGGTCCCGGCGGCGGCGGTCCCGGCGGTGGACCCGGCGGCGGCCCCGGTGGTGGTCCCGGCGGCGGCGGTCCGGGCGCGAGTGCTGATGCCGGCGATGGCGGCCCGGGCAACAGCGGCAGCGCGCCGGGTCATGGCGGCAGCGCGCCCGGCCAGAGCGCCGAGGCGCCCGGTCTGAGCGGCACGGCTCCCGGCCAGAGCGGAAACGCCCCGGGCCGTGGCCTCGGCGCAAGCGCAGACGTCGAAGGCGATACGAACGGTCGGGGGCAGGGCAGAGGCCGAGGCCTCGACACGAGCGCCACGGCCCGCGCGGACGCCGATCTCGATGACGGCGAGATCGACGATGCTGACGAAAGCGGCAACCTCGCCGGCAAGCTGGGCGCGCTGAATGCCGCGCACGCCTCCCAGACCGCGCGTGACAATGCTGCACCGAACTCCCGCGTCGGGCTGATCCAGGCCTATGCGGACACGGTGGCCGAGAATGGCAAGGACAGCGCCGAGGCGGAAGCGGCTCTCGAGGCGGCGGCCAACAAGGATGTCGATCAGGACGTCGCCGAGGCCGTCAACGATCTTCTCGGTATCGACGATGCCGACGATGGAATCGATGACGGCGACGACGGCGACGTGGCCGATGACGGCACCGACGACGGTTCGACCGACGATGGCGACGTGGCCGACGACGGCAGCGACGACGGTTCGACCGACGATGGCGACGTGGCCGACGACGGTACCGATGACGGTTCAACCGACGACGGCGACGTGGCCGATGACGGTACCGATGACGGCGACGTGGCCGATGACGGTACCGATGACGGCTCCACCGATGACGGCGAAGTCGCCGAGGGCGACATCGACGACGCCGATACGGATACCGGCAGCGAAAGCTGATCGCGTTCCGTCGGACGGACCGGTCTTCAGGGGCCGGTCCGCAGCGGCCTGGACAGAAGGGGACGCCGGACCGCGAGGTCCGGCGTCCTTCTTTTCGCTCGGGTGGGTGAGGCGGTCAGGCGGTTTCCTGGCGGAGCGCTCGAAGCACAGGCTCGTCGATCCCGGCGCCACCGCCGAGCGCCCGGCTCTGACGGAACGCGCGAACCGCAGCGCGCGTGCGGGGCCCGTCCAGACCGTCGACGGCTCCGGCGTCGAACCCGAGCCTGTTCAACATCGCCTGGACATAACGCACGGTCGCCGGATCCACCGGCTCGACCTCCCCGGCGGGCCGTGGCCGCCACGCGCGCGCAGCCATCTCAGCACGCCTCACCGCGGCCGGCGAAAGCCGCGCCTCCACGGCGTCGACCACCGGCGGGGCCTCCGCGACGCCCTTCCCCTCCGCCAGGATCAGCCATTTGAGGCCGGTTTCCGGATCCGCCGGCATGCCGCGGCCGGCGGCGATCAGGACGCCGAACTTGAACTGGGATCGGGCAACGCCGTATTCGGCGGCACGCTCGTGCCAGCGCATCGCCCAGGGCAGATTCTTCTCGACCCCGACGCCGTTCTCGTAGGCCTGTGCAATGGCGGCCGCGGCCTCGGGGAATCCCTGCCGGGCCGACAGCCGGAACCATCCGGCGGCGCTTTCAGGGTCCCTGGTCACGCTTGCCCCGGTCTGATGGAACAGGCCCATCCGGTACCGCGCCGCCGCATGGCCGGCTTCCGCCGCCTGGCGCATGTAGCGGACGGCTTCCGTCTGGTTTGCCGCCGCGCCCCTGCCGCGATGATGCGCCAGTCCCGCCAGAAAGGCGGCATCGGCATGACCGTCGGCAGCGGCGGCCTCGAACAGACTCAATGCCCGCGCCAGGTCTCTCGGCACCCCTCGCCCGTCGCTGTAGGCAAGGCCCAGCAGGAAACGGGCTTCCGCGTCGCCTTCGTCAGCAAGCGGGCGCAACAGCGCTACGCCCTGCTCCGGCCGGCCATTGTCGAAATGCGATTGCGCCTGGGCGATACGGGTTTGGTCCGCTTGCTGATGCGCCGCGTCAGCCGTATCACTGCCGCCGGCAAGATCCCTGACGTCGTCGACGATACTCTCGCAGCCGCCCAGAGCGAGACCTGCAATGAGCACGGAGGCGAGGGCCGGCCGCGCGAACCTCGCCTGGATGTAGTTCGCTGTCTGATCCATCATCTATCTGTGTCGCCGGTTGCGCCCGCCATCAAGTGGTAGCCGGTGACCTTTCGGTGGCCGGCGGCACGACCGCTTGTCGCTGCCGCATTGCCTCCCGGTGCATGGCAAGCTATTCGAATGTCGGCCTCCGGTCGCCGATCGCACGCAAAAGGGGAGCGCGTTGAACCTCGATTTCTCAGATGACCAGAAGATGCTGCGCGACCATGTGCGGCGCTTCCTGACCGACCGCTGTCCGTCCAGCGCCGTGCGCGCGGTGCTGGAGAGCGACCTGACCCACGACGCCCAGGTCTATACAGGACTGGCCGAACTGGGTGTGCTCGGCGCGGCGATCCCCGAAGAGTTCGGCGGCGCAGGCCAGGGCCCTCTGGAGCTCTGCGTGGTGGCGGAGGAACTGGGCCGGGCGCTGGCGCCCGTGCCCGTGGCCTCGTCGATCTATCTCGCCGCGGACTTCATCATGACCGCCGGCAGCGAGGCGCAGAAGCGCCACTGGCTGCCGAAGCTGGCCGCCGGCGAGGCGATCGGCTGCTTCGCCCATGGCGAAGCGCCGGGGCGCACCACCGTCCGGAACATCGCCACCACGGCCACCGACGGCCGCGTCAGCGGCGTCAAGGCGCCGGTCGCCGATGCCGGCGCCGCCGATTTCGCCATTGTCAGCGTGCGGAACGCCGACGGGCTGTCGCTGCGTCTCGTCGAACTGAATGCCGAGGGTGTGAGAGTGGACACCGTGGACAGCATCGATCCCGCCCGCAAACAGGCCCGCATCACCTTCGAGAACGCACCGTCGGAACCCTTGGGCGACGGCGCCGACGGCGCGCGGACGGTCGAGACCGTGCTCGACAGGGCCGCGGTGCTGCTGGCATTCGAACAGATCGGCGGCGCCGACCGGGCGCTGGAGACCGCGACGGAATATGCCAGGGAGCGCATGGCCTTCGGGCGGCAGATCGGCTCCTTCCAAGCGATCAAGCACATGCTGGCGGACATGTATGTCTCGGCGACGCTGGCGCGCTCCAACGCCTATTACGGCGCCTGGGCGATCTCGAACGGCGCGGCGGAGACCCCCGTCGCCGCGGCCACGGCGCGGGTTTCGGCGACGCAGGCCTATCAGCACTGCGCGAAGAACAACATCCAGGTTCATGGCGGCATGGGTTTCACCTGGGCCTTCGACTGCCATCTGCACTATCGCCGCGCCAACGGACTAGCCCTGGCTCTCGGGCCGCTGTCGGCCTGGGAAGACCGGCTGATCGAGCAAATGCGCAACGCCAACGCTTCCGCCGCCTGAAGGGAGAAACGAAGATGGATTTCGACGATACCCCGGAAGAGGCCGAGTTCCGCAAGACCGCCCGGGCCTGGATTGCGGCCAATGCGCCGAAGCACCTGGAGCCCGAACTGAAGCAGGCCGGCTTCGCCACCAGCGGCATCACGTCGATGGACCCGCTGGTCGCCTCCCGGGAATGGCAGAAGAAGAAGTACGATGCCGGCTGGGCCTGCCTGCACTGGCCGAAGGAGTATGGCGGCGCGGCGGCGACTCCGATCCAGCGCGTCATCTGGGGCCAGGAGGAAGGCGTCTACGCCAAGCTCTCCAGCCCCTTCCTGATCGGTCAGGGCATGTGTGGCCCCACCGTCATGGAGTGGGCGGACGAAGAGACGAAGCGGCGGATGCTGCCGCCGCTGGCCTCGGGCGAGGAAATCTGGTGCCAGCTCTTCTCCGAACCCGCGGCCGGCTCCGACCTGGCCGGCATCCGCACCCGCGCCGAGCAGCAGGACAATGGCGACTGGATCGTCAACGGCCAGAAGATCTGGACCTCCGGCGCGCACCGCGCCCAGTACGGCCTGCTCATCGCGCGCACCGACCCGAACGTGGCCAAGCACAAGGGCCTGACAATGTTCTTCCTGGACATGCGCTCGGAGGGCGTCGAGGTCCGGCCGATCAGGCAGGCCAACGGCGACGCCAATTTCAACGAGGTCTTCTTCACCGACGTGCGCATCCCCGACAGCCAGCGGCTCGGCCGGGTCGGCGAAGGCTGGCGCGTTTCGCTGACGACGCTGATGAACGAGCGGCTGTCCATCGGGTCGGGCATGCCCACGGGCTTTCCCGAGATGTTCGATTTCTGCATGAACGCGGAGATCGACGGCCGGCCGGCGGTGGACGACCCCGCGGTCCGCTCGCGGCTGGCGAACTTCGCGGTCCGCGCCTCGGGCCTGAAATACACCGGCATGCGGGCGATCAGCGCGCTGTCCAAGGGCGAGACGCCCGGGCCGGAGAACTCCATCGGCAAGCTGGTCGCCGGCTCGATGATGCAGGAACTCGCAATGTTCGCGCTCGACGTCCAGGGCCAGGCCGGCGTGATGACGGGCGACGACGCCGAGGCCAGGGGCCGCTTCCAGGCCATGCTGCTACGCTCACCCGCGACCCGCATCGAGGGCGGCTCCGACGAGATCCTGCGCAACATCATCGGCGAACGGGTGCTGGGCCTGCCCGGCGACATCCGCGTCGACAAGGACGTCGCCTTCAACGAGATCCCCACCAGCGGCAAGGACTGACGTCCAGAGCACCTGAAGTCCGGTTTCCGACGGCGAAAGCCGGCTTCCCTAGTTGGGAATCTCGGGTTCGAAGACGGCCACGTCGTCGATGACCTCGGAATGGGGCGCCTGGCCCGGTAGCGCGCCCTTCCGCTCCGCCCAGTCGGTGCCGGCGATCTGGTCCAGCAGCGGACCCCACTGCTCGAACATGCGCAGCCGCTCCTCCTCCAGTTCCGGCCGGGGATGGCTCTCGCGGACATTGCGGATGTCGTTGCGGTCCTCGTAGACCCCCTTGCCCGCGGCCCGCACGGCGAGGAATGCCTTGTCGCGGTCCGGCGGGCTGACATTGGCCTCCCGCATCAACTGCAGGAACAGGAAGTCGGCCTCGTCGCGGTCCAGGCCGCAATGCGGCTCCGGATCGCCCTTCTGGTAGAGATAGCAGTAGTCGTGGACGATCGAGGCTTCGGTGTGGCGCCCTGTCACCGAAAGGAAGCTGCGCGCGATCGGCGGCACGCTGGCGAGGTCGGTCAGCATGCCCGCCGGCACCGTCACCACGGTGCCCGGGCCGGCCTGGTCGTCGGTCTTGCGCCAGTAGCGGACAGAATAGTCGCGAAGGACGATGTAGTTGTTGCCCTCGCCGCGGCGGTTGCCGTTCAGCAGCCGGCCCAGCAGCATGTGATCCTGATAGCGGACCCTGGAGAAGGGATTGGTCATGGCTTGCCCCCTTGCCGCACGCCCTGACCAGAATCACGCCGCGACGGCCAACGCCGCGCAAGTGACATTCGTCGCACACCTGTCATCTCACGCGGTCCTCGCCTCCTTCACTCCCAGTTCGGCCATCATCGCCTGGCGCATCTCGATCTTGCGGGCCTTGCCGGTCACCGTCATGGGGAACTCGGTCACCGACTTCACGTAGCGCGGAATCTTGTAGTGGGCGATCTGCTCTTCGCAGAACGCGCGGACACTTTCGACAGTGACCTTCGCGCTGGCCCGCGCCACGATCCAGGCACAGAGCTCCTCGCCGAAGCGTTCGTCGGGCACGCCAAAGACCTGCGCATCGGCGATGTCGGGATGGCCGCGCAGGAATTCCTCGATCTCGGCGGGGTAGATGTTCTCGCCGCCGCGGATAACCATGTCCTTCACCCGGCCGATGATGTTGCAGAAGCCCTCGTCGTCGAAGCGGCCGAGATCGCCGGTGTGCATCCAGCCGCCGGCGTCGATCGCCTCGGCCGTCCGCTCGGGATCGTCCCAGTAACCCTGCATGACCAGATAGCCGCGCGTGCAGATTTCGCCCTCCTGCCCCACGGGCACGGTTTCACCGGCTTCGTCGACGATCTTCACCTCGGCATGTGGCTGGACGCGCCCGACCGTGGAGACGCGGCGGTGGACGGGGTCGGTGATCGCCGTCTGGAAGGAGACCGGCGAGGTTTCGGTCATGCCATAGGCGATGGTGATCTCACCGGCGTGCATGTCGCGCATGACCCGCTCCATCAGACTGGCCGGACAGGGCGCGCCGGACATGATGCCGGTACGCAGCGAGGTCAGGTCGAAGCGGCGGAAATCCGGATGCTCGACCATGGCGAGGAACATGGTCGGCACGCCATGGACCGCGGTGCAGCGCTCGCGTTCCAGGGCCTTCAGGGTCTGGCCGGCTTCGAAGCCCTCGCCGGGGAACACCATGCAGGCGCCATGCGCCACACAGGCCAGGTTGCCCAGCACCATGCCGAAGCAATGGTAGAGCGGCACCGGAATGCAGAGCCGGTCCTGCTCGCTCAGGTTCATCGCCCGGCCGACGAAACAGCCGTTGTTGACGATGTTGCGATGGGTCAGCGTCGCGCCCTTGGGCGCGCCGGTGGTGCCAGAAGTGAACTGGATGTTGATCGCGTCCTCCGCCTTCAGCCGGCCGCACAGGCCGTCCAGTCGGCTGCGATAGGCGGTCCGGCCCCGCGCCATCACATCCGCCCATGCGTACATGCCCGGCCGCTTCTCCGCGCCCAGATGGATCACCGTCCGCAGCTTCGGCAACCGCTCGGCGCGCAACCGGCCCGGCGCGGCGTCCGCCAGCTCCGGCGCCAGGTCGTTCAGCATCCCGACATAGTCGGAGCTCTTGAAGCGCTCCGCGGTGATCAGCGCCGCGCAGCCGACCTTGTTCAGGGCGTATTCCAGCTCGGCGCGGCGGTAGGCGGGGTTGATGTTGACCAGGATCAGCCCGATCCGCGCCGTGGCGAATTGCGCCAGCAGCCATTCGGAGCGGTTGGGCGACCAGATCCCGACCCGGTCGCCGCGGTAGAGTCCCAGAGAAAGCAGGCCGGCGGCGCAGCGGTCGACCCGGGCGGCGAACTCGGCCCAGGTCCAGCGCACGCCCTCGGCGGCGAAGACAGCCGCCGGCCGGTCCGGCCACTTGCGGACGGCGCGCGCCAGAAATCCCGGCACAGTCTCCCGCCGCAGAGGCGGGACGCTCGCCCCCTTCACATGGGATCTGCCGCCAGGAGGCGCGGTCATCGCGCTACATCTTGCGCCAGTCGCCCGCCCTCTCGAAGGCGCCGGCGGCCTGGTAGATGGTGCTTTCGGCGTAGTGCTTGCCGACCAGCATCAGGGAGATCGGCAGCCCGTCGCCCATGCCGCAGGGCACGGCCATGGCCGGATGGCCGGTGGTGTCGAAGGGCGCGGTGTTGTTCAGCATCTCGAAGGCGCGCTGCAGATACTCGGACAGCGGCGCGTCGGGCGCCGGGATCGGCTGCGCCTTCATCGGCGTGGTCGGCATCAGCAGCAGATCGTAGGCCCCGAGCATCTGGTCGTAGGCCTCGCGCAGCTTGCGCGCCAGGTTCTGCGCCTTGGCGTAGAAGTGACCCCGGTAGTGGCGCTGGAAGTACTCGCCGACCATCATGGATATCTTCAGGCTGTCGGAGAGCTCGTCGGCGCGCGAGCGCCAGTTGGAATGGAAGTCGAGCAGGCTGGTGACATAGAGGCCCTCCCAGCCCGTGCCCATGCCGTTGCCCTTCATCATCTGGTTGGTCAGGCCCTCCAGCGCGATCGGCGTCCAGATCGCGGTGCCCATGTTGTGCATCGGGATCGAGACCTCGTCGACCGTCGCGCCCATCTCGCGGAAACGCTCGGCCGCCGCGCGGTTGGCGTCGTCGACGTCGCGTTCGGATTCCTCGCGGCCGAAGCCCTCCTTGACCATGCCGATGCGCAGGCCGCCGACGCCACGGTTCACGGCCGCCGTGTAGTTGTCCGTCTTCGGTGCGTACTGGCGCGGGTCAAGACCGTCCGCGCCGGCGATGACTTCCAGCATCAGGGCGTTGTCGTGGACGCTCCGGGTCATCGGGCCGGTATGGTCGATCGTGTTCTCGATCGGCATGACCCCGGAATAGGGCACCAGCCCGTGCGTCGGCTTCATGCCGTAGCAGCCGCAGAAGCTGGCCGGCATGCGGATGGAGCCGCCCTGGTCGCCGCCGATCGCCATGTCGACCTCCCCCGCGCCGACCAGCGCGCCGGAGCCGGACGAGGAGCCGCCCGCCGAGAAGCCGCGCTTGTGGGGGTTGTGCACGGGCCCGGTGGCGTTGGTGTGGCTGCCGCCCGAGAGGCAGAAATACTCGCAATGCGCCTTGCCCACGATGGTCGCGCCGGCATCCAGCAGCCGCGTCACGATGGTGGCGTCGACATCGGGGACGTAGCCCTTCAGCGTCGAGGCGCCGTTCATCATCGGCACGCCGGCCAGGCAGACATTGTCCTTCAGCGCGACCGTCCTGCCGGCCAGCGGCCCGCGCGGCGCGCCCTTGATCTCCGTTTTCACGTACCAGGCGTTCATCGGATTCTCGTCCGGGCCGGGGCGGTACCCGGCGGTCCGCGGATAGTCGACAGGCGGCAGGTAGTCAGGCAGGGAATCGATCAGATCATAGGCCTGCATGTTGCCTTCCATCAGATCCATGAACTCGCGGATGCGTTCGTCCGGCATGTGCATGCCGAAGTCCTCCACGATGGCGCGCATCTGGGAGAGGGTGGGTCGCTTCACGGTCATGTAGATCGCCTCCTGTACGGGCGTCGGACGCGCTGGCTGGTGCGGTGTCATGTCGGCGGCCTGGCGCGTTGCCTTCGCCGACGGTCCGGGTGTCGTCGCCGGGCGCTTGCCGGCCGATGTGGCGGCGCGGGGCTGACGGCCGGCGCCGAAGCCGGTGAACTCTTCGATCAGTTCGGGGTCGTTGGCGGCGGCCGAGACCTCTCCGGTCACCACACCCTTCTGCAGCAGCAGGATCCGGTCGGAAAGCTCGGTGATGAATTCCAGGTTCTGCTCCACCAGGATGATGGATATGCCGCGGTCGCGGCGCAGCTTCTGCAGCAGGGCGCCGATGTCGTCGACGATGGACGGCTGGATGCCCTCGGTCGGCTCGTCCAGCAGGATGACCACGGGATCGCTGATCAGGCAGCGGGCCAGAGCGAGGATCTGCTGCTCGCCGCCGGAAAGCGCGCCGCCGCGGCGGTCCAGCATCGGCTCCAGCCGAGGAAACTCCGCGACCATGCGCTGCACGGCCTCGTGCTCGTCGGCCTGGTGGGCGGCGATGCCCATGCGCAGATTGTCGGTCACCGAAAGCATGGGAAAGATGCCCCGTCCCTGAGGCACGTAGCCGATGCCCATGCGGTTGCGCTCGTGTGCGGGCTCGCGGGTGATGTCCATGCCGTCGAAATCGATCCGCCCGCCGGTGGGCCGGATGATGCCGCAGAGCGTCTTCAGCAGGGTCGTCTTGCCCATGCCGTTGTGGCCGAGCACGCCGACGATCTCGCCCTCGCCCAGGTCGAGGTCGATACCGTGCAGCACCGGCACCCGGCCGTAGCCGGCGCGCAGCCCCCTCGCTTGCAGGATCGCCTCGCCGCTCATTGCTTCCTGTGCCCCAGATAGACCTCGCGGACCGTCGGATCGGCCGAGACCCTGTCCATGGTGTCCTCGATCAGGATCGCGCCGCGATGGAAGACCGTGACCTTCTCCGCGATCATGCGGATGAACTGCATGTCGTGTTCAACGACGATCAGGGTGGCCGTCTCGTTGATCTCCCGGATCAGTTCGGCGGTCAGTTCCACTTCCTCGTGGGTCATGCCCGCCGCCGGCTCGTCCAGCAGCACCAGCCAGGGTTCGGCGGCGACGACCATGCCGAGTTCCACCCACTGGCGCTTCCCGTGGGAAAGCTCGTTGACCGGTTCGTTGCGTATGTCGCCCAGACGTAGGCGCTCGATCGTCTCCTCCACCAGAGCGCGGGCGCGGCGGCTGTCGTGCCAGCGGCGCGCCGACAGCCAGATGTTCTCGCGCACTGTCAGTCCCTCGAAGACGTTCGGAACCTGCGTCTTGATGCCAACGCCCAGGCCGGCGATCTCGTGGCTGTGGGCGCGTTTCACGTTGAGATCGCGGATCACGACGTCGCCATGGGTGGGTTCGAGCTGGCCGGTCAGGCACTTGAAGAAGGTGCTCTTGCCGGCGCCGTTCGGCCCGATCAGGCAGCGAAGCTCCCGCTCCCTCAGTGAGAAATCGACCTGGTCGACGGCGACGACGCCGCCGAAGTGCACCGACAGCCCGCGCGTCTCGACGACGATCTCGCCCCTATCCCTCATGATGGGCCTCCGTCGAGGCGCCGGAGCGCTTGCGGCTGCGCGGTCTGCGCCGTCCACGGCGCGAGAACTCGCGACGGCGGCCGGTGCGCGCGTCCCAGAACTCGATCACACTGGGTACGATGCCCCGCGGGACCAGCAGGACGAAGACGACCAGGATGACGCCCAGGATCAGGTTGTTGTTGATCGTGCTCTGCTGGCCCAGGCCGCTGGTCAGATAGAACAGCGCCAGCGCGCCGAGGATGGGTCCGATCAGCGTGCCGCGGCCGCCGACGATCACCCAGATGATGGTCAGCGCGGCGTTGTAGAGGTTGAAGACGTCCGGCGTCACGCGGCCCACGCCATTGGCGAACAGCACGCCAGCCGCGCCGGCCAGTCCGCCGCCGATGGTGAACAGACCCAGCTTGTTCAGGCGGATGTCATAGCCGATCAGTTCCGCGCGCAGCTCGTTCTCGCGGATGGCCACCGCGACGCGGCCGAAATGGGTCCGGGTCAGCCAGACGCAGCCGAAATAGGCAACGATCAGGGTCGCCATGGCGACGTAGAAGACATCCTCCGGGAACAGGAACCAGTTCGCGTATCCCGGCACGTTGAGCGGCGGCGCGTTGATGCCGTTGAAACCGCCCAGCAGGGCGTCGCCGATCTTGTACTCCGGTCCCGAGGTCCGCCGCATGAGGTTGTAGAAGATCAGCGTGACCGTCAGCGTGATCACCGCCAGATAGACGTCTGAGACCCGTCCGTAGAAGACGAAATAACCCAGCACCGCGGCGAAGGCGGCGGCGGCCAGGATGGCGACGACGACGGCCCAGCTGGTGCCGCCGAAATTGATCGCGGCGACGACATAGGCGTAGGCGCCGACGCCGAAGAAGGTCGTCTGGCCGAAGCACAGGATGCCGCCGAAGCCCCAGATCAGCCCGAGGCTGAGCGCCAGCAGCGCCAGCGCCAGGGCGGTCGTCAGGTTGATGATGGTGAACAGTTCCAGCACCTGCGGCGCGCCCAGCAGGAAGATCACGGCCAGGACGCCGGTGATGGTCAGCCAGCGGTTCTCCCGGGCGCGGCTCACAGGCTTTTCCGGAAGAACTTGGAGGTGATGCCCTGGGGCATGAGCCTGAGCAGGACGATGGCGACCACCAGCAGTCCCACCTCGCCGATGGTGGGGCCTGTGACGTAACTCAGAACCGAGTTGACGCTGCCCAGCAGGGCCGAGGCCGAAAGCGTGCCGGACAGGATCGCCGCACCGCCGGAAATCACCGTGATGAAAGCCTTGGCGATGTAGGTGGCTCCGATGGTCGGCAGCACGCCCGTGACCGGCGCCAGCAGACCGCCGGCCAGGCCCGACACGGCCGCGCCCAGGCCGAAGGTGACGGCGTAGATCCGTCCCGTCGAGACGCCCAGCGCCGAGGCGATCTCCGCCCCCTGCATGGTGCCGCGGGCCAGCAGGCCGAGCTTGGTGTAGCGGAGCACGGCGTAGACGGCGATCGAGAGCAGGGCCGTCATTGCGATAAGGAAGATCTCGTATCCCGAGGAGGTGAAACCGCCGATCCGGACCGCGCCGATCGGCGGCGAGATGGTGGTCGCCGTCTGGGCCCCGAAGATGGTGGTGATCAGACCGATCAGCACCAGCGACAGACCCCATGTCGCCAGCAGGGTGTCGACCATGCGTCCATAGAGGAAGCGGATCATCAGCCGCTCCACGACGAGGCCGATGATCCCCACCACCAGCGGCGCCAGGATCAGCATCGCGATCCAGATGTTGACGCCGGCATTGGTGGAGATGACCACCGTGTAGCCGCCCAGCATGAGGAACTCGCCATGGGCCAGGTTGATGACCCGCATCATGCCGAAGATGATCGCCAGCCCCAGCGAGATCAGCACGAGGTTGGCGACGCCATAGACGATCTGCAGGGCCAGAGCGGCGTAGAGGTCCAAGTTTCGGCGTTCCTTGTTCGAGGCGGCGCGAGAGGCGGTGGAAGCGGCCGGACCCCGCCAGGGCGCCCGGCCGCCGGATCGCGGACTACTTGATGCCCGCCGCCTCCAGGCCGTTCTCGAACAGGAAGGCGGACTGGTTCGGGTTCTCGATCAGGTTGCAGACCTGCATGGTGTCGGTCGGCTTCTGCTCCGGGAACTTCTCCAGCACGTTGAACTTCTGATCCTGCACCTCGGCGATGTAGGCGTTGAGCGTCGCATGGTGGGAGGTCGGCTCGATGGAAATGACGCCAGACGGCCCGTCGAAAGTGACATTGCCTTCCAGCGCCTCGATCACCGCCATGCGGTCCAGCGTGCCGGCCGCCTTCACGCCTTCCGCCCAGAGGTGGATGCCCTCGTAGGAGCGAACGGCCAGTTCGTTCAGATACGGCGCGTCGGCGCCGCCGTACTGATCCTTGAAGCGCTTGACGAAGGCCTGGTTCCGCGGCGTGTCGATCTCCTCGTAATAGGTGTAGGAGGTCAGCATGCCGTTGCCTTCCTCCGCCGAGATCGACTGGTGCTCGTTGCCCAGACCGAAGGTCGTGGAGGCGACCGGGATGCTGCCCTTCATGCCGGCGGCCGCGTACTGGCGGTAGAAGGAGATGTGCGCGCCGCCGACCAGCGCCGACCAGACCATGTCGGGCTTGGCCGCCTGGATCTTCTGGATGGTGGGTCCGAAGTTGGTGACGTCCAGCGGGAAGAACTCGGTGGCCACCGTCTCGCCGCCCTGCTCGGCGACGTACTTCTGCACCCAGTCGGCGATGATCTGGCCGTAGTTGTAGTCGGCGGCCACGATGTAGACCTTCTTGCCCCACTTGTTCATCACGTGCGGCACCAGCTTCTCGACCGTATGCGCCGGCGTGGAGCCAGTGCAGAAGGTGTTCTTGTCGCAGACCCCGCCCTCGTACTGGACGTTGTAGAAATAGAGCACGTTGAAACGGCTGAGCGTCGGCCGGATAGCCTCGCGGGAGGCCGAGGTGATGCCCGCATGGACCACGTCGGCGCGGTCAGAGGCCGCCGCCTGGGTCGCGTACTGGGTGTAGAGCTGAATGGTCGACTGCGGGTCGTACATCGTCAGTTCGACCGGCCGCCCGAGCAGGCCGCCGGCCTCGTTGATCTCGGCCACGGCCATCTCGCTGGCGCTGACCATCGGCCGGCCATAGATGTCGAGACCGCCGGACTGATCCAGGATGCTGACCAGCTTGATCGGATCGGCCGCGTGCGCCCGCCCGATGATCGCCGGGGCCGCCAGCGCCGCCGCGGTCGCGGCGGTGCCCTTGAGAAAGGTTCTGCGCGTCGCCTTCATGTTGCTGCTCCCTGTCCTTGGACCCGGAACGGGCCCGGTACGCCCGGATCGCCCGGGCAGATGGCTCATTCGTCGTCGGCCGGACGGCCCGGCGCCGGCCGCTCGTCGCCGCCGATCGTCGCCGAAAGCCCTCTCAGGCCGTCGCCGACATTCATGCCGATGTCCTCGCCGAGCTTGCGGATGGCGGGCAGTTGCAGGGCCATGGACAGCACGCTGTCGACCACCTGATTGAACGCTGCCCCCTCGCCGCCGGCCGTCCCGTCGCCCTTTCCGCCGCCGGCGCCGGTGAAGCCGGAAATGTGGTTGATACGGATGGAATCGATCTTCTCCGCCGGCTTGGTCATGCGAGACACGACCTCCGGCAACGCCTCGATCCGCGCCATGTCCAGCTTCAGGCGCATCAGGTTCTCGCTCTGGTCGTTCTCCGCGTTGACCAGCGCCTTCCGGCCCTCGGCCTCGGCCAGCATCGCGATCCGGTTCGACGTCGCCTCGATGTCGGTCGCCTCGCCCTTCGCCCTGGCCATGGCGAGGATGGTTTCGGTCTCGCTCTTCACCCGGGTGTCGTCGACCTCGGCTTCCTCCAGGGCACGGATCGTCGCCAGGCGCCTCTGCCGTTCGGCTTCCGCGATCACACGGGCGGTCTCGACGCCGGCATCGGCCTCCACGCGCTTGGCCTCCTCCAGCAGCGCGGCGGCATGCGCCCTGGCCTCATCGATCCGCTTCGCAGCCAGCGCGACCTCGCGCTCGTGGCGCGCGGTCCGGGTGCTCATCTCCGCCTCGACCTCCATGCGACGGACGTCCTGATCGCGCTTGATCTCCGCGGACTTCACCTCCCGGTCCCGCTCGATGCGGGCGGCTTCGCGGCGGCGCTCGGCCAGCGCCTGCTGCTCGGCGATCTCGGCCTGGCTTGCCGCGCGCCGGCTTTCGATCTCCTGCTGCTGCGCCTGGTGGGCCAGTTCGGATTCCTGCTCGATCACATAGCGCCGCTTCGTCGCCTCCAGCTGGCTCTGCCGCACGGCGACATCGGCTTCCGCATCGATCTGCGCCCGCTCCTTGCGGGAGGTCGCGATGATCTCCGAAAGACGGCGCATGCCGATGGCGTTGAAGGCGTTGTTCTCGTCCAGCGAAGCGAACGGCGTCTGGTCGAGACGGGTCAGGGCCACGTTCTCCAGCAGCAGGCCGTTCAGCGCCAGCGTCGGTGACAGGGCCTCGGACACCTCGCGCACATATTCGCCGCGCCGGTCCTGCAATTCGTCCATGGTGTAGTGCGCCGCCACCGAGAGCATGGCGTCGACCAGCTTGCCCTCCAGCGTCTCGGCCAGGTCGGCTGCACGGAAGGACTTGCCCGCCAGAGCCTGTGCAGCCGTGGTCACGCCCTCCCCGGACGGGTTCACCCGCACATAGAATTCGGCCGCCGCGTCGACGCGCAGACGGTCCTTGGTGATGATCGACCGCTCGCCCTTGCGTTCGATTTCCAGCCGCGTCGTCTTCATGTTGACTTCGGAGACGCGGTGGACGATCGGCAGGGCGATGCAGCCCCGCTCCATCACGATCCGCTGACCGCCGAAGCCGGTCCGGATCAGCGCGACGTCGCGGCTGCCCTTCTTGTAGAAGCGGTTCAGGAAGAGGATCGCGACGATCAGGACGACGATCGCCAGGATGATTCCGACCAGCCAGCCCAAGGTCCCCTCCCAAGCCAATCCGTCTGTGTGGCGCCAAGATGTCCGGGCCACCGGCCCTTCGCTTTTCTCACGCTGCAGAAAAATCGTCCGTGGGAAACGCCCGGAGAGTCAAGTGTTTCATCGAACGGGCCAGAGAATGAGCAGATGTATCACTTGTCGGGCAGGCATCTGGTCATGGGATGTGCAGACCAGTCGCGGCAGATGCGCGCCGCGCGCCGGAGGGGGTGACAAGCACCGCGTTTTTGGCGTCAATTACGGCTGGTTCAGATGGGAGGAGAGAGCCTTGTCAGACGATAAGAAGATCACCTTCCCCGTCGAGGCGACGCACATCCTGATGTTCGCGCGCTCGATCGGGGATTATTCGCCGGAACATGTCGACGCCGAGGCGGCGAAGAAGACGGAGGCCGGGGGCATCGTCGCACCGCTGACCTTCCCGCAGTCGGTCGCGCAGTTCGACCCCGACTACTACCTGCGTCTGCAGCCGGGCAAGCCGTGGTTCGGCTCCGGCAAGAACCCGAGCGGCATCGAGGGCAAGCCGTCTTCCTCGGGCGGGCTGCATGCGGAGCAGCACTTCGAGTACATGCGCCCGCTGCGGCCCGGCGACGTGCTGACCGTGACCGTCCACGACGGCGAAACCTGGGAGAAGGAGAGCAAGCGCGCCGGCAAGCTGATGTTCTCCGAGCGGATCACGGAATATCGCGACCAGAAGGGCGAACTGGTCGTCCGCGCCCGCAGCGTTGGCGTGAAGACCGAGCGCCCGGTCGCACAGGGTTGAGGGAGACAATTCGATGGCAGTGAAGAAAAGCGACATCAAGGTCGGCGATACGCGCGAAATGGAGCTGGTCGACGATCTCAAGCGCACCCAGCTGGTGATGTATTCGGGCGCGTCGGGCGACTACAACCCGCTGCACACCGATGACGTCTACACGCGCGAGGCGGCGGGCTATCCGGGCGTCTTCGCGCACGGCATGCTGACCATGGGCATGACCGGACGCATCGTCACCGACATGTTCGGCGTCGCCAACGTCAAGAAATACGGCGTGCGCTTCACCAATCAGGTCTGGCCGGGCGACTCGCTGAAGGCGAAGGCGACCGTCGCCGACATCCGCGAGGAGAACGGCGAGACGGTGGCCGATGTCACGATCGAGACCACCAACCAGAAGGGTCAGACGGTCATCACCGGCAACGCCACCGCGCGGCTGGAAGGCTGAAGCAACTCACCGGCGTCCCGGGGCTTGCCCCCGGGACGCAGTCTCTCGGTCGGGCGGCCCCTCACGCGGCCCTGCCCCTCACGCGGCCCTGGTCAGCGTCCGCCGGGTGCCCGGCGCGGGCGGGTCGTTCGGCGCGCCGGCGAAGCACTGGGCCTTGGCCATCCACTCGGTGGCGTTCGGCCCCGTCACCTTCAGCGAGGTGTCGGCGATGTTCCGCACCTGGGTGACGACCTGGCAGAACTCCTCGGCCAGGCCTTCGATCAGTTCCGCAGAACTCGGGTCGCCATATTCCCATATCTCGCCTGACGGCGCGGTGAGCCGGAGATGCGGCATGGGCTCGGGCGGCGTCTCGCCGCGGACGTGGAAGGTCCAGCCATAGGTATTCACGCCCAGGATCACGATATTGCGGATCCGGTCGGCGTTCTTCCGCACCACACCGAGCACGTCGAACACTTCCTGGCCGTGGGCCCAGGTCTCCATCAGCCGGGCGGAGATCGACGAGCGCACGCTCATCGACGGACCCGCCCAAGGCACGCGGGCCGAGGGATCGGCCTCGGCGAAGCGCTCGCTCATGGGGCCGTAGTAGTCGTGCCACATGCGGACCAGATCCCGGCCCTCCGCGCCCTCGCAGAACGCCTTCTCGAAGTCGATCACCAGGCCGCCGGCGTCGCGGTGCGCCACCAGCCGTTCGAAGAACTCGCGGAACTTCTCCGGATCGCTGAGCGACAGGTCCGCCCCGTGGTTCCAGGTGTGCAGATGCGCGATGACGTTGTTGATGGTCCAGCCCTTGAAGGCCGTCACCGTCGCCATCCGCTCGTCATTCAGGGGCTCGATCAGCGCATGAAGCTGATCGCTCTCGTCTCGGAAGTCCCTGGCCTGTTGCATGTTCCGACCCTCCCCATGGTCTTCTCGGCAAACGGACGGCCGCAGGCCGTCCTTCGTCAGTCGTCGGCGCCCTACTCCGCCAGCAGTCCGGCCCGGCCGCATTTCAGGTCGCGCAGCCGGCCATCGCTCAGGCGATAGATCCAGCCATGCACGGCCAGTTCCTGCCCCCGCTCCCACGCTTCGACCACGATGGGCGAATGGCAGAGCGCGTCGACCTGGGCGATGACGTTGAGCTCGCAGACCCGGTCGATCTGCGCGTCCAGCGTCTCCAGCGTCGCCAGTTCCCGCCGGTAGCGGCGGTGCAGATTGTGGACCGGCGCCAGCCAGTGGTCCACCAGGCCCTCCTGGGAATTCTCCAGCACCGCACGGACCCCGCCGCAGCCGTAGTGGCCGCAGACGATGATGTGCTTCACTTTCAGTCCGTCGACGGCGAACTTGACCACGGACATGCAGTTGAGGTCGGCGGCGTAGACGATGTTGGCGACATTGCGATGGACGAACACCTCGCCGGGCTCCAGACCGGTGATCACATTGGCCGGCACGCGGCTGTCGGAACAGCCAATCCAGAGGAAATCCGGCGACTGCAGCGCCGAAAGCCGCTGGAAGTACTCCGGATCGCTGGCGACGCGGTTTTCCGCCCAGCGCACGTTCTCGGCCAGAAGGTCCTGCGGTGTCTTGGCGTTCATCCATTCCCTCCCGTCAATCGTACCGGAGGACAGATAGCAGCGTCCCCCGCTCGCAGCACCCCTGAAATATCAGGCCGCGGACGGAAATCCAGCAGGAGAGATATCATGTTCATCCGACTCCTTCTCGCGCTCGCCGTGATCGCCGTGGTGGGCGCCGCCGGCGGCCAGCCGCGCGCCGACGAAGCCGCCTGGGCCGCGCTGGCGAAGCCCGGCGCCATCGCCATCATGCGCCACGCCATTGCGCCGGGATATGGCGACCCAGCGGATTTCGAGATCGGCGACTGCGCGACCCAGCGCAATCTGGATGCAGAAGGCCGTGACCAGGCGCGCGCGATCGGCGCCGCAATCCGGGATCGCGGCATCGAGTTCACCCGCGTGCTGACCAGCCAGTGGTGCCGCTGCCGGGAGACCGCGCGGCTGCTGGATCTGGGCGAGCCCGAGGGCTTTCCGGCGCTCAATTCCTTCTTCCGGGACCGCTCGACGCGCGAGATCCAGACCGCCGAGGTTCAGGAACTGCTCCGCGCCCATGACGGCGGCGAGCGGCTGATGCTGGTGACGCATCAGGTCAATATCTCGGCGCTTGCCGGACGCGGCGTCGCCTCGGGCGAACTGCTCGTGCTGGACGTCGCCGAAGACGGATCTGTCCGGGTCGCGGGCTCCATTCACATGCGCCCCTGAACGGGACGCAGCGGGCCGCTATGCTGGCGGCGGCAAGGAGGAGGATTCGGCATGGCGAACGGACCGGAAAGGCTCGGCATCATCGGCTGCGGCATCATGGGGGAACGGATTGTCCGCGCCACCCTGGCCCACGATCCGGCGCTGATCCGGCTCACGGCGCTCTGGGATCCCGACCCCGCGGCGCGGGCGCGGCTCGGGGTCGACCTGCCGGACCTGCCTTTCGTCGATGACGCCGATGACGTCATCGACCGTGCGGAGACCGTCTACATCGCCTCGCCGCCGGCGACCCATCTGGACCACGCCCGTGCGGCGCTGGATGCCCGCCGCGCCGTCTTCACCGAAAAGCCGCTCGGCATCTCGCTCGAGGAATCGCGCGATTTCCGCGACATGGCGGCGAAAGCCGAACGTCCGGCGGCGGTGAACTTCATTCTCGCCTCCGCGCCGTCGGTGGATTCGGTGCGCGCCTGGATCGAGCAGGGCGTCGTCGGCCGGCCCGAGCGGCTCGAGATCGCCGCACGCTTCGCACAATGGCCGCGCGACTGGCAGATGGACGCCGCCGACTGGCTTGCGAAACGCCATGAAGGCGGCTTCACGCGGGAAGTCGTCTCCCACTTCCTGTTCCTCGCCCGCCGCTTCGCCGGCCCGCTGGAGCTGCAATCGGCGCGTGCGGTCTTCTCCCGCGGCGACGGCGCGGAAACGGCCATCGAGGCCGAACTGACCGCCGGCGGGCTGCCGCTCCGGCTCACCGGCGACGTCGGCGAGGTGGACCATTCCGACCACAATCTCTGGGTCCTGCACGGCTCGAACGGCTCGGTGCGCATCCGCGACTGGTCCCTGGCCGAACGCCTGATGCCGGACGGCAGCTGGACCGGCGATCCGGACGCGCCGAGTCACGCCGAGGCGCGGCCGCTGATCCTGAAACGGCAGGTGGAGAAACTGGCCGCCATGGCCCGTGGCGCGCCCCACGACCTCGCCAGCGTCGGCGAGGCGCTCAACGTGCAGACGGTCGTCGAGGGCATACTGGCCAGCGGCTAGAACAGGTCGCTTTCCTGCAGTCCGGTGATGCCGATCAGGCCGACGGTGGCGCCGTTGGAGAAGGTCACCAGCGTATCGTCGACCAGGGTATCCCCATCCGCGTCGGCGTCGGCGACCGTCTGGACGGTCAGCGAGAACAGCCGGAACGTGTCCTGGCCGACCTCGAAATCGCTGACGATGTCGTTGCTGGTCGTGCCGTCGCCTGAGAAGAACCGGAACTCGTCCGCGCCGCCGCCACCCGACAGCGTGTCGTCGCCGGCGTCGCCGCGCAGGGAATCGTTGCCCAGGCCGCCCGAAAGTGCATCGTCGCCTTCGTTGCCCAGGAGCCGGTCGGCCCCGTCATCGCCGGAGAGGCTGTCATTGTCCGCCCGGCCCTCCAGCAGGTCATCGCCCGCGCCGCCCGACATGGTGTCGTTGCCCGCCTCGCCAACCAGCCGGTCGTTGTCGGCGTCACCGGAGACACTGTCGGCGCCGGCACCCGCGAACAGCAGATCGGCGCCATCGCCTCCGGACAGCGTGTCCGCGCCGCCGCGGCCGATCACCGTGTCGTCGCCGGCTCCGCCCGAGACGTTGTCATTACCCTCACCGCCGTCGACGCGGTCCGCGCCCGATCCGCCCTCCAGGCTGTCCGCCCCGGCCTGGCCGAAGACGAAGTCGTCACCGTCGCCGCCATCGAGGGTGTCGTCACCGTCGCCGGCCAGCATGTTGTCGACGCCGCCGCCGCCGGACATGCTGTCAGCCCCTTCGAGACCGAACATCAGGTCGTCGTCATCCTCGCCCGACAGCGTGTCGTTGCCCGTCCGGCCGATCAGCGTGTCGGCCCCGGCGCCGCCCAGGGCCAGATTGTCGCCGGTTCCCACATCCAGCCGGTCGGCGCCGAGCCCGCCGAAGAGCTGGTCGTCGTCGTCCTGACCGAACAGCCGGTCATCGCCGTCATCGCCGGTCAGCGTGTCGAGGCCCGCGCCACCCAGCAGATCGTCGCGCGCCGCGCCGCCGTCCAGACTGTCATTGCCGATGCCGCCATCGAGACGGTCGATGCCGCCGCCGCCGGTCAGCACGTCCGCCCCCGCGTCGCCGAACAGACGGTCATTGCCCGCGTCACCGGCCATGGTGTCGGCGCCCTCGCCGCCTTCCATGATGTCGGTGTCGTCACCGCCGGACATGGAATCGTCGCCATCCTCGCCGCGCATGTTGTCGACCCCGGCGTCGCCCGAAAGCGTGTCATTGCCGATACCGCCGCGGAGGAAGTCGTTGCCCTCGCCCCCGGACATGGAATCGTCGCCCGCCTCGCCGAGCAGCAGATCCAGCGCCGCGCCGCCGGACATGGTGTCGTTGCCGCCGCCGCCCAGCAGCACGTCGCCATCATCGCCGCCATCCAGGCTGTCGGCTTCGCTCCCGCCATCCATGCGGTCGCCGCCCGCGCCGCCGATCAGCGTATCCGCCCCCGCCTCGCCGAACATCTGGTCGTTGCCGGCATCCCCCTGCAGCGAGTCGTTGCCCGCGCCGGCGAACAACCGGTCATTGCCGTCGCCGCCGATCAGCGTGTCGGCGCCGTCATTGCCCGAGATGAAATCGAGGATCGCGCCGCCGTCGATGAAGTCGTCACCGCCGTCGCCGCGAAGCGAGTCCACGTCGTCGCCGCCCATGATCGAGTCGTTGTCGTCGCCGCCGAAGATGGTGTCGCGCGCCAGCCCGCCCTGCAGCGTGTCGAGACCGCCATTGCCGAGGATCAGGTCGCCCGCACCGCCGCCGTCGATCAGGTCGTTGCCCAGATTGCCGCGCAGGTCGTCGACGCCGTCCAGCCCGGCGATGATGTGCGAGCCGGCGCCGGCGAAGAAGGTATCGGCGCTATCGCTCCTGACCCTCATCGAGAGAGTCTGATCCGAGAAGGCAATGGTCTCGATACCGGCCAGCGTGTCCGCCCCCTCGCCGCCGATGGTATCGGTCAGCGTCAGCACGCCCAGCGTGGTCAGCCCATAGGTGAAACTCGCCAGATTGCCGGCGTAGGTGGCACGGTCCGAGCCGGCGCCGCCGTCCAGCGAGTCGTTGCCCGAGCTGCCATTCAGCGTGTCATCGCCATCGCCGCCATCCAGCGTGTCGTCGCCCGCTTCACCGGAAAGGCTGTCGTCCCCGCTGCCGCCCGCGATGGAGTCCGCGCCGTCGCCGAGTGTGGCGAAGATCGTGGCGGCCGCCGCAGAGCCGTCGAACTGATCGGCATCAGCCCCGCCGCGGTACTCGATTTCCTCGACGGTACTGAGGTCGAAGCTTTCGCCGCCGCCCGAGATGGTGTCGCCGCCCGCACCGCTGGCCACGCTCAGGGTCGCGGCCCTGTCGCCGGCGTTGACCAGCAGGAACCGGTCGGTGCCCTCCCCGCCGATGACGGTATCGTCGCCGGTGCCGAGATTGGCGCCGAAGAGATCGTCGCCACCCCTGCCGTCCAGCGTGTCGTTGCCGACGCCGCCGGAAAGGACATTGGCGTTGGCGTCGCCGGCAAGGCTGTCGTCGCCCGTGCCGCCCTCGATCCGCTCGATGCCGATGAGCGTGTCCGTCCCGTCGCCAGCCGCGGTGCCGGCGGCCAGGTCGGCGGTGATGCCGGCGTTCGAGCCTGTGTAGTCGGCCACGTCGAAGGCGCCGCCGCCGCCATCCAGAATGTCATTGCCCGCGCCGCCGATCAGCCGGTCCGTGCCGACCTCCCCGCGCAGCGTATCGTTCCCGTCACCGCCATCCAGGGTGTCCGATCCGTCGCCGCCCGAGACGGTGTCCGCCCCGCCCGCCCCCTGCAGAAGGTCGGGACCCGCAAGCCCGGAAATCGTGTCGTCGCCAACGCCGCCGGTCAGCGTGTTGGCATTCCCGTCACCGGTCAGCGATACGCCGGCCGGCGCAAAGATGAAATCGCCCGCGGTCAGGCTGGCGGCGCTCTGTCCGATGATCGAGATACGATCGCCATTGCCGAAGTCGATGCGGGCATTGCCGCTGACCTCGGTCAGGATCGCCTGGACGCCGGCGAAGTCCGTGACGTCATTGCGCGAGGACATGTCGATGACATCGCCGGATCCGGCGCCCGCGGTGAAGCCTGACAGGATGTCGGCGCCTTCGGTGTAGACGAAAATCTCGTTGTTGCCGGTCTGGCCGCCCAGCTGATCGTCGCCCGCGCCGCCGGCCAGCGTATCCAGGCCGCTGCCGCCGCCGAAGACGAAATCATTGCCGTCGCCGCCAAACAGCGAGTCGGCGCCAACGCCGCCGAAGACGAAGTCATCGCCTCCTCCACCGAACACGGTATCCGGACCGAATGTGCCGGGCGTGGTGGAGGGCCCGGCTTCGCCCCGAAGCGTATCGTCGCCACCGCCACCGTCGATGAAGTCGGCGCCGCCGACCCCCTCGATCGTGTCCGCCCCCGAACCGCCAAACAGGGAGTCGTTGTCGTCGCCGCCCAGGATGCTGTCATTGCCGCCGAGACCGTCGATCGAGTCGGCGCCTCCCAGCCCCTCGATCGTATCGTCGCCGGCGCTGCCGGTCAGCGTGTTGGCATTGTTGTCGCCGGCTATTGCCTCTCCCGGAACAACCTGGAAGACGAAGTCCGATTCCGTCAGGTTGGCGATGTTCTCGCCAAACAGGATCAACCGGTCGCCGCCGCCGAAGTCGATGATGCCGTTGGCACCGGACTCGAAGGCGATGGCCAGGATACCGGCGAAGTCGGTGACGTCTCCGCGGGCGCTGATGTCGATGACATCGTCGGAGCCCGCGCCACCTTCGAACCCGGTCAGGGAGTCATCGCCCTCGGAATAGATGAACAGTTCGTCGTTGCCAGTCTGGCCGCTCAACTGATCGTCGCCGGCGCCGCCGCTCAGCGTGTCGAATCCTGCATCGCCGAACAGCGTGTCCGAACCCGCGCCGCCGGTAAGGCTGTCGGCCCCGCTGCCGCCCTGCAGCTGATCGCCGCCGCCGCCGCCGTCGATGGTGTCATCGCCACCGCCGCCGAAGACCAGGTCACCGGCCGACCCGCCGAAAATCTCCTCCGCCGCGGCCGAACCGGTGACGGTCGTCGCGACGCCGCCGACGACCTGCACCACCTCGACATTGTCGTCCACGAAGTAGTTGAATCCGCTTGCCTGAACCGTGTCCCGCCCGGCGCCGGCCGCCTCGAAGACGGCATCGTTGGCGTTATCGACCACGTAGATGTCATCGCCGAGGCCGCCGGAGAGGACGTCGTCGCCCGTGCCGCCATCCAGACTGTCGGCGCCGTCGCCCCCGGCAATCTTGTCGCGCAGCGCGCCGCCGGAAAGCGTGTCATTGCCGTCGCCGCCCTGCAGCACGTCGAGGCCGGCGCCCCCCGTCAGAACGTCGTCCCCCGCCAGGCCGAACAGCGCGTTGTTCGTTCCCGCGCCTGTAATGGTTTCTCCGGCCGCGGTGCCGCTGACTTCGGTCGGGTCCGCCACCGACCCGGCATTGCCGTAGATCGATTGCACGCCGTTGATGTCGTCCGCCAGCAGCCCCGTCAGCGTGTCGTTGTAGAAGGCGTTCATGACCGCGAGGTTGGTCTCCTCGTGGTCCAGCCCGATGGCGTGGCCGATCTCGTGCAGCGCCACCAGGAAAACCTGAAAGCCGTTGGCGGGGCCGGCCGTCGATGTCTCCCACGCCTCCGACGTGTCGAAGGCGACCTCGCCGTTCAGCGCGTCCGTGGCGCCGTTGCCGCCGATCAGGTCCAGGCCGCGGTACTCGCCGGGCCCGAAGGCGAAGGCCAGGGTGCCGTTTGCGCCGTCGATGAACTGGCCGCCGAAGCGTATGTCGCCGATCGGATCCAGCCCGGCCTCGCCGCCCTCGTCCGCCACCCTGACGAAGCGGATGTCCGCGACCGCCTCCCAGGCGTCGAAGGCCGCCTGGATGTCCGCCTCGAACCCGCTCGGCATGAAATTCGCCAACGGGGTTATGGCGCTGCCGTCCGACGCCGAGAGGGTCTGGGTGGCGATGCTCCAGGTCACGACCCCGCCTGGATCGCCGGGATCGCCCCCGCCCCACTTCGTGCCGAAGGTGACGAAGGCGCCATCTGGCCCGTTCAGGGCCGCGCCCTGGTGGTCGAAGCTCTCATGATCTTGCCCGCAATGGGCGCAGATCACCGGGACTGCCATGTCCTCGACCAGCGGGACTGCCGGCGCCATCAGCAGTGGATCGTCATCCATCTCACACCCTCATACCAAGCGCCCCCGCATGGAAGACGACGATCTCCGACCCCTTCGACGCAACCTACCATCAGCGGCCCGAACTGTCGCCCCGGGGCCGCGGGGACGGATGAAGCCACCGTCACGGTCTGGCACGGCTGCCCGTCCCCCGGACCACGGGATTCCAGAAATCCCTTGATCTCCGACACATCGCTGGCCCATATCCGGGCGGTATCAGAGGGTCGTGAAGCGGGTAGCGGGGGCAAGCGAAATGGCAAAAACACTGAAGATCTTTCTCATCGTGATCGCGCTCGCCGGGATCGCGGCGATCGCCTATTTCCTCTATGCCGAAGACGCCGCCGAAATGGTTGGCATGGACGCCGGCACCCGGGCCGTGTCCGTCGAACGCGATGAGCCGTCAGCGGCCGCGGACGATTCCGCGGGCCAGATGTCGATGGCGGCCGAGGAGAAGCCCGCCGCGGCATCCGCTGAAGCACCCGCCCCGTTGACCGAAGCAACCGACGGCGTTCAGGACCTTGCGGCGCTGAGCGCCGAGGAACTTGAACTCCGCTACGAAGGCCTGGAGGAGGACGCAAGGCGGCTGTTCGTCGACGATTACGTCGCGGCCGTCGGCGAGGAAAAGGCCATCGAATTCTCGCGTGAATTCCGCAGCGGCCCGGTGGCCGAGCGCAACCGGGGCCTCGCCTTCGAGCTTGCCCGCGCCGCCGTCGAGAAGTTCGATTCCCGCATCGGCGCCTTCGTCGCCGGGACCGAACTCTACAACGGCGTCGGCGTGGAACGGGATCTGGCGGCCGCGCTGGCCTATTTCGAACGCCCCAGTCTCGAGGGTTCGGACAACGCCGACTACTGGCGGGCGCTGATCCTTGCCGATACGGGCTACGCCGACGGCGACACCGAAGCCGCCGTCGCCATCCTGAACCGGATCATCGAGTCCCCCGACAGCAACGATTCCCTGAAAGACCAGTCCCGGGATCTGCTGGCCGAAATCGAAGCCCGCTAGGGTTTCGGCCGCCTCGATCCGCGCCTCCCCGAGGACGGAACGGCCAGGCTATTTCCCGTGATAGTCGCGGTACCAGGCGACGTAGCGGCGGACGCCCTCCTCGATCGGCGTGTCGGGCGTGAAGCCGATCGCCGCCTCCAGCGCCGCGGTATCGGCCCAGGTGGCCTGGACGTCGCCCGGCTGCATGGGCAGGAATTCCTTCGCCGCCTCGATGCCCGTCGCCTGCTCCAGCAGGCCGATGACGTGCATCAGGTGCTCCTGGCGGGAGTTGCCGATGTTGTAGACCCGGGCCGGCGCCCAGCTTGTCGCCGGATCGGGCGCCTTCGGATCGAAGCCGGGGTCCGGCGCCGCGGCCCGCGGCACCAGCCGCACCACACTCTCCACGATGTCGTCGATGTAGGTGAAGTCGCGGATCATGTCGCCGTTGTTGAAGACCCTGATCGGCTTTCCGCCATAGATCGCGTCCAGGAACAGGTACATCGCCATGTCGGGCCGGCCCCAGGGGCCGTAGACGGTAAAGAAGCGCAGGCCCGTCGTCGGGATGCCGTAGAGCGAGCTGTAGGCATGCGCCATCAGCTCGTTGGCCTTCTTGGTGGCCGCGTAGAGGCTCTTCGGGTGGTCGACATTATCGGAGACCGAGAAGGGCAGCTTCTCGTTGCCGCCATAGACCGAACTCGACGAGGCATAGACCAGATGCGCGACATCGCCGTGACGGCAGCATTCGAGGATGTTCATGAATCCGACGATGTTGCTGTCGATGTAGTCGCGCGGCGCCTCCAGCGAGTGACGCACGCCGGCCTGTGCGGCCAGGTTGACCACGTGGGTGAAGCGATGCTCGGCGAAGGCGTCCTCGATCGCCTGACGGTCTTCCAGCGCGGCGCGGACGAAGGCGAAGCGGTTGTGACCGCGCAGGCGCGCCAGCCGCGCCTCCTTCAGGCGGACGTCGTAATAGCTGTTGAGATTGTCGAGACCGACGACGCGCACGCCGTCGCGGAGCAGGCGATCTGCCACGTGATAGCCGATGAATCCGGCCGCGCCCGTCACCAGCACGGTCATCGTCCCATCCGCAGCCGCCATGTCGTCCGTTCTCCCGCTTTCCCGTGTTGCGCCGCGCGCGCTCACAGGCTCCAGTAGACCTGCGAGGGCTTCAGCCGCGCCCGCGGCAGCCGGCTCTTGATGTCGACAACGATGCTGTCATCGCCCAGCCGGTCGATGACCCAGGCCGCGTCGTCCTTCATATAGGCGTCGTGCGGCACGGCGAGGATCACGCAGTCGGCGTCCAGCACGTCGTCGTCGCCGCACAGTGTCAGCCCCAGTTCCTCGCGGACCTCCGCGGCGCCGACCACCGGATCGTGGGCCACCACCTCGAGACCGTAATTGCCGAGCTGCCTGACCAGCGCCTCGACCTTGCTGTTGCGCAGGTCCGGCACGTTCTCCTTGAAGGTCAGCCCCAGGATCGCCGCCTTGCGGCCGGGCGCCTTGCGGCCGTGGCGGTAGAGCAGTTCCAGCACCTTCTGGGCCACGAAGCCGGCGACGCTGTCGTTGATGCGCCGGCCGGCGCTGATCATCTGTGTGTGGAAACCGAGCTGCTCGGCCCGGTGGGTCAGGTAATAGGGATCGACGCCGATGCAGTGGCCGCCGACCAGACCGGGCCGGAACGGCAGGAAGTTCCATTTCGTGCCGGAGGCGCGCAGCACGGCCTCGGTCTCGATGCCCATGCGGTCGAACAGCATGGCCAGCTCGTTGACCAGCGCGATGTTGATGTCGCGCTGGATGTTCTCGATGACCTTGGCGGCCTCGGCGACCTTGATCGATTCGGCCGGATGCGTGCCCGCCTTGATCACGGTGTCGTAGAGCGCGCGCACGCGACCCAGCGTTTCCGCGTCCTGGCCGGAGACGACCTTGACGATCCGCTCCAGCGTGTGTTCGCGGTCGCCCGGATTGATGCGCTCGGGCGAATAGCCCAGCTTGATCTCCTCGAACAGTTTCAGCCCCGATGTCCGCGCCATCTCGGGGCCGCAGATTTCTTCGGTGACACCGGGATAGACCGTCGATTCGATGACCACCAGATCGCCGGGGCGCAGGTGCGGCCCGACCAGACGGCAGGCGCCCAGCAGGGCCCCGAAGTCGGGCACGTTGGCGCTGTCGACCGGCGTCGGCACCGCGAAGATGTAGACCGTCCTGTCCGCCAGACGCTCCGGTTCGCAGGTGAACATGCCTTCGAGCCCGGCCAGGCCACCGTCCTCGACTTCGCCCGTGTGGTCATGGCCGCCCGCCAGCTCCTCGACCCGCGCGCGGCTGATGTCATAGCCGACGACATCCAGGCCGGCCCGCGCGAACGCGACGGCCAGCGGCAGACCCACATAGCCCAGACCGACCACGGCGATCCGTTCCGAAACCGTCATGCTTGTCCCTGTTCCTCTGCGCCTGAAGCCCCAAGGGCGGGCCACGGGACGCCCGGTATAGTCATTCGCAATGCAACAATCCATAGGGGGAGAGGCGAGCGGCGGACAAGCGGCAAAGTTCCCTTGCAGGGCCTGATAACCCTGTGTCCACGTGAAATCGGAACCGCTTCCAATCAACCGAGAGTTCCTGTAGATGGTGCTGCAACATTTTTGTCATCTTTCGGTCATGAGAGAGCGTCGTGAAGTGGCTGTGGCCAAGGCGAACTTTGTCAAAGTCACATTGTGCTTGATCGGCTCGGGAGAGCGGTTTGATCGCCGGTTGCAGCTGTCCGCGGGACATTCCCGTGGCCTCAACATGGTCGACTGAGGGGGCGTCCAGTCTGCGGTACGTCCTTTTTTCCAACCAAGAGGGTTCAAAAACAAAATGTTGGGAATCTACGGTTCATGAAAACCGAATGGGACTATAGCGAACTCGCCGCTGCATATCTGAAGCGGCCCGATTATGCGGATTCGGCTATCGATGCGATGCTTCGAGTGGCTGACGTCAAAGCAGGGCAGCCTGTCTGTGACGTCGGCGCGGGCGTGGCCCACCTGACAATCAAACTGGCCGAGCGTGGAATGCAGGTCGATTCGGTCGAGCCGAACGACAACATGCGGGCCCTTGGCGCCGAGCGCACGGCCAGCATGAAAAACGTTCGTTGGTTCGAGGGGACGGGCGAGCAAACCGGCATGCCCGATGACTCCTACGACCTGGTCACCTTCGGCAGTTCGTTCAACGTCTGTGATCGTCCCAAGGCATTGAAGGAAACTATCCGGCTTTTGAGGAATGGCGGGTTCTTCGCCTGCATGTGGAACCATCGCGACATTGAGGATCCAATTCAGAACCATATCGAAACGGTCATACTGACCAGCCCCCAGCGATTGGTCCGGGTGGAATGTTAGTGCATGGGCGGCTTTGCCGCCAGGCCGGCCGGCTGGTGAAGCGGAGCGGAG